>Ga0315281_10000021_pt1 | contig 200852 bp, 217 predicted proteins | sample YL17G07_0_MG_FD_204540 | JGI IMG/M metagenome (GOLD analysis project Ga0315281, IMG submission 204540) | Sediment microbial communities from Yellowstone Lake, YNP, Wyoming, USA - YL17G07_0 | ecosystem: Environmental > Aquatic > Freshwater > Lake > Sediment | place: USA: Wyoming | collected...
CCACCCTCCTCTGCCGATACTACCTATCTTTCCCGGGCTCCTAACATGATTGGGCCTCTAATTCCCAATACCCCCCATTGGTGGAGGATTAATACTGATTTTGCTGGCAGTGGTTGGAATCCTAGTCCTTGGGCATCATTTAACACCATTAATTGTGGCTACTCGCTTAATCCACCAACTATTATGTCTGCCTTTACAATTTTTACCTGGGAACCAGCTACTGTCTCGGCAGTCAATATTATTTTCTGGCAAGGAAATTGTGATCTTCTAAACCTGCCTATTGGCTCAATCATTTTAAATATTGGAGAAACAACCACCAGTTGGTTAGCTCCCTCCTCAGGAACATTTTGTGCTCAAATGTATGTCTTTCTGACTGTTGCCTCAAATCCTGTAACCTTTACTATTCCAAGTTACACTCTCAATCCTCCTGCCGTCATTGGATTAAATGTTAACTTTTCCTGGACTCCGCCAGTGACAGGAAATTTTCTCAATTTAGTCATCTGGCCTGACGTCTGCACAGATTTGGTCAGTGAGGCGGTTGCTAATCTTCCTCTGGCTGTCGGTCAAAATACACTTGCTTGGACAGCTCCAACTGCTGGCTCATATTGCGCTCGTCTACAGTCCTGGACAACTCCCTTGTCCAACGAAGTCAATTTCTCCATTTTATACAGACTTGTTGACCCCCCCAATATTCTAGGACTGCAGATAACTTTTAATTGGTCACCAGCTCTTGCCAGCACTGCCTTATTGGTTTTATACCAAAACGCCTGTACCGGTACATCCTTACCTTCCTCTCCCACCTTGGCTACCGGTTCAAGCACAATCACCTGGGATGCGCCTCGAGCTGGCGACTTTTGTGCTAGACTTGAAGAACCGAGTGGAAATATTATCTCCAACGAAGTCAAATTTTATGCTGGTTACAAACTTTCTGTTGAAGTTTCAGGCGCCTTGGCAACCTTTAAGTGGGATCCGCCCAATCTAACCCCACTTTCGCTTTTGATTTGGTCAAACACTTGTACCGATGATATCAACGAATCGATTGCCCACATCCTGATTGAAAATCTTAACCAAACTACTGCCAAATGGGTTGCTCCTCATCCTGGAACTTATTGTGCCCGACTCCATATTTTGGGCATTCCGGTTTCTGGACCAGTGGTTGTTGGTATTTAAAAAAATTAAACTTAATTGACTAAATAAAACTTAAAACTCTAAGATGGAAATAGGTTAAATGGAGAAAAAACATCTGCCTCGGAAAATGTCTGGCAAAATGGTTAGTCTTGTTGGTTTGGGATTTCTGACACTGGTTATTATCAACTATTTTTTCTTTGCCAAACCAGTTGATGCTCAAACTGATCCGGCCTCAGGGGGTGTAATTTTTGACGTCAAAGAAGTTCCTCAAGTTGAAGTTAAACCTTGCGAGGTTACTGCTCAAGGACCTTTAACTGAGAGCACCTTAGAGCTTATCAGTTTCCCTTTTACTGGCAGCCCTAGTGATCCGATTCCCACTCAAGATATTACTCTTGATTTTTCTCAACTTCAAGCGCTTTTTGCCAAAGACCTTGCTGATTATACTGAAGGATCTTTCCAGGATGAGCTGCATCAGCAAACGAACATTGCTTCCCAAAATTCTACCAACATCAATTATTTTTTCGGACCAAGTCAAAAATTAATTCCCCGAGCCAACATGGATAAGTTGCGTCAAGATTATGTCTCCTACATTTATTATCATCCGGCAACCACCGAGGCTAATGTTTCCTATACTGACAGTCAAGGGAAAAACAAACAGACAATTACCCAAATGGTCCAAAATTATGGTTTGCCCCGACCGCCAACTCTCAAAAATCCTGACCCTTTTTGGGATTCTTCATGGGGCCGTTATTGGTCAAAAATTCCCACCGCCACTAATGACCAAACTTTAGGAAAAATTAAGTTTTATTACTATGGAGGATTCGGCGAAGCAGAACATCAACATTGCCCGGTTTTTTCTACCCAGTTTGAAATTTCAGTTCCGGAATTTACCAGACTGTCCCAAGTCAGCCAAAATCTCAATCAACTTTTGGTTCCTAAAATTGTTCAATCAAAAAACAACAACCAACTTAAAGCCGAGGCTCAGTCCAACCAATCGATCGCTCAAAAAGCTAATGTTCAAATCGCTTCAGCTCAAAATCAGGGTTCGGTATCAAATAAAGATGAGAAAGGTTTAATCAAGGGATTTTTAGGAAAGTGTGCATTGGCAGTTTCGTGGGCAAAAAATAATGTCTTGGGATTAAAAAATCTGGTAGCGACCGAGACGGTAAAAAAATCTTCAGAACCCGAAGTTTTGGCTACCTCAACTGGCGATACCTATCCATGCAAAATTGGTGCCAGCAATCAAGGAGAAGGGGTTCCTTTTTGCCCACCTAATAATGGGGCGGGCAAAAGCTGTCTTAGTGACACTTGCAATCTTTCCTCAGAGGAAACTGTGAATTGTACTGGGAGTCGATGTACTTTTCACATTAAACCACCTTCTTTTGACGAAGATTGCAGCTCGGGATGTGAGTATAAGATTAAACCAGTTTTGGGTTTACCTTATTTACAAGAAATTTGGAATCGCACTACCTATGCTAACCAGTCACTCCAAAATGAAGAAAACCAAATAGGTGGTATTGCGGGCAATTCCACTGGTACTCCTGGTTATTTAAGTTTGTTTGCCCCTTCCTTACCAGGAGGTTCGACTTTGGGTGCAAATTCTGATGATTCATCTGTTTTGGGCGCCTCTACTTCTCAACCAATTGCCTCTTTGGAAGTTAACCGCCGAGCTGGTAAATCACCGGATATCTCTACTGTTTTGGGCGCCTCTACTGAGGGAAAAGTCGCCGCTGCTGTCAACACCAACTTTTACCCAAGATTTATTGGCGGAACCAATAACTTCCGTTCTTTTGTCCAATTTTCTGCTCTTTCGCCGATCCCCGGCGGCGCCTACCGACCCGGTGGTCAACCACCAGGTCCAACACCAACTCCTAGTCCAACTCCGCCTCCCTCAGGCTGCGACAGTTTTGCTTTTGACGGCTCGCCTGGAGATATTCAAGCTTATGTTGCCTGCTACGCACAAGGCAAAATTGAACCAAAATCAGGACTACCGCTTGACGAAGTAATGCTTGGGACAATGGGATGGGAAAGCAACGGTGGGCATCAATGTGCAGCTGGCACGGCGGCGGAAATTGGGGTTTTTCAATATACCGCCGAGACTTGGCTAACTGCTGGTTTTGGCACCAATTATACTGATTCGGGTTCGGGAAATTACGATGACTATCGCAATGGCCGAACTAATTGCTGGAAAGTTCCTGGCCCAGATCCCTATCCTCTTCCACCTTATAACCCAAATGATTCAAGATTCCGATGGGATCTACAATTTCCTTGCGAGAGTGGTGGACCAAACTGCGAAGCTAATGCTTGGGATCCTTACTTGCAAACTAGGGCAACAGTCCATATGATGACGGAAGATCCGATTGGTGCTTGCCGCTGGACAGGTTACATTGCCTGGATTTTAGACAAGTACGGTTGGAGTCCTTGCTGATGACAAAATAATAAGCAATGAAATCTAAACGGACAATTTTTATCATATTTCTTTTAGTCCTGACTGTAATCTTATTTATCCTTTTGGTTATCAAAACCTTTTTTCAAAAACCAACAGCCAGCCAACCAACCTCTCTTTCGCCAGTTTCAACACCCAGCGCCAGTCCCAAAGCTAGTACTAATAACCCAATTGTCATCACCCAAAATCAAGAAGAAAAAATCACGGTTGAGTACTTTCCTGTAACTTCAATCTTTGATGTTACCGTTGAGGCCCAAACAGTAAAAGAATACATTGACAAACGTCAAAAGGCCGTCGAGCTTTTGAAAAATTCGGGAATTGACCCGTGCGATATTAAGGTTGAATGGCCAATTCCCCCAAATATTAAAAACGACTTCACAACTGATGATTTAACACAACTGCACCAAATTACCTGCCCGTCTCGCACCCTGACCCCGCCGGTCAAACATTAGGATTTAGTTGACACCTGAAAGAAAAAGCGTTAGTCTTTCGCTACCAGAATGGCCGAAAGAAAAACTGATTGGCTCCAAAAAATCAGCTGGGCAGGAATAGGAGTTATTTTGGCAGCTTGCGCCAAAGAAACTCAAAATGGGCCAATCCACTCAACTGGCGAAACACCAATCAATCAACCTCAAGTAACCAGACAAAAAGAAGGGGATTCTGGTCAAAATATTAACTTAACTCCGCTACCGATCGAATCAACTGTCAACCCTACTCCTGAGAAAAATGATGAAGAGAAAATCAGAGTTGAGTACAACTCAAGGGCTTTAATCTATAACATTTTGATCGATGCTAAATCAGTAAAAGAATATATAGATTTACGGCAAGAAGCGGTAAGCAAGACTTTGAAAGATTTAAATATCGATCCTTGCGCTAACAATGTCTATTGGCCAATTCCGCCGGAAATTAAAGACGATTTTACCAAAGATGATCTTTTAGAACTGCACCAAATTACTTGCCCGTCGCGAACAATTTCGCCCCCAAAAACCCCAACCCCAACTAGGGCTGAACAATTGCCGAAAGTTGAAGGAATTTCCCCTCAATATCAAAAAGATTGGGAGTTCTTTGATGACGGTTTCAAAGCTCCTGACTTTGAGGCCCGTGATCTAGTTGGTAATTCTTACCGCCTGTCTGACTTCAAAGGCCAGCCAATAATTTTAGCCATTTGTAGTTTTGTCTTCGAATTTCAAGATCGGGCTTGTTCAAAAACCATTGAAATTCTTGATAAAATTCAAAAAGAACTAACTAATCAAGATGTTCAAATGTCCTATTTGGAAATTGCCGCTTTAGCTGGTCAAGCTAATCAACTTAAGCCGGAAATTGCCTCTCAAATGAGAGCAGCTCTTGACCCCACTAAAGTTAAAGGTTTAGTTTATTATGGGGATTTTTTTCAACTGTTTGTTAATGTGAGTGAAACACCCAAAAAAGAGGGTGAAAGTTTTGGTCAATACTATGAGCGAGTAGGAAAATTTTTTCCCGAGCCTTATCTCCCAATTATTGTCTTTATTGATTCTCAATACAAAATCAGAGCTCAATACTCTGGGTCTGATGTTGAATATCCGGCGGTCAAAGAAGCAATTCAAAAATTAACCAGTCTCAACTAAACTTCTTAATGAATTTTTTGATAATTATGGAAACGTAAACAACCAGTTTTTTATTGATCATCACCAAAAAATTCGAGCCTAATACAACCGGGCTGCTGATTTACCAAACCTGTAAGAAGCCATCCGCAAGTTACTTACTTGCCAATAAATTCCCTTGACACTAACCTTGCAATAGCAATAAGATAGAATTGTTAAATGTCAAAACGCTGCCCCCTAAAAATCATTTTTCTCGGTTTTCTTTTAATCTTTGGTTTAACATCAGTTCTTTTAATTCCCAAAAATGTTGCTGCCGATGGTCTTCCCTATCAAGTTGCCACTGGCCCAACAGGCGGCATTCCTCGCCTTTTAGTTAAAGTCGAAGCTTCCTTAACAACAATTGCTGCTTCTGATTTAAATGGTACTTGGGACATTGCTGTTTGTACTCCAGATTGTACTACCGCTGGTCATGCCGAACCATTAGGAAGAGTGCCGGTTACTTGGCCCGGAACTAACACTGTCGCTTGGGGACCTGCAAATGGTCTTCCCTATCAAGTTGCCACTGGCCCAACAGGCGGCATTCCTCGCCTTTTAGTTAAAGTCGAAGCTTCCTTAACAACAATTGCTGCTTCTGATTTAAATGGTACTTGGGACATTGCTGTTTGTACTCCAAATTGTACTACCGCTGGTCATGCCGAACCATTAGGAAGAGTGCCGGTTACTTGGCCCGGAACTAACACTGTCGCTTGGGGACCTGGGGCTAGCCCAACGCCTAGTCCAACCCCTGGTCCTGGTGGTGGCGGTACAAGTGGTGGAAACTTCATTGACTACATCAATCAAGAAGGGGTGAGGCGGGGAACTTATGATGACAAATATTTTAATCTTAATCAATTCGCTGCAATTTTGGACAATGCCAATTTCATCTTAACTGGCACTTCTCGAATTCATCCAGAAATGACCGAAGCAGCAATCGCCTATGGAGAAGGAGGAGGAGCGATTGGTAATGCTGGCGGATTTTTGGCAATTTTTGCCCAGCAACCAATTTCTTCTTTTGAATATTTTGCTAAAGTTTCCCAAGACGCCGGTTTAATTCCCACTGCTGAAGCTCAAGGTTTCGGTTTTCAAACCGGTCTGGCTCCAATTTTGAAGATTTGGGAAGTTTTTAGAAATCTTGCCTATGCCGGTTTTGTCATCATTTTTGTCATTTTTGGCTTCATGATTATGTTTCGGACCAGAATTGATGCTCAAACTGTCGCTTCGGTTCAAGCCTCCCTGCCAAGAATTATCATCGGCTTGATTTTGGTTACCCTAAGTTATGCAATCGCCGGCTTGATGGTTGATTTGATGTACGTTCTAACCGGCCTGGTTGCCAACATTTTTGGTCAAGGAACCGCTACTGGGTCAGGTATAATTCAGAGCCGAATTGTCGAGGGTAATATTTTTACTGCGGTCTATGCTTCCTGGGGAAGTTATATCGACGCAGTCAAGAAAACCTTAGAGATGGCAATGGGGGCAGCCCTTGGTGATATTCCAGTATGGATAAAAGAGATTGTTGGTTTTGCCACTCATTTTGCAGTCACTTCCATTATCAGTGTCGTTTTGGCTATCATCCTTCTCTTTGTCGTTTTTCGAATTTTCTTCATCCTTGTAATGGCTTATGTTGGAATTATCATCATGACTATCTTTGCACCGCTACAGTTTTTAGTTTCTACTTTGCCTGGCCAAAGCGCTACTGGCTGGTTTCGGGGGATGCTGGCCAATATTTTGGTTTTCCCAACGGTGGTCGCAATGATTACTTTTGCCCATTATATAGTTGGTGGTTTTGGTGGTGCGCCAACTGGCGTTTTTTTCAAAGCCCCACTTTTGGGCGGTCTTTCTGCTGAAGGGTTAAGAGGAATAATTGGGATAGGAATTCTTTTGATGACTCCCAAAGCGGCTGATATGGTCCGCCAAGCGGTTGGCCAAAAAGCTTTTCCTTTTGGTCCAGATTGGGGACCAGCCCAAGCAGCTGGGGCAATTATGGCTGCGCCTTTTGCCTATTTGGCATCCCGAAACCGAAGACAACAACAACAAAATCCTTAATCAGGGTAGCAAATTAAAACCGTGTCTTTCCTATTTGCTTCCATGTTGCCGGAACTACTTCCCAAAGTGCTCTGAGCCAAGTTGTTGGCCCGCCAAAATACTTCCGTATCTCTCTTACCCACCACCAGCCAGGAAGATGAAAATTTTCTGCAAAAAACTTAGCTTGCTTGGAATCCACAGCCTTATCGAACCATTGGGCCACTCCAGAATTTGGGAAAAACCTTTTTATGGGTGTTCTTATGTGACGAAGTACCGGAGTCACAACATCAACCGAAGCTCCAAGTTTTTTGCGCAGTAATTCTCCCGCCGCTCGATCGTGAATAATTTGGCTTTCTTTTAGTTGTAAAATAAACTTTTCTACATTATGAGTATCCCAACTCCTAAGATCAAAAGTCGCTTTCCTCTCGTGTCTCATAAAATCAATGTAGTTCTCAGTGAATTCTTTAACAAACCTGTCTCGTTTTATTGGCCGGCTTGACCGGTAATTGGCAATTACCTCAACAAAATTTTTTTCATTAGGAGATTGAAAAAACTTATTTAGATGTTCGTGCATCGCCAGAGTCTTTTCTCGATCATCAAAAACAACGAAAAAAGTAGTTCCTGTTGCTCCACCTTTCCCGAAAACTTTTGACCAATCTGTTTCCGAAAACTTTTTCTTTCTTTGACCGTCTTCGTCTAACTCGTAATCTGCAAAATTAAATGTGTCTTTATTTTCTGCCAATGTTTCCATTAGCTCTCTTTCGATTCTATCTTGATTTAAAACTCGTTCAAATTTCGGACCAAAATAATCAGTGGCTTGAACACGGCCTTTAGTTTCTCCAGTCATAAAAGCGTATGAGTGGTCGATAAAACGGTTGTTGTAAGCAGTATTTCCCCACAAAACCTCATGGAAAGACTCTCCATATTCATTTGGCTCGGTCTTATTTCGGTGTAAAATTACTCCCCGGTCAAAAGATGAAGAAAAAAAAGCATTAACAAAACGATAGCCGATTTCTTCTACCTTGGAATCAATACCAGAGTCACGAGTTTCTTTCCTTACACTCTCCACTCCGCCACGAATTAACATTTTTTTCTTGATAAACTCCTCGATTTTTTCATCGTTGCTACCTTCTTTGTTAGCTTTAATCAAATCTTGCAGTTCGCTATCTTGATCCTCGTATATTTTTAAATAGCGGTTAACCACTTCTCCTAAGGTATGACCATTTTCGTCTCTAACTGATTCAAAAAGCACCCCAAACCAGTCATCTCCCCAAGTGTCAGGGGAAGCAAAAATCCTTTTTATCTCTGTTGGTGGGGCACCAGCTTCTACCAGCTTCCAGAGTTTTTGAAAGTTCAGTTGGGCAGATACATAAGTTTGAAACTCTTCCTTTGAGAGGGGAACACCATTAACATCAAACTTCTCTCCCTCCAGTGCAACGATTTGATTATTAAGATGTTCCTCTTTTTGTGGGCCAGGGTATTTGTTAGACATTATCCACCGCCAAACTTCATCCACAATCACTTCGGGTTTTTCCTTCTCAGTTACGGCAGTAACTTTTTTAATCTCTTTTGCGTGTTTCTTAATTTCTTCCTCCATCCTGGCAATATAGTCGTCAAGTATTCCTTCCAGTTCCGGGGATTCCTCAGGGCTTCTCTCTTTGATCTTCTCCAGACTTTCAAAAGCCTGATTCAAATCTGAAATTGTTCGAAAATCTAACCCTTGAATTATGGATGCTGCCTGATAATCAATCAAGTTAAAATAATTTTGGCTTGTGGCCTCTTCATATAAATCGTTGTAGCGGTCGTGGAGTTCTCTAAAACTGGGTTCTTTGCTTTCAATTTCATCATCAGATTCTCCTGGGTAACGGCGGTGGAAATTTTCCATCTCCGTCAAGACACCTCTAAATGGCCAAGTATCATATCGGGTTCCGCCAGCAATTCCAGGGATTATCTCCTTCTCCCCGCTTTTGCCCTCGATGGCATACCCTTTTCGGCCACCATCTATGTCTACTGTTTCAAAATCTTCCTGAGTTTTTTCCATACAAGGATATTATAACAAAAACCTATAGTTAAAGCAAGTCTTTTACAACCGATTTAAAATCATGTACAATTCAAGAGTAGCCAAAAGAAGTAAGGCTTGTCAAACTGCCCATGAAAGAACATCCAGTTCCACAACAAATTTCTGCTTTCCAATTCAAACTCTTTGGTAATTTAACTTTGCGCCAATTTATTTTTGTTGGTCTGGGCGGCCTTTTGGCCTGGGTAATTATTACCGCCATTCGACCACCTTGGATTAGCTGGCCGATTGGTTTGGTGGTTTTTGCCATTGGGCTGGCCGGCGGATTGGTTCCTTTGGAAGGCCGTTCCTTGGATCAGTGGCTTATTGCTTTTATTTCGGCTATTTTTTCGCCTACTCTGCGAGTCTACCGCAAAGAACAAAAAATCCCGGATTTTCTTCAAATTCAACCAACTGGTCCAATTCTGGCTTCTTTAACTTCCTTTGCCCAAACTGAGAAACGCTTAAGGCTTGAGGAATATTTAAAAAGGTTACCTACCCAATCAAAAAATCAGTTGGATTTACTTGAAGAACAAAGATTGATGGCCTTAAATTTTGCGGCTCCAGCTCCGCCATCAATTGCTAAACTGGTTCAATCTTTTCCTCAAACTCGGACTGAGGAACCTTTTTTAGTTTTCGGTCTGGGACAAAAAGAGGAGGCACGGACCAACAAAACCCTTGGTCCCCAACTTGCTTCGGCCATCAACTTTGCTTCATCTCCGCCAATTGCAATTCAAACTCCAACTCGCCAACTTACTTACCTTGTTGGGCTTGGCCAGACAAGGGTCAGGAGACTTGGATCATTTACTGATTTTTCTCCCACCGCTGCCCCCCTCAAAAGAGAAAAGATCATTGAGCCATCCCTCGTCCTCAAAAAGCGGTTCGGTCTTCCCACTAACGGTCAAGCTCCTGATGATCTTTTCGAGTATTCACCCAAACCAGTTTCTGAAGTCACGTCTTTGTCAAAAAACGAGCCAAGAGTTGAACCGTCAAGCTCAAACCAAAACGTTCAACCGAAACCGCAAGCTGTTTTGCCCCAAACGCCAACTGTTCAAACAATTCTTGAGCCTCCAGCCCTGCCATTTCAACCAGCGGCGATCCAAGAATTTCCACCATCTTCCAAATCAACAGACGAAGAAACCCAAACTTTAGAAAAACCAACCGCGGCATCAATACCCAACCAACCAATACCAGTTGCTCCTTCACCGCCACCGTTGTCAACTCAACTACCATCAGAACAAAAATTTTCGCCACCCCCACCGCCTCAAATACCTTCCCAAACAATCCCTCAAACCTTTGTCCAAAAACCTCAAAGCGAAGAAACCAAAGCGACCACGCCAGTTGTCCCATCAACTGTTCAAAAACCCCAAGTTGAAGCTCAATCACCTCCAGTTCAAAAAATCACCCAATCTCCAGCTCCAACAGCCGAACCGCCAATGGAAACTCCCAAAATGCCGGCTTTAACTCACATCCCCAATATTTTAAATGGGGTAGTCACCAGCCAAGAAGGGGGATTACTCGAAGAAACAATTATTCTGGTTAAAGATCAGCAAGGAATGCCTGTTCGCGCTTTAAAAACTAATAAATTGGGACAGTTTGTTATTTCCACTCCCTTACCAAATGGAACTTATACTATCGAAGCTGAAAAAGAAGGTCATACTTTTGATATAATAAAAGTCGAAATTAAAGGCGAAAAAGTACCGCCAGTAATAATTTGTGCCAAATAAACAATTATGACTGAAAATCTGCCCGTCAAAGCTTCAACTCAAGATCATATTGACATTGAAGATATTATCGATGACTTGGTTCTTTTAAAAGACGGAACAGCCGCTTTAATCTTGCAGACCACCGCCTTAAACTTCGGGCTTCTTTCTGAGCCGGAGCAAGATGCGGTCATTTATTCTTACTCCGCTCTTTTGAATTCTTTAACTTTTTCAATCCAAATCGTCATTCGTTCAAAAAGATCTGATGTCTCAGATTACCTCGAAAAACTTTCCCAAGCCGAACAAACCCAAACAAACCAAGACTTAAGAAACCAAATCGCCAAATACCGAAATTTTATCGTTGCGACCGTGGCTAAAAATGACGTTTTAGAAAAAAAATTTTATTTGGTTATTCCTTTTTCCTTCTTCCAGTTAGGGGCAAGAGGAACATTGGTTGGGTTGTCAAAAAAACAAAAGGGGGCAGCTTATTCCAAAAAATATCTTCTTGAACAAGCCAAAAATGAATTGCTACCCAAACGCGACCACCTTTTAAAACAACTGGCACGAATCGGGGTAACTGCTCACCAATTAACCAATCATGAGTTAATTGAGCTTTTTTATGATATTTATAACCCATCTCAAGTCGGTCTGCAAAAAGTGACTGAAGAGGCTGGTTCTTACACTACCCCAATTGTTCAACCAGCAATTGAAGGCCAAATTTTAACAACTGCTAGTCAAGGAAGTGCCTCTCAAACTCCAGTTGGCAACCAAATACCAAACCAAGGTGTTTTGGGACCAAAAGTACCAATTCCATCCGGCCAACCACCAATTCCCAGCCAAACCGGTGTTCAGTCTCCTCAAAACCAGGCGGAGGTTCTGGCCAAACTGCAATCTTCAATTAGCAAAGCCAGCCAACTTTTAGAGCGACAAAAAACTATCAGCTCAACGGAGGAAAAACCAAAATCATGACGTTGCCGTTTGCCAAACAAAAGAAAACACCAACATTTGTTCAAAATACCCCCAGCCAAAAAATCGCTCCTGGTATGGTTTCCGTCCGCGATATTATTGCACCGGCGGCAATTGAAGTTGACTTTAACTTTATAAAAATTGGTAATGTATATTTTCGAACACTCTTTGTGGTTGGCTACCCAAGGTATGTTGGAGCCAATTGGTTGGCACCACTGATCAACTTTGAACACACTTTGGAAATTGCCATGTATTGTTACCCAATCGAAGCCAGAGGAGTCTTGGAGGAATTGCGACGCAAAATTGGCGAAATGGAAGCGACAATTGAGACCGACGTTCAACGAGGAAGGGTGGTTGATCCTCAAGTTCAAGTTTCGCTTGATGATGCGCGATCTCTACAAGAAGAATTAGTCAAAGGCGAAGAGCGGTTTTTCCAGTTCGGTCTCTACGTGACCGTTCCTGCCGACACTAAAGAAGAGCTTGACAAAATCACCAAAAGAGTTGAGGCAACTCTCGGCGCCTTGTTGATTATCACCAAACATGCCACCCTCCAACATGAGGCAGGATTTAAAACCACCCTACCTTCAGGTCATGACCGACTTTTGATCACCAGAAACATGGACACTACCTCCTTGGCTACCACCTTTCCTTTCACCTCATCTGAACTAACTGCCAACAGCGGTATTATGTATGGTCTTAACGAACATAATGGCTCGCTCGTTATTTTTGATCGGTTCTCCCTCGAGAATGCCAACTCAGTTGTCTTTGGCAAAGCCGGTGGTGGTAAATCCTATATGGTCAAGCTTGAAATTTTAAGATCGTTAATGTTTGGCTCAGAAATCATCGTTATCGACCCAGAAGAAGAATACAAAACTTTAGTTGAGGCTGTTGGGGGAGAATATATTTCCTTCTCCTTTTCCTCAGATGCCAAAATTAACCCTTTTGATCTTGCCGGTGTCTATACTGAGGAAGAAAATGAGTTAGGATTAAAAATTCTTTCGCTCCATGGTCTTTTAAAGGTAATGCTTTCTGAAGTTTCGGCGGTTGAAGACGCCATTTTAGATCGGGCTCTTATCCTCACTTACAAAACTAAAGGGATTACTCCTGACCCAAAAACTCACAACCTTGAACCACCACTTTTAGAAGATCTCTACAAAGTTCTTTTGGGAATGGAAGAAACCCAGGCTCAAACTTTGGCGGAAAAATTAGAAAAGTTCATCAAGGGTTCGGCCCGGGGGATTCTTGACCAACGGTCAACTGTTGATTTAAAAAATACTTTCACTGTCTTTGGAATCAGAGATCTCTCAGAGGAACTCAGACCAATTGCTATGTATTTGATTCTTGACTTTATTTGGACCAGAGTTAAAAAAACGATGAAAAGAAGGCTTTTGGTGGTTGATGAAGCTTGGTATTTGATGAAGCAGCCAGATTCGGCGATTTTTTTATACTCAATCGCCAAAAGAGCACGAAAATATTATCTTGGCTTGACAACCATTACTCAAGACGTTGAGGACTTTTTAGGATCAGAATTTGGTAAAGCGATCGTTGCTAATTCTTCTATTCAAGTACTTTTAAAACAGTCGACTTCGTCAGTTGAACAAGTGGCTGAAGTTTTTCATCTGTCAGAAGGTGAAAAACATTTACTTTTAGCCTCTGATATTGGTGAGGGTCTTTTTTTCGCCGGCGCCAACCATGTTGCCATCAGAATCTTGGCCTCCCCTGACGAACACCAATTGATAACCACCAAACCCCAAGAAATCATGGCAAGACGTGAAGCTCAAACCTCTTCTAAGCCCCAAAAACCAATTAATCCAGCTGGGTAATTAGAAAGTTTTAATTAAACTAAAACTTTTAAACTTAGGCAAAAAGCGCTATATTAAAATTAGAAAACTAAGATGACTGCCCGAGCAGGTACTCTTCAAAAAGTTGGCAACGTTACCATTATTGGTGTTTTGCCCCAAGATCGAAATGCTTCTTTAGCACTCAAGCTTATTGCCCCAAATCAGTTCATCGTCGATTTCAGGAAAAATCTTCTTTCCCCCCCAAAAGAAATTCACCAAAATCGCTATTTACCAATCGGTCTTGGCCGGCTGACTCAAGTTTTAAATCTTAAAAGTGAGGCCGAGTTTCAAACTTCAACCGCGGTTGATCAACGTTTCCAAGAGTTAGCGCGTTATCTTCTTGGTGGTGGTTTCTCCCCGATTTTTTTAGTCGATGCTGGCCCGGCCGAACAAAAAATTCGTCAGGCGCTGGAAAGTTTAAGCGGTTTAACAGTCACACCCAAACCAGCTCAACTTCAAGAAGTCCAAAATAAAGTCTCGCAAATCGTCAGCCAAAAACCAGCAATTGCCAAACTTGCCGACCCCTTGTTTTCTTCTACCGCTGCCGCCACTGCAACTGATCAACCGCTCTCCAAGTTTCTTGACAAAAAGCCGGAAGTTTTTCTAGTTACCTTAATTCAAGCCGACCTACCAACAGTGGCTGCCTATAAAAAAGAAGTAAAACTAAAAATTAGCCAAGTTCTTGATCAGGCTCGCGTTGGCGGATTAACCAAACAAGAAACAAGAGCAGTTGAAATTCTACAAGGTTATAGCCAAACCGCCGAAATAGTTGAAAATTTAAAAATTAAACACCCAACGTTAGACCGATTCTTAAGAAAAATCGCTCCTCAATCAACTCCTGTCCAAAGTCACTTGGGAAAAATTTGGGGAGGAATCAGTTCAGAAGCAGCAACTTTGTATCTGGCCAAATCAAAAGGGTTATCATACGGAGTTGGTTGGCTAACTGGCAAGGCGGTTGATTGGACTGAAGATCGAATTTTTGTTCGAACCCTCAAGACTCATGCTTATGATGAGCGTGGTCGCAGGCGTTTTCGGCCTTTGATGGCCTTTAATCGCAAAGTTTATCAGACATTTCATGTTCGCGATGAAAAAGGTAGGATGCGATTTCGACCAACTTATGCGGCGGGTAGAAGTTTTGCTCAGTCTCGGGTTGGGCAAAAAAGTATTGCTGCTTTTAGAAAGATTACCTCTCCTTTTGTCAAAGCTCAAAAAGCAATTAGTGGCGTCATTGGTAAGTTTTTAAAACCGCTGACTAAATTGGGCGGCAGAATTCTGGGGGTCTTGACTGTCGCTAAAATTTTAATTAAAGCCGGTTGGGAAATTTCCAAAAAGGCTCTCAAATGGATTGGCGGTGGGGCACTTGGGTTATATCTTTATTTCCTGATGCAGGGATTATTGCCAGTCATCATTGGCGCCACCATCGGCTTTTTGGCTGGTGGAACAGTTGGGACGATTGCTGGCGCAATCGTTGGTGCAAAAGTTGGCGCCACCATTGGGGCAACTATTGGCTCTTTTGTCGCCCCGGGTATTGGAACAGTAGTTGGTGGAGTAATCGGTGGGGTAGTTGGTGCGATAACCGGAGCAATCATTGGCGGCTCGCTTGGGGCTTTAATTGGAACGGCAATTGGTGGTGCTGTCGGCTATGTTGCCGCTGGTCATGCTGGTGGGGTTGCAACTTTAACCGGCGCCACTGTAGGGGCAGGAATCGGTTTTGCGGTTGGTGGGCCATTTGGAGCAGTTGTAGGAGCAATCATTGGTGGTGCTGCGGGCTATGCTTTTGGTAAATATGTCATCCCGGGAACCAAAGCTGCAGCTCAGGCTACTGGTGGACTAATTAGCGCCGCCGCCGGGAGCATCGGTGGTTTTTTTGCCACTGTTGGCGATTGGTTGGCATCTGCTGGTCAAGCTTTTTGGGGTGGTATCACAACAGGTGCTTCGTGGCTATCTGGCGCTGTTTCTGGTGTCACCAGTTTTCTTTCCTCGGTCAGTGTCAGTCCAGCGGTCTCTGCTGTCCCAATTGGTGGTTTAGCTATCGGTGCACCAGTAGCTGTTTTGGTTGTTGGTATTACCGCCGGAGCAGCCTTTTTCAATCCCTATCAGACCTTAGGAGTTCCCCAAAAATCAGAATTTATCGAAGTTTTAAAAATTGCCACCCCAACCAGAATCGAAAATCAAGACTTACCATCTTCAATTGGCTTTGAAATTAAAATCACTGCCAAAAAGAACCTTACGGAAATTATTTGTATTGACGAAACAAAATTGATCAGAGGTGACGGCTCAAGCCAAACAATTTTAAAACCAGTGATTCCCTGTCCTGCTACTATGACGAATGGCCAAATTTTTTCTTTTGGTTTCCCAGTCACCGCCGATTCTTCGATGGCCGACTCGACTGTCGTCAACCGAATTACTGTGAAGGCCCAGATTGAAGGTGGAGGGCAGCGGGTTTCTCAGGCAGATGCTGTCGTAGTCATTGGTACGCCACCTATAACCAATCTACCTTCGGGCTGGCCAACCACTGGTACTGTTACCCAAAAATCTAATGTCTGTGCCCCTTCTCATTGTAGTCTTGAAGCAATTGATATTAGCAATACCACTGGCACCAGTATTTGTGCTGCTCACTCTGGTATTGCAACTACAATTAACGAGGGTGATGCTGGACCATACGGCACCACTGGATTAGGAAATTACGTCATGATCACCTCTTTTGATGGAAGCGTTAGCTCTTTTTATGGTCACCTTTCAAGCTTCAACATTAGCGGCGGTCCAGTAACTGCCGGAACAAAAATTGGTGAGATGGGGGAATCAGGTTGTAGTGGTTGTGGCTCCCATCTTCATTATGAATTTTGGGGTATTGAGATGGACCAACCCTATATCCCAATCGCCGAAGGAGATCTGGTACCTTATGAAACAACAGTTACTGGGTGTGAATTATAAATTAACCACCAATGATCAGTCTTAATAAAATTAGAGAAATTTTAGTCTTAAAAATCTTAAACAAAAAAAACATCTTTATTTTGACCTTAGTGGTTGTCAGTATTCTTTTAGGCTCCCTTTTGATCAAAAAAACACTAACCCCAACCCAAACACTCTTGCCGTCAATTACTATCACCCCAAAGGGAAATGAGAAGTTTTTGGTTGAAAAATATTCTTTTGCTATCCAACCAAATCTACCCAAAATTATTGAAGTTCCTGCTTTAAAAAAAGAGCCCGCCTTGGATCTTGAGGCGGTCAAAAAAATTGCCCAGACTTTAGACTTCAAAAAGGCTCCGGTTGCCCAAAATGATCCGGTTTTAAAACTCGTTTTTAAGTGGCAAGAAGAAAATTATCTATCTTTTAATCTTTTAGAACAAAAGGTTTATTATTCTTACGACACAACCAAGGATCCTTCTGTTTTAAATAATGGCGAAATACCAAACGAAGCATCCGCTCAAAAGACGGTCGAGGAAATTTTTGTTTCCTTAAATCTTTGGGACCTAAATTTTAAGTTGATTAAAATCCTTAAGTCGTCCACCCTTGGTGGCGAGTATCTACCAACAAACGATCAAGAGGTTAATGTTATCGAATTGTGGTATGGGCTTTTCCAAAAAGATTTGCCGGTTCTCACCATTATTCCGGATGCCCCCTGGCTTAAAGTAAAAATTACCAGAGACAACAAGCTCATCGGATTTGAGTATCAAAAAACTCCTCTTGTTCAAGGAACTTTGGGTACTTATTCCGTCTTAACTACCAATCAAACTCTTAATTTTCTAAACGCCGGCCAAGGAACAGTTGTTTCTTTTAATCTTGACACCTCTCCTAAAAAACCATTAACTACAAAAAACATCTTAGAGATGAAAATTGAAAAAGCCAAAATTGCTTATTTGTCCCAAATTAACCAAGACCAGCTTGTTCCAATTTTTGTTTTTGAGGGGAAGGCTACGACTTCAGACCAAAGAACTGGCCACGCAACAGTTTATTTGCCAGCAATTCAGCAAGATTTTAAGAGGTGATAATTTTAAACTGAAGTTTTTTGACTGCTTGCCTGCCAATTTTGGTATTAATTCTGGCAAGCAAAATGTTGGATCTGAGCCGAAGTTCTCCTGCTTCTGTTGAGGAAGAAACCTGAATTGTTAACTTCCCTCCGCGAAAAATTTGAGCCCTTGAGGCTTTGGCTTTGGGGAAAGTCTCCTCGATTACCTCAGCCCAAAGTCGACAAACCCAAGCGGCAAATAATCCTTGGGGGTCCCCTGATCGCTTGGCAACCCTGCCTATTAAATCACCAGCTTTGGTAAACACAGCAAATTACTAACCCTGAACCCTGACTGGCATTACAATGTGAAAAAAATCTTCTGCGTTTTCTTTGGCAGCCTTAAATCTTCCTGGGTTTAAAGGACCAATCATCTCAAAACTAACTCCTTCGCTGTTGATGGCGGAAAGAACATCTAAAAGATAACGGTAGTTAAAAGCGATTTCTCCTCCTTCGCCGTCAATCCGACCATCAATTTCAGAAACGTTGTCACCAACTTCTTTGGTATTAGCCGAAAGAATAATTGATTTCTCCCCAATTTGGCACTTGATAATATTTGAGGCGTCTCTGGCAAAAATCGAGGTGATCCTAATCGCTTTCAAAAACTCTTCTCTATTCATTACCACCCTGGTTGGGAATTCTTTGGGGATAATCTTTTCCCAATCAGGAAATTCTCCTTCAATCAGCCGTGAGACGATTTCGGCGTTGGCAACCTTAAAAATAATTTGGTTTTGGTCTTTGGCCAAAATTACCTCAATTTTTCCTTTCTTATCGGTGGTCTCGGTGGCAATTTTTAAAACTTCCGCTAAGCTTTTGGCAGGAATTATAATTTTAAAGTTTAACTTAGAACTCAGACCAAGTTTATAAAAACTTAGCCGGTAACCATCGGTGGCCACCATTTTTAATCCATTTTTGTCAAGATCAAAAAGGGTACCAGTTAAAACCGGTCGTCCTTCTTCGGCGGCAGCGGCAAAAATTACTTTAGAAACCGCCCTGGCAAATTCCTCTTTTTCAAAAACCAAGTCGGCTTTTTGACTACTGGTTGGTACTACTGGAAACTCTTCGGCATTTCCGGTTGAAATTCTGGCGTTAAATTTTTGCAAATTCAAATAAAAACTACCGTCTTTTTCCTCGGCCAAAATCTCCCCAGGGGGTAGCGAGGCAATAAAATCACTAAAAACCCGGGCGGGAATAGCAACCTTGCCGTCTTTTTGACTTTTGACTTCCTCCTCCAAAGTAATACCAATTTCCAAGTTTGTCGCTTGAAGTTTTAAAATGCCCTTTCTTACTTCAATTAAAACATTAGAAAGAATTGGTAGGTGGGGTTTTTGGGCAACTGCTCTGGTGATAATTGAAAGATAATTTGTGAGTTTCTCTTGAGAAATAAAAAACTTCATATTAGAAATTTAAGGGCTGATGGGAAGATTTTAAGTTTTATCAACAAAAAAATCAAGATTATAGTATTTTATAATCTAGTAATAATCTTAATCAAGGATGTTGATTTGTGGAAAAGACAGTAAAAATGAATATAAAAAATAAGTGGAGAAGAAAAATAAAGTAATGAAAAAGGATAATTTAAAAATCAACCGATAAAAAAAACATTACTTTGGAATTTATTCGGGTTGAAAACTTACGGTTAGGTTGTTGAAGAAAATTATAAAAGATGGGGATTAATTTTGGATCTTTAAACGAAGAAAATTTAACTCCTTTTCCATTTGAGAATCTCTTTCGGCTAAAGCGTTAATTTTCTCGATACTGTGGATAACTGTTGAGTGATCTCGGTTATCAAAAAGCCGGCCGATTGCTGAAAGAGACAAACCACCAATATCTCTTAAAAGATACATCGCGATTTGGCGTGGGAGAAGACAGTTTTTTTTACGGCTTGATCCCAAAAAAGACGCTGTGGGTAGTTGGTAGTTTTTTTGAATAATTGCCAAAATTTTTTTTGGTGAAGCCTGAAAACGTTCCTTTCGAGCCTGTGAACAAACATTTTTGATAAAAGTAAGATTGAGCGGCTGATTAGTTAATCTAGCACTAGAATTAAGTTGGAACAAAACCCCTTCGAGTTCGCGGATATTACCATTGATTTTCCGAGCAAGGTGGGGGGCTAGATGAGCCGGAAAAACCAATCCTAGTTTGGCTGATTTTTCTTGGATTAATTTAATTTTCATTTCAAGATCAGGGGGATTAATTTCAACCATCAAACCACCGAGAAATCTTGAAACCAACCTCCCCTCTAAACCACCAATTTTGGCTGGATGCTTATCAGAGGCCAAAATAATTTGTTTGGAACCCAAATAGAGCTCGTTGAAAGTGTGGAAAAATTCCTCCTGGGTGTTTTCTTTGGTGGCTAAAAATTGAATGTCATCGACCAAAAAAACATCGACCGTTCTTAAGCGCTGACGAAATCTTTTAGTTTGTCGGGAAGTTAGCGCATCGATAAACTCATTGGTAAATTGTTCGCAGGTTAGATAAACAATGTTTAGTTCTTGGTTGGTGGTAAAAAGTTGATTGGCGATTGCTTGAAGGAGATGGGTTTTGCCAACCCCCGATTGGCCAAAGAAAAATAGTGGATTATAAGAAAAACCTGGGTTTGCCGCTACTGCTTCGGCAGCCGCTACTGCCAATTTATTACTTGTGCCAACAATAAAGTTAGCAAAGGTATAATTTTTGAAGAACGGCGATTGAGGCCCAATTGGTTGATTGTTGCTTTCGGAAAAGAGCCCGCCAACCACAAAATGGTTGGTTTTTTTAGCCGTTATTCCAACTTTAAAAACAACTTGGTTGTCCTTGTTGGTTTTTTGGTTGAGGATGGTAGTAATGAGGTTTTGGTAGCGCTTTTCTAGCTGCTCCCGGGCAAAATTATTGGTGCAAACCACAATCGCTCGATTGGTTTTTTGGTTAACAGAAACAATTTCCTTGAGTTGGCACTGAGAAAACCAGGTCTTAAAGACCACTGGAGAAAGCTCGTTTTTTAGATCAGAAAGAATTGCTGCCCAAAGTCGCTTTTCCATAAATTTAAAAATTTCCAAAAACGGAAAAAACAAAAACACCCAAAGCCCTAAGCCAGAAGCAAAAATCAGTGCGAAGAATTGGAAACCAAATAAAATATAACAAGGTTTTCCACAATTTGTCAACTGTTGATTTTTGTGGACAAACAACAAAACTTCTTCTTTACATTCATTGGTTGTAAATTTATAATCGTTCTGCAAAAACTTTTGTTTTTGGAGACCTACTGATTTTTAATTTTTTTGATTTATGCCTAAACGGACCTATCAACCAAATCAAAGACGAAGATCAAAAACCCACGGTTTTAGGCGTCGCTTAAAAACCAAAGGGGGCCTTACTGTTTTGAAAAAACGAAGGGGAAAAAAGCGAAAAAGATTGGCTGTCTAAAAAGTGGCAAAGATCTTAAATTCAAAAAAAAGATTACAGTGTGAATGGTTTGATCTGGTCCTTCAAGATTTCTCGCCCAAAAACAAAGATCAGCTGACCATTATTGTCAGTAGTAAAATTTCCAAAAAGGCAGTTGTGAGAAATAGAATAAAGCGACTTTTGAAAGTGGTTATTGGCGGACAAACAAAATTACCAAAAGACAAAAAAATAACAGTTATTGCCAAAACTGACTTTTCAGAGGCCAAAGCCGGTGAGGTTGAGAAACTGTTTAATAGATTGCTGGGCCACTAATGATCAAAAAACTCCTCTTGTTTTTTTTAAATTTTTACCAATTAGTTTTCGCCAAAGCTCTGTCTGTTTGGTTTTTTGGCGGTGTGAACTCTTGCCGCTTTCAACCAACTTGCTCGCAATATTCAAAAGAGGCAATCGAAAACTTTGGCGTTTTAAAAGGGGGTTTTTTGAGTTTGAAACGAATCTGTTCGTGCCAGCCATTTGGTCATTTTGGCCCTGATCCAGTTCCCGAAAAATGAATCTTGGAAAAATCTTAGAGATAGTTTTTATTTGGCCAATCTTAAATTTATTGATTGGTTTTTATAATTTGTTTTTGTTTTTGCATTTTCCTTGGGCCCTAGCCTTTGCGATAATCGCTTTAACCATTTTGGTGCGTTTGATCCTCTGGCCGTTAACTAAGACCCAACTTGAAAGCGCCAAAAAGTTAGCTGCTCTCAAACCGCATCTTGATGGTTTAAAACAAAGACATGGGCACGACAAAGTTCGTCTTCAACAGGAGCAGATGAAGCTTTACAAAGAGCACGGTGTTAATCCGGCAGCCGGCTGCTTGCCACTCCTTTTACAATTACCGATTTTTATTGCCTTGTACCAAGTGTTATTGAGAGTTTTAAATAGCGGTAGTGGTGGAGGAATGATTGAGACACTCAATCGAGGACTTTTACCCTTTTTAAAACTGAATGCCGCCCCTAACGCGAGTCTTTTTGGGCTTAATTTAGCTCAACGGCCAGCCGATTTGTTTGGCTCAACTCCAGTTATTCTTTTAATTCCCTTGATTACTGGTGGACTACAATTCATCCAATCAAAAATGATGACCCCCCACCGCCAAAGTAATATTGCCAAAAAAGAAACAGGTGAAGAAAAATCTGATATGGAAAAGACAATGGAACAAGTCCAAGGTCAAATGGTATTTTTGATGCCGGCAATGATTGCCTTTTTTGCTTTTGGCTTCCCAATTGGACTTTCCTTATATTGGAATGTTTTTACCATTTTTGGTATCATTCAGCAGTATTTGGTCTCAGGTTTTGGTAGCCTAGCTGAATGGCTACCAATTAAAAAGGATTAAATGACAAAAGAAAACAATTTTGTCAAAGTTGAAAAGATAGCCGGAGAGTTTTTTGAAAAGCTTGGCATTGATGGTAAAGTTGTTTGTCAAAAGCAAGATGATTATATCGCTGTCAATTTTTCCACCCCTCAACCAGCAATTTTAATCGGATATCACGGGCAAACACTTGCCTGCCTGCAGTTACTTTTAAGTTTGGTCATTAGCAAAAAATTAGGTCAGGAAAACAAAATTGTTCTTGATATTTCTGATTGGCGCAAAAGACGCGAAGAAGTTTTAAAACAGTTGGCCGGAAAAAATGCTGCCCGGGCTGTTGATTTGGGGCAACCGGTAAAAATTGACGGGTTAAAGCCGTTTGAGCGCCGAATAATTCACCTGGCTTTGGCCGACAATCCCCAGGTTTCTGTCCACTCCGAAGGAGAGGAAGGGCAAAGGGTTATTATCATTGAATCAAAGGCCAGTCAAGGAAATGCCTCATGAGAGTTTAATCCAAAGAACTTCGGTTTTTCTTTGGTATCTCCTTTTGCTATTATTGCCGGTCCAAATTGGTCGCCATTTTTGGCCAGCCCAAGCTTTTATCTTTGGCATCAAAATTGATTATTTATCACCAACTCTGTATTTGACCGACTTGGTTATTTTTCTACTGCTTTTGTTTTGGGTTTTCAATTTGCTTTCAAAACCAAAACCCTCCCCAATTTTTCACTGGCCGACTATTAGCTTTTTCTTATTCCCGCTGGCCCTACTCCTCTCAACGATTGTTGAGAATTTTACTTTAGCCGGTTTTTATCAAACCGCCAAAATTAGCCAAATGGCGCTTTTGGCAGCCTTTGTGGCGACTGAGATTGATATTAAAAGAGATTTGCGGAAGATACTCTTTTTTTTGGGAATTGGAATTTTTTGGCAAAGCATTTTGGCTATTGCCCAATTTTTCAATCAAGGCTCGTTTGGCCTCTGGCTATTGGGTGAACGGAATTTTGGACCGCAGACACCAGGTATCTCACTAGTTGATCTTGATGGTCGTCAACTTCTTCGTCCTTACGGGACATTTCCTCACCCCAACGTCCTTGGCGGTTTTTTGTCAATCCTCTTACCTGGTTTTTTGGTTGCCAGTTTTAGTCAAAAAAGAAAAAATTTGTTTGCTTTTATCGTTTTAGTTTTGGGCTATTTGGCACTGGCTTTAACTTTTAGTCGTTCATCTTGGTTAGTTGGTTTTGCTGGTAGCTTAGCGTGTTTTTTTGCGTTTTGGTTTTCCAAACCCAAATCTTTGCTAAAAATTAAGCGACTGGAAGTTATATTCGCAGGCCTTATAGTAATAGTCTTTTCCGCCACCCTTTTTTTTGCCTGGCCTTACTTTTGGCAACGAATCACCAGTTTTAACTCAACTGATTCTCATAGTTTAATTCTGCGATCAAAACTTGCTGATTCAGCTATTGCAATGTTCAAAACCTCTCTTTTTTTTGGAATCGGGCCAGCTCGTTTTTTAACCCTTTTACCCCAGTTTTTTGCTTTTTCCGAAACAGTTCGTTGGTTGCAACCAACACACGACATTTACCTTTTGATTCTTGCTGAGAACGGATTTTTTGGTCTCATTGCCTTTTTAATACCAATTCTTTGGCTTTTGGCCAGGTTAATTGACAAGGCCAGAAACTTTTTGGTTGCCAAAGTTTTGTTGATTTTGCTCATTGGCATCCTTTTTTTAGGAAGCGTCGATCATTATTTTTTAACTTTACAACAAGGCCAACTTATTTTCTGGCTTTTTTTAGGTTTGTCTTTTTCTTACCTTCTAAAAACCTCAGCAACCAAAGAGCGGTTTTCGACCAGGAATAAATAACTTTTGTGCTAAAATAGCGAAGAATGAATCGGTTTATCAAAATCGTTAGCAACACAATCTACCAAGGTGTTGGTAGACTTATTACCGCCACCACTTCACTTTTGATCACTATTTTAGTCGCCCGATCGTTTGGTTCGGCCAATTTGGGCGATCTTACCAAAGTTTTAGTTTTCGTCGCCCTTTTTTATTTGGTGGCTGATTTTGGCTTCAATGCAATTGTCGTCAAGGAAATGAAAGTCCAAAAATCAAAGGCTGGCTATTTAATTGCCAACCTTTTTGTCTTAAGGTTTTTGTTTTCCTTAGCTCTTGTTTTTTTGGTTTGCTTAATTGTCTTGGCTCTACCATTTAATTTACAGACAAACATTGGTTTTAGTCCATTGGTTAAGGCCGGCATTGTTCTTGGCAGTTTGACAATCATTACCCAAGCGCTTCTAACATCAGCCAATGCATATTTTCAAGCCAATTTGCGCTACGCCAAATCAGCTTTGGCAGTTTTTGGTGGTAGCTTAGCAACGGTTTTTTTGGCCTTTGCCTTGGTAAAATTTTTTTCTTCGTCTTGGCCCCAAGCTTTTTTATCAATCATTGCCGCTTATGTTGTCGGCGGTGCAGTAACAGTTGTCTTAGCAATTTTTCTAATTATTTTCGAATTGCCAATTGGGAAGTTAAGAATCGATTTTTCATTTTGGTATCGGCTCTTTCGGCGGACTTGGCCAATTGGTTTGACTTTAATATTTAACTTGATTTATTTTCGAGCAGATACTCTAATTCTTGCCGCCACCAGATCGTCTTCAGAAGTTGGCCTTTATAGTCTGGCTTACAAGATGTTTGACTTGGCTTTGGTTTTGCCGATTTTTTTAATTAATGCTTCTTACCCAACAATGATTGAAACTTATCAAAAAGGAGTAAATTACCTGCGACAATTTTCAAAAATTTTTTTCTTGGCCCTATTGGCGATTTCATTTTTAGTTTTGGTTTTCTTGCTTGTTACCGCTCCAATTCTGGTTGGGCTGGCAGGCGGGGGCGGGAAAGGATTTGCTGGTTCAATCCCTGCTTTGCAGATTCTTGCCATTTCTGTACCGGTTTTTTACATCAGTGCGCTTTTGATGTGGCTTTTAATCCTTTTTGAAAAACAAAAGTCTTTGGTTTACATCTATGGTTCGGGGGCACTTTTAAACATTTTTTTAAACTTAATTTTTATTCCTCGCTTTGGTTATTTGGCAGCAGCAGCAACCACTGGTTTTTGTGAATTTTTAATTGTGGTTATTAGCGCCTACTTGGTTTTGAAAAATTTTAAAGATTAATTGGTTTACAAAGACCTAATTTTGGTGGTAGACTGCCAGCTATGAAGTACGTTATTTTTAGTGATGGTGGCTCGCGGGGCAACCCTGGTTTGGCAGCTGCAGGTTTTCTGATTAAAACCGAATCCGGAGAAATTTTGGTAAAAGGCGGTAGTTTTTTGGGCAAGGCTTCTAATAATATTGCCGAGTATCAAGGAGTAGTTTTAGCATTGAGAAAACTTAAGAGCTTAGGAGCAAACACTGGTGATACAGTGGAAGTTTTTGTTGATTCGCAGTTAGTTGCTCAACAGTTAAACGGCTTGTTTAAAGTTAAAAATGCCAAAATTAGAGATTTGATTTTAATAGTAAGAGGTGAGGAAACGAAATTTAAAAGCGTTTCCTATACCCATATTAATCGAGATGCCAACAGTGAGGCCGACAGAATTGTCAATGAAATTTTAGATCGAGGGTCAAATGGAAATTAACAAAGTTTTTGGCGAATTTAAAAAGTGGCTTTGGTTGTTTGTGCTTTTGGCAGCGATAGGTTTTATTGCTGCTTTTTGCTACAACTTGTCTTGGAAGCCAAGTTTTGAAACTTCAGAAGTTTTGTTAATTAATCCAAAGTTTGGGCAGCAAAATCTTCCTGGGCAACCAATTTCTTTAACCGACGTTCAAATCTTCACTGACAATTTGATTGCCGCAATCCAAAGTGAAGAATTTGGTCAAGGATCAAGCCTGAAGGATTATCAACTTCAAAAACTCGGCCCCTCAGTTTTAAGAGTTTCAACTTTTGATTTTGGTGAAAATGGAGCTAAAGAAAAAAATCAAGTTTTAATTTCTAAACTAAATAACCAGATAAAATTGTTTAACGATCAAACAGGTTTTGATTATCAGGTTTTGGTAATTGGTACTGAGACTAAACTTCAAACCCCCAAGTTTTCCCAAAAAGTAAATCTTATAGTTGGCGGGTTGGCGGGTTTTGTTTTCGCAGTTCTTGTTTTTTCATTAGTACTTTATTTTAAAAATGAGTTTCACGTGAGCCCGGCCTCTAGTATTAAGAAAAGATCTTAATTAATTTTTTGGTGCTGCCCGTGCAATTTAAATTAAAAGCTAACAAAAAAAAATGTCTTTTGGTTGGTGATGCTAATTTTGTTTTAAAAAATTTGTCCGAGGCGCTTATCTTTCAAAATTGCGAAGTTTTCTTAATTTCTTCACCAAAGTTTAATTTAAGTGATTCGGATAAATTAACTGCCAATCAAAATTTTTCAATTCTTGATTTGGACGTTGCTGCCGATTTGCCAACTAATTTACCTCGTTTTGATTATATTTTTCAGCTTGTTGGTTTTGATAAAAATTCTCAAGACAAAAACCAAAGCCTTCAATTTTTACTTGCAAACTCAATTGGGACAAAAAACCTTTTAGAAAAAGCACTTAGCGACAAAGCAAAATTTTTACTCTTTTCTTTTATTAAAACCCAAACTTCTAGTGACGATTTTGGAAATTATTTTAAAGACGAAGCTCTTGATAGCCATTCTTTCGAAGATTTAACTTGCAATCAGTTCATTCGTTTTGCTGAAACGTTGGTTAGTCAGTATTTTCAAGCCAAAAAACTTGATGCCCGAATAGTCAGAACGACCCAAGTTTATGGACCAGGAATGGATTTAGAAGGCGAGGAGACAGTTGGAAAAATTGTCAAGCAAGCAGTTGGCGGTCAATCAATCACCATTTTTGGTGATAGCCTTGGATTGATTTGCCCAACCTTTATTTCGGATTTAATTTATGGTTTGACTAAGGCGATGTTTCAGGAAGACACCCGAGGAAAAATTTACAATTTAGTAAACCCTCAATCAATCACTCTTTTGGCTTTTGCCCAACTGTTAGAAAGAATTATCCAAGAACAAAATGGCCAAATTATGCAAATTATTCATGACGAAAAAAGTGAATTTGTCCAAGAAAAAGTACAATTGATTGATTTTACAACTTCACAGAAGAGCTTAGGCTGGGAACCAAAAGTCAGTTTAGAACATGGGTTAAAGGAAACCTTTAATTTTTTTTCACAAGCAAAAAAATTGCCGCCAACCACGATAATTTCCCCAGAAGCTGAATTACCCAAAAAAGCCAAAAAATTTCTATCAATTTCTTGGGCGAAAAATTTTTTGGTCATGCCAACTAGAATTTCTTTGACTGGGAAGAAGAAGGCCTTTTTGGGGATTTCTACCTTAATTTTAATTTTTGTCTTTTTAGTTTTTGGTCTTTTTTTTGGTAGCGGTTTCTTGGCTTATCATTCATTTTTGGAAAGTCAGCAGAGTTTTAATCAGAAAAAATTTACCCAGGCCGCAAGCCAAAGTCAAAGAGCCGCCAATTTTTTTAAGATTGCCAGCGCGACTGCCGATTTTCTGGCTTGGCCTTTTAATAAATTTGGCATCAAAAATGGTTTTGCCACGTCAAAGACTTTATTTGATGTGGGGCAGCATTCTAGCTTGGCGCTTTTTTACCTGGCAGAAGATGGTGGAGTTTGGCAATCATCAGCTCAAAAGATTTTAAAAAAAGAAGCAGATCTTTTGAAATTAAAACAGGAAATTGAGAAAGTTCAAGGACAAATTAATGCTTCTTTTGGACAAGTTGTAGTGGCCGATCTCTACATGGATTCTTTAAGTGGAAAATATCCATTTTTTGGGGTTTTTAATAAAAAAATCTCCCAAGCCAAGAACCAAATTCAGCTGGCAAAAAATTATTTGGGCGCTGCCCATCAGATGACTAAAGCTTTACCTGATCTTTTAGGTTTTGAAGGTCAAAAGCGCTATTTGGTTCTTTTGCAAAACAATCACGAATTGAGACCGACTGGTGGTTTTATTGGCTCTTATGCGGAAATAGTTTTTGAAAAAGGCAACCTTTTGGAATTTAAGGTTGATGATATTTACAATATCGATGGTCAACTTAAGGTAAATTTTGATCCACCCAAACCTATTCAAGCCAATTTAGGTCAAAAGCGCTGGTTTCTTCGCGACAGTAATTGGTTTGCTGATTTTGGTCAAAATGCCAAAATTGCCCAAGATTTTTATCTTTTGGAAACCGGCAAAAAAGTTGATGGGGTAATTGGTGTGGATGTTGATTTTGTCGCCTCACTGGTTGACTCTTTAGGCAAAGTCGAAGTAGCTGGGGTAAAAGAACCAATTACTAAGGAGAATCTTTTTGATCAGGCCGAATTTCACTCTGAAATTGATTTTCAACCAGGCTCAACTGCCAAGCGGGATTTCTTGACTCTTCTGACCAGCCAAATTATGGCAAAATTAATTGATTTTGGCCCCGAGATTGATATTACCAAATTGGTGAAAAGTTTTGGCCAAGCAACTGAGGAAAAACATTTATTGTTCTATTTTGATGATCCCAAATTAGAAATGTTGGCTGCCAAAAATAATTTTGGCGGCACTTTGGTTGAAATTCCTTTTCAAAAAGATAAAGCCAGCCTAGATTATCTTTCGGTGGTCGAAGCCAATGTTGGAGCCAATAAAGCCAACCGTTTTGTCAGTCGACAAATTTTTTATAACCCGATTATCAAAAGAGATGGCGATTTAAGTTCGCACCTGAAGATTATTTATCAAAATCAAAGCCCAGCTGAAACTTGGCCGGGAGGAATTTATAAGAATTACTTGCGGGTTTTTGCCCCCAAAGGCAGCATTTTAGAAAAATTTGATGATGGTCAAAATTCGGTGCTTGGAAAAGTTGAAACAGAAACTTTTGTCGATAAACAATCTTTTGGAATTCAAATTGAGGTTGGTGTTGGTCAGACCAAAGAAGTGAGTCTGGAATATTTGCCGCCGGTTGTTTTAAATTTTGAAAATAATCAAGCCCAATACAACCTAGTTATCCAAAAGCAACCTGGGACAGACAAGGACCTTTTGGCAGTCAATCTCAACTACCCAAGCTATATGACGCCAACGTCTTCAGTTCCTCAAGGAGTTGTTTCCGAACAGACTCTAACCTACAAAACAAATCTCACTTCTGATAAAAGCTTTAATGTTGGTTTTTTCAAAGAGAACAAGGTTGTTGACACTCAATTGCCAACCCTCTATAATTTGTCAAGTTTTTGACCCAAGCTTATGAAAACTCTAGAACTTAAAGCAGAAAAAAGACAAATCCTTGGCCGCAAGGTCAAAGGACTGCGAAAGCAGGGGAAAATCCCCGCCCATGTTTTTGGCAAGGGCTTAAAAACCGTTCATCTAAGTGTTGAAGGTGCTAACTTTACCAAAGTTTATGACCAGGTTGGGGAAACCGGCTTGGTTAATTTGAAAGTTGATTCCGAAATTCGGCCAGTGCTTATTCGCAGCATTCAAAACCATCCAGTTACTGACCTGCCGCTTCATATTGACTTTTATCAAGTTAACTTGAAAGAAAAAGTTAAAGTGAATGTTCCTTTAGAATTTGTCGGCGAGTCGCTAGTAGTGGAAAAGAAAGAAGGATTGCTGTTGACTCCTTTGTCTGAGGTTGAGGTTGAAGCCCTGCCGACTGATTTGCCAGAAGCAATTAAAGTTGATATTGCCAAGCTTGAACATCTTGATGACACCATCCAAGTTAAGGATCTCAAAGTTGATCGTGACAAAATTGAGATTTTGACTGATCCTGAAGAGGTTGTTGCTAACATTGGCGAACTAGTAACCAAAGAAATGGAAGAAGTTGAGGCGGAAATTGAAGCCGAAAAAGCCGAAGTGGTCGAAGAAGCGGCAGTTGAAGAGAAAGAAGAGAAAGAAGAGAAAGCTGAAGAGAAAGTTGAAGAAAAGGCTGAGGAAGGAAAAGTTGAAGCACCCCCAGTAGAAGAAACTTCAGGGCAAGAAGATAAATAATCCACTTCTTTTGTCTTAGGACCCAAATTTGGACCTAAACTTTGCGGGAATTGATGCGGGAAATTTGCAATAAATTTTGCGGGAATTGATTAGGTTTTGGACCAAGAAGAAATCATAATTGATTCTTTTTGGTTTGGTAATTTTTGCCAAATTTCCTCGGTAATAAAAGGCATAAAAGGATGAAGAAGTTTGAGACTGGTTTGTAAAACATAAAGTAAGGTTGCCTGCGCCTCAACGCGTCTTTTTTTGCTCATTTCAATATATTTATCACAAAAGGTGTGCCAGAAAAAATCATAGAGCAGCTCGGAGGCTTGACCGAAACGGTAGGCTTCAATTTGTTTAGTAACTGCTTTGACCACTTTTTCCAATTCAGAAATAATCCATTTATCTTGTGAGTGTTTTGCCGCTTTAGGTCCTGGAGCGTTATCAGTGTTGGCCAGAACATAGCGGGCGGCGTTCCAAATTTTATTAGCAAAGTTTCGCATTCCTCTAATTTTTTCATCAGAAAGATAAATGTCACCTCCCGGAGCAACACCTAAAACTAGCGCCATTCTTAAAGCATCAGCGCCATATTTTTCAACCACGGTAATTGGATCAATGACATTGCCTTTGCTCTTGCTCATTTTCTGGCCGAATTTATCGACCACTCGGGCATGCAGGTGGACTGTTCTAAAAGGCACATTACCGGCCAAATAAAGGCCAAACATCATCATTCGGGCAACCCAAAAGAAAAGAATATCCCATAGCGTGTCCAAGACAGAAGTTGGATAGAAATATTGAAAATCTTTACTGTCTGGATAGCCCAAAGTAGTTAATGGCCACTGACCGGATAAAAACCAAGTGTCGAAGGTATCTGTTTCTTGGAGGACATAATTCCCTGCACATTTTGAGCAATTTTTCTCTTCCAGCATATAGGTTGTGTTTTTGTCAGCCACCAAACTTTGCAGCCCTTTTTTAATTTCTTCAAATTCATATTTTCCTTTTAGCTTTTGAAAATCTCCCGAGACCTTATTGCCATTTTGGTCAATAAAATTAAGTAAAATATCTGGGTTGCACTCAAAACAATACCAGACTGGAATCCGCGGACCCCAGACTATTTGCCGGCTGATATTCCAATCATGAATGTTGTCAAGCCAATCAAAATACATTTTTTCGAACCGCTTTTTGGGAACGATCTTCGTTTTTCCATCCTCAACCGCTTTGATCGCTTTCTCAGCCAGAGGCTTAATCTTTACAAACCATTGGGGCAGAATCATTGGCTCAATGGTAGTCTCACAACGATAACAAATCCCGACGGTGTGTCTTAGAGGCTCCTTCTTAATTAGTCTCTTTTCTTTTTCCAGGTCTCCAAGCACTTCTTGCCGCGCTTTCAAAACAGTAAGGCCCAAATATTTTTTAGGCAAGTTAATCATTTTGCCATTTTTGTCAATAACCGTAATGATTTCCAAATTTTGCCTTTGACCGATTTCAAAATCAGTTGCGTCATGGGCGGGAGTAACTTTTAAGGCACCAGTTCCAAAATCGATATCAATTACTTCATCGGTGATAATAGGAATTTGCTTGTTGGTAATAGGAATTTGCGCTTTTTTCCCAATTAAATTCTTATATCGTTTATCTTTCGGGTGGACAGCAACAGCCACATCAGCAAAAATTGTTTCTGGCCGGGTGGTGGCAATTTGAATCGGGCCATAATCTAGATAGTAAAGAAAGTCGTCTTTTTCTTCATACTCCACCTCCAAATCAGAAAAGGCAGTGCCGCAATTTGGACAAAAATTGACAATTCTTTCACCCCGGTAAATCAAACCATCTTGGTGTAATTTGCGGAATGTTTCCAAAACAGTTTTGATGATTTCTGGCTCCAGACTATAGTGGTATCTTGTCCAATCTAGGGAAAACCCAAGCTTTTTAAGCTGATTGATATTGATCTCTCTGTTTTGTTCGACAAAATCAGCGATCATTTTATAGAGGGTCTCGCGATCAAAATCGAACCGACTTTTGCCTTCTTTGGCCAGTTTTTTTTCAAAAACAAACTGAGTTTCGATTCCGGCGTGATCTGATCCTGGAAGCCACAAAGTTGGTTCACCAAGCATTCGGTGATACCTGATCATGATATCTTCAACCGTAAAAAGAGCGTGGCCCATATGGATCGGATCGTTAGCATTTGGCAGGGGAAGAAGAATACAAAACGGTTTTTTCTTTTTGTCAATTTTTGGGGCAAAATAACCTGCTTTTTCCCAAAAGGAATAAATTCTTTTCTCGACTTCTTGTGGGTTATAAACTTTATCCATCTTTGAATTGCGTATCATATCACAACTCCTAATTTAAATAATAGCAGAAATTGAAGTTTGAGACAGGGAAGTGCTATGCTAGATTTAATGAGGAAAAATTTTGGTTTTATCTTACCTTTAGTTTTATTTTTTATTGTAATTGTTCTAGTTGTTATTGGAATTTTTGCTTATTTCCGCTTGAGACCCACACTACCCAAGACTCAATCAACAGAAGTTATAAAAACCGGAGAAGTTGTAAAAACCGGAGAAGTTGTAAAAACCGGGCAGGTTTATTATACCGGGGAAGGTTCTAACGGCGGTGAGGTAATAGTTGTTGAAGGTGAAGGTACTTTTTGTTTAGCAGGTCAATACAAGAATGAAATATCAAAGCTTGTCGGTGCAATAGTTACAGTGAAAGGAAAGGTAACTAATTATTGTACTTACGGCGATCGGACGATCGATATTGTTTCTTATTCTGTTAAGAACAAAGCAGAAAAGCAAGAGGTTTACTTTGTTGCTGATGAAGTTAATGCTGGCACCATCGAAGGCTCTTTAAGCTTTCCATCGGACGGTGGTATTCCCTCTACATTAATCGTATGCGCAGAAGATATTAGAACAAAAAGATTGTATTGCACTAATAGACATATTAAGAATCAAAAGTATGAATATGGTGAGGGCTATAAACTTAATGTTCCTGCCGGTATTTATTATGTATTTTCAACTGATAAAAGGTCTTCAGATGAAATCGAAAAAGACTATAAGATTACCGTTTGGGATGAGCGGGCATACTACTCAGATTATGTTACTTGCGGCATGAAGGAAGACTGTCTTTCTCATACCCTAATTGAAATTAAGGTTAAAGTAGGCCAGATTATTGAAAATATTAATCCTGAAGATTGGTATTCTCTTTGTAATCAGAAGTGGTATTATTGCCAACCTTTAAAAACCGCCGATTGAAAGACTAATTCAAACGATTATAACGTTTCTTATGAATAGCCGAGAGATTGGGAATATAAAAAGCTTGTCCGCAAATATAGGACGTGCTCCTGAAAAGTGATTTTGAGAAAGTATTTGATCAAATACTTTCTACTTCAAATTTCTCGATTAAACCATCGCAAACTCGGGATTTTCAAAAATGCAGGCTGGGGTTGGCTTGGATTTTTGAGGGCGGAACTGGTTTGTAATTGAAAAAAGTGGCTGAGGCAATAACGGCCCCATTGTCGGTACAAAGTTCAATTGCTGGGAATCTAACCGTAATTCCTAATCTTTTGACGTCAGCTGTGAGCTGTGAACGGAGAGCAAAATTTGCTGCAACTCCGCCGCCAACGACAATTGTTTTGACCCCAAATTTTTCCGCCGCTCGAATTGTTTTTTCAACTAAAACGTCAACAACTGCTTTTTGAAACGAGGCAACTAAATCCTTCTTGGCTAGTTTTGGATTTTTTTCGAATTCACGAATGACCGCAGTTTTTAGGCCTGAGAAGGAAAAGTCAAAGTTTTTTGCTCCAATTAACGGCCGCGGTAGAGCAAATGCATTTTCATTTCCACCTCTGGCCACCCTTTCAATTTTCGGTCCGCCAGGATAGGAAAATCCTAAAAATCTGGCTACTTTATCAAAAGCCTCGCCGGCCGCATCGTCTAATGTTCCACCCAACCACTTATATTTGGTGTGGTCATACATAAGCACAAGATCAGTGTGGCCACCTGAAACGATTAACGCTACCAGAGGAAATTTTGGTTTTGGCCCATCATTGAGCCAATTGGCATAAATATGTCCCCAAAGGTGATTGGCTGGCACAATTGGTTTTTGCCAAACCAAAGCCAAAGTTTTGGCTGTCTCCACCCCAACCAATAAAGAACCGACAAGTCCCGGTCCGACAGTGACGGCGATTGCATCTAGATCCGCCGGTTTCATACGTGCTTTTTGCAAGGCGGTTTGGATAACTGGGATAATGGCTTTAATTTGCTCTCGGGCGGCAATTTCTGGAATCACTCCGCCGGTTTTTTGATGAAGGACAAGGGACGAAGTAACAATATTGGCAAGAATTTTTGTTCCATTTTCGACAATCGCTGCTGCCGTCTCATCGCAAGAGCTTTCAATTCCTAAAATGACCATCGGCGCCTAGATTGTAAATTTAACTTCATTACCGACACCAATATGATATTTCTCAATCTCTCCAGCATTGACTTCCAAAACATAAAGTGCTGAGGAAGAAGGTGAATAAATTCTCAATTGAGAGTCGGGAACAGCTAATTGAACTTCAGCATTTTGGTAAAAATCAACCACTTTTTTCTCTTTGGAAATCCAAATAATGTCAATTGGGAATTTGACGTCTTTCATCCAAAAATTATATTTATTTTCTTTATCAAAAACAAAAAGCATCCCGCCATCCTCAGCCAGTTTTTCCCGGCCGCCCAAGCCTTTTTGTTGTTCTTTTTCAGTTTTGACAATGTCGGCTTTGATTTTCAACTCACCAATGGTAACGCTGGTTTGGGCCGGCGATTTGACAAAAGCCCAAGGAGCCACTCCGGCTGCTGAGCCAAAAATCATCAAACCGACAATAACTACAAAAAGACCGATTAATGGTAAGTATTGTTTCATCCAAAAAATTTAAAAAAAGTTGGCTTAATTATATCAAAAGGCTTAAAAACTTGCTGGTTGATAAAAGATGTTATTGCGGGATTTGGGTATCAGGTCCAATTTGGTAAACCGCTTGCCAAGGTCGGTAATTTGAGCGGAAAGTATCTTGGACTAAAACTTCACCATTTTTAGTTACCTTTCTTTTAATTTCCACAGTCGCGCCCCAGGCGGCAAAATCAATTTGCTTAATTGTTCCTGATGGCAAGCTAGGGTCAACTTCATATTTGGCTGTGGGTGGTGATGATTGGTTGGTTATTTGTGGTCGGGATACTTCGACTTTCCTTCCGTCATCAGCGCCATAGAAATCAAAATAAAGGGTATTGGTTGCCAAGTCGGCATAAGCATGAATCAGGATATAATTTGGAGTATCGTTTTTAAATTTTAAATCAACTGTCGGCTCAAAAACCGTTGCATCAAGCCCAACTGGATACCCCGCTTGCTCATAATAATGAACCCGGTAAGCATGAGCAGTTCGATCAATAATTGGTAAACCCGAGTAAACTGCCGCCCGAAAAGCGGTGGTTGAAACTTGGCAAACTCCGCCGCCTTCACCCAAAATAGTTTGACCTTTGGAGATAATGTAAGCGGTGGTGTAACCGGTTTTTTGGGAAACCTCTCCGACAGTTTTATCAAAAGAAAAAATTTCTCCTGGCGCAATTAAAGTGCCATTGACCTTTTGAGTCGCCAAAAGAATATTATGAATTCTTCCTTCGGCCGATCCGGAAAAATTGGAAGATCCTCGACCAATCAAAGTCTGGATGCCAAAATTATTAACCTCGGCGGTTTTAATTTTGGCCTTGGTGATCAAAAGGGGAATTTCAAAGGAAATATCTTCTTTTGGGTTGGAAAGGAGTTGATCCATTAAATCTTTTTTGAACTTTTCAAGATCAATGGTTTGACCATCAATTGAGGGTTGGAAAGAGATAACTTTGCCATCGGCAAAAGAAAACCGGGCATTTTGGGGTTCCCTTTCAAGGTTTTTTTTAATTTCGGCAATTAGCTTGTCAAAAGACTTTCCACCTAAGACCAAAGCGGATTGATCAATGGTCAATAAATTCAAAACTTTTCCTTTCTCAACAACCCAGCTTTGATTGTCGCTTTTCAAAACCAATTTTTTACTCAAAAGTTTTTGGGCTTTGGGCAATAGCTTATTAAGATCAACAGTTTGAATATCAGTTTTTTGTTCGGCAACAACCAGATTAATTGGTTGATTGTCAAAGTTTGCCAGGGCCGAAACAATTTTTTCTTTTGTTGCCTGGCGGTTAATTTTTAAGCCAGCTTGACCATAATCAACCGTCAGTTGGTTATTATCCAGGTTGACAAATTTGGGTTTAACTTCTTCCTTTTCGATTCCTGGGGCAATTAGGTCAAAAAACTCCTCTAGGTGGTTTTCATTAAGAGAAAAAGTGGGACTGACCTTCAAATCAGCGAACAAAATATTTAACTGGTCGCCAAAATTTAAAAAGAAATTTTTGTTTTTTCGGCCAGCAAGATAGGCCAGATGGGCAGACTTTGAAGCATCAAAACCAAGTTCAATTTGGGCCGGTTCAAGCTTCCAACTTTGGTCATTAAATTTTAAAGTGATTGGTTCTTGACTAAACTTGCCAAATTTAGCTTCTAAAAGTTTGGTGGCTTGATTCTCGCTCATGCCCCCCAGTTTCATTTTAGCCAGAGTAACTCTGGGGTAAATTTTGCCGGCAAAAAAAATCTCAAAGAGGAAAACTGTCAGAATGATAATTAAAATTAAGTTTAAAAATAACCATAGTAACCATTTTTTCTTCCCGAGCAGTTTGGCCATAGATTTTGTTGACAGTCTCTTTGGGTATGATATCATAGTGGTAGATAACAAACCAAAAAAATTCGTCAGAAATGGGCCTAACAAAAATTTCATTTAAAAAAATTGCCCTCCTTTTTACTCTTTTGACCGTCAGTTTAACTCTGACCGCTTGCGTTCAGTTGCCCTTTTTAGGCGGTGGTCAAAAAGGACCGGTGACACTTCTTTGGTGGGGACTTTGGGAGCCCGAAGGGGTAGTCAAACCATTAATTGAAAAATATCAATCCCAAAATCCCAATGTTAAGATCGTTTACGAAAAACAGAATTCCAAACAATATCTCCAGCGGTTAAAAAATAAAATCGCCCAGGATGGTTCGCCAGACATTTTCCGCTTTCACAACACTTGGGTGCCCATGCTTCGTGGTGAACTGGCAGTTGCTTCCGCAAAGACAATCGACAAAAAGACTTTTCAAAATACTTTTTATCCGGTAGCTTCTATTGATTTAACTAATGCCAATGGAATAGTGGGTATTCCACTTGAGTATGACGGACTAGCTCTTTATTGGAACGAGGAGATTTTTGCTGCCGCCGGGATTGCCAATCCACCCAAAACCTGGGCTGAACTTTCAACCACCGCTGCCAAACTGACGGTCAAAGATGACAAAAACCAAATTCTCACTTCCGGTCTGGCGATGGGAACCTCAACCAACATTGATCATTTCTCCGATATTTTGGCTTTGATGATGTTGCAAAACGGAGTCGATCTGGCCAATCCAACCGCTCGCCTTAATTTTGCCACCGATGCCCTAAATTGGTATACTTCTTTTTCCAGAGCCGGCCCAGAAAGCAGAGTTTGGGATGATACTTTGCCAAACTCAACTACGGCCTTTGCCTCCGGCCGGTTGGCAATGTATTTTGGCCCAAGTTGGCGGGTTTTTGAAATCAAAAAAGCCAATCGAAATTTAAAATTTAAAATTGCGCCTGTTCCTCAATTCCCCGGTGGAGAAAAAGTTGCTTGGGCTAGTTATTGGGTTGAGGGTGTCTCGGCAAAATCGAAAAACCAAGAAGAAGCCTGGAAGTTCTTGAAATTTTTGTCAGAAAAAGATCAGTTGCAAGAATTTTATTCCACTGCTTCAAAAGCCCAAGCCCAAGACCGAACCTTTGGTGAACCATACGGCCGGGTTGATTTGGCCACGCTTTTAAAAGATGACCCTCTGGTTGGTGCTTATATTCAAGATGCTCCCTCTGCCAAATCGTGGTACATGGCTTCAGCGACTCAAGACGAGGCCTTAAATGATGCCGTTATTAGTTTTTACAAAAAAGCGATTGATGATGTTAACCATGGCACAAGAGCTGACCAAGCATTGCAAGCAGCAGCTTCTTCTGTTAAGCAAGTGCTTCAAAAATATAATCTTTTGCCCTCCTCCTAAAAACTTTTTGACAATCATTTTTCCTGTGTTAGTATTTGGGTGTGGGCGGAAAAGCGCTAGATCAGGCAATCATCAAAACCCTTGCCTACGCTGATATCTTTGATTATCCCCTAAAAAAGGAAGAAATTTGGTTGTTTTTGATTGGCAAGAAAACCTCAAAAGATGAGCTTGCCAAAGAACTTGAAAGACTTACCAGCGTTGGGCAAATTGGACAAAAGATTGGTTATTACTTTTTACCAAAAAGAGAAAAGATTGTTCAAATCAGAAAAAGACGCCAAATATATTCTTTTGAAAAAGCCAAAATTGCTCAAAAAGTTGCCAGAATCATTATTTTTCTCCCGGGCGTGAAGTTGGTTGGACTGACCGGCGCTTTGGCAATGACCAACAATGACAAGGATGATGATATTGATTTTCTGATTATCACTTCAGCCGGTTTTCTTTGGACAACTAGACTCTTGACGGTTCTGATAACCACTTTATTAGGCAAAAGGAGAACACCAAGAACAAGAGTGGTGACCGACAAGATCTGCCTTAACCTTTTTGTTGATGAGGACCATCTTCAGTTTGGGCCACCAGATTTATACTTGGCCCATGAAGTTTTGCAGATGAAGCCCATATATGAAAAAGATCATACTTATCAAAAATATTTAGCCGCCAATCATTGGACAGAAAAATTCTTGCCCAATTGGACAAAGCAAGTATTAAGTGCCAAGTATCAAATATCAAAAAGACACGAGTCCCGGCATTACTTCTGGCCACTGCAAATTATTTTTGAACAACTATTTAGAAGATTACAGTTAACTTATATGGCTCGGCGAAGAACTAGTGAATTAATATCTAATACTCAACTTCGTTTTCATCCCCAGGATGCCAAAAAAATTGTCAGCCAAAAATATCAGCAAAAACTCAAGGATTTAAAAATCCCTCTTGACAAAAGCCAAGACCATTTCTAAAATACTTAGCAGTCTTTTGTAATTAGCGCCAAAATTTTATCAATAAAATGAAAAACAAAATTAAACCACTAGCCGGTTATGTTTTAGTTGAACCGGCTGCCCGTGAACAAAAAACTCCTTCGGGGATAGTTTTGCCTGATATTGCCGAAGAAAAACCCCAAGAAGGAAAAATTTTGGCCTGTGGTGATGATTTAATTGAAGAAGGAAAAACAATCAAGTGTCCAGTTAAGGTTGGCGATAAGGTAATTTATAAAAAATGGGGTGGCAACGAAATTAAAGTCGAAGGTAAAGAACTTTTACTTTTGAAATTCGAAGACATAATGGCATTGGTTAGTTCATAAATTATCAACAGAAAGCGAGCAAAAAATGGCTAAACAACTCTTATATGCTGAAGAAGCGAGAAAAAAATTAAAAGAGGGTGTTGATCAGGTGACTCGGGCGGTTGCTACCACTTTGGGTCCAAAAGGCAGAAATGTTGCCCTAGATCGCAAATGGGGAGCGCCACAGGTCATCCATGATGGAGTGTCGGTTGCCAAAGATATTGAACTTGAAGATCCGTTTGTTAATATGGGAGCCCAGCTTATTAAAGAAGCTGCCTCTAAAACCAATGATGTCGCTGGAGATGGAACAACGACTGCGACAGTTTTGGCTCAGGCAATTATTGAAGCGGGTTTAAAAAATATCACTGCTGGTGCCAACCCAATGATCTTAAAAAAGGGTGTTGAGAAAGCAACCGAAGCTGTAATTGCCGAACTGAAAAAACTTTCCAAACCGCTCAAAGGCAAAGAAGAAATTGCCCAGGTGGCCACCATTTCCGCTGCTGATTCGGAGATTGGTAATTTAATTGCCGAAGCTTTGGAAAAAGTTGGTAAAGATGGGGTAGTAACAGTTGAAGAATCAAAAGGATTGGAAACCAACGTTGAATACAAAGAAGGAATGGAATTTGACAAAGGTTATGTTTCAACCTATTTTGTCACCAATCCTGACCGGATGGAAGCAGAACTTGAGGACCCCTACGTTTTAATTACTGATAAAAAGATTTCTTCTCTTACCGATCTTCTTCCTTTTTTGGAAAACTTAGTCAAGGTTTCCAAAAATTTGGTGATTATTGCTGATGAAGTTGAAGGCGAAGCCCTGGCAACATTAGTGGTTAATAAACTTCGCGGGACTTTCAATGTTTTGGCCGTCAAAGCCCCTGGTTTTGGTGACCGCCGGAAAGCCATGCTTGAAGATATTGCCATTTTAACTGGCGGAACACTTATCTCTGAAGACGTTGGCAAAAAATTAGAAAATGTCCAGCTTGAGGATTTGGGTCAGGCCAAAAAAGTAGTTTCTGACAAAGAGAATACTTTAATTGTTGCTGACGGTAACAAAGCAGCCATTGCAGCTCGAATTGCCCAAATCAAAAAGGAAATTGAAAAATCTGATTCGGATTTTGACCGGGAAAAACTTGAAGAAAGACTGGCAAAACTTGCCGGTGGAGTGGCAGTGGTTAATGTTGGGGCAGCCACCGAAATTGAGATGAAAGAGAAGATGGAGAGAGTCAAAGATGCCGTGGCTGCGACCAAGGCGGGGATTGAAGAAGGAATTGTGATTGGTGGTGGGGTAGCCTTAATTAAAACCATTTCTGCTTTGGAAAAACTGGAGGTTCAGGTCGAAAATGAAGAAGAAAGATTAGGAGTGAGAATCGTTAAAGAAGCCTTAGTTCGACCACTGTGGTGGATTGCCCAAAACGCTGGAGCCAAAGCTGATGCGATTGTTGAAGATGTGAAAAAATTGAAAGACAACAATGGCTTTAATGCCTTAACCGGCAAGTTTGAGGATTTGATTGCGGCGGGAATTATTGATCCTCTAAAGGTAACCCGTTCTGCTCTGCAGAATGCCGCTTCAGTGGGAATGATGGTTTTGACAACCGAAGCCCTAATTTGCGATATTCCTGAAAAGGAAAAAATGCCTCCAATGTCTCCAGGCGGCGGTATGGGAGAATACTAAATTTAGGCAATAGGCATTAGTGAATAGGCAATAGTTAAGTGCTCCTTCGGGAGCATTTTTGGTTTCTTACCTATTTTCTTACCTAAAACCTTCAATCAGATTTGTAGATTTGCCTGCTTTTTGATTTAATTCTCACTCTTTTGTTAGACTAGAAATATGGATAAAAAGGGATTTACTCATCCTCTGGTTATAGCAATAGGAATATTGTTAATAATTGGAATTCTTCTTATTTATTTTTGTCCAAGTATACTCACTGCCCAATATTTGAAAATCAAATATTCAAAAACTAAAATACCAGCAGCTTATATTGAACTTGTACACAGAGACATTCAACCAACAAACATTAATTGTAAAGATTGCCGTGAATTTTCAGTTTTTAATCTTAATTTTAGAACCCTACGAAATGATCTTGTTGAAGAAAAAGCTGGATCATTTTATGTTACATTTGCCTTCCAACAAGAAAAAACCTTAACAATTATAAAAACTGGGGATACAATGATGCAATTGTTAGAAATTATGCCCCAAGAAGATAGAGAAAGGGTGAAGTCTTTCTTTGGTAAAGATGTGTATAGCTCAAATTATAAATATTTTCAAGCGATGAATAACTCAAACTTAGACGACGTCAAATTATTACAGTTCTCTAAGGAGAATACAGCTAAGGCAATCATGGCTGTAGCAAAAGGAATAAATGCAACGGCGAATGGAACTAAAGATGCAATATATGATTTTGAAACTGAAAATATCAAAGGATTCCAGTATGGTAATTCGAATGATAAGAGTAGAGTACATATTCAGTTTTTTGATGAGGATGACAGAGAATATCATGTTCTAACGACTGGTGTAACACAAGAAGAAATAGATTTTATATTGTCTTCAATCGAAGTTCAATGATTTTCCCCAAAAAGATGAACCCACCCTCTTTTTGTGCTAAACTCAAGGTAAATGGCGGATGATTACCAGATTTATTCTAAAAAGCCGATATCGGATCATTTAAAAAAGAAATATGCTAAATTCTTGATTCCAGGCGAAGAAATAGTTTTGGTAACCGGAGTCGGGAAAAGATATTTCCTCTTAAAATCCCTTTTTATTTTGCCTTTTGCTTTCCTTTTGATTGGTATTCCTGCTTTGACCAAAGTTCTTCGAGAAAGACAATCACTGCGTTATATTTTAACCAACCACCGGTTTTTAGTTAAAAAGGGAATTTTTACCCTCAAAATTACCAGCGCGCCTTATGACAAAGTAACTCATATTATGGTTGAAGAACCTTTTATCAAAAGAGTGATCTTTAACGCCGGCAATCTGATTTTAATTACAGCCGGTTTTGATCAAAGAGAAATTTTGATTGAAAATGTCGGCAACCCAATTAAATTTAAAAATTTAATGGAGCATCTAATTTTGGAAGATCGCCGAAGTTTTGAGAACTCGGTTGAAAAGAAGCTTGGAACTGAAAAAGAAATCAATGATAAGGAAGAAGAGATTAGGCCTTTAAGGCTTGATTGAAAATTCTTCTTTGGGCAGTAAATTTTTTGGATCAACAGTTTCTCCTTCTTCATAGATTTCCAAGTGAAGATGAGCTCCAGTACTTTTGCCACTTAAACCAACTTCGCCAATGACTGTATTTTCTTGGACCTCCTCACCTTTTTCAACCTCGGTTTTCCCAAGATGGGCATAAAGCGATTTAATATCTGACCCATGGTCCAAAACAATGATCTTACCTTTCCCATAGGGATCATAGCCAACCTCTTCAACTACACCTTGGGCAATCGGCAAAATTTCTGAACCAAAATCAGTTGCTAAATCAACCGCCGGGTGATAATTGCTAAAATCTTGAGTGAGACTGGCTACCTCAAGCGGTTTTTGAGTTTCAAAAGGAAGGATTTGGGTAGTAATGGTTTGATAGATTGCTGATCGATTGATCCCCACCGAATTAATTTCTTGATCGTAAGTGTTGTTGTTTTCGCCAGCCGCAGTTGAGGCCAAAAGAACAAGAAGAATAAATTGCCCAAATAGCAATTTTAAAGCCACCCTTTTTTTGCGGCCAACTAAAAACCTTGTTTTACCAAGGTTTGAAAAGTTTTTTTTGAAAATTTTAGCCCCGGTTATCCAGGGCACCGATATAGGCGGCTGATCGTCTCTTTTCGACCGCTTCTTCGGTCTTTTTTTGTCCATAAATAAAGTCGGCTACCACTAAGGGCAGCCAACAAATGGAGGAATATATCATAGTTTGGATGACCTGTCAAGTTTTTGGGCTTGGGTTTTGAGTCCGCCTTCGCAGAATGCTTCAGCGGATTTCCGTTCTTTTCTCAAAGAACTTCAATTTTAAAAATGGTTGTGTTATCGTATCAAATGATGAAGCGCTTGTTATTATTCTTACCCCTAATTGCTATTTTGCTTTCCGCCTGTAGTTTCTTGCCAGTTTCAAATAACGCCGGTTTGCAAGTTTTTTCCCAACCTAAAGCTGAGGTTTTTTTGGATGATCAAAAGGTTGGTGAGACTCCATACTTGGCTAAAAATTTAAAGGCTGCCAGTCATAAGTTGAAAGTTGAATCCGACGGTGGTCAATGGCAGACCGAACTAATTCTTACTTCTGGTACTTTAGCGGTAGTTAACCGAGTCCTTTCTCAGGAAAATTTTGCCCAGCAGGGCGAAATATTGACGATCGAAAAAGGTCAAGGTTTAATTATCAGCTCCAACCCATTAGGGGCCAAAGTTAAAGTTAATGATCAAGAAAAAGGTCAGTCACCGCTTTTTCTAAAAGAAACAACCACTGGTTCATATCGGGTCAGTTTGGCAAGAGATGGTTTTCTAACTCGGTCGGTAGCAGTTCAAGTTCACCAGGGTTTTGTCACCACCCTTCAGGTTGATTTGGCCTTAGCACCACCAAAAGAAGAAAAAGAACAATCTTTGCTTTTAACCAAAAAGGTAGTGGTGACCGCCACTATCACTGGTTGGGCAAGAGTCAGAACTGAACCAAACCTAACAGCGGAAGAGTTAACCAAAGTTAATGATGGCGAGTCCTTTACTTTAATTGAAGAAAGTACCGGTTGGTATAAAATTATTTTGACCGATGGTCGCACTGGCTGGATTTCTTCCCAATATGCAACTATTCAATAATTTGCCAATTGCACAGGTTTTTTTGATCAATTAAAATAAAGGTCAAATTCTTGCCAAACTTTGTCCTGCCCCATTTAAAAAGGTGTCAAAAGAAATTGATTTAACCGATCCAGCTAATTTAGCTAAACTTCAAAAAAACTTTAAGGTTTCCTCTCCATTTTCCGAACGATCTTCTGGACCTTTAAACGATTTAGAAATTGAAGAGATTGATGACTTTTCCAAATTTCTAGACCGCGGCGCTGAAACTGCTAATCAGCTTAGGACTTTAGGTGAAGCCAAGGCAATTTGGAAAGAAACGTTGGCAGGAGAAAATAATGTAATTTATTTAGGTCTTTCAGGCGATATGGTAACAGCAGGAATGGCACCAGTTATAAGGTACGCGATTGAAAAACGCCTTGTCGATGTAGTCTTTTCTCAAGGGGCTAATTTGTTTCATGATTTTGCCAGAACAGTTGGTTATGAGAGAGTAAAAACTTCCCCCCAACAGTTTCCTGATTCTGAATTATTCCAAAAAGGTGCGGTCCGGATGTACGATGTCTTAGAGCCCTCAGAAGCCCAGGTCTTTTCTTCTGTTTTTGTGGCCCATGTGGCTAAAAGGATGGTTAATGATGGCTATGAAATTGTTACAACCAGGCAGTTCTATCATTATATCGGGAAAATGCTTTATGAATGGAATTTGGTTAAAAAAGAGGGAATTTTGACAACTTGTTACCGCCAAAATGTCCCCATTTTTGTTGCAGGTCCTGAAAGTTCAGCCACGGCATTGGACTTGGCAGCAGCTCAAAATAAAGCTGGAATTCCCTTGGAAATTGGGGTTGGAAGGGAGTTAATAGACCACGCAATGCTCCAAGATAAAATTGAAAATTTGGGTTTGAGAAGTAATCTAATTGAAATTGGCGGCGGGGTTGTAAGGAATACATTACAGCAAATTGCAACTGCTTCCTATATTGTTAGAGGTGAAACTTTTTCAATGGCAGAACCTGAATGGTTTAAAAAACACTTGAATGCAATTTTAATCACCACTGATACTGGTGTTCATTTTGGCGGGGCATCAGCCGTCCCATTAAGAGAATACAATCCTAGTACCCAACATCCGCAAGGCGAAAATTTATCTTGGGGAAAATTCGATCCTGAAGGAAAAAGAGTTACCGTTATTGTTGATGCTACCATTGTTTTACCGTTTTTGATTAAGGGTTTAATTGATGATCCTGAAGTGAGAAAGATCACTGAGAAAAGAAAACCGGTCAAATTTTCAAATTTGGAAAAATTTCCATTAGATGTTGCAAAAACTGCCCAATGAAAAGATTAAAATCTTATTTTAGCTCGAAAGCCACTGTCAAAAAATCAGCTATTTTTGGCAGAGGTTTATTTGCTATTCGACCAATTAAGAAAGGCGAAACTGTTTTAAAGTATGGTGGGTTTGTAGCAGGATCGATAAGGACGTGGCTAAGTAGAATATTTGTTGGAGATTACGATTGGCAAATCGGTAGAGGCAAATTTATAATGCCGCTTTCAATAGGTACACTTGAGGAAGTACATCGTTTTAACCACTCCTGCAACCCCAATCTTGGGGTGAAAGATCAAAGAACAGCTGTGGCATTGCGAGACATTAAAGTCGGTGAGGAACTGACTCTAGACTATGCAATAATTTCAACAAACGAACCTTTTTTCTTGTTTCAATATCATTTTGATTGTCTGTGCGGTTTTAAAGAGTGCCGCAAGATTATTACCGGTGATGATTGGAAGAGGAAAGACTTACAAGAAAAATACCAAGGTTATTTCACCACTTATCTTGAGAAAAAAATCCGTGCTTTAAATTCAAAAAAACATTGACACCTCCTAACCACTGATCCTAAGATAGAAGTTGATGGTTCACAAGTCGGTTGCTGCCTTAATTGACGAGGCGGTTCTCCCCGCGGTTTTGATTGTGGCGGCCAAAATTCTCGGAGTAATTTTGGCCAACTTCTGGTTTGCCCATTCCTGGACTTTAGAATCCGGTTCATTCTTTGGAGTTTTACCTTCAGTTTCCTATTTTTCCTTAGATGAGTTTTTACTGGTCAACTCAATCTCCAACTGTTTGATGTTTGCCACTATTACTGCCGGCACCGCCTTGGTGATCATCAGGGCCCACTTTTTCCATGCTAGCCATATTCCACCCCGTCTTCATTCCCGACTCCTGCGCTTAAGACTTTCCGGACTAGTTGGGGATACTTTTAAAATTTACCATCAGGCTACTATCTGGCTGATTTTTCTTTGGCTGGCAACCGTCCTTCTTATTCCTCAGGCAATTATCGGTACCTCTTGGCCGATTTTGGCAATCGTCGCTTTTTTAGTGACTGTTAATTTTAGCTGGTTTTTGGCCGCCGACATCCAAAAAGAAGTTCAAATTAGTAAAAAAACTAGATACTTATGAAACTTTTAGCAAAAATTTTGGTCAATATTTTCGCCTTGGTGATTTTGGTGATTTTACTTTCCCTGCCAATCGTTTTTTCAATCGGCACCTTAAAATTTCAGCCAAGTATCTCCTGGCATAATTTGGCAATTATCGGTCATAGCCAAAAATTCAGTGATTATTTAACTTTGGGTCAAAAAGAGGAAGGAGGAAAAATAGTTTTTGATTTAGAATTTTTCCGTTTTGCCGAAAAGACCGCTTTGTATCAAGGTATGATTGAAATTAAAAATAATAGTGATAAGGTCAAGACTTTGGCAATCCACCAGAACCAAGGTGACACTCAGATATTTTTTGAGGACGGCGGCCAAAAAATTAGTAGTCAACAAATTTCCCTACCGCCCCAAAAGACAATTAGCCTGAGTTTAGAAGCGAAGCCTTCAACAGCAAAGGAAAAATTGCAAACTACCTTTACAATCGAAAGCTGGTGAAGGATTCCAGTAGAAATTGGCCATAGATTACCCCAATTACTATCAGGACCCAAAGTATAACCGTGGCCAAAAGCGGCTTATCAGAAAGTAAGACAACCTCAGGTGATTCTCCTTCCTTGCGTTCGTAGATAATAAAAAGGTAGCGCATAATGCCATAGATCACCAAAGGAACAGAAATCATTAGAAGTTTTGAAGCAATAAATGCTCGAGGCAAGAGTTCTCCCAAAAGAATCAGTACCGTTGGCGAGACGCGAGGAATGGGTTCCAAAAAAGTAAACATGGTGTAGGCAAACCAGGAGGCGGTGGCAAACATGATCGTTAGAGAATCCAAAAGAGTGTCAGGATAATGAAGAAGAGTTCCTCGGTGCTTGGCCGCCAGCTCCCCAGCAAGGATTGTTCGTTCACTTCTTCTTTTACCAACCGCCAAAAAGAGAGCCAGCGATGAGACAGCTAAAAGAAACCAAACAGTAACTTTGGCATTGATGGCAATTGCACCAGCCAAAACCCGCAAGATAAAAGTTGCGGCAATTGTCATCACATCCAGGAGAATAATGTTTTTAATCCAAAAAGTGTAAAGTAGTTGCAAAATCACAAAAATTACGGCCATAAAAGCCAGAAACGGACCAAACAACGAACTGGTGAATAATGCTCCAATAGTCAGAATCAAAGCAGTTGTGAGAGCTAATTTGGCTGGAACAATGCCCCGAGCAATTGGTCTTTTGCTTTTAAAAGGGTGAAGAAGATCGCGGGGAATATCGATGACGTCGTTGACTAGATACATCGCCGAAGAAAGCGCACAGAAAATCAAAAAAGTAATGATTGCCAAAAGAAAGGTTTCAGGAATAAAAAGTTGGCCCGAAAAAATCAAAGCGGCAAAAACGGCAAAATTTTTTAGCCACTGTCGGGGTCGAGCTGATTTTAAAAGCCCAACGGCGATGTTTATAAGTTGCCCTTTGCCTTTTTGAAAAAAAGCTGGAGCCATAAGATGATCCCGCCGATGATAATTACTATCACCACCAAGGCAAAAAGTTTGCCCAGGCTTTTAAGATACAAAGAAATCGCCCCAAGAATAGCACACAAGCTCCAGTAAAACAAGGCAATTTGCCTTTGGGTCAAGCCAAAATTTAACAACAGATGGTGAAAATGGGCTCGGTCACCCCAAACCGGAAGTTTTTTCTGCCAAATTCTTCTGGCTATTGTTAGTGCCCCATCAGTCAATGGAACGGCCAAAACTAAAAGAGCGGCCGCTATTTTCCCCGAGGTCAAAATTGCCAAAACAGCAATTAACAAACCCAAAACTGTTGCTCCATAACCTGGGAAAATTTTGGCCGGGTGCCAATTGTAAACAAGAAATCCCAAAGCCGCGCCGGCAGTGATGGTGGCAATTAAAGCAGTGGCAGTTTGATTTGGGTCGGCCAGGGGAAATTTCAGACTGACGGTGGTTAAGGTAAGAGCGGCAATAACTACAATTCCTGGCATTTGGCCATCGACTCCTGAGGACCAGTTAAGCATGTTCATCACCCAGACAATCCAAAAAATGGCCAAAATTTTAGCAAACATGGGATCAAAAGCAATCACGCCACCAAACGGGTTAGTGATGAAATTAATCCCGACCCCAGCGGCAACCACAATCAAAGCAACCAAAAAATTGCTTGCCAATCTCAAATACGGCGAAAGGTCAAATTTGTCATCCAAAGTGCCAATCGCCACTGCCAGACTTCCAGCCAAAATGATTCCCCAGATTTCCAGATTCTTGGGAGTCGCCAATAAAATCGCTGGCAGAATTGCCAACCATAAGGCCAAACCTCCAACTCGGGGAATTGGTTTTCGGTGCAAAATTGCCGGGTGCTTGTGGGTTTTGGGGTCATCAACCAGGCCATATTTTTTAGCCAAAGCAATCGTTAAAGGAGTTGTCAAAAGCGCCAAGAAAAAAGCAAAAAAACCAAAACCAAAAAGTGCTTGAAAGTTCAAAATTGCTCCTCAACTGGAAAGAAAAATAATTTTTACTAATGTCAATATAATTAGCACTGTCAGGACAAAAAGGGAGATGGCAATTACCTGGGCCAAAAATTTAATTTTTTTGGCAAAAATACTAACGAGTATTGTATTTAGAATGATGACTAAGGCACTAATCGCCGGCAGGATCCAAAGGAACTGTCTGGCAGCCAGCCGTTCCTCTCCCCAGGGTTTTGAGTAAAAAACCGGAACTTCAGGCGGCAAACTTCTGGTTTTAAAAGCAGTCAAACCAATTCCAACTAAAAGCAAAATTGCCGAAGCGACAATTGGCCAAGTGAGCCATTTTTCAGCCATTAACCGCTCTCTAAGCACAGTCTTGGTTGATATCGAAATCGCAATTTTTTTTGCCATTCTTCTGGTGGGGAAATTTTATCTTATTGCCAGCGGAAAATCAAAAGTTAATGTCTTAGTGACAGTGGCAGTCTAAGATAAATACTGGCGTCTTTGATTTGTCCAACCAGGACGTAATTTTCAACCAAAATCTTATCAAGTTTTGGAAATGATCGGGCACTTTTGGGAAAAGCAACCACTATCTTTGGCGGATGTTTCTCAAAAGCTGCAATAGTTTCGTCAAAAGCGTTAAAGTCAATAATATGGTATTCAACCGTATAGCGACCGACTGGTAAGCGGTTGGCAAGAGCATAAATTGCCGGTTCTGTTCCCCAGACAAAGATCTGATCATCAGAGGTTGTTCTTTCAACAATATACTGGGCAATTTGATAATTGCGATTAACTTCGCCAAAGAAAGAAAAATAGTCTCTTTGACTTTCAGCCCCAACAGCAAATTTGAGAAAGTTTTGGTAATAAGGAAGGCTTTTGTAATACCAGAAATTGATTTTGAAATAGTAAAAAATTGTCAGGCCAAATAAAGTAATGATGATTAAATATTCCCAAAGGGTTTTCTTGGTCAAGATCAAAAAAAACAAAAGCGTGAAAGGAGGAAGTAGTTGAAGAAGATAGTGCGGATAAGGCCTTGAGGAAAGTAGGGCTCCGTAGAGGGCAAAAAGAAACCAAAGCGAGACAAAGGCCAGATTAAAAGAAAGTCTTTTGCGCGCCAGATAGAGGATTACCACCAGCAAGAATACTAACAGAGCGCGAGTGACCAGTGGGTTGGTAAAAAGCGAGCTTCCAGCTTTATCCCCCCAACTTGAAAGGTAGCCAATGTTTTGCATCAGGGCGCTGCGAAGATAAACTGTTCCAGCGCCTTTAATGGTATAAAAAACAATGGTTGCAAAAATTGGAATGGAAAAGCTTAAAAAGAGTGCCCAAAATTTTTTCGAGAAGACCTGGCTAAAACTTGTCAAAAATGATTGTTTTGGATTGGCAAAAAATAGCAAAAATAAGAAAGCGGCTACCAAATCAAAAGCAATTGGGGTTTTAAAAAGAAAGGCGATAGCAAACAAAAATCCGACAGCCGCAAAAATCAGCCAACCTTGAGATTTTTTTGGTTTTTCTAAAGCCAGCCAGAGCAAAAGCATCGCCAAGGTAGCTGGCATGATCATAAAAATTTCGCCATTGGCAATATTACCTTCAAAACGAGGGATGGTGGAAAGGATGGCAAAAAAGAAAGTTGAGAGGATAACCAAGATCCGCTTGACCAAAACTTTTTCGGCCAAAAGCCAAAAGAAAAAAACGTTAGCCAAATTCCAGAAAAGCAAGATTAAGCGAAAACCAAAAACTCCATAAGCTGCAGCTGCTGTCAAGTAAAGAAGCGGTGGTTTATTATCGTGGATGTCCCGGTAAAAAACCAACCCTTTACGGACTGCCTGGCCTAAAGTTAAATAGATATCTTCATCGGCATAGCGATTCGGCTCAAAAAGAGTAGGAATGCGAAGCAAAATAACAATTGCCAGGATAAGAAGTAGGATTTTATTTCTGGCTAAATAATCGTTAAGTTTTTTAAGTTGCTTAAAAAAAACTTTCAAGGCAGCCACAACTTAAATTTAGCAGAACTGAAGTCGCATTGCAATTTGGTTGTGGAAATTCGTTTTGAGGTATTTACCGATGACCAAACTTAATTTTACTCTCTCTCAAACCTTAAAAACCAGAGATCACCAAATTGATAACTTTCGTACATTTGGTAACCCTCAAGCTTGACATTTTCTTTTGGCTCGCTAGTGACAACTCCCAAAAGTTTTTTTTCTGGCAATTTGGTAATTTGATCTTTTTCGTCCATTAAGGCGGTGCCAGTATAGAAAGGCATTGCCCCTGACGGCGTATAAATTGGAGCGGCCAGGCGATAAAATTTTGATTCGAATAAATGGTGAGCCTTACCAGGAAAATTGATCAAAGCCTCATCTGCTCTGGCAGTGGTTTTAACAAAAGTTGCCAGTTGACGAAACGGTCTTTTGGTTGGGTGAGTAAAATAAAACCAACTCATGATGGCAAAAAAGATAATAAGAAGAATAATTGCCCCTTCAGAAACAAATTTTCTCGGACGTGAAGCCAAAAGAAGCATAATTGCCGGAATAATAAAAAGCATATAACGGTCAAAAAAAATTGAAGACTTCATCAAATATGAAGCCAAAAAAGTAAAGACTACCGGCAAAATTGCCCAAGAGACTAAAAACCAATCCTGCCAGTTAAAAAATTTCCACTTTCTCAAAAGGAGGATTAAGAGAACTAACCAGAGGGCGGGGTTATGTAAAAAGTGATTTCCTAGAGAACCGACAGAGAAGTTTTCAAAAAGGGTGGTGACTGACTGCAGAGTAGGTTTTGCCAACCAAAAATCAGTTGCCACTTTTGAAGTTTGAAGATACAAAGGATAAAGCCAAGGAAGGTAAAGAATAGAGATCAAAATAAAAGGCCTGGCTGTTTTCCAAAAATTTTTAACAAAATCCGGAATCAGCCAAATAATCTCAACCAAAACTACAAAAATTGCGAAGTGATGAGAATAAAGCGCAGCAGTGGTGGTTACAATGTACCAAGGCCAGTTCCTTTTGAGAAAAAAATAAACTGATAAGGTTGAAAATAAGGCTAGAATCGAATACATCCTCCCTTCAAAACCATAGGAGAAAAGAAATTGATTGGTAAATGTCAATAAAGCTGCCAGGATTCCAGTTTTGTTATCAAAGAGGGTTTTGCCAATAAAATAAACCGTGATTGCCAAAAAAACGAAGAAGAGAAAAGACAAGACGCGAATTGCCACTTCCCCAGTGCCGAAAATCTTCAGCCAAAAATGAAGAAAAAAGTAGTAGCCAGGTGGGGAAGTATCCTTGGCAACAATTCTGACAATCTCAAAAATGTTCTTCTGAGCTAAAACTGCAGCAAAACTTTCATCGCCCCAAAGGCTGGCGGTAAATTGATTGTTGGTTAGAATTGAGAAAGGACCCACTAATTCACTCTAACAAGGAAAAGGGAAAAATTGCAAATTTTTAAACTTTTTCAGTGACCCGGTATTCAATATATTTACCAAGCATTAAGCGAGTGTGCGAATCAAGACCAGGAAGGGCGGAAAAGAAAAAACCAACCAAGGGCATCAAGATAAATTCTAACGGGTGGAGGAAAAGTTTCAGCCGAGAGACCTTCTCTTTTCCTTTAGGTTTTTGTTTAATGTCGACAAACAAAATGACCGCTAACCCAATCCAACACAAAGTCAAAATCGCAAAAGAAATTCGGGGCAAATTTCGGCCCATCACTGTTTGGGCAAAAACTGGATTCAAAAGAATCGGGACGTTAGCACCAAGAGTGATAAAAAACCAATTAACCGGCCACATAAAATGGTCCTCCAAAACTTGATAGACTCTCACTAGTTTGTGTAAAAGATCTTTTCTGCCTGAAGTTAGGAGTTTTTTAATTAGGTAGGCGTCGTCTGAGACTCCCCAAGCCCATCTTCTCATTTGTTCATACTGATTAACTAAAGTCTTCCAATAAGTAGTTGATTGGGGGGCATCAACATAGACTGGCAAAAAGATTGGTTCAACCTCAACTGTCTCGGCAAAAGCAAAAAAGCACTTGAAGAAGATCCGGTAATCTTCAGGAATAACGTTGGTGTCCCAGTAACCGACCTCATCAAGCATTTTCAAGGAAAGGGTATAAACCGAAGTTTGAATTAGAAGATCGCGTCGGATCAGTACTGCAGTTCGCCAAACTGTGTTGAAAGTATTGATTACTCTGACTGGTGCCGGGACATTCCAAATGTTTGAGTAGTACCAAATAGCGGCATGCCAAAACCTGCGGTGACGATTTTTATCAGTTAAAAAATAGTAAGAGATAGCAGAAAAATATTTTTGGTGAAAATGAGTATCGGCATCAGCCGAAGTGGTAGTTAGATATTCTAATGAATAACCTAACTTATCAACCATTTCTTTCTTGACCCATCTTCCCGCCCAAGCTTCATTGGATGATTTACCTTTAATTTCACTTGGCAAATCAGGATGAAAAGTGGTAAAGAAATGGGAAAACGATTTTTTGAATTTTTCGCTCAAGACTTTGGCTTTTTCCCTGGCTTCCTTTTCTCTTTCCTCAAAAGCGACCAAAACAGTCAAAAATTCCTTCGGATCCAGTTCTTGATCAGCTATCGATTGGATTGATCGTTCCAAGACCGAGAGTGGTTCCCTAAAGGTTGGGATAATGATGATATGGTGGATTTTGGAAAAATTTTTGAGTTTTTTTAAATCACCAGACCAGTCATAAACCATTGCGGCCTTAATTTTGTAATGAGAAATCAACGAAGTTACTCCAATATTAATTGACTTGTAAAGCCAGTAAATATCAAAAAGAATAACAAAGGCTGCTACATAATGAGGGACAAAGAATGATCCCACTACCAAAAAAAGAATCAAGCTCCAGGAAAACGAGCCCGGTAAAATTTCCAAGAATCGTTGAAATCGCCAGTCTTCTGCAACAAATTTTTTCCAGTTCATCGCCCTATTATTTTAGCAAAATAAGTTTAGCTTAAATAATTCTTTGGCATTTCCCGTTGTATATTTGGCCACTTTTTCCAATGGTAGATTTTTTATTTCCGCCAGTTTTTCAGCTATCAAAATGAGATTTTTTGGTTCGTTTTGGCTATCGTGAGCTTTCTGGGGAGTAAGGAAAGGCGAATCGGTTTCCAAAATAATTTTTTCAATTGGAGTAATTTTTGCCGCCTCAACCACGTTTTTGGCGTTAGGATAAGTAAGAATCCCCCCAAAAGCAATTAAAAAACCCAAATCTAAAGCGGTTTTTACCTCTGTTGGTCCGCCAGTAAAACAATGAAAAACCCCTCTGACTTGAGGAAACTGTTTGATGGCGGCAAAGGTTTCCTGCCAAAGATCGCGGCAATGAATAACAATTGGCAACTTTAAGTCGCGGGCGATTTTAAGTTGCGTTGCAAAAAATTGCCTTTGTAAAGGCAAACCAACATCAAGAATAGCTTTTGAATCAAAGCCGGTTTCACCAATCGCGACAACTTCTTTTCCTTTGGCTTGATTTTCCAATTTCTTCCGCCAGTTTTTAACTTTGACGCTCATCTTTCCATCTTCAGGATGAATACCAATACTGGCCCAAACCTGATCATATTTTTGAGCAATTTCAGTTACTTGTTGATTAGCCTCAAGATTAGTCCCGATGGTAATAATTGTTCCAACTCCAGCTTTTCCGGCATTTCTGATAACTTTATCTCTTTCTTGGTCAGAATCGTAAAAATCAAGATGAGTGTGAGTATCGATAAAATTCATGGTAAGCGAGCTTGCCCGCCAAAGCTTTAACGTAGGCGGGGAAAAAGTGACGGGCCGGCTTTAATTTTTGGTCCAGAAAATTGATTTAGAATTTTTTGGCTAGTTTTTGGCAAGAATGGTTGGAGATTGTAAGCGATTTGATAAAGACCTTCTATTGAATGGGTTAAGGTTTTTTCTAAACTTTTACCTTTTTGTTGCCAGGGTTTTTGCTGATCGATCCAATTATTTTCTTTCTGGATTAATTTCCAAATTTCAAAAAGGGCTTGATCTAAAGCTATGTTACTTAAAGCTTTTTTAACATTTGAATCAAAAGTACCAGCCTTTTTCTTTGGGGATTTTACCTCTGCTTTTTCGGCCAATTTAGCTACTCTGGCCACTAAATTTCCCAGTCCATTGGCTAAATCGGCATTATATTTTTCTTGGAATCTTTCCCAAGAAATATCACCGTCTGAGCCAAATGGATAGGTAGACACTAACAGGTAGCGAGTGCCGTCAATACCAAATTTTTCTACTAATTGATAAGGAGTAATAACATTACCTAAGCTTTTAGACATTTTTTTCCCCTCAATAGTAAAAAAACCGTGGACAAAATATTTTAGGGGGATTTTTTCACTGGTTGCCAAAAGCAAAGCTGGCCAGACAATGCCATGAAACCATAAAATATCTTTAGCTGTAATATGCAAATCAGCTGGCCATATTTTTTTCAGTTTGCCAAAAGTGTAGTAATTAAGAAGCGCGTCAACCCAAACATAGCAAGTTTGCCCTTTATCAAAAGGTAAGGGAATACCCCATTTTAAAGTGGTGCGAGAGATCGAAACATCTTCTAGACCTATTTTGATTTTTCCCAAAACTTCATTTTTTCGCTCGATTGGTCTAATTTGATACTGATCAGACTCAATTATTTTTTGAAGCTGACTCTCAAATGCTGAGAGTTTAAAAAACCAATTTTCTTCTTGATGGCAAACTGGCTCTCGGTTGTGATCTGGACATTTGCCGTCAACTAATTCATCTTTTGTTAGAAACTTTTCGCAACCAACGCAGTAAAGCCCTTGATAGGTTTTTTTATAAAGCCAGCCCTTATCATAAAGTTTTTGTAAAAAATCTTCGACAGTTTTGATATGATCCGGATCAGTGGTGCGGATAAAACGATCGTAATCTATATTTAAAATTTGCCAGGCTTTTTTAAATTCAGATGCAATTTCGTCAGCATACGCTTGAGGAGATTTTTTGGCAATTTCGGCAGCTTCAACCGCCTTGGCGCCGTGCTCATCAGTTCCAGTTAAAAAATAAGTTTTTTCACCTGACAGCTTGTGATAACGTGCCAAAATATCAGCCGCCACTGTAGTATAAGTGTGGCCAATGTGCGGTTTATCGTTAATATAGTAAATTGGTGTAGTCAAATAAAATTTTTTCACCATTTTCTCCTTGCTTGTCCTAGCTTTAATAAAGTCAGATTGACAGGCGTGATTTTATCACAATCAAGCTTTGATGGCTATTGCCGATCAGACAGCCAATAAAAACCCAAAACCACAACAAGTACTAAAAGGACAATTAGATTAAAAATATTTAGAAGAGCTGTCAGCTTCAGAAAGGTTAGCGTTCCTAAGAAACCGCCGACCAAAACTGCCATTTTGGCCGAATTTTTAAGCCACCTTTTTTGCTCTTGGCGCTCGACTGGTTGAATGATTTTATGAGTTACTCTTTTGACCAAAAGCCTTGGCAGGAAGCGGACCCTAAAAAAGAAAATCGTCAAGATGGAGGTTGTACTCAGAAAGACTAAGAAAGCAAAGGAAAAAAGAGACAGGAAACCAGCTTTTTCTGGGTCGATTCTAAAAAAGATAGACAAAAGAGCAAAAAATGACAAGAAAAAGAGGAAGAAAATAGGGATTAAAAACCTTGGCATCCTATCCTCATTCTAATCTTTGACTTTGAGATTGACAATCTTGCCCTGCCGTAGTCAGCTAGGGGCTGACGAAGGAGGGTTTTTGGTGATAGACTGAAAGTGTGAGAAGAGGTTTTACCCAAATAATTTTAATCGGTGCGGTTGCAGCCATTATTGCTTTGATTATTGTTGGTTTTTTTCTTTATCAAAGGGGTTTATTTAATTCATTCATTCCTGGTGCGGAAATTTTTCCTACTCCAGCGCCCACTGAGCCAGCTGGGTGTCAGAAAGATTCAAATTGCATTTTAGCTTATACAGGGGAAAATCCTTGTGGTCTTTGTGACTTTTCAGATCCAAGCTATCAATGTGTTTCTCCCCAAAAAGCTAAAGAACTTGAAGAACAAAGAATTAAAAAGCACGGACAAATAGCATGCGCACCTTGTGAATTGCCTCAGCTCTTATTTAATTGTGCGTGCAAAGATAATATTTGTCTAAAAACAGCCGAATGCAAAAAAAACGAAGATTGTATTCAGGACTCATATAAATGTATAGAGGGTAAATGCACTTTTTCATCTGCAGACAAAACCGCCGATTGGAGGACCTATACAGATACAAAATTTGGAATAGAATTTAAGCACCCTAACAATTGGAAAGTTGAAGAAGATTATGATCACCTGTTGCTCTTCTTGTACCCCACACCTCGGGTTGGATACGAAACAAACGCAGACACGATATACATCTTTAGAGTGGGAAACCCTAAACATTTAACCATTGAACAAGCAGTCGGATTAGATCCAAATGGCCAAGAAGTCTGTTGTATAAATCAACCCAGTTGGTTAAAGGTAAACTACAAAAAAGAGGATGTTATTATAGGAGGTATTATAGGAAAGAAATTTATAGAATATAGTGGAGAAGAATCACAGACCATTATTTTAAAAGATGACCTGGCCTATATTTTCATAAATAATGGTGAGAAACCTTTTAACGCCATCTACAACAAAATCCTTTCTACCGTCCGGTTTTTGGAGTAAAAATGGAAAAGCAGACAAAAAACATTTATCTGCTATTTGGTTTGGCACTAATTTCGTTTTTTATTCATAACGTCCTGACTGCCATTATTTTTAAAAATGGCGAACCGGTATTTTTCACTCTATTTTTAATCCTTGGTTTGGGATTTGTTATTTCGATCGTCAGAAACCTGATTACTTATTCCCAAAATGGCGAGCCCAGAGATTTATGGAAAATTGGTTGGCTAGGTTTTTTGGGTACTTTGGGTTTTTTAGGCGGTCTTAAACTATTTTTGTTTTTTCTCTTTTTTGGCTTCTTTTTATTAAAAAAACAAAGCAGGTTGGGAAGAAGATTCTAAAAGATGAAAAAAATTATTCTGGCTCAATTTATAATTTTGTTGGCCGGGACATTATTTGCCTGGTTTAATTTTGCTAGGGAACTGATTAGTTGGTTGAACGCCCAGAATTGTCCGACTGGTTGTGTTTCTGGCCTGGTTAATCCCTTTCTAACTCCGTGTTTCTATGGCGCCATCTTTTTCGCCCTCGCCTTTATTTTATCCGCGATCCTTCTCAAAGGAAGCAAAAAGCTCTCTTGAGCAGTTTTCAGGCTTAAGTGATTTTCTTTGCTTATTCTGGTAAAATCGCAAAGTAATGGATCCTCAAACTACACTTCTTGTTATTGGCGCCTTAGTAATTGTCGCTTTTGCCATTCTTTTTTTCCAACTCAAAAAAATCGCCCAGCGGAGCGAGAAAGATGAAACTACCAAGCTTCTGGCTCAACTTCTATCAGACATGCGTGGTTCAATGGATAAATCAGCAGATCTGATGCAAAGACAAACCAAAGCGATTAACGAACGGCTTGATCGATCAGCCCAAGTTATTGCCGGAGTTTCCAAATCAATTGGTGAGATGTCAGAAATTGGCCGATCAATGAAAGACTTGCAAGATTTTTTGCGTTCGCCAAAGCTTCGAGGCAATATTGGTGAAGCAGTTTTAAAAACCCTTTTAGAAGAGATGCTCCCCAAACAAAAATTTCATCTTCAATATACCTTCAAGTCCGGCGAAATTGTTGATGCCGCCATTCAAACCGAATCAGGAATTATCCCTATTGATTCCAAATTCCCCATGTCAGCTTTTAAGAAAATGGGTAGCGCCAAAACTGAAGCTGAAAAAGATGAAGCCCAAAAAGAATTTATCCGCGATGTTAAAAAACACATCGATGATGTTGCTCAAAAATACATCCGGCCCCAAGAGGGAACAATGGATTTTGCCCTGATGTATATTCCCTCTGAGGCTGTTTATTACGAAATTATTGCCAACATTGCCGATCTGGATGATTATGGCTACAAGCGCCGGGTAAGATTCGTCTCATCAAGTACTTTATATGCCTATCTTCGAGCAGTGATGGAAAGTTTCCGCGGCCAACAGTTGCAAAGAGGAATCAAGGAAGTTTTGGCCAGCCTGCAAGCCATGCACAACGACAGCGAAAAACTAGCTGAATCGCTTTCGGTCCATTCAAAGCATGTTAAAAATGCTAATTCAACCTTGGACGATGTTAACAAGCGATTCTTATCACTTTCGGGCAAAATCACCTCAACTTCCAAAATTGAAAGCCAACAAGGTAAACTTCTGGAAGATGATAAAGAATAAGATGACAAGAGAGAAAATTTACGGCAAAAAATTTGTTTTTTTTGATCTTGACGGGACGCTTGTTGACACCATTCCCCAATATAAGGCAATTTTTCTTTCTTTTTTTGCCGGTAGGTTTGATTTTTCCTCAAAAACGGTTACTGTCTCTTTTGAACAAATGATGGGCTGTCCACTGGAATATCATTTGAAAAACCTCGAGAGGCTTTCGGGCAAAAAAATTGCCAATCACAAGAGGGTTTCCGAAGATTTTTTCAAAGTTGCCCAAAGAAAACTCAAGCCAAAGCTTTTTGCAAATGCCCTTTTGACGATCGAAGAACTCAAGAAGAGAGGTTATGAAATAATTATTTCAACTTCGGCTGATGTTGAAGTTGAAAAGGAAATTTTTGAGAAGACTTATCTTTCTTGTTTGATTGATTTGGGCCTGGGTACTGATGAGGCTTATCCGGCGATTGAAAAGGGTAAACCCCATTTTAGAATTGCTGCCCAAAAATACAAAATTTCCTTCAGACAGCTTTGCCAAAAAGCAGTTTACATCGGTGATGCACCTCATGATATGGAAATTGCCGAGGCTAATAAAGTTTTTGCCATTGGCAAGCTTGGTTCAACTTCGGCTGCCAAGCTTAAAAAAGCCGGCGCCAATATAGTGATTAAAAACTTATCTGATCTTTTAAATTATTTATGATCAAAAGTCTCCAAAATCTTAATACTGAACAGAAAGAGGCGGTAATAACCACTGAAGGGCCGCTTTTGGTAATTGCCGGGGCAGGAACCGGTAAGACCACAGTTATCGGTCATCGGATTGCCTATCTTATTGAAAAAAAACTGGCAAAACCTGCCGAAATTCTGGCTCTTACTTTTACTGACAAAGCTGCCCAAGAAATGGAAGATCGGGTTGATGTTTTAGTTCCGTATGGATTCATTGATACTTGGATCTCTACCTTTCATGCTTTTGGCGACCGCCTTTTAAGAGAAAATGCCTTAGAGCTTGGCCTTTCACCTGATTTTCGAGTTTTGACTCGGGCTGAACAGGTTCTTTTTTTTCAACAAAACCTTTTTCATTTTGATCTTTCCCATTATCGACCATTAGGCAATCCAACCAAATTTATTCGGGCGATTTTAGACCATCTTGCTCGGGTAAAAGATGAAGATGTCACGCCCGAAGAATATTTGAAATTTGCCAAGAGTCTTAAGACAGACGATCAAAAAGAGAAAGAAAAACAGCTCGAACTGGCCAGAGTTTTTGGCCAATATGAGGAACTAAAAAGCCAAGCAGGACTAGTGGATTTTGGCGATCAAATTGTTTTGACTTTAAAACTTTTTCGCCAAAACGCCAAGATACTTAAAGAATATCAGGAAAAATTTAAGTACATCCTGGTCGATGAATATCAAGATACTAACTATGCCCAGAACCAAATTGTCAAGTTTTTGGCTGCCCGCCACCAAAATATTTGTGTGACTGGTGACGATGACCAATCAATCTATAAATTCAGGGGAGCGGCAATTTCCAACATTTTGGAGTTTGTCAAAAATTTCCCCAGAGCCAAACAAGTAGTTTTGACCCAAAACTACCGCTCGACCCAGGCGATTTTGGATACTGCCTACAAACTTGTTCGCCACAACAACCCTGATCGACTGGAAATTAAAAATAAGATTGCCAAAAAATTAAAATCTTCAAAAAGAGCTTATGGTAGCCTGCCCCAAAGGCTGTTTGGCGCAACTTTATCCGAAGAAACTGATCTGGTTGCCCAAAAAATAAAAGAAATTAAAAAAACTTCGGGCTATCTTTGGCGCGATTTTGCTATTTTGGTTAGGGCCAACAACCATGCCCAAGCCTTCATCGGTGCTTTGAATATGGCCGAAATCCCTTTTAAATTCACCGGTACTGTCGGTTTTTATGAACAGGAGGAAATCAGACTTTTGATTGCCTTTTTAAATTCGCTTTCCCACTTTTCCGATTCTTTAAGTTTATACCACTTGGCTGTTTCTGAAATTTACCAGCTGGATACTGTCGATTGTGTTCGGGTGATGGATTATTGTCGAAGGAAAAACCTTACTTTGCATGATGCCTTTGAAAAAATCAGAACCTTGCCTTTGGAGCTATCAGAAAAAAGCTTGGTCACAAGCGAAAGAATAATTTCTGACATTAATAAATTTGTTGATCTTTCCAAAAAAGAATCAGCAGGAAGAGTTTTGTATCAATTTTTGGAAACCGGCGGTTATTTAAAAAAACTCGAAAAAGAAGGCACAGCCGAAACCGAACAAAAGATCCAAAATATCGCTCGTTTTTTTGAGAAGATTACTGATTTTGCTCGTCTCTCTCATGATCAGTCAGTTCACAACTTTGTTGAATATTTAGAAGTTGTCCGCCAAGCAGGAGAAGATCCTCAAACTGCCGAGATTGATCCTGATTTGGATGCGGTTAACCTTTTGACGGTCCATGGGGCTAAAGGTTTGGAATTTAAGGTCGTTTTTTTGGTCAATCTAGTAGCCGACCGTTTTCCTTCTCGGGAAAAAAGTGAACAAGTTCCAGTGCCTGATCCACTGATTAAAGAAACTCTACCCACTGGCGATTTTCATCTTCAAGAAGAAAGAAGACTTTTTTATGTCGGAATGACTAGAGCTTGCGATCTTTTGTATTTTTCTTGGGCCCGCGATTATGGTGGAAAAAGATTAAGAAAAGCTTCGCCTTTCGTTTATGAAGCCCTGGATCTGCCTAAAATCGATGAGCAAGCGGTTAAATCATCACCCCTTGAAAAAATTAAAAGGGTAGTTTTGGAAGAAGTTGGTCAATTACCGCTTTTGGAATCAAGAGTAATCAGACTTAATCAGCAACAGATCGATGATTACTTGACTTGTCCTTTGAAATACAAATACGTCAATATTTTGCGAATTCCCATCTTAAAGCATCACGCGGTCATTTATGGTTTTGCGATGCACAAAGCGGTTGAGGAATTTTATCGGCAAAAACAATTGGGTAAAATTTTGCCGCTTTCGGATACGCTTTCAATCTTTGAAAATTCTTGGGAGCAAGAAGGCTTTTTGACCGCCGAGCATGAACAAAAGAGACTGGAGCAAGGCCGGCTGGCTTTAAATGATTTTTGGCAACGGGAGTCAAAAACAAAAGACAGGCCAACTTTTATTGAAAAGCAATTTCGTTTTGCCTTTGGTGAGGTAGTAATTTCTGGCCGTTGGGATCGGGTTGATGTCGGGCCAAATTTTGTCAAAATCACCGATTTTAAATCTTCTGAGGATGTTGACGTCGAAAAAGCGATGCGACGGGCCAAAGAATCGATCCAACTTGGCGTTTACGCCTTGGCTTATCAGAAAATTTATCAGCGGCTACCAAATAAAGTTGGGCTTTATTTTTTGGAAAACGGGACGGTTGGTGAGTATAAACCGGACGAGAAAACCCTGGCTAAAACTGAGGAACAAATAAAAACAGCTGAAGAAGGAATCAAAGAAGGAAATTTCGAAGCCACTCCTTCCTACTTTGTCTGTAATTATTGTGCCTATAATTCGATCTGCCCTTTCGCGGCAACGCGAATCTAACAATTTATCAAGATTGAATTATATCAGGAGCCTAAAAGGCTAGCTGATTCAATTCGATCTGTCCTTTTGCAGCCACAAAAATTTGATTAGTTCGAATCTAGCCCCGCAGCTTTGTTTTAGCCTCAATTCTTGACTTTACAGAAGCAAAGGATTTATATTAGCACATGCTGCCAAGAAAGGCAGTTTTTTAAAGGAGAAAATAAATGCCAATTGAAACAGACAATTTAGCAAGAAAAATCGCCATTGCAAAAGCTGTAGATCTTAATCGCGAAGACTCCTGGAAAAATAAATATGGACCTTATGATTCCATGCCAGAAGGCTACTTTAAAAAAGATGAGCTTGGACGGTTTTTAGTAGTTGAGGGATATCTTTTAAAATCATTCGAGGAAGTTATGCAAGAAAGAGGAATAGAAAATTTTAGGACTAGGAAAGAGTTTGATAGAGGTGGAAGAAATGTAGAATTTATTTTGGAATTTAGAGATGGGGAAAAAGAGGAAGAATGGGATAAAAAGAAACCGTTTAAAAAAGTGTCGCTTAATTATTCCCTAGGAAGGTGGACGAGAAAATTAATACTTATAACAGGTTTAATTGAGGTGGTTCTTCCTAAGAAATATGAAAATCAATTCAGGGTTTTTAAATTGAGAGAAATTGAGTTACTTATTAATTCAGCTGATGCGAGAGAATTGGTTTTCAAGGATATAGGATTAGATAATACTAAAGGAAACGAAATTAATCTGGAAAATATTTCTGATTTGCTAAGACTTTGCTTGGTATCTCCAGAAACGGTTCTGAATGATTAATGTTTCTTCCAATTGCACTTCAAATAAACTACAAGTTTTTAAAATTATAAATATTCCTCAAGAATAATATTCAGCTTGAAAATAATTTGCCAAAAGGCAAAAAAGTTTTTGAGAAAGTTCCGGGGTATTCAATTTCTTTTCCGCCAAAAGATTTTTTGAAACGGGAAAAACCTTGCCATGATTTGGTTGCTCCCTTAAATCTTTCATCATAAATCCCCTCAAAATCAAATTGTCTTGCACCCATTTTTTTAGCCAGTTTGATTGCCTCCCAAGTCACCAAAGTCGGCGCAAAAAGTTTATTGCCCCCCTTAGTTGAACCAGCATAAAGATAATAAGCAATTCGGTCATAAATCGGCATTAAAATTCCGGCTAAAGTTTCATCTTTTTTGTCTTTGGCCAAAAGTAGAACCGAATTTTTTTGGAAAATTTGCCAGAATTTTTCCAGTTGCGAAGTGGTTGCGAAAGACAACTTGTTTCTTTTTTGACTCTCAAGCCAGACCTTACAAAAACTTTTAAAATCATCTGAAATTTCGACTTTCACTTTGTTCCTTTGAGCGACTTTAATGTTATAGCGAGTTTTATAATGCATTTTGCCAAGCAATGTTTCCTCGCTTTTTGATAAATCCAAAACTACTGTTTTAGTTGGCGAAAGCGGCCAGCGGCTTAATTTAAAACCAGCTCGTTTGAGAATTTCAGCCTCTTTCTTACTGGTCGGTTCAATTTTAACTAAAATCGCCCGATTTTTTTTGGCCAACTTTTCAATTTTTTCAATTGGCGGCAAATTGGGGGGTCTTTGAATTTTGATAATGGAGCCGAAAAATGGAGTTTTCTTGACGAAACAATTTACGCCGTCAAGCTTTTCAGTTTTCCACCCCAAACTCTCCAAATATCTTGCCCATTCTGGAGATTGCCTGATATCTTTCATCGAAGTTTTTGCAAGACTAACCAGCGGAGTCGATCGGTAGCCAAAAATAATTGATAAAGAAAGGGATTAACCACCAAATCAAAAGTGCCGATATATTCAACTTGCTTTGGTCCATAACCCATTTTGAACCGGTGGAAGCCAAACCATGGGTCTTTCGGATCTGGATTTTCTCCCAAAGACCCCCACATGTCAAAAATTTTGCACCCCAACCTTTTCCCAAACCTAATTGCTCCCCACATCAAAAGATTTGAGGCCATTACCTCTTTATGTTCAAAAGAAGATGCTCCGTAAGGATAATAAAGTGTCTCTTTGAAGCGAAACAAAAGCCAGGTGGCCAGAATTTTGTTCTTATATTTGGCAACAAGTAAATGGATCATTTTTTTGGGTTTGAAAAACTTCCAGAGGAGCCGAAAATAGGAATCAGGATGAGTATAAAATCCTTGTCTTTTGGTAGTCTCCGACTGAAGTTTTAAAAACTTTTCAAAACTTTTCTCATCATCCCTCTCTTCAATTTCAACCCCTCTTTTTTGAGCGACTTTAATGTTATAGCGGGTTTTAGGGTGCATCTTTGAAAGTAATTCTTCCTCTGATTTGGAAAGATCCAAGATTAAATTGTGAGGGGTAAAGATGGTCTTTGGTGAAGGATAAAGACTGAGTTTTTTAAATTCTTCAACTTTTTTGAAAAGTTTTTCACTCTTTTCCTCGCCTGGCTCAATTTTGACAAAAATTGCCTTTCTCCTTTTGGCTTCGCTTTTTAAAAACTCCAAAACTTGGCGGGATGGAAGAGAAGATTTGGGCAAATAACCGACAGTCAATCCGGTTTTAGGAAGTGAATGGAAGGTTAGTTGAAAGCAAGAGATAAGTTTTCCATCTCTAAACTCGGCGATTCTTGAAACTTCTTTGCCTTCCCTTTGGCGAAATTCTCCCCATTCCCAGGATTGGATTAAGTGGTTGGCTGCATTTTCAAATTCCGCCTTTTGATTCTCATCGACAATTTTGACACTCATTATTCAAGAAGGTAGATATCAGTGTAACGTGATGACCACCAGCCGTGGGAAACATCATCAAAACCCAAATCAACTTTATAACCCTTAATTGCTCCACCAGTATCACCGGCAATGGCAAAACCATAATTTGGCACATAAGCACGAGTTCCTAGGGGAATAAGATTGGGATCAACAGCAATTACTCCATAACCAGTTTTCATCCCAGTGGCGGTTGTTCCGTCGCATCCGCGACAATTTTGATCATATGAGGTAGCCCAAACCCGAAATTTAGCAAAATAGGTAATTTGTCCATCAGAGGTATTTTCGGTTTGGAAAATTTTCTTCGTCCCAACAGCAACAATTTTTTCTTGAGGCTCTTGGACTTTTTCTTCGATTTGCTGGCGATTGTACTCACTGCCTTCAAAGTAAAGGATTTCAAAAATTTTAGTTCGCCTGCCTTTCTTGCCTTCTTGAAGAATATTTTCTTGACCAAAAGGAAGGGTTGGATCTTTCTCAATTTTTAAACTGAAAGGAATCTCTTCCTCAAAAGTCAAAAGTTTTCTTTCAAATCGGCTTTGGGTTTGAAGAGCAAGGGGTTGGCTAAAATACGGTTGGGGATTTTCTGTCCCTGTTTTTTCTTCCTCAAAAAGAGCCAGAGTTGGTGGTGAAACTGTTGCCAACACCATCAAACCGAAAGCTGTGGCCAAAAACCAGACGGAAAAGAAATGAAAAAAGTTGGAAAGAAAAAAATTTGACACCCTACTCATGGGAAAGCTTTAAAATCCTATCATTTTTTGGCTTCAAAAAGCAAATTATTAGGAATGTCAGTCAGAAATCGAGAAACGATCGATGAAGACCGGCGGCCCAAAAAAAGCCGATTTTGGGCATAGGTTAAAAAAAGCCTTTTTTTGGCTCTGGTGACGCCAACATAGGCCAATCTTCTTTCTTCCTCAAGCTGCCCAGGATCAAAGGTCGACCTGGCGTGAGGGAATAAACCTTCCTCCATTCCTACTAGGAAAACCACTTCAAACTCTAAACCTTTAGCTGCGTGAACTGTCATCAAAGTAATTGCTTCCTTTTTCTTTTGATTAACTTCTGGATGTTGGCTTTGGCTTTCAAGTTCAATTAAAGACACATTTTCTAAAAACTCCGCTAAGGTTTTAAATTTTGTGGCCACAGAAAATAGTTCTTTAACGTTTTCTACTCGAATTGCTCCTTTTTCTGTTCCGTCATCAATCAAAAAAAGATATTGGGTTGCCTCAAGGACTTTTTCGATAATTTTTGCTGGTTGCCAGTGCCGCCTGAGAATTTTTTGCTTGGCCTCAATGAATTTTTTTAATCTTCCCTTGCCAACTTTCTCTACCCTTTTTTTGGAAACTGAATCTTTGGGATTTGAAAGAAGACGCAGGTAAGAAAGGACATCTTTAACCTCTTTTCGTTGATAGAACCTGGTGCCGCCAACCAAGATATAAGGAATACTCTCCTTTAAACACGCCTCCTCTAAAACTCTTGATTGAGCATTGGTTCGATATAAAACGCCAAAAGAAGAAAGCGGCAGATTAATTTGCAAAATAGAACTCAAAACAAACCTAGCTTCATCAATTTCGTTTTCAGCTTCAAAAACGGCTACTTTTTGACCATCCTTCTTTTCTGTCCACAATTTTAAAATTGGGTGGGTTTGGTTTTGGGAAATGATGGCGTAAGCACTATCAAGAATTTGCTGGGTGGAGCGGTAATTTTGGGTGAGGTTAAAAACGCCAACATTCGGCCAATCCTTTTCAAAGTTTAGGATATTGCGGAAATCTGCACCCCGAAAGCCGTAAATCGCCTGAGAAGCATCGCCAACGACGGTAATATTTTGCCAAAAGCTAGCCAAAATTTTTGTCAGTTCGTATTGAGCGGTATTCACGTCTTGGTACTCATCCACCAAAAGATAACGATATTGTTTTTGATATTTTAGGCAGGTTTGTGAGTCACTTTTGAAGAGTTTAACTGTCTCAAAAAGGAGATCGTCAAAGTCCAAGGCGTTGTTTTTGCCAAGGAGCTTTTGATATTGGGGATAAATTTTGGCCACCGTCTGACCAAAATAACCATAGGCGATTTCCTGATACCCACTTGGAGTTAAAAGTTCATTTTTTGCTTGAGAGATTGCAGTTCTAATTGCTTGGGGGCGAAAATTTTTGGCAGAAATTAAAAGCTCTTCCATTGCCTCTTTAGTCAACTCCTGGCTGTCAGATTCATCAAAAATCGAATAGTTTTTTGCAATACCAATTTTTTCACCCTCAACCCGCAAAATTTTGGCACAAAAAGAGTGAAAAGTACCCATCAGGGGCAAATTGGTTTTCTGGCCTAAAAGTTGCCAAACCCGTCCTTTCATTTCATCAGCTGCCTTATTGGTAAAAGTGACCATCAGAATGTTTTCTGGCTTGACTTTTTGTTCCTGGATTAGATAGGCAACTTTGTAGGTTAAAACCCGCGTTTTTCCACTACCAGCTCCGGCCAAAACCAAGATTGGCCCGTCGGTTTTCTTGACCGCCTCTTGTTGGCAAGAATCGAGTTCTGTTAAAATTGATGGCATAACAGATTAAAATCTTATCACAAACTTAAGAATTTAGGTGATTGAAAATGTTGAAGATTTTAGATTTTTACGCTGACTGGTGTGGACCATGTAAAATCTTGGAACCCATTTTGGAGAGAATTGAGAAAGAGACCAAGATCGAAATGGAAAGAATCGATGTTGATAAAAATCAAGAGAGAGCTTCCAAATATGGTGTCTTTTCCATTCCTACCTTAGTTTTTGAAAAAGACGGCCAAGAAGTCGATCGATTGGTTGGTCTTGCTCCGAAACACAAAATTTTTGAGATTATTCAAAAACACCAATCTTGACGGTGAAAAAACCACTTTTGGTTGCCAATTGGAAAGAAAATAAGGATCTTAAAGAGGCAAAAGATTGGGTTTTGGCGGTTGGCCCCCAAATTGCCAAAAGAAATTTAAAAATTATTGTTTGTGTTCCTTTTCCTCTGATTTTTCCACTTTTTGAACTAATTGGCCAAAAAAAATGGCAGGAAAATTTTTATCTTGCTGCCCAGGATATTTCGCGCTTTGAAGAGGGTGCTTATACTGGTGAGGTTGCCGCCAAAATGCTTAGCGGCGCCTGCCAATTCTGCCTGGTTGGCCATTCAGAAAGGAAAAAATATTTTGGCGAAAACCAAGAAGAGGTGATTGCCAAAGTTAAAATCCTCTTGACTCAAAATTTTACCCCGATTCTTTGTCTTGCTAATCTTGAACAACTTGATTTTTATCACAAAAAATTTCCCTCGCTTGGGAAGGATAAAGATCTGATTTTAGTTTACGAACCACCAGAAGCAATTTCCTCCGGTGGGCCTTATCATCCCGAAGACCCAAAAACTTCAGAGTCAAAAATCCAGGCGATCAAAGAAAAATTTGGTACCCGTTTTTTGGTGCTTTATGGTGGCAGTGTCAACCCAGAAAACATCTTGGAGTTTTTGACTCGGCCTTCAATTGACGGAGCACTGATTGGCCAGGCTAGTCTTGAGGCTCAAACCTTTCTTGAACTTGTTGGTAAAGCTTTCACCCTGATATAATTTTTCCTGTTGAGTTAAAAAACTAATTTTATGCGTCAAATTAATCTTGAATCACCTTTTGGTCAAGTACTGCACCAAACCAAGGCTGCCAAAAATTCCAAGCGACGGACGGTAATTCTAATTATCGGACTTTTTTTACTCTTATCAATTTTTTCCCTCGGGCCGTCGATTTTGGACATTATCAGAGGAATAATTACCGGTCCAAAAGTTGTTTTCTCCTTTATTTTTAATGATTTGGATACACTAAAAAATAGTAATGGTCGAACTAACATCTTGCTTTTGGGAATCGGTGGCGAGGGCCATCAAGGGGAAGATCTATCGGATTCAATGATGGTTGCCAGTATCGGGGTCAAAAATAAAGACGTTGCCCTAATTTCTTTACCAAGAGATATTTGGGTTGACTCACTTAAGGCCAAGATTAACTCCGCCTACGCTTTTGGTGAAGAAAAGCAAAAAGGAGAAGGTCTGAAATTGGCCAAATCAACGGTTGGGGAAACTTTGGATTTACCGATTCACTATGGAATTAGAGTTAATTTTGCCGGATTTGAAAAAGCGGTCGATTTAGTAGGTGGAATTGAAGTTGAGGTGGAGAAGACTTTTGATGATTATAAGTATCCAATTGCCGGCAAAGAAGAGGATCTTTGTGGTTTGACTGTTAAGGAAGAAGAAGTTGATGGTCAAAAAAAGACAGTGGTTTATGATGCTACTGGCAGCGCCTATCCCCAAGATTTTGATCCCTTTGATTGTCGCTATGAGCATGTCCATTTTGAAAATGGTAAACAACTGATGGATGGATCCCAAGCTTTAAAATTTGTTCGTTCAAGACACGGGACCAATGAAGAAGGTTCGGATTTTGCTCGGGCCAGGCGCCAACAACTAGTCTTGACTGCTTTTAAAAATAAAGTTTTAAGTCTTCAAACTTTTCTTGATCCTAAAAAATTAGTCGATTTATGGGGGACTTTTGGCCAAACTATCGATACCGATATTAAGGTTGAAGAAGTTCCTCAGTTTGTCAAAATTTTTAAGCTTCTGAAAGATACCCAGTCAAGAACGATGGTTTTAGATGGCGGTAAGGAAGATAGTCTTTTAGAAAATCCACCGGAAGATCAATATGGCGGCGCTTGGGTTCTCACCCCCAAAGGCGGCAATTGGTCTCGTGTCCAGGATGCTATCCACCAATTTCTCTTTCCACCAGAAACTTCCACCAATTAAACGCAACAATAGAAAAATTAGTTATCTTCTAGGAAGAAGAAATTTAAAATTGATTATTCAAAAGCTTTGAAGAATTTAATGGCGCCGGCAAAAATCAGAAACACAGCGATCGTCAAAACCAAAATTGTTGGCCAAGAAACTCCGGCTGGTGGTAAAGTAGGTGAGGTAGTGGCGCTTCGAGTAGAAGCTTGAGCAAAGGCAGAAGTAACCAAAAGTAGTTGGGATACAATTCCTGTTGTGGCTCCAAAAAGAATTTTCATTTTCAACAGATCAACGTTAGCAGAAATCCTAAAATCTTGTCAAGTCCTCACTTGACCTTACGAGGCTTAGCCTTCGGTTTCGATTTTTGCTGTCTTTGTTTAGTTTTGGCTGGCGAAGTACGTTTAGTTTTTGCCCTCTTTTGAGGTTTTACCAATTTGGCAAGTTTGCTTTTGAGTCTGCCAGCGCGATTGCGATGGAAAACATGTCTTTTGGCGGCTTTATCGATTGCTGAAATTGCCACCCTGATATTTTCGGTTGTTGATTTTTGGCCGGCTTTTTTGATCAGTTCTTTGACTTTATTTTTGATCTTTTTATTTTGCGCCTCTCTTTTTAGATCTTGGCGCATTTTTTTAATCGCTCCCGCAGTTATTGGCATTTTTTCCTTGTAACTTCTTCTTCGCAACTGTATACTCTATCAAGGCAATGGTTGTCAATATTTTAAAAAACGGCGCTGCTTCATTTTTTCTCAAACGCCAACAAACGATTCTTTCGGCTGCCGCCATCATTATGATTTCGGTGGCCGCTTCGCGGTTCTTGGGTCTTATTCGTTACCGATTACTGGCCCATTATTTTGGCCAAAATATCCAAACCCTGGATGCTTATATTGCTGCTTCCCAGATTCCGGATGCAATTTTTGACATTTTAATTTTTGGGGCAATTTCAGTTGCCTTTATCCCGGTCTTTACTGGTCTTCTGGCCAAAAAACAAAAGTCAACTGCCTGGGATCTTTCCAATTCAGCGATTAACTTGGCCACTTTGGTTTTTTTGGCAATTTCACTGGTCGTGATAATTTTTGCTAATTTTCTTCCGCCGGTTATTTCTCCAGGGCTAGTTCGGGAAAATCCAGCTCTGGGAAATTTAATTGCCAATTTAATAAGGGTGATGATTTTTGCCCAAATATTTTTTGTTGTTTCGGCCTTTTTGTCAGGAATTTTGCAGTCGTTTCAAAGATTCTTACTGCCGGCAACTGCTGCTCTTTTGTATAACATCGGCATTATTTTCGGTATTGTGGTCCTTTCGCCGTTCTTGGGAATTTTTGGTCCGGCTTGGGGAATGGTAATTGGTGCTTTTGGTCAATTGGTTGTCCAAATCCCCCTGGCCAGAAAGCTAGGGACAAAGTTCAAATTAGAAATTAACTTAAAACACCCTAGTCTTTTAAAAATTTTGGTCTTAATGCTTCCCAGAAGCTTTAGTTTGGCAGCCATTCGCGCCAGCGATCTGGTTAACATTGCTTTGGCTTCATTTTTGATTCCCGGTTCAATTGTCGCTTTTAATTTTGCTCAAACTCTTTATTTTGTCCCGATTGGTTTGTTTGGCACGGCAATTGCCCAAGCAGCCCTACCAACCCTTTCTTTTGAATTTGCTCGCCAAAATTTAGCCGACTTTAAAAACACTTTTTTAACTTCTTTTCACCAAATTCTTTTTTTGGTTCTACCTTCAAGTGCGATTTTGGCAATTCTTAGAATTCCAATCGTCAGATTAGTTTTTGGTGCCAGGCAATTTCCCTGGGAATCAACGGTTTTAACCGGTCGAACACTAATTGTTTTTTCCCTGGGTCTGGTAGCAGCCGCCCTTGCCTTGCTTTTAGTTAGAGGTTTTTATGCCATGCACGATACCAAAACTCCGGTTTTCATTAGTATTTTTGCCATCACCGCCAATATCATTTTGAGCCTGGTTTTTATTTTCGCTTGGCACAAAAACGTCGTTTGGCTGGCAGGCGCTTATTCATTTGCTAATCTTGTCAACGCTTTGCTTTTGCTTTTCTTCTTGGATCGAAAAATTGGCCATTTTCCACCAACCCGACTTTTCTTGCCAGCCATTAAAATGTTTTTTGCCTCGCTTTTGATGGCGATTTTTTTGTATGTTCCAATGAAACTTTTGGATCAATTGGTTTTTGACACCACCCGGACTTTGGGACTGATTGCTCTCACTAGTGTCGCTTCCATTTCCGGTATTCTCATTTATCTTTTTTTAACTTGGATTTTGAGAGTTGAAGAAGTTTCAATTCTTCTCAATCTAGCTAAAAAAGCAACCCGGACAAGAACGACTATTTTTCAAACCGAAGAAATTATTGAGCCTACTTCAAAACCCGTTTAAATTTCAAATGAAACTGATTCGCAATTTTGCTTTTATTGCACAAAAGATGTAAGATTAGTATAATTGTGTGATGGGGCAAATAAAGAAAAAAATCGATAAGGAAAAGTTGGAAAATCTATACGTAAAAAAACATTTTCCTTCAACAAAAATAGCCAAATTATTCAAATGCCACCCAATGACTGTCCGTAATAGGCTTCGAGAATTTAGAATTCCAATCCGTTCTAGCTCTGAAGCAAGAATGCGTTACGAAAAATACAATTTTTCCAGTGATTCTCTAGAAAAAGCGTATATTTTAGGATTCAGACTAGGAGATTTAAATGTTTACCAGACAACAAAAGTGTCACCCTTGATTATAGTCCGCTGCCACACAACCCAGAAGGTACAAGTAGAGCTAATAGAATCTCTTTTTTCTCAATATGGTAAAGTAACTATCTCTCAGTCTCAGTATGGGATAAACATTAACTGTTTCCTTAACAGATCTTTTAGTTTCCTTCTTAACAAGATTAAAAATGTGCCTAAATGGGTTAAAAATAATGAAAAAACGAGTTTTGCATTCATCGCGGGTTACATTGATGCCGAAGGCAATTTTCTGCTAAACCAAGCGAAGGCAAGATTCAAGGTTGACTCATATGACGTAGGCATTCTTACTTGGATAGCACATTGGTTAAGGAAGCAGGAGATAAAAACCAAGTTGCGTTGTATTAATAAAGCAGGGGAATTACGTAGAAATGGAGCAAAATTTAAACATGATTTATGGCGGTTAAACATCAATGAAGCATTTTCTCTTCTTAATTTCATCAAAAAAATTAGGCCATTTATTCGGCACAAAACTCGATTAGAAAAAATGGTGATTTGCGAAAGGAATATTCGGCAAAGAATTAGAAAACTACCACTCAAATATGCAACAAATTAATCATATTAGAATTTTTGCAATGTGTGGTCACATTGATCATGGCAAGTCAACTTTAGCTGACCGGATTATTGAAGCCTGTGGCCAAAAAATCGATCGGCCCCAAGTTTTGGATTCTTTGGAGTTGGAAAGGGAGCATGGGATCACTATTAAACTTAAAGCCATCCGTCTCAATTATTCTCTTAACTCTAACCTCTGCACTCTAAACTTAATCGATACTCCTGGCCACGTTGATTTTTCTTATGAAGTTTCCCGCTCGTTGGCTGCTTGTGAAGGAGCAGTTTTAGTGGTTGATGCCACCCAAGGTGTTCAGGCTCAAACTTTGGCGAATTTCAATTTGGCAAGATTGGCAAACCTCAAAGTAATTGCGGCAGTCAATAAAATTGATTTAGCCCAAGCCGACATCGAAAAGACCAAAGATGAGCTTTTGCAGCTTTGTTTTTTGGCAGATGAAATTTTTTGTGTTTCGGCCAAAACTGGGGAAGGCGTTGACAAATTAATCAAAGCGATTATTGAAAAAATCCCCGCCCCGACAATTAAGGACGAATCTCAATCTCTGATTTTTGATTCCTCACTTGATCCTTATAAGGGGGTTGTAGCCACAATCAGGGTTTTTGGTGGGAAAATTTTGGCTGGGGATGAAATTGAATTTCTAGGGACTGGTGCCTGCGCAAAAGTTTTGCAAATTGGTTTCTTGACTCCAAAACCGACTTTTGTTGGCACACTTGTCTCAGGCGAAATTGGTTTTTTGGTAACTAATTTAAAAGAACTCTTACTCTGTCAGGTTGGAGATACGATTAGCAAAAAAGGTCGAGATGTTTCTCCCTTACCCGGTTATCAAAAAGCAAAACCGGTAGTATTCTTATCTTTTTATCCGACTGATTCGAATGATTTTGAAAAATTAAAAAAAGCTTTTGAAAGTCTGCGTCTTAACGATTCATCTTTACAGTTCAAAAGTGAGAATTCACCAAGTTTGGGTTTTGGATTTCGTTGCGGGTTTCAAGGACTTTTGCATGCCCAAATCACCCAGGAAAGGCTAGAGCGAGAATTTGATTTGGATTTAATTGCCACCTCGCCCTCAGTTTCCTATATTTTGGATGGGAAAATTATTACCAACCCGGCTGATTTTGACCCAACTGCCAAAAAGGTGGAGGAGCCATATATTTCAGCTTTGATTTTTACCCCCAAAGATTATTTTGGTTCAATTTCCAAACTAATTTATGCCCACCGGGGTTCTGATTTACAAGTTGAAAGTTTCGGTAATCAATTAAGAATTAAAAGTCAGTTTCCTTTGGCAGAAGTTTTAACTGGGTTTTATGATGAGTTAAAGTCAGTCTCTTCCGGGTTTGCCTCTTTTGATTTTGAGCTTGCAGATTATCGTCAGGCCGATCTTGTAAAAATTGACATTTTGGTCAACCGCAAGCTGGTCGAAGGGCTTTCGCAAATTGTGCCCCGGCAAAAAGCTCAAACTTTTGCTTCAAAATTTGCCGAAAAATTAAAAGAAGTTATTCCCCGCCAACAATTTGCCGTTCCAATCCAAGCGGCAGTAGGCCTGCCCGCCAGCCAAGCCGGCAGGCGAAGCGGCCAGGGTGGCAAAATTTTAGCCCGCCAAACAATACCGGCATATCGCAAAGATGTTACCGCCCCGCTTTACGGTGGTGATGTCACCCGCAAAATGAAACTGTTAGAAAAACAGAAAAAAGGGAAGAAGCGAATGCGTCGATTTGGCCAAGTCGATATTCCCCAAGAAGCTTTCTTAGTAGCTCTTAAAGTTTGAACAATTTGTACCATGTTATAACTTGAGGTAAACTTAAGAAGAAAACATGATTACTGGTAAAAAAGTAAATCTTCGGGCTTTTGAAAAAAAAGATCTAAAGATAGTATGCAGTTGGGAAAATAATCCGGATGTTGAGAAATTCTTCAATGATCCATATCCTAAGTCATTGGAGGATGAAGAAAAGTGGCTCAAGCGATTAACTGAAGATCACGAGTATGAGGCTAAAATTTTTGCTATTGAATATGAGCGTCGCTTTATTGGATTAATTTACCTTTCCAAAATTGACTGGCGGGCTCGAAAAGCTCGCTTGTCAATATTTATTGGGGAAGAAAGTTTTAGAGGCAAAAGTTTGGGAGTCGATTCAGTAAGAACTCTTGTAGATTTTGCATTTCAAAATATGAATCTTCACAGGATCGAATTAGAAGTTGTTAAAGACAATATTCCAGCAGGGAGATGTTATCAAAAAGCAGGTTTTACAGTTGAGGGTGAAAAAAAGGATGCATGGTTTGTTGATGGGGAATATTATCCTGTTTTAATAATGTCTTTCCTCAACCCCGCACAGGTAAAATCTTGAGATTGTTTCTCAACAATTGACTCCTTACTTGACAAAAATTAGCACTCGTGGTATTCTGTCTGCTAACCGAAAAAACTGGAGATTTTAAATGGCAGACTTAAGTCAAAGACAAAAAGATTTACTTAGAGCAATTATTGAAAAATACGTTGAAACCGCCGAACCGATTGGTTCGGAAGTGATCGAAAAAGAAGCTGGTTTGGGTGTTTCACCGGCCACCATCAGAAACGAGATGGTGAAACTCACTAAAGCTGGTTATTTAAAACAAACCCACACTTCGGCTGGCCGAACTCCAACCTCAATCGCCATTAAATTTTACATCAGCGAGCTGATGCGCGAAAAAGAACTTTCCGTCAAAGACGAAGCATTCTTAAAAGAACAACTTTGGGATTATCGTTATGAATTTGATCACCTGCTTCGCCAGGCAACCAGAGCTTTGGCCAACCAGACTCGGTCGTTGGCTTTGGCTACCACCAAGCAAGGGTCGATTTATTCTTCGGGAATGGCTAACATTTTGGATATACCAGAATTTTATGATATTGACCTGACCAAGACTGTTCTCTCGATGCTTGATAGTTTTGAAATGCTAGACCAACTTTTTTCTCGGGCGATGGGTGAAGAACCAATCCATGTTCTTTTGGGTGATGAAGTTGGTTTTGAATACCTTGAACCTTGTGGATTCGTTTTTACCCAGTATGATGCCGGTCCCAAACATCAGGGAACGATTGGGGTAATTGGACCAAACAGACTTCATTATCCAACCGTTATTCCTGCTGTCCGGTACATTGGTAATCTGATTAATCAAATTTCCAGAAGTTGGTAACGTTTAGAGCTTGGAGCCTAGGGATTAGAGGTTAGTAATTTATGGCAAAAAAAATCGATAAAAAAGTTGCACTTGAACAAAAAGTTAAAGAACTTGAAATTTGCTGGAAAAGAGCTTTGGCTGATTATCAGAATCTAGAAAGAAGAATTAGCCAGGAGAAAGAAGCGATTGTGAGATTTTCTTCGGCGGTAGTGATTGCCAAGCTGTTGCCGGTTTGGGACAATTTGGAAAAAGCAGCCAGCCACCTCAAAGATAACGGTTTGGCGATGGTTGTTTCTCAATTCAGAGAGGTTTTACAATCAGAAGGAGTTGAAGAAATTAAGGCCGATGGTGCACAGTTTGACCCGAAAATGATGGAGGCGGTCAAAGTTGTGGAAGGCGAGAGAGATAATCAAGTGGTTGAGGTAATTCGATCCGGTTGGATGATGGACAATAAACCGCTAAGACCGGCTCAAGTGATTGTTTCCAAAAAAGAAGTGGGCAAAGATCAAGAAAAAGCCGAAAAAGCAAGTGGTTTTGGAGATTATGCATAAATTTCAAAAAAGGTGGGATCAAAGATGAGTAAAATTATATCAGCCTTCGCCTGCGGCGAATCTGATATTATTTCAGACAAAAATATTTTTATGGAGGTAATGAATGTCTAAAATAATTGGCATTGATCTTGGAACAACTAATTCAGCAGTGGCGGTAATGGAGGGTGGCAAGCCCAAAATTATCCATTCTGCTGAAGGCAAAAACGTTATTCCTTCGGTTGTTGACCCCATCAAACACATCGCTGGGGAAGTAGCTAAAAGACAGTTGGTGGTTAATCCCAAAACAACGATTTTTTCAGTCAAAAGATTGATGGGGCGAAAGTTCAAAGATCCCGAAGTTCAAAGGGATATCAAATGGTTGTCTTATGATGTTAAAGAAGGCCGCGATGGTATGGCAGTGGTTTCGGTTGAAGGTCGGGAATTTACTCCTCAGGAAATTTCGGCGATGATTTTGCAAAAAATCAAAAGTGATGCCGAAAGCTATTTAGGCGATAAAGTTACCCAAGCGGTAATCACTGTTCCTGCCTATTTTGATGATTCCCAACGTCAGGCAACCAAGCAAGCCGGAGAAATTGCTGGCCTTGAGGTAAAAAGAATTATTAATGAACCGACTGCTGCATCTTTGGCCTATGGTTTGGACAAAACTAAAGCTCACACCATTGCCGTCTATGATTTGGGTGGCGGAACGTTTGATATTTCAATTTTGGAATTAGGCGAAGGGGTTTTTGAGGTTAAGTCAACCAACGGCGATACCCATCTTGGTGGCGATGATTTTGACCGAAAAATTGTTGATTTTTTGGCCGGAGAGTTTAAAAAAGAACATGGTTTTGATGTTGCAAGCGATCGCCAGGCACTCCAAAGACTAAGAGACGCGGCCGAAAAGGCTAAAGTTGAACTTTCATCGACGGCCGAGACAGAAATTTCACTGCCATATTTGACGGCTGACAAAGCCGGTCCCAAACATTTGCAGATGAAGTTGACGCGCGCCAAACTTGAGCAGTTGGTTGGCGATTTAGTTGAGCAAACGATTGAGCCGTGCAAAAAGGCTTTAGCTGACGCCAAAGTCGAAACCAAAAACATTGACGAGGTGATTTTGGTCGGTGGAATGACCAGAATGCCTAAAGTCCAAGAAACGGTCAAAGAATTTTTTGGCAGGGAACCTCACAAAGGAATTAATCCTGATGAAGTGGTAGCAGTTGGGGCGGCTATCCAAGCAGGGGTTTTGGGTGGCGAAGTCAAAGATGTCCTACTTTTGGATGTAACTCCTTTAACTTTGGGAATTGAGACTTTGGGTGGAGTGAAAACTCCTTTAATTGAAAGAAATACGACTATCCCAACTTCCAGGTCACAAATTTTTTCGACTGCGGCTGACAACCAAACCTCAGTAGAAATTAATGTTTTGCAAGGTGAGAGAGAAATGGCGGCTGATAATAAATCTCTGGGCCGTTTTATCCTCTCAGGAATTCCACCTGCACCCAGAGGAATACCGCAGATTGAAGTTTCGTTTGATATCGATGCTAACGGGATTTTAAATGTCAAAGCTTGCGATAAGGCGACTAATAAGGAACAGGCAATTACCATTACCGGCTCAACCGGTCTTTCCAAAGATGAAATTGAGAAGATGACCAAAGAAGCCGCTCTCCACGCTGAGGAAGATCGGAAACAAAAAGATGAAATTGAGGCCAGAAATGCCGCTGACTCACTTTGTTATACGGCTGAGCGGACTTTAAAAGATGCTGTAGGAAAGGTCACTGATGACTTGAAGCGCGAAGTTGAAGAAAAGCTAAATGCCTTAAAACCAATCGTCCAGACGGGCTCAAAAGAAGAATTGGAAGAAAAATCAAAATCCTTGTCTGAATCTTTGCAAAAAGTTGGACAAGCAATGTACCAGAGTCAACAACAAGAAACCAGTACCAAACAGGAAGAAGAAAAGGAAGAACAAAAGAAAAAACCTGAAGAAAAAAATTCCTCAACCGACGGCGAGGATGTTCAAGAAGGAGAAGTTGTCAAGGAATAAGAAAAAGTTTAAGATAAAAATTGAAAGCCTCAAGCTGCCCCTTGAGGCTTTCTTGGTTTTAGAGTAAAAGAGAAATATAGATAAAAAAATATTATGGCTAAAAGAGACTTAGATCACAAAGTGAGCGCAGGATTTTTTAACTATGGCTAAAAAAGACTATTATGAAATTTTAGGCCTTTCAAAGAATGCTTCGGAGGCCGAAATTAAAAAAGCTTACCGAATCTTGGCCCGCAAGCATCACCCTGATGTTGATAAATCCGAAGGCGCTCATGAACGCTTTAAAGAAATAAACGAGGCTTATCAGGTTTTATCTGATGCCAAAAAACGTCAAGCCTTTGATCAATTCGGCCATGCCGCCTTTGAACAAGGTTCGCCTTTTGATCAAGGTCAAGCCGGTTGGCAGAGAGGGCCTGGCGGTTATACTTACCGGACTTATTCTTCAGGTAGTCCAGGTAGTATTAATTTCGATTTTGATTTCGGTGGGTTCTCGGACCCTTTTGATATTTTTGAAATGATGTTTGGGGGAGCTTCGCCTTTTGGTCGTCAAACTCGTGCTTCTCGTTATGTTTTGCCATTGACTTTTGACGAAGCTGTTCATGGTTGCACCAAAGAAGTAGAAATTGAAGGCAAGAAAATGAAGATTAAAATTCCGGCTGGTGTTGATGATGGTTCAGAGATCAGGTTTGGTGATTTTTATCTTGTTACTGAAGTAAAAGGTGATCCGAGATTTTCTCGTCAAGGTTATGATCTTTTTGTCGATTATGATATTTCTTTTGCCAAAGCCGCCCTTGGTGGAACAATTAAAGTGCCAACTATTGATGGTGACATTAAAGTTAGACTACCATCCGGTACTCAATCAGGAACTCAAATTCGTCTTCGAGGAAGAGGAGTGTCAAAACTTCATGGCGGCGGTCGGGGAGATCAATACATCAATATCCGTCTCCGCGTTCCCAATAAACTCTCAAGAGAAGAAAGAAAACTCCTAGAAGAGCTCGAAGAACTTCAAGAAAGCTAGAATTTTACTGTTCGTTTATACCAATAAGTCCTTGCAAAGTCCTTAAATTAGTGGTAAAATCTCGTTATGATTACCCAACAGACCCAAATTAAATTAAACTTACCAATTGCTCTTAAGGAATATTTAGAAAGTAAAGCGAGTAAGTTCGGTATGCCTTTGGCTGGTTACATAAAACATTTAATTCTTTCGGATGTTGCTGATATAGAATATCCAACTTTTCAAGCCTCTCAAAAAGTAGAAGAAGCATATAAAAAAGCACAAAAAGACGAAAAAGCGAGAAAATTGATTAGTGTTGGCGATCTTGAGAGTTTTTTTGAAAAACTCTAGAAATTGGTATGAGATTTTCGTTTACTCCACAAACTGCTCGGGATTTAAAGCGGATAAAAAAGAAACAACCTCAGCTTTTTAGAAAAATTCAGAAGCAACTTAGTATTTTTGGACAAAATTATCGACACCCTTCACTGCGTACCCATAAATTAAAAGGTAAACTTACGGATTATTGGAGCATTTCAATTGAAGGTAATTTAAGGATGATTTATTACCTAAGAAAAGATGAAGCGGTGTTTTTTCTGATCGGCACGCACGACGAAGTTTATAAAAGATAGTTTGGAGATTAAAGTGACTTCCGTTAAGAAAAACGTCTTTTAGAAGAGCTCGAAGAACTTCAAGAAAGCTAAAAATTATATATTTCTATAAACTCAAAACCTTTAAGGTTCGAATCCTAATCCGCCAGCAAGTGATTTCTTATTATAAGGTGGTTCTGCCTACGTAAGGTTGCAAAAATGGGCGTTTCAACCACCTTCGATATCTTTTTATCTTTGACATAAATAGCTTCAAAGAATAATCTGAGATAGTGCTTTTTCAAATATGCTGGTGCGTCTATGTAAGTCTGATAGATGTTTCTGGTTAATGCTAAAACTTCATCAATCAAATTGACATCCAGTTTTCTTAGAGTTTCCAATTCCGCCAGTTCGTTGTCCAAAGTATCTATTTGGTTCTGAAGTTTCAAATGTTGTCTTTTAAAAACATCCCTTTTTATTATCCCATCAACAATAAGGTCTTCTATTTTATTTCTTTTATCTTCGATTGCTTTCCTCCTGTTTGTTATCGCCTGTCTTTCTGAACTTACGGTTTTTCTCTCATTATCAAAATATTCCCTTACTTTTTGAGCAACCAGATTGATAAAATTCTTGCTGAATTGATAATTCTTAAACAGATTGGCTACTCTTTTTTCCAGCTCATCGACGGAAATATATGATCCAGGGCAACCTCCTTGACTGTGGCAGTGATAATAGCCGATTTTTTCTTTCTTGAATCTTTCATTGTGGTAATAATGCCACTCAGCGGTAAATCTGGAATTATGGATCGGACAAAGAACATACCCTCTTAGGAGAAAGTCATATTTTCTCTGGCGGGTTAAAAATTGCCTGTGCTTGGATGCAATAAACTGACATTCGTCAAAGAGTGTTTTGTTAATCAAAGGTTTGTGGTTGCCGATCTTTTCCATCCCTCCCCACTTCATCAAACCGTAGTAAAAAGTGTTGGAAAGAATTTGTTGCAGGCTGCTGTCCGAAAGCATTTTCCCGTTTCTTGCGGTAAGGCCTTTTTTGTACATCTCTGAGCAAAGACAGAAATAAGAAAAGTTCCCTGTGGAGTACAGTTCAAAAAGCTCTTTTATTAGATGGCCTAACACAGGGTCTATCTCTACAATCCTGTGGGGCTTGTCCTTGGTTCCTTTGTTTACATTCAGATATCCTAAAGGAGCCCAAGAGGGAAAATCTCCGTCATTCCATTTCTTTTCCAAGCTTTTCTTTACTTTTCTTCCAATAAGACGGCTGTAGAAGGCATTAATGCCGATTAAAGTATTTTCCATAAGCATACCTTCAGCGGTATCGTCTATCATCGGCTGGTTCACCGCAATTATTTTGGTGCCTAATTTTTTAAGTTCATCTTTCAAAAGGTAGTGATCCAGTTCATTTCTGGCAAATCGATCTGTGTCAATTGTCAAAATAGCGTCGATATGTTCTTTTTGGCAGTGGATTAGAGTATCCTCTAACCCATGTCTGCCAACAGTTTTTGTCCCGGTTTTTCCTCCATCCTCAAATAACCCCGCAATTTCGTAGCCATTCTCTTTTGCCCATTTTGAACATCGCTGTCGTTGAACATCTAAGGAGAAACCGCTAACCTGGCCCGGATCCGAAACTCTTGTGTAAATTAGTGCTTTTTTCATAACTAGTCTTTTTCAGTAAATGCATCAAAAGCAAGCCAAAGGTCATTAGCATTAACAAAGTCACCATCATTGTAAAATTCGGAATATTTATCAAAAACATCCCATTTCTTACCGTATCCAACTCTGATGTATGTCAGAACATTGCCATCTTCGAATTTAATTGAGCGTAAAATTTTCAAAAAACGCCTTATTTTATGTGTCATGGCACTTTGTACCATTTTGCCGTTTACAAAATATTTTATTGTGAATTTCATGCCAAGTGATCTCCTTTCTTGATATCTGTTAATAATGTCTGGTATGATTGCCATACAAATAGGGCGTAGTTCACCTAAAAACGACTCACCCTAGGCGTAAGATAGAGGTTCCCTTGGTTATTCAGGCCTGAGAGCCTCTATTTTTTATTGTTTATTTAATAATAAGTAATCTCATAGTAAAAAATAAAGCATCAATTAATTTTAAATTGCTTGCCTTCATCTACTTCTTTCCTAATGCGGTCAGCTCCGCAAACACTGATTTTTTAAATTCCGTTTCATCAAAATATTTATTAGCTAACCAAACTAAAAGATAAAGATATTGTCTAGGGAAATTTTTGGCCATCCTCTCAACTAAATCTTTTTCACTCTCCTTACTTGTGGTGAATGAATTTCTGATCTTCTCCATAAATATTGCAGCCAACTCTTCTTCTGATCTTTGTTTCAGCGCTTCTTTTTCCTTTTGATCCTGTTCTTTTTTTTCTGCCTGGTCAATAATCTGTTTAATTTTTTCCTTTACTTTCCATTCGTTGTTAAGGTCAATGTTTTTAAACTCATTTCTTTTGTAATTAAGATAAACGGCTTCCCATCGGCTTTTTCTAAGTTCATTATCTTCAATTTTTACATCTAAAAAAGCGGTTTTCAGTTTAATGGGCACCATAGCTTCTTTTATATAATGAGGAGCCCTTTTTTCGATTTCTAATTTATCCAATTGGGCTTCAATTCCTCCCCAATTCCATTTTATCTCAGAGGGGGCTATTTGATGTTTGCTAGCGATTATAAGTTTTGCTTTGTCGATAATTGTTCGATATCCTTCTCCTTCTTCTAATTCCATACACTTTCTTAATTCTTCGGGGGTTAACATAAATTCGAGCTTGTTATCAACTTTTTTAATGACAGTAGCGAAAAGGTCTTTTACCCATGACTCTGGCGATTTCAAAGAAAGAGGATTATTAAAATAGAGATCAATGTACTCATTTACCCTCTTTTGGCTTGAAGAATTGCCCCAATTGAAATTAATAATCATTTTCCTTTTAAGATTTGCTATTCTGCTTGCCTTTTTAATACCATCCTTAAACTTCTGGACCTGTCGTTCATGTTCTTTCCCAGCCAAGCCAGAAGGGATAAAGTCTTCTTTATAAGAAAGTACTTTGTGGAAACCTGTATCTATAATATCTTTAAATGAAGCCTCTATAACGCTTAAGAAGTTTGGATCTTTTTCTATGGCCTCTTTAAACTTCTCATCTCCAAACCAAACCAGAGCATCTTCTAGTGCTCCACAAGCGAGCCAGAAGTCAGCGATTGGTTTGGCACCTTCGGCTATTTTTACATAAAGCCTGATCTGATCAACATTTAGATTTGCCAAATTTGCGTAATCGTTACGCATTTTGCTAGCTGTAGCGTATAAAAGATAATTTCTAATAGTGCCCTCAGAAATTCCCCATTGTTCAGCTAACTGACGATTACTTAGACCGGATTTTTCTAAAGCCTGGGAAAACATCAGTCCTAGCTTTACAGGGTTGTTTTTCCCTCCTAGGTTGCGTTTGTAGGTCTGTCTTTTTGCTTCAAGATCATCATAATCTACGATCTCAAACCAACCTGCCTGTAACTCTTCAAAACCTAATTCCTTTAATGCTTTATAACAATGTTCACCATCCACAATCTCAAAAAAATCTCCCTTCCTCCTCAAAATTATTGGCTTGGGAGGTTTGCCTAAATGTTTAATTTCTCGAACAAGTTCATCGAACCTTTCCTCAGTCATTTCATTGGGGTTATAGTCATTAGATTTTATATTTTTAATTAAAATTGTTTGTTCGTTCATATTATTTCTTATTTCAAAAACATAGATTTGATATTCCTCTTAAGAAATAGTTTCTGTAACATTTTCATCAATCCATTTCATCTCTTCTGGTGTTAAACTTGTACACCTATTTATTTGTCCATCCCCTTCTTTAGTTCTTACTTCACCTTTAATTAATACCCTTTCAACAGCAGATGAACCAGATTTACCCTTAGAAGAAACACTAAAGCTTTGTGAGGTTTTTTGAAGTTGTTCATTATGCAAATTTGCAATTAAAGATTCAAAGTCTGCAACATTTTCCTGCGGTTTTGCAAATAACTCTTGCAAGTTTGCTGGCGGGAGTTTTGCTAACTTTTGCACCAATCCTAGCTCAAACATATAATGGTTGGTGACTAAGGTCATACCATTCTTCTCAGTTAATAACCCTTTTTCAATGAGATCTTTTCGGTATCTAAAAATTGTTGTCGAGTCCAGATTAACTTCTTTAGCCAGCTCTTTGTTATCTGGAAGAATTGCTGCGTAGTACTTATGCCTAGTATCAAAATCAGCTTGCATGACAAGATAGATGTAGGCCGCAAGTTGTGGTAGGGTGATAACTTTAGCCTTTACTAGCAAAAGCACACTGCGTAGGACTGGGATATATCCTGAATAATTAGTTGAGTAATTTATCTTCATATAAATCTCAATCTTATGCTCCTTACAAACTAGTAATCGCCATGGATCATAGCCTTACCTTGATCGATATTTTCAGCGAAAGCCAGCGGGGAAATCAGGTACTCCTTGCGGTATAAATAACCGTTTACAAAATCTACCAACTCTTTATTTTTTTTAAATACGAAATTTACTTTGTTAGGGTTGTTGGGATTGTTTTTATTTATTCCAATAAACGAATTTGGGAGCATTAGCCTCAAAAAAGCCTGAACTTTTATGTCACTTGTTAAGTAAAACTGATTTTTATCTTGATAGTTTTCCATCTTTGTTCTTAATCTGGTTATTTTCACTTATGACCTGTTGGATCAAGATTTGAGCTAGTTGTTCTGCTGCAAGTTCAATTTGTTTTTGACATTGCGGTCCAGAATCTTTTTCAATTTTCATCTTCATAGAATTTATTCTAAATTGCCTTTAGAAAGAAAAAAATGAAGTTGCAAAAATTCAGGACTTTAGGATTGTTTAAGGAGCGTATTGTAAGAAGCTAAAGCGTGCTCGATGTAACTTTCATCACGAACAGAACAATATGGACAATTCTTAATATGTTGCTTATCTTTTGTGACACTATAAAGAGGACATTTGCTATTCCAATCTTCAACTAGTTCTGCATAAGTTTTAGGTTCTTTCGAAGCGTCATTAAAATGGTCACCATATCTCATCCAATACCAAACTCTTGTTCTTTCTAATTCTTTTAAGGTTTTGAATTTATCTATATCTGCACTACTGTAAATGTTTCCTCTGTGATATTGCTCAATTAAATCTCTATGGTCTGGATTATCAATATTTAAATCACCAACATATTGAAAATATTCTCTCGCCTCTTTAGTACGTTTAAGAAACTCAATGTAAGCCTTTTCAATTTCATCCGGATTGCTGAGTTTTTGAAGTTGTATCGAATGCAGTTTTTTCTCGTTTTCAAGAGTTTCAACTGCCTTATAAAAATCCTTATCCGCTGGACTTTCAAGGGAAATTCTGGGTTTATGGAACTTAATTTTACCTTTAATATGCTCCTTGAATTCTTTATACGCTTCTTTAACTTCTTTTTGCTCGGTTCTGGGTGATAGAATAATCACATATTGATCCCTTTCTGGGTTTTCCAAGCTATCCGGTTCACCCACTTTTACTACATCAAAGTAACAGCTCCTATAAACACCTTCCGGAATTACACCGGTCGTTAAAGCATACTCAACTACAAGCTTAAAATTTTTACCCCTATTAAATTTTTTGAGGATTTTATCAATATCTTGGTTAAACTCATCCCGTCTTTTTTGCACTTGCTTGTTATCGGCAACGCCATTATTAACTACACTGTCTATGTTCAGAAGCTCTTGGAACGGGGAAGTATTGAGTTTATAGAGCTTGGTAATCTGCCATTTTTGTCTCAGCTTTTCTAATTCTTGAAGGAATTCCGGCTTATCAACAAGCATTGCAATATCTGTAGCATGTTTTTTATTTGATGTCTGAACATCAATTTTATCAATCTTCATCTGGGATTAATTATACCCCCTGTGATTTTATTAAAATGACTCTGGTTTACTTAATTGTTAAAATAGTATAGCTATGGCAAGACCACAAATTACTGATGAGAGCAAAAAAATAGTGGTACAGAGATTGGAACCTTATCTAAAGGCTGGATTATCTATAAGAAAAGCCTGTCTTCAGGCTCAAATACCAAGGTCAACTGTGTATTATTTCATGGAAAGAGACCCCTCATTTCTGGACCAAATTACAAGGTTTCAGCAGTATCTTTCGGTTATCCTAACAAATTCTTTGTTCACGCAGCTTTGCCACATTGTCAGAAAACAGAATGAGAACAAGGAGTTATCTAAAACTGATATTAAATTTTTATTTTGGTATGTGCTGCATTGTAAGCAGATGAGTGACCAGTTTGGAAGAAGGATAAATATAGATGATCTTTATGATCCTGAGTTGGAAATTCAAAGGTTAAATCGCCTGATTGATGATAATTCTGCCTCTTGCCTCTAACATGTTGTGAGAACTATATCATTTGGAGAGATTTTGGAAGTGGAAGTCATATTGCTTGAAATCCACCTATTGGTTGGTAAACTGTCTCAGAACCATGTATAATTTTAAACTGGTTTTCACCTAAGTCAACTTGATTCAACAAACCAAAACATTATGAGTAAAATCGACAGCCCAAAGGGAACATACAACATTTCAAAACTCAACCGGCCATTTGTAACAGTTGATATATTAATTTTCACCATTCAGGACGAGGAGTTAAAGACTGTTTTGGTAAAGAGAAAAGACTTGCCTTTCAAGGAAATGTGGGCGATTCCTGGTGGATTTGTAAAAATAGATGAATCATTAGAGGAAGCTGCTACAAGAGAACTCGTTGAAGAAACGGGAATCAAAGATGTTTACTTGGAACAACTTTTTACCTTTGGAGATCCTAAACGAGACCCTAGGGGAAGAGTCATTACTGTAAGTTACTTTGCTTTGATCCTAAGTAAGGATCTAAGTCTTACCGCCTCAACTGATGCCAAGGAAGTTAAGTTGTTTTCAGTAAATGAGTTGCCCCCTCTCGCTTTTGATCACCAAAAAATAATTGATTACGCTGTGGAGCGATTAAAAAACAAAATAGGTTACAGTAACATTGTGTTTGGATTATTACCAAAAAGATTCCGTTTAAGTGATTTGCAAAAGGTTTATGAGATTATTCTTAATAAAAAACTAGACAAGCGTAACTTCCGAAAAAAAATGTTATCTTTGGACTTATTTAAAGAGTCGGGTATGGAAGATCGAACCGGGGCTCACCGCCCAGCAATGCTTTACGAGTTCAAAAAAAGAGAAGTCGTCTTTTTTGATTAATAATTTTTACCTTTTCCAGTTAAATTTTTCTTATCTAGAACTCGAGACAATTTCCCTCAGTCTCTGATATTGATCGTGAAGCTTGGGGTCAACAGAATTTTTCCATTCATCTTCTTTATTCTGGCGAATCAACTCTTTTAAATCTGTGGCACTAATAAGTAATTCTTTCCGCCGCACTTTGACAAGTTCAATTTTGCCTAGGTGGTTTTTGTATAACCATTCCAATTTTGTTTCATCTCCTCCATAAACTACATTTGGGAGCCTATTGGTCCAGAATTTGGCGAACTCTAAAATCCAATCACCCCATTGGCTATATTCTTCTTCAGTCTCTGGGGCCTTAGGCAAATCCGGAAAGTAACCGATGATCAGGTCCTTTCTATCCCCATAAACTCTTTTAATTAAGTTCAATCTCTCAAGAACAGTAAAAGGATTTCTGGCAGTTCTTTGAGCCTGACAATTCCCTACCAACAAAACGCCCTGTTCGCATTCATCAAGCATCTGATCAATTATTTTTTGGTGGCCTAGATGAATGTGCTGGAAACGACCATGAAATAAACCAAGCTGGTATTTTTTTGCCATAAATTTACCTCCTTTATTTATTATACAAGAAGACAGATTTAATTTTATATAAAAGATGTTCTGATTGATCCGTCAGGGAAAAGATAAATACCTTGAACTGTTGATTTTGTAAAATTCCAAACAGTAACTTCAACGCCATGGAAGAAATAAACCGGGCAATTATGTACCAATTTAGTCGGTTTCTGATCTTCCAAAACTGTAAAATTATCTTCTTTCCCAAATAATTTTCTCACAACAATTCGTTTGATCCCCATTTCCTTGCTTCTTTTAATATAATCGTCAAACTCTTCCTTGTTGTGTTCTGTAAGTAGCATTGAAAGTTTGATTGGGATATTCGATCTTCTTATTATTTCATCAATATCAGGCATTTTTCTCACTCCGGTAATTTTCTCATAAGTGTCTAAGTCAAAAGACGGAAAAGAAATTGTCGCCTTGTCATACATTTGAAAGTCAGAACCTTTCTCAATCGCCAACAGCCCGTTGGTATGTAAAGATAAAGCAATCCGGTTAGTACAGTGATTTCTGACATAAGCTAGAAGTTCTCCTTCGTGTTGATAAAGTTGGGGGTCAGTTTTGACTCCAGAGATGCTTATGTAGCCAATATTAAGCAGGTTGACCTGATCGATAAATTCATCAAGACCTTTAAGGGGAAATTTTTTAAGATTTTCCTCCAAGCCATCAAATTGGGGCAACTTTCCAATACATTCAGGGCACTTTGAATTACAGTTGCCATTAAATAAAATACTGCCATAATCTAATCTTTCTTGTGCCATATTTTTTAATGAATAGGTGAATGTGTCTCTTGGACTTTCTCTCTATTCATGTGGACATGGACAAGTTGGCCGCAACAAAGTCCAGCTTCTTCGCACTTGGCGATGGTATCTGTAACTACGTTGTATCCATATTGGGCTAGTTCCTTGCCTTTGGCATCCAAAAGGTCGGGGTTTCGATAATTCGCCACAGTTTTGAGTCCAAAATCCTCCCCTCTTGATGTCCTGTTTAAGGGAATAATTTTAATAGCAAATTTTTGCGGATCTATTCCCATATCCTGCATTTTGGCTCCATCAAGTTCCCAACCTTCGCCCCAAATGAAGTTTAACGTAACAGTCCGATTATGAACCTTAAACTGATTGATGAAACGAACGGCTTCTTTAAGTGGCAAAACCTTGGCTCCGCCAAATAGTTCTCTCCTTTTTTCTTCATCTGTGGAATTGGCACTGATTTGGAAATGGAGGAAGCCGTCAAAAACTTCTTCTTTCACTCTCATTACTTCCTCAATTATTCCGTAAATATCTTTGCCCTCAACGTTTTTAACCATTGGCAAGATTGAGTTAAAACATGGCAAAAACCTGAATCCTTTTCGGTAGTCTCTTTTGTAATCTTTCAAACTCTCAATAACCCCTAAAACGTTTTTCCAGTTCATCACCGGCTCTCCCATTCTGGCAAAACCAATTTTTACTTTATCGCTTCCCTCAACATGTGGAGAATTTTCAAAAATTAGATCAATTTGTTCTACAATTCTCTCGGCCGGGATATTACCCTTAAATGGTACCAGAGGGACATCACAAAAGCGGCATTTAAAAGAACAGCCGTATTGTGTCGATACTGTTAATAACCATTTTTCGTTATGCGGTACAAGACTATTTTTAATTACTTCGGGATCTTCCGATAAATAGACCTCATGATGCTTTTCACAAGGGACATCCTGCATTTCGGTAAATTCTAACCAAGCATCTTTCTCAGTATCATGGGCTATAAAAACTCTACCACTTGGAAGATTTACCGTTTCTTTAATTTGAATTGGGGATCCTTCCTTCATTCAAGTCACCTCCTTTCTGTTTATGGGTTAAATCATAATAATATTCGGTACTTAATAAACACAGGTCTCCTTCGACCATTTTTGAAATGCGTTTATACTGAGGAGAAGTGTAATAGCCAAGACAAAATTCTGCTAATTTTTTTCGGGTTTCGCCAGGATCACCAGTAAACATATAGGCGTTGTCAAAGCCATTCAAAGCCCAATATTCATCGGGTCTTATTCCGTATTTTTTCCCAATCACAGTTCCGGGGAAAGGACATAAAAAACTGAAAGTCATTTGATCAGGCATAAGAGACCAACATTGTTCCATAAAACTCTCGATCGGAGTTTCTTTTGAAAAGATAAAGCCACCGGTAAAAATAATTCCCGAGTTTTGACACCTTTCCCTGATTTTGATGATGTTTTCGTTTGCTTTCCCCCAGTGGATAGTTGATTGGCCTTCCACTCCTACCAATATACGAAACCATTTGTTTCTTTCTAAAATATCGAATTTTTCTTCTGAAAAATACTTTGAACTTATAAAAGCATGTCCTCGAAGTCCGGCCCTTTCTATTGTCTGGCAAATTCTTTGGATGTTTTCTTCTGAATGTTGAAAAATGTCAGTATCGGTAAGGAAAACATCTGTAAATCGTTTGCGGTTGTTCCAAATATCTTCTTCGAAAATATCAAGGCTTAAAGCAGAAGAGTTGCCGTGGTAAACCTGTGGTGTACAGCAGAAAGTGCAGTGTTCAGTACAACCAAGTCTTGTCCTGGCACTCATCATCCGATGTGACAAATCCAAACCAACCGAAGTCATCCGAAACTCATTGTTCTCTCTGGCCGGCAGTTGGTCTTTCGGTTGTCCGTAAAAGATTCCTCTTTTTCCCTCTGTTATAACTTCATCTACTATAGCTTCGCCGGGACCAACCACCACCGCATCTGCAAACTGTAACATTTCTTCAGGCATAAGTGAGGGATGCCACCCACCTACGACTTTAAATGCGTCCGGATGTTGGGAAGCAAATTCTCTATAGGAATCAAACCCAGTAGTATAAACTGAGGCAAGCAGAACCTGGTAAGACTGTGATTCATCTTTTACTACTCTGTGACTTGCCAAAGAAGGGAGAAGATAGATAAAAGCATTCTCCATGTTCGTCCGATAAGGATTCCCCTCTGAACTTGGATTGTGCAAGAACTCTTTTATGAGTATTTCCTTTTCCATATTTCTTCCTTATTAATAGTGTTAATAATACACTAAGTATAGCCGTTCATCCTTTTTTGTCAAGTAGTCGGGATTTAAAGATGTTGAGAGCGGATAATCTTTCCTAAGTAATCTCTTTCTAAAATAACACTACCCTTTCTTGGGGGCGGAATGAGGAATTTAAACCTAAAATCAAAAGTTGGGATAGTGTCCTGACGGTCCCGCATAAAACAGGCATGTTGTGAGAATTATACTACTTTTTGAGGCGGAATTTAGCAATTTAGAGGGACTTTGGCAGCTGGAGTCAAGTTAGCTAGAACTACCTGAAACTCTCTCATACTTTGGTCTGCCTTTCTGTGGTGTAAATAAAACAGTATCAACGGGAATCCTAAAGTCTTCGGAAATAGATTCACTTACAGCTTCAGCCAGTTGACGATCTTTAATTCTTAAGATTCCTCCCCTTCTGCATCTTCCCATTCGCCCATTTTCCGCGTAGATACCCAAGACAACCGGTTCTTTTAGTCTGCTTTCCTGATGAGTTCTTGTTGCTACAATAAGCGGTAAAGTGCTTTCAATGTCGGGTAACCTTAAGGGATAGAAAACCATCAAATCCTGATCGGTTTTTTGATAATCTTCAAGAAATTCCTCAGCTGATACTTCGGTTGCCTCAAAATCAATCCAAGATGGCTTTCTAAAATCAACCAATCTTTCTTTCTTTATCAATTCTCCCCAAACCTCCGAGTACGTCCGCTCTTCAGTTGGTGCCATGGTTGGTGACTCGTAGACACCGATAAAGGACAAGCCGTGTCTTTCTAAAGATTCTTGTATTTTTTGACCAAAATCATGCCAAAAGGAATTCACTCGCAAGGGATACCAAAAGAAGTGATTCCCTCTTCTGCCTGCGGACAAGCCTCTAATATGAGGATAAAAATGGTCGGTTAATTCAATTACTCCGCCAGAACGAGCATATTCCGGAAGGGTTTCTAAAGGATGTTCATATAAAAATTTGGGGAAGGGGTGAAAGTAAAGTTCTTTTTTGTGATACGGTCTGGCTGTTACTAAAAAAGGTAATTTTTGTCCTTCAATCGGTAGTTTGAGAATGGTGACTGGGACTTGAGGTTCGGGATATAAATATACGTCTCTTTTAATTACATCTTCGCGCCATCCGTGCAATCCGCGTCTCGTATTACATTCTCCCAAACAAACAAGCCTTCTTCTAAATTCCTCAAACGGCAAATATTCTCTTGGATCAGGAGCGTAATCAATGCTCCACCAAAATGGAGAACCGTCTTTAATAAAACGTTTTTCTTTCAAATCTTTGATAATTTCAAGATTTGGTCTTTCAGGATTTAAAAATCCAAATTCTGGTGATCTCATTGTTCAAAATCAGCTGAATTATACTTCTGGAGCTAAAAGTTAGCAATTTATAGAATCTTTGACGCCAAAAATGTTGACTGTGAATAATTCTTCCAAAATCATCTCTTTCTAAAATAATGCTTCCTTTTCTCAATGGCGGTAGTCTAAATTTAAGTTCAAATGGGATAAAATTAGCCTCAGGATGTTGATTTGTGTTTCATTTATCCTGTGATGTCTTATACCCCTTTGATATAATAGAGGCACCCTCTAAGTAGAAGCTTAGAGATTTAATATTGCCTAAACCCATTTTGGGCATGGCAGGAAAACCTTCGCAGGAGAAAGCTCTCCGTCAGAGCACCTGCGAAGGTCATAACTCGAAAGGGTTATGGGTAATCCGAAAGGGCTATCGCTGGCGGGGGGCTTTTTAGTTCCTTGCCTCATACCAAACTAGTATGAGGATTGATAAAAGATTGATATTGAAATACTGTGAGAGATATGATTTGGAATCAAAAGGTACTCCAGATGAGTTAATGGAAAAGGAATTGGCGGAATGGTTTAACGAACATAAATATTTAGATAGAAATCATTTAATTGAACTCGGCAGATGGAAATCTCCAAGAGCATTAAAGCAATACAAAGACAAGATTAATAGCGATGAGAGAGTAAAGGAAATTACTTCATTTTCCCTAAGTTCCAAAGATGAATATGTCAGGATTGTGTGTCCACAGATTTTAAAGGGTGTTTCGTGGGGTGTAGCTTCTGTCATTCTGCACTTTGCTTATCCAGATGATTACACTATTCTTGATTTTAGGGCTGTTTGGTCTTTGGGGTGGGAAGAACCTAAACAATATTCGTTTGACTACTGGATGGACTATATCAATCTAGTTCGCAAAGTAACAGAAGAATGTGGCGTAACGCTCCGTCAGCTAGACAAAGCTCTTTGGCAGTATTCCAAAGAAAACCAAATCAACAAGTGAGAACAGTTAGGAAGCCCAAAATAGTTTTTAAGTATATCAGTGATAAAAGTCCAGAAAAAAAGAAGGAATCTGAAAGAAGACTTGAGGGGGTATACAATATTTTATTCGATATTGCAGCCAAAAATCTTCGAAAGAAAAAGAGTTAATTTATTCATTAGAAAAGAATCAAACATACACAGTTGGGGCAATGCAATTTACCGAAAAAGACGGAATCAGATTTAATCCTTGGAACACTAAGCCTAAAAGCTTTTTCATCTATTGCAGAGGAAACAACGAGCTGACTTACGCAAACTGGTATGGCGAGTTTAAGTAAGGTTGGACATTTTTATTGCCCCGACAACGACCCCTTGCACCTTGATTGAATCAGTGGTGCCGGCTATCGGTTTCATCTCTTTGGTGTTAAATGGATAAAGAATAATTTGGTTTCCATCGGAATGATATTCTTTAATCGTCGCCTCATATCCATCGATTCCCTCCCGAACAGCGACGACAACATCACGTTCATTAGGTGACTCTTGTTTTTTTACTAAAGCCAAATCTCCATCCTCTAAATAAGGCGACATGGAATTTCCGACAACCCGTAAAAGAAACACATTTTGCTGGCCTTTAATCAGTCTACTTGGGATGCTTAAGGAATCTTCTATATTTTCTTCTGCAAAAAGCCAAGGACCTCCAGGAGCCGTACTCAAAATGGGAACAGAAATACTGCTATCCTTTGCCTGCTTGGTTCCTTCATCAAGAGGGGTGACTATCTCAATCGACCTACTTCTGTAGGGAGAGCGTCTAATTATTAAGGAATCCTCTAGCTCGCGGAGAGCCTCAAGTGTTTTTCTAATTGATATATTGAGTTTGGCAGAAAGCTCACGTATTGTAGGAGCTTTACCGTCTCGATTGATTCCACTTTGAATTTCGGCATATAGCTTGTAGGCCATATCAGAGAGGTTACTCATGGAATTATTATGATTTGTTTCTCGTTGTTTGTCAAGTTAACATAGGTAAAACTGCTGACTCACCACCGAAACATTGACAGATGTTCCGTGATTTGCTAGAATAGGCTCAAATCAAAAGAGGTGATTATAAAATGATTGAAATTCAAATAATAGGAATTAGAAAGCCGGGAGGGGTTTATGATAACCACACTGCTATTAGCCATTACCAGTGGAGGGATGGAAACGGCCAGATAGCCATTTGGGACAGGATGAGAATGGTAAATTGGCTTCTTGAAAATTATCAGGAACACAGGGCTTACGTCAGGGACAGTAATGGTGACAAAGCTTATTGCAAAGTTATGAAAAGCCCCGCTGGTACTCTCTTCTTGGAAACTTATCCAGATAGGACATTGGCAGATAATTTACTTAGTTTGCCACAAATATAATATGAGACTAGGAAACTTTGAACAAGACCATGCAAGTTACGGCGCAAACTCGTCCAAGGGTAAGATTTTTATGCGGGGAGGAGGACGCTTCTTATGAGTTGGGAGAACATTTTTCTCACATGGGCAAAGAGTCCAAGTGTGTCAGAACAAGAAAAATGCGATAACGCAGAACGTGCAGTTCGGAAAGCCGTTGAAAACAGCTCAGAATTATCATCAAGGTCGGTTAGGGTTTTCCCCCAAGGTTCATATCGGAACAGGACGAATGTTGGTACAGAGAGTGATGTAGATATTGGGGTATTGTGCACGGATACTTTTTATTTCGATTTACCGGAAGGTTTTACTCGAGAAGACTTCGGAATAAATCCGGCTACGTATATCCACTCCCAATTTAAAAACCATTTGCATGAAGGGCTGAATTCGTACTTTGGCTCAGGCTCGATTGAACGCGGCAATAAGGCGTTTGATGTTCATGAAAACACTTATAGGATTGATGCTGATGTCGTGCCGTATTTTGAATATAGACTATATCAAAAAGATGGGAGCTATCTAACTGGGGTTTGTTTTTTTACAGACAAAAACGAGTTTATTATAAATTGGCCGGAGCAAAATTATGAGAATGGAGTGGCAAAAAATGATGACACTGGAGAAAGATTCAAAGCCATCACGCGTACGATAAAAAGTCTAAGGACGAAAATGGCAGAAGATGGAATCATCGTGGCAAAGCCCATTCCGTCATATTTAATTGAGTGTATGTTGTGGAATGTTCCAAAGGAAGGATTCAATCATGATACGTATGAGGCCGATGTAAGGTATGTTCTCGCTCATCTTTTCAACAATACGCAAAAATTTGACGACTGCAAGGAGTGGCGTGAGGTTAATGAGTTGAAATATCTTTTCCGCGATGCGTTACAATCATGGACGCTTACCCAAGCACACAATTTTATATCAGAAGCGTGGGATTATATCGGATTTGAATGATATGAAAAACATAAAAGATGAAGCAGTTATTTGGGGTCAATTCATTGCATTTATCGTAATTTGGTCAGTTATTCTTTTTGCAACAAACACCCCGTTAAAAATAAATTTTGAGGCAATTAAGAAACTTCCAGAAGTGGTGACAGTTTATACCGTCTTGTTTTTTGTTTTTACAAAATGGGTATGGAGAATTCCTCAATTACAGGGATGGCTTGTTCCATTTCCAGATTTGGAAGGCACATGGGAAGGAACTTTGAAGACAACTTGGATTGACCCAAAAACGAAAAAGACCCCTGTTCCCATACCGCTCATTCTTGTAATTAGGCAAAGCTTCAATTCTATAAACTGCGTGATGTACACGAAAGAATCAAATAGCTACAGTACTACTGCAAATTTTATGAATGATGATGAGAGTGGTATTAAAAGACTTTCCTATGTGTATACAAATCGTCCCGATGCGTCTATTCGTGATAGAAGCGCGGTGCATGATGGCGCGGCAATCTTGACAATAGTTTCAAAACCAAAGAGAGAATTGGAAGGCGAATATTGGACGAGCCGCAAAACAACTGGCAGCATTAATTTAATGTTCAAGACGAAGGAACTCTTGGAAGGATTTTCGGATGAAAATTAGATGGTTGCAAGGGCAGAGTATTGCCGCAGTTTCTTTATCTCTTCCCACCTTGTTTTAACAACCTCAATCTCAATTGGGCTTTCAAAAGCCTTAATTATCTTATCTAAAGCCTCTATAATAATTTCAGAGCTGGGCAGCACATTAGTCCGGTATTGGGGTTGAAGGAGTATATCGTAAGGTTGTTTGAAGCTAAAATCTATCTTTTTGTCTCTTAAAAAGAGGTTCTCACCGACATCAAAAATTAACTTCCTTTTTTCCTCCGCCAAGCCGCTTTCCATGATTTCTCGAGCGTGAAATGCATTATTTAAGAATTGCTCTGTAAGTTCTAACCAGTTATGTTCGGAGGTTTTAGTGTCGTTTAGAAGTGATTCAATTCTTGCTTGTCCCTTTAAAAGAAGTTCTTTTTGAGATAAAAATTCCTCTTTAGTAAGTTCCCCGTCTGCCCGCATATTTATTAAACGATTAAGTTTTTGCTGAAGTGAATCATATTCTTTTTCAAATTGCTTGCGTTGAGAAGAATTCTGCACAGTTTCATGTTTATGCTTTTCTTTTAATAATTTAATGCCAAGTGACCAAACTTCTTCATCAATGTTTATTTTTGAGACATTGTCTAAAAGTTCTTTTTCAAAATCATCTGTTGTTACCGGTGGTTGATTGCAATTGCCTCGTCTGTGAGTGCAATGATGATATGAGTAAGTTACTGTCCTGTCAGTCCTTTTATAATACTTTGTTTTGTTAGTTGTGGTGATTGCACAACCGCATTTATAACAATTAGCCACCCCATTCCAATTGCCATTCCAAGAATTAACTCTTGGCTTTGAGCGGTTTTTTAAGGCAGCTTGAACAGCGTCAAATAAACTCTTTGTGGTTATTGGTTCATAATTGCCCTTGTAAAGCTCGCCATTGTGATAAAAATATCCATAATAGGTTGGACAAGTAAGAATGTTATATAAATGGCTTTGGCTAATCGTTTTTCCTCGATTAGTCTTTAGACCTTTTTCATAAGCGTAATTGACGAGATAACCAAGTGAAAATTTGCCTGTTGCTGCAAGTTCACAAAGTTCTCTAATGATGGGTGCTTCAAACGAGTGTGGTCTTATATTTCTCTTTCTTACCTCACCAAAACTTTCAAATCCAATAGGAGCTGGTCTTGGATATTCACCTCTTTCAGCTTTATGTTCAAGTCCTCGCCTTACATCTTTACTTAAATTTCTGGAAAATTGATTTGCCATACCAAAGTGAATTTGTAGAACTAAATGGTCTGATTCAGGTGTGTAAATAGTATTTGATGCAACGCAGCGGATTTCTTTAATAACACCATCCTGTAAGAGCTGTAAAATAATACCGCCTTCTTCTGGGTTTCTACACAATCTATTTTCTTTCCAAGTCAAAATAGCGTTTATTTGTCCTTCTCTAATAAGTTGGAGCATTTCATCAAATATCGGTCGCTTATGAGGTTTAAAAGCACTCTTTTCTTCTTCAAGTTCCAATATGACATTAAGTTTTTCTCTTGCAGCACATTTCTCACATTCCTCATTTTGCTCTGGGATTGAATATTCTTGTCTCTCCTTTGCTTCGTCAGATTTTCGTGAGTACCTAATAAATTTTAATTCTGATTCTTGATTATTCATGTTACTTTAATGCCCCCACCGGTGTGCTCAAACCCGTGAAGGTTTGTCCAATGGGGGCATTAAAAACCTCCACAGTTATTTGAGCACAATTCTATTATGCAATTATTCCCGTTTGACTTCAAGTACAAAATGTTCTTACTGCTATTGTAACCATTATTGTTACAATGATTGTGACCATATAGTAACTTGTAACAATATTGTAACTGGTATAAATCTGGTAAGAAGTAATGATATAGTTACAATGGATTGTTATTTTGCTTATCAATTTCTTTCCCAATTCTTTTAAGTTCTTCATCTGCAATTTGTTCTGATTCAGAGCGAACAACTTCTTCAGCGCTTAATCCTTCCGAAGCTTGTTCAAATTCCTGAAGAAATAAGTTTCTGATATCTTGTAATAATGCTTTGCTTTCTGTAACAAACGATGTTTGAAAGCCGGTTTTTGATTTTGAAGAACCATAAGCAGGAAAATCCACAGTTAGTACTTTCCCACTTGATGTGAACTCCTTCAGTCTGATTGTGAAACCTTTCACCTTAAACAAAGGCTCTGATTGTTCAACAGGATAAATCCATAACTCACCAAAAGCTTTAATATTATCTGTTCTTTCAGGCGCAAGTCTTAGTTTAGTTACCAACTTTTCAATTTTGACAGCAAGGAACATTTCCATCTTAATTTCTCCTATTTTCTGCAAAAATGAGGTCTTTGAATGTCTGTATCGCATCAACGAATTCTTTGGCATTTACTTCGGCAGTTTTGGAGAAGAACTGCAACTGCAGGGTCTTGCAGCCAACCTCGTTAGCAAAAATAAACCAACAAGTTCTACCTTCTCTGTTGACTCCTTTGAACTTTGCACCCTTGGCATAAAGGAACGCTCCAAAATATAAATCTCTGGTTACAAACTCATTCGTCATATAAATATTTAGGAATAGATGGATCGGCGAAGGCGTCTAAAGCGAAAAGTAGGTCTTCTCTGTTCTCGTAAATTCCATCATTATAGAAGCCACTGCCATAATTAACCTTCAGATAGACCTTAAAATCGCGATTCTGCCAATTTATCGTGCCTATGTGATTTTTAAAACGGCGTAGGGATGAGGAATCGTACCTTTGGATTACCTTGCCATTTTTGACAATGCGAAATGTAAATCTAATCTTTCCGCTTCTCATAAATATTTCTCCATTTAAATTTGAAATAAGCCTCCAGAAAATTAGTCAAGTTGTTGGCAATTTCATCAATCTCATCGTCTGTAAGCTGGCGTTTATAGCGAGGCTCGAAAAGGCTTCTCACATCTTCTTTCAACTCATCAGATAACCAATTCATAACCCCATCCAGATGGGGTCCGTTTAGCTTGTCAATCTATGGAAAATAGCTTTGAAATATAAAAAGATGGCGGACCTAACTCAGTCCGCGAGAAAATTACTACTTTGAAGGGATGTTGAAGTTAAAGATTATGTCATTTTGTTCTGTTCTCAGCAGTATTAAACCTTCAATGTCTTTGTTTGAATGAATTTTCTCTTTTAAATGACGGAGATTCTCCCGCAGTTTATCCCTATGCCAAGGCTCTTTTAGTCTTTTTGATACTTTGGAAATGATTTCTGTTTTTGGGATTTTAACCATATTTGAGTCATTTAATTCAAAATATTCTAAAATTATTTCCCAGAGTGTTGATTGATAAGTCTTGTCACTTTTAGTTGTGAAATTAATACTTCCTCTTCCGGGAACATAGAAACTCTTATTTTTATAATTGTAGGTGTAAGCTTTATTAGGCTTACTAAGAGTATCTCTTCCTATAATGATCCCTTCTTTTGGGTCTATGTCATGTGGGTCGTATGGATTTCTGTTCATCTCAATTTCAATAATTTATGCGTCTATTTTATACTATTCACAGAAATTTTGAGTAAAAAGGGTCAACCTTTCAAAAAGTTTGGTCAAATGTGGGTCATGGAAGAATCCTTTCCCGGGTCTTCTTGAGGGAGCGCTTACTAAGACCACGCACTCACTTCTTATCTCTCATGGCTGGCTCTGATAAAATTTCTTGAGAAATAGTTTAAAACGCTCATTGAATTCTCCCCTGGTTTGGTCATCTATAGAGAAAAATAAGTTGTTTTGCTGTTGAAAGCTGCGACTTTCCTCTTTGGGTTTTATCCAATTCATAAATTCAGCCAACTGTTTAGCAAAGACGGCACGATTGCCCCAGTCGGGTACTTCCTCATCGTTCTTACCGGCCAGTTTGTTCGCTGACAAGCCGTCTAAAAAGATGTCAACTAATTTGTCCCCTAAATTCATTCCAAATTTCCTCCGGGAAGCTTTATCGAATTTTGCAAGATAGGCTTGCACCCCGGCTCGTACGATGAGATTCTGCCTTGGGTGCGACGCGGTAATGGCAGTGTATCCGGCGTCGATCATGGCTTGTCCGGGTGCTTTACCTTCAAGAATGCCGTTGACGGCCCGTTTTTGAAGTTCTGATGTTTTGACTTTGTTCATAGTTAAATTATACTATTTCAGAAAAATTCCAGAAATTTTTAAATCCAAAATGGATGTTAAGTTTAAAGCTGATGTCTTTAATATGTTTCGGACCAAGATAGATGGTCAAACAGCCGAGAGGCTCTTTTGCGGTATACTACCCCCATCCCAAGAATTCCAAGAAAAGAAGAACGATTGAAATAACAACAGCAGGATCGTTGTTGAGGCCGGTGCGAAAAAACCCCTTCACACTCACAGCCACCCGTTTAACCGCCTGTAACGCCCTACAACGCAAGATTATAGCCTTGGTGGGCATTTGATTTTAGCTACACCACGACTGCTACAATACCACATCAAAAGGCACAGTTATACCAAAAATATAACGCATAGCTATAACGGGAATTTCTTTAAACATTCGGCGCGCTGTTCCTCTCTCTGTCTCAATAATATTGGAATTGCCGCTTCTGGAGCTAACCAATCTTTATCAAAAGCCTTCTCAAAATTCTTATTAACATTCTCAATACACCCCTCGCGAGCTTCAGAAACTCTTAACTGATGCTCAAGCCTTGCTAATTCCTGTTTGGATTGTTCTTGTTTAGGAAGGAAGAGGACAAAATAATAAAATATTGAAGCAACAATTACTAAAAATCCCATAGCAAGAACCAAACTAATTGCAACAACTGGAATCTTAGTTTTGTTTGTCATTACACCTTCTTTCCCTTCTTGTGATTAACTTTGAGTTGTTTAAGATAAACCGGATGTTCAACCTCTTCAAAATATTTCGTGTCTCCACGAAGAAGAACATCCCCGACAATGTTGTGGATATGATCCAGCTCAGCAACCATCATTTCAATTTCTTTATCCTTGGGATATTTATGCTGAAGATAAAAACACAATTGTCTTGTTCTTAAAATACCTTCTTTTAAGATCTTTAGATAATGCTTTTGGTCAGGATCAGTAATTGGTTTAACTTTCGGGGTCTTTATTTTAACTGAGGATTTGTCTTCATCTGCCATTTATCTCAATCTCCTATCATGAAAAATTGTGAACATAGTCAATCTGGCTTTATCCCAAAAATCTTTTTCCAAATAAAACATAGAGTATAGTACGCCTGGAAAGCTCCAAGAGGAAGTTATATATTATAAAAACAACGACTCCTTTGACAATTGTGTCTTTGATGGTTTTTACTACTACGATATGAGATGGATACTCTATTTGATAATTATTAGATTTAAGATCTGGATCTTCTGACCGATAAGCAGTTCCAAACTGACATTCGGAACTAATCTGTCTGGAATTAAATACAGGCTTACCTAATAATCTTCCCCCTTCATAATCTTCTATTTTGATTGGTTTTGTTCTTGGGTTAAAAGTCTTCCCGTTATCGCATATAACAATCGGGTCATCATTTTGGGTGTAGGAATAAGGTCGTGCTTCATAGGCTTGTTGAAAGGAAATAATAACCCCAAAAATTAACAAAGCTAAGTAAGCAGCTTTAAAAAATCTTCGCGCTATAGCAACCAAGTTGTCTTTCATCGTCATATTAAGTTAGATTGTCGTTATTTTTATTTAGACGACCAAATCTTAAACCGACAGTTTATAAAATGTCAAGCTAAATTAGTGGCTATTTATAAACCATTAGATTATAAAATTGCAAGTCTTTTCTTGGTAGCCTTGAGGCATGATTACCAAGAAAGATGTCAAGTTAGGAAAGAATATCCGGAAATTTCGCAGGAAAGCTGGAATAACTCAAGAAGAACTGGCAGAAAAGACTGACTTAAGTACAACCTACATAGGCTACATAGAAATCGGACAAAAGAGGCCAACGCTCAAGGTTTTGAATAAAATTGCCACAGTCCTCAAGGTGAAAGTGAAAGATCTAATTCCTTATTAAGAGAATCTAAACTTGAGAAAGTCCGAAAAGATAGTTGACCAGTTCTACTGCAACTGTTGCAGTAGATTTTGAGTCCATTAAATGTCCAAAATCCTGTAGCCTTCTGTTCTATAAATCTTAGTCCCATTGAGTTCAATTTCGTCATTCTCGCCTGAATGACCACAAAGAAAGATTTTTGGATGGTGTCGATCAAGGTAATCCTTAAAAGCAAAGAACCCAGTATGAACATGATCGCCTGGAATATCCAATAAACCAAAAGGCGGGGAATGGGCAACAAAAACATCAACGGGCGGAAAATTCTTCAAAAGCTCATCAACTTCTTCTTGGGTATACAGTTTGACCGGTGACTTCTCTTGGGGTTTGTAGTTAATGCAAGATTCAAACCCGCCAAATTTGAGGCCGTTGAGTTCCACTACCTTTAAGTGAAGATTGACTGCTCCTAATTCTTCTAAGTAGCTTCCATTGTCGTGGTTCCCATATACGCCGAAAATAGGCTTATTCAATTCTTCAACAGGAATTTCGTGAGGTAGGATGTCACCACAGGTGATTATAAGATCAACATCTTCAGGGTTTGGAAGCTCAGTCAACCGATGGTTAGTATCTGAAATCACCAAAGCCTTCATACCTTTTGTTTAGCAGAATCTGAATCTTTAAACAAGTATGTGGCTATGGTTGAGATAATGCTGCCGCAAAAGAAAGTTATAGACAAAAATTACTCAACGAGTTACATATTAATTGCTAAGACAAACTTTTAAAATTTGTCTTATAAAACTAAACATTATTGTTTATTAATACTTTTTATCAATAGATCTTTGACAAGAGCCCTTTCACCGTGTCCGTTTCTAAAACCGATAGCGCCATAGTCATAACTGACAATAATATCCAAAAAATGGGTCGGCGACTTGCGCCCCTCATCTTCATTTTCATAAACGGGAACTGAAACTCTTCCATTTGTTATCTTCCAGGATTTATTAATCAACATCCCATCAGCATTAAATATTCTGATTTCTACGAGTTCTCCTTTTACTATGAATTCAAATTCATACCATTTTCCGTCCTTTATTTCTTTTTCAAAAGTCAGCCCAGTGACATCAATTTCAAATGGAATCCAGCCTCCATTAGCCCTAACATGTGGACGTATGCTACTCTTTGTAATTTGTAACATTATATAGTTCGATAAATCAGTAGCCCTCAAAATAACACCAAGATGCTTATTCAGTATCTTGAAATTACCTCTCAAAGAATAATCTTTCCAAAGCAAGCATTTCGAAAATATAAATCCTGCATCGGTATCAGCAATTAAGTAAGCCTTATTTGTTTTATCAAATTCGAACTTACCTGACCCAAACCAATTTTCTTTATCTGCATAATTATCCAAAGCAAGAAAGTGAAAATCCTTCTCTTGTAAAATAAAATACAAAGTCAAAATTGATAATATAATCGTCAGCAAAACCGTGAACCAAAAAGCAGTACCTGGCTGACCACTGAATATGAAAGCTACGCAAGCTGTGACGATTGTAGAAAAAAAAGTGAACAACTCTCGCCAATGTTTTTGTAAAGAATAGCCTTGCTTACGATAATTCATTTTATCTATTAACCATCATTTCCTACCTGAGCAATTTCTTCCACTCCGTAACCGTCTTCAATGTCGGAGACAAATGTAACGAAACCTGAAGGGAAATGCGTATCGCCGGCCGCATTGATCTTCCGAACTTCTTCACCAAATGTCCTCATAAATTTTAATCTCTCCTTTCGTGACATTTGATTCCAGTATTCCCTCGAGTTACCAGGATCAAGTTCAAAACACTGATAATCAACACCTTCAAATTCGATGCAAAAATAGAAACCCCTTACTGCTCTTGAATTTTCTTCGAGGGGTTTATCGAGTGTCTTAATACCTGTATGTTGCATAAGATAACAATCATCTGTTATCTGACAAAGGCTGCCGCTATCAGGCCAATGAAGAACGTCTCCGGATTCTTTCGTGACAAAAGCTCCAATTTCCCTCAGCTGTCCGGCAAGCTGAGTCCTTTCTGGCGTACCATGGGGTGGTCTTTGCTCAAAAAGCTGACAAGCACTCCTTAAAGCTCGGATGGCTTTGTAATTTTTACGCGTGAATTTATAAAGAAAGTCCGATGCTTTATGTAATCGTCTCTCTCTTTCGACAACTTCTTTTGACTTTGTAACTCTTAATCTTGTACCGTCGCTCTTAATTTTAACTCGGTCACCTGGCTCCACTCCGTAAAAAGGATAAACGCTATACAGGGCGGTGACTTGGGCCCTTCTCATTGCCCTGACGTCATTATGCTCCAAAAAACCATGCGATCCTTTAAGTAAATTGACTCTGAGATTCGGAAATTCCTCTGCAGTCCAAGCAACCTTCATGTCGTCAATAAAAATACACTCCTCTTCCGTAATATCCGAGTCACTGTCGACTACCTTTAACATTAATCCACGACTGGTAGTTGTCCCAATAACAATGGGCGTGGTTACTTCTGCTTCGTCTTTAAGAGATTTTAGTCTGAATGTTGCTTTTTGCAAAGGTTTAAAAGGTCTAACCTGAAAAAGAACCGGTGGATCAATCCCGAACTCAATTTGATAAGACCACCTCGGATCAATATCGGGAAGAGCTGCAATTTGATCGTGCCAAGAAATTACTGTTGCAAGACCCTGTTCAATTGACTCTCCTTCCAGATGATCTAAAGAATATCCTTTTGATTCTTGGAGCCCCATTTCTTGAGAAAAAAGATAAGAAGTTCTGTCAGGATCTTGAGGCCCACCGTGAAGGTTACGGGTTGCATCCGCTGTGATTGTGATTAAAAACACGCCTTCCTGGTTTGGATGTTTTATATAAGTTCCTACGTACCGGCTTGGAGCTTTTTCCGCAATGATCACATTAATCTCATCAGGTAAATCTTGTCCAAGACCCTCTCTTTTAAATTGCTGCGGTGAGTTTTGTATTTCGTTAACGATCCGCCTTATTCCGTTGTCAAAGTATTCTTTGTTTCGGTAAATGCTGTAATTATTAGGGTTCCAGCTAACGCGCTCATTGCCAACAGTGAAATCATCGACATACTCTGTTGGGAACTGACCTTCATATCCTAAAAGCTCGGCGGCTGCACTCGACCTAAAAAACCTTGGCCAACCAACCCCAGACCTATCCGCTCTTGCCAAAAAAGAATCGATGTCTTCACCAGGTTCATTTACAACCATTGGAACTTGAGGAATGTCTGGCAATCGCTCGGCAACATAAAGCAGCATTCCTGCTTTGGCGCCATAGCGTTCTACGAACCGTTGTGGAAAATAAAGACTGGTTTCTTGACCTCTTTTTCGCTCAATCATAACCTGGAATTATAGATCTTAGGCACAGAAGTTGCAATTGTAGGTTTTTCCCCACTGTTCACACACTTCGAACCTTTTTTGTAGAGACTGAAGAGGAGTTTGAAACAGTATTTTTATAAAAACCTTTAAATGGAGAAAGAAATCCTTGCAGTTTTAAAGACTTAGACTGTTTTTTGACCTTTGAGCTGAATATAGCTATATAAAATTCTCTTACACTGCTCTGCATCATCTCGTTCATTGTCTGGATTGCTTGATTCACTCCAAGAGAAACTACCAAGAAGGTCTTCATATAAGAGGGCCATTCTCCGAAAGTTTCTCATTCCCTCATTTCCAGTTCCCCATAATACAATCTGCATCGGTATGTGAGGAATATCTCGTGACCCCTTTAATTGCGCACTGTAAAAATCTTCCCAAAAAGTTACAGGTAGATGATCTAACTTACCCGCAACAAACTTAAGACGCTCAAAATGTAATGCTAAATCATCAAGAGGCGGAAATCTTGTTTCAGACACTAATTCAAGATTTGGTTCGCCTTCGGAATTAGTTCGGGTCGTCACAGTAGTAAAATGTCTCCCTTCTGGAAGACAACTTGAATAATGGATTAGCGCATCCTCTAACTCTGCAAAGTACAACCAGGATGCTTCAATTTCCTCAACTGTAGGCTCTTTTTCGTGAGTAACCTCGCGTTCCATGGTACGGATTATAACATGTACTAAATATATCAGCTCCCCGGAGATTACGAACTTTGAACTTTTTAGTTGATATTGTAGATGAAATAAGAGACTGGTTTATTGAAAATGTTTTTCAGTTTAACTTTTCTTAACTGAAAGTCTTGGAACTTATCTAACTCAGCTCATCAATAATTTGATTTCTTATGAAGTCAGGCAAAGCTCCAGCCTGATTATATCTCTTTAATGTTTCTTTTGGGATTGTTAAAACATTACCTATTTTCTTTCGGCAATTTTTGGAGCTGCAATTACATTTCATATACCAAGAAATATTTTTCCCAACGGTTGTTGAGTAGTCGAAAGTTATTTCTTCTCCTTTTTCAATGTTTTTAATGGCGAAAAGTTCGCTTTCTCCGCAAATTCCAGAATTGGGATCACAACTATGGTTTATCAAACGGGAGGATTCATCAAGATCCAAGTATAAATTGTCTCCAATCTGAAGTGGATCATCAACATATTCCCTTCCTTCGTTAATTCGTTTTTCCGTTTCTTCACGCGACACTCTTTCACCAGTTAAAACTTTTATTGTTTCTCCTTTTTTGACACCTTCCGTAGCAAAACTGCCTCTGCCGACAATTTTTGACTCCTTGATTTCCAATTTCATAGCCAGATTAAATTGTATCAAAGTTATGATTTACTGGAAATAATCTAAAGTAAATTGGAACTCAAATCCCTTGTCTTGGAAAAGTCATGTCGATTTTGAAAGTGTTGATTAATAATTTGGAATAGCATAAACTAACTGAAGGTTCTTAAATTGGGTTCGAACTTTGTCCAGCCAGTGACCCCAGCCTCATTTCAGCCTATTCCAACAAGATTTTCATTGTGTAATTTGATTGAATTTGAACTCTGAGACTAAAAGTGGTATATTCTCGACAACAATTATGAAAGAATCATTCAGATCTGGTTTATCTAATATTGCCTCTGAGATAGCACTTCATGCTCGTCTTTCAGGACATATAATCAAAGAGTCGCTCTTACATCCAAACACAACAACAATCATTGAATTTGATAGAGCCTCTAAAGAGATAAAAGTTACTTGAGAAGGAAGTAAATCTAAATAATCTATCTGTAAAGAAACTGTCTTGATTGATGATAAATCAATTCTGGATTTTTACTGAAGCAATAAAAAGATTAAGAGGCCAAAAGAAATGAATGTTTGTACATTGAGACATTTTCTCTAAAATAAGTCGTAACATAGTCAACCAGTGCCAACTTCGTTTTAGCCTCAAAATTGATTTCTGCTATAATTAAAAAGTGAACTCCTGGCAACAGTTGAAATATAAAAATCTTGTTTTCTTTTTTATCTCTCTTGTAATTGCTATTTTTCTTTTTAAACTACAAGTGGTCCATTCATTCTTACTTAATTTAGGTAGTATTGGCTATTTTGGTGCTTTTATTGGAGGAATGCTTTTTGTTTCAACTTTTACAGTTGCAACTGGTGCTTTAATATTAATGACACTTGCAGAAACCCTATCCCCAATTGAAATAGGGATTATTGCAGGACTTGGAGCAGTTATTGGAGATTTTATAATTTTTCGGTTTGTAAAGAACAACCTCTCTAACGAGTTAGAAGAAATTTACAATAAGATTGATAGCAGGCAACATCTTGTAAAAATTCTTCATACCAAATATTTCAGTTGGACATTACCAGTTATTGGAGCAATTATTATTGCTTCTCCATTTCCTGATGAAATTGGAGTTAGCCTTATGGGAATCTCCAAAATGAAGATACATCATTTTTTATTAACATCTTTTGTATTAAACGCAATTGGTATATTTCTTGTAATTTCTGCAGGCTTAATAATTAAGCCATAAGTTGAATTTACAGAAACTGCTGCGTCTTCTGATAAACCATCCCAGGATACTCCCATTCAAAAGTTCGGAAATCATCAACGACAGCCAGCTTTGTTTTAGCCTCAAAATCTCTCAAAATTACCAACTTTTGTTTTCAAGTGAAGAAGGTATAATGAGAGAAGATGTTGGAATTATTTCAAATCTATGAATGTAAACTGGCTTAAAAATCCACTTACAATCCCTTTGCTACTAATTATCACAGGAGTAGTTATCTATATTATATTTATCAGGATTTTTTTCGGGACCGCTGGCCTTAGAAGCAAAAACATTTTCGCTTGGTGATAAGACAATTTCACTTTTGATACCAAAAGGTTCAGAAAAGTACATACCAGACCCAACGCAACAAATAGTTAGCTATGGGAAAGGAAGTAGAGATGTCCCGATAGTAACTGTAAGCTTATTGCCTCAGCCACCTTCCCAGTTCTCTTTAGACTGCAAGGAACTCAAAAAACCCATTATTTTTGTTGCAAATATTACTTCTTTAAATAAAAACGTTGATATTTGCGAAGACCCCCTTGATATTGGGGTGCCCCCCGATTTTAAGGGTTATAAAGATTTCGGAACTTCAGGGTTTAAATCTGAAGACACTCTGGGCGGAAAGTTATATATGATTCAAGTTACGGTAAAAGAGGAATATTTCAATAAAGATGAGGGCAAGGAGAAAGTAAAACAGATTTTTGAATCTTTCACAATACAACAATGAGGCTAAATTTATTAAAAGTTTTTCTGACGCTATCAATTTCTTTTGGTATTTGTGTTGGTATTTTGTTTTATTTTGCGTCTGAACCTATAAATAATCTGCAGGCTGCTATATTTGCTGGTTTGGTTGGTGGTTTATTTTTCGGTGGGGTAATGACCATATTCGCATGGAGTCGTGGACAAACCACCGATATTAATATTTCCCAAGAGATTGACTTAGATGTCCCCTATGAGGAAGCTTTCAAAAAATGCATTAATGCACTTTCTTCTTTAAGTGTTAACATAAATGTAGAGGATAAAGAGTCAGGGTTTATAAAAGCAAGGGGCCCTATGACTTGGTCAAGTTGGGGCCAGGTGATGGAGATTAATCTTAGAAGAACAGACGATGGAAAAACCTGGGCTAAAGTTTCAAGTAAGCCGTGGTTGCCTCTCCAAATTGCAGACCGAGGCGAAAATCAAAATAATGTTAAACAGATAATTGAATTTCTTGAAAAGTAAATAGTTACCCAAAACAAGTTCTAAAATCCTCCCATCTAGCGAGCTAATTTGCAAAAGAATAATTTTGCAAAAATTTACTCGATTGCTGATAAACCATCTCTGGATGCTCCCAATTAAAAGTTCGGAAATCATCAACTGCTCCCAGGAGAAATTCCTCAAAACCTTGACTTCGATTTTTAGGTGGTGATATAATCACTGCGCTTTTCTTCAGGATCTAAATTTAAAGAGGTGGGACTTGCGCCCGCCTTTTTAAATAAAAGGAGGTAAATGGCTTTACAAGCAAGAAGTGAATTTGCCAGTGCTCTAAATCAAGTTTGTTCAGAACGGGGAGTTGAACCAGAAGTTGTTCTTGAAACAATTAAACAGGCAATTCTGGCTGCTTACCGCAAAGATTTTGGTGAACCAGAAGATATCACCGTTGATCTTGATGCCAATACTGGAGAAGTCAAGCTTTTAAAAAAAGACAAAAACATTACTCCTCCAGGTTTTGGTCGGATCGCCGCCCAGACTGCCAAACAGGTGATTTTACAAAGAATTAGGGAAGCGGAAAAAACCGCAATCCTCTCAGAGTATCAAGAAAAAGTCGGAACGGTTGTTTCTGGTTTAATTCAGCGGTTTTCGGGGCCGGTAATTACCGTCAATCTTGGCAAAGCCGAAGGTGTTATGCCCCCTCAAGAGCAAGCTTCCGGCGAAGATTATCAGATCAACCGAAGGATGCGTTTTTATGTGGTTGGTATTCGTCAAGATCAGAGAGGCGAAGAAATTATTCTTTCTCGAGCTGACAAGGGACTGGTTGCTTATCTTTTTCGCTCAGAGGTTCCAGAAATTGCCTCTGGGGCAGTAGAAATTAAAACAATTGCCCGAGAAGCAGGTTCACGGACGAAAATTGCTGTTTCTTCCAACCAAACTGGAGTTGACCCGGTCGGTTCTTGTGTTGGCCAAAAAGGGGTTAGAGTTCAAGCGGTAATATCAGAAATAGGCGAGGAAAAAATTGACATTATCGCCTACAATGATGACCCGTTCAAATTTATCACCGCTGCCCTTTCACCGGCCAAAGATTTAATTGTTGAAATTGATAAAAAAAATCAAACCGCCTACGTAATTGTTCCTGATGATCAACTCTCGCTGGCGATTGGCAAAAATGGCCAGAATGTGAGATTAGCCGCCAAATTAACAGGTTACAAAATTGATATTAAGGGCGAATCGCAGTCAAGACAGGAAAAGAGAAAGAAGAGAAAAACAATCAAAGTAAAGTCTGCCGAAGCTCAAAAACCTAAAAAGAAAGTTTTGGCAAAAGCAATTAAAGGAAAAAAGGCAAAACTAAAAGCTTAATTTTTCCTTGATAATGTTGTTTCAAGCTAATTTTAAAAATTTTTTCGGTTTGGATAATTTTTTGGAGGTGGAAAAATCATGGTCAAAAAGCCAAAAGAAAGAACTTTGTCAAAAGATGGTTTCATTCCAGTTGTTACCCTTTTGGGCCACGTTGACCATGGCAAAACCTCTCTTCTTGACACAATTCGCTCAACCAACATTGTAGCCAGGGAATTTGGCGGTATAACCCAGCATATCGGCGCTTACCAAATTTCCCATCATAACCAAAAGATTACATTCATTGATACTCCTGGCCATGCCGCCTTTGAAAAAATGCGTTCTCGCGGAGCCAACGTTTGTGATATCGCCGTTTTGGTGATTGCAGCCGACGACGGTGTTAAACCCCAGACAGTGGAGGCGGTTAAACATATTAAAAATGCCCAAGTGCCGATAATTGTAGCAATTAATAAAATTGATTTATCAAATGCTGATGTTCCTAAAATCAAAGGCCAATTGGCCAAAGAAGGTATTGAAATCGAGGAACAAGGAGGGGAAGTCCCAGTTGTTTTAGTTTCTGCCAAAACCGGTCAAGGTTTGGCCGATCTTTTAGATATGATTCTTTTAGTTTCCCAGTTGACGGAAAAAACAAGTGATAAAGATGCCAGTCTTGAGTCGGTGGTAATTGAGTCTTATTTGGATAAAGCCAGAGGTCCGGTTGTCCATTTGATTGTCAAAACTGGGACATTGGGGGTTGGCGATGAGGTGAAAGTTGATGGCGTTGAAGGTAAAGTCAGAGCAATGATTGATGATCTTGGAAAGATGGTTAGTAAAGCTGGTCCTTCGACGCCAGTTGAAGTTTTAGGCATCAAGAAACCAGTGGAAATGGGTGCAATTCTCAAAAAAACCGGGGTAAAGAAATCAACCCCAGTTTTGGAGGAAGAAAATGTTTCTGTTTCACCACTTTCCCTTTTGGCCCGAAGAGAAGAAATCAAAAGAAAGTTAAAAATTATTTTAAAAACCGACGTTTCAGGATCAAAAGAAGCAATTTTAGAAAATTTGCCAGATGAAATTCATGTCGTTTCTGCCTCGACCGGAGAGATTTCTGATTTTGATATTTTGCATGCCAAAGCTTCCCAGGCAATAATTTACGGTTTTAACGTTAAAGTCAAAGGTAATGTTCAAAAACAAGCCGATCAGGAAGGGGTAAAAATTAAAATTTTCAATGTTATTTACAAATTTTTTGAAGATCTTGATGAAGAATTGGCTAGACTGGAAGCGGCCAAAGAAGAAAGTCAAATTTTAGGAAGAGCAAAAATTATTGCCCAATTTGAAATCGAAGGCCAAAAAGTTGCCGGTTGTCGAGTAACTAGTGGCGAGTTATCTCTTGAAAAAACTGTTCGCCTACTGCGCGATGGGAAAATAATTGGTCAAGCAAAAATTAAGTCTCTAAAACAAAAAAAAATTAACGTTGAAAAAGTTACCAAAGGGATAGAGTGCGGCGTGACATTTTTGCCAGAACTTGACTTTACTGTTGGTGATGCGTTAGAATTGCTGCCGTTATAAAATGTCTTATAGGTTTTAAGGAAGGATTTTTAAAATGCAGCCAAATATCAATTTATTTGAAAAAATTAGAAAAGATTTTGGCGAAAGCCAGAATATTTTGGTGATGGTTCCACCTGGTGAAAATCTAGATACTTTAGCCGCTGGTTTGGCAATTTATCTTTCACTTGCCAAAAAAGGCAAAAATGTTTCAATCGTCTCGCCGCAATTACCAAGGGTTGAACAAGCAAACTTAGTGGGAATTGACAAAATCTCATCGGAGGCTTCATCAGGAAAATTTGTCATTACTCTTTCTGATGTTTTAGGAAGTGTTGATAAAGTAACCCACTATCTTGAGGATGACAAATTAAACATTGTTATTCACCCCTTGCCTGGTAGTCAACCTTTTTCTAAAGAGAAAGTTAGTTTTAATGCTAGCAAACCGTCTTTTGATCAAGTAATTTTGGTTGGAGTCGAAGATCTCAATGATATGGGTAATTTGTATACCCAAGATACAAATCTTTACTCAAAAGTCCCAATATTGTCTATTGGAAAAGAACTAATTGGTCAAAGACTTAATGCTGAAACTTTCTCCCGACGGAGCTATTCATCATTATCAGAAATAGCAACAATTTTACTGAGTAAATTGAATTTGCCAATTGATGAAGATATCGCCCAAAATCTTTTTCAAGGGATCGCCTTTGCGACCGACAACTTCCAATCGCCCAGCACCTCAGCTGACGCTTTTGAAGCAGCTGCTCTTTGTTTGAAAAGTGGAGCAAGGAAAAGTGTTGTTGCTCAAGAATCAATCAGAAAACAAGAACCCGCCAGACAGCCAATATCCCAACCAGTTCAGTATCAAACTGGAAAACCAGCAAAAACACCAGAGGAGTCAGAAGAACTCAAAGAACCGCCAGAGCCAGAAGAACCGGAGTTAGATTGGTTTACTCCCCCGAAGATTTATAAGTCATCAAAATCAAGTTAAACTTATTGCTATCAAAAGTTTAGCTTGCTATAATTGATTCCCAATGACAAGCAACGATCAACTTGATAAACAAAAAATTATCGATGAGTTCAAAACTCATCAGGGAGATACCGGTTCACCGGAAGTTCAAGTTGCTCTTTTATCGGAAAGGATCAAAAAAGTCACCTCTCATTTAAAAGACAACCGCCAAGATATCCATTCAAGAAGGGGACTTTTGTCGATGGTGAATAAGAGACGAAGGCTCTTGAATTATCTTTCAAAACATAATAATGATCGTTTCCGAAAACTGATTGGCAAATTAGGTTTGGCAAAATAGAAAAATTTAATTTTTAAAAAATTTGGAGTAGAATAACTTTAGATCGGGGTTGGACTTGCGAAGTATAAGCTTCGGCATTGAAAACTGTTTATAAGAAAATTTTTTCTTGTCAACATTTTTCAATGCTCCAACTCCCGATTACCAGAAGGGAGTTATGGTTAAATCATCAAAGATTGAAATTGAATTAGCTGGTAGAAAATTATCTTTAGAGACCGGATTATTAGCTCAACAAGCCGAGTCAGCAGTTTTAGCTCGGTATGGTGAAACAATTGTTTTGGCTACTGCTTGTACTGCTAAAGCTTCTGAAGATATTGATTTTTTCCCACTGACAGTTGATTATGAAGAAAGACTTTATGCCGCCGGCCGGATCTCAGGCTCAAGGTTTATCAAAAGAGAGGGTCGGCCCTCAGAAGAAGCAATTTTAACCTCAAGGTTAATTGATCGTTCAATTAGGCCATTTTTCCCTAAAGACTACAGTGAAGCTGTCCAAGTGGTTATAACGGTTCTGTCGGTTGATCAAGAAAACGATCCGGCGTTACTGGCGGCTATTGCTACCTCTTGTGCCCTAACGATTTCGGATATTCCTTGGAATGGGCCGATTGGGGTAGTAAGAGTCGGCTTTCGAGATGATCAACTGATTATTAACCCTGTCAACGGAGAACTTGAACTTTCTGACTTGAATTTGATTGTTGCCGCTACCGATAAAAAAGTGGTGATGATTGAGGCTGATGCCAATCAGGTTCCAGAAGAGGTGATAAATTCGGCAACAATCATGGCTCAAAAGGAGATTCTAAAAATTATTGACGCACTCAAGTCAACTCGAGAAGCTTGCGGTCAAGAAAAGAAACAGTACGAAGTCGAGAAAATCGAAAAAGAAAAAGAGGAAAAAATAAGTTCATTCGTCAAAAAAGAAATTTTACCCCAACTTTCTGAACCAAAATTTTCCTCAGATGAAGCATGGTTTGGAAAAACTAAAGACCAAATTTTTGATCAATTTGGCGAAGATTTGGTGGTTTCTAAAAAACAGATTGCTAAAATTTTAGAGGCGGAGGTCAAATTATATCTTCGAGAAATGGTAGTGGTTAAAAATCGACGACCAGATGGTCGGAAACCAAAAGAAATCCGCCCGATTGAGATTAATGTCGGTTTCTTGCCCCGGACCCATGGGTCAGTTCTTTTTAGTCGAGGTGAAACTCAAATGTTATCGATTGTTACTCTAGGCTCACCGGCACTTGAACAATTAATTGAGGGAATGAGCGGTGAGGAGACCAAAAGGTATATGCATCACTATAATTTTCCACCCTTTTCTACCGGTGAGGTTAAACGTCTCGGTCCACCCAGTCGTCGATCAATTGGCCACGGTGCTTTAGCCGAGAGAGCGCTCGTTCCAGTTATTCCTCCGGAAGAGAAATTTCCTTATACCATTCGGGTGGTTTCGGAAGTCCTATCTTCGTCGGGTTCGACTTCGATGGGCGCCGTTTGTGGTTCGGCATTGGCACTGATGGATGCCGGGGTACCAATCAAAGAAACAATAGCTGGTCTGGCCCTTGGTCTGATGAGCATGGGTAAAAAATCTGTCATTCTTTCCGATATTGCTTATTCTGAGGACGCAAACGGTGAAATGGACCTTAAAGTTGCCGGTAGCAAAAATGGGATTACTGCCATTCAGATGGATGTCAAAAACGATGGCCTTGATTTAGAAACCCTCAATGCAGCCCTAGAACAGGCCAAAGAGGGTAGATTACAAATTCTTGAGAAAATGTATCAGGCTATTCCCCAGCCGCGCACGACCTTGTCGCCATACGCTCCTTGTGTGTCGGTTATTCATATTGATCCGGCAAAAATTGGTGAAGTGATTGGTAGTGGTGGCAGGACAATTAACAAAATTATCGCCGAGACTGGTGCCGCGATTGACATTGAAGACGATGGAACGGTAACGGTGGCAGGAAAAACTAAAGAATCGTGCCAAAAGGCTGTTGATTGGATAACAGCTTTGGTAAGAGAAGTTAAACCGGGCGAAATTTTTGAAGGGACAGTCAAAAGAATCTTGCCGTTTGGAGCGATGGTCGAAGTTTTACCCAACAAAGAAGGTTTGGTTCACATTTCTCAATTACCCCAGCAAGTTCGAAGAGTTGAAGAGGCGGTTAAGATTGGCCAAAAGGTCAAAGTGAGAGTTTCAGAGATTGATGACCAAGGTCGGATTAATCTCTCGATGCGTTTTGGCGAGCAGCCATATCCCGAAAGGACACAACCAAGCGGCAGACATTTTCGAAACAGATTTCGTCGTCCGGAGAGGTAATCTACAATAATTAAATATACTAAACTCCCAAAAAGCTATTTTTAAAATCACCTATTTTAAGTTACAATTTTCAAGTTGAGATTTGATTTTAAAAACTGGTACTTGGGTCAGCCCTAGACCTAAATTGCCAGGTGGTGTAAAGTTAAGATGGTGCAAGATAATCGTCTTTTAGCTGAAGAATTAGCCCGGTTGGACAAAAAAATTGACGATGCTGATTTGCCGGCAGAGTTGAGAGAAAAGGTTCGGGTGATGGTTGAGAGATTGTCCCAATCGGTGACCATCGGTGGATTTTCTCCTCAATTTGATACTGTTAGCCGTTATGTTGACTGGGTTGTTTCTCTTCCTTGGAGTCGTCGTAGTGATGATATTTTGGATTTAAAACATGCGCGCCAAGTTCTGGACAAGAATCATTTTGGCCTTGATTTTATCAAAAACAGAATTTTGGAATATTTAGCGGTTTTGAAATTAGCCCATCAGCAGAAAAAAACTTATCACGCCCCGATTTTATGTCTAGTTGGTTTAGTGGGTACGGGTAAGACCACTCTTGGTTATTCTTTTGCCGAAACCTTAGGCCGCAAATTTGCCCGAATTCCCTTTGGTGGTTTATCTGATCCGATGCAACTGAGAGGCCGGCCAAAGTCTTTGCCAGACGCCGAACCCGGCCAGATCATTAAATCATTAAGACGAGCTGGAACCAAAAATCCAGTAATTTTGCTTGATGAAATTGATCGGGTGGCCGAAGATTCACGAGGTGATATTATGGGTGTTTTGGTTGAGCTTTTGGATCCCGAGCAAAATAGTGCTTTTTGGGATCATTATATTGATTATCCATTCGACCTTTCCCAAGTTCTTTTTGTTGGGACAGCCAACAACACCGCCAATATTGCTTCGGCTGTCCTGGACCGTCTGGAAGTTATTTCGATGCCTTCTTATTCTGATGAGGAAAAAATCAAGATTGGCAAAGATTACATTCTACCAAGAACAATTACCGCCTCCGGTTTGCCAGCCGGCGCTTTGGCAATTGATGAAAAAGTCTGGCCAAAAATTGTCAGACCCTTAGGATTTGATGCAGGAATGCGCTCGCTTGAGCGAACTATTGATGGTATTTGTCGCCGGGCTGCCCGGGAAATTGTTGAAGGAAAAGCCAAAGAGTTTTTCATCTCTGGGGACAATGTCGACAATTACCTGCCGAATTTGTAAAAATGTTAACTTGTCAGGCTTATGGAAAAGTCCCAAAAACTTACAATTTTGACTAACCAAATTAAAAATTGCCAAAAGTGTCCCTTGTACAAAGGATCGACCCAAGCTGTTCCGGGAACGGGTAATCCAGAAGCTGAAGTGATGTTTATTGGCGAAGCGCCTGGTTTTTTTGAAGATCAAAAAGGAGAACCTTTTGTCGGCAATGCTGGTCATCTTTTGGATGAGCTGATCAAAATGATTGGTCTTCTTCGAACTGAGGTTTTTATTACCAATGTGGTTAAACACCGGCCGCCGCAAAACCGTGATCCCAAAGAAGAGGAAATCAAAGCATGCACCGGCTGGCTTGACAAACAAATTGAAATAATAAATCCCAAAATGATTGTTACCTTAGGTCGGTTTTCTTTAGCTAAGTTTTGCCCAGGTCTTTTGATTTCCAAAATTCATGGGCAACCTCAGAGAACAGGGAGTCTTGTAGTTTTGCCACTATTCCATCCTGCCGCCGCCCTAAGAGATGGTCAGATTGCTGAAAAACTAGAGGCTGATTTCCAAAAAATTCCCAAGATTTTGGTTAACCCCCAAGATTTTCAGTTGGATGCACAAGATGAGCAAAATCAAAAGTCAGAGGCCAAACAAACATCTCTTTTCTAAAATTTTTTAGAGGGTGGTTTTGAAAAATGAACGATAGTCTTTTAGAAAAGCCGCTAAAAATAAATAACAATTCTTTTTTGAAGATCATTCCTCTTGGTGGGGTTGGCGATGTTACCAAGAATATGTACGTTTATGAGTTTGGTGGTCAGATTTTGATTATTGATTGCGGAATTGGTTTCCCTGATGTAGGAATGCTTGGGGTTGATTTTGTCATTCCCGATATTTCCTATTTGCGAGAAAAAAGAGAAAAGATTTTAGGAATAGTGATAACCCACGGACATGATGATCACATTGGAGGCCTGCCTTATATCTTGCCTGAGCTTGGTTGTCCGGTTTATGCGACACCAATTACTTGTGGGTTGATTAAAGCACGTTTGGATGAGGCGGGACAAAAAATGAATTTTAAACTCCATGTTTTTCCAGTTTGCAAACCAGCTTGTCTAAAACTTGGACCGTTTGACATCCAATTCATTCACGTTACTCACTCGGTGCCTGACTCAGCAAATATTGTTGTTAAAACGCCGGTCGGTATTGTCTACCATGGCTCGGATTTTAAGTTTGATTGGACGCCAGTTGATGGCCGGTACAGCGAGGTTGACAAGATTGCCAATGTCGGTAGTCAACAAGTTTTGCTTTTACTTTCTGATTGTCTGCGGGCCGAAAAGGAAGGTTATACCTTATCAGAAAGGATGATTGAGGAAACTTTTGACCGGGAAATTCGCCGTTCACCCAAAAAAGTCATTATCACCACCGCTTCTTCAAATCTTTCCCGGATTCGCCAAGCGATCGATGTTTCCCGAAGATATAATCGAAAAGTTGGAATTGTTGGTCTGAGCATGCAAAAAACGGTGGAGATTGCCAGAGGGTTGAGTTATTTTTCTTACCCTCGTGATCTTTTTATCAAACCAGAGCACATTGGCAATCTCGATCCCAAAAATTTAACTTTGATTGTTGGCGGAAGTCAAGGTCAACCAGGCTCCTCAATTTCCCAAATTGCCAACCGTCAGCACCGTTTCGTTTCGATTGAGGAAGGCGATACGGTAATTTTCTCGGCTGATCCGATTCCTGGTAATGTTGATGCTCTCAATGTTTTGGTTGATAATTTGACCCGGATGAGAGCACGGGTTTTATATACTGATATTTTGGACGATCTTCATGTTTCTGGTCACGCCGCCCAGAATGAATTGACGATGATGATCGGCCTTTTGAAACCTAAATATTTATTGCCAATCGGCGGGACATCCAGACAAATGATGGCTTATGCTAACTTGGCCTATGAAATGGGTTATTCGAAAGAAAAGGTTCTTTTGGCGGAAAACGGCGACGTGGTTAAAGTTACGGGGAGTCAAGTTTTTATCGATGGCAAAGTTGAGGTTAAAAACGTGATGGTTGACGGGTTGGGAGTTGGTGATGTTGGTTCAGTCGTGCTTCGTGATCGCCGAGTGATGGCCGAAGATGGAATTGTGGTGGTTATTGTTCCTGTTGATCAGGCTACCGGTAAAGTTGTAGCCGAGCCAGACATCGTTTCCCGCGGTTTTGTCTATATCGCCGAATCTCAAAAACTTATTGACGAGGCGAAAGAGGTAGTAAAAAATTGCTTAACTTCTTGCGAAGGTAAAGTTTCTGATTGGCGATTTTTGCGACGTCATATTGAGGATAACCTTGAAAGGTTCTTGTATAATGAAACCAAAAGACGGCCGATGATTATGCCGGTGGTTGTCGAGGTTTGAAAATGAGGATTTATAAAAAAAAGAGGTATAGTTCACCCTTTAAATTAAAACTCAAGAAAAAGACAATTGTCACCATTGCCGGTTTAGTGCTCATGCTATTTTCTTTTTTGGCCCTGCTTTCAGTTTTTTTCCCTCAGGCCATTCTTTTGGCGATGACCAAAAAATTCTTTTTTGGATTGTTTGGCTGGGGAACATTTTTTCTTGCTCTTATTGGACTTTTAGCCAGTTTAACCATTTTAGGCTTCAAATCTCCCGTTACCCAATTTAATATAGTTTTCGGTGGGCTTTTAATGGTTTTTTCCCTCTTAGGGTTGACTAACATTCTTTCTACTGAAAATGCCGGTTTTTTAGCTAGGAGCCTTTGGGATGGAATCGAAGCTCTTTTAACCGGAGTTGGCGCCGGGCTTATCCTTTTAGTGACTTTTTTTGTTGGGTTGGTAGTTCTTTTCAACACTTCCTTGGACCAAATTTTTTCTGTTTCTTCTTCAACTTTTCGGTCGGCAGGCAATTTTGTCGCTTCCCTCTTTCGCAAAAAAACCAGACCTCGTTTCCCAACCAGCGGGGAACCATTAAAAATCAGGGAAGGCAGCCAAATCGCTTTAGGTTCTTCTGTCGCTGGTCAAAAACCAACTGCTCAACCGTCAGCCACTTTTGAACCGCTAGTTAATTTACCAACTGAAGGCAAACTTTGGCGTTACCCGCCGCTTTCCCTGCTTTCTGACAAAACCGCCGCCAAAGCTGACCGGGGTGATTTAAAACAAAACGCCCACATTATCGAAAAAACACTAGAAAGTTTTAGTATTCAGGCGAAAGTAGCCGAGGTAAATTTAGGGCCGGCTGTCACCCAATATGCCTTGGAAATTCCACTTGGAACTAAAATTTCCAAGATTACCGCCCTCCAAAATGACCTAGCTTTGGCTTTAGCCACCCCGACTGGGACTGTCCGGATTGAAGCACCTATACCAGGCAAGTCTCGGATCGGAATTGAAATTCCTAACAAATCTTTGGAGATCGTTTCCCTCAAAAGTGTTTTGGTTTCCCAAACAATGCAGAATGCCAAATCAAAGCTGACTGTTGCTTTAGGGTTTGATGTTTCCGGCAATCCATTGGTAGTTGACATCGCAAAAATGCCCCACGTTTTGGTTGCTGGAACAACCGGTTCAGGAAAATCAGTGCTGATTAATTCTTTTATTGCCTCGCTTTTATTTCGTGCTTCACCCAGTGAACTAAAACTTGTTTTAGTTGATCCCAAAAGAGTCGAACTTTCCGATTACAACGGAATTCCCCACCTTCTGGCTCCGGTTATCGTCGATGTTGAAAAAATTCTTTCAGCCCTGCGCTGGACTTTGACGGAGATGGATCGAAGATATAAGCTTTTTGCCCAAGTCCAGGTAAGAAATATTGCTGGCTATAACGAACTGTACGGTTTACAAGTCTTACCCTATATTGTGGTAATTGTTGATGAATTGGCGGATTTGATGGCCTTTGCGCCGGTTGAAGTTGAAGATGCGGTTATTCGCCTGGCCCAAATGGCCAGGGCGACCGGTATTCATTTGGTAATTGCCACCCAGCGTCCATCAGTTGATGTCATCACCGGCTTGATTAAAGCCAATATTCCTTGCCGGATTGCTTTTAATGTTTCTTCAATGATTGATTCGCGGGTGATTATTGATCAGCCCGGAGCGGAAAAACTGCTGGGCCAGGGAGATATGCTTTTTTTACCGCCCGATGCTTCAAAACCCACCAGGATTCAAGGCGTTTTTGTTTCTGATCAGGAAATTCAAAATCTGATTAGGTTTCTCAAAGAAAGTGGGGTAGTGCCCCAGTACACTACCGAGGTCACAGAAATGGCCATTACCAAAGGGTATAAAGGTATCGGCGGCCAAGATGATTTGTTTGAGGAATCGGTGCGAACTGTTTGCCAATATGATCGGGCTTCAGCTTCACTTTTACAAAGGAGACTTCGTATCGGTTATGCCCGAGCCGCCCGACTTTTGGATGAGCTTGAAGCAGCAGGAATTATTGGACCGGGCGAAGGGGCCAAACCGCGTGATGTTTTGCTGCGCAATGCTGAGGAATTTTTAAGTAAAAAAGAAGAAGAGTCTCCCCAAGATTAACTGGGTTTTTCTAAAATGAAAAGAGTCGGCCAGGTTTTAAAAGAGGCCCGAATTGCGGCCCGCCTAACCTTGGAAGAAGTTGAAAAAAAGACCAAAATCAGGAAGAAAAACCTGGTTGCTTTAGAAGAAAGCAACTACAGTGATCTTCCTCCTCCGACTTACGTTAAGGGTTTGATCAAAAACTATGGTCAATTTTTGGGTCTTTCGCCCAATTCACTTTTGGCCTTATTTCGCCGTGAATATTCTGGTCTAGAAAAAGAAACGCTTTCGGCCACCTTTTTGAATTTACCTTTTAAATTTCGCTTGACTCCCGGGTTGACGATCAGTGTTTTTGGCGCCTTGGCAGTTTTGGGTCTTGTTGTCTACATTGGAATTCAATATTTTTCCTTAATTTCTGCCCCTCGTCTGGAAATTAAAGCACCGGCCGATTTTTTAAGAACAAGCGAAAGGCAAACTGAAATTATTGGCCAAACTGACCATGACGCTACCGTTTCGGTTAATAGTGAGAAAGTTGATTTGGATGAGGATGGTAATTTTAAAGTTCAAATTACCCTGGCCGAAGGTTTAAATGAAGTTGAGATCGTCGCCAAGTCTAAATTCGGTCGCGAGAAGAAAGTTAAAAGAACGATTACTGTTTCCCCTCAATCCGAAGGAAAGACATAGCTTGACAAGCATCTTTGACCTTCCTAAAATGGGTTTTGTTTAACTAAAAAACTTTCTTGATGATTGACCTGACCCAACTCGTCCTCCTTTTAGTAATTGTTATCTTAACTGTGCTTTTGGTGGTGGTTGGCGTTGAGGTTTTTTTCCTTTTGAGGGATTTGCGAAAGACACTCGGGAAAATCGAGAAAGTTTTTGTTGATTTTGGGGAAATTGGTGACAAACTTAAAAACTCACTAGAATCACTTTCAGAAATCAAATTAAATCTTAAGGGTTTGACCAAAATTATCAGTCTCTTTCTAAGGAAAAGGGGAAAGGAAGAAGAAAATGAGTGACCATTGTCATGAAGGAAGTTTTTTAATTTTTCTGATGGGGATTGTAACCGGCGTTTCATTAACGCTGTTTTTGGCGACCCCTGAAGGCAAAAAAACGTTGAAGAAATTAAAAGGCAAATATCAGCAAATTGCCGATCAAGTGGAGGAGTCCTTAGCTGATATTGGTTTGGAAATTGAAAACCCCCCGGAAGGAGAAAATGATGAAGGAGATAAAAACCCCATTGAACAATCAGAAGATACTGCTTCTTCTTATCAACACATCAATGAACTCCAATTACGCGGCCGAGATCAAGCCCGGCGGTTTTTTAAACGTCATTGAAGATATTTAGGTAAAATCCTCCAGATTTAAAAATAACTTGCAAGTAGTAGGAACTGGGCTGCGGAATACTGGCAAAGCCAGGCCGAGGCTGATATAATTTCTCTGCCATGGAAGCTTCACAGCTGCGTCAAAAATTTCTTAATTTTTTCCAAAAAAAGGGACACGTTGTTATCCCTTCAGCTTCACTGGTTCCTTCAACTGAGGTTGAGCTTTCCGGTATTCAAAAAGTGCTTTTTACTACTGCTGGCATGCATCCTTTAATTCCCTATCTTCTGGGAGAAGCACATCCTGAGGGTAAAAAACTGGTTAATGTGCAAAAATCTTTAAGAACTGATGACATTGATGAAATTGGAGACATCCAACACCTTACTTTTTTTGAGATGCTTGGTTATTGGTCACTTGGGGATTATTTTAAAAAAGAATCGATTCATTATACTTTTGATTTTTTCACTGAAATTTTAGGATTTAAAAAAGAGGATATTTCTGTAACAATTTTTGCCGGAGACGAGGATGCTCCTTTTGACCAAGAGGTCTATGACACTTGGAAAAACGACATTGGAATCCCTGAGGAGAGAATATATAGATATCCTAAAAAAGAAAATTGGTGGGGACCAATTTCTGAAACTGGTCCATGTGGTCCTTGTACCGAAATATTTGTCGATACTAAAATTCCAGATTGCGGACCAGATTGTGGACCAGCTTGTAAATGCGATAGGTTTGTTGAAATTGGCAACAATGTCTTTATGGAGTACTTCAAAAATCTTCAAGGTAAGTTCGGGAAACTCTCCCAAAAAAATGTTGATGTAGGTCTAGGTTTAGAGCGGCTTGTAATGTTGGTTCAAAACAAAGAAACCGTTTTTGAAACTGATTTATTCGAGGACATTGTTTCCAAAATTAAAGAATTAGCCAAATTCAAAGGTAATGAAATCGAAAGATCTGTGAGGATAATTGCTGATCATTTGCGTGCAGCTACATTTGCACTCGCAGATGGCGTCCAGCCTTCGAATTTAGATCGTGGTTATGTGGTTAGAAGACTGATTAGACGATCGATCCGCCATGGTAAATTAATTGGTATTAACGAAATATTTACCCCAAAAATTGCAGTTGAAGTAATTAAAAAAATGAGTGATGTTTATCCGGAACTCAAAGAAAACGAGAAATTTATTTTTTCGGAGTTAAACAAAGAAGAAGAAAAGTTTAGTGGGGCGCTTCAAAAAGGGATAAAGCGGTTTGGTATTTTTTCTTACGGTCAAAAACTGTCAGGAAAAGACGCCTTTGATCTTTTTCAAACATATGGTTTCCCAATTGAAATAACCGAGGAACTGGCAAAAGAAAAAGGTCTTGAAGTTGATATGGAAGGATATCAAGAGGAATACAAAAAGCATCAGCAAATTTCCCGTAAAGGCTTGAAGAAAAAATTTGCTGGAGGACTAGCTAGCCAATCTCCAAAAGTTATCGCTGGCCACACCGCTACCCACATTTTGCATCAAGCTTTGCGGGATGTTTTGGGCAATCACGTCCAGCAGACAGGCAGTAACATTACCGAAGAACGGATTAGGTTTGATTTTTCTCATCCGCAAAAAATGACTGAAGGTGAAATCGAAAAAGTTGAAAAAATTGTCAATGAGAAAATAGTCGCAAATTTACCGATCAAAAAGGAAATTTTACCTCTTGAAAAAGCCAGACAAATCGGTGCTATTGGTCTTTTTGGTGAAAAATATTCAAACAAAGTTTCAGTTTACTCGATTGGCAATTTTTCTAAAGAAATTTGCGGCGGTCCTCATGTTGGCTCGACAAAAGAATTGGGAAAATTTAAAATAGTAAAAGAAGAAGGTTTAGGTTCCAACCGCCGCCGAATTTATGCTGTGTTGGACTAAATTATTGGTTCAAAGGATTTTGACTTGTGGATCAAAACGACAACGACAAATTATGGGGGAATCCCCAATCACCACCAGCCAGTGCGAACGCCCCAAAAGGTCAGTCGACTGGGGGGAAAGCTTCAACTGCCCAGCCTGGTAGTCAATCTCCGACATCCTTTCTCTGGGAAGAAAGTTTACCAACCAAGGAAGCAACCAGCAGCCAGCCGGCAGAGGAAATTCCTCCCCAACTTGCCGACTTTGCCCCTAAAGTAATTCAGCCCCAAATCATACCTCAACCAAAGACCGAAGAGGAATTGGCAAAAAAAATCTTACCTGGTCAGTTTATTGTTGCCAGAAATCGACCTCCTGAGCCAGGATTGCAAACAACGCCGTCAGCTTCTCCACCCCAAAGAATTGAGGGAACCGAGACTAATTTTGGAAAGGGAATTATCTTTTTCTCACTGGTCGGTCTTTTCTTATTGATAGGCCTGGCTGCTGGCGGATTTTTTATTTGGCAAAATTACGGTCAAGGATTGGCGGGTAAAAACCAATTACCAACATTTCCGCTACCGATCAGAGTTAAGCCGATTGAAAGAGTCATCCCTGGTTACGGTCAAACCGAGCCGTCAATTGTGTCAATTGAGGAGACCTTTGAACTTGAAAAATATCTTGACCCTGATAAGAAATTTACTATTCAAAAACCAAAGGATTGGTCGGCCAACGTTAATGAAAATAAGGTAATTAGTTTTTTAAAACAAAAGCCTGATAAAGACTCTCTTGGTTGCCAATACGTCCCAAAAATTGAAATCAGTTTGGCAAAAAGCGGAAAGGAAAGCCTCAAAGATTATTTTGCCAAGATCAAAAGTGAAATTTCCTCGCAGGAGAAGAATCAAATAATCGATGAATCAGATGTTTCGGAAAAAGATTTTTCCGCCTTAAGTTTGGAGGTAATTGTTTGGGGGGCAAAGTGCACAATTAATGCTTCAGATGCTCAGCCTACGGTTTCACCTGGTAGTCAAACTTCAACATCCTCGGCAGGACAGTCCCAAGATTTCGCGGTTCATTTTTCCAAATTAGCAGTTGGTTATAAAGACAATTTTTATTTGATTACGGCTTCTGCCCTTGAAGAGAAGTGGAATAACTATCATAATCTTTTCAATGCGGTTTTAACTTCATTTTCGCCAGTTGAGGAAACCTAAAAGATGAGTTTTTTGGATAAAGTTAAAGGTTATGTTGCCAAAAGAGAAGTTCCTCAATATTTTTTGGCCTTAAATATCGGCAAAGACCAGGTTGATGCGGTTATTTGGGGAGTGGTTGGCGGAAAGACAGAAACTTTAGCCGCCTCTTCTAAAGAATATCCAAATTCACAGGATTTACTTTTAGTGGCTGGGCAGATCATTGATCAGGTTGGTGAACAAGCGCAAGTTGACATCACGAAGGTAGTTTTTGGGGTGCCGAGCGATTGGGTGGAAAATGATAAAATTGTTTTACCTCACAGTGAAGATTTGCGCAAGTTAGCCGAAGATTTAGATTTGGATCCCCTAGCTTTTGTTTCGACAATTCAGGCAGTAGTTCATCTAGTTTCCCATTATGAACTTTCCGCGCCAAGTGCGGTTTTTGTGGAAACAAGCCGGCGGGAAATAACGGTCAGTTTGGTTCGCAACGGGAAAATCGAAGAAACCAAAACTGCTTCTCTGGCTGATAACTTTGCTCCCACTTTAGCAGAATTGTTGGCGGATTTTAAAAGCGAGAAACCTTATCCCTCAAGAATAATCATTTTTGGCAGCAGGGATCTTGGATCTTTTAAGGACCAAATTGACGCTTACAACTGGACTGGTAAAGAAACCGAACTTTCCCAACCGGAAAAACCGCCAATTTTTTTACATACCCCAAAGATTGATATTTTGGCCAAAGGGATTGGCGGAAAAGCAATAGCGTTGGCTGGAGCAACTGATTTGGGTTATGTTAAAGATCGTTTCTCCCTTGAACCGGAAAAAATTGGTAAAGTTGAAGAACCTGGCGAAATCAAAGAGAAAACGGAAGATTTCGGTTTTGTTTACGGCAGGGATATTTTAAAAGAACCAGCCAGATCTGAGGTTGTTACAGAGGATAAGGTTTCTCACTTACCGCCGGAATCAACGGAAGAAGAAACCGGTGGAGTTTCCGAGCTTCGAGGTGAAGAAGGCTTGGCGATTGAAAAGGAAACGATTTCTCTTTCTTCGGCTTGGCTTGGTTGGACGGAGAAAATCAGCGATCTTTTGTCTGGTAGGAAAGGTTTAGTTTTACTGCTTTTCGGGCTGATAATTTTAATTTTTATCGTCCTTTTTCTGGCCTGGTGGTTTGTCCCCAAAGCGACAGTTGAACTAGAAGTTAACGCCCAATCTCTGGAAAAGGAAGCCAAAATTACAGCCAGCCCCAGATTCTCAACAGTTAATCAAGAAAGAGGGGAAATCACCGCCGAAATTTTAGAAAATACCCAGAAAGATTCGAAAAAGGGAGTTGCCAGTGGCAAAAAAAATGTTGGCGAAAAGGCCAAAGGCAAGGTAACTGTTTTTAATAAAACCACTGCCCCCCGCACTTTTGCAGCCGGGACCACCATTGCTGGGTCTTCCTCTTTGGAATTTACTTTCGATGATGATGTGACGGTTGCTTCCCGAAGCGCCACGATTGAAGGGATTACTTTCGGCAAAACAGATGTTGGGGTGACAGCTAAAACAATCGGACCAGATTCAAACCTGGCTGCCGGCAAAGATTTTGCCATTGCCGACTTTGACGAAAGTCTTTATGCCGCTCACAACGATCAACCTTTTTCTGGCGGCAGCAGTAAAGAAGTAACAACTGTTTCTGACAAGGATATCGAACAGTTAAAAACCGCTCTGCTTGATGACTTATTCAAAAAAGCCAAAGATGAAATTGGCCAAAAGTTAAAGGAAGATCAAAAGTTAATTGATGGAGCGATCGGCAAAAAAGTTATTTCTCAATCTGCCGACAAAGATGTCGATGATGAAGCATCGGTAGTCAATTTGACGATGGAAGTGGATTTTAAAGCCACTGTTTACAAGGAAGGCGATCTTAAGGAAGTTTTAAAGGGTTTAGTTACCAACGCTGTTCCTGAGAAGTTAAAACTTGCCGACGGTGGAATCAAAACTCAAACTGAAGTTTCCCAACTTGCCGACAATGGCGATTTAGTTTTAGACGCCAAGCTTACTGCCGATTTAGTTCCCAAGTTTGACGAAGGGCAGATTCAGGGAAACCTAGCTGGTCAAAGTACCGAAAAGGCCCAGGAATATCTAGCCTCAATACCCGAGGTCGTCAGCGCAAAAATTACTCTTAGCCCACCGTTGCCCGGGCCTTTGAAAAAGATGCCCAAGGCCGCCGGCAATATCAAGATTGTGGTGGCCAAAAAATAATTTTAACCTGGCCCAATTTGCCCAAACTCAAGTTGATGAAACCGTATCGATATTGTTATTTAAAACAAACAGCCACTCCCACTTGGCATAAGATGGCTCAGTTTAAAAAGGGCAGTTTTTGGCCCCTGGGTTTGGTGGCGATCGGGGTTTTCCTCCTGGCTTATTTTTTTTGGCCAACCGTTTCCTGGTATCTCAAATTCCACCCGCAAGTTCAAAAAAACCATGCAAAAGACAGCCAACCCCAAGTTGCCGGTTACAGTCAGGAGGGAATTGTGGTTCAAAAAAATGCAGACGGCTTTTCCTATTTTGTGACCATGGACAAAAGCCGCTCTTATTCAATTTCTGAATTTACAATTTCAGTTCCCAAGCTTGATATCAAAGATGCCAAAGTCGAAGTTGACAGTTTGGATTTTCAAAAAAATTTAGCTCATCTGCCTGGTTCAGCCCTGCCTGGAGAAGTCGGCAACGTTTTTATTACCGGCCATTCGGTCTTGCCCCAATTTTTTAGCCCGGACAATTATTTGACTATTTTTTCGACCTTACCCAAACTGGAAATTGGCGATTTAATTGAGGCCCAAACCGCCGGAGTAATCTGGCAATATCGAGTGGTAAAAACTTCAGTAGTTGATCCACTTGACCTTTCGGTTATTCTTCCTCCCAAGACAGATGGCCGTTTTCTTTCTTTGATGACTTGCGTTCCCCCGGGTTTGAGTTCCAAACGCTTGGTGGCGACTGGCAAGTTAGTTGAGGGAGGCGAAAATTAAAAATAATATTTTGGCAATTGATTTTGGTCAGCGGCGAATTGGCTTGGCACTTAGTCAAGATGGTTTCGTTACCCCTTATAAAGTTTTGGCCAACGATCAGAATTTTTTAGCTGTCTTGGCCGAAGTTGTTGCTGAATTTGAGATTGGAAAAATTGTTATTGGTCTTCCTTCACCCAAAAGCAAAATGGCCGGACAAATTAAAAAATTTGCTCAAAAAGTAAAAAAAATTTTTGCTGGGGAAGTTGATTTTTGGGATGAGACTCTAACCTCAATTGAGGCTCAAAATATCCTGGCCAAAGAAAATGTTTCTCCCAAAAGGGGCAAAAAATTTAGCGATGCTTTAGCTGCCAGTTTAATTTTAAATTCTTACCTGGCGGACAAAAGATGATTGGCGGGAAGAAAAAATTCAGTTTAGTTTCCTTTCTGGTTTTTTTGGCAGTCTTGGTCTTGGCTGCTTTTCTGACTTTCAATTATTTAACTTCGGCTCCAAAAAAATCCAGCGATCAAGTTGAATTTTACATTTCACCCGGCGAGGCATCGGAAAAAGTTGCCCAAAGACTAAAAGACGCAGGTTTAATTCGCAGCCAGTTGGCTTTTCGCCTTCTGCTTGTCAAAGATGGTCTGACCAAAAAAATTCAAGCTGGGCGCTTTTTACTTTCTTCTGACCTTTCAGCTTCAGAGATTGCCCAGAAGTTAACCCATGGAGTTTTGGATGTTTGGTTGACTATTCCCGAAGGCTGGCGGGCCGAAGAAATCGCGGCCGAATTTGAAAGTAAACTTGGGATTGTTCCCGCTGATTTTCTCAAAGTGGCCAAAGAAGGCCAGATGTTTCCCGATACCTATCTTTTGCCAACTGATATAACCGCTGCCAAAGCGGCCGAAATGATGCTTGCCAATTTTGAAAAGAAGTTTGACGTTGCCTTAAAAAAAGAAGCTCAAAAACAGGGCCTTTCACCAGATCAAGCTTTAGTTCTTGCCTCAATTGTTGAGCGGGAAGCGAAATTTTCCGAAGACCGGCCAATTGTGGCTGGTATCCTTTTGAAACGCTGGCAAAATGGAATGGCTTTAGGGGCCGATGCGACTTTGCAATATGCTTTGGGTTATAGCCAAGAGGAGAAAACTTGGTGGCGCAGAAACATTACCGAGGAAGATTTAAAACTTGATTCGCCGTACAACACCCGCAAATCTGCCGGTTTACCCCCGGGGCCGATTTGCAATCCTGGTTTGAGTGCTATCAAGGCGGTTGCCAACCCCCAAAAGACCGACTGGTGGTTTTATTTATCTGACAAGGAAGAGAAGATGCACTATGCGGTTACTTTGGATGAACATCTCCAAAACACCCAAAATTATCTCTAAAAAAAGAAGTTGAAAGCTGTTACCAGAGACAAAAGTAAAAAATTAGGAAGTAGGTTTAGGCGAGGGTGTCGGGGAAGGTTTGACCGAAGGCGTTGGGGTTTCTTTTTCGACGATACAAGGTTCAAACTCGGCTTTTTCCTCCTTGGTTAAAGTGGAAGTGTTGCCTTTTTCCTGAATTTTTCCAAGTGTTTCTTGACTGACAGATTGAAGAACACAGTCAATTTTTACTCGACCGATGCCTGGAATGGTTGCTTCGGTTTGAGTTTGCCCTTGTTGCTCGGTTGAAGGCGTAGGAGTCGAGGAATTAAAAAAACTTTTAAAACCGTTCTCGCGGATATTGAAAATAACGGAGAGAATCAAAAAAAGGCCAATCAGAATCCAAACAAGATAAAAAACGGTCCCCAAAGATTGGTTGAGAGAATGGAGAAGTGAGCCCTTGGGTGACAAATTCTTTGTTGGTTTCGGGACTTCGAGAGCTTCTTTTGGCGCCTTCTTGGCTCTTTTGAGAATTTTTGGCAACATTCTGGATAGACTAACTGATTGGCTGGCTAAAATCAAGAGTTAATTTTTGCCCCTTGTCTCTTTTTGGTACTCAAAGTGGGAGAAGACGGTAGTATAGAGAGAAACGCCGACAGCTGGCACCAAGACAAAATAGATGGCAAAATTTTGAAAAAATACCCCCAAAAAAGCAATTACCCCAGCCGCTTTAAAAAGTTTGCCGCCTAACTGGTGGGTTTTCTTCCAAACCTGATCACTTGAGAGGGTCCAGGGGGTTCTGATGCCGATAAACCAATTTCTTTTGGCGTTCTCCACCAAAATTCCGGTGTAAAAAAAGAGTATTCCCAAAGCCGGTACCAAAAGCTGGATCAAATTGAAGCGGAAATTGAGGTTCCAAAAAATGGTCAAAAGATAAAGGTAAAACAAAAAAATGATAATCAAAAGCACAAAGGTGTCAAAATACCGCCGGAATTTGGCGATATTTTCGCCCAAAGGATCAATTTTGGGTATTAAAATAAAAAGCAAAAGTAAAAAAGTTGAAATTGCCGGCATCAAAAACAACCCCCAAAATTTCGGCAGGTAACCATCAACTTAGCCTTTGATGTTCCAATGCGAAGCCAAAAGCTCGGGCATCCTCGGGTAAAGAATAATTCCCAAAAGAAAGGAAAGAATAACAATTGTCAAAACGCCAATTTCACTTTTTCTCATCGTCAATATTTACCCTCATCGATTATAATATATTTCGATCAATAGTAGCGGGAATTGATAAGTTTATCCTGAGGAAAAATTTACAATTAGAAGATTAATGATTGGAGGTGAAAAAAATGGCAGGATATGTTACTGATATCGAGGAAAAAACCCAGAGCAATCAGAACTTTCGTCAAGTCCTTTTTACCGCTCCATACAGTCAATTGGTGGTGATGAGCCTTTTGCCCAACGAAGAAATCGGCACTGAGACCCACCAGGATGTTGATCAGTTTTTGCGAATCGAGTCTGGAGAAGGGAAGGCGGTTTTGGCTGGTGAAGAATTTCCTCTCAAAGATGGTTCAGCAGTAGTTGTTCCCGCGGGAGTCAAGCACAATATCGTCAATACTTCTTCTGAAAATAGCCTGAAACTTTACACCATTTACAGCCCAGCCGAACATCGCGATGGAACGATCCACAAAACCAAAGAAGACGCGCAAAAAGATACCGAAGACCACGTTTAAATTTAAGCGGGTCATTTTATCAGACTCGAAAAGAAGTGATGATTAGCGCAAACTTGTTGAAGCTAGATCAGCCGGATAAAAAAACTGCTACAATTTAACTGGTGAATCAAATACTGTTAATTACCACCATCGCTACTCTTGGTCCTTTAGTTGGTTCTCTCTTGGGAGTCTTTCAGCGGTGTTCGGAAAAAATTCTTTATAACTTTTTGGGATTTGCCGCCGGCATTATGCTTGCCATTTCTTTTATCAACCTTATCCCAGAAAGCCTTAAAGTTACGACTCTGGTAATGGTTGTGTTTGGAGTAATTTTTGGTGCAATAATCATCTTTTTGGTTAAAAAAGCCATTCCTCATATTCCCACTTCCCGCCATTTTCATGAGGATTCTTTACAAAAAATTGAAAATACAGCTACCTTAATAATAGTTGGCATTTTCATCCATAATTTTCCCGAGGGTTTGGCAATTGGCATCGGGTTTCTTCAAAGCTTTCATCTTTCCTTGGCAATTGCCTTGGGGCTTGCCATTCATGATATCCCCGAAGCTGTTTGTACTTCCTTGCCTTACTATTCTCTCAATGGCAAACGCCTAAAGTCTTTTTTGGTTTCCGCCTCAACAGTGATTCCAACCCTTTTGGGAATATTGATCGCCTATTTTTTTCTGGGCGCAGTTTCTTCCGCCTTAATTGGATTTTTAATGGCCTCAACCGCCGGAGTGATGATTTACATTGCCGCAGACGAGCTTATTCCCGTTTCTTTTAGCAAACTTCGTTTTGGCTCGATTTATTCCCTGGCTTGCGGCCTGGCGACAGTTGTCCTTTTAACCTTGATTTAAAAGAAGAGGCAATAAAGAAAGGGTAAGATAGAAGGGTGCAAATAATTTCGATATCGCTTTTGGTTTTAAATTCTCTTCTCTGGGTTGTTTTTTCAATTGTTTATTTTTTCAACTACAGCAATTGGTTGGGGATGATGAATTTTGCCATTGGAAGCCTGCTTTTATTGGATGCTTTTTTATACCTTGTTGTTGCCTGGGGAATATTCAAAAAAATAAAAATCTTATACTATTTTGGTCTTTTCTTAATTTTTGGGAATATCGTTCTTTTTATTGTTGATGAATTTGGCCTAGTCGACTTTGCCGTCCTTGCCCTAAACTTGGCAATCCTGGTCGCTTTAATTTTTTCTAAAAAAAGGCTGCTTAGGAAATAACCACCGCACTTGCCACTTATTGCTTGGGTAAGATGTATAATTAATCAATGAAACTATTTTGGCCGCAGGAAGTAAGAAAAAACTTTAATGCATTCAATATTCGAACTGCAGGTAAAAAGTTTTTCCAAAAATCCCACCGGAAAGCAAATAAACAGAAGTAGATAGGATAAACTCCCTTTTTAGGTTTTCCACCAATCTCCCCAAAAAGCTTGTAGTGAGTTTCACCGAACCAACTTGTACTGAGCCTGTCGAATTACTTGTGGTGAGCGGAGCCGAACCATGCTAAAATCAGCTTAAATTTTCTTGACACCCCAGCCAGCTAGGCATAAAATCTCTTCATGGACTATCTAAAATATTATTTTTTAGAAGAATATTTATTGAAAGAAGTTAGAGGTAATTTTGAAAAAAGGGGATTTTTAACCCCTGAAGAATTTTTTTGTATTATAATTTGGAAATCAAATCGGGCAAAAACTGCAATAAAGAGAAAATTGCTTAAATTTAATTCAGATTTGAGAAAAGCAGTAAAAAACCTTTCCTCTGAAATTTTCAATGAAAAATCAAATGATAAAAAACTTGAAATTTTGCTTAACAACTGGAAATTTCAACTGCCAGTGGCTTCAGCTATATTAACAATTTTGTATCCTGATGATTTTTCCGTTTATGATATAAGAGTTAGAAATGAACTTGGAATAAAAGACTTTTGTGGATCAAAAGACCAAATTGAAAAATATTTTTCTGAATTTTTACCTAGAGTGGACTCCTTAAAACGTATAAAAAAATTAAGGGATAAGGATAGATATTTGTGGGCTAAGTCTTTTTATAAAGACTTAGAAAAGTTTTTACAAGCTAACTAGATTGACTTTTGGGTTTTGTTTGGTTACCTTAAATTAAGTGGACTTCATCTTTAAATTGCTTTTTAAAATTGACGAACTTGTTGATGACCTCGAATACCGGGTTGGAAATTTTTTTGATCCGCCAGCTAAATTTATCAAAGGGAAAGATGACACCGAATCTTGGTGCCAAAGAATTACTACCAGACAAGCCCTTCGTTATACCAAATATATGGCCAAAAGGTCGCAAGGGCTAGCTGCAATATTTGGACCCGCGGATTTTTCCAGTTACCGATCAAAAGATAGGAAACTTTTAGAAGAACTAAGGACCGAGGTCCTCAGGCTCTGTGAATACGAAAAGCAACTGTATCTTGGTACACTAAAAAGAAAAATGACAGAGGAAAGATGATAACAATCCGAGTGCTTATTTTAGAAGATGACCTTGAAGCTCTCGAACTAATCTTTTCAAAACTTCTCGAGATTGAAAACGAGAAGGAAGTTAATTTTTCCGTTACCACTCTTTCCAATTATTTGGAAGTTGAGAAGTACATAAACAGCCAGGAAAAAGTTGATTATGATATTTTGCTTTTAGACCGTGACGATTCTTTGGGTGGCTCGTTTCATAACGTTAATCTTTCCCTTTTTGACAAAGACAGGGTAATTTCAATTTCATCCGTTCCCCAATATAACTCGGAAGCAATGGCAATTGGGGTAAAAAGAGTGGTTTTAAAGGATTATTCAAATCTTTTTAATTTTGCCGAAAAGGTAAAAGAGGAAATATTAAAGTTTATTTAGAATTTTATCGCAGTTTTGCTTATTCTCAAATTCTTCCTTGTTGTTGAAGTTGCGGAAAGTAAAATCTTTAGTCAACAAAAGTCAGCGCTGTTCCTTTTTTATTCATTCGTCCGGTGCGGCCGATACGGTGAATATAATCGTCATAAGTTTTCGGTAGATCGTAGTTGATTACGTGGGAAACGTTATCAATATCAAGTCCCCTGGAGGCTACATCAGTAGCGAGAAGGATGCTGATCTCATCTTGCTTGAAGCTTTTCAGGGTCTTTTGTCGCTGCCCCTGTGACCTATTGCCATGAAGCGCCCCGACTCGGAAACCTCGGTCGGTCAATTGTTTATTAAGCTTCTCAATGCCATGTTTGGTACGGCCGAAGATAAGCACTTTGCTAAAATCTTCTTTATTTAAAAGATCATGGAGTTGCTCTAGCTTTTGGTCGTGACTAACTACTTTGACGACATCTTGGTCAATATTTTCCGCAGTATCTTGCTTTTTGACTGACACTGTCACTGGGTCTACCACAAAGGCGTCAAGTATCTCCCTCACCTTCGGGGGGATAGTGGCCGAGAAGAATAGCGATTGGCGCTGCCTTGGAAGTAGCGAAATGAAATATTTAACATCTCTGATAAAACCAATATCCACCATCATATCTACTTCGTCCAAAACTATGGTCTGGAAATCTTCTAGATGTAGAACCTTTCTTTCGATAAGATCCTTGAGCCTACCCGGCGTGCCAATGACAACGCTGGGTCGGCGTCTAATATCGGAAATCTGCCTATGTATATTGGCTCCACCAATTACCAGGCTGGAGTAAATATCCATCCCCCTGGCTAATATGTGAAGCTCTTCGTTTATTTGCCCCGCCAATTCTCTAGTCGGCGTGACGATTAAAACTCTTTGATTTCTGTCCGTATAGATCTTGTTGATCAGAGGGATCAAAAAAGCCGCTGTCTTACCGGTGCCTGTAGTTGCCAATCCTATCAAATCCTTGCCTTCAAGAATGGGAAGAATTGCTTTATCCTGAATAGGGGTAGGCTGGCTGTAACCTTTGCTAGCGATGTTTTGTTTTAGGGCCTCTTCAATATCAAAGTTTGCAAACCGGTTCTGGGGGATGTAAGTAGCCTCATCAGAGGCCCCGGTCGCTCTCTTTATAAAAATACTTATATCATCTCCCAATTCGCTTTTAGGTCCATTAGAATACCTTCTCGCGTTCGAGAAACTTTTTGGGTAACTGTAGCTACCGCCATTAGCAAATTTATTAAATTTTCTTCGGCCAAACCCTCGGCGGTGTTTGCCAAAGCTAATCGCATTTCGTTTATACATAATTTATTGAAAGAGAAACTTAAGAAAAGTCTTGAAAGTGGTCTGCAAGAACTTTGAAATCTTAGGCCTGCCCGACAAACCTGACGGCAGTCTAGGCGGGCGGTGAGCTAATTTCAAAGATACCTATGCAGAAATTGCGAAGGAAGAGCAATGTATTAGCTCGTATTCTAATTCAACTATAACAGTTTAACACAAAGAAGCGAAAAAAGCAAATACTATCGGATTATCGATAAAGTTCCGCGCGTTTCTTGGATAATCACTAGATTAGTTATCTTCTAGGAGAAATTATATCTAGATTTGAGGTGGAGTGTTTTCGGGTTGCACAGAGGTTTTCTTCTTCCTTAATTTAAATATAAAGATACTTCCAGTTAACATCAACAAAAGTATAAACAAAGAGGAAAGACCCAGAAGCAATAAATTTTTTGAATTTACTAAATTGTGCTTAACAGTCGGGGTAGAATTTGTCGGAGTAGTTGGAGTATTTTGAGCTACTGCTTTGTAGGTAGTGAAGTGTTTCGCTGTAAATTTCAAGGTCTTTTTGTTTTGATCCCAAACTTTATTTTCAACGTCTTTTTCGGTTGCTTTCTTTCCATCAACCTCAATTGCCGGCTCCTCGTCAAAAGGTAGGTTTCTCATCGTAATCTCCGCTGGTTTGTTAAGTTGAGGCGCGAGGTTGGAATTGACTGTTACTTCAGCTGGCTTGTCGAGTTGGACGTATTGATCAAGATTTTCAATTTTATTGTTGTCACACATATTGACGATGGGTTCTTTGAACTCGATTTTATTTTCACCAACGTCGTCAAGAACAATGTTTATCGCTTCACTAAGACTGCAAACTTGAACGAAATTTGTTGTTTCAGATCCTGGTTTTAGAAAAACTCCAGGGGGAGAGACTAGAATTATCTTAATTCCCGATGACCTAGTTGCTTCATTTCCAGGGTTACTGAAATTAAGCTGGGCGTTTGAAGCTGATGAAGAAAGAAGGAAGAAAGTCGCAACAATAGTGGAGACTGCTAAAGCTTTTAACCTATTCATGATTTAAGTTTAACATTGGCTTTCTGAAAAAGAAATCTCGATATCTCAAATTCTTAAGAACAGGTGCTATATCTAAAGATGGCCAATACTATTTGGGAGAAACTAAATCTAGACTTGAGAGCTGGTGAGACTCATGCACCAATTGATGAAAGGCAGCCTGTGTTTTTCGATCGACAAATCCTCAAGGGCGATATTTTTCTTGGCGGCAAATGCCGAGACTGTTTCGAAGCTGGCGGACAGTTCCAGATTTAATATATGGGCATTATGAAAGGAAATGAAATCACTCACATTTTCGGTCACTACTTCAGTCTACTCCTTGAATTCAAATAAGCAAGGTGTCAAATGTATGTTTTCTTGATATCTCCTCTGAACCTACCATTCTCAAATTCTCCAAGAACATTAGAGTAGGGAAATTTTCCCCGTCCGCAAAATTCATCCCCGCCCCGCAGCAGATTACTTCATTATTGATTAAAAACTCTTTTTACCAGAAGAGAAATAAGCGATTGAGATTTTTTCTTAATTTTGTCTACGGGTCTTGACCAAACGGAAAGGATTATCCACTCTTTCTTATCGTTCTGTTTAGCAACAACTTCTATTTTTTTATTACCATACGTTCTGGAACAAATCCATGCGCCCCTGTTTGCTGCATACCTTTTTTGTTGTGGATTTTTCCAGGTCGCCCAAGCATCCCCTTGTTTTATTCCCCGCTCTTTTAGTTTTTCTAAAGCGTGGCTAGTCCAGACTAATCCACCGAAGTTTTGATTCACTTTATTCTCCCCAATCTTATCATGGGTTTGTTGCTGTTGTCTTTCGAAATATTATTCTATCTTTTTATTGAGAACATTAGAATAACTGCAGTTTTTGACAACTGGCGTTCCCGGATTGTAGAATACCCAATTATGGCTCCAAGCGAACTCGAAGCTTTCAACAGCAATACTAGAAGATGGGTTAGGGTGGGTAAAGTTAAACCCGGTGATCAGCCAGGCTCCTTATCTAACAACAAACCAGATGGTTCAAGAGAGATAATTTTTTTGGATGTTCTCCTGACGATTTGCAGACTACTATTTGGCGTTCTAAAGCAGGTATAAGTGTTGAAGTTGGCAAGGCGGGAGTAGTAACGCCGTGGCCGGGGGCGCAAGAAATTATCAAGGAGTTGGGTTATGGCGAGTCTTTTGAAATGGAAATTAAGATTGATCAAGGAACGACCGGAAAAGTTCGTTTCACTCACAAATAATCCCTCAACCATTCTCAAATCCGCAAGATATTAGAATAAGAGTTTTATTGACACTTTTGTTGATTTAGTCTAGACTTGCTTCCAACAATGGAAAAATACAAAATTCCTTTAGCCATAATTTTAGCTGCCGTCATTATCGGTCTGGCATTATTTTTTGGTTTAAAATCCCAGCAATCCGAAAAAATAACTTCAACAGCTTCTCCAACCATCTCTCAATCAAATCCCACAATTACTATGACCCAAACTGCTCCCTCGCCGACTTTGGTTCCAATTTCTCTTCCCAGTCCGGCATTTTCCGAAGACGATGCTGATGCCATCAAAACCGCTCTTTCGACAAAACTTGGAACTAGCAAAGAAAATTTAGTATTTGAAGTTTCCAAGAAAGATGATAAACATGCCAAAGGCAATGTTCGGGAAAAAACTTCAGAAGTTGGCGGCGGATACTGGCTGGCGGCCAAAACTGACAGCAGCTGGTCAATAGTTTATGATGGTCAAGCAAACCCAACCTGTGGCCAAATTGCCCCTTATAATTTCTCAACCGAAATGGTTCCTGAGTGCTTAAATAACTTAGGCAATGTTGTTACCAGATAACCTTCCTAATTGACACCTTGAACTTCCAAATCTTAAAATCCCAAGCAAAATAGTCTTTTTTCAAATGAGAGAACAGGAGCGACTGTTGCACGATTTAAAAATGGACAGGAATATTGGCAGAGGAGTCTATGGAGTTTTCCTTCTTTTGGCAGCCGGTTCATCGTCGGCTACTGCCGGATCTTTACCAATTGTTCTTTTGGATATTTTGCCTCATTGGGCAGAATTGGCAATGGCCGGCGGCGGAGCATTGTTTATACCGGGTTCATTTGAGCAAGCTACATTGATGAAACGCTGGCTAAAACAAGCTGACCAAGCTATTAAAAAATTAGAATCACAAACTCAACCAGTTTCTAATTCATAACCGCTCTCAAATTCTTTTTCCCATTCGATAGTTCGACCTCGATTACCGTAAATAAATTCAAGGGTGAGTCTGACCTTCCAGACGTTCTTAAACACCATGATATAATTCCTTTGTGATCATTACAAAAGACAAACCATTTACAAAAGATGAAATTAAAAAATTGCGTGAACTTTTTGATATATACATTAAGACAGTAATAGATGTTAAGAAAGAAGTTTGTTCGTCAGGTTGTGATCGGCGTTTTGAATCTGAGAAAATATTGTTAGAGAGCGGGTCTTTGCAATCTAACCTTTGGGGTGGAGGAATCGATCTTAAAACAAAAATTATCGACTGCAGAGCATTTATTAACATCCGTCCAAACGATAAAAACACAAGCGATGAAATTCTAAATCCTAAAATAAGAGAAAAATTTGATGATTTAATGCATTATTTTTTTAAAGAAGTTTTATGAATAATTACATTTCTCTGGCATCTTTATCGATGGATTTGAAGCGGGCAGCACTTGGATATTATGGGAATTCTAAAGAAATGGCTGAGTGTTTTTACCAAGAAGCTCTTAGAAGAAAAGAGGAGATTGATATAAAATCGGTATCGCCATATCTGGTGAATTTGCTTGATAAAGTAGATCAGCTTAAAAAGGTAAATGGTAATTTAGAAAAAGCTGAAATAGCCCACACTTTATCTATACTTTTCCAAAATGCTGCAGTAACTTTGGCAAACAATCAAAAATAGAACGAAAAATAAAACCTCTTCAACAAGACCACCCGACTTCCTAAACTACCCTTAGGTTCTCCCGAGATGAAGTTAATTTAATTGAAATACGGCAAAATTCAAGATTGCGGCGAAGGTGACCCAGAGAATATAAGGGATAAGAATTATTCCTGCCGGTTTGGAAATTTTGTAAAAAGCAATGAGAATATGAATTTCTTAACTGGTGATTTTGCTTCGTCGGGAAATCGCAAGCGCCTCTTCAAAAGTCTTTCTGGCCAGTTCTTCGTTTTCAGCGGTGAGTCTGGGCATCGGGGTAAAGATTTGGCTGCCTCTTGCTTGTAGAAATTCCAAAGCAGTTTGGACCCGGTGGGCGGGGATCGGTTTTAAAACTTCAGCTGGAATGATAAAGACTCTTCTTTTTTGTCGGTTAGGAAGAGTTATTAAAGTCGGTCCGACTTGTTTGAATCTTTGGCCAATTTGTGATAGAAGCCAATTATAAACAAGCATTGTTTTACCAAAAGGCGTTGAAAAATCACTTAAATCTTTTCGGTCGGAATCTTTATAATCACCAATTATCCGGCTGGCGACAATCCGCTCTGCCTTACCTTCCCTTCCTTGTTGATCCAGTCTTTTTTGGACTGATTTTTTTCTCTCTTGCAATCTTTTGATGTAATCCGGCTGAACCTGGATATAAAAAGTTTGACCATCAAGTTGATAAACCAACAGACAATCTGGTTTGGCAAGGTAAGAATAGTTGAGATCATCATCAATTAGGCGGTAAAACCTTTCCTCTACAATCCTTCGGCCAATATCTGCGATTGTTTCTTGGGAAGCAGCTTGACCTGACGCGACTAACAAATCTCCCCTGAAGGTTGCAATTTGCTGGAGGTGGAAAAAATCAAGCCTAAATTTCTTGGCGACCTCTTCCCAGACTGGCACCAGTCTTTCTTTAATCATTCTTTTTTCCAAATTAGAATTCCCGGGCCTTAGAGGTCGGTTTTCATAGCAGAATCTTTTTCGGTGATTTTTTAAAATTTCCAGAATTTCTTCAGAACGCCAACCAGTTGGATAAAAATTAGCAAAAACGGTTTTTAAATCCCAAGAAGGATAATCTTCTGGTGGGAAGCAATAATTGCTTCGGAATCGATAAATAAAATTTGTCGGTACCAAAAAGAAATCAATCGCACGGCCAACCGCCAAACTGGCATCCACTACATTCCGCGGTCTTACTCCTTCAATATCCCGATAAATAATTTTTTCAATTTCTGATAGGGTAATCAGGCTGTCTATTTTAAATTCTTTTTCTGGGGTGACCGGTTGATCAGGCGGTGCCACCTGCCAAAAGGAATTTTCTGGTCCAATAGCAAACTCCAGTTGGCCTGTTTCTTTTCTTCTCATAATGGGGCGATTTTAGGCGATAGGCAGTAAAATATCAAGCTTGTTGCAAATTTGATGGTTTAGGTATAGATTAGTAAATTACCGATCATTCAAGAAGGAAAATGATGGCAAATCCAGAAAGAAAAATTTTGGTTCCAGATGGAGATACAGCTTTTCCCCATCCGCCGGGCGTGGTTTGTAAAGCTGCATTGAGGTTGCGTGATGAACTTTTGCGGATTGAAAATATGTATTATAGAGAAACTCCGATCGGTCGTTGTAGTCGAAAAACTGGGGGAATCAGCGGCTGCTTAGTTGAAATTATCCCGAGAAAAAAAACTGAAAAGACCCCTCTTTAACCTCGAAATTGACTTAATCTAAGGTAGAATACAACTTCTGCTATAATTCTATAGCCATGAGTGAACTTCAAGACAGTGAATCAGTTGAACCAAAAACAGAAGATCGGCTGGTCGCACTTGCCGCCGAACTTGGTTTTAAAGAACTCCAGGATTTAGTTGAATCCAGAAAAGCTTTAAATTCCACGAAAACCTTCGATGAATTCAGAAGTGGTTTGGTAAAGTACCAAGAAACTGCAGAAGCAGTCGTTGATAGGTTAGACGACAATGAACGTCCTAAAGGCCAAATTGGGTTAATTTTGGTAACTGCCAGCATTTATTATTCTAAAGAAATGTTTTCCGATTCCAGTAATGCAGTAAAAGATGCGATGGAATACGCGTATCAGATGCGTGACGATGAACTTGTACGTAAAATAGCAGATTTATGGTTTGCTGATCCGAAGTATACATATAAGAGAAGATTTTAAAATTTAATTGTTTGAAGATCATCCCCCCAGGCTAATAAAATCTTCCTCTTGACAAGATTTTGATTTCATGGTTTTATAGGGTAGTTTCAAAAATGATTGCAGACGTATGCAGGAAATGGGCATGCGTCGGATTTTTTTGTGGCAACCACCAAGTCTTGAGCACAAAAAAATCCACTTTGGCACAAATTTTTAAGACGGCCTAAATTTTTGCGGTCTGGCTCTTTCTTTGTTTCTCCAAAGCGGCAATCTTTCAAAATAAAATTCTTTTCTAAAAAATTTTACCAATGCAGAAAAACGACAACAGTCGCCAATTCTGGGGAAAAGAAGTTAAACTTCCTCCTCTTGATTTAACCAGTGTCCAGAAAGAATCATTTGCCTGGTTTTTGGAAAATGGTATTCAGGAAATAATTGACGAGATTTCCCCAATTGAGGACTTTACTGGTAAAAATTTTGTCCTTGAGTTTGGCCCCCATCGGCTTGACAAACCAAAATACACTCCGGCTGAAGCGCTTGATAAAGGAGTAACTTATGATGCTCCCTTGAGGATTAAAACTATTCTCACCAACAAGCAAACCGGCAAAACAACCGAGGCAGAAGTCTTTCTTTGTGATCTGCCCCTGATGTTGGAAAAAGGGACTTTTATCATTAATGGAATTGAACGGGCGGTTGTTAATCAACTTGTTAGAGCTCCGGGAGTCTATTTCTCCGGTGAAATTGATCCGGTGACTGGAGCCATGCTTTACAATGCCGAAATTAGGCCGGTGAGGGGTTCCTGGCTTGAGTTTAATATTAGTCGCAACGATGTGGTTTCCGTCAAAATTGACCGCCGGCGAAAATTTATGGCTACAGTTTTTCTGCGAGCAATGGGTTTTTCATCTGACGAAGAAATTTTAAGGGTTCTTGGCCCATTTGAAAAAGATCAAGAACGTCATTTTCTCGCCGCTACTTTGGAAAAAGATCCCACCAGTTCCAAAGAAGAAGCGCTTTTGGAGATTCACCGCCGAATGCGGCCGGGCGATCCCATTGTTTTAGAAAATGCGAGGAATTTAGTCGAAAATATGTTTTTTAATCCCAGGCGCTACAACCTTTCCAAGGTTGGTCGCTTTAAAATTGACAAACGGCTGGCCAAAATTAGGGAGGAGCTGGTTGCCAAAGGAATCAGTTGGGATGATAAAAGTCAAGTTTTGCAGTCGGCCGATTTTCTGGCGACTTTTGCTTACCTTATAAGACTTGCCAACGGCGAAGGGAAGGTTGATGACATCGATCATCTAGCCAACCGGCGGGTGAGAAGAGTTGGAGAGTTGGTTGGACAGACGGCTTTTAGAGTGGGGATGCTCAGACTTGAGCGGGTGGTTAAAGAAAGGATGAGTCTTTCTCCTTTGGATGAGCCAGTCAATCCGGCGACCTTAATTAACGCCCGGCCGGTAATTTCGGCGATTAACGAATTCTTCCGTTCAAGCCAATTGTCAACCATTCTTGACCAAACCAATCCTCTGTCAGAACTTGATAACTTGCGGCGCTTGACTGTTATGGGTACGGGTGGCATTACCCGCGAACGGGCTTCCTTTTCTATCCGCGATATTAATCATTCGCAATACTCAAGGGTTTGTCCAATTCGTTCACCGGAGGGTCCTAACATTGGGCTAGTTACCTATATGGCCCTTTTCGCTCGAGTTAATGAATACGGATTTTTAGAAGCGCCTTATCGCAAAGTTGTCAAAAACAAACGAGGCAAACCAAGAGTGACTGATGAAATTGTCTATCTGGCAGCCGATGATGAAGAAGATTACTACATTACCCATTCAGGGGTTGAATTGGACGCAAAAGGTCAGATTTTAGAAGAGAGAGTACCGGTTCGTTACCAGGGTGATTTCTTAACTGCTCCCTCCTCAAGAGTAGAATTGATAGATGTTGTTCCTCGACAAATTGTTGGCACTTCAGCCTCACTTATTCCCTTTTTAGCTCATGATGAGGCCAACCGGGCATTAATGGGAACTCACATGCAATGCCAGGCGGTGCCGCTTCTTGCCCCAAGCACTCCTTTAGTTGGGACTGGGATGGAAAAAGTAGTGGCTGAGAACATGGGTCGGGTAACCCGGTCAGAAATTGACGGTAAGATTACCTATGTTGATTCTCAAAAAGTGATCGTTCGTGGCAAGAAAAACGGTAGGATTGATGAAATTTCCCATCCGGTTTTTAAATTTCAAAGGTCGCCGCAAAGTACTTGTTACTCTCAAAGACCACGAGTCAGAATTGGTCAAAAGGTCAAAAAAGGCGAGGTTTTGATTGATGGTCCGGCAACTGATCAGGGGGAATTGGCCTTAGGCCAAAACTTAGCAATCGCTTACATGACTTTTGAGGGCTTAGGTTATGAGGATGCAATTGTCATTTCTGACCGGCTAGTCAAAGAGGATATTTTAACTTCAGTCCATATTGAAGAATACGACGTGGTGGTAGTTGACACCAAACTGGGACCGGAGGAAACAACCCGAGATATCCCCAATGTTTCCGAGGAAGATTTGGCTAACCTTGATGAGGAAGGAATTGTGGTTGTTGGTGCCGAAGTTAGTCCCAACGACATTTTAGTTGGCAAAATTGCTCCCAAGGGAGAAACCGAATTGACCGCTGAGGAAAGGTTGTTGCGGGCGATTTTTGGTGAGAAGGCCCGTGAAGTGCGCGACACTTCACTGCGAATGCCTCACGGAGATCGTGGGACAGTGATTGATGTTAAGATCCTGTCGCGAGAGCAAGGCGACGAACTTGAACCTGGGGCGATTAAAAAAATTATCATTAAAGTCGCCCAAATCCGCAAAGTAGTGGTTGGTGACAAATTGGCTGGTCGTCATGGCAATAAAGGGGTCATTTCCAAAATTGTTCCAAGTTATGATATGCCTTATTTTGCCGACGGCACACCAGTTGACATTATTATCAGTCCGCTTTCAGTTTTAACCAGAATGAATCTCGGACAACTTTTAGAGACTCATCTTGGTGAGGCAGCTTACCGACTGAATTACAAAGTTGCCCTGCCTGTTTTTGAAAAGTTTGGCAAAGAAGGGGAAGAAAAAATAGTTGGCGAATTGAAAAAGGCCGGTCTGTCAGCTGACAGTAAACTGACTCTTTTTGATGGCAAGACGGGGCAACCATTTGACCGGCCGGTGGTGGTGGGTAAGGGTTATATCATGAAACTGATCCACATGGTGGAAGATAAGGCTCACGCCAGATCTACCGGGCCTTATTCATTAATTACTCAGCAGCCGCTGGGTGGCAAGGCCCAGATGGGTGGCCAAAGGCTTGGTGAGATGGAAGTTTGGGCACTGGAGGCTTATGGAGCTGCTTATACTTTGCAGGAGATGCTGACGATCAAATCAGACGATGTGGTTGGTCGGGCCAAGGCTTTTGAAGCAATTATCAAAGACATTGACATTCCTCAAGCCTTGATCCCGGAATCATTTAAAGTTTTGGTCAAGGAATTGCAAAGTTTAGGTCTTAAGGTCGAAACCCTCGGTGCCAAGGAAAAGACCGAAGAAGAGGCTAAGAAAGAATTTCTCGAAGACAAGGCAGTTGAAGAAAAGGCCAAAGAATTGGCTTTAGAGTCGGGAGCAAAGATGGTAGTTTCCCAAAGCGATATTAGAAAACAGAAGGAAATGGAAATTGAAGAGGTCTCAGGGGAGTAACTTTTGAAAAATTAAGGAGTTTGAAAATGAACGAAATCATTGATTTCAAAGCTTTGAAAGTTTCAGTCGCTTCTCCCGAAGTTATCAAGGAATGGTCACACGGGGAAGTCTTAAAACCCGAAACAATCAATTATCGAACCCTAAAACCGGAGAAAGATGGACTTTTCTGTGAAAGGATTTTTGGTCCCACTAAAGATTGGGAGTGTTATTGCGGCAAGTATAAAAGGATTAGATTTCGGGGCATCATTTGTGATAAATGCGGAGTCGAAGTGACCAACAGCCGGGTCAGGCGGGAACGGATGGGTCACATTACTCTGGCCGCACCAATTGCCCACGCCTGGTTTTTTAAAGGTGCTCCTTCAAAGCTTGGACTTTTGCTTGATATTTCACCCAGAAGTCTTGATTCGGTGATCTATTTTGCTTCATACCTTATTACAAGTGTTGATGAAAAAGAGAGAGAAAGAGTTTTAAAAGAACTTCAAGCAGAGGCTAAAGTTCAGAAAGGAAAATTAGATAAGCAGTTTGAGCAGCAAGTTTTAGAGCTTAAAAAAGAATCAAATAAGGAAATCAAGGAAATTAAGAAGAAAATCAAGGCCAAGGAGCAGCAGGATTTAAAAATTGAAGAACTAGAAATTAGCCTTCGTCAAAAAATTGCCGCTCTGCGAGAAACTTCGGCGGTCGAAAAATCAAAGATTGAAGAAGAATTGCGTTTGCTTTCGGTAACAGTCGCCATCTTAAGGCCGCTTTCGACGATTTCCGAAGAGGAATATCTCAAACTTGCCGCTCACAAAATTGAAAGCTTTGTCAAAGTCGGGATGGGCGGTGAAGCATTAGAGGTGGTCTTGGAAAATTTAGATCTTGCCCAGTATTCACAAAAACTGAGGGAAGAAATTCAAAAATCCTCTGGTCAGCGCCACATTAAGGCCACTAAAAAATTAAGAGTGGTTGAGGGAATGAAGAAAGCTGATATTAAACCTTCCTGGTTGATTTTGAAGAATTTGCCGGTCTTGCCACCAGACCTTCGGCCGATGGTTCAGCTTTCGGGGGGTCGCTTTGCCACTTCAGATCTTAATGATCTTTACAGGCGGGTAATTAATCGCAATAACCGTTTAAAAAAACTGATTGATCTTGGAGCACCAGAGATTATTTTGCGCAACGAAAAGAGGATGCTTCAAGAAGCAGTTGATGCTTTGATTGATTCATCGCAGCGGTCGTCGTTGAGATCTTCGGCGCTTTTGACCTCTTTGCGCTCACTTTCTGACATGTTGCGCGGCAAACAAGGCAGGTTTAGACAGAATCTTTTAGGCAAAAGAGTTGATTATTCAGGTCGGTCGGTGATTGTGGTTGGCCCGGAATTAAACCTCAATCAAACTGGTTTACCCAAAGAAATGGCTTTGGAGATGTTCAAACCATTTGTCTTGCGCGAACTAATTGCCCAAGGACTGGCGCCCAATGTCAAAAGTGCTAAACACGTTTTGGAACGGCGCCCGCCGGAAGTCTGGGATATTTTGGAGGAAATTACTAAAAATCACCCGGTTCTTTTAAATCGGGCCCCGACTCTTCACCGGCTGGGAATTCAGGCGTTTTATCCAGTTTTAACTGATGGCGATGCTATTCGTATCCACCCCTGTATTTGTGCCGGTTTTAACGCTGACTTTGATGGTGACCAAATGGCGGTTCACATCCCACTTTCTGCCAAAGCAATTGAAGAAGCAGCCGAAATTATGGTTTCCAACGTTAATCTCTTGCGGCCCGCCGATGGTACCCCGATCACTTTGCCAAACAGAGAAATGGCTCTGGGCAGCTATTATCTGACTACTATCCCTGAAGATTCCAAAGATTCACCAAAAACAATTTTTGTTGATGTGGCGGAGGCAATTACCGCTTATCAAAACGGCAAAATCAGCTTTCGCGAGAAAATTCTTGTCAGAAGAGACTCGAAAATGATTGAAACCTCGGTTGGCAGGCTTTTGTTTAACGAGGCTCTTCCAAACGCTTTAGGATTTTTTAATTCAAACATTAAAGCCTCGACTGTCAAAAGTATTGTCACTGACGCTTTGAAAAAATTATCAAAGGAAGAGACATCTAAATTAATTGACGACTTAAAATATTTAGGTTTTTGGGCCGCGACCTTTTCTGGACTTTCAGTCTCAATTTTTGATTGTAAGATTATTCCCGAGAAAGAAGAAATTATTGCCAAAGCTGAGAAGAAAATTGATCAAATTGAGGAAAACTTCCGAGCGGGTTTGATTACCAAAGAGGAACAAGGACGACTTTCAACGGAAATTTGGAATGAAACCACCCAAGAAATTGCTGACCGAACAGCTAAAAATTTTGGTCGGGAAAACGCCATCAGTATTATTTCTGACTCTGGTGGTTCAAGAGCGACTGGTGACCAAATCAAACAAATTGCTGGAATGCGTGGTTTGGTTGCTGATCCTTCGGGGAAGATTGTTCCCTTGCCTACTAAATCGAATTTTCGGGAAGGGCTTTCGGTCTTTGAATATTTTACCTCTTCCCGAGGCGCCAGAAAGGGTTTTGCAGACCGAGCTTTAAAAACCGCTGAGTCTGGTTATTTGACTAGGCGTTTAGTTGATGTTGCCCATGATTTGATTGTCAGGATTGAAGATTGTGATACCAATGAGGGAATCGAAATCGAAAGATCAAATCCCAGACGTGCTTCTTTTGCTACCCGGCTTCTAGGAAGAGTAGCTACTAAAAAAATTGTTGATCCAAAGACTAAAAAAACCATTGTTAAGGCCAATCAAGAAATTGATGAGGAGAAAGCTTCAAAAATTGAAGAAAGCACGATCGGAGAAATTTCGGTTCGCTCATCCTTAACTTGTCAGGCCAAATATGGAATTTGTGGACTTTGTTATGGCCGCGATTTGACCGACAATCACCCGGTTAAAATCGGCGTTCCAGTCGGAGTAATTGCTGCCCAATCAATTGGCGAACCAGGAACTCAATTGACGATGAGAACCTTTCATTTGGGAGGAATTGTCGGTTTGGATATTACCCAAGGTTTACCCCGGGTTGAGGAACTTTTTGAGGCCAGGATGCCAAAGATTTTAGCACCGATTTCCGAAATTTCTGGTAAGGTCAAGATTGAAGAAGTTGCCGAGGGTTACAAAGTCAGAGTTCGCTCAACCAAAATTAAGCCATCAATTGAGAGAGAATACTTTGTGCCCGCGACCTCCAATCTTTTAGTTGAAGAGGGAACTCAAGTTACGGCCGGTGATTCCCTGTCGACCGGACATTCGGATACGAAGGAAATTTTAGTTATCAAAGGCTTAAGAGCAGCTCAAAAATATATTGTTGATTCATGCCAACAAGTATACGAATCTCAGGGGGTACCGATTAATGACAAACATTTTGAAGTGATTGTGAGGAAAATGTCTGATAAAGTCCGCGTTGAAAGTACCGGCGATACTGCCCTTTTACCAAACGAGCTGGTTGACCGTCTGCGTTTTGAGCAAGAAAATAACCGGGTATTAGCCGAAGGTGGTGAACCAGCAACCGCCCAGGTAATGATTTTAGGCATTACCAAAGCGGCCCTGTACACCGAATCATTCCTGTCAGCCGCCTCATTTCAAGAAACAACCAATGTCTTAACTGATGCGGCAGTAGAAGGCAAGGTTGACAAGTTACTGGGACTTAAAGAAAATGTCATTATCGGCCGGTTAATTCCAACCGGAGAAAGAGCAAGAATCGGGTAGATTGGTTGACATCAATTGACAGTTTGGCTATAATCCGTTTAATGATAAAGGAGGTGAGACTTCCAGTCGCTTTGAAAATTTAGTCAAAAATTAATAGTTGAATAGCGACTGGGGGCTAGTTTAGGCTAGTCTTTTTTTGCTTTAATAAAGTTTTCAAAAAGAGGTTACAGGATGCCAACAATTTCACAATTGGTTCGCAAAGGCAGAAAAAAACAAGTTAAAAAAACCAGAGCAGCCGTCTTGCGCAAGTCTTACAACGTGCTGACCGGTCGTTATACTTTGGGATTTTCCCCTCAAAAAAGGGGAGTTTGTACCGTGGTTAAAACCACCACTCCCAAGAAACCCAATTCAGCATTGCGAAAAGTAGCCAGGGTTAGATTATCAAATCACCAAGAAGTTACCGCTTATATTCCCGGAATTGGGCATGAACTGGCCGAACATTCGGTGGTTTTAGTAAGAGGAGGCCGGGTCAGAGATTTACCAGGAGTAAAATATCATGTTATCAGAGGGACACTAGATACTTCTGGAGTAGTTGGACGCCAGCAAGGAAGGTCTCTTTATGGAACTAAAAAAAAGAGAACCACCGGTCCAAGAGTCAGTCCAGCCACTGGTGAAAATGAAGCTGCTCAAACTACTTCAACTGCAGGAGAAAGCTGACGATGCCTCGTTCCAAAAAACCAATTCCCAAGCGAATTTTGCCGCCCGACCTTCTTTACAACAACCGATTAGTTGCTCGTTTTATCAACTCGCTGATGAAAGATGGTAAAAAGGCGTTGGCTCAAAAAATTGTCTATGGCGCCTTTGAAAAAATCAAAGCCTCTGGAAAAGATCCAATCAGAACCTTTGAGAGTGCGGTTCTCAATGCTTCTCCCAGAATGGAAGTCAGACCAAGAAGAATTGGTGGAGCTTCTTATTTGGTGCCGATGGAAGTTCGGGGGGCAAGACGCGAATCCTTGGCAATTCGCTGGTTAATTAGTACAGCCATTGCTAAACCTTCAAACCAGTTTGTAGATAAGAATTTTAAATACCCAATTATAGCCTCAAAGCTTGCTTCGGAAATCTTAGAGGCTTCCCAAAATCAAGGTTCGGCAGTCGCCAAAAAAGAAGAAGCTCACCGAATAGCTGAAGCCAACAGAGCCTTCGCCCATTTTCGATGGTAAATGGCAATATGAGGGAGTATAAAGCGAGGTTGATAATTTCGGTGGTAAAAATGTATCCATACATTATTAATTGAGAAAGCACAGGCAAACAATGTCAATTGAATCACTAAGAGAAAGAGCTAGAAATTTTATCGAAAATCAAACAAAGAAAATGACTGAACGAAACCAAGAATTTTTGGGTCTTTCGTTGGTCAAGGGCGTAGAAAGAGAACTTGGGATCTCTTTAGTAGACCATCCGCATCGGCGGGATTTGCATCCCGATCCTGATTACCGTTCTTGGGGAGCGTTTGTTCAATTTATGCATAAAAGTTTTTCTATTCAATCGCTGGTAGATCCCGAATTAAGATCATTGGGAAAACTAAACACTCGGGTTTCACTCGCTGCTTTAATTGGTCTGATTGAGAGATGGCGTGATAAGATTAATTCTTCAACACCAGAAGAATTTAATCGCAAATTGGCTACTTATGATAACCAACCAAATGGTGAGTTGATGCAACAATTGCTGACGAAACTTCGTTATGCACCCGAAGACCGAAGTTTTCTTGCAGTTTTGGAAGAAGAAAATAAAAGAATATGATTCAATCAAGACTTTATCCATTAGAAAGAATTCGAAACATTGGTATCATTGCCCACATTGATGCTGGCAAAACCACCACTACCGAGCGGGTTCTTTTTTATACCGGCAAAACCTATAAACTAGGCGATATTGACGAGGGAACAACTGTTACCGATTGGATGGCCCAGGAAAAAGAGCGCGGAATTACCATTGTTTCAGCCGCCGTCACTTGCTTTTGGACTCCCAAGTCAGGACCATTGGCCGACGTTGAACATCGAATCAATATCATCGATACTCCAGGCCACGTTGACTTTACGGCCGAGGTTGAAAGATCACTGCGGGTTTTGGATGGCGGCGTGACCGTTTTAGATGCTGAAGAGGGAGTTCAATCACAATCGGAAACAGTTTGGCGGCAAGCTGACAAATATAAGATCCCTCGGATTTGTTTTGTTAACAAAATGGACAAATTAGGCGCTGATTTTTTCCGGACCTTAAAAATGATTCGCGAGCGCCTTGGTGCTCCAGCGGTTGCCTATAATTTGCCAATCGGTGCCGAAAACAATTTTTCTGGGGTGGTAGATTTATTGACCCGCCAGGCTTTGATTTGGAAAGACGATCAAACCGGCACTAAATTTGAGGTTGATTCAGTTCCTTCCCAGATGGCCGATGAGGTTGAGAAATATCGGCATGAGCTTGTAGAAAAAATTGCGGAGACCGATGAGGAAATTTTGGAAAAATTTTTAAACGATGAAGAAATCGAAGTCGATAAGTTAAAGAAGGCTTTGCGCCAAGCAGTGATTGCTTACCAAATCGTCCCGATTTTGGCGGGTTCTTCCCTTCGCAACAAAGGGGTTCAACCCCTTCTTGATGCGGTTGTTGATTTCCTCCCCTCTCCGCTTGACACGCCTGATATCCAAGGTTATAATCCAAAAACGAGCGCGTCTGAGTCGCGCAAATCTGAAGTTCAAGAGCATTTTAGTGCTCTGGCTTTTAAGATTCAGGTGGATCCTCACGTAGGACGGTTAACTTATGTGAGGATTTATTCGGGTACTTTAAAATCAGGCGAATACGTTTACAATTCTACCAAGCAAGAAAGGGAACGGATTGGCCGAATTCTTTTGATGTTTGCTGACAAACGGGAAGAAATCAAAGAAGCCTTTGCTGGCGAGATCGTTGCCATTGTTGGATTGAAAGAAACAACTACTGGTGACACTCTTTGCAGTTCTGACTGGCCAATTGTTTTGGAGTCGATAACTTTTCCCAACCCAGTTATTTCTTTGGCGATTGAGCCAAAAACTAAGGCCGATCAGGAAAAAATGGGGATTGCTCTTGGCAAACTTGGTGGTGAAGATCCGACCTTTCGAACCAAAGCTGATCTTGAAACCGGTCAGACAATCATTTCGGGAATGGGAGAACTTCATCTGGAGATTCTGGTCGACCGGCTCAAGCGGGAATTTAAAGTTGAAGCCAATGTTGGTCGGCCCCAAGTAGCCTATAAAGAGACAATTAAAAAAGTTGCCCAGGGCGAAGGCAAATATATTAGACAATCTGGTGGTCGAGGACAATATGGTCACTGCTTTTTGCGGGTTGAGCCAAAACCTCGAGGCGAAGGATTTGAGTTCAAATCAGAAGTCAAAGGTGGAGCAATTCCAGCCGAATTTATCCCGGCGATTGGGAAAGGAATTCGGGAAAAAATGGATATTGGAATTTTGGCAGGCTATCCGATGGTTGATATGCTGGTGGCAGTCTATGATGGGACTTATCATGATGTTGATTCCTCAGAAGTGGCCTTTAAAATTGCCGGTTCTCTGGCTTTGACTGCTGCTTGCAAAAAAGCGGACTTGGTGCTTTTGGAGCCAATTATGAAGCTGGAAGTCACCACCCCGGAAGAATTTATGGGTGATGTGATTGGCGATCTTTCAGCCAAAAGATCACAAATTTTGGGTACTGAGTCAAGGGGAAATACCAGAGTAATTACGGCTTTGACTCCTTTGGCCGAACTTTCAGGCTATGTAACTACTTTGCGTTCAATGAGCCAAGGTCGAGCGTCTTCTTACATGGAACCATCCCATTATGAAGAAGTGCCGAAAAATGTTGCCGAACAAATTATTGCCAAATCCAAGGGAGAGAGCTGAATTAGGGGTTAGAGGATAGAGTTTAGAGTAAGAGATTTTATAATAATTAAGGAAAAATTATGAAGCAAGAAAGACAAAGAGAATTTATTATTACAGAAAACGGGCTAGAAATAGAGAGAACAAAAGGTTTTGATAGATTAAGCCGTAGATTGACTTTTGGTCCAATTGGACAAGCAACGACGGGAATATTGTGGTCTATTTCTACCCACAGTAGAGAAGTTTTATATGAATGTCTTCAAAAATTGCAAGATTGTCAAACATTAATGCAAATCGAAAGAGATTTTGATCGAGGGTTAATTAAAGGTGAAATTATTAAGGAGGACGATCCAAAGATGAGAAATTTGACAATTGATGATATGAGTTCAACATTAGCAAATTATCGTTTGGCAAGAAAGCAAAGAAGACACCAAGAAAAAGTTAGCGCTTAGTGGGTGGTTGTTAAAGATAATTAATAATTAATCACTAGTCGCTAAAAAACTAGAATAAAGAAAGGAGATTAAAATGGCAGAAGCCAAAAAATTTGAAAGAACCAAACCCCACATTAACGTGGGAACCATCGGTCACGTTGACCATGGTAAAACAACTTTAACCTCGGCAATAACCAAAGTACTAGCCGAGAAAAAACAGGCTGAATTTCGGCCTTTTGATTCAATTGATAACGCGCCGGAGGAAAAACAGCGCGGGATTACAATTGCCATTCAGCACGTCGAGTACGAGACGGAGAAGAGACATTACGCCCACATCGATTGTCCGGGTCATGCTGATTACATCAAAAACATGATCACCGGTGCGGCTCAAATGGACGGAGCGATTTTGGTCGTTTCCGCTCCTGATGGCCCAATGCCTCAGACCCGCGAGCACGTTTTACTCGCCCGTCAGGTTAACGTGCCGGCAATTGTGGTTTACCTTAATAAGACCGATCAAGTCAAAGATCCCGAACTTCTGGATCTGGTTGAGCTGGAAATCAGGGAACTTTTGAATAAATACCAATTTGACGGCGACAAGGTACCAATCATTCGCGGCTCGGCCCTAAAAGCTTTGGAAGGCAGTCCAGAGGATGTCAAGTCAATCGAAGAGCTTCTCAAAGCGATTGACGAGAATATCCCGACGCCAATCCGCGACATTGACAAGCCGTTCTTGCTGCCGATTGAGGACGTTTTCTCAATCAAAGGTCGGGGAACAGTGGTCACCGGTCGAGTTGAAAGAGGAGTGGTTAAAGTCAACGATAATATAGAAATTGTTGGCATTAAGGCAACCAAAAAGACAGTCGTCACCGGGGTGGAGATGTTTCGAAAATCCCTTGATCAAGGGCAAGCCGGTGACAACATCGGCGTTCTTTTGCGGGGGGTCGAAAAGGACGAAGTCGAGAGAGGTCAGGTTTTGGCCAAACCCGGTACTGCTACTCCTCACACCGAATTCGAGAGTGAGGTTTATATCTTGACCAAAGAGGAGGGTGGCCGACATACTCCGTTCTTCTCAGGATATAGACCCCAGTTTTACATCAGAACCACTGATGTGACTGGTGAGGCCAAGTTGCCCGAAGGCACCGAAATGGTCATGCCGGGTGACAGTATTAAGATGAAAATTAAATTAATTGTCCCGGTGGCAATGGAAGAAGGACTCCGTTTTGCCGTTCGGGAAGGCGGTCACACTGTTGGTGCTGGTGTGATCTCAAAAGTTATTGCTTAAAAGATTTTCTTAGGGCCCATCAAAGGGCCCTTTTCCTGCCTTGCCCCTCGTAGCTTTAGCGGAGTGGGGCTCTAGAAAGGAACACATTAAAATGTCGCCGTTTTACAGAAAAGAAAGAGAGACTGGAGACTGGGAAAAATTGACTACACCGATTGATATTCATCTTGGTAGTCATGCGAAAGATTTTGTAACAGTCTTCCCAGAAAGAGATCTAGAACAAGTTAGGATCTATATTCATGGTGATGTGATAGTAAGAGACGAAGATGGGACGGTATACTATCCTGGCCAAGATGATCCAGACGGTATTTTGATTAACCGTCGTGACATTTTTATTGAAAGCACAATAGACGGAGAAAGGAAAGCGATTATTCATAGTGAAAAACCAATCGGGAAAAAATAATTTTTTGAATTTTGAATTGTAGTTTTTAATTTTGCACTTTGAATTTTTAATTTATTTTCTGTCCTTAAGGAGGTAAATAATGGCGATTAGTGAAGTTGAGAGATTCTTAACCGAAAGAATAAATATTAAGGATCAAGAACGTGCTTTACGTGAAGAGACGGACAAAAGAGTTAATGCTTTAGTTGCAAGCGAGTACGAGTTAACCGATGAACTTTTAGTTACGTTGAACGTTGGTAAATTTTGGAGGGTTTCTGATGAGACGATTTGGCAATTGGTAGAATTTGCCAAAGCAAATGAGGTTGATCCGGCAGATTTGCTAAACGGCTATATGGATGCTGCACAAGATTGCTTACAATATCGGCTAAATACCAGAAGGATAGGCGACACTGACAAGACTAGTGACCCAAAAAAATTAAGAAAAATTGGCCTGAGGTGGATTAGCGCTCAAGGAGGTGCAGAACCGGCGTCATTCTTAAACGAAGCCCACCAAGCTTTTAAAAAAGCAATATCGATTTTACAAAATATGCCTGAGGCGGAAACAAACCAAGATCTTAAATTAGAATTAGCCTTAAATCGATCTCTTTTAGAACATCGTGGAGAATTAGCTGGTTACAACAGAGAAGAATTCTGGGAACATTATTAAACTTTGAACTTTAAAAAATGCCAAAAGGAAGAATTCGCGTACGTTTAAAATCATATGACCATCGGGTGATTGATCAATCATGCCGGGAAATTATCGAGGTTGCTTTGTCAACCGGAGCAAAGGTCGCCGGTCCAATTCCTCTGCCAACAAAGACGGAGCGAATCACGGTGAACACTTCGCCGCATACTGACAAAGACGCTCGTGAGCAATTTGAGATTCGGACTCACAAGCGTTTTATCGATATTGTTGAACCAACCGAAAAGACAATTGATCAACTGATGCATTTAGAATTGCCGGCCGGAGTTGACGTCGAACTAAAAATGTAAAATTGGCACGTTTGGCAAATAGGGAATGGCTAATAGCAAATAGGGAATTGGAAATTAATTAGCAAATTAACATTAAGCTCTAAACAAAAGAGGTGATAGCAAAAATTTAAATAGAAATATTTGAGGCATTCAAATAATTTGGGATGCCTGGACAGCCTGAAAACTCTCCGCCGGCTGGCGGATTGAAAATCTAAGGTGTCCAGTTTTTCATTGTTTAAAAGGTAAAAATGACCGCAGTACTTTTGGGTAAAAAAATTGAAATGTCGTCACGTTTTGATCGAAATGGTCAACGTTTACCGGTGACTTTGATTGAAGCCGGTCCGTGTTTAGTGGCAAAATTTCGAACGGTTGAGAAAGACGGCTATCAGGCAGTCCAACTTGGTTTTGGTCGTCTCAAATCCAAAAAAGAAAAAAAACCAGACAAAGGTCAATTTAAAGATTTGCCATATTTGCCAAAGGTAGCCCGGGAGTTTCGGGTTGAAGAAGATGGGCTAAAAGTCGGTCAGGAAATTAAAGTTGACGTTTTTTCGCCCGGTGACCAAGTCAAAATCTCGGGAATTTCCAAAGGTAAAGGTTTTGCCGGAGTAATGAAACGTTGGGGTTTTGCCGGCGGACCGGCGACTCATGGCCAGTCAGACAGAGCTCGAGCTCCTGGTTCAATTGGTTCAACTACCACTCCTGGCAGAGTTTTGAAAGGTAAAAAAATGGCTGGACATTTAGGATTGCGCCAGGTGACTGTCAAAGGATTGGCGGTTGTGGAAGTCAGTCCAGAAAAAAATTTGTTGGTAGTTTCAGGTTCGATTCCTGGAGCCAGAGGGACGCTTTTGGAAATTGTCAAAACTGGCGAAGCAAAAAAAGACACTTCCCTACCAGAGTCGCCCAGAGAAGAAGAATCAATCAAAGAAAAAGCCGAAGTGGTTGAAGCGAAAGTTGAAGAGGAAAAGAAAGAGACTGTCGGGGAAGAAACAGGGGAAGGGAAACAGAATGAATTGAGAGAAGATCAAATAAATGAAGAAGAAAAACCCGTCGAGAAGAGCAAAGAGGATGAAGATGAAGAAAACCAAAGCTAAAAAAGCAAAAATACCAGTTAAAAAGAAAAACGCTAAACTAAGCTTGAAGCTTGAAAAGCCGAAAAAATCAACAAACAAGAGCAAGGTAAAAGCAAGTTCTAAGATCGAAAAATCAAAACAAGAACCAAAGCCAGTAGTTAAAAAGGTTGGTTTGGCGGTTGATGTTTACAATCTCCAAGGGAAAGTAATTGGTAAACAAAATTTACCTAAGGAAATTTTTGGCGCCGAAATCAATCAAAGACTTCTTACCCAGGCGGTTCGGGTATATCTTGTCAATCAAAGAAAAGGGACAGCGGCGACCAAAACCAGAGGCAAAGTTAGGGGTGGAGGAGCCAAACCCAGACGTCAAAAAGGTACCGGTCGAGCAAGAATCGGTTCAATCAGAGCTCCTCATTGGCGAGGCGGCGGAATAGTTTTTGGACCCCAACCTCGTCAATTTAATTTAAAGTTGACTAAAAAAATGCGTCGGGTTGCTCTTACTTCCGCCTTGAGCGACAAAATTCAAAATGGACGAATTTTAGTAATTGCCGGTTTGGAAAAAATTGAGCCCAAAACTAAAGTAGTGGCCAAAATGCTTGCCAATTTGCCGGAAAAAAATCTTGGCAAAACTTTGGTTGTCTTACCGGAGAAAGTTGAGAATTTTGAGAGAGCTGCCAGGAACTTACCGAATTTAAATTTAGCAAAAGCAACCAATTTAAATGTTTATGAGGTTTTGAATAATCAAACCCTTTTGTTTTTATCAAAAACGGTAGAAAAAATTGAGGAAGTATTTGGCAAAAAGAAGGCAGAAACATGAGCAACTGGCAAATCTTAAAACGGCCAATTATTTCGGAAAAATCAACCGACAACGTCGCTTTAGGTCGCTATACTTTTGAGGTGGACAGGAAAGCGGACAAAGGGGAAATTAAAAAAGTGGTTGAAGCCCAATTTCAGGTTAAGGTTTTAGGAGTTAAAACAGTTAATATCAAGCCGAAATCGCGTTGGTCAGGTCAGGCGCGGAAAAAAGCTTTCAGGAAAGCTTATAAGAAAGCGGTGGTTCAACTTGCCCAAGGGCAAAAAATTGATCTTTTTGAAACTCAAGAGTCCAAACCTAAGACCAAAAGAAAAGCCCGCAAAGTGGAAGAAAAGAAAGAGGAAAAAACTGAGAAATGAAACTTAAAAGTTACAAACCGGTAACACCAACTCAAAGATTTAAAACTGGCTTGATTTTTGAAGAAATTACTAAAGTCGGATCTGACAAACGTTTAAGGGGAATTTTACCCAAAAAAAGCGGTCGGTCAGCCGGCAAAGTTGTTACCCGCCATAAAGGCGGTCGTCAAAAACGTTTTTTGCGAGAAATTGATTTCAAAAGGGACAAAAGGGATGTTGAAGCGCGGGTGGCGGCAATTGAATATGATCCCAATCGGACAGTCAATATTGCCCTGCTTTATTATCAAGATGGCGAGAAGCGTTACATTTTGGCCCCAGTAGATCTTAAAGTTGGCGATCAAGTTTTATCAGGTGAAAAAGCCCAGGTTAAAGTTGGCCACTCAATGCCACTGGCCAGGGTACCAATTGGGACAGTTGTTCACAATGTTGAACTTACTCCCGGCAAAGGTGGCCAAATTGCCCGAAGCGCTGGTGGCGGCGCAACCTTGGAAGCCAAAGAAGCCGGCTATGCTCATTTAAAACTGCCTTCGGGAGAAATTCGCAAAGTTAATTTGAAGTGTTTGGCAACCATCGGCCAATTAGGTAATCTTGATTGGAAGAATGTTAAATTTGGCAAAGCCGGTCGAAAAAGACACTTGGGAATCAAACCAACGGTTCGGGGAGTGGCGATGGACCCCCGGTCTCATCCTCACGGCGGTGGTGAAGGCCGATCAGGAATTGGTATGTCCTCACCCAAATCGCCTTGGGGCAAACCAACTTTGGGTAAAAAAACCAGAAAAAAGAAAAAACCATCGGATAAGTGGATTATTAAGAGGAGGAAATAATGGTTGAACAAAAAAAAGAACTTTTACCAATTGATCCAGAAAAAGTTAGATATGGTTATGCAGAAGTAACTGCTCATGGAAGAGGGAATTATGATGGATGTTTTTTTATGCATTTACGAAATGTGTGTTGTTTATCTAAGGCAAACGAGGAGCTATCAGAAACGAATCCAGACAGGACTACTCTTGTTCCAGGAGTTGGTATTAACGAATTAAGCTACCGAAGAAGAGAAGTAATATTTGATCATAATTCAGTTGGAATCTGGTTGCAAACAGGACCAAAAGTTTAAGGAGGTTGTAATGTCAAGATCGTCTAAAAAAGGTCCGTATGTGGACGAAAAGTTAATGAAAAAAGTCATGGCCCAAAAAGAATCGGGCAAAAAGGAACCGATTAAAACTTGGGCAAGAAGATCGCAAATTCCACCGGAATTTGTCGGTCACACACTCTCTGTCCACAACGGTCGGACCTTTATCAATGTTTATATCAGTGAAACTATGGTGGGCTATCGTTTGGGAGAATTTGCACCGACCAGAGTATTTCGCGGGCACGGAAAAATTACTCAGAAATCAGCATTAAAGACGTAAATTGATTTAATAGTAAAAAATGGAAATAATAGCCAAAGCAAAGTCAATACGAATATCACCAAGAAAAGTTAGGTTGGTGACTGATGCTTTGGCCAAAAAGCCGCTTGGTCAAATTTTAGTTGACCTCAAGTTTATCAGAAAAAGAGCCACCAAGCCGCTTTTGAAGGTGATAAATTCAGCTATCGCCAATGCCAAGCATAATTTTGGCATTGAGAAAGAAAATTTGATTTTGAAAAAAATTGAAGTAGGAGTTGGCTCAACCATGAAGCGCTATCATGCAGCTTCTCGCGGTCGGGCTCACCAAATTTTGAAAAGGACGACCAACATCAAAGTAATTTTAGAAGGCGAGCCAAAGAAGGAAAAGCCAGAGATCGCACAAGTTGAAACAAAAATCACCGAAAAAGAGAAACCAAAGCTCTTGGAAAAAATCATCAAGAGAAAGAAGGTTAAAAATGGGACAAAAGGTTAATCCAGTCTGTTTTCGTCTTGGCCATCATTACACCTGGAGCTCTCGTTGGTTTGCCAACAAAAGGCGTTACAAAGAGATGCTTCTTGAAGATATTGCCTTGCGCGGAATGTTAATGAAAAAGTTAAAATCGGCTGGCATAAGTAAAGTTGAAATTGAAAGGGCGGTTGACAAATGGACGGTTACTCTCCATGTTTCAAGGCCTGGTTTGGTAATTGGTCGTGGAGGGACAGGACTTGAAGAATTGAAAAGAAATATTCTTTTCAAACTGGCGATTGAACCAAAAAAGCTTGATTTGAAAGTTGAAGAAGTAAGGTATCCAGACTTAGATGCCCAGCTGGTTGCCACCAATGTTGCCGACCAGCTAACAAAACGCCTGCCAGCTCGTCGGGTGATTAACCAAACAGTCGAAAGAGTAATGCAAGCTGGAGCCAAGGGAGTGAAAGTAATGATCGCTGGCCGAATTGGCGGAGCAGAAATTGCCAGACGTCAGGGCAGTCAAGCAGGAACAGTTCCCTTGCATACCTTGCGGAAAAACATTGATTTTGCCAAGGTGGATTCGATGACAAAATCAGGGTTAGTTGGCGTTAAAGTTTGGATTTGCAAAGGCTAATTTGTATGGCATTACTGTTTCCTAGAAAAGAAAAATACCGCAAACAATTTCGAGGTAAAAGAAGAGGATTGGCCAGTCGCGGCTCGACTTTAACTTTCGGTTTTTGTGGACTTAAAGCCAAGGAGGCTGCTTGGTTGACAGCTAAACAAATTGAGGCCGCTCGGCGGGCGATGACCCATTACACCAAACGTGGAGGAAGAATTTGGATCAGGGTTTTTCCACACAAGCCCATAACCCACAAACCAGCCGAGATTAGAATGGGTTCTGGAAAAGGTGATGTTTGGCAACATGTGGCAGTTGTCAAGCCAGGAACAGTCATTTTTGAAATGGGGGCAGTTCCCCATAATGTTGCCTTGGAAGCAATGAGACTGGCTTCCCATAAATTGCCAATTAAAACTGTCATTATCACCCGTGAAGTTGGAGTAGAGGAAAAATGAAAAAAAGTTTGAAAAGCCAGTGGAGAGAAAAAACACCAGGTGAACTTTTCAAAGAGCTTGAAAAAGCCAAAAAAGAAGCAGTCGACCTTGAGTTGCAAAAAAAAATTAGTAAGTTGAGTAATCTTCACCAAGCGCGTCAAAAAAGAAAAGAAATCGCCACGCTCCTGACGATTATTGAGGAGAAAAAATTTGCCCAAAAATTGGAGGAAGAAAAAAACCACAAGCCTCGTACCGTTCTGGTACAAGGTAAACTGGCAAAAAAGAAAAAAGGGGTGAAAAATGGCTAAAAAGACAGGAAAAATTGGACTGGTTGTCTCAACTAAAATGCAAAAGACAGCAGTAGTTAAAATTGAGGTCAAAAAACCTCACCCACTTTATGAAAAATTGGTTAAAAAAAGCAAGAAATTTAAAGCTCACAGTGAAATCAAGGAGTTGGCAGTTGGCGATTTGGTGAGAATTGTTTCGGTTCGCCCGATTTCTAAAGAAAAAAAATGGAAAGTGGCGGAGGTAGTCAAACATGCTCCAACATCGTAGTAGATTAAAAGTTGCCGATAACACCGGCGCTTATAACTTGATGGTCATCGGTCAACCGGGGTTTGGTCGTAAACGGTTTGCCAGATTAGGAGATATTATCAATTGCGTGATAAAAGGGGCAAGTCCAAGGGGGGTAGTTAAAGATCATGAGATGGTTAAAGCAGTGATTATTCGGACAAAAAAGGAAGTCGGTCGAAAGGACGGCTCGTATATTAGATTTTCTGATAACGCAGCAGTGATTATTGATAAAGATAAAAATCCGAGAGGAACAAGAATTTTTGGCCCAGTTGCTCGTGAGCTGAAAGACTTGGGTTTTACCAAAATTATTTCCCAAGCGCCCGAGGTAATTTAATGAATACAAAATCATGGATTATGAAATATGAATTAAAAGATGAAATTTAAAAAGGGAGATCAGGTAATTATCGCTGGTGGCAAAGACCGGGGAAAAACCGGCAAAATTGAACTGGTTTTTCCAAGGATTGCCAAAGTTTTAGTTTCTGGTATTAATGTTTATAAAAAACATCAAAAAGCTCGAGGTCAGCGAAAACCGGGCGGAATTATTGATGTCACCAGACCCTTACCAGTTGCCAATATTGCTCTTTTATGTCCGCAATGCCATATGCGAACCAGAGTTGGTTTTAAAATTACCGGTTCAAAAAAAGTGAGAATTTGTAAGAAATGTCAAGGAGAATTGACATAAATGGCTGATTTGCAAAAATTTTATCAAGGCGAAGTTAGAAAAAAACTTCAAGAAAATTTTGGTTATAAAAATAATTTGGAAATACCCAAAGTTGAGAGAGTGGTCTTAAATATAGGTGTTGGTGAGGCAACCGGCAGTTCTCAAGTCTTAGAAAAAGCGATTAGTCAATTGACAATAATTGCTGGCCAAAAGCCAAAAATTACTAAAGCCAAAAGGTCAATTTCCACTTTCAAATTGAGAAAAGGGATGTCAATTGGAGTGAGCGTAACTTTGAGGGGAAAAAGAATGTATAATTTTTTAACTAAGCTTTTTTCCATAGTTTTACCCAGAATTAGAGATTTTCGAGGTGTTTCAGAAAAAAGCTTTGATGGTCGGGGAAACTACACTTTGGGAATCAAGGAACAGACAATTTTTTCTGAAATTGATTATTCCCAAGTCGACAAGTTAAGAGGACTGGAAGTGACAATTGTCACCACTGCCAAAAGTGACGAAGAAGCAAAAAAATTACTTGAGCTTTTGGGCATGCCCTTCGCCGGCAAAGCCGGCTCAGGGTAAACTGGGGAGAAGTCGGAGGAACTTGTCCTGAGCGACTGAAAGGAGTCGAAGGATGGCTAAAAAATCAAAAGTCGAAAAAGATAAGCGCCAACCAAAGTTTAAGGTTAGACAACATAACCGTTGTCAAATTTGTGGTAGGCCGCGGGCCTATCTTAGAAAATTTGGTCTTTGTCGAATTTGTTTTCGAAACTATGCCCATCGAGGCGAATTACCTGGGGTCAAGAAAGCTTCATGGTGAAAGGAGATATAAATGAGTTCTGATCCAGTTGCTGACATGTTGACTATTATTAGAAACGGTTATCTTGCAAGAGCAACAGCCGTTAATTTTCCAAGATCGAAGTTTAAAGAGGAGATCGTCAAGGTCTTGGCAAAATCTGGTTACCTGCAAAGCTATAAAGTCGTCGGCGGCAAGATCGAAGTTGTTCTTAGATATGAAGGGAAAAAAGGAGCGATTGAGGGAATTAAAAAAGTTTCTCGCCCTGGTTTGAAAATTTATCGTTCCAAAAACAAAATTCCCAAAGTCCTCTCGGGTTTTGGAACAGCAATTGTTTCAACTCCCAAAGGGGTAATGACTGGCAATCAAGCCAAAAAACTTGGACTTGGTGGCGAAGTTATCTGCGAAGTTTGGTAAAGGAGAAAAAATGTCAAGAATTGGCAAAATACCGGTTGAAATACCAAATGATGTTAAAGTAACAATCGACAACCACCGAATTTCAGTCTCGGGGCCCAAAGGCAGCCTATCACAGACATTCAGGCCAGAGGTGAAAATTATTTCTGATGGTGGAAAACTTAATGTTCAGAGAATTTCCGATAGTAAACTTGCTAAATCCCAGCACGGTTTAGTCCGAACATTAGTGGCCAACATGATCAAAGGGGTCACCAAAGGTTGGGAGAAAAAATTAGAACTTTCAGGTGTAGGTTACCGAGCCCTGCTCGATAGTAAAGAAAAACTGATTTTACAAGTTGGTTATTCCTATCCAGTTGAATTTATTATCCCCTCGGGAATAGAAATTACGGTTGAAGGGAATAATAAAATTACTGTTTTGGGTATTGATAAGGCTCATGTTGGTCAAATTGCCGCCCAAATTAGAAAGGTTCGACCTCCTGAACCATACAAAGGTAAGGGTATTCATTATCTTGGAGAAAAAATCAGACGCAAAGTTGGCAAAACTGGCAAGGTCGGTTCAGCTTTTGGCGCCTAAGGAAAAGTAGTTATGGAAACTAAAAAACTCCAAAGAGCAAAAAGACGAAAAAAAAGAACTAGAGGCAAGATTCTCAATCAGAAGTCACAGCCGAGATTGTCAGTCTTTCGTTCCAATCTGCACATTTACGCCCAAATTATTGATGATCAAAAAGAAAACACTTTAGTTTCGGCTTCTGATCAAGAAATTGATGACAAGGGCAAAAACAAAATTGAAAAAGCTAGATTGGTTGGTGAAATATTGGCCAAAAAAGCCAAAACAAAAAAAATTACCCGAGTTATTTTTGATCGAGGAGCTTATAAATACCATGGCCGAATAAAGGCTTTGGCTGACGAAGCCAGAAAAGGAGGATTAATTTTTTGATGAAGTACGAACAAAGTAGCGAATTTTTGATGACATCGCGACTTAAAGGAGGTAATCGTGGCCTATCAAACTGAATACCAAAGCCAAGCTTTCAGGGAGTTTGAAGAAAAAGTGGTTCAAGTCAATCGGGTTTCCAAAAAAACCAAAGGCGGAAACAGAATTGGTTTTTCGGTTTTGGTGGTAGTGGGAGATAAGCAAGGTAAAGTGGGAGTAGGTTTGGGTAAAGCACCTGATGTAGTTGGGGCAGTCAAAAAAGCTGCCAATTACGCCAAAAAACATTTAATTTTAGTACCTTTAAGGAACGGAACAATACCCCATCAAGTTTTTGTCAAACATGGAGCAGCCAAAGTGCTTCTTAAACCCGCCAGTGAAGGTACAGGAGTGATTGCTGGGGGAGCAGTTAGAGCGGTTGTTGAGGCGGCCGGTATTAGAAATATTCTTTCCAAAGTTCTGGGAACAAAAAACCAGGCTTCCAACGTTTACGCTACCTTAGAAGCTTTAAAATCTTTAAGATCATTCCCAGGTCAAGAAAATCAGAAGAAAGAAAAAGAAAGGGATTAAAAAATGATTAGCTTATCCAAATTAAACCGTCACAAAACAAGAAAAACTAAACGTCGTCTTGGTCGGGGAGCTGGTTCAGGACGAGGAAAAACCGCTGGCCGTGGTACTAAAGGTCAAAAGGCTCGAGGTAAAGTTAGGCTTGGTTTTGAAGGCGGACAGCGGCCGCTTATTAAAAGGCTTCCCTACCGTCGGGGCAAAGGCAATAAGCCAACTAGCAAAAAACCATTGGTTGTTAACCTTGAAGTTTTAAATCTTTTGGAAAAAGGAAGTGTGGTTGATATTTCGACTCTGGTTAAAAAAGGAATTGTTGAATCAAATTCCGCCCAGGTTTTTGGCGTTAAAATTTTGGGTGGCGGTCAACTCTCAATTCCCTTAAAAATTAATTTGCCAATTTCCAAAAGGGCAATCGCCAAAATTGAAAAAGCTGGGGGTAGTGTTATTTATCAAACTCAAGACCAAAAATCGCAAGCCAATACTAAAGTTAGCAAAGAAGAGAAGAAAAAGAAAACGAAAGGCAAGAAAAAATGATTGGTTTTTTAATTCCCGTAATCAATGCTTTGAAAGTCCCGGATTTGCGCAGAAAACTTCTTTTTACGATTTTTATACTTGTTATTTTTCGGATTTTTGCTCACGTACCAGTTCCAGGCGTTGATGTTAATACGTTGCGAAACTTTTTTTCCGGGAATGCATTTTTGCAGCTGTTGGATATTTTCTCAGGCGGCACGCTTGCCAACTTTTCAATCCTTGCTCTTGGACTTAATCCTTATATTAACGCTTCAATTATCATGCAACTTTTAGGAATGGTTTTTCCCAAAATTGAAGAATTGCAAAAAGAAGGCGATTATGGCCGCCAAAAAATTAATCAGTACACGAGATTTCTGACTGTCCCTTTAACTGTTTTACAATCTTTTGGGATGTTTGTTCTTTTGCGCAGTCAAAATGTTTTAGTGGTTACTCAGCCATTGCAAATTTTAGGCATTGTGGTGACGATGACTGCCGGTACCATTTTTTTGATGTGGCTTGGCGAGCTGATTTCCGAAAATGGTATAGGCAATGGAATTTCCATCTTGATTTTTGCCGGTATTGTCGGCAGACTGCCGGTGACACTTTTCCAAACCCGAACAACTGTAACTGAGCAAGGGCAATTATTTAATATCATGCTTCTTGTTGCTTTAGTACTGGTAGTAATTTTTTCAATTGTGATAATTACCGAAGGCAGAAGACAAATTTTGGTTCAATATGCTAAGCGCGTCCGAGGAGGCAAACTTTACGGTGGACAATCAACTTACCTTCCTTTAAGGGTTAATCAGGCAGGGGTAATTCCCATCATCTTTGCTATCTCGTTAGTACTTTTACCAACCACTTTTTCCAACTTCCTTCAAAGATCGACAAATGACATTATTTATAATCTTTCTTCCTGGGTTTTGGCTAATTTCCAGCCCGGTGGAATATATTACGATGTTGTCTATTTCTTTTTGGTTGTCGGTTTCACTTATTTTTATACAGCGGTAGTTTTCAACCCCAACAAAATTTCTGAGGAGATTAAAAAATATGGCGGGTTTATTCCCGGTATCCGGCCAGGTACCTCAACCGCCAGTTATTTAAATTACATTTTAAATCGTATTACCTTGGCCGGAGCAATTTTTTTAGGGATAGTAGCAATATTGCCGTCAATCGTTCAGAATATTACTGGCATTACCACTGTGGTTTTAGGAGGAACCGGAATTTTGATTATTGTTTCGGTTATTTTGGAGACAGCCAAACAAATGGAAGCAATGCTTGTTATGCGAAGTTATGAAGGATTCTTAAGATAAGTGATAAGTTAAAAAAAGATGAAAATTTTAGTAATGGGACCACAAGGATCAGGAAAATCTACCCAAGCCAAACTTTTGGCTGAAAAGTTTGGCTATCCCCATATTGAGATGGGTGAGCTTTTAAGAAGTGCAGCTGCCGACAAATCAGAGGGAGCAGGAAAAATTAGAGATTGTCTGGAAAAAGGCGAGCTATTGCCACTCGAAGATACGGCAATGATTCTAAAAAATCGATTGTCAAAACCGGATTGTCAAAATGGCTTTATTCTTGACGGATACCCAAGAAATATTGAACAAGTGAAGTATTTCTTGCCAAATTTTGATAAGGTTTTTTATCTTGATCTTTCCGACGAGGAAGCGCTTAAAAGACTTCTTAAACGCAGTCGGGATGATGATACACCGGAGTTAATTAAGCGTCGGTTGGAGATCTTTCATCAAGAGACTAAACCAATAAGGGCCTATTTTCAAAAACTGGGTATTTTGAAAGTGGTCGATGGAACACCTGCAATTGAAGAAATTTTTCAAGATTTACTTTGGCGCCTGACAAAACTCGATGGTCAAAAGCAAGAAAGAAATTGAGATCGCCAAAAAAAGCGGTCAAATTACAACTTGCGCACTTTTAAAAACGATCAGTGCTGTCAAAACTGGGATTACCACCCTGGAGCTTGACCGAATTGCCCAGCAAGAAATTTTAAGGTTGGGTGGACAACCGTCATTCAAGACAGTGCCAGGATATTATCACACAATTTGTGCGACAATTGACGATCAGGTTGTCCACGCACCCCCTTCCTCTTGTCAGCTTGCTGAAGGGGGAATTGTCGGTATCGATGTTGGGGTCATTTATCAAGGGCTTCACAGCGATGCAGCAGCAACGGTTGGGGTGGGGGCAGTAAGTCAGCAAACAGCGAAGTTTCTCAAGATTGGCAAAGAAACTTTATCAAAGGCAATTGGAAAAGCGAAAGTTGGCGGCTTAATTGGTGATGTTTCCTGGACAATCCAGTCAAACATTGAAAAAGCGGGTTATTCGGTGGTAAGAGAATTAACCGGTCATGGCGTTGGGAAACATTTGCACGAAGAACCTTCAATTCCTTGTTTTGGCAGACCAGGCAAAGGAGAGAAAATTATTGAAGGGATGATGTTGGCAATTGAAGTTATCTACAATCAGGGAAGATCGGATGTTGTTTTTGACCGACAGGATAATTGGACAGTGAGAACCAAAGATGGTTTGCTAAGCGGATTGTTTGAAGCGACGGTTTTAATTAGCAAATCTGGCCCTATAGTGTTGACCAGGTTTGAATGATTTGTTAGAATGGATAAGTTTGGATGGCAAAAGAAGGAGTAATTGAAGTAGAAGGAGTTGTTAAAGAAGCTTTGCCTAATACCCTTTTTCGGGTTGAAATTTCTGCGGGATCAATTCCTGGGATAGACAAAGATACGTTGGTTCTCTGCCATATTTCAGGCAAGATGCGGATGCACTATATTAGAATTATGCCGGGCGACAGGGTTAAGCTGGAAATGACACCCTATGATTTGGGTAAAGGCAGGATTACTTTTAGGATAGGATAGATAAAACCAAAATTTTGCATTTTAAATTTTTAATTTTGAATTAGTCATGAAAGTTCAAGCATCTATTAAAAAACGTTGTAATAAATGTAAAATTGTTAAACGCCGAGGGATTCTTTATGTGATTTGCGAAGAACCCCGACATAAGCAGCGTCAAGGCTGACACCCTTGTCGAATTATGAATGCACAATTATGAATTATGAATTTTTACTAATAATTTATAAATAATAATTAATCATTAACCAATATGGCTCGAATAGCAGGAGTTGACTTGCCAAGCGAAAAAAGAATTGAAGCAGCCTTACCCTATATTTATGGGATTGGTCCTTCTTTGACAAGATTAATTCTCAAAAAATCACAAGTAGATCCTGACAAGCGGACCAAAAATTTGACCGAGGAGGAAATTACCAAACTTCAAAAAGCGATTGGAGAGTATGCGGTTGAAGGAGATTTGCGAAGAATTATTCAACAAAATATTAAACGTTTGCAAGAGATCGGCGCTTATCGAGGACTAAGACATAGCAGGAATTTACCAGTTAGAGGTCAAAGAACTCGTTCAAACGCGCGGACAAAAAGAGGAAAAAGGGTAACAATTGGGACGGTTCGCAGGGAAGTTACTCAGCGCATGGGTGGAGTAGCCAAGGTTCAATCTGGACAGAAGGAGAAATCGTAAACTATGGCAAAAACTTCTCAAACCAAAAGTAAAAAAAGGAAAAAAGAAAGAAAAATGGTCAGCGAAGGTCGGGTTTATGTGACTGCGACTTTCAATAATACGCTTGTTACTATTACTGATAAGGAAGGCAATACCCTGGCTTGGGGTTCGGCAGGCAGCGCCGGGTTTAAAGGAGCTCGGAAATCGACACCCTTTGCTGCCACTACGGCCGTCGAAAGAACTGCTAAAAAAGCTGCTGAGTTCGGAGTCAAATCAGTTGAAGTTTATATTAAAGGTCCGGGTTCTGGCCGAGACGCGGCAATCAGGGCCTTGCGCGGGGCGAATTTAGAGATCAAAATGATTGCCGACGTGACGCCAATTCCCCACAATGGAACCAGACCGAAAAAAAGAAGGCGCGTTTAACAAATAGCAGATGGTGGATTTGATTAGAGAATGAAAGAAATGAACTTACCAAAACTTGTCACTTGTCACTTATCACTTGTTACTTATTACTTAATAACATGGCACGCTATTTAGGACCAAAACATAAACACTGTCGCCGGGAAGGAGTTCCACTTTGTGGAAACCCCAAATGTCCGGTAGCCAGAAACCCGAATCCTCCCGGACAACATGGACAAAAGAGGAGAAGAAAAATTTCTTCTTATGGGGAACAACTGCGTGAAAAACAAAAAGCCAAAAGGACTTTTGGTGTTTTGGAAAAACAATTTAGACGTTACGTCAAAAAAGCCCAAAAGAAAAAAGGAAAGACAGGAGAAACAATTCTGCAGCTTTTAGAAACTCGCCTTGACAATGTTATCTACCGACTGGGTTTGGCACCTACCAGAAGAATGGCTCGTCAGCTAGTTTCTCATACTCATGTTTTGATTGATGAACAGAAGGTCGACATTCCTTCTTATAGCGTTAAACCCGGCCAAATAATAACTTTAAAGCCGAAATCTCTGGAGATTCCCGTCGTTAAAAAAAATTTGCAAGCGACTAAAAATGATTCAATGCCAGCTTGGCTTGAAAAAAAGGGACCGGTAGGCAGAATAAAGAGATTGCCAAACCGTGAGGAAATGGACCAAAATATCAATGAGCAGTTAATCGTTGAGTATTATTCTCGCTGACGAAACTTGTTGTCAATAAGATAAAATAACTTTAGAATGTCAAAATATTAATGAAAGGAGCATAAAGTGATTGATCTTTCTCTTTTAAAAATTACTGCCGCCGAGGAAAAAAGCGATTATGGCCGCTTTATTATCGAGCCATTAGAACAGGGTTTTGGCCCGACTTTAGGCAATAGTTTAAGACGCGTCCTACTTTCTTCTTTGGAGGGAGCTGCCATTACTCAAGTGAAAATTAGTGGCATCAGACACCAATTTTCGACCCTTGCCGGGATGTCTGAAGATGTAATTGAATTTATTCTCAATTTAAAAAAGGTTCGCCTGAAAATTACTCAAGATAAACCAGTCAAATTAACCCTTGAGGCCAAGGGCTCAGGACAAATCACTGCCGGCGACATTAAACTTCCCGCTGGGGTAACGATTGTTAATCCCAAACAGGTTTTGGCTAATCTGGCCGACAAAAAATCGAAGCTTTCTTGCGAAATGATGGCCGAGAAGAGCAAAGGATATGTCATGGCTCAGGAAAAACCTACAGCCGAAATTGGCGTTATTCCAATCGATTCTCTTTTTAGTCCAGTTACCAGGGTTAATTTTAAAGTTGAAGGTATGCGGGTTGGTCGACTGACTAATTTCGATCGGTTGATCCTGGAAGTTTATACTGACGGGACGGTTAAGCCTCAGGCGGCAGTCAAAGAAGCAGCCCGGATCTTGGTCGATCATCTCAGGATGTTTTACGAGCCAAAAGCAGTGATTGGGGAAGTCAAAATTGAGGAACAAAAGCAACAAATTCCCGAGGAGGTTCTAAAAACTACTTTTGAAGAACTTGATCTGCCAGTTCGGGTGGTTAATGCCCTGCAATCTGGCAAAATCGAGACAATTCAAGATTTCTTGGATACCCCGCGGGAGAAACTTTTGCGGATGAAAAATCTTGGGCCAAAATCAATTTCGGCAGTTGACGAGGTTTTGACCCAGAAAAATATTAAGGCTGAGGAATTTCAAAAGGAATAGTTGATGAGACATCGGGTTTTTGGCCGCAAGTTGGGAAGAAACATTAAAAGGCGCAAGGCTCTTTTTAAAAATCTGGCGATTTCTTTAATCCTCAATGAGAAAATAAACACTACTCTGTCCAGAGCCAAGGCCGCCAAGCCGCTAGTCGACAGCCTCATTTCTAAGGCTAAAAAGGGTGGTCTTGGCAGCCGGCGGCAGACATTTAAAGTTTTAGGGCATCGCCAAGCAGTTGCCAAATTAATTGATGATTTGGCACCAAGATTTGCTGATCGAACTGGCGGTTTCACCAGAATTGTTAAATTAGAACCTCGTTTTTCTGATGCCGCGCCGATGGCAATTTTATCGCTGGTTACCCTTAAAAAAGAAGAAGAAAAAACCGGCGGTAAAAAAGCCAAAAAAGAAAAAAAGAAAAAGAGCAGAGGTGCGAAAAAAATTGTCCAAAAGACAGAAGTCAAAAAGTCCAAAGAGGCTATAAAAGAGAAAAAGCAATGAATTCAAGCTCAAAACTCAAAGCCAAAAACATCAAAAGAGAATGGCACCTTTTTGACGCCAAAGATAAAATCTTGGGAAGACTGGCCTCCCAAATTGCCATTCTTTTGCAAGGGAAAAACAAACCTTACTGGGTACCTTACCTTGATTGTGGTGATTATGTGGTGGTCAAAAATGCCAAAGATGTGAGAGTGACTGGCCGGAAAGAAAAACAAAAGAAATATTATCGCCATTCAGGCTACCCTGGCGGTTTGAAGGTTGAGACTTTGGAACAGTTGAGGAAAAGAAAACCTGAAGAGCCTATCGTCAATGCAGTTTTGGGCATGTTGCCCAAAAATAAATTAGCAAGACAGATGATTAAAAAATTGTATGTTTATCCTGGAGAAGAACATCCATACGGAGGCAAATTTAAAAGTTAAAATGCAAAATTCAAAAATTTCCTTAATTTTGATTTTTGATATTTAAATTTTGATTTAATACGATGACCAGACTAAGAAAAGTAGAAGTCGAAGTTAAAGAAAATCCGCCAACTGGCGGAGAAAAAAAACAGGGCCGATCATATCATCATGCTCATGGCCGGCGCAAAACCGCCACCGCCAGAGTGAGAATTTATGCTGACGGCAAAGGGGAAATTTTGGTCAACGAAATACCAATTGAAAAGTATTTTCCTGGGGAGGCCGCCAAAGTTTTTTATGAAAAACCTCTAAAAATAACTGGTACTTTAGGAAAAGTTGATGCGACGATCAAAGTTTTAGGTTCGGGTAAAGGTGGACAGCTTGGGGCAGTTGTTCACGGACTTTCAAGAACACTTTTAGAACTTAACCCCCAGTTTAGGACAATTTTGAAAAAAGAAGGACTTTTAACCCGTGATCCCCGGGCTAAAGAACGCCGAAAGTACGGCCTGGCCCAAAAAGCCCGCAAAGGAAAACAACACCCCAAGAGATAACCTTGACTCCACTATAGGATAGCATTATAATTCCCTCGAAATGTCTACACCCGAACAACTTACTGGTGAACAAAGACTTACGCCAGAAAAAAAGAGGGAAGAAGGCACCTCAATTGTTTATATCGATCAGCAGATTCCTGGTCTCGATTTAGTTTTTAGCCTTTATTTCAAAAAAATATCTGGGAAAATTGTTCCAGGATTTAAGATTATTCCCCGTGACGCCCCCGCTGGTGCAGTAGGAGGATCTAACCCAGAATTCCTTTCAGTGTTTTCAACCAGCCCCAACTTTCTAGATGAACTATCTAATTGTTTTCTTCATCCTGATGTCCTTTTAACAAAAGAGGAATATGATGGAGCGAGAAAATGGGTGAGAGGGAAATCTATGGTTTGGAAAAGGTTACAGAATTACATTATCCAAAGCCGCTCAAAGGAAAACAAACTCTTAAGAGAACACGTCGTAGGAAATGGGTTTTCGCCTGTATTATATGATACTTTCTTGGGCATCCAATTGAGACATTTTGGCGATCCTCAAATAATATGCAAAAAAGGTTTTGAGCTTTTGTCCTTTATTTTAAGACAAGGTCTTGACCCGATGAAGATTGAAAGTATAGGCGAGTTTGGAATCTATAGAAATCCAAGAAATATTAGGAGTTGGTTAGAAAAGGCAGAAAAGCAGATAGATATCCAAGAAGCTTGCGACGAAGAAGCTAAAAACAAAGGTCAAGAAGTTATAGTTACTTTCCCAAAACTAGTTAGGAATAAAGAGAGCGGCGAACTGAAACCGGGCGAAACTGAAATTGAGAAAGATGCCGCCGGGAATGAAATTTGGGCCGAAGTGAAATGCCCTTTGGGAGCCTTAAGAATTCTTGAAAGAGAGACTTTTGGGGTAGTTGTTCTTGGGCCTCCCCACAGTGGTAAAACTTCTCTTGTCCTTTCCTTAATTCATCATACAAGAAAGTTTATTGCTTGGGCCAAAAGGCAAGAGGGAATGTCTGACCTTCAACTAAATTGCAACTGTGTCGATCTTGATATTTACACACCAGATGCACTAAGAGCTTTAGAACCAGAACGTAATTTAGGACGGAAACAAATTCCTTGGAGCCAAGAAGTTGCCAATCAAGTGTATCGTGATTTTTCGTCAGCCAAAGAAGGAGAACATCAAATTATATTTTGTGACTCGCCTGGAGGAGAATTTGATCCAGAGACTGAATTGCATAAACCAAATGATATCTTAAAAACCATTATTGCGCCAGCGGATGCTGCTATTGTCATTACTGGTAACTGGGGTCATCAAAAAAACTGGCGATCACTCCTGCGCATAGTTGGAGTTCCCTCAACCGCTTATCTTCATTCGAGAACCAAAACTGAGATTAATCCTATTACCGCCCATCCCATTGATAGTGCAATTACTACCTTCGCCCCCGGTTCCCGTTATTTTTCGGGACGGATTGCAGGTCTAAAAGGCGTCAAAGAAGAAGACGAATTTATTGAGAAAGCAATTCCTTTGCTACTTTTACAAATTCTGCCTAGACTTGCTAAAGAAAGAAGGGCTAAAATAAAGCAACAACTTGGGGTTTGGAGAGAAGAGTTTAACAAACAGTTGGAGAAAATTGAAGGAGTGAAATCTTGATGAAAAATTTAGTGAACGATTTGCAAAAGAAGCATCAAACTTTAAAAAAGCTTGGCCAAAATTACTTAACCAAAGATTTAAAAGATTATTTCCATACCCAGCTTATTTATATTTCTTCAAAATTTGAAGGGGTGGGTGTTACTAAGGAAGAAGTTAAGGAAATAGTTAGAAATTACCCCAAAAAACCAAAAACTAAAAACCTAGACCTACTCCAAGCCTACGGTCAAAAAACGGCATTAGAATTTATTGAGAAAGAGGCTAAAGAAAAAGGTCTAATTAGAGTTGAGTTAATTTCTGAAATTCACAAGCTAGTCTTGGCTGATATTTTCCAAGATCAACCAGGAAAATTTCGTACTGGTCCAGTCAAATTTCGTCATACCCCATTTATGACTGCTCTGCCATTTATGATCTCAGCTGAGATGCAGGACTTTGATAATTGGCTTATTACCCAACAAAGAAAAATTAATAGTGATTCTGTCTGGATGATCCTAGAGTTTGCAACTACCGCCCAATACAGAATTGTGCGAATTCATCCTTTTGTTGATGGTAATGGTCGGGTGGCAAGAATTTTTTTCAATTTAATAATGAGACGCTATGGATTACCTTATGTAATTATCCCTAAAACTTTAAATGATAAAAGCATGCTTCAAACCTTGCAAGCTGCCAACCAAGGGGATCTTGAGCCTTTGACTAATTTTTTTGCCACACTTTTGCTTACGTCGTTCGAGCATGTTTTCAGCTACTATCGTATTCCTGAAAATTAAAGCCCATTTCTTTAAGAATTCTTCTTAGACGTCTTTTTTCTGTCCCTTTAATAAGAGAAAAGGGTAGATTTTCTTTTTTTAAAAATTTTAAAAATAACTGTTGAGCCTTTTTGCGAAAGACTGACTGGTCAGTTCTGACGTTATCTTTCTCCAGTGGGATCCCTGAAATATCCAATAGGAAAAATTTGGTATAAGTAGGGAGCCGGTTTTTAACCTTCTCGTATAGCCTTTTTGCTTCTTCTTCCAATCCTAACGCCTGACAATAGATAACCGCGTCAATTACTGAACGATCACAAATAATAATTGGATAGTTTTGAACTGCCTTTTCTCTTCTTAAAACTTCGTCTTGAATTTGTGACTGGAATTTGAAAGTAAAATGAGTTTTTGGTTTTAGATCCAAGATTAAATCTCTAGCCGCTTCCTCCACAAAAGCAACCTTTGGATCATTTGAAAAGATCTTTTTAAGCTCTTCTAATATAATAGTTTTTCCAACTTTGGCCGAGCCAACAAGAGCAAATTTCTTTGACATTCCCGTCTGGTTTTAGAAACAGGAGGAACAATTCTTAACTAGTTTCTTTCCTGAATAGACAAACACTCTCAAAAAAGTCGGGGTGGCCGGTTCCGCCCCGGCGACCTCTCGCACCCCATGCGAGTGCGCTAGCTATCTGCGCCACACCCCGAAGACGTTTGTATTTTAGCACAGGATATTCGAGAAAAAAAGCGATTTTTGATGCTTGCAATTTTTAAACTTTCGATCTATATTGTGAAAAACCCAACAATTCTGCCCCACGATTTGCAATGACCCAAGATTTGCGAAAACAAGCTATCGCCACCGCCATTGAGCAGATTGAAAAAGCCTTTGGTAAAGGCTCGATCATGAAAATGGGCGAGTCAGTAGGGAAGATGGAAGTTTCAACGATTCCCACTGGTTCGATTGCTCTTGATTTGGCTTTAGGGGTTGGTGGTGTGCCGAGGGGACGGGTAATTGAAATTTTTGGACCTGAAGCTGGTGGCAAAACTACTTTAGCCCTTCATATTATTGCTGAGGCCCAGAAAGCTGGAGGGCAGGCGGCTTTTATTGATGTTGAGCATGCCCTGGATCCGGCTCGAGCTTCCCAAATTGGCGTTAACTTAGATGATCTTTTGATTTCCCAACCAGATACTGGTGAGCAAGCCTTAGAAATTGCCGAAACCCTAATTCGCTCGGGAGCGATTGATGTTTTAGTAGTCGATTCAGTAGCTGCTTTGGTTCCCAGGGCGGAAATTGAAGGGGAAATGGGTGATTCAATGATGGGAGTTCAGGCAAGACTGATGTCCCAGGCAATGAGGAAATTAACCGGGGCAATTTCCAAGTCAAAAACCGTCGCGATTTTTACTAACCAACTCCGGGAAAAAATTGGCATTATGTTTGGTAACCCGGAGGTGACGCCGGGAGGCAGAGCTTTGAAATTTTATTCATCAGTGCGAATTGATGTTCGAAAAATTGACAATATTAAAGAAGGCGATACAGTTGTCGGAAGCCGCCACCGGGCAAAAGTTGTTAAGAATAAAGTTGCTCCGCCATTTCGCCAAGCCGAATTTGACATCACGATTGATGAGGGAATCTCTAGGGTTGGGGGGTTAATTGATGTTGGACTTGAACTTGGAATATTGACTAAATCTGGTGCCTTTATTCGCTGGAGCCAGAAATTGATTGGTCAAGGCAGAGAAGCAGCCAAAGCCTATCTTCGTGAACACCAAAAAGAAGCTAAAGATTTGGAAAAACAGATTTGGGATGTTTACAAAAAGGGTAAACCTGCCAAAACTCCAGCCAAAGAAGAAGCCGAAGAAGAAGTTTCCGAACAACTCACTGCTTCGGTTTAATAACAACCTCCTCCAGCTTTTGAAAGATCTCCATAGGTTTTGGGTATTGATGTTATAATCTTCACAATGCCGCAAATCACTGCGATTGAACCTCAAAAGAGGAAAAAAGACCGGTTTAATATCTATCTTGACGGTGAATTTGCTTTTGGTTTGGATCTTCAAGCCCTGATTCAAGCCAATTTAAAAGTTGGCCAAGATTTGACCAACGCCCAGGTTGAAAAACTTGTTTTGGAAAATGAAGTTGGCAAGATTTTAGATAAAGTCTTGCGTTTTCTTTCCTTTCGGCCCCGTTCTAAAAAAGAAATTGCCGATTATTTAAAGAGAAAAGAAACCGGATCAAAAGTCAATGAATTGGTTTTTAAAAAACTTGAAAAATATGGTTATGTTGACGATTTAGAATTTGCCAAAGCTTGGATCCAGTCACGAAACCGTCTTCGCCCGCGAGGAATTTCACTGTTGCGCGCCGAGCTTTTCCAAAAAGGAATTGACAAAGAGATCGTCGATCAGGTTTTAGAGGAAAATAAGGAGTTGCAATTTGATTTGGCCAAGAGGGCAGTCGAGAAAAAAATCAAACTTTGGAAAAATTTAGAATATCGCCAATTTTTCCAAAAAGTCTCTGCCCATCTTTTGCGCCGCGGTTTTTCCTATCAGATAGCCAAAAACGTGGTTGACAGTTTTCGGCAAAAGGGGTAGAATCTTTCTCAACCAAAGTTTTGGGAAACAAATTGAGATTTTTTCAATTTTTTTGACGATGGTAAGGACCATTTCAACCTTTTTCAAACCCTTGAAACTAGCGCATTAGCTGCGTTTGTCCGAGCGTCGTTTCAAAAACCTCTCAAATTTCTTGTTTCCCAAGCTTTTTGAAAAAAATTAGAAAGAGGGGAAAAATATGTCACTTTTTGACAAAGTTTTAGATGTTATTGCCGGCAAAGAGGAAAAAAGGCAGGAAGTTGGCAAGGGAAGGATCAAAAAAGCTTTAATTGATAACCAGCCGCCAACCGTGCAGCCTCAAACTACCTCTCAATCTCCACCTCTAGATTTAGAAAGGCAGGCCAGAGAGATTATTTTGGAGGCCAAAGATGAAGCTTTTCGGGTTAAAAGGGAAGCCGAGGAAGAAGCCAGAAGGATTCGCTCCGAAGTTTTGGCACTTGAAGCAAAAATTGCCCAAAGGGAAGAGACACTTGAGACAAAACTTGCCAGTGTTGGTAAAAAAGAAGAGGAAATTTCGCTTCGGGCAAGAGAACTCGACGAGAAGCTTGAAGAGCAGGAAAAGAAACGACAAGAATTGATTGCCAAATTGGAAAAAATTGCAACCCTCACTCAAGATGAGGCTAAAAAGTTAATTTTGGAAAATATTGAGCGGCAACTTAAAGATGAGATTGCCAAGAAGATTAAAGAAGCCCAAGATCAAGCAAGAACTGAAGCGCAAGAAAAAGTTAAAGAAATTATTGTTGAGGCCATGACTCACGGTGCGACCGATTATGTAGCAGAATTTACGGCTTCAACGATCACTCTTCCCAATGAGGAAATGAAAGGGAGGATTATTGGTAAAGAGGGGAGAAATATCAGAGCTTTTGAGATGGCAACTGGAGTTGATGTTGAACTTGATACTGGAGTTCCCAATGAAATTCGTCTTTCTTCCTTTGATCCAGTGCGCCGCGAGATTGCCAAACTAGCTTTAGAGCGGTTGGTTCGTGATGGTCGGATCCAACCGGAACGGATTGAATCTTTTGTTAAAAGGGCTAAGGAAGATGTCGAAAAAGACATGGCTGAAACCGGCCGGAAAGTAGCCTATGAGGCTGGAATTTACAATCTTGAACCAGAAGTCTTGGATCTTTTTGGTCGCTTAAAATTTCGCCTGTCTTATGGTCAAAATCAATTAGCGGCGGCTCTGGAAACTTCAAAGATTGCCAAAAAACTGGCAGCCGAACTTGGTGCTGACCAGCAGGTTACATCCCTTAGCGGTCTTCTACACGACATTGGCAAAGCGGTTACTGAAAAGGAAGGCACTCACGTTCAGCTGGGAGTTGAGTTCTTGAAAAAGAAGAACTTTCCCCAAAAAGTGATTGATTGTGTTGCCCAGCATCATGAGGATGAGCCGTTTACTTCACTTGAATCAGTGATTGTTCATATCGCCGATGCCATTTCCGGTGCCAGACCAGGAGCTCGCCATGAGGGTGTTGAGGAATACACCAAAAGACTTTCGGAATTGGAAAAAGTTGCCAAATCTTTTGATGGGGTGGATGAGGTCTTTGCGATTCAAGCTGGTCGGGAGGTGAGAGTGATTGTTAAACCCCAAGAAATTGATGATTCACAATCCGTCAAACTTTCTCATGATATTGCTCAAAAAATTGAAAAAGAGGTAACTTATCCAGGTCAGGTTAAAGTCACAGTGATTCGTGAAGTGCGAGCCGAAGATTTCGCCAAAGCTGCCTAGATTTTGGAGAGGAGGTGAAGAAAATGACCAAAAAAGATTTGATCGAGAGAATTGCCAAAAAAGTGGGCCTAACCAAAAAAGCAGCCACCGAAGCAGTGGAAGCAATGCTGGGCAGTGTTAAAGATGCGCTTGCCCGAGGCGATAAAGTGGTTTTAACAGGTTTTGGGACTTTTAGAGTTAGATCTCGTTCGACCAGAAAAGGAAGGAATCCTCAAACTGGCAAGCCAATCCAAATTCCCGGGCACAAACTCCCCGGCTTTACTGCTGGCAAAGCATTAAAGAAAATTATTAAATAACCCTGCCCCTTGTTTTTGTGATTGCTGCTCTTTATGTGAGGCTTACGCTCACGTAAACTCACAAAAAAGCTCTGGCTTTTTAAGCTGGAGGAGTTTATATTCGCAGGCTCATGTAAACTTGCGAATAAAGCTAAGTTGATTTTCAATCAACGCAAGTTTATGTGAGGTTGCACTCACGTAAACTCACAAAAAGCTCTGGACTTCCTGTCCAGAGGAGTTTATAATTCGTATGGATACGTAATTTCTATGGCAAAACCACTTAGAGAATCGTCCACCCAAAGTGAAAAGGATTTCCCCAGGCTTTTAAGAGTCATCGTCAAAACGCTCAAAAAAGATCAAGATCTGGCAAATTTTTTCCAAGAAGTTTTAACTGATTCAGAGATTAGAATGATCGTTAACCGCTTAAAAATTGCCAAGCTTCTTTTTGATGGCAATTCAATTCGCCAGACAGCCCAAAAGGTTGGGGTCGGGACTGATACAGTCGTTAGGGTTTCCAGAATGGCGAAAAATCCTACTTTTCAGAAGGTTTTGCAAGTTTTCAAAAAAGAAAAAGGGTTAATTGTCCAAAGACCAGGTAAAAAAGAAATTAAAAAAGCAGTTAAAAAACCAACTTTAGGATATTGGGTCTTTGGTAAGTCAGAAGAAGAATCTTAAGCAGCTGCTCTTAGTTTTCTGCTTCTTGAGGTGGTTGTTTTTCTCCAAACACCTGAATCGGCAACGCTTGGTTTAATCGGAATAACTTTTGATGGTTCGCCAGTATCCTCGCTTAAGGATTGGGAAGCTGCTGCTGGGGCCGCTTGTTCTTGGACCATCGAGGCCAACTGACCGACGATTTCTTCTGTCTCTCTTCGATCATCTTCGGCAGCTTGGGCTGTTCTTGCCGCCAAGTCGCTTGCCGCTTGCGCTGCTTCGCCAGGCCCTTGTTCGATAAGCTCTTGAAATAAATCTCGCTCGTCAGCCATTTTTCTCCAATAAAAGCTTTTTTGAAAGCTGGCAGATTGGGGCAGTTTTTTGAATCGCTGCATTTTTATCATAAATACCCCATAAAGTCAATAGATAACTTATAGTTTGTTTTCGCTGGTTTGAAAGATTACTTTGTGTTAGAATTTTTATCCTGCGATGAAGTATTTTATCCAAACATTCGGTTGCCAGATGAATCTGGCAGATTCTGAACGGATTGCCGCCTATTACCAAGCAAGAGGTTTTAAACCTGCCGCATCGATCGAAGAAGCTGATGAGATTGTCATTAATACCTGCGTGGTGCGTCAGCAAGCCGAAGACCGAATCTATGGTTTAGTGCGAAACATTCGCCAACGCTGCAAGGCTAATCAACCCAGAATTGTTATCACTGGCTGTCTGGTTGGTGCGGCTTCCCGAGAACCAACTGGCATGCTTTTGAAAAAAATGAAAAAAAGACTAACTGAGGTTGACGAATTTTTGCCAATCGAAGAAGTTGGTTTTTCCTATCCTCAAATCAGGGTTGACAAAACACGCGCCTGGGTGCCGGTTTCTAATGGTTGCAACAATTTTTGTACCTATTGTATTGTTCCTTTTTCTCGCGGTCAGGAAATTTCCCGGCCGTTTGACGAGATAATCGACGAAGTGAAAGATTTAGCCGCCAGAGGTTACAAGGAAATTACTTTTCTTGGTCAGAACGTTAATTCATATGGAGCTGATTTGATAAAATCAAAAATTAAAGATCAAAGATCAAAATTCTACACTTTATCAAATGGGAGAAGAGTAAAACCGGTGATGGTCAAACATCTTGGCAAAAAAAGAATTCCTACTTTATTTCCTTATCTTTTGGAAGAAATTTGCAAGATTGCCAAAATCCAAAAAGTTTCATTTTTATCAGCTAATCCTTGGGACTTTTCTGATAAGTTAATTGAGGTTATTGTTAAAAACCCCAAAATTGATCGCCATATTCACCTGCCGGTTCAATCTGGCGATGACGAAATTTTGAGGCGAATGAATCGCTGGTATACAGCTTCGCAATACCTTAATTTAATTAAAAAAATCAAAAGTAAAATACCCAATGTCACTTTTGGAACCGACATTATTGTTGGCTTTCCGAAAGAAACAAAAAAGGCTTTTGAGAATACGGTTAAATTATGTAAAAAAGTTGGTTTTAGGGTTGCTTATATTGCCAAATATTCTCCTCGGCCAGGCACCGCAGCTGACAAAGCCTTTGAGGATAATGTTTCTTATAAGGAAAAAACCTGCCGCTTCCATATTTTGGACCAGTTGATTAATAAGTAGAGCTTGTAATAGTGGTTTTAGATTGCACTGTCTAAAAAAGAAAAAAGCGTTACAATTAAAGTAATGAAGATTGGAATAATTGGAGCTGGATTTTGCGGATTGACAGCCGCTTACGAGCTTTCCAAGAAAGGCCATAGGGTAGTTGTTTTTGAAAAAGAGGAATATCCTGGCGGGCTGGCTTCGTCTTTTGAAATTTCCTCAGGAATCACCATTGAACGCTTCATTCATCACATTTTCCAATCCGACAAAGAAATTATTTCGTTGGTTGACGAACTCGGTCTTTCCTCAAAGTTAAATTTTTACCAATCAAAAGACGGGGTTTTTTATAATGAGAAAGTTTACCCCTTTGCTTCAGGGTTTGATCTTCTCGCATTTTCACCACTTTCAATTTTGGACAGGTTGCGGTTTGGAATCGTTACTCTTTATTTAAAACAGACCAAAAACTGGAAAAAATTTGAACAAATTATTGCCGAGGATTGGATCAAACAATGGTTTGGTGAGAAATCCTTCGACGTTGTTTGGGGCCCGCTTTTAAAATCAAAATTCGGCCGTTTTGCTGATCAAATTTCCATGTCTTGGTTTTGGGCCCGGGTTTATTGCCGGACTCCCAAACTTGGTTATTTTGAAGGCGGTTTTTCGAAAATTGCTGACACTTTAGTGGAAAAAATTCAAAAAAACCAAGGAGAAATGAAATTTGCTGTCTCGGTGGATTCAATTCAATCTCAAGGTGATAAAATCAATCTCCAAACGACCAAAGGTAATTTTTTATTTGACAAAGTTATTGTCACTGTCCCTGCACCAATTTTTGCCAAAATTACCCCTGATCTTGCCAAAAATTATCGGCAACAAATCGAAAATAAAAAATTTTTGACTGTCTGTAATTTACTTTTAGTTCTTAAAAAATCGTTAATGCCTTTTTATTGGCTCAATATCAATGATGCCAGTTTTCCTTTCGTTGTTGCCGCCGAGCAGACCAATTTAGTGCCAAAAAGTTGGTATCAAAACAAAATTATTTTAAACTTTGGTGATTATCTTGAGGAGAACGACCAGAAGTTTACTTTCACCAAAGAAGAAGCGCTTAAACATTATTTACCATATTTAAAAAGGATTAACCCACAATTTTCCCAAGATTGGGTCGAAAGTGCCTACTTTTTCCAAGCACCTTTTGCCCAACAGGTGGTTGATGTTAAATACTCAAAGACTATTCCCGAGATTAAAACTCCAATCAAAAATCTTTATCTTGCCACCATGGCCCAAGTTTACCCCTATGATCGGGGAGTCAATTATGCCGTTAAACTTGGTAAGGAAGCGGCGGCGATGGTTGATGAAAAAGAAGATTAAATTTTGTTGATCTTAAAGATTTTTGCTCGGCTATTCTCAAAAACTATCGTTCCAAGCTCGATAAATTTATCTTCGTCAAGATTCTGATACTGCTGCCGCTCGAAATCACCAAGAACCAAATAATCAACATTATACTTTTTCAAAAGTTCTTGGGTTTCTTGGCGATCTGGCGTTTGATAGATTTTTGCCACTTCGTCGGTTCGGCTTTGGACTTGATCAAAATGGTTTGGCCGCCACAACCATTCATGGGTATGCCAGCCGACAACCGTTGGCAGGCCAGTAAAGGTCGAAATCCTGTTAGCATAAGTATAACTTAAGCCTGCTGCCTCCAAAACCGTTGGTTGGCCGGCAATATTTTTATTCAACCATTCAATTGCTTGATAATCAGTTGGGTAATTTTGAGCGATGAATTGAGAACCATCAAGACCCTGGTATAGTCTTAATCCATTAAAAAAAGAATTAATCGCTGAATGGGGATAAATAACAGTGGTAAAAATCATTAGTGACCCAACAAACCCAAACAGGGGAATTAATAATCGCGCTCGCGACAATTGGCTGATTCGAGAAAGGGCATAACTTGATGCAATTGTTACCAGAATCCAAGCTTGCCAATAAAATTTAAAAATCGTATTGGCTCGGTAATAACCTGAGTAAATGTCTTCAAAATAGATAATTTCTGGGATTAAAATTAAAAAAGCCACAAAACCAAAGATAAAAAGGAAGAATTGATCCCCAAAAACCCACTTTTCTCTCTTTTGACCCAAGATAATCGCAAAACTTGCGCCAATAAATAACCACATTCCCCACATCGTCAAAAGGAAAGTTAGGGTTGAATGGCTGTGGACCAACCTTACTCCAGCCACAAAAGGGTTAAAAGAAAGGAAAAAAGGAACGGCAAAATCAATGGCTAGAAACCCGATAGTCAGCGCCCAAAAAATATTTTTGAAAAACTTTTTCCAAGAAAAACCACCTTTGAAAGAGAGAAAGAAAAAGGTTGCGCCAATAAGCATCGAATAAATCAAAAAATCAGCGTTGTTGGTCATATAAGTGAGACCAAGAAGGAAACCGCCGGCGACAATCAGTCGCCAATTGATTTTTTCTTCAAAAAGTATCATCGTCAAGATCACCCCGATCAAAAGAAGCGATAGGGGTATTGCCATTAAGTGTGGGTGAAGGTCAGAGACGACAAAAGTGTAAATAGGAAATTCGTTGATAACATAAGGATCTAAGTTTCTGGCGTCGGGATACCAATAATTTTTAAAAAGATTAGTTAGATGAGTCACCGGGTGCAGGTTGCTTGAGAAAGCAAGGAATAAAAACCCCAAAAAACTTGCCCAGTATTTTTTCGTCAGGGCAAAAACCAAACTAAAGGTTTCAAGGATTGTCAACGCAAAAAAAGTTGCCAGACTGAGATTGAAAGTCACTGGCGAGGAAAGACTAGTAAATTTTGTTAAACTAGCAACAATTAAATGGCCAAAATAGTAATAATTGATTGTTTTGCCGGCAAACCAAATATCGGCCGGTGGCATATAGTTAGAACGAAGGAGGGAAGAAATCATCCCAAAATCGGAAAATTTTTCCAGGCCAAAAATTTGGGGCTGAAAACCTCTTAAGAAACTGAAGCCAAAAAGGGCGACTGCAAATAGCAGTTCTTCAAACATTATTAAGAATTTGACTTTTTTCAACCCATTGATTATTGGGAACAGTTGGCTGGTTTTAAAAATAAAAAATGTCCAGGTTATAATTGAGAAAGCAAGAAAGACAAGGATGATCGAAAATCTTTGAAATGGGACAATCCTGGCGGTTGCCAAAATCCAAGATAAATAGGCAAGAATAACCATACCGGCAAATTTGCCCAGCCCCCAGCCAAAATCTGGCATTTTTTTAAAAAGGTAAGTTGTCAGGGGCAAGACACCAATGGCCAAAATTTGAATCGCCAACCACCAAATAAAAATCGCAAAAAAATCGTAAGCAGACATTTCAGAATTTAGTTTAATTGTAACAGATCAAAAATCAATGATTTTCAATAAGATATAATAAATTATGAGAAAGAGAGATTTGAATCTAACAAATGCTTCTCCCGAAATTTTCAAAAATTTTTAAAATTTCCCCTTTTGCTGTCTCTATGAGTTTAAGTTTGCTTTTTTATCTTGTCTCCCTTGTTATCGCCAGCAATGATTTAGATTTTTCTTATCGTTGGCTTACTTTTACTCTTTGGATCATTTCGGTGTTACTACTACCAGCAGTTTTAATTGTTAATAAAGCGTCAAGAAAAAAAGGGGGTTTTCGTCAATTTCTTTCGTTAGATAAGACAGATATCGCCCCTCTGATTTTTATTGGTTTTTGGACAACACTTTTAAGTTTCATATTGTTAGTCAATTATCCGTTTGTTGCGGTCTATGATCAAATAAGAGACGGTGGGCTAAATGCCCAGCAGATTGTCAATGGATCTATTAAAAATATTTTTGCTTACGGACGGTACGAATCTCATGGATTGATAATTCCAACAATTACTGGTTTCTTTTATTTAATTTTCAAAAATTCCGTTTTGACATTTAGATTTCCTGGTGCCTTAATTGCTGTTTTGGATGTTCTCATGATTTATTGGATTTGCCGGCGAACTGTGGGTAAAAGAGCAGCATTTTGGTCAGCTCTAATCCTTATTAACTTACCACTTTATTTGTACTATTCACGAACAGAGATTGTCCCTTTCTTCAGTAGTCTTTTGACTTCCTTAATATTACTTTTGTTGAGTTTCTTTTTTCAGCGAAAAAGTTTTCAAGCTTTTGCCTTATTAGGGTTACTTCTTGGTTTTTCTTCTGGTTTTCATACCTCGATCAGAACAATAGCATTATTGACTGCAATAATTGTTATCACCCTTGCTTTGTATGACGTGTTAATAAGAAAAATTAATAAAAAGGCTGCCATTGGAATATTATTGATGGTAGTCTTTTTCTTTATCGGTTTTGGGCCAAGGGTTTTATTTACTACTCCAAATATTTTTTTCCAGACAAGATCATTAAGAAACTTAAGTTTTGTCGACAGCACCAAGGGGGTTATTACTAATAAAGAATTTTTAAATAATAGTTCCATAGATTTTGGTAAAATTGTTAACAATTATGAGAAATCGCTTCTGGTATATTTTAGAGAACCAACCCGAAGTACCCATTATGCCGATCTCAAACCATTATTAGATCCAATTTTAGGAATATTTTTTGTCGTTGGTTTTTTATCTGCTATTTTTATTTCCAAGAGTATTTTTTTAAGAATCGTTTGCTTGTTTGCCTTGCTCATTCCCTTAACTAACAGCGCCATTACTGAAGCAATCAATTCTGACAATCGACTTCTTCCCTTATTACCAGTCTCGGCAATTTTGGCAGGTTATGGAATTCAGATTACTTTTTCTAAGATTAGCAACTTATTTAAACTAAAAAACTGGACAACTTTATTTTTGGGAATTACTTTAATTATCTACATATTATTTCAAGGATGTAAGTTCTTTTGGAATGAATCAGCGTCCAAGCAGTATTCTGGCGTAGACTATTTATCTATGTATACGGTTTATTTTTTGAAATCGAACACTGATTACCAAAATTTTAATAAAACGTGTTTATTTGTTTCGCCAACTAATTTTAAATATTTTAATTTATTACACGTTAAAGAACAGTACCAATATTTTGTTCCTAATAAATTAATTCAGGTATTTGAAAACAACGGCGTCCGAGAAAATCAAATATATATTTCTGGCAGTTGCAACAAAAACCTAATGGATGATAATTTTACAGTCTATCAATATTGTCAAAATCAAATAAAATTTGTTTGTCCTAAAGGAACAGACCTTACTTTATTGGTGGAGACGAAATCAAATTAGACAAACTGAGGGTTACTGACAACCTCACATTTGAGAATTATGAACAGAAATAAGTTGCTAATAATTTGCGGGCCGACGGTGACAGGAAAGACTGATCTTGCTCTTCACTTGGCCCAAAAGTTTAATGGTGAACTAATTTCGGCTGATTCAAGGCAAGTTTATCAGGGAATGGATATTGGCACCGGCAAAATAAATATCAAATATCAAATATCAAAAATCAAAATTAAAAAATTTAGAAAAAAATGGATTGTCAACAATGTCCCCATTCATCTTTTTGACATTTGCAAACCTTCTGATCAATTTAGTGTCTATGATTTTGTCAATCTTGCCAAAAAAATTATCGGTAAAATCTGGGAAGAGGGAAAATTGCCGATTGTAGTTGGCGGAACTGGTTTTTATATTAAAGCTTTAATTGATGGAGTTGAAACTCTCTCAATTCCTCCTGATTCATTATTAAGAAACCGGCTTGAGCAAGAACTGAAAAAAGCTGGAGTTGAAAAACTTTATCAAAAATTTTTGAAACTTGATTCAAAACGAGCCCAAAGTATGAACCAATCAGATCGAGCTAATCCCCGTCGCCTGATTCGCGCCATCGAAATCGCCTTAGCAAATCAAAAATTAAAGATCAAAAATCAAAAATTAGGAAGGGAATCTTTCGACTGTGATGTTCTGTTGGTTGGTTTGACGGCCCCAAAAACCTATCTCTTTCAAAAAACCGACCAGTGGGTTGAGGAACAAATTAAATCTGGCTTGGCCAGGGAAGTTGAAAGTTTGCTTTCACAAGGTTTTCGAGAAGCAGAGCCACTTCAAGGTTTAATTTACAAAAATGCGGTTGAGTTTGTTGATGGAAAAGTTGATGAAAATCAATGGAGAAATTTACTAAAATTGGAAATTCACCACTATGTTTGCCGCCAATTAACCTGGTTTAAAAAGGACAAACGGATCAAGTGGTTTGATATTTCCCAAACCCAATGGCAGAAAAAAGTGGAAAACCAAGTGAAAACATGGTTAAATGGATAAAGATTAAATGGCTCAAGAACCAATTAGAGTTGAAATTTCCTATAAAACGATGCTTTTTGCTGTCGGCATTATTGCGGCAGTTTGGTTTTTGATCCAAATTAAGGCAGTAATTATTCTTCTTTTTGTTTCTTTTATTCTTCTTTCTGCTCTTCATTCACCGGTTGATTTTTTAGAAAAGAAAAAAATACCCAGAGCTTTGGCAATCCTTATTATTTATCTTCTAATTCTTGGTGCCTTGACTGGCATCTTTAGTCTGATTGTTCCACCTCTGGTTGCCCAGACTAAAAGCTTATTTGACAATCTTCCGGCGATTCTTGAATCAATTAACAAATTTATTAGTTTTTACAAAATTCCCGCTCAAGACATTGTTTCTCGGTTAGCAAGTGAGTTTGGTTTTTTTGGCACCAATTTTTTCAAAATAACAGCCGGTTTCCTCTCTAGCATTTTAGGGGTGATTACTTTGACTGTTTTTACCTTTTATTTGCTTTTAGGCTGGCCAAGAATTGTTGATCTTTTGACTTCCTTCTTTTCCGGTAAACAGGCACAAAGAATAAACCAGCTTTTAAATGATGCTGAAGCGGGTATTGGTGCTTGGGTTCGGGGAGAACTTGTTTTAATGTTTATTGTGGGACTGCTTTCTTACATTGGCCTTTTTCTTCTTGGTATTCCTTATGCTTTGTCTTTAGCAGTGGTGGCTGGACTTTTGGAAATTGTCCCAATCATCGGTCCAATAATTTCCGCCATTCCTGCTATTTTAGTTGCCCTGTTTATTTCACCAATTCTGGCTTTGGCGGTTGCGGCCTTATTTTTTGTCGTTCAACAATTAGAAAATCATTTGATCGTCCCCAATGTGATGCGTAGAGCAGTAGGAGTAAATCCTTTAATTACGATTTTGGCGTTGATGATCGGTGCAAAATTGGGAGGAATTTTAGGCGCTTTTTTGGCTATTCCACTGGTTGTTTTATTAAAGATCATCGGCCAGGATTTGTTAAAGCCAGTTGGTGAGGACATTCCTGAAGATTAGTCCTGTTTTGTAAGAATTCTTTTGACAACAACGACGTCTTTTCGTGTAAGCCAGTCCTTAGCGTTATCTTCCATTACCTGACCGCGCCTCTTTTGCCATTTAGCGTGGATAATTTTTCCACTGCCGATATAAATTGAAACGTGACCAATACCGCCTGGAAACTGGGGATTATAATGACCCCAACTGCCTTTGACAAAAATCAGGTCGCCAACCTCCAGGGACTCAAGTTTTTTAAGTACTTCTTGGCCACAGGAGGCTTGATCTAAAGCTGTTCTGGGTAAATCAATTCCTACCTTTTTATATAAATATTGGACAAAAGAGGAACAATCAAAAATCTTCGGCGCCTCATACGGCTTAGCCCCATATTTGTACGGTTTCCCCAGATGCTTCTTGGCAAACCTCACCAATATTTTTTGTTTTTCTTTGAGAGTTAAAATTAATTGGGGGATCACAGGAGTATTTTACTACAAACCCGGTATAGTCAAAGATGTTTGCTTCAATGATTCGAATCATTAGAATAAGCTTGTGAGCGTTCAGAAGCCATTGACTGACTGGTACTGTTTGATGGTTCCCGAACTGTTAGTGGGCAGAACTAGTTAAAATATCCTAAGCTAATTTACAGACGACTAGCACTTTTATAAAATTAGAAGAAAACCTCATAGAGAAGCAAGTTTTACTAATTGATTCCAAGTTGTTCTACATTCAACGTAACGAAGACAATATTTCTACCCTGCCATCCCTTAAAGTATAAATATTTACCGTCGTCAGAAAATTTGAGTGGCCCAATGTTTTTAAATCCAGTAAGCGGAAAATCAACGATTGTCTGAACTGGATCGGTAGAAAGGACATGTAATGTAGCAGGTGGTTCTTTATTCCCTTTTTCCGAATAAATATTCCCTGTTTCCCAATAAACTAATATTTTGTCATTCGGACTAAAAAAAGGTTCACTTATAGACGAATTACGAGTTGCCCGTACTGTACCGAAAATCTTCCCATTTACATATAATTCATCCCTCTCAACAGTACCAATGCAGTACGCAAAATATTTACCCGAGTTACTAAAAGAAAAATTTTGGAGCACACCCGAAGGTATAGGATGAGATACATCGTTTCTTGTCACTGAAGGTATAGGATAAGATACGTCGTTAACTATCACTGAACTTATGTAATTATCCGTAGCTTCGTAAGCTATCTGAGAGGCATCTTTCCCAACATATATTGGTATGTCCATATCAGAAATATAATCATGAGGCTGTTTTTTACCGCCACCTACAACAAGAAAATATTTATTGTTGTCTGAAGCAAGATACAATAGGTCATAAGAATCACCAATAAATTGAGGATATTGTTGATTTGAAAATTCAGAGAGTTCTTTGTCGTCTACTACTATAATATTCTTACCGTTTTTTATTGCAGCATATGTGACCTTTTTCCCGTCTTTACTAAAATATGGATCATATGTTTGTGAAACGTTCATACCAACAAATGTTCCATCGTATTTTTCTCCTTCCTTACCGTCAACAACAATAAACATATTATTAGTCATATCGCTACCTGAATAAGGGCTGTCGGGGACAAAATGGACCCCTTCTCCAGCCGCGTATGCATAATGTTGGCCATCAGGGCTGAACTTCAAGTTTTTAATATATCCATATTGTTTCTCTTCGACTCCGTCAATAACCGCAAAATATTTGCTGTCTTTTTCTGCAACAAACGCGATTCGTTTACCATCCTGACTAATTGTTAATTGGTCAATCCCAACGTAGGTCTTGCCAGAGTTCCCATTGGTGACAATTGTTGAGGAACTACTTGCTGTATATTGGTCTTTGTCGATACTGTATACGGCGGTTTGGCTGTATGGATCAAGAAGCATGTTATATGTTATGTGTGGGTCTTCTGGAGGTAATGTTGCCAAGATTTTTATCTTTGGATTAGGTTCAATAGTGGAGCTGGTTAATTTGTTCTCATTCCCAACATTCTGTTTTGGTTGGCTTGGCAAGGAAGAAGTTTTTTTATTGCTCCAAAAATAATAACCTCCTGCCATTAGAGCCACTATAATAATTGAAACTAAAATCCAAATTAACTTATTAAATTTCTTTCTTGGCTCAGGCTGTATTATTGGTAGCTCTGAGACAGAAGTTTGAATTGAAGGTTGGATAGGTTCAGTAGGTGTAATTGGTTGCTGGGCAGTATCTTCTGACATTAATTAAATTATTCACTTATCAAGAAGAAGTTGTCAAACCACAAAAAAATGCCTAGGAAGTCCGTAAGCCAGATTCTGTTTCACCCTTCGGTTTTACTCAGGGTAATCCTGAGCTTGTCGAAGGATTAGATGACTATCTGTCTAAGTATGATGCTTTTGGCGTCACACTTTCTCGCCTTTTCGGCGAGATGCCCCTGCTTTGAGCCTTGGGGAAACATCCTCAAACGGCTCGATCGAGGGTTGCAGCAAGGAGGATTGCCCGTTTCAGCCTTCGACATACTCAGGCCAAGCTCTAAAAAAACTTTTAGAAACTTCAGTCCCAAGTTTAGCCGAAAGATCGTTTCTGTTGCTCTAGGTTGATGTTAATTCACCAACCTCATCTTTGACCTTTTGGTCGCAGACGACTAGCGGTTGGCCTTCGATTTCACTCAGGCTACCCTGAGCTTGTCGAAGGGTACCCGTCACGGCTTGCGCCGCGCACCTTGCTTCCTGCTGTCTGGACTTTCCTCCCCTCGTCGCTTCGCTCCTCGGGGTAAACCCTGAGCGAACAAAGTGAGCGAAGGGCAGTCATCCGACTTCCTAGGCAATTTCTTTCAAAGTGCAAATTTCTGGAGGATATTATATCAGAACAAAGCTAAAATTTCAAATTTGACATCGATCCTCAAAAATGACAGGATAGAAAAAGAAGGAGGTGAGAACTTTAATGAATTATTTTAACAAGAAAAGCATTCCGCAATTATTTTTCTATCTTTCGATTGTGGCAGTGATTTTTTCCGCCATGGATTTTATTTATCCTGGCAAGTTTTGGCTTAATGCCTCAACTTGGCTTTTGTTAGCGGCGGTTTTGGGTATCTGGTCGCTTTATTTAAGAAAATAGTCCTGGTTGCAAATTTGTAATTAACCAATGTTAGAAAATGAACTCGCAAGATCCACTTACGATTTGAACTTCTGTGTTTTAAAAATTTTTTGATTTCCCATTAATGCTTGTTATGATTGCAGCCAAGACTGACATCCGATTCTCAAACCCGGTTTGCCAATCGACAAACTTTGAGGCAGAATAGAGATATAGGGAAGATTATTTTAAGAAATGAAAACTCGATATAAGTTGTTTTTGGTTTATCTGGCGGCAGTGGCCCTACTACTAATTCTTTTAAGTTTAACTTATCATCGCTGGTTTGAAGCGCAGAAACAGACAATCTTTGAAACCAACGCTCAAGTTGCCAAATCAACCGCCAAAACAATCGAGCCTATGCTTCTGGATAATTATCAATCGGTTAATCTACCGGGATTTGATTTGGCAACTCTTGATTTGCCGGCAGACCGCAGTCTTTTTCTTTTTAATCCCCAAGGTAGTCTTGTTTTTACTTCAAAAAAAATAGCAAACTCGACCCAATACGAGAACTTCAATCAACAATTCAAAAGTATCCGGGGAAATCTTAATCTCAAGACTTTTCAATCGTTGGAGTTTTTCGACCCTTTTTCCCAAAAGCCCCAACTCGCAACTTTGGCACCAGTCGGCAATACCGGTTGGTTGGTTATTATTTCTGTTGATAAGTCTTTGGCACTTGGGCCAATTTATCAGTTACTTCGCTGGCAAATTTCCCTGATTATTATCTTGGTCATTATCATAACCATAGTTGTGCCATTTTTGTTTAACCGCTGGATTCTTCTGCGAATTCACCTTCTAACGCTTCAAACCCAAAAGATCACCAAAGGAGAACTTGATAATCCAATCACCTCAACGAGTAGAGGAGAGATTGGGTCTTTGGCAGAAAATTTGGAGACGATGAGACGAGAACTTAAAAAAAGAATTACCCAATTGGTTAAAGCCAAAAATGAGGCTGAGACCATCAGTCAGAAAGATGAAGCAATTTTGGCCAGTATTGGTGATGGAGTCTGTGCAATTGACACCAAAGGAAAGGTCATTCTTTTTAATGACGCGGCTCGCGAAATTACTGGCTTTGTCAATGAAAGGGTGATTGGGATAAGGTTTCAAGATATTATTCAATTTGGTTTTGAAGAGGATTTGACCCCTAATAACCAGTTTATTCAAAAAGCCCTCAAGGACGGAGAAAATACCAAGATGACTAATCATACAGTTTTAATTGGTAAAAATGTCCGGGTAATTCCAGTGGAAGCTGGAGCTGCCCCAATCAAAACAAAAAGCAGCCAAATTATTGGAGCAATTATCGTCTTCCGTGATGTTTCCCATGAAAGACAACTGGAAAACATTAAAGAAGATTTCTTTAGAATTAGTTCCCATGAACTCAAGACTCCAATGAGTATTATCAATGGTTATGTAGACATGATATTGAGAGGAGATGCTGGTAAGATTTCCCGAAAAACAAGAGAATATTTGCAGGAAATTACTCAGGTAGTCAAAAGACAGCTGGCTTTGGTTAATGATCTTTTGAGTGTTTCTCGTTTTGAATCAGCCAGGATTGCTTTTAATCTTCAACCGATTCAGCTGGCAGACGAAATTAAGAAAGTTTTAGAAGAAATGACTCCTCAAGCCAAAGAAAAAGGGTTGAAAATTAATGTTGACCGCCGAATTTTGGCAAATCAGCTGCCAAAAGTTCAGGCAGATCCTCAGGAAGCAAGATTAATGTTTGTCAATTTTTTGGGCAATGCGATTAAATTTACGGAAAAAGGAAAAATAGACGTGGGTGCAAAAGTTGAAAAAGATCGGGTAATTATCTTAGTTTCCGATACCGGGCCGGGGATCGAAGAAGAATACCGACGAACTCTCTTTAGAAGGTTTAGCCAATTTGGGGCAGTTCTCAAGCGTAAGTCAGGAGGGACTGGTTTGGGATTGTTTATCACTAAGTTTGTCGCCCAACGAATGGGCGGTGACGCTTGGCTTGAATCCTCCAAAGCCGGTTACGGATCAACCTTTGCTTTCTCACTGCCGATTGTCGGTAGCAAAGATGCCCAGACCGCCAAGGCTCAACTTGTTCAGGAGAAAAAAGCCAGAGATGAACTGGAAAAAATCAGAGTTAAACCAGGATCCTTTAGATCACCACCAATTGTATGATATGATAGTTTTGAAAGGAGAACTATGAGGATTCTTTTGGTTGAAGACGACGCAATGGTTTCCAAGCTTTATCAGTCAAAATTTGATTTGGAGAGGTTTGAGACAATAATTGCCAGCAACGGCCAAGAAGCTTTGGATAAACTTCCCTCAAATCCTGACCTGATTCTTTTGGATTTAATGATGCCGGTGATGGATGGTTTTGAGTTTTTAGAAAAGGTAAAAAAAGATCCCAAATATGCCAAGATCCCAGTGATTGTCCTTTCGATTTTAGGGCAAGAGGCGGATATTAAGAAAGCCCAAAAATTGGGAGCAATTGATTATTTTGTTAAAGAAGAAGTAACCCCAGGTCAGGTGGTTGAGCGGATCCGCCAACATTTTCCTCAAAAACCCTAAAGTTGAAAGACAGATAAGTCCTCAAAATACAATTTTTCTCAAGAATGTATTACAATTAAATCGTGGAAGATCGAGTCTTACAACAAATCCTTCAACCTTCAAAGTTAATTGACCAGAAAAGTCTAGACGAAGCAGTTCAACTGGCCAAAGATCAAAACATTTCCCTATATGATGCCATTTTGGAGAAGGATTTAGTAGCCGATGAGGCTTTGGGAATAATCATGGCCGATGCCCTCAAGGTACCTTTTGTTAATCTCCAAAAAGTGACCGTTGATCCTTCAATTCTAAATATCATTCCTGAGGTTGTGGCTAAAAAACACCACTTGATTGCCTTTACTAAAGATCATTTGGGTTTGAAGGTGGCGATAGCTGATCCTTCCGATCTGGAACAAATAGAATTTCTCAAGAAAAAAGTTGGCGAAGAGGTAATTGTCTATTTTGCCACCAAACATGATATTGAAAATACTTTCCATTTGTATAGAAAAGATATTAAGAAAAGCTTCGAGGATGTCATTTCTTCAAGTATCGAAGAAGCAGGTAGGAGCATTATTAAAGAACCACCGATTGCCACCCTGGTTAGCACACTGGTTGAATATGCCTATCAGAATCGGGCTTCAGATATTCATCTTGAGCCAACCGAAAAAGAAATGAAAGTACGGTTGCGAATTGACGGTATTCTTCATGACATAGTTTCGATTCCTAAAAATTTAGAAGAACAGGTTATTTCACGAATTAAAGTCTTAGCAAACTTGCGAACCGATGAACATTTAAGTGCTCAAGACGGGAAGATGAAGTTCAAGACTGATACTTCGATAGGATCAGAAAGGGATCTTGATATCCGAGTTTCAATTGTGCCTATTGTCGAAGGTGAGAAGATAGTCTTACGGCTTTTGTCGGAGCGATCGAGACAATTCAGTTTAGAAAACCTGGGAATGGATAAAACTGACTTGGCCAAAGTCAAAACAGCATTTTCCAAACCATACGGCATGATTCTTTCGACTGGGCCGACTGGTTGTGGAAAGACCACGACGGTTTATGCAGTTTTAAAGATTTTAAATACCCGCGAGAAAAACATTGCCACCATTGAGGATCCAGTGGAATATGATATCGAGGGGGTCAACCAAATTCAGGTCAATCCTAAAACCAACCTGACTTTTGCCGAAGGCTTAAGGTCAATTTTGAGACAAGATCCAGACATTATTTTTGTCGGTGAAATCAGAGACCCAGATACTGCCAACATTGCGGTCAATTCAGCAATGACTGGGCATTTAGTTCTTTCAACTCTTCACACTAACGATGCTGCAACCGCCCTGCCTAGACTTTTAGAAATGAAAGTTGAACCATATTTAGTTTCCTCAACTGCCAATGTCATTATTGCCCAAAGGCTGGTCCGCCGAATTTGTACTAAATGCGTAATATCTAAGGAAACAAGCGTTCAGAAGTTAGTCGAACAGTTTGGCGAACCAATAATTGATAAACACTTTGGCAAAAAGGAAACGATTAGAACCTTTATTGGCGCAGGTTGTTCGGTTTGCCATCAAACTGGTTACCAAGGAAGAATTGGCATTTTTGAGGTTTTAGAAATCACCGATTCGATAAGAATGCTAATTAACGCCTCGGCTGATAGCGAAACAATTAAAAGGGTGGCTGTTCAAGGGGGAATGACGACCATGGTTGATGATGGCCTAACCAAGGTGGTTCAGGGAATTACCACTGTTGAAGAAGTTTTGCGAGCAACCAAAACTTAAAGAAAAAACATTTTAGGGAGCTTGTTTGGCAAAAATCAGACTTTCACCAGCTGAAAAATTAACTTTGATTAGTAATCTGGCCTCGATGCTTTCAGCTGGAATTCCTCTCTTGGAAGTTATTGATTCGCTACTGGAGGAAGCCAAAGGTGGCCAAAAAAAAGTTTTGGTAACCTTAAGGGCTGACGTCAAAGAAGGACAAAAATTAGCCACCACTTTGGATAAATTTCCTGAAAGTTTTGATCCGGTGACTGTTAATCTGATTAAGGCAGCTGAAGAAGCAGGAACACTTGATCAAACCTTACACCAATTGGTTGAATCAATCGAAAAAGAAATTGAATTTTCCGACAAAGTCAAAGCGGCTTTGGTTTATCCAGTGCTGATAGTGGTTGTTTTTATTGCGGTAGTGCTTTTTATTTTGGTATTTGCAGTTCCAAAATTTTCGGATACTTTTGCCAGATTAAATATTGACTTACCACTGCCAACCAAGATTTTATTCTTGGCATCGAGCGTTCTCCTAAAATATCCAATTTATATTGGATTAGGAGCTGGTTTATTGCTAATTGGCTTTTATTTAATTTTTACCCAAAAAAGTAAATTTTTTATGAACGTTTTATTCTCTTTGCCAATCCTTTCAAAATTAGCCAGATCCATTGACCTAACTCGATTTGCCAGGTCCCTTTCTCTTCTTTTGTCCTCTGGCATCCCGATTGTTGAGGCCTTAGAGCTTTGTCGAAACGTGGTTTATAAGAAGGAAGTCGAGGAGGCAATTATTAAAGCCAAAGAATCAGTAGTCGAAGGCAAAAGGTTGGCGGTTGGACTCTCTCAAGTCAAAGGGATTATCCCTTCAATGATGATTCGGATAATCGAGAGTGGGGAAAAAAGCGGTAGTTTGGAAAAATCAATGGCCGATATTGCCAAATATTTTGACAACAGGGTAACAAGCAATGTTAAAAATATCACTACCTTATTGGAGCCGGCGCTGTTAATTATTATTGCGCTAGTTGTTGGCCTGACTTATTTGGCTATTATTGCACCAATTTATCAATTGTTAAGCCAAATTAAGTCATAATTGGCAATTAGGTAAAGCTTGGAGCCACTTTCATCAACTGCCCATGGAGAAAATAGATAGTTTAGGGTTTACGCTCATCGAACTTTTGCTGGTGATTGGTTTATTGGCTATTGTCCTTACCATTTCCTCGATCAATCTTATTAAACCCCAACGTCATGCCAACCTTAATTCTGCTATTCAGTCTGTAGTTTCCTCGATTGCCGAGGCCCAAAACCGTAGTGCGACCGGTGATGCATCAATTGACAGTCAGACTAAAAACTGGGGGGTTCATTTTGAGCCTACCACTTACACTCTCTTTGCTGGTTCATATCAGGTGGGTAATCCAAACAACTTTGAACAAACACTTCCCCAGAATATCTCCTTTTCCACCATTACATTTCCCAATCGAGAAATTATCTTTGAAAAAGTATCTGGAGAAGTTTTAGGTTTTAATCAAAATGCCAGTCAAATTGTGGTTACCGACAGTATTTCTGGTAACTCTGTTACTTTGTCAATTAACAAATTAGGAGCAGTCAAGCTTGACTAAAAAGGGATTAACAGCAAGCGGTCAAATTTTGGTTGAGATTTTACTTGCCCTGGCTTTAGTGGCCATTTTTATGATGGTGGCAGTTGAAGGTTTTGTTGCCTATCGCGCATCTTTTTCTCAATCTGCTCAGCTATTTGAAGCCGAGACTCTCTTCTTGGAGCAATATGAGACCTTAAAGTCGGTCAGAGAACGTGATTGGGACAATTTGTTAATTGGTGGGCCATATCACATTGCTCAGTCTGGAAATAGTTGGGCTTTATTTCCTGGTCCCGAACAGGTTGGGAGTTTTGTTCGATTTTTAAATATCACCCAGGTTGAACGTGATCAAAAAGGCGATGTTGTTGAATCAGGAGGAATACTTGATCCCAATACAAAGAGGATTACTGTCAACGTTGCCAAAATAGCTCCAACATCTATGCCAACTGGCGGACCGACTCCCACTCCCACTTCTTCTCCAACTTCAACCCCGCCACTTTCTCCGACTCCAACTCCAGGTCCAGGCTCTCCACCCTGCTTTTTTATCGACTCGACCGGTAAATGGCGCGGCTATGGAGATGTCGAAGGTGGTACAGATACTAATGGTGATGGAGTTAGAGATACTGGCAATGGGGTTGTTAACTTTACTGGTGATGTGATGACGGTAGCTCAAATCGCTGCTGGGCTATTGACTCCCACTGCCGATCAAAGACGGGCCGCTGATGTTAATGGCGATGGGGTTGTTAACCAGGACGGCGATGTAGCTCTGATATCCCAATATGCTAATGGACAAATTTCAACCTTCCCTGTCTGCGTCTGTTTAATTTCCACCCCTTCTCCAACTCTTTCTCCGACTCCAACTCCAGGTCCAGGCTCTCCACCCTGCTTTTTTATCGACTCGACCGGTAAATGGCGCGGCTATGGAGATGTCGAAGGTGGTACAGATACTAATGGTGATGGAGTTAGAGATA
>Ga0315281_10000022_pt1 | contig 191302 bp, 173 predicted proteins | sample YL17G07_0_MG_FD_204540 | JGI IMG/M metagenome (GOLD analysis project Ga0315281, IMG submission 204540) | Sediment microbial communities from Yellowstone Lake, YNP, Wyoming, USA - YL17G07_0 | ecosystem: Environmental > Aquatic > Freshwater > Lake > Sediment | place: USA: Wyoming | collected...
CTCAAAATCCTCAACAAAGTATATGCTGTTATTGTCGTAAGCAATGCCGATGCTCACTTTGTTATGTAACGGGCTTAAGATGTTGTCTCTGTGTCCCCAATTGGATGCTGCATCATCATACATCATTTGCCATTCATTATTGAAAATTGCTTGTTTGAGATCAGAGTAGTATCCAAACGTGCGCGCGCGCACAGTCAACGATCCTGAAAAACATGGCCTTCCAAGGCAGCTTAAGATAAGCGGCAAACTCGTTTCAATACTGAACATGATCCCTAAGAGGACTGAAACAGTATGGCCTGGAGACAGAAGGACCCTTCAGCAATTCCGCGTCGGCTACATAAGAACACGAAACAAGATAGCCTTCAACCTTCAGAATCCACGAATCAGAGAGATAAAGCTCCATACTCTAAGACATTATTTTGCGACAATGGAATACCACAAGACTAAGAACATCCTACACGTTCAAGAACGACTGGGCCATAAAGACATCAAAAACACAATGATCTACACACCTGATAGACTTCAGCGAAGACGAATACAACAGCACCACAGCCAAGACGCAACCTGAAAAACTGAACCTGTTGAGTCACGGATGGGAATTTATCTGTCAGGATCGTACAGATAATCTAATGTACTTCAGGAAGAGGAAATAGCATGGCTAATATTTCGCCCTTTAAGCACCATATTCCGCGCAAACATTTATACAACAGATTAGCACTCGTAATGCCTCGAATCCTCGTCGGAGACATGGACTTTTGGACAGTTCAGCAATAGTCCTTGCAGGCGGTTCCTCAATAAGACTGGGGCAAGATAAGGGGTTGCTCGAACTGGGAAAAAAACCCCTCGTTAGACATGTTCTAGACTCAGCAGGTAACCTTGCCAACGAAACGATACTGGTCGTAAGCTCACACACACAAGAAAGAGAATACCGGAAATATGCGCATCCCGACACCCGCATCGTGATCGATAGCAGAGATGCGAAGACTCCACTCGTCGGCGCTTTGACAGGTTTCGAGTCTGCGGAGGGCGAATACTCATTGCTCCTCTCATGCGACATCCCATTTGTCTCTCAGAATATTCTGTCGCTCCTACTCGACCTCAGCATAAACAAGAATGCAGTTATCCCCCGGTGGCCAAACGGCTACATTGAACCCCTGCAGGCCGCTTACCACACGAAAACAGCAACAGCAGCCTCTAACGATGCTCTTGATGAGGGGAGGCTGGATATGCAGTCCATGATTGACAAGCTGCAGGGGATCCGATATGTTTCAACGCTTGTCCTGAAACAACTGGACCCAGAGCTCAAAACATTCTTCAACGTGAACACCCTGCTAGATCTGAAAAGAGCCGAGGCTATGTTGAAACACACGAATTCAGAGGCGTGTTGATGTTTATAGTCTGCGCGCAGTCTTCGCTGTCCAGAAGCGTTGATGGTTGATCTTGCGATCGGAAATCTTTCAGTGTCTCCGATTCTGGCTTTCTCCCGGTTTTGCATTCGTGATTGTCATTTTCAGTTTTGAACCGTTCGAGCATATGCTTCTGTCACTGAGAGTAGTTTCTCTATGTCAGTTTCAGAGTGAGCTGTGCTCAAGGCTGCTGTGTGCGTGGGTAAGACGAAGATTCCGTTCCTAATCAGATCCAAGTCATACTCAATCTGCTTTTTCCTATCCGCCCTGAAGACGTCGCTGGCGTCCTTCACTTTTTCTTTCGTGAAGTGGACGTTGAAAAGAGAGCTTGTTCCTGTGACTTGTGCTGCCACCCCGTTTTCTTCGAAGCTTCTCCTTATTCGTTCTCTTACTTTCTCCCCAAGCATGTTGAGCTTGTTTATCAACCGGCCGTCTTCCAATATTTTCAGGGTAGTCAACCCAGCAGTCATCGTTATGGGGTTTGCCGAGAAAGTCCCACCGTGAAAAGAGAAGTGTGGACGCTCGTAAACCGAGGCGTCCAACCTTTCCATTATTTCTCTTGGGCCGCAGAAAGCGCCCACGGGAAAGCCTCCCCCCAGGATTTTTCCGAAAACGGTCAAGTCTGGCTCAACGTTGTAATATTGCTGGGCTCCACCTGGGGCAAGTCGGAAACCAGTAATCACTTCATCGAATACTAGCAGAATCTTCTTTTCGTTACAGATCTTTCTCAACGCCTTCAAGAATGTTTCTTCAGCAGGGATCCCCCCGCCTCCGCCAAGAACAGGCTCGACTATCATCGCGGCCACTTCGCTTTCGTGGCGAAGTTTTTCCTCGACTCCCACGGAATCGTTGAAAGGAAGTAAAAGCGTTTCTCTGGTGGCTCCTACTGTCAATCCTGCAGATTCTGGAAGCGTAAAAGGGTATTTCACGCCCTTGTGCAAGGCATCGTAACCCCCGTGCCATCCACCTTCGAATTTTGCGATCCTGCTTTTCCCAGTGTAGGCACGTGCGAGTCGAACAGCATACATGTTCGCCTCTGTTCCTGAGTTGGTGAATCGGATCATCTGTGCCCGGGGAACCATTCTTGCGACTTGCTCGGCGAGGTTCACCTCCAGTTCATGCGAGGTCCCATATTGGGTGCCATTCTCAAGCTGTTTCTTAACTGCTTCAACGACCTCAGGCGGACTGTGACCCAATATGAGCGCCGTGTGCCCCAGCCAGAAGTCTACGTATTCGTTCCCATCAACGTCATATAGCTTGCTTCCTTGTGCCCTTGCAGTGTAGAAAGGATAGGGTTCAAAGTACCTTATGCCATACGAAACTCCGGCGGGGAGGACCCGCTTGGCCCTTTCATACAATGATCGGGATTTCGACGTTCTTGAAGTGTACTCGTCCGACATTCTCAGAGCACATCCGAATTGTTACGTTTCGCACAATCTCTTTATTACCATTTCCACCGTTTCCCTCAAATTGCCTAGATCAACGTCAGAAATAACACAGTCATCTTTCACAGGATCGATCTTGTCGAGCTATTTGAGCCTGAAGAAACCATTTCTTGAACGAATGCCCAGAAGACAAAGTCTGCATCCAGACGAGGAGAAAGCTTTTTAAGCCTAGAGGGTTGAGGCCAGGATTTAGGCATTCTCATGCACAATCCGAGAGATCGTGCGGTAGTTATTGAGAGAAACTTGATTATCGCAGTCCTCAGACTGACCGAACATGGCGCTGTTTCACATGAACTAGTGAATAGGGAAGCGAAGATCCCCTCAAACTTGGTTCAAAGACTGCTAAGCAGGTGGCACAATGAAGGCCTAGTTTATGTTGGAAAAGACTTCATTGAAGTCAACAGCCTCAATCGCTTGAAACTAGCCATACAGGCCATAAGCCTTGGGGCAGATCCTGAACGAGTTAGCGGTCTCCTTCAATGGAGGGAGTTTGAAGCCATAGCTGCCATCACTCTGGAAAGGAACGGTTACGTTGCTACGAGAAATCTAAGGTTTAGGCACGCTGGAAGAAGATGGGAGATTGATATCGTGGCGTGCAAGAAACCGCTTGTAATATGTGCTGATTGCAAACACTGGCATCATGGGATAGGTCCTTCAACTTTGAGGACCGTGGTCAAGGAACAGGTGGGGAGGGCGAAGGCTATGGCTGAGTGTCTGCGAAATTCGCCCATAAGGATCGAATGCTCATCGTGGAGCTTCGCCAAAGTGGTTCCCGCCATCTTTTCGCTTACGGTAGGCAATATCAAGTTGGTTGAAGCCGTGCCGGTTGTTCCGATTCTTCAGCTCCAAGATTTCCTGGGCCAGTTGCCTGCTTACGCAGATTCATTTGAGCACTTCTCACTGGTGAGTCATGGTATTGATGACTGGCTTCCTAGCGAACCTTAATGCGGGATAAAGGCTTGAGCAGAGTAGTATGCCTAAAGCCGCTAGAAGCCACCCTGCTATCTCCAAGACGGTACTGCCTGCGAAAAACGGTTCAGGGATCAATATCAGCACTGTGGTTATTATTCCCAGAGCGAGTCCGGCTGCCCAACTTGAGAGGAGGATGAGCGAGCTCTGCGTCATGACGATCTTTATGATCATCCTAGGCCTTGCTCCCACCGCCCTGAGTATTCCAAACTCTTCGCGTTGGTCATTGATCACCAACGTAACGTAGCTCGCCATGCAAAGAGTCACCGCGGCCAATGACAAGACGGGTAACAGCATCACTGCAGACCACAAATGTTCAAGAAAACCTGACTGTTTGTTCAGAGTTTCGTCAAGCTCAGAAACCTCGAATTCAGGATCTATGGCGTTAACAGTCTTCCTTAATTCGTCCAACACCTTCGTTCGGTTAATGCCATCGCTAATTTCGACCATGACGATATTCGGTTCCGATACGCCCATGACGCTTTGAAGAGTTTCCAACGGAACATAAGTCACGTTTCCACCGTTTATGGGGTCTAAGCATACGCCCGCTATTTGGAAAGTCTGCTCGAGCAACTTCAAGCTCTGATTCAAGGGCTGAGAGAACATCTTAGCAGCGAGAGTATCACCGATCACGGCGTCTGAAGTCTCATTCTTCACCAGAAAGTTACCATTCAAGAACCATTGGCTGAGCACCTTGTCAGGTTCCACGCCAACTATCAATGATGTGCCTTTTCGACTGTCTCCGACGGTGATGGTTTCGCTTGTCTGTTGACCAAAGACGAAACCTTGAACTTCGTTTATTTGCGCCTCCAGCACTAGACGTGGATCAATTCTTAATCCAGCCATCAGGCTTAAATTGCTTAGAATCTGGTCAGAAACGAGATACTTTCCGCTGGTATAGTTAAACTGTGGCTCTGGCGCGCCGGTGTAGAATTTTGACATTAACAACTCATATTGTATCGTCATTTCATGATGAGCTATCAAGACTACATTCTTGCCGACAGCTCTTTCAATCCAGGCTCCGGTAGTCTCGTTTGCAATTATTCCGCCTGCAACGGAAACGGTGACCAGAATGAAGACAGAGGTCAAGCAGAGGATGATTTGGAAACTTGCTGACTTGCGGCGGAACAAACTGCGAATGGCTATTTTTGCCGTGAGCCCTGCCTTGGCGACGCCTTTGAAATCGGATTCTCTGCTCAGCCCGTAAGAAAAGCTGGGGGAAAGAGCCACTGCGGGTCTGACTCTAGTTGCAGCAAGGATCGGCCTTGTTCCGACGATCAATGAGAGAAGCACGAAAGCAGCAAATATGGCCAAGACAACCCAAGGGTTGATTTGCCATGGAATAACCTGCAAACCCATGCCGACGAGAGCGCCACCAGACACGTAGTCCGCTAATATTCCAAGAACCACGCCAAGAGAGCAACTTGCAAGAGTCACGATTACTAGTTCGTTCATGAAGTAGCTGAAGACCACGTCATTAGGGCACCCTGCTGCCTTCATCAGGCCAACGTCCTTTATTCGTTGAGACATCATAGTATGCGTAAGAAAGGAAATCGTCACTATTCCAATGGTGAAAACCAAGATTTCAGCAAGAATAACAAACCGTGAGAACACGATGGCGAAGCCTGGCGTAAGCTTGTTTTCGGTCGTCGCGAAAGTCGCGACTCCCATCCCGTTGCCGAGTGAAAAAACGAAGAGCGTTGATGCGACACAGAGAGCTAGGCCGATGATGATTACCCCTGTCTGAAACTTTCTCCGTAGTAGATCATTTATCGGAAAGAACGTTTCAGTCATCGACACTTGTCAACATTCCCTCTTCCAAATGTAGCAGTTGATCGGCAGCTTTGACTATTCCTTCATCGTGGGTCGCAACCACGACAGTTTTTCCCTCATCCTTCAACGCATTGAGGATCTCAGCGACCTGGGCGCTGGTTCTTCTATCCAGGTTTCCAGTTGGCTCATCGACCAAGAGCAAAGGCGGATTATTTGCCAGGGCTCGAGCGAAAGCAACACGCTGCTGTTCCCCTCCGCTCAACTGAAACGGAAAGTGCTCGGCACGAGCGCCCAAACCGACCATGGCCAACAGCTCTTGAACGCGCTTTTCTACATAATCAGTTGGTTTTCTGAGCCATTCCATTGGAAACCCGACGTTTTCAGCCACCGTCAAAGTCGAGATCAGATTGTAAGATTGGAAGACGAAGCCTATTTTGCTGCAGCGAAAAGCAGCTAAAGAATCCTCATCCTGGGCATTCAAATCCTCTCCTAGAACGACGACCTTCCCGCTGGTGGGCCTGTCTATGCCTCCAATGACATTCAGAAGTGTTGTCTTTCCCGAGCCAGAGTCCCCGCTTATGACCGTAAATCGACCTTTCTCGATGCTAACGTCTACGTTCTTCAAGACCTCGATTTGGATATTGCCTACCGGGTAGGCCTTGCACAAGAGTAAACCCCAGACAGCTAATTCTTCATTTTTCAATTTGCAGCTTCCCCAATTGAAAGTTCCCCCTGTCCCGTTTAAGTATTCTCGCCTTCTCCGGAAGTTTTTTCTTCTCCCAGTCTTTCCAAGGGACTTCCTTGAAAATCCATCTCTTGCCCAAATGAGCGGCTAGGACTGCATGTTTGCCCTCAGTGGTTATGGGGACAAATTCATCGAGAAACCTAAAAAGTTTGTCAACCTGCTGTATCGGGAAGTAGGCATAGTAGCTAGCGTTCTTGACTTCGAAAGCATACATATTTGAGCCTTTTCTGGCGATGATGTCTGGTAACGGGTTCAAACTTGGATTGCTGACTGGAACACGAACCGCGTTGAAACCATTCTTTCGGAGAAGTTTGACGAGAACATTCTCACTGTAAAAACCCCTTTTGCGCCATCTGCGAATTGCAGCTTTGTCGACTTCTCTCATTGACTCATGATGCCTAGGCCAAAGGAAACGAGAAGAAAGGGATCTTCCTTCCAGCTTGCGAGTTTTTAGAGTTTTCTATGCTTATAAGCTTGCACGGGGATTTCAAGCGTCTGCTTCTCGACGAGGCATACTTTCAAATAGTCTTCCAGCGTCGCGGCTGGAATGACCTCAATCTTGCAGTCTTTTACATCAATAGAATATTCGTAGTTTTTTTGTGGAATGACTACTTTCTTGAAGCCCCAAGCTTCTGCGGCCTTGATCTTTTCATAGACGCCGCCCACAGCCGTTATTTGAATAGAGTTTCCGATGCTCAAGTTTATTTCGCCAGTAACGGCCACATCTTGCCTAATCGGTTTGCCCTCAATAAGCGAACACAGCAGGATGGCCATCGTCACGCCTGCGGAGGGTCCGTCCACTCCATAGGACTGGGCAAAATCTATGTGCGTCAAATAGTCTTGAGCTATGTCAACACCGTATTTCTGCAGGATCACACTTCTGACTTTGGCAATGCTATCTGAAATGAAGCTCTGACCTTTGGCTACTCCAGTTACTTTGTAGTAGCCCTTGATAGGATATGTCCTTGGAAGCTCACCTCTCCTGATCATGTGGGCTTTCACGTTCAGAACACTACCAGTCATTTCACCGCTGAAGGGATCCTTCATTACGGCTAACCCGTGTATCTGCCCCAGTGTGACTCCTTTGGCTTTTATTTCCAACAGCTTGCCTCTTTCGTTCATGTCATGCTCCAATATTTGCCTCTGGATTGTCTTGCAGTGCTGTTCAACCGCCTCTTTTACGTGTCTGGCCTCAGCGACCTCACAGTTCTCGTTCATTGCAAGGGTTGCTGCGGTCTTGATGACGGAAATCAACGGTCTGAACCTTGTCGTTAAGGCGTCTTTCTTGTTGCTTCTTCTTCTTCCTTCCTCCACGATTTCCTCGCATGCTTGCCTACTGAACGGTATCAAGTTGAAGCGTTGGACCTCCTGCGATATGAACTGCACGTACTTGCGCCTGTTTTCCAAGGTGTTGGGCATGTCGTTGTTCATCCTGACGACTTTGCCATAACCGCATATTCGGTCCATCAACGCGGGATGGATCTGGCCGATGCTGTCAAAGTTGCCGGCTCCTACGAGAAACGTTATGGCTGGCACGGGTTCCGTTGACACTGCCATGGCAGCTGTATCCCCGCCGGTTATCCTTCCCCTCAAAGTGATTGGTAATTGCCCGTCTTCCAACACCGTTAACAACGTTACTGCTTCCTCCGCGTCAAGGTTCTTTACTTCGTCGATGTAAAGAATGCCTAGAGACGCAACATGAACGTCGCCTGCGCTGACCCTTTGGTGCTCAGGAGTCCCAAGACCCCCAGTCTGATACGGGTCCCATGCTATTGAGCCGAAAAGCTGAGCGCTTCTGTGGCCTGTAGCGTCTACGAAAGGCGCCCGTTCTGAGCTGTTGTCGACTATGAGTTTTGGAATGTCAGTCTGCTGTGCGCCTCCGATGCCTTTTAGGCCTCCTCCGCCCATGAGTTTGGAGAGCCACCAGATGAAGATGCCGAAGAATATTAAACTTCCACCCGGAATGAAGGTCAGCGGCACTAGACCGACGAATTTCTCGACGAGATAGTCTCCGAAGCTGCCGTTGTAGTAATCTTGGAGAGGTTCCCCCGCCGTCTTGGGGTTCAGGTTCCAAGTCTGCCAGGCTTGAGCCATGAAGTAGAACCCGAGAACGATCAAAAGCAAACCTATCGCAATCAAGAAACCTTGCAGTGCTTTGAGCCCGACCTTCGTGGTAAATTTCCTCTTAAGCTCCTTGAACTGTTCTTTCTGAAGAACCTTCTTTCCTTCTCCACCCTTGCGCATCGAGATCTTAGGTTCACTCGGCAGTGTCGGATTCTTCCAACAGAGAACATCAAAGAGTCTTATCCCGTTTTCCTCGTAGACCTGAGTGAGCTTCTCAGCCAAGGCCCTCCCGATCAGAGATTTGCCGGTTCCAGGATCGCCCAGGAGGAACAAGTACGGTCCCGGACTTATCATGGTTTTCGCTGAGGGTTTGTCCCTATCAACGTTACCCCAGCTTTCGTACCATTTCTTTTCCTCAAGCCACTTGAGCTTATGCACCCATTCGTCCAAGCAGAGGAAACATTCCTTCAAAGCCTGGTCTTGACCTATTGTCCAGTTGATCATATTGTCGTCAACAGGAAAACCTTTCGTGCTCTTGAAGTTGCCCCAATCCCACTTGACCCCTGTTTTTCCACCGTTCAAGTTTCGCTCAAGAGTTTCAACTTCGTCTCCAAATGGGTCGGGGCTCAAGCGTGACACCTTCCTCTCTGTCTTCTTGGAAATATGGGCTGCAAGCGATTAAAGCGATTATTTCAAAATCTACAATATGGAAAAACTGATAACATTGACAGATCTGATTATTGTTAGCACTCTCTAATGGGTCTTACTGACGAAGCTTCGAACAGCCCAGTCTGGCATTCTGGCTTGTCCCAAAGCCCTTTCCACAACGAGGACGCAGTTTTAGTCTTGTTTTTCATCGCGCGCTATCATATGCTGTGGGCGTTCCCTAGGAAAATCTTTGATATGTGGAGTATTCACTTTATTCCTAGCAGATCAGTATTCAACAAGTATAGGTAAGCCAATTTCAGTGTTGTTGATAAGCCATCAAGATCAGATCTATAACAGAATAGATATGTTCTTCAGGAACTACCCAGAGCTAATGACAAGGCTTAGAACCAAAGGCGATAGACTATCAATGCCTCTAGAAGGATTTGAATTTATAGACAACCATTCCAAAGTTCTTATGAGGATGGATACTTCAAGAGCAATACGAGGTATACATACCAACAGTGTGATTATGGATGAAGTACAAGCTACACCAAGGGAAATAATACTTCAAGATGCTTATCCATGTGCAACAGAGATCATAGAAGGAACAAATCCAAAGTTTATTCTTGTGGGCACACCTAGCGATAGCAAAAGTTTCTTTGTAGATCTACTGATTAACACCAAGAAGAAGAAAAGTAAGCAACATAAGGCATGGAGTTTAAGTCAATACTCATCTGAAACCTGCCCATGGTTAAACATCAAGATCAATGGAAAGAGCATCATTGATGGATGGAAAGAGAATATGAACCCAGAGACTTACATGACAGAAGTACTAGCACAAGTACCGGGACTAGACATCATATCACCATTCAAGAACGTAAAGAAGAACAGCGTGGAAGATTGTACTCTTGATCCTATGGGTCTACCGGGAAGCTACAAGATACTGGGATTAGATCTAGGATATGCAATAAAGACTAACAGATGTGGAGTAGTCCTCTTGGAGAGGTATAGAAAATCAGTGAAGAGTAAAGTTCTTGTAGCCCAAGAGTATGATCCAATACCACAAGACTTCATTATCATCATAAACGACTCTAAGCCTTCAATAGTGATCGTAGACAGTAAGCCTCAACCATTAGCAGATAAGATCAGAAATGAATTATAACCATACTGTAATTCAGCAAAGTTCCTATATCTAGATGTCCATGGTATCAAAGGCAGTATGGAAGCACAGTTGAAGGATGGCATAGACAACAAAGGTAGAATTACCATTCCATCAAGCCTCAAACAGTTGATAAGAGAACTTGAGAATTACAACCGGTCAAAGACAAGAAACATCAACCTAGCAGATGCCCTCTTATTGGCATACTATCAAGGAACAGAAGTAACGCTGCCAGCAGAGACTCCTAGTAGAATAGGACCAATCAAAGATGTAGATGGAAATATACTACCTAACCCTTTGAATGATCCAACACTAGAAAATACACCCAAGAAAGAAGGACATAATATCTTTGTTGTCGGTAGACCAAAAGACTAACACCAAGTAATAGACCATCAATCATACATATTCTATCATAGAAATACCATCAACTGCTACTAGTCTATTTACTAGTGTCTGTGTGTCTACGCTCTTTCTTTTTATCATATGGTTAGTAGTGGGTTAGTAGGGCTAGTATCAGAGAAGAATATCGCTAAGTTCTGGGAGCTTGCACACTCCTGATGTCAAGGGTGTATTTGATGTACCCTTATTGTTCAACCATTATTAGCAGTTTTAAGGGTGCTAAACTAGGCTTTTCCTTCGCATGGAGATTATCGTAGGTACTTATATGAGGCCATGGTAATCTCCATATGAGTATTTAATTACTCAGTAGATAAGCCTGAATAATACTCCTTTAGACAGAAGAGGCTTATTGCTTAGAGTATGATTGTTGTGTGGGCTACAAATACTGGCTAGTAGAATGACCATTGACGGTTACACTTATCTATGTTAGAACTTTGATAAAATATCCGTAATCTATGGTCAAACCTTCAGATAGGATTCATCATGGTCTACATAAAAAATTCTATTCTATCATACAGCAGATATCCTATCATCATTTGACCATTAAATTCTATTATAGGATTAAATTCTATTATGATGATACTTGAATACTCTTTGACGCCACAAGAACTTTTATGGTTAGACTTATAGGACTCTTAGGATATATCAAACCTCAAGAAAAGAGGTGTAAGAAGAGTGAGTATTGAAGTAAAAATCAAAGTTCTTTGTCCTAGATGTGAAGGAAAAATGAAGATGGTGATGAAAAGATATCCTCTAGGTGCAGGTACAGCTTCGGTTCGTTGTCCTGATTGTAATGGAAAAGGATGGATAGAAGTAGTATTTATAGAAGATACAGGTGGAAAAGTATTCCCATAAAAGACCATTCATCTAGCTACTTCGAGAGTATATAAGTAAAGACGAACCCTCATCGAAAGGCATTGTTTACCATGGATACTATTTTCTTTGAGACTGTACCCTCTTTGAAGGGCACTAATTTAAGCTTCATTAACCAATCTAACTGTATTATAGCCTTATCTTCTTAATGGTTTAGCCTTGGGCATGGACTTGACCGTGGCCTCATATAAAAACCGGCGAAAATCTCCAAGCGAAACCCAAAGACCCCAGCTTCGTAACAGCTTCGAAAATTTGGAGTCTCCCAGCAACATAGCATCGCTCAGATGGTTATCTTTTGCAGTCTGCTCAACACTGAAACTCCTTTTTTCATCAGGAACGCAAGACCCAGCAATCGCAGATTGCGCGATCTCGAACCTTGCGCCAGTTCTTTCAAGTTGGAACCCTTCAATGGCCTGGCGGTTTCTTGAACGTGTTGCTTCTCCTTCTGCCCAGTTCGCAACGCACAGAGTAGATATTCTCGCAATTGCCTCCGGGTTGGGCAGACGCCCGCTGTTCAATTGTGTGCGGCTAACCTTAAACCATGTGCTCTGAAAACGAGGAACTTTGGCGACTCGAGTTGATGCTTCTGTATACGCCATGCCTGAAGGTGTGCCTATAGTGAATGCTGGTGACATGCACTTAGGCCGTGTACTAGAGATGCCACCAACATCACCCAACAGTAAAATCTCAATCTAACGATCTCCAAAATATCCAATGTTTGGCCTACTCTAGACGATGCAATGTGCAGCAATCAACGAAGAGAGACTTGAAAAGGGGCCTTTTTGTTCACACCAAAAACACGATTTCTGTTTCGGTGATGGCTCAGATCTGAGGAGTTGGATCTGTTTGTATACAAAAGCATCAACATAATCTCCTGTTTCAACCGCCGTATCGATGGAAGCTGGAAAATGTTAAAGCCGCGATGGCCTTTGTGTTTAGGTATGAGATCTGGAAAGATCATTCACGAGTTTCGTGCGAGAGATGAACGCGAGGTAGTTTTGAGAACTCTCAAGTGGGAAGACCTGGACGACCTGCTTGAGATGATCAATTCTCTTGTCGCAGAAAAGGCAGATATTGTCAGGGCCGAGAAGGTGTCGAGGACGGCGGAGATAGATTGGCTTTCCCAGGCGCTTGGCCGTATGGAAAAAGGTGAAATCCTTTATCTGGTGGCTGAGGTAGGCGGCAAGGTCGTAGCGAATTCTGAGATTGGCAGACGACGGGACGGTTACGATAGACACGTTGGCGGGATAGGCATAGCGATCATGGAAGGTTACAGAGATATAGGCATTGGGACGCAGATGATCAAGGCACTCATAAAGCAAGCTCGCAAAATGAGTTTGAAGGTTTTAACGCTTTCAGCTTTTGAGAGCAACAAACGTGCCATTCGCGTTTATCAAAAGGTCGGGTTCGTTCAGACAGGGCGCATTCCGCGCAAGTTTCTCAGAAATGGCAAGTACGTAGACGAAGTAATAATGACGTTGTTCTTGGAGTAGAGTTTCTGATGTCGAACTTCAAAGTTTTCAACACGAATTTCAGTTTCTCAACAAAGGGTGAAGTGGAATTTGTGGATCTGACAGACAGGATTCTGGAAGCCGTCTCCAAATCTGGAGTGAGGAACGGTCTAGTCCACGTTTTTGCTCCGCACGCCACCGGCATAGTGGTCCTGACTGAAAACGAGCAGGGCTTGCTGGATGACATAAGAGATTGGCTTCAGGAAATCATTCCCAGAAACAAAGCTTACAGGCACCCTTCCAATGCGCACTCGCATCTGCGATCAGTGCTCCTTCCGCCAGACAGGACTCTTCCTGTCGTTGATGGAAGCGTACAACTTGGAACGTGGCAGTCTGTATTGTTCGTGGAAACTGACGTGTATCCAAGAAGAAGAAATGTGATCATACAAGTACTAGGCGACCAGTAAACCCCTGAGCGACAAGTAAACGCACAAAAACAAAGCCCCCCTCAGAGGATGGGCGAGCTCTGATTTCGCAAGACGCAGACCCTCTTGAATTCCATGAACGCATAGCGGAATTTAACAATTCGCAGCATTTTTCATCGTTGCCACCATGACTTTCGACAGGCCAAGTGCAAATTCAAACCTTTCGATCTGCTTTCGCCTAGTTCATCGACGGCTTGCACGATTGGCCACCTATCCAGTCTCGACCATTCCCAATGGACTTGCATGCTTCTTCTGTTTTCTGATCGGAAAGTGATGACCTGTTAATTGGTTCAGTTGCGCCCTAGGATCATCTTATAAGATTCGAAACATTTCGCCACAATCCTTCAAGTCCTGAGCTCCTGTTTCGAAAACTAGTCCGAACCCTCGGACAAGCGCTCTCTGTCATCGCAAGAAGAAAATGAGAAAAGGGCAAGATCCCGGGCTCGCTCAATTCTGTTCCAATTGGAAGCTCGAATTCCTATTTGCTCGTTTGTTGCTTAAAGCGAGGACAAGATCTGTGACCCTGTGTTCTGTTTTTCAAGCATGTGCAAGTTTTGTCATCGGCTCGGGAGAAAACGATGCAAACTCGCGAACCCTGTTAAATGAGATTTCTTTAACGTCCGCATTAGGCTTTGGATAGAGTTTCGATTTTTCGCCACTGAAGGTCGAACTTTCTGATGTTATCTCTTGCCACAGTACAGTTGCAACCATGTTCTTGCAGACACGGATGCTCTGGTGAGCCACGAAGCAATTGGCACATGTTTCATCTGAGTCGAATATCTGAACGAGTATTGCAGCCGGAAAACCGTTTCTAGCTTTGTTGCGTGCTTTGTTTTCGGTTTCGACTCACGTCGTCCAGTTCGACCTTCAGGCTTTCCGAAAGATTTAACCCTTCAGCGCATTTTCTGATCGCTCACGTGCGAGAATTTTACGTTTTTTCATCATGCCCGAGTCATTCGGCCTTCTTTCGGCCCTCCCTTGGAACAGTCGCACCATGAATCATCATTCAATGGAAGCGTCTCGATTGTTGAGGTCACGGATTCTACGTGAATATGATCTGCGGACGGTGAATGCTGATGAAAGCCAGAGGCACTTAGGTGTGGTTTATAAGGTTCGACAGAATTCGACGTTCGTCTGAATCTGATGAGGCTTGCTGCCTCTTTGGGCTCGAGTTCTGTCTTATCCTAGTGCAATTTTCATCTGCTTTTCAGAAGCTCGCAAAGAATCCCTTTATGACATCCTTGACCGACTGGATCAGAGCGTGCTTTATCTCCACTGGAGCTTTGAGTTTCTCGAGTCGATTCACTCTGAAGTATATTGGAGGATGCGGGTCTAGACTTGTCCATTCTTGGAAGCGATAGGTGGGCGATCGTTCATACAGCAATCTCTTGAAGCCTATCTTTTCCAACGCTTTGGCCAACACTTCAGGTGCGCCTATCACGATGGCAGAGATTAAGTCGGCTCTTGCTTCAAAGAATTTCGCTATGAAGAATATCAAGGTCATAACGGCCCAGAAATACAAGAGGAAAAGATAAGAAAAGAAAATGATTGGAAACAATGGAAGAAGTACGTAAAATCTGATGAGGAATTCGGCGCCCGTCAAGCCATACAGGAGAAGAGGATCGTGTCCCTTCAGATGACCGAACTCGTGTCCGAGAACGCTCAGAATCTCCTCTTCGGAGAGTTGAACGAGAAGGCCTGTCGTTATCAAGACCGTTCCTCGGCTGGGGCTGGGCCCTGAAGCGGCCGCGTTTGGAATGATCGTGTTGGATATGACGATTTCGGGCATGGGAAAGCCGAAGCTGTTGACAGCTTTTTTCACGAGTTGATAAACGTTTACTTTTCTTGTTGACAAGTCCTGTGGACTGCATTCAAAGCCGTGTGTTGCGAGTACTTTTTGCACGATTTCACAGTTGATTTCTCCTTTTTTCGCCAGTGTTTCGTCATATATTTGCTTCTTGATAGCTTGCAGTTCTCCTTTTGAGTATTTCTTCCTGAAATCCTCATGCTCCTCGATCGGTAGTTGATACTCCACCAAGTGTATGTATGGATTTTTCTCTGTTATTCGCCAGTCTGCGACCCTAGCAATGAGTTTGTTGGAGTAGAACACGAAGACCAGTTGTATGGCCAGGAGAACGATTGGCGCGGTCCAGCCTATCACAAAAAACAGAGCGATGCCGATGGTGATAAAAATCACTGAGAGGAGAATCTGAGTCTCAAGAAATAGTCGATTAATAGGCTTCTTCTCTTTCCCGGTTAGCTTTTCAGGCACTATTTCTTCGCCCTCTCTCCAAGCCAGAAATAGCGTGGTGTTTCGCATTTGTTCTTCAAAGAACCCCACAAGAATGATGACGTCTTGTTTGACTTCTTCTACAAGTTTTTCTGAAACGGCATCGTCAAGCCTCGTAATATTCAGCTTTACTGGAGTCTCGCCCATGATTTCGACTCTCAAATTCGGTTTTCCAGCCGAGTCTAGCAGAGTAAAACCGAGGGAAACGACGCCTCCTACCATCGCCTTGGAAACACCTGCAAATCGTTCTCGATGTGGCATTATGTATTTCCTATCGATGAAGTCCATTAATTCTTGAATGTGCTTCGCAGCGATCTCAGTTTCAACGGAAAACGATACAGTTCTATTGCCTTCTTGCATATTCAGGCTGTTCTCCGTTTCGGTTCATTACTGTGAAAAGCATTCAGGGGTTCCATTCGATGCCTTCTTAATCGCACGTTTATGTTTCCCCATCTGCTTATTAAAGAACGCGGGATCTTTGCCCTAAGAAGAAAGCCTCGCAAAATGGCTTGCCGCCAATAGAGAAGTAGAGTGTGCGCGCAAGAATCCGCAGCTATTGAAGATAATTTTTGTGTATTGTTGATGCTTTTGTAGTTGGCCCTCGTTTTGGAGAGTGATCCGAAGAATGAGTGGATGCCTGGAATCTCATACTTGCCTGAAGACTCAGGGCACGCTATTATTCAACTGTTTCTTGTTTGTCGTGTGGACTAGCTTCTCACGTTCCAGTGAAGCTGTTTCTCGTGGATTGCTTGCGTCGAGTTCTCAATAAGGCTTTGCAAGTGACAGCTACCATTGAGGTGACTATGATGAGCAGCGGCAGCAGAAAGTTTGGAAACTCGGGTACTACTATTTGAATCGTGACAGGACTGCCAAAAGTGAAGGTGAAGTACAGGTATGTGAAATCCGTCGTATTGGTGATCTGATAGTCTGGGTACATGATTGTCCTGTTTCCAACGATTATCGTCCAGTTTTCGATGGGACCGCTTAGCACGCTGGTCGGGATTGAAACGTTCGCGAATCCTATTGAACCATGCGGTCCATCTACTGTCAGACTTATCTTCCCCTGAGAGGAGTCAAACGTCCCGGCTGACATTGTACCGTTGGTGCCTATGATAACTGGATTCTTGCCTGGGATTGGAATGTAACCCTGAGTGCTGAAAACAATGTCTCCTAGACTGCTGACGGTCTGATTGTTCCACATCATAAAAGTCTGATCTTCAGACATGCTGTCTGGCGGCTGCATAGTCGAGGGTACAGTCATTCGTAGAATGTTTGTGCCGCTCCCTATGCATTGGAGCTTCAGCATCAGTTTTTCGTGGTTTATCGGCATTTCAGTTCCGTATGGATTCATGGATTTGGTGAAGTTGAAGAAGCGGGCAAGCCTGAAGCTGTAAGCGTCAATCTGGTCAATTGGTGGCGAAGCCCGGAACCCGTTGAAGCTGAAGAACGCCGAATCGTCTACAATTCTGAGTGTTGCCGATAGGCTGCTGGCGTCTAACCACGTAGAATTGATAACGTACCATGGTTCCTTATACTCTTGAGAGGTTTGGTTAAGAATTAGATTGACGTAAAGACTCTTCAAGTAGTTGATTTCGCGTGTGCAATCGCCCTCTACAGTGACAGTAGACTGGCCGTCCGCTTCGCCATTTTGATATGAGTAGGTATGTTCCTCTGATGTGACATTGGCATATATGTTGGTCGAGAGTCCGGCAACGAAATCTTTCATTGATGGCATGACCATGTCTGGCAGTTCCGGAAGTATTTTCTCCCGGAATCCTTCGATGTCGAAGGTCCCGGAGAGTTTGAGGTTGAGGGTGCTAGTGCTGTTTGCGTAATCAAGTTGCAGGTTGAGTGTTTTTGCCAAAGACGTAAGATCTTTTGCCAGTTGCGGAATGTTCTGTCCGCCAAGGTGGAGGGCAATTCCGTATGAGCTGCCCATAGCCACGTATAAACTTCCGATATATGGCATTCTTTCTACGACTTTTCCGAGCACTTGCTCCTCAGAAATCATGCCTTGATAAGTGTTCGGCCCATTCCAAAAGTCAGGCCACGTGTTGTAGTCTCCCTGTGTCTGGAAGTACTTGGTGTTGTTCCAGAAGGTTTCGTATATGGCCCTGTGAATTATGATTTCGTTCGAGTCTTGAGTTATGATTCTGATCGAGTCTTCTGGGCTTGTGAAAGCGATTATGGTGCCGTCGGGATAGGGGGCTGCGTTGATTTCCGAAGTATCAGTTATGTTCTTTACCAGAACTATGTCGCCGACTTCCAACGTTGGTCTCATGGAGGAGGAACGCACTGCCAGAGGCCAGGTGCCGTCCGGAAAAGCGAACAAGGTCGAAACCAGCTTGTTCATATCACCGGTGAATTTTACGTCCAGGGTTGCTGTTTGGGTTCCTCGGAAATATGACATTTGTATCGAGGCACTGTTGACCGACGTGATGGTGGCATTTAGGAGGCGGAAAATTCCAGAGTAGTCTATGTTTTGGGTGCTGCTTCCGGATAATGTGAAGGCAATCAGGGCAGTTAGGTCGCCATCAAGCGTGAGGTGAAAATCAACTGTGGTTCCAGGTGGATTTGAAAAGGGCGTCTTGGTTATGGATGATGCGGGGTTGAGTTCAACCATTCCGTTGGTCATGTTGAATAGTGAATCAGGACCTGTTCCTTCACGTGCTGTTATGTTTGCTATTATGCTGTCGACGTAAGGCTCGTCCACGATTGTCGTGTCATATGTACCGTAGATCACGTTTATGCTGCCTGAGACCATTGTCTGCGTTCTTGAGGCTTGAAAGTCTACGTTCAGATCGCCCGACGGGAAACCGGATAATATGTGGAATGTTACGTTGCCTTTCAACAAGCCTGCGGAATAGTCTGCTTTGAACGTAAAGTCTGTGGTGTTGAAGAGGTAGAAGGACATGGAGCTTGGGGAGAATAAGTAGGTGTTTGGGGGCACGGTGGTTTGGGCCTGCAGTTCGCCGCTACCGATGCTGTTGGAATAGGCCAAGTTCAGGTTGAAGTTGCTGGAGTTCCATGGATACTGCGAGCCATAGAAGTCTTGGTACGGCGACATTATTTGACTATTGTACTTTCCTGGTTGAAGCACTACAGTGGAATTTAAGCCCATGTTAAGGTCGCCTGTTTGTTTGGAGTAGTCTGCACGCAGTGACGCTGTTGAGGCGTTGTAAGGCCATTGAGACCCGACGTATGATGGCAGAGTAACGTTTTCGCTCGTTGATACAGCGGTAAGCCCGTTGCTGCTCGACACGTTCACGGATTCGCCGATGTTCATGCCGTTCGTAGAACTGGGCATATGAGTTGAATTCATCAGTCCAGCCATGTTTACGGTGCCATTTGGTAAAACTTGGAAAGTGGCTTCCATGTTTGTGAAAGTAGAATCAAATTCCAAGTAGGAGTAGGATCTTGAAAGGGCAACGCCGCCCATGCTGTCGCTTTCGTAGTAATATTCAGAGTTTATGCTAATGGTTCCAACAAAACGTAGGTCGGTTTCGCCGGAAGCCTGGACCGTAGGTCCATAAAAGGACATTGTTACGTTTTGGACGCCTTCGCCGAGAGAGACTGTCTTATAGTCGGAGACGTACACGTAAGAATAGGGCCATTCTGAGCCATTCTGCAAATTGTAGATACTGGTGTAGTACATTCCAGCCTGCGTTATGTTAACTTCCACATTGACTTGCAAAATGTCAAAAAATCCATTGCCATCTTTGTCAATTCCTTTATCGAAAATTCTGCCAGTCAGCAATCCTGAAGTGCTATTTCCTCTTGGAGTTGAAGCGAATACTGCTGAATGCGGAGGCAAAATGAAAAGCAAGTTTGCTGAAACTGGAAGAATCAACGAAAATACAACTATTAGCGTTACTATTCTCTTTTCAAATACCATTGCATTTCACCCGAATGCTCTGCAATCAAAGTGTAGTAGCCTGCGAACCTTTATATACGTTTCATTGGTGACTCTACCGTTCGGGGATTTGCAACGCGATTGCTCACTTTTTGCATCAGAAACCTGTTCCGGAGAAAAACAAGAACCGCACTGTGCATTCTGGGCGTTTCTTTGGCAATGACTTTCATCATCTCGATAGGCGCTGCAACAACCCGGTACACGGTCGTGATCAAAGAGATGAACGTGCTTTTCAGCGGGCAAGTGATCGTTGTAAGCAAAGAATCCGTCGTGATACAGGCGATTCCAATAGGTGGAAGCATGCTGATGCAAAACTACACCGAGAGCCAGATAAGCGAAAACCCCCTCTCGGGGAAAACTGTTCCGATCCTGTTTCTCATACCCTTGGGAGCAGGGGGAATAAGCCCACTGGTACCAGTCAACTTCACCATGGGAATTCCAGTTGAAGATTGGCATTCAATACTTGGATCCAGCTCCCTCAAAGGAAATACAGGGCACTATCCCACCGATGAGTCAAGCAGGGAAGTTGTAGTCGGATCTTCATTAGCAGGTCAGTACAATTGGAACGTGGGAACGGAACTAGTTGTCAAAGGATATAGGTTGAATGTTACTGGCATTTTGGATGCGAAGGTGGCACTGCTGGATCGCAGTATCATCATGCCCCTGGAGTTGGCACAGACGATATACGCTTACGATGGCATGGTCAACATTGTTGCTGTGAAGCCTGCTGCAGGGTACTCTCAGAAGGATCTGGCTTCAGCGTTGAAGGGAAATCTGACTTATGCTGAGGCTTTGACAGAGGAAGACAGAAACGACATAGTCCAGCCCCTTATTGCCCAAGTTGAACTGTGGAACCGCGGCATAGAAACAGCGATTCTTTTCATCAGCCTAATACTTGTGATGAATGTCATGATCATGAGCGTTTCGGAAAGGCGCAGGGACTTCGCAACCTTACAGGCTATTGGCGCGCCATTGAATTATGTGTTCCGCGTCGTCATTCTCGAAACGTCGCTGATTGGCATCCTGGGCGGAGTCTTAGGCGTTTTCTTCGGTTCTGTATCCGCCATTATTCTTGCAAGTGTCTATACCAATATTCCGATAGTCCAATTTCTTGCTGGGATCTTCGACTTGGTTCCGCCATTGTACATGCTTGAAATGTTTGGAGCCATCGTTGTATTCTGTTGTATAGGCGGAATTATTCCAGCTCTGAACGCAGCAAGAATACGAATTGCCGAAGCTCTCAGAGCTGAATACTGATGAAAATCGAGACCGAGAACCTGACAAAAGTCTACCGGCTGAGCTCGTCAGAGATAACTGCAGTAAACAAAGTTTCCCTGATGGTTGAGGAAGGGGCATTCATCGCAATAGTTGGGCGTTCAGGCTCAGGCAAGTCCACTCTCTTGAACCTTATTGGGTTGAATGATGAGCCAACTTCAGGCAAAGTCTTCATAGATGACAGAGATGTTTCAAAACTCTCGAACAACGAGCGCCGAAAGATTAGGCTTCAACGAATGGGCTTCGTTTTCCAAACCTTCAACCTGCTCCCCACACTGAACGCAAGAGAAAACGTGGAATTGCCATTAGCTTTAGCGGGAAAGAACCAAAGAGAACAAAAAGAAAAAGCCCTGAAACTCTTAGAAACTGTAGGACTAGCCAACAGGGTCCTTCACAGACCGAAGGAGCTAAGCATGGGCGAGATGCAACGAGTCTCAATAGCAAGGGCAATTGCCAACGACCCTGAAATAATAATCGCGGACGAACCAACTGGAGAACTCGACTCAAATACCGCCAGAGAAACGATCAGCCTACTCTCCCATATCAATAGAGAAGAGAAGAAGACGATTATTGTGGCAACGCACGACGAAAAAATGGTTGATCAAGCAGACACAATCTACACCATGCAAGATGGCAAAATAGAAACAAAAGCTTGCTCATAGCGACTTTCGAACAAAACCCGCGCAATCCGGCTGACGAACGCAACTAGGCTCGTGGCTTGAAGATATCTCCCGTAAACCTGATTTCTTTTCAGGTATCTGACATCTCTATCATCAGGTGTACACTAGTCTCGAGCACTAGGTAAATGCTGACAGAAAGTGCTTCCATCTCCAGAGTTTTGACCGTTTCCCATTTCCTCTTTTGCAGACTATGACTGCTAGAAGCGTTGTTGCAATGGATAATAATAGAATAGTTGGTGATGAGAACTCTGGAACCACAAGTGTTCCTTTGATAGTTACTTGTAACGTAGAAGCAGACGTGCAAGTGAAGCGTATGAATGTGTCTGTTGCGTTTTCCGTTGGCGTGGGGAAGTCAGGCGGAAGGAGCTGTGTACCATTAACCAATACAACCCAATCATCAAGTTCTGTGCAGTTCATCAAAGACTTTGGAATTGTCACGTTGAAATATCCAACAGCGCCAGAATCACCAGAAGCATTGAACTTTATTTGTGATTGATCTAAGACAAGATCCGACACAGTGGAGTTGCTTTCTGTGATAATATGAAAAACTTGTCCATCTACTTGAACACTATGGTCAATAACATGATTGACGCTTTGAGAAGCCGGCGTCGCCACGACTGCCCCATGGTATACTCGCACCATGTTGTCAGTGGATCCAAAGACGAAAGTGCTGGCATCGTTGGATATCGCGGCAAATAGTGGTCTTCCAAAGTCGGGAGGCGACCACTTCGTCGCCGTGGTGTTCCAGAAGTCGCTCCAGAGGAGAGTGCCATTCACGTCAAAGAGCAAGGCACCGTTAGGAGTGACGGGGAAGTCGCCTACAAAGACTGTGGAGCCGTCTGTTCCGGCGAGAATGTAGCGGCCATCTGGGGTCACGGCTCCCGCCGTTACGTCGCCAAGCCAAGGAAGGATGGTTGCTAGACCGCAGATCCCCCAGCGCAGTTTCCCGTCCGGGCTGAAGACCCTGAGGCCGTCTCTTGCCCCCACAGCAATGACGGAGCCGTTGCTTGACATGGACACCCAATTAACCGCTGTGCTTGTTGTATCGAATTCCCACTTGAAGTTACCTTCACCGTCATAGGCCCAAATACTGCCGCCCTTCCCAGTGCTAACGACGATGATGGAGAAGTCAGGCGTCGCGGCAATCGCGGTCGGCCAGATGAACCCGTTCGTCACTCTTGCCCAGAGGAGGGCCCCGTTTGCAGTATCAAACATCCGCAGAACTGAAGTTCCAACCAGCAGTTTGCTGCCGTCCGCGCTGAAGAGGATCGCTCTCGGATCGGCATACTCATCAGTGTGCGCCGTCCAGAGGATCGCACCCGTCTTTGCGTTCCTGTATTCAATCGAGCCGTGAAAAGCAGTATCCACCAGATATTCTCCGTCTGGAGAAAACTTTGCAAATGCCACCGCGCCATTGGGCCCTGTTGCGTTGACGTACCATAGCAAGCCGTGCCTATCAAAGACAAAGAGCTCTCCGTTGGTGGTTCCTGCAGCCGCTAAGGAGCCGTCTCCCGTTGTGGCGGCGCTCCAGAACCCTCCGTAAGTGTCGCTGGAGTCGTGGGGATCGCTGGAGTTAGTCACAGGCCCGAACCTCCAGAGCATTGTTCCGTTAATATCAAACATATAGGCATAATAGAGGTTGCTGAAAGACGGCGAGGCTGATGCGTGGTAGCTTGCTGTTATGTGCTCTCCTCCGGCCAAGATCACGGTCTTGAAGTCAGATGATATCGCTCCGTAGTAGATGGGGCTAAGCAGGGTCGAGGTCCATTCCAAGCTGTAGTTCCCTATAGTCCCCGAGGGAATCAGCTCAAAGTTCTGTTGGACGGGCTGCTGTGAATCTTCAGGCAAATAGTAGTCGGCGTTGACGTACGTTTGATATCCAGGGGCCATCGCGATCGCGATGTACGAAATTCCTGTCAACATCCTTTCTGCCGAATAATTTCCGTCGGCCTGCGAAACGATTGGATATCCCGGGTTTCCGAACTGGCCGTGCATATCGAAGCCGACGTAAGCGCCGGGAATTGGGGCTGAAGTGTTTGCGTCGAGCACCTTTCCGCTTCCGCGAAGGAGCTGCCAGTTCCATGAAGTGATCACCGTCCAGGTTATGGTCACGTTCGCGGCTACGTATTCGCCAAATGGAGGGTTAACGTGCCACGCGAGCACGCCGTAGGTTGCGGTGTAGGTGGTTCCATTAAAGTCGGAACCTGGACAGTTGTACACCATGTTGATCCAGACCGTGTCGGTTCCCCCTGGCTGAACCGTATACTGATAGTCAATACGTTCCCCCCAATCTGCCACTGGCTGATACTGAATCATGATCGACCTCGACTGAGTGCCAGAGTTGGTTATGTTGAAGTTGAACCTAGCCATATCGGTGTACACGAGATCCACGACCAGATGTTGCGTGAGCGGCAAGACTTGGAGGTTTGAATCATCATCTCCTGAGACACTGTGGATCGACATCACAAAAGACGCTATCAGCAGAAATAGCAGAACTGGGACGAACCGACAGTTCATATACGACCACATATTGTGCATGTGACTTTTCACCTTCCCAGAAAGATTAGCTTTATGAATTCCAAATCAAGAGCGACGAAGACGGACTTCTAATGTCTCAAATCTCCCGAATTCCGTCTTTCTTGTGGTCTTTGTTGATGCTTTTGTATACGGGAATGATGCTTCGCTCGCTACGCCTTGCAAGGATCAGGCCTGGGAGGGGGCTGAAGCCTTGTGCGCTTTTTACTTCTCAGCATAGTAGCACCCATGCCTATGCCGACAACGAGAATAGTCACTATGACAATGCATAACCACAAGTCCAAGCCCAGTGTTCCCGTGCTCCCGCTGGCCACATTGGTTTTATGGATTGCGTGTCGAGTTGAAGTCCACGCAGTTGCGGCTAGGGGCATGAAATCTGACAATGACATTTTTACGCCCCAAGAGGAAACAAGAACTCGTGACAGTCGGCGGGATCTATTTGACTGAGATTCAGCGGTTGATCGCGAACGTGACAACTACCCGCGCCATTGGCTCAGCACGGGTGTCTTCCATTCGAGATTTCTCCCGCGCGCAACCCCCACTTTCCATGCCTTAACATAAACAGAATGGTTGGCCGTCGGCGGATTGAACCATGCAGGGTGAATTTGACCTGAGCGCGCGCACTAATATAACTTTACCTATCCTAGTTCGTAACTCGGTACGCGCGCTTTTTTTTTGAAAGAAAAATATCGGAGAGAATCGAATGCTCGGAGAAGGGCGCGCGAAGATGTTTTGCGTATCTACCTTGAAAGTTTTTAAGGGTTGTTACATAAGTAACTACTATGAAAAAGCTGACGCGGTACATACTATCCAGATTCGGTGGAAATGTAGCAACCAAAGATGAAATAAAGGAAACATGCAAACGTTTTGGCGCAGATGCGGATAGTACGACAAATTATATGATATGGTATGGCTACCTCGTGAGAATCCTCAGAGGACTATATTACGTAAAAACCGTGGAAGAGTTCGAGCTCAAAAAATCTCCAGATATTTACAAGGCTCTTTTCCTTGGCCTAAACAAGCTCAAAGTTAAATGGTACTTTGGTCTCTACACAGGCTTAAAACTTAATGGTTTGACACACGAATTTTTTGACACGATTTTTGTTCTTAATGACAGAATCTACCGTCCAAAGGAGATAAAAGTAGCAGGAGAAAAAGTCAAATTCCTCAAATTATCAAGCAGACTCGTCGATTTCGGCATAGTGAACGAGAGTGGCACAAGATTTTCTGACATTGAAAAGACCGTTCTGGATCTTGTTTACATTTCACGGTACCGATCTGTTCCGGAAGGAAAGATAACTTCAATGATTGAAGAATACAGGAAAAGAATGAAAGCCGACAAGGTTATGGAGTACTTGAAGTTTTATCCCAAAAGCGTTGAAAAGGTGGCTAGAGATGCCGGACTTATCTGAGTTTATCGCCTTCGTGGCCGAAAAATCTGGCATTGAAAAGCCAAACTTGATAGAAAAAGACCTAACAATTCATAGAATCCTAAAAGATATTTACAGTTCGAGACATTTTGCAGAAAACTACCTCTTCAAAGGTGGGAGCTGCTTAGTCAAATGCTATTTCGGTTATTACAGGTTCAGTGTCGACTTGGATTTGACTTGGCAAGACCAGAAAGTTTGGGCTGGTTTGGGAAAATATGATTTGAGAAGACGTCTTCTCGAGGAAATCGGGAACTTTGGCTCGTTACTCGAAAAGACGGCCCAAGATATTGGCCTGGGATTCAAGAACGAACTCGATAACAAAAAGTATTTTGAATTTGGCGGAGGCAGCAGAATGGTAACGTTCAAACTGTGGAAAAATTCAGAGCTCATAAAAATCCAAGTCAACTTCGTCGATGAAATACTGTTTTCAGACAAGACAATTACCGTCAAAACACTATTGGAGAACGTTCAACTATCAAAAGATGACATGGCTTATTTTGAAGAATCATTGGAGTTTTACAAGCCGTTCAAAGTGAAAGCATACGACGAAAGAGAGATTCTATGCGAAAAAGTCAGAGCCATACTCACAAGACGCGCGCAGAAACTGCGTGACTTCTACGATTTATTTATGCTTTACAAATCAGGCTACAAAATCGAACCACTGAGAGAACAGATTATAGTGAAGATAAAGGCGTGTCTTCATTACGAAAGATACCGTGCAAATTTGGAGAGAAACAAGAAATCGCTTGAATTTTCTGCAGTCTTGGAGGATCCATTCGAAAGGGAATTATTCGTCGTTAAGCCACCGAAGGATTTCGACGTCTTTCTCAGACGATTACCAGATGCGTTGAAAGGCATTATGAATCAAGTGTAGACTATGCCTTGCTCCAAGTCAATCTCTTCCCCTCGAGTCAGCTCAACTCCACATCTTAAAGAATAGATGTTGCCTGTGCGTTTTGAAGTTATCAACAATCTTTTCAGCACGCTTGGTAGCTTTTAAGTCGTAGATATGGACCTAACCAGTAAGGGAACACGAGAATGACCAATGAAACCGTTGAGCATAAAAGAATCAAGGAAATCGTCCTAAACAAGCTGAAGGAGTTTTGTGCGGCTGGACTAACAGAATATCCGCACAGCGGCAACGTAAACGATGTACATCTCGTGACTTCTGATAACATAGATATCTTTACTGAAAACGTCTGGACCTCAACAAAAAGCAATTTCTATCGACACATGACCATCCTACAAAGATCCCCCGCTGACGCAAAGATTCTAATTGTCAACCCACAAATATTGCGCGATTCTCATCTGCAGAGGGAGTTTGAAAAGACCAAAATCTCAGAAACAAAACGAGGCATTGCTGTCGCTGACCTGATAGATGGCTCTCTGACACTTGAGAGCTAAGAGTTTGTAAATGAAAAGTTCAAAAAAATCGTTGAAGAGCTGGTTGCAGAAGTCAAATGCAAAAAAGGAGCTAAGCGGAGAAAAGATGGCTCAATAGGTTGGTTAGAAGCTCACCATAACCAACTTGTTGAAGAGATCTATGACAAGTGGTTCGAGAGACCATCATTTGCTAACGTTATCATGAGCATCAAGACCGAATATTCCATTTTTTCGGAGGACTTTCAATTCCCGTTACTTGGGATTTCTCCATGAATCTGCTATCCAGTCACTATCGCCTACTATTGACTGCATAACTTTCAATTCCCGTTACTTGGGATTTCTCCATGAATCTATCGCGTATGACTGCTATCCAATCTGAGTCTCCTACAATCTTTCAATTCCCGTTACTTGGGATTTCTCCATGAATCCTTTTTTGCCAACAACCACATTATGTTCGAATACTATCTTTCAATTCCCGTTACTTGGGATTTCTCCATGAATCTTTACGGCATCTATCTCACAGGTGGTCTAGCCTTCATCATCTTTCAATTCCCGTTACTTGGGATTTCTCCATGAATCCTTTCGTTTCCTGACTTTGGCATCGTCTCCACCACAATTCTTTCAATTCCCGTTACTTGGGATTTCTCCATGAATCAGAAACATGCGGGCGAAGTGGAAGCTCTGACGCAGAAAACTTTCAATTCCCGTTACTTGGGATTTCTCCATGAATCTGAATGATTGCTGCTATTCCCCCAGAAGCCATGATTACTTTCAATTCCCGTTACTTGGGATTTCTCCATGAATCTTCATGTGGAACTAGGCTGGAAGCGATGGGGAAAGCAGGCTTTCAATTCCCGTTACTTGGGATTTCTCCATGAATCTTCGAAAAAGTTGGCATACAGATGTAGAATACAATCTTTCAATTCCCGTTACTTGGGATTTCTCCATGAATCGTATCGTACATGTCTGCGAAGATGAGTAATTGAGGATCTTTCAATTCCCGTTACTTGGGATTTCTCCATGAATCCCGTCCAGGTGAGGCTTTCAATGCTTGCTTGTGCGAAGACTTTCAATTCCCGTTACTTGGGATTTCTCCATGAATCCTAATTCTTGAAGCTAAATTTGAATTTATGACAGTAGACTTTCAATTCCCGTTACTTGGGATTTCTCCATGAATCGATATTCAGCGTAAGCTCTCTACTGTTAACGCGACTTCTTTCAATTCCCGTTACTTGGGATTTCTCCATGAATCCGACCCCATTCTTTGCTCTGTTCGTTGATTAGGGGTTCTTTCAATCATGATTTGGGGTATGTATTCTCGATTATTATTGGAACGTAATTCAGTTTATAAAGATAATCGGATGAGACTCGCCTTGATGGTTGGCTAGATTGTATTTTCTGTCAGACATCGAACACAAGCATCTGCTTTATCAACTGTTGCCCACTGCCAGGGAGGTGGGAGTTAGCAAAGAACTCAGAGGATGGAATTGGCATCAGCCGCCGTTGAAGCCTTACTTTGACGATGTTAGGTTGCCGATGTATGAGGTCAGTTCAAAGTATTGTCCGACGAATCGGGACGTGTATTTGCGGCACATCGAGAAGGCGTATCCGGCTCCTACTGCGAGAATGGCTCTGGGTAAGCTTCTTCATGGTGTGGTGAGTGACAGTCTGCAGGCTTTTCTTCAGCGTCAAGATTTGAGCTTTGAATCGTGGTGGCAGAGGATAAGGTGGCAGGAGATTCCTGAGAAGCCTGGGAATGTCATGGAGCCTTGCAGAAAAGTCTGGGAGTTCACGCGAAAAATGTGCGAGGCCAGATTGGCCGAAGGTTCAAGCAAGCAGGTTCACGCCTCTGATTTGGATCTAATGGCTTCGGCGGTTCCCTTTTTGATTGAGCACAGGATGTCTGGGGAGCTGCTCGGCCTGAGCGACGTGCTGAGCGTCGATTGCTATGATTATCTCAGGGCCATCATGTTTGACTTGAAGGTTGCCAGCGCTAAAGAGGAATGGCACAGGCTTTACGCGGTGGGTTACGCTCTTGTGTTTGAAAGCGTCCATGAAGTGCCAGTTGACATCTGCTGCACGGTGTATTTGCAGGTTGACAGCGGCAAGATAGGTGTTCAGAAGGACCTGTTTTTTGCGAATGATGAGTTGAGGCAGTGGTGGATTGAAGAGAGAGACAAGAAACTGGAAATCGTGGCGGAGAGAAAAGATCCGGGCAAGCCTGAACGTTCACAGTGTAAAGAGTATTGCCAGTACTACAACGCCTGCTACGGATAAGCGCTTTTGACACGGGTGTTTCTATGAAGATTTTTCTTGACGACTTCGGCATTTTCCTTGGACGAAAGAGAAACCGATTCATCGTGAAAAAGGCTGGTGGTGAAGCAAGAGAGATTGTTGCAGATGATGTTGATTCAATAATCTGTTGCTCTTCAGGCGTTGCATTCTCGGCAAGCGCCTTGGATTTGGCAGTGGAGAACAATATTCAGGTGGTCTTTGCTCGTTACAGAGGTTGGCCCTACGCTGTTTTGATGCCTGCTTCTATGACTGGTTCAGTTAGAGCTCGCAGGGAGCAGTTTATAGCTTACAACGATCAGCGAAGTCTCATCCTGGCTAAGAAGTTTATAGCTGGAAAGCTTGTGAATCAAGCCAATTTTCTGAAGTTGATGGCGAAGAATAGGCGGCAGACCGATCCAGTTCTGGCTGAAAGACTGTATGAGTCGGGCAAGTTGATCGATGAGGTGAACGAGAGAATTAGCAGGGAGCAGGGTTCTAACATTGATGAGAAGCGTCAGCAGGTGATGAATTTGGAGGCTGAAGGTGCTCGATATTATTGGGGGTCGATTCGACAGATCCTGCCTCCAGAATTGGGGTTTACGGGAAGGGAGACTCGCGGTGCGCGTGATTCTTTTAATGCGATGTTAAATTTTGGCTATCAGACGATTCTGTTTCCTGAGGTTTGGAAGGCTGTGAGCTATGCTGGTTTAGATTTTTACGCTGGATATTTGCATGCTGACAGATCAGGGAAGCCTTCTCTTGTCTTGGACATGATGGAAGAATTTCGCCAACAGCTTGTAGACAGGACTTTAGTGGGGCTAATCACAAAAGGCGTCATAAAACCGAACGAGATTTTGGCTGCTGAAGCTGTGGAGGAGGGTCGGGTTCTGAGCAGGGATGTGATCAAGATTCTGTTGGCAAGTTTTCAGGAACGTTTGGACAGTGAGGTGATGTTCAACGGTCAGAAAGGATCATTGAAAAGTTTCATTTATCTGCAGGCGCGATGCGTGGTTCGCTTTTTGCTCAAAGAGGCGGAGTATGTGCCTTTCTGTTTGGGATGGTGATTCTGCTTGCGGTATGTGGTGATTTATGATATTACGGATGATAACTTGCGGGCTTTGGTTGCTGAAACGCTTAAGGATTACGGGTTGCAGAGGATTCAGTACAGCGGTTTCTTGGGGAGTCTTCGGCGTCACGAGTTGAATAGTTTGCTTGTTGATTTGAAGAATCTTGTTAAGGATTTGGTTGAGAATGTGCAGCTGTTTCCCATGTGCGACACCTGCTTTAAAGGAAAGAAGGAAGTGGGCAAGCCGAAGAAGTACGAGTTCAAGGAAGAGAAAGACAAGATTGCGTATTTTTAGATGCTGGAATTCTTACTAGTTGGCGCAAAAAGGTTTATGTATGCATTTGATATCTATTGTATACGGTGGTCGTGTTGACGCTTAAACCATTAGCCGTGAGGGTGCCCGCGGGGTTAGAGAAGGAGATTCTTGAAATCATTAAGCAGGAAAAGCTGGATAAAGCCACGGTTGTCAGGAATCTTCTTGAAATAGGCATCACGGAATGGAGAAAGCAAACCGCGCTAGAGCTTTTGCAGAAGGGAAAAGTGACTTTCGCCAAAGCAGCTGAGATGGCTAAGCTTTCGCTGTGGGAGTTTGCGGATTTAGTGAAGCAACGCAACATTGAATGGGTCAGATTTGCGCCTGAAGATGCTGAGAAAGAGTTTAGGGAAGCGTCGCCGGCGAATCGTAAGTGAAGCCGTTAGTTTTCAATTCTACGCCATTGATCTACTTGACAAAAGCTGGATTAGCTCGGATTATTGCGAGTTTGAAAGGAGAGAAGTTGACATCTCCGTTGGTTAAGGCAGAGGTTGTGGACAGGGGGAAACTGAAGGGTGTTCCGGATGCGATTGTTCTAGAGAAATTGTTTGACAATGGAATTTTCAAGCTTTGTGAACCTAAAGATAAAGTGTTTCTCTCGCGGTTGTCTGAGACGCGTGGGCTCCATGTTGCGGACGCCGAGGTGCTCGCTCTCGCTAAAGATTGTGGCGCGTTGGCTGTCATTGACGATGAAGTGGCCAGGAAGACAGCGAAAGTGTATGGAATTTCTTATGTGGGCACCCCGTATGTTTTGATGAGAGCTATTTTCGAAGAGCTTATCTCAAAAGAGGAAGCTAAGCGTGCTGTGAATGATATGGTTTCTGCTGGTTGGCGGTGTAGTCTCGAAAGTTTTGCAAAGATTATGGAGTTGTTAGAGAAGCCTAAAAGGTTAAGGGCTTAAGAAACCCTGACCACAAATGGTTGAAATGTTTCCAAGTGCTGTTTAAACATAACTTACGTGTTATTTAGTGTAATGGTGATTATACTTGACCGACTGCCTAGCAAAAACGAGAAAAGTTGGCGGGTCCTTGGTGGTCACATTGCCTAAGGAGCTAGTTGAAAGCGAGAAAATCAAGGAAGGCGAAGCTGTCGAAATTAGGGTCAAAAAACTGCGCAAGGACGGTTTTGGAGTTCTCAAAGGCGCTGGTCCGTTTACTGTTGAAGACGAGCTGACCGCGCATGAGTAAATACGTCATAGATGCTTATGCTTGGATTGAATACTTGGATAGAAGCGAGGCAGGAGGTAAAGTTAAAGCCCTGTTAGAAGAAAACGACGAAACATATACCTGTGCGTTGACAATTGCTGAAGTAGTGAGCAAAATTGCACGTAAGGGTAAAAACGTGAAGATTGCCTACGATGTTCTGTTAAGTAATTCACACATAATCAATATTGATGAGGAACTTTCTTGGCAAGCAGGACTGTTGTACTTTGAGATGCGGAAAACTTTGAAGGATTTTGGACTTGCAGCCGCGTACGCGCTGGCTATGGCAAGAAGACTTAAGGCGAAGGTCTTGACTGGAAACCCGCATTTCAAAAGTGTCAGAGAAGCAGTTCTGATAACGTAGAGGTCTTTTTGGTTGCTGGAAGAGTGAGAAGTTCCAAAAATGAGGACTGGCTAAAGAAGAAGCAGAAGCTGCCTATTTCTGACGTTGCAGAGGACTTTGTTTCTGTTACGGACATTAAGCATTATATTTACTGCCCAAGACTGATATACTTTGACAAGGTTTTGCATGCAACTCCCATTTTTGGCTCGCAACAAGAAGATAGTAAGGAGCTGCATGAAGATTATGTGCGGAAGGAGTTGAGGAGGAAGGACGCGGTTTACTATTCGCCCGAGTTTGTCGGCGCTGAGAAATTGCTGTTTAACCCGCTCAGTTCTAGTGAGCTTGGCTTGCAGGGCAACGTGGACTGTATAATCAAAACCGCCAAAGGCGAGTTTGTTCCCGTAGAGTACAAAAACATGAGCTCCGACAACGGCAGAGTATGCATGGACCACAAGTACCAACTCGTCGCCTACGCACTACTCATCGAAGAGAATTTTGCTACAATTGTTAAGCGTGGGTTTGTGAATTACATTCCTGAAACGCTTATCCTGCAGTTTGAGATTACGCCGACGATGAAGAGCCACGTGAAACGTGTACTAGGACACGTAAAGAGAATAATCAAAAACGAAGAACTGCCGCCCATACGAGTATCAAAACACAAATGCCAAGGCGGATGCGGACACAAACAAACCTGCCAACAGTGATAAGGCGTTTTGAAAAGAAACGAGGTACCGAGCGTGCAAGAGACAGGCAAAAGGGTGTGTCAGGAATTCTTGTTTTTTCTCGAAGGAAAAATGAATATTACTCAATCTCGCCTTGTGCCTTCAAAGATAGACCTATGGAAGACGAATAAGGTTTATTGATTATCCAAGGATCAGGGTTTTTGTCAAGGTATTTGAAGAGATAAGAGAGACTTGTTGTTCTCACCGGAACAAGCAATCGATTAGATTCGAGCCACAGCCCCTGAGACTGATATTCGGCATATTGTGCTGCGAGACAACGTGGAAGAAGATCAATGGTTCCATCTGTCTTCTCGATAATTTGCTCAGTCCAATCATTGTTAAAACCGGCCACCAACCTCTCTTTGTAGCATTTGATTAGTGGATGGTTCAGGGCATTGGTGTAGCGTTCCAAGTCTTCACCGATGTATCCATTCGGGTATACTCGATTTGCGACATCAATCAGATCCATTTCCTGTAAAGGATTTGAAAGAGACTGCAGCCCAGCAATCGATCTTGAAACTATATCCTTGCCATAAATGGGGTACTTGCTAATCTGCTCATTGAACACTACAACGTTTGCTGGAGACCTTTTGCCCTTCCTATTTACTCTGCCCAGTCGTTGAATTATGGCATCAATTGGAGCAGGTTCGGAAAATGCTTGTTCGAAGTCTACGTCTAGACTCACTTCAACAACTTGAGTTGCCACCAAAACTTTAGGTATTCTCTCTTGAAGGGTCTTCTCAATGTTGTCTCGGTCTCTTCGACAAAAGCGGCTGTGGAGAAGAACTGCGTCTTTGACGCCCCTTTTTGAGATTTCTTCGTAGATCATTTGGGCAGAGGGAACATGGTTGCAGACAATTAATGTCGAGTTCGATTTCTTAATTGCCTCCATAATATTATCAATGTTTGTCAACATGTTCCCGTCAGATATTCGCAGGTTGTGCCTCTTTTTTTCAAGTATTTCTCTGTCTGATTGATCGTCAAGTGACGGCGCTACAAATTCAATTGATGAAATCTCATCCTCGAGCATCTTTTTTATGAAGTCCGGCATTGTTGCTGAGAGGAAAAGACATGAAGCATCATTGTCAGCCAAGAATCTTGCAGTAGCTATGACAAATCCGGTCACGACTGGATCATAAGCATGAACTTCATCAAAAATGAAACATGAATTGGGAAACTCGGAAAGCATCATTTCCCAACCCCTTCCATGGAGGGTATATTTTAAGATTTGATGAGGAGTGCAAACACGAATCGGATACCACAGTTCCTTTGCGAGAGAACTTGCCAACCGCGCATTTCTTTGTCGAATCAAAGGTGAATCATATTCGTCGTTTTCCCACATAGCATACAATGAAGATAGCGCCCGCGAATGCAAGAGACCAACATTGGTTTGGCCATAATATTTGCCAAGGCGGAGATACATCGCATTAATGCTTGCAGTATTTGGCAATGAATAGAAAATTCTTCCATTCTTTTTTTGGTTCCTACGCGCCCAAAGTAGCGCAGCAAGGGTCTTGCCTGAACCTGTGGGTGCCTGCAAAATCAAATTGCCCTGCACCAAACTTGCTTTCTTTTGAAAATTATGTAGTGTAGGAACATCTAGTGTGATATTAGCCAAACTCCGGATTTTGGGGACATTGATTCTCACGTTGCTACTCGCAACATGGTCACAGGACATAAGGAGACCACGTAGAAGGGAAGCATATGATCGCCTTTGAAAATCCACCTTATTCTGTTGCATACTGTCCAACCACATTTCAGGTAGGGCGAGGCAGCTTAATCCTAAACTCGCGTTAAGGTCTTCGCTCTTGACGTTGCTGAGAATCTCACTCCATTCAACAGCGAACAGTTGCTTGTTTTCTTCCCATTCTTTCGCCATTTTGGACCAAACTGGGCAAGGCTCCGGAGCCAAAGGAATTTCTTCAAAATGTAAACAGCCTTTACAGGGGAGAATACCATCTGAAGGTATCGCCTTGTGGTGAGTAATGACGGCAAAGATTATTTCTTCTTTGAGTTTTTGAAACGAAGCAAATGCAGCGGAAATGACTTCATGTCGCCTTCCCCATCTCCTAGAACCTTTTCCCAAAGATCTCTGAAATCCAGTCGCTGCTTTGCCCACATCATGTACAGCTATTGCTACTCGGAGGTCATTACTTATTGACGCAATTTCACTTTCTTCAAAAGGAAGATTGGCCAAGACGCTTTCTGCGATTTCCAAACAACGTATTGTATGCTCAGCTAAGGTCTCGCCCGTGTCTTTAGCCAATATTCTAGCTGATCCCGTCATTTCCGTAGCCATTGATGCAGATAGATGACATCGCAGGGTTCCTTCATATTTGATGGATGGTAGAGGTTGTTCATAGAAACCAGAAATCGTACTCTAGTTGTTGGCAACAGACCCTGGTAAAATCCAAATGGTCCGGCTATTCGTGTTCTACCCTCAACGTCGTTTTCGAACCATTCAGGACAACGAACTAAGAGTGATGGAATGTTCATTTTAATTTCAGGTATTAATGTTGGACCTATATTTCCTAAAGGCGCCTCTGTGAGCTCCACTATTTCCACAGTTTTAACCCATGCTATGTCCTGTGATCGTCCAAGAGAGGGGGTAGAAACTGGAGAACGAAATGCCTGTTCGAGTTCGAGATCAGTGACATAAAGGTCAAGTTCAGGACGGAAATATACATACCTCTTAAGAACACCCTGACCTTCTTTATGTGCGGACAGTACACCTCTATTCAGCGCCAAACGATCTGTTTTTTCAATTTCCATGTCTCTAGAGGAACAATGAAACTCGAAACCAATCCTAGTTTCAAAAGGTGAAATGACTTTACCCGCAATTGCACTCAGCATACCCAATAACGTACTATATGGGGGACAGGGTAACGAAATCTGGGTACCCGTTATTGTTAAAGGATGCTTAAAAAAAGCGGTAAACCCCTCCATTTGGACATGCAGGGCCGCAATGCTGGGCATTTTTAAGTCAAAGCCTTGACCATTTGATCCGCTGAATCAATAGGAGTTGTAATTTTGAATAATACATCCTTTCCTATCGTCCCTTCGAGCTGCAAAACGTCAGTTTCATTCTTCAAGTATCTCTTTCTTATGCCGACAAAGATTGGTGTCACGATTCTATCTGAATAGTCTTGAGCGACTTCTTTGAGTGCATCAATCTTTAGAACAGGACCGTTTCCCTCGTCGATGAAGAGGCTATTGAAGATTGGATTTCCGCAGGTTGTACCAGCTAAAATCAAAACCTTGGGAGAAACATCAGTACCAAAAGCTGCTTGCTTTGCACCACCGCGCAAACGAGCAAGAGCTTTTAACAATTCTGAAGCCCTCTCTTTTCGCTTTGTTTGAGCGTCTGTCATCTCATAGACTTTGCCCCTCTTTCCTTGGTCCTGTATTACTTTTATTTTTCGTTTTTGCAGAAGAGCCTCAATTTTAGCCTCGTCAAGTTCTATTCGATCGCCAATATTCCAGAAAACTCCAAGGCGAAGGTAGTTTAAACAAAACACACCTTGTAAGTGAGTATTATAGAACTCGGTAGTATAAGGCAACGGAGTCCCTTCTTTTAGATGCACAAAACCCTCATCTTTGCCTTGCCAACCAGTTTTTCGAATCGAACACAAAATCGACGCGCAAAACGGAGATGCCCGTATGACAGGCATTACTTTTTTCCCGCCTTTTTCCTCCGGCTCTTCGGATTCGGAATTTTCTGATTCTTCAGTTTCAGGTCGGCGTTTTCCTTGACCGCTTTCGGCTCTCATGTACCCAAATATGTCATCTTCTGGGAAATCGACTGGGTTGAACTCTCCTCCAATCTTTGCTGTAGTTTGTTTGGCCGAGTAACCAATAGCTTTTAGTTCACTAGCTGGCCACCCTGTTTCTTCAATCATCGTGTTTCGTAGCCATCTTTTCCAAGCCTGCGATGAAACATATGGAACTCGGTTAGAACCATCTCTAAAGGTCTTGGGGACTGTAACATTTCGATTTTCACCTTCGCCTAACCCAGCTCCATTTAGAAAAGACGCAGAGGCTTCAACTAAGAAAGTACCTGCGACGTGAGTAATATTTTTAGTTGGAGACATAGTTCCTATTATGCGGGTTCTCTTTAAAAACTTGTTCTCTAACACAATTAATCAGAATCAAACTAAGTTGAAACAGCCGTAGGCTTTTAATAGAATATCCATCTTGGCTGGTGTAGAAGCGTTCCCAATAGGTGCCGTCTGAGTAAACAGAGTCGAATCTGGAAAGTCTATTTCTAAACCAATAAAGGTCTTTTTCCCCAGTTATTAACTCATCAATTACATCTTTCTTGAATTTAACCGGACCACGTTTATCGATGTATTCTTCAGCTATCTTGCATATTGTTTTTTCAAGATTAGGAGGTATGTCTGCTTGGTGCGGAACTTTGACCATTTGAGGCGATTCTGAAATTTCTGGCAAGTTTTTAGTTCTGAGCCATTCACTCCACATAATCCTGAATCTAAACAAAGTTTCATATGTCGTTTCGCTTCCTCGTTCATTTAGGCACAAAGCTTTCCAAGCGTCATAATTAAACCCTTCATGAAGTGTGGCGCCCTTGAGGAACTGTCTCCGCAACCATGAAGTAGTTATCTTTCCCAAAGCAAACCTATCTAGAACATCCTTCCTGAATCTTATCACACCTATATTTTCCATTTGGTCTTCAAAAATCTTTCTTCCGACGTAAAACAACAGTTTATTAAAAACCGTTTTGCAATCTGCTGTCCCGTCGTCTGTTTCCCAACAGTCAGTATGGTACGTGTAATACGATATGTACTTCCATGCGTCACCATTTATTCCGAGACAACGATCTGAGTCTTGGGAAAAAAGATTAGTGTATTCCATGAATTTAAGGGTCCCGTTATTGACCATTTCAGTGATGCACTTTCTAATCCTATTCCTTTTGGTAAAGTCATTCTTGAGATCCTTTCTGAAATCCTCAAACTTCTTAATGTCTGGAAAACCATCTTTTAGGCATCTCGCAATTTTGCAGGCCGTCCGTAGTGTAGTCTTTGAAACCTCACGAATCTTATTTTGATATAAAAGAAATAACTCAGGGGGTACGCCTTCGTATTTTCTTGATGGATACAACCAATAATAGTCGATACCTTTTGAGACGCAGTTAAGAAAAGCGTATTCAGGGTTTTTATCTTTCTTAACAAGTTTTGTTATGTCTTCTCTAAAACCTTCATTTCTAGCCTCGAAAAGAAATTGAAGAGCATTATTTGGAATCTCCTCGATCCTACAATCTGGTCCCTGGCCGGAGTTAGAAAACATCCAAACAAAAAGGGAGACACCCGGTTCTATTTTTTTCAATTTGTCCATCGTGCGAAATGTATTTTCAATAACTGATGCGCTACCCTCTTTGGATCCTAGGGTCTCGAAGTTGTTTGCCAGAATTCGCTCTTCAACAGTCTTGGCAATTTGCCTTACGTAATCAAACCAAAAGACTCTTGATGTTGACTGGAACACGGTTAATCTTCCATCTCTCAACATCACACCCTGAGGGAGATAATGAACGGCAAAAAGACATTTGGCACAAAGATTGGGGGATCGAGAACCCGCAGGCAAAGCTTGCGCATCGCTACCTACGCTACCCGCGAGGGGAAACCAGTCCCGACCCGTGTATCTTGATTCGTCTTTGTAGCCTAAGGGAACTAGAGTCTCTCTGACCAGCTTGTCAATGTTCAAACTATATTCGTTACCGCAACTCTCACATCTTTCGTGAACATCCTCAAATCCTATCTTGTTCAACAAAGCGGTAGTAATTTTGCCGTAGAACTGAATCCTTTTTTCGATGGGTTTTATGCCCGGATGAGTCACGAGAGAATTAATAGTAAATATCATGCTTGTGCTCTTTAATTTTGAGTTGTGACTCGCAAGTTCTCTTCCATCACCATGAACCTTTTTCATTTTCTCAAAGGTTAATTCCTCTACATGCTCGCAACTGCTTCTAAAAGCCAAAACCGCGAGACCTGTATCAACGAAGGGATTTCCTGTAAGAGAAATGCTCATAAACAGAAATCGGAGTGTTTGCTATTTATGCTTTCCAGCTAAACATACTGTGCAATGCTTTTGAACACAATGGTTGAATATGCAGCGGAGTTTCTTGTGCTATTTCCTTTCGAGTTTTGTTTGTCCGTATGCTGCTGTTTTGTTTCCGCCTATGTTGGCGTATTCCGCAGACCTTGCGAGCATGTACATTACTCAATCCCATTCGCTATCTCTATTCGCCACCCAGCTTCAAATCCTTTCTGGAAGTCTGGTGCAACCTTCTCTCTTAAACACAAAGGCTAATCCTATTTGATACACAGAATAGGAAATGTTTATGCAGTAGTACGTCAACTCTGTTGTATGAGGCAACCTGCATGGAGAACGTCGTGAAAGTAACGAGAAGAGGACAAACTACAATTCCTGTGGAATTCAGGCAGAAGTTTGGAATCAAGGAAGGAGATCAACTGATGGTTGAAGCCACTGAGAAAGGATTGCTCTTCAGGCCAATCCCCAGACTTGAAGACATGGCAGGCGTAGACGCAAAATACGGGAAAGTAGAAGAAGTCAAGAAGCACATAGACAAAATCCGCGAGGAATACTAGGCTTGAAAGAAGTCTTGGACACAAGATTCTTCACTGAACACTTCTACTCCGATCAGGCACAGACAAAGCAGAACACTGCAAGAAGACTGAGGGAACTGACAAGCAGAAACGAAGGAATATTGCCCACCATCGTCATCTCTGAAGTCATCCAAATAACCTGCCAAAAAAGAGGAAAGGAACTAGCAGAGACTCGCTATCATGCGCTCATGGAAAGCGGACTACAAATCCAAAACTTGACCCCAACCATCGCCAAACAGGCCGGCCTAATCAAATGCCAACACAAAAACATGCCCATGGGCGACTGCATCATAGCCGCCACCGCCATAACTAGCCAAGCACGTATACTCTCTGACGACCCACACTACGACACATTAAAAGAAACCAAACGCACATGGATCCAAACCTGACTCACAGGTTTTCGTAATACTTTTTCAGTTGAACGCCATCCTTCTCATACGCAAGTCCCAGAAACCTGTACCCGATTCTGCTTTCAGATATTGCTCGCCTGATGGCATCTCGTAACGTATGCTGCGTGTCATACTGCCTTAGCGTTTGTCTAAGCACGTTCCGTTTCACGTCGCGCGCGCTAGCGTCTTGGGGTATCTTTAGCGTAATCTGAAACTGCAGCTTCGGAGGGACCATATGCTAAGGTGTGTGCTTCTGCCTTGGAACTTTCGAGAAAAGTACGGGAATAATCAGCACGAGGGCAAGCACTGCCATGAATAGCCACGCAGGCGAGTATCCGTACTGTATCACCACGTAAGAGTAGAGCAATGGAGGGACAAAATCGCCGGAGAGTGAGATGCTGTTCACCCAGCTGACAGCCAGCGTTTCGTATTCCTGATCAAGCCTGTTCGCCGCTCTCGCTGCGGAGAAGCCGAAAGTGAACCCGGCCCCAGACGCTATGCCGACCATGATCCCGGACAAGATGGCCGAATAGACTGTACCCAAGAATGCGACGCCTACTCCGAATGCCATTAGGACACCTGAGGACAAGAGCAGCTGCTTCGCGTTGCCATACCTGTCAAACAGCCTCCCAGAGAAAGGAGCCGATGCGAGCGCAAAGAGTGAGGCCAACGACGCGATTGTTCCAGCCTCTCCAACATTCATGTGAGCCACGCTCTCAAGGTAGTAAGCCATGAAATTGCTGTAGACCGTTGATCCCACCTGAAGGCCCAACATTCCAACGGACAATACGATTAGCCACTTATCCAGCAGAATGAGCCTCAGGTTGCGGAGTTCCACTTTGAAGTCCAAGCGTCGACTATCCTTCGGCACCAGAAACCAGAGCAAGACAGACGTGAACAAGCCAAGCAATCCAACTGTGGCCAAGCTGTTCCTCCATCCGACCTCAGCCGCAAGCACTGCCAATCCAGAAAGCCCTAATGCACCCCCAAGACTGAAAGCCGAATTATAAAGACCCACACCCAGCCCCTCAGACCCTTCTCGCAGAAACCTGGTCATCAGGATAACGCCCGGAGCGAACACGAAAGCCATGCCCAACCCAACGAAAAAACGAAGAACCGCTATCTCAGCCAGATTTCCCGCGAAACCGGTCAACAAAGCAGCCAGAGAAGCGATAGTTGTCCCGTATATTGCCGTTCGTCGCGGACCAATCTTCGCTGCAAGAATCCCACCCGGCACCTGAAAAACCCCAATGCCAACGAAGAACGTTGCTGTTACCAAACCAAGACCAGAAACGTTCTGATTCAGTTCAGACGCCGTGAAGCTGAACACAGCGGCCAAGCTGTACCAGTTCACTGCATAGACGATTCTACCCAAGATCAAGGACGCGACTGCCGCACGATTGACAACGCCTCTACGCATGCTCATCAGCCTAAACTCTCCTTGAGACCTCCGCAGACTCGTTCAGATCTGTGGACTCAAGGTCAAAACAGAGACATGTAAATCTTTTCGCACGCACCTGTGTGTCGCTCAATGCGCGTGTTGACGCCCACGCTAAAACCAAGCTTCTTTGAAAGTGCCTATGAAACTTCGCCAAAACCCCACAAATGCTCCTCAAAGCGAACCAAGAAATCGTTGGCTTCACAACCCCCCACCCAGCAACGACTTCGCAGATCCTGGGAAGATAGAGCGGCTGAGGCTGATGCTAATGATAATGTCCTAACTTGCTAGCGCACGGTGTGCACTGAGCAGCCCTCTCATCAACTGAAAGAACCTAGACGAAGGGAACAACGAACTGCTTTCACTGTTGGAAACTGAAAACAGGGCGGTGGAACGTTGTGAGGCAAAAGAGGCCACAACGTGACGTCCCTCATTGTTTTTTCACCGCTCTCACCGCTGAAAACCTCGAAAATAGGGGGTACTGGAATTTTGGGTGGTGCAGCAGGCTTATGATTCATACCCCCCTCTTTTTCTAGGATAAAAAGGATGTCGCGTGGTGAGGTCGAGCGCCTGTTGCATCAAAACTCATAATAGAAGGCGTGGCGAGCTTAGGTTTTGTTTGAGGTTGTCGTATTATGTCTGTTGCGTTTCATGGTGCAGATTTCTGTTGGATGAACGGTGAGGTCATCGAGACTGGAATGGCGCTTGTCTCTGCTATGGAGCCTATTCATCTTGGCATTTTCGAGGGAATAAAGGCTTACGTGGAAAATTATGTTAACGGCAGGGGAAGTTTGAACATTTTTCGATGGAAGCCTCATGTTGATCGGCTTCGGCGTTCTGCGGCAGTCTGTGGGATGAAAATACCTTATGCTGACGAGGAGTTGTTGGAGGCTACGAGGAAGACTATCAGGGCAAACGGTTTCAACACGAACGTTTACATTCAACCCAGAATTTGGCCAAAGGCTGGAGCACCAGGAGAGGTTCACGTTGTCATTCCCGTCTGGACATTCGAGACTATACTGGGCAAAGATAATCTGCAGTTTTCTAAGAACCGCAGGTTCATGATTAGCACTTGGAGACGCATCGCTTCCGACGCGCTTCCTCCGCAGGCGAAGACCTGGGCGAATTACGGCAATTCTGCCTTAGCCCTCCGAGAAGCCACGAGGATGGGTTATGACGGCGCAATATTTCTGGATAACAGGGGTTTTGTCAGCGAAGGAACCGGCGCCTGCATTATGATGGTGAGAAATGGAAAAGTGATAACCCCGCCAGTGACCGCATCAATTCTCGATAGTATCACGAGAGAGACGCTTCTCAAAATAACACCAGAAGATCTGGGCATTCCAGTTGAAGTGAGGGATATTGCACGCGTTGAGCTTTATGCTTCTGATGAAGCTTTCTTGTGCGGAACTGGTGGGGAAATCACGCCAATAACCAGCATAGATGACTTGCCCCTGGGCAAAGAGTATCCAGGATCCGTGACGAAGCGTATAGCCGGATACTACGCGGACATAGTCGCTGGAGAAGTGGAGAAACACAAGGAATGGCTAACTCCAGCGTAAGCAACCAACGCGCGCTACGTCCTCTTGGCGCTCGTGAGTGACGTTTTTAGAATCCTCGTATTAGGAAGCCGATTGCCCAACCTATTAGGCCAAGCACGAGGAGCACGGCGAAGCGCGCGCGACACCCGCGGTCGCCGAAGCTTTCAACGTTGACAAGGAGGAGGGGGGGGTACTTTTTACTGCCACGTTTAACAGTTAAAAAGAGGGTATCCCTCCTGGTCTGCTGTCCAGAATGCGGATTCTGGAGGCTCTACAAGGATGGCCTGCGACAACTCGCAGACGGAAGCACAACTCAACGTTGGCTATGCCGAAACTGCGGCTTCCGCTTCAGCGAAGCAAGAAATCATCTCAACGCCTCTCAACGTATTGAGAGAATTCAAAGGCATAGGTTAAATCGCTCATATGCCTGTGCTTCCAGTCGTCAAGCATGCGGCTTGGCAGAAGATCCGAAGAACTTGGACGTAGCAGCAAAAGAAAAAGGAACTGCTGCGGGAGATACCCCCTAAGTTAGCTGGCAGACGTCAAAGGCAAACTCGTAGCCTACACATGGTACATGCAGAAGCAGGGATACGCTTCAGGAACGATTAGAAGCAATTCCGGAGCACTGAAAGCCTTACTGGCCAGAAACGCAGATCTTACGAATCCCAAATCAGTCAAGGAAGTTCTTGCCAAAGAACAGCGCACGCTTTTATTCTTCTTGTGGGGTTTGTGACACTTTCAGGTATCGTGCATGTCCATGCCTTTTATGACGAGCACCTCTTCCCGAAATGCGAGAGCGGAATTAAACCCATTTTTGCCCATTTTAGGAACACGCATGCGCGCTACCACTGACCCCTAGCGCAACGAATATGAAACTGAAGTACTGATAAACGTCACCAAACAACGCACATTTTCTGAGCGTGCAATATTAGGTCTCGTCTTCTTCCAGAATATTATCCCAAAACGTTTAAAGGTCGCGCGCGAAGGGTTTATGTGTATAAGGCTAGGGGAGAAAGGAAAATGAGAATAAGAGCAGCAGAATTAACGCTAGTCGTAATTCTTCTTATAAACTTCACCGTGATTCTGGCAAGAGCAGCACCGTCACAGCCCCATAATGCAGACGCTATGTGGATTGAACCAAGAGACAACGTTTTCGACACTAATACGACCTCTGTCGGGTTCAAGTTTAACGTTACCGTGGCCATGAACTTCACCGAGGACGTATTCGCGTGGCAAGGCGTGATCTACTACAACGCTACGCAGCTGAACTGTACCCGCGTTGGAGCCACGGCGCCGCCGACCAGCGAATTCTTCGCTGGCTTCGGGACCACTTTCTCGAAGGCAATCGGCCCCGGATCCTATCCGCCGATTGGCGATCTAAAATCGGTGTTGGCCGCTGAAACATGCTCGTCCCCCGACTTCATACCAGGACCGCAGAGCGGAACCTTGTTCTGGGCAGAATTCCAGATAAAGCTGGCGCCAAGCTCAGGCACTTTCAACAGCAAGTTTGACATAAGCAGAGAATACGCTCTTACCAACACGTATGTCTGGGACCCGATGGGCAGTCCATACGCGTTCACACCCATCGATGGCAACTACCAGTTTACCAATTCGTCCGGTCCACCAACACCGAAGCCTCTCTCAGTATCGATAAGCCCGAGTTCAGCCTCGCTTGCCTTGAACCAAACTCTACTCTTCAAGTCAAACGTTACCGGCGGAACAGAACCTTACAGTTTTCAATGGTTCTTGAACAACACTGCAGTTCCAAGCGCAACCTTAAACAACTGGACATTCTCGTCTATGGTGAATGCTACGTATTCCGTATACTTGAATGTCACGGATAATGCTGGAGGAAACGCAGTCTCGGACAATGCTTTAGTGACAGTATCGTTCAGAATCCCAGGCGACGTCAATGGAGACAACAAAGTCGATGGCAAAGATGTGGCGTTAGTAGCATTGGCCTTCGGATCTGTGCCAGGAGATACTACTAGGTGGAACCAGGACACTGATGTCAACGGCGACGGCAGAATCGATGGCAAGGATATGGTCATAATAGTCAGGAACTATGGAACAGGCCATTTTATGCCCTAACCTTTTTTTTCTTCTTTTTGTTCAGTCTATGAACCAGATCTATATCATAACACGGTTTGTCAGTCCAACCACACAGGGGCTTCGCGAGAATGATCCTCTGATCTTGCTGATTCTTCGGAAAAGAAAAAAGGAGAGGGTTACGGGTCTGCTTGTCCATAGTGCAAAGCTACTGTTGCTATGTCTTTGCCGTCCACTTTGCCGTCGCCGTTTACCTCGCTGTTGGGGTTCCACACGTATGGAGGTGGGCATCCGGGTGCTGAGCCGAAGCACAAAGCCACAATCGTTATGTCTTTGCCATCAACCTTCCCGTCTGGAACAAAATCCCAAGGATTACTAGTGCCGCCAGTCAAGTCTCCAGCGATGGATACTATGACCCACCCGCCCGTGAAGTTGTTGTCCGATGTGTCAGTTTCGCCCAGAGCAGGCTCTGCATAGGCGCTTATGGTGTAGTTGCCCTTGGCAAAGCCAGTAGTGTCCCACGTGAATGGGATGATTGTGAAGTTTCTGCTTGAAAGGGCAACGCTGTTTATTTCGCCGATTATTGTTTGATTTGCACTGATTGCGATGTTGACAACTTCTGTGCCATTGCCATAGCCAAACACCATAACACTGACTGTAATGCTGCTTCCTTCACAGACAACGCTCTTAGAAGTCGCAACATTCGTTACTCCAACATCATGTACAGTCCAGGGATACGGTTTCATTAGGGGATAGTCGTCCCGATTGCTCCCATCAATGATGTAGGGAATATCTCCTATCCCGTCGCTTCCAGTCTCATTCTGGCATGAACCGCTGTACAGATCTGTTCCGTTGTAGTCACCCCAATAGTTTCCACCAGAGGGGTAGCCATCATCCCAAACAATAGTTGAGCCAGAAGAAACAACCTGGTTGGTGTTGTTAATGAAGTTGTTATGGTAAACAGTGCTGCCAGAAGAGGAAATGAGGTAGATGCCATCCTCGCTGTTTGCTGTCACGTTGTTTCCGACTATGCTGTTGTCTGAAGAAGAAGAGAGCACGATGCCATACCCGTTGTTTGTTATGTTGTTTCCGCTTACGCCGTTATTATTAGAAGAAGAATAAAGGTAGATACCATACCCGTTGTTTGTTATGTTATTTCCGATGACACCGTTGTTGGAGGAAGACTCGATGTCGATGCCACCATTGTCGTTTGCTGTTATGTTGTTTCCGCTTACGCCGTTATTAGAAGAGAACCAGAGAGAGATGCCCCTCATGTTGTTTGTTATGTTATTTCCGCTCACGCTGTTACCAGAAGAAGAAACGAGCAAGATGCCCCCGTAGGCGTTTGTTATGTTGTTTCCGCTCACGCCGTTATTATTAGAAGAAGCGAGGTAGATGCCATCCCCGTCGTTTGTTATGTTGTTTCCGCTCACGCCGTTGTTAGAAGAAGAAGAGAGCCAGATGCCATAATTGAATGTCGTGATTTTCATGTTTTTGATTGTCACGTTGTTTCTCGAGGAGAGGTCTATTCCATTTCCAGACCCAGGCCCTTGAAGCGTGTAGCCTGCCCCATCGATCACAATGTTATCCCTCTCAACTACAATTGAGTCATTAATGATGTTATCAGTGACGATGTAGGTAGCATTGTCCAAGGTTGAAATTGGTGCTGTCGGCGGGTCCATGCTTCCGTCAGCCCGTATGTAGATGGTTCCGCTTGCCTTGACTGGTTGAACGTTATGCGCCAAGGCTAATACGCTCACTACGAGCAAAGACAGCATGATCATAGAAGCAGGTTTCCTAGGCAATTCAACTCCCTCCTCTGGGCTATAATTCAACGTGTTCCGATAAAAAGTTTGTGAAAAAATCCTCTATGCTCTCCTCATCTGCAGTTTCCATTCATTTTATCCATTCTGCTTGCATCAGATTCGATGGTTTAGAAAGTATTTCGCTGTAAGTCTGGGACAGAATCGTATTACTGTCAGCGAGGTCAGACTACTCGCCTTAGCGCATTCCACACGATAGAAAAGACTGCGCTGCAGCATAGCTAAGAATAACAAGTTATTCATTTATTCAGTAGCCGACTGCGTACAAACACCCACAGAAGGAGAATCAGAGTTTAGCGAATAAACCATCATGGTTTGATGGTTCTTTAATAGACTGATAAAGTACCCAGTAGGCCGGAACAAAGTCTTATGGAACACCATAGACGATAAAGGAACATTCTGAGATAATCGCGCTTTACTTCACTCTTGTGTGTGTATAAGGATTTAACTCCAAAACAAACACGGGAGGCTCGGACAAGAAATGAGCCAAGTCTTAAGTGCAACGGAGCACTCTTCTCGATCGTCGAGGCAGAGAATTGGGCGGACTCGAAGATTACGTGAAACCCATTCTGTGGTTGGTCTCAGTGGCGATTCTTGTCTTACTGGTTCCTCTTTTCATCTTGTATTTTGTTATTTTGCTGAAAATTGGGGTATATTCATGGATACCGATCGGGGGCTACATCATCACTATCGCATGGTTTTATCTCAGAGCGCAGAAGCAAGCCGCCGAGAAATACGAGGAACTTCACAAGCGTCCCCTCCTAGAACCCATAGACCAACGTGTCGAAGAGTACAAGCGTCTCATAGAAGAAAATGACTAATAGCATCCAGAATGGCTGGGTCGCCACGTATAGGTGAATGCCCTGTTTCTTATTCCCATGCTTCCAAAAGCTTCTTGACCGCTTTGGCTCTTGATGATTCCTTGAACCTGTAGATGCGGCTTCTCACTCCAAAGTTAGAATGCGCCAGGATCTCCTGCTCTTCCAACAATCTAAGACGAGAAGCCACGTGTTCAAAGTTTGACCCGATCATTCTAGTGATGTCACTTGTGTTAAGGCGCTCAAACTTCTTCAGAGCCAATAGAATCTTGATTGTAGTCTTAGAACATAAGATGTCCTCAACTTCAAGCCGCTTACCAAAGTTTCCAGCATTCTTTATTGGGGAAGGCGTCATCGTGGTTACCCTCACATTGCTGCCCTCGCCTGGTTCTTAGCGCATGATTTCATCGGCCCATTAGAGCCCATTGAAGAGCCTCCAAGAGCCTCAGGGTAACCTTGAAATTGAGACCTCTTCGACATTTCCAACAATTCAGGAATAGTCAACAGTTCCAAATCTTTTGGCAAGCCTATGAAACGGCAGATTAGACCCGTCTTGCCGTTGACTGTATTTGGAACCGTGATAACACGCATCGGATCAACTGAAACCGTGAAGTGAGCCCTGTTAAAAAAAGTGAGTCTGCTTCTGCGGAAGCTCAGTGAAGTTGATAGTTTTCTCTGCAATCTTGGTTATTCTCAGGTATCACTATAGTGAAACAGACTCCGTTGTCTGGAGTGCCAGTTTCCTGAATTGTCCAGCCATATACCTCCATCATCCTTTTCACCAAGTATAGCCCATAGCCTGAACCTTTCCCAGCAGTGAAGCCTTCGCTGAAAAGCTTGGGTTTAGCATCCTTGGATATGCCTACGCCGTCATCCTCATAGATTAGTCTGAGCTGGTTTCCCTCAGCTTTTTCGTAGTGAATTCTAATCTGGCTCAGCTTTTTGCCGTATTTCAGCGAATTATCGATCAGATTATAGAAAAGCTGCCGGAGCAGTGAATCCGACAGAACGGTCAAACCGTGACATTCGTTTAAAATCCTCACTCCGTTTAAATCCGAGAAGAACTGGACGGCCTCGTTCACGCTTTTCTGCACGTCAATGTATGTCAGTTCCTCGACGCCCAACATCTCATAGTTCTTGGCGAAATCAAATATCCTCGTCACTTGCGAAACGGCTGTTTCTATGTCTCTGATTTTGTCAAGAACTTCCTTGTTGTCAGCCAACTGCTTCTTTAGCATGTAAGCGTTTCCTGTTATCGTGGACAGCTTGTTCCTCACATCGTGTCTTGTCAAACCGCTGATGACTTTTAACTTTTCATTTGTCATGGCTAACTTGGTTTCTGCGCTTTTTTGCTGCGAAATGTCTTTGTAGAGCCACACGTAGCCTTTCAATTCGCTTTGAACGTAGACTGGTGCGGCGCTCACTGAAACGGGGATCAATATCCCCTCCTTCGTTTTTCTCACTGTATCGTGATAGACGTATCCTTCCGCTGCTTCTCTGCCCAGCTTTCTTCCTTCTTCAAGCAGATTCTCCGGCACGACCAAATCGTCTATGTGCTTGCCCCGAGCTTCCTCTAGCGAATATCCAAACAAACACGTGAAGCGGGGATTAACGTCCAAAACGTGCATGCCCGTGTCTAAATATACTGTGGCTTCAGGGTTTCCACTGAACAAAGCCGCAAACTTTTGCAGGCTCTCCTTTGCCAACTTCTCGGCATCCTTCATCTCTGAAACATCCGTAACTACGCCGAGAATGGCCTGTTCTCCGTCGTACGTGACCAGTTTGGTGTTAATGAGTCCATGAAACTTTCTGCCCATTTTCGTGACCAATTCGTATCCGTAAGGATCGACTTCCTCTCCGTCTTGATGCTTGGAAAACGAGGATTCCACGATACTCCGGGATTCAGGAGTGATGAGGCTTAGAAAATTGAAATCCGAGGCGTAGAATTCTTCTTTCGTGTATCCCATCATTTGCTCGGCTTTCGTGTTCGTGTAGACAACCCTGCCCTTTCTGTTTATGAAAATCATGTTAGGCGAGGATTCTGCGAGGTTCCTGAATTTTTCTTCGCTCTCCTTCAGAGACAGTTCCGCTTTCTTTCGTTCGGTTATGTCTATGACGATGCTCCTTAGGCCCACTATTTTGCCTTCCTGGACAATAGCGTCGCCCCTGACTATGGCCGGGAACCTGCTGTCGTCCTTCCTGATTACCGTGTATTCATTGTAACCGATTTTCTCTCCATTGAGTGTCCTCTGAATGCGTGCTTTAGCCTTTTCCCGGTCCTCACTGGCAACCATTTGAATGATGTTCAAACCTTTCTCAAGATCCTCGCGGGAATAACCCGTCATCTCAAAACCCTTATCATTTACGAATGTAAGTCTCTCCTTATCGTCGATCTCGTACACTATAACGGGCAGTTGATCAGCCAATTCTCTATACTTCTTCTCCGACTCCTGAAGCTCAAGCTCTGCTTTCTTGCGTTCAGTGATATCATAGAATACTGTGGCGAACTTCCCTCTTGCAGGAGAAAAAACAGAGATGCTGAAATGCTTCCTCATTGGTGGAAAATACGTTTCGAATGAAGTTGGTTTCCCGGAAGCGGCTACTTCTGCATAGATTTCCAGGTACGGAGGTTTGCCTGTTTCATAAAGCTCTGAGGCCTTGCTTCCAACAGCTTTTTCTTTCTTGATTCCAATAATCGATTCAAAAGCTGGGTTCACATCTAGGATGATGTAGTCAACTGCTTTGCCTAATCCATCATAGGTAATTTCATGAAGGGCGACTCCTTCACTCATTGAAGAATGCAATGAATGGTATTTCTTCTCACTCTCTCTTAGTGAATCTTCGGCTTTCTTGCGTTCAGTTATGTCTTCGCATGCGCCAAAGAGTCGATGGTGTGTGGGGTTAATGCTGTCTTTTGCGACTCGTGATGAGGCTTTGATCCATCGTGTTGAGCCATCTTTATGGGTGATTCTCAGTTCGCAGACGCTGGATTGTCCTAGTCTTAGGCCTGTCACTTTTTCTTCGAATATAGATAGGTCTTGTGGGTGAACAAGGAATCTCCAGCAACCCTTGTCTCTTATTTCTTTGGCTGAGTAGCCGAATATCCTTTCAGTTGCTCCACCCATCCAATCAATTGCAAAACTTCCTTCGCCCATTTTGACGCAGGAAAACACAAAATCTGCTGTAACGCCTGAAATGACTCGATGTTTCTCCTCGCTTGCTCGCAAAGCTTCTTCTGTTTTTTTGCGTTCGGTAACATCCCGATTCACACTTACGCACTCTGTAATAACGCCCTTCCTGTTTCCGATAGCGATTACCGTGCTTTCAAAGTGAACGCTCTTGCCATCCTTACGGTATTGAACTACGTCCCCACGAAATTTGCCAGTTTCTCTTAGAGTTTGTATCGCTTTTGCCCTATCAATGCCGGTGAATTCTGTTTTGAGAATGTCAGAAGCAGGTTTTCCTATGACTTCTTCTGCCTTCCAGCCGTACATTCCCTCTGCTGCCTTGTTCCAAGAAGTTATGACAAAGTTCCCATCTGATCCTATGACTGCATCATTCACGTTCTCCATCAACATTGCTTGATGGGCAGCCTTGGCCAGAATTCTCCTTTTGTCCACGGCATCCCGCACGCTGTACGCCAGTTCACCGTAAACTGCGTCGGGTGGCCCAACCTTGTTGAAATAACGGTTAGCCCCAAGATTCAAAGCTCTTATGGCCACTTCTTCTCTTCCTTTACCAGTGAACAAGATGAATGGAATGCTGTTACCACTTTTCCGGATTTCCTCCAGAAACTCCAAGCCGTCTTTGCCCGGCATCTGATAGTCAGAAACTACAGCGTCATACTCTTTTTCTTTCATCTTGTTCAAGGCTTCTTCAACAGAGCCTGTAGTGTCAACGTGAAACGGGCCCTGCATCTCCAAGCATTGCTTCGCAACCTTCAACAAACCAAGCTCGTCGTCAACGTGCAAGACACGAATCAGCTTCTTCCCATCGGAACCCACAACTATCTCGGCATGTGACTGAACAACAGACTCAACCATGCAAACCACACTTCATACATACCACTACAAGCACGTGTATCTGTAACGTTGTCCTTGAATGTCCTTCTCCTGATTAAACACTTATGAACACAGAATCAATACCCTGAAGCAGCCCCTCCAAAACCACACCACACTCAACAAAGATCAATATTCAACCATAAAAGACAGCGTGCGCTAAACGGAAATGAACCGAAACATACAAAACCCACAGTCACACGAGAACAAACACCCAAGTCACCAAAATTGCGGCCGGGGTGAGGTAGCTTGGTAGCCCATAGGCCTGTGGAGCCTAGCGCCCGGGTTCAAATCCCGGCCCCGGCCCTCAAAGTTCACAGACGGTTGGTTCTTGAAGGCCGTTTCTTGTTTCGATCCCGTTAGCTTGCCTATCGCCTCAGCCAACGCGTTTTCGGCGACCTTTGACATGTTTAGCCCGACTTCCTTGGCGGTTTTCATAATCTTCCTGTCTATGTAGAGGCAGGTCGACACTTTGTTGCTCACGATATCACATTCCTTCATATGGCATCATGCGTTCACGGGCTATTTATTGCCCCCTAAGGAAAAAACTGAGGCAGTGCACCTAGTGCCCAATTATGTTGTTCTATCCACTAACCAAAGCGCGCGCTGAAGCCTCGCTTCTTCAGAAGCAGCTCGTCATCCAGGTATTTGTGGTTGCTCATCCTCTTGATCTCCAAGTATTCTCAAGTTTTTTCCGATTCCTTCTTTTCTCGCTCAGGAGGTTGCTGGGTGTCTAAGGATTAGAACAATCTGTTCTAGTCCTTAGAATTATATTCGGCGAACTATACCTGTCTTCATGGCGATAACTTGTGTGGAAGAGATGTGGCCGGGCCGTCGGAAGTCGTAAGCTAACTGCTATATCGTTAGCGTTGGTTTTCGTTATCTTGGTTGGTTATGTAGCACTTGTCTATTATCCGGAAAGTGCCCAGAATTCAGCGTATGCCGCATCTGACGAAAAAGCCTATTCTGTTAACACGACCTTAGTCTCTGCAAACACAAGATTTGCTCTTGACCTTTTCAGAGAGCTTGCCGCAGAGGATACGAACAACAATGTCTTCATTTCTCCTTTGAGCATCTCGATGGCTTTGGCAATGACCTACAATGGTGCAGAAGGCACGACAAAAGATGCGATGGCAAAAACTCTCAATTTTGGAAACATGACTCTAGAAGAGATAAGCCAGGACTACTCAAACTTGATGGAAAGCCTAAAAAATGTTGATCAAGCAGTGAAGCTCCTCATCGGGAACTCTGTTTGGATTAAGAAAGAGTTTGAACCTACTGTTAAATCAAGTTTTCTGGAGAGAGTAGGAACTTCGTATGACAGCGAAATGTTTACGCGAGATTTCGGGAACCCCCAGACCCTCAGCGAAATCAATGGTTGGGTGGATAAGAGCACTGAGGGCAAGATAAAGGACGCAATTAATCAGATAGGTCCTGAAATTGTAATGCTTCTGATCAATGCGATCTATTTCAAGGGAGAATGGGTAACAAGATTCGACGAGGCCCAAACACGGAAACAGGATTTCTTCCTGCCTCAAGGAAACACTGTGAGTGTTGACATGATGTCCACGTCGGGCAACTTCAGTTATTACTCAGGTGAAAACTGCCAAGTAGCAAGACTCCCATATGGAAGAGACAAAATCGCAATGTACGTCTTCTTGCCAAATGAAGGTGTCTCTCTTGACTCTTTCATTGCCAGCTTGAACCAAACTGTTCTGAACGAGTATATTAGTAGACTTGAGTCCGTAGGTGATCTCGCTGTCAAACTGCCTAAATTCAAGGTTGAATATGGTTTGAAAAGCCTCAACAGCGTTCTGGAGAAGCTGGGGATGGGAATAGCCTTCGAACCTAGTGAAGCCAACTTCAGTGGCATCGCTTCAACAGCCCAGCAAAATCTCTACATATCGTACGTGGACCACAAAGCTATTGTTGAAGTCAATGAAGAAGGGACCGAAGCAGCTGCGGTCACTGTTGTAGGCATTGGACAAACCACATCGCTTCGTCATGAACCGCCCAGTTTCGTGGTCGATAGACCATTCTTCTTTGAAATCAGGGATGACCGCTCAGGCTCAGTTCTGTTTATGGGGAAAATCGCCAATCCCGCTGAAACCTGAATTCTGGTTCCATACAAAATGGCCTGAGTGCGCTCTTCAGAAGAAATATCGCAGAGGATCATACTCTTCTCACTTTCGACATCGCTGCGCTAGCGCGCGCTTTGTAAGACTCTCAGGACACGGTTCTGGGCTCCCGTTTTCATTTTCGGGTTTTGGATTTGCCCCCCGAAACCTTGTCCTGAGAGGAATACAAAAACAGGAGGGGGATCGAGGGTCACACAAAGAGTTAATTGAAATAGCGCTCTAAGATATCTAATGAGCGCTGTAGCTGAGATGTTGCATATATCTTCGATTGCCAAACTCCCCAATGTGCCAGCAGTCTATGTCTTATATGGAGGAAAAGAGAGCAATACGTACGCTGCGTATGTGGGGATTGCAGACAAACTGAGGAACCGAATAGAGCAGCACCTTGTCAGGCGCGATAGTAGCGTCGCAACATCGACTTCAGCGACAGGCTTGAATCCGGATTATGTAACCAAATTGCAGTGGTGGAGCCATCAAAAATTCGTAGACCGGAGCATTTTGGAAGCGGCAGAATTGATCGCGTTTGACATTTTCGAGCCAACTTTGCGCAGCAGAGGAAAGATTACAGGAAAGGCTCGTGAGCTGTATGATCAGAAGGAATTCAAAGGAGAAATGAAAAAGCTTCTTGAACACGAAGCTACGGGGCAACTGATATTTCAGACATTGCAAGACGTACTCGATAGAATCGAGCAAATTGAAGACCGAATAAAAGTACTTGAGAAGCAGCTTACAAAATGAGTGCGCATTATGTGGTTCTTGGTGTTGTCAAGAGCCTGTTCGGTGTTTAGGCCATTTTCTTTTGACACTATAATTACAAGTAGTGTAGTGATAGCGCGCGAGTCGATCGCGATTGTTTGAATGTCTGAATGAACTGACTTGAAGCGTTAGGTATCTATAGCGCGCGCGCAATCTTAGGGTCTTGTAGAGTCTTATGTGATCTTGATGCCTTTCGCGTGCCCTAACTACTTGTGGTTAAACGTAAGGAGACGGTTCCATTAGGGCGCGTATTACCGCAAATCGTATAGCGTGAAAGTCAGCACTGATCGACTATGAAGGGGGCATTCGTGTTGGTTCCGGCGCTTCTGCTCATAGTTATGTTGGGAATTCCAAAAGTCGGAACCTGGTCAATTGTGACCGATCAGTCAGAACCTAGTCTTTTGGTCGGGGCGTCCTATATGACTTTTTGGGGAACAGGAATGAATGGATACGACTGGCCATCAGAAGCAACAGTCTACCAGCCTAGCCAAGGAAATTACTCTTCTGGCGACCCAAACACAGCTAGCCAGCAAATCGAAGCGGCCACAAACCACAGTATCTCCCTCTTCCTCTTAGATTATGGCTGGGCGAATGATCAACAGCAAAAGTTGATGGATAATGCGGCACTAAAGGGCATAATAAACGCAAGTGAGGGCGCAGAAGCCACAAAGAACTTCAGCTTCTGCATATTCTATTTTCCAAACAACAGAGAGAGCCCTTCAACAATCAACGAGACTGGGCTAGTAGAAGATTTCTTACGCATCAATGAGACCTACTTTGACCATTCTAGTTACCTAAGGCTAGACAATCGTTACGTCGTAATTCTGGCAGACTTCTATTATTACCTAAACGCAAGCTTCATTACATATCAAGGAGCCACCGAGAATTCCTCATACAGTGCTGTCAACGATCTGTTCCATGGCTTAAAAGTGAACTACTCGCTCTACCTCGTGCCTGCCTTTTGGCCCGACTACATGGCGAACGCAACCGCTGTTCTAGATGACGCGCGAACACATTGGCCAGGACTCTACGATGCGATAACGCTCTGGGGAGACAACACATTCCTAGACATCAACGAGAGTACCACGTACTCTAAGTACGTTAGCAAGACAGAAAACTACTTTGGTGAGTGGAATGCTACAGCTGCAAGCTATGGTGTGGATTTCGTTCCTTTCATCTGCCCAGGCTATACTCGCGCAATAAACTCGGTCTATTATGACATGAGCTCTGAAAAGTGGTGGGCAATCGTAACTCGCGATGATACTGCGAATCTGACGCTCTGGAATGAAGTTTGGGAATCCGCGCAGGAATACGCAAACTCAAGCAACAACACGCACCACATGGTTCTCATATTTACATGGAACGATTTCAACGAGGGCACAAGCATAGAGCCAACAAAAGAATATGGTTCTGCGTATTTAGATGTGATTCCTGAGTTTTCGTCAGCTATTAGCCTGCCGCTATTCATAGCAGCAACACTACTAGCAGCCACGTTATACAAGAAAGAACACTCTAAGCAACGCGCACATTAGCATCACCTGAACCGTTTTCGCAACAGCCATATCCATTGAGTAGCGCACGCCGTGTTTTGCCTCCTTCGCTTGTAAGACTCTCAGGACAGCCTTTTGGCAGTGCATTTCCAGGGGAGCCAGTTGAAAATGAGGGCCAAAACCGCGTCCTACAAGTCTCACAAAGCCCGAGCAGTTTGAGCCAGTGTTTGAATCAGATGTTATTCCACAAGCAATAAGAACGCAGAATCTAATAATGTTCTATTGATATGTTGACGTGAGAGGTCTGCTTGTCGTCTCTTGAGCGTGATCGCGTTCCGAGTGCTCGTCCCATCGCTGCGAAAGAGGTCCCGCTTGTCGACAGAACTGAAGAAATGAACATGTTGAAGGAGGCGGTTTACAGGGCGGTTCACGGCGAGGGCGGGCTTGTTTTCATTCATGGTGAGGCTGGAATTGGAAAGACAAGACTTGTCAGAGAGCTTGGTGCCTATGCACGATCACGCGGAGTGCAGGTCTTGTATGGCAGATGCCCAGCACTGTTCAGGATGGACGGCGTTCCCCCTTACATTATCTGGAAGGAAGTAATCAAAGACTATCTGGAAACATGCACTCCAGAGCAATTGTACCGGGTCATCGGCTACTATCCGGCTGAAGTCGCCAAGCTGGTTCCAGAACTCAGCCAGAAGCTTAGAGCATTTCCTCAGTCTTTTCCCATAAGCCCTGAGCAGGAGCAAAACAGGCTCTTTGAAGCAGTCTCACAGTTTGTCACGAACATTTCCAGAGAGACGCCGCTGCTCGTGGTTCTTGACGATCTGCAGTGGACAGACCCATCCTCGCTCTTGCTCTTGCATTATCTGGCTCGAGGCGTGCATAGAACACCGTTGCTTCTTCTAGGCGCCTACCGGAGCACTGACATTGATGCCAAGCATCCTTTGTCGCAAGTTTTGGCGGAGTTGAACAGGGAACGCTTGCCGCAGTCTGTTTCTTTGAAGCGAATGTCTCTGAACGATATTTCGGAGATGATTAAGCAGATATTGGAGCAGGACGACGTTCCAAACGAATTCTGCAAGTTAGTCTATGAGAAGACTAGAGGCAACCCGTTCTTCGCCGAGGAAGTAATAAAATCCCTGAAAGAAGAGGACGTAATCTACCGAGAGAAGAATAAATGGAAGATCAAAGATATCTCAAAGATCGAGTTTCCAGAGACCGTCAAGAACGTCCTTAAGACAAGATTTAGTAGGTTGGACGATGAATGCCAGAACGTTTTGACCATGGCTTCTTTCGTTGGAAACGATTTCACCTTGGAAGCGATGTGCGCTGTTACTGGCATCGAAAAGAGCAAACTGCTTGAATTATTGGACAAAATGTTCAAAACCGGATTGATTAAAGAAAGAGTGATTCGTGGAGAAGGAATTTGCTCATTTGCCGACATACTTGTCAGAGATGTTGTATATGAAGAAGTCAGTCCGCTGAGGCGCAAAGAGCTTCACGGGGTTGTGGGATGTGCCCTGGAAAAGGTCTATGCTAAGAAGATTGATGAACATTCTGGAGAGCTAGCCTCCCACTTTCTTGAGAGTGGAGACAAAGAAAAAGCTCTTGGCTATTTCCTGAAGGCTGGAGACAAAGCTGCGAAGATCTTCGCGAATGACGAAGCGACATCGTATTTTCAGTCTGCTCTCAAGCTTCTTGAAGAGAAAGAGGATGGGCTTCAGAAGAAGAAAAGCGTTCTTGAGAAGCTCGGAGACATGAAAAAGCTTGTCGGAGAATATAGTGCTAGTCTGAAATATTGGAATGATGCGTTACCGCTATCAATTCAGCCTAGCGGAAAAGAGACAACTGCAAGACTGCATCGGAAAATGGCGAACGTCTGTTGGAATAACATGGGTGATACAAAAAAGGCGAAAGAGCACCATGAGGCTGCTTTCGAGGCTTTGGAAACCGAGCCTGAAAGTGTGGAATTGGCAAGGCTCTACGAGGACGTGGCGGAAATGGTTTCCATGGGAGCTACTGGAAAAATGGCTGAGGCTCTCACGTGGGCTGAAAAGTCGGTTGAGCTTGCCAAAAAACTGAACGCTCTCGAAGTCATCGCACGCTCGTACGCGTGTTTAGGCGAAATCTCGGGGTGGCTTGGAGATAGGAAAAGAGCCAGTAAGTGCTTTGAGAAGGCTCTGGAAATAGCGCTTGACAATGGTTACGTGGATACAGCATTATGGGTGTATAATGATGCGGGAATGCTTCCTACAGAAGAACACGAGAAAATCTTGGAATCTTTTGAGAAAGGATTCGAACTTGCCAAAAAGGTCGGGGACATCTCATGGATGGCTTGGATTGGCGCCAATCTGGCATGGACGAATATTCACAGGGGAGATGTAAGCAAGGCAGTTCTTTTCATGGAGGAATTAGTCGCATTAGACAGAAAAGCTGGCAATGTCACTCACCTTTCGATGTCTTTGGGCATTCTCGGACTTGCTTATCAGGTGCTGGGAGAATGGGATAAGAGCGAACAATATCGCAACGAAGCCTTGAGTATTTCGCAGAAGCTAGACGATTTTCAATCAATCGCCAGTAGTTACGGACACATCGGATGGCTACACCTTGACAAGGGAGAATACGCAAAAGCAAGAGATTTCTTTGAAAAAATGTATGGAGTCTTTGAAAAACATGGAGCAAAATCCACACAAATTGAATCGTCCCGATTTGGTATCCCGGCATACATAGAGCTTGGAGAATTCCAAAAAGCCCATAACCTGATTGATGATATGTACAATTATGCTCTCAAAGCAGAGAACAAAGGGTCCATCGCTTGTGCGGATGGGCTGACAGCAATTCTGTTCCGTGCCCAGAAAAAATGGCAGGAATCCGTCGAGCAATTCGAGAAGAGCCTTCAGGAGTTTGAAGTTCTGGGTGCAAGGCAATGGAACGTCTATTGGTTTGCCAAGATGGTTATCTACGAATATGCTCGTGCGTGTTTGGAAAGAAATGCGGAGGGCGACAAAGAAAAGGCCCGCGACCTTCTCAACCAAGCATTGGAAATGTTCCAGAAAATGGGAGCCAAGAAAGACGTTGAAAAAGTGGAAGCAAAATTGCTCTACATAGAGACAGGCAAGGCAACCTCGGTGCCTAGGCCTACAGAACTTGTTTGTACGAGCTATGCAGATCTTGACAAGTTGCTGTGTGGAGGGATACCCCAAAACTATGCCGTTGTACTAACCTCACCTTCCTGCGATGAGAGGGACATGCTGGTCAAGAGTTTTCTTGAGAGCGGGGCAAAGAATGGCGAGGTCACATTTTATGTCACGATTGACCTCGGTTTGGCGAAGAATCTCGCGAATGAGTTTCAGTCAAACTTCTACCTCTTTGTCTGCAATTCTCAAGCGGATGCAATCGTTAAGGAGGCACCAAACATATTCAAACTGAAGGGCGTAGAAAACCTTACCGACATCAGCATCGCGTTGACCTCAACAATCCGCAGACTGGATCCTTCGTTGAAGGGCCCAAGGAGAATCTGCATTGGTCTAATCTCAGATGTTCTGTTGCAGCATCATGCAGTCCAGACCAGAAGGTGGTTGGCCTCCCTCATGACAGAATTGAAGTCAAATCGGTTCACAACCCTAGTGACTATGAATCCTCAGATGCATCCTTCTCAAGAGTTTCAGGCAGTCTTAGACCTTTTCGAAGGGGAGATAGATATCTACGAGAAAGAAACTGAAAAGGGTTCAGAGAAATTCCTGAAGATCAAGAAAATGGCCAATCAGAGGTACCTGAAGGACGAGCTGCTTCTGAAGGAAGAAGACCTGCAAAAGTGAAGCGCGTGCTAGCTGACCTTGCTGTTGATCTTTCCTACTGTAGCGACATATATGGCGAATTCTTCTTCCCCGTCTACCATTAGGACGATATCCATTTTTTCTTGGTCGTATGCTCCGATGGCACACGTTCCGCAGCCGATGGCTTCGCATGCAAGATAGAGGTTTTGGCAGAGGTGACCCGAGTCTTGTGCTATTACTTTCGAAGAAAGAATGCTGTATCTCCATTCTGTTCGGTAGGGAATAGCTGTCCAAATGAACGTTACGGCGCTGTCCCTCACACACTGCTCGTAACATGCTTCATGGGCTCTTTCTGTCAGCTCCGTATCTGTATGCAAGAAGCAAAGCTTGTTCTCAAGTGGTAGATATCTGTAGAGTCCTGGCTCAAGTCCGTCTACTCGGTTCACAAGCAAATATGTTTCAAAGGGGTGACGCGCGCCGGCGGACGGGACTGTGCGCAGGGCAACCGTGACATGAGGGGCACTAGAACTCTCGCTGATGGTTGGTGGTGCAGTCGTGCTTACACCCTGTGTAGCCCAAAGCAGAAATGAGAGCTCTTCTAGGGTCAAAGGTCCTGCAGCAAACTTTCTATGGCTTCTCCGACGTCTGATCGCTTCTATCAATGGCATGTTTCCAACTGTAAGGTTCTCCGGTGAAACTAGAGCAACCAATCTGGCATCTTGGGGATATGGCTTCTGAACGGGAGGAGGTGGAATTCCTTTTCTCTGATCTGTTTCGATCCGTTCCCATTCTTTCCACAAATCAGACTTCAAGAATTTGCGATAGGCTGACATTGACTCAATACTAACTTTTCGAGTAGCTTTCATCCCACACACCGGCAATTTGTTCTAAAAGTTGTCGCAACAAATATAAAAAACCGTGCTTCACACTCGCGCGCGCCACCCGCCAGCCCATCGTCCTGATCAGCTCGGCTCTCCAATCCGTCATGCAAAATCACCAAATATTTGCTTCGTTTGCTGGACCTGCAGGACACGGTTTTTGGCATCCGTTTTCAATTTGGGTTTTGGAAACTGAGGACAAAGAGCTTGTCCTGCAGGTCCTATTGTCGAAGCCTCTTGAACATCGAGCGCCGAATGCCGGATACCGCCACCCAGTGCGCGGCCCTCGCGGCTTCGGGCGGCGAATATCGGGTGCCCTTACATGACGCATCGAATGTCGCCGCATGGCGTAGAAATCTGATGGTGTGTCGGAGCCTGTCCGCCAGAAGGAACCTGAATCGGATCCCGACCAGCGAACCGCCGAAAAATGCTGGAGAAAATTCGACTGAAGGCGCGCCCAAGTCCGCCATTTTGCCGAGACTTCGATACTCTTTGGTATTTTTTCCCCGAGCGCACTACGTCCGCACGATTTGTCCAGTTTCAGACATGACTGCCGAGAAGGGCTCTGACCGCGAGGGGTCACCTAGAACGGGCGAAGAGAGATGAACTGAAAAGCCGACTGTGAAACGTAAGTCTTTTTTGGACATAAACAGAATACTTGACTGGTGAAGTCAGATGACTAGATCACGATCTCTGAAAGAGAATGGAAACGGAGATTTGAATGACGTTGAGAAGGCGAGGCTTGCTGGGGCAATCTGGATTCATGGAAGCATTGACATTGAGCACTCAACAAAGAGGCAGTACTATTATCCAAGAATAATGCTATCTATGAAAAATCTCTTGCCTTTCGACTATCAGAAGGACATGGGTGGAAATGTTTGGGCAGGGAATGACGGTTACATAACTCCGGAAATCGGAAAACAGAAGCTTGTGGAAAAGCGATTGAAAGAAATCCTCCCATTGATGGGCGAATGCTCGTTAGAAAAGAAGCAAATCGAAATTGCATTGAAAATAATAGAAATAAACAAATCAGGAGAACCAAAAACTGAGAAAAAGAAGAAGCTTGAGGAACTCTATCAACAATCCAAAAAACTTCGTGAGGAACTGAAAAATTGGATACAAGACTTCAAGGCAGAATACAAAGATGTGGAAAAGAAGAATATCCCGGCAAAAATCTGGAACAGAGCAAATCTTCTAGAAGACTACTGAAGAGCGCATAATAGTATTTAGTTGGCGCGCGCGCGGTTTCCGTTACCAGCCAATGTGTAGAGCAAGTTGTCGGCATAAAACATTTTTTCATAAACCTTTTATCGGGGCTGGTTGAATTAGAGCCTAAGAAGGAGTTAAATTGCTCAGGAAACCAGCTTCTATAATTCTGCTATTTTTGCTCGCAGTGAGCGTCTTAGTATTGGCGTTTAACGTTCAACTAGCTCGGGCAGTCGGCGGAACCATCATTAGGGCTGATGGAAGCATAGATCCGCCAGGAATTCTCACCACAACAGACAACGTAACCTACACATTAACAGGCGACATTCTTGGTTCTATCAAGGTGGAACGTGACAACATCGTGGTTAACGGGGCAGGATACACTATTCAAGGAAGTGCAGACATAAGCGGGATCACACTCGATGGAATAAGCAACGTAACAATCGAAAACATGAACATAACAAACAATCTCATCGGCATTTGTCTTACGTCTTGTTCAAACATCAGCATTTCTGGAAACAACATAATAGGAAACGGTGTGGATGGCATCTATCTCGGTTTTTCTAATAATAACAGCGTAAGCGGAAACAACATAACAGCAAACGGATATCCGGGTATAGGGGGCATCGAGCTCAGTTGTTCTAATAATAACAGCTTAAGCGGAAACAACATAACAGACAACCATTATGGCATCGCGGTCATTATCTTTTGTTCTGGCAACAGTGTATACCATAACAACTTCATTAACAACTTCATCCAAGTCTTCTATACCTATCTTGTCTACGCAAACTCTTGGGATGACGGCTACCCCTCTGGTGGAAACTATTGGAGTGATTACAATGGAACAGACTTGTATAGTGGTCCTTACCAGAATCAGACAGGCAATGATGGAATAGGTGATATGCCATATATAATCTATTCAAACAACAAAGACAATTATCCTCTTATGAGCCCCTGGTCTCCTCATGCTGTTGCTGTCTCATATGTCAAAGCATTGAAAACTGTTGTTGGTCAGGGCTACAGTGCAAACATAACCGTTACAGTAGCAAATCAAGGCTCCTTCAGTGAAACATTCTTCAACGTGACGGCTTACGCCAACAACACAGCCGCTAACAACGTAACAAGCATCGGCACCTTCATCAACGTCACTCTGGCGGCTCGCACCTATACAAACTTAACACTTGTATGGGATACCACGGAGTTTGTAAGGGGCAACTACACCCTTAGCGCCTATGCTTGGCCCTTTCCAAGTGAAACCAACTTCACGGATGGTTGCATAGTGGTGTCCATTGCTGGCGATTTGACCGGCGGCACGCCTAACCCTTGGGATTTTGTTCCAGACGGGAAGGTTGACGGCAAAGACATTGCCATAGTGGCTTTGTGCTTCGGCTCAGCACCCGGATGCTCACCTCCATGGATATGGAACGCGAACTGCGACGTAAGCAACGATGGCAAAATAGACGGCAAAGACATAGCACTAGTAGCCATGCACTATGGACAATAGACGGGAAAGACATGGCCATAGTAGCCCTGCACTTCGGACAAACAGGCCCATAACCACCTCCCTTGACCCAAGATACTTTGGCGAACTCAAGAAGACTTTATCCTGCCGAGTTATGTGCGTAAGACCAAGCTTTATTTGTTGAGCTCGGTATTTCAAAAGGAGGCAGGGGTAGTCTGTGGTAGGAAGAAGATTTGTGGTAGTTAAAAAACCTCGAACCAGCATTCAAGAAGCCTCGGCTGAGGAGCTAGGCTACATTGCAGCATTGATCGACGGCGAGGGGTCTATGGATATCAAGAGGTGGCAACCACGAATCAGCGTAAAAATGAAAAGTTTAGAACCTTTTGAACTAGCACAAAAATACGGTCATTATTGGTATGTGTCGATAAACAAAAGATATGGCTCCGTGTATTATGCATGGTATATTCAAGGGCCAATGATGGCCGACTTTATAGACAACGTAAAGCCCTACTCAAGAATCAAATCTGAGCAGTTCAAGCTGCTTCATAACGCTCAACGAATCTGCGACAAGAAGCCGCGCGTGCCAGGATGGAAAGAGGAGATTAGAAAAATTGATGAGCAGCTTAAGGAACTGCACCACAAGAACCCACCAATAGTGCCCGAGGCCGCTTGCTATCTAGACGAAAAACGACCCGGCTGGAGAGAGTGGATCCAACCAGGCACAGTTATTAAAAATGAACCTTGAAGTGATTATGGGGATTGGAAAATGAACCGTTGCCAAGGTTGAACCCTTGGGGGAAGCAATTGAACCCTTTACTCGCGCTAGTCTCAAAGGAATCACGAACCTCTCTTTTATTTCGCCGATGTACGCACGCTATATGCAGAAGCCAGAGAAGGATACGCTGACAGCGTACTCTAGCTCACCGCTTCATCTGATCTGCTCTAGTTCAATATCTTCGGCTTGGCGTTCTCATAGATCTCCTTAAGTTTCTCTGGGGCGAAGTCGCTGTACCTCTTCGCCAGCACCGAGTTTGGAACGCGTCCGCAGAAGGCGTCGACATAGCGGTCTGGCACCCCAAGCCTTCCCATCTCGTCGCAGAACCACTCCCTCAAGACTTGCGGAGTAACCGTAACACTACTATCCTGAGCCGCGTACTTCCAAACATCAATGAAACTATGTGGCGATATCCTGAACAGCTTCGGGCTATCATCCTTCCTCGTCGCCAGATACTGTTTTAGCGCAAGTTCAGCCTCCTCGTTGAAGAACGCGACCCATGACTTCTTGGTATCGCCGCTGTGGTTCTTGGGAACGATCATCCTGTTTTCCCAGTTGATGTCCTCTTTCTTGAGCGACAGCAGCTCCATTTTCCGCAGACCGGAAGAGGCGTACGTCAAGAACAAGGCTCGCGCTATCGGGGTTCTCAGCGCCTCGAAGAACTTCTGCAGCTGCTCCTTTGACGGGATGATCACGGGCGCCAGGGCGATCTTCCTGAACTTGAAGCTCTCGACAGCCTCGGGCATCTTCATGAGGTCCCTGAAGAACGCCTTCAGCGGCTTGAGGGCGTTTCCGTAGCTGTTCGCATTCCCATCAGCAAGAGGCTTCAAGTAATTTCTGACATCCTCAGCAGTCACATTTTCAGGTGGTTTGCTGACTGCATGTAAGAACTGCCTCATCTTTCTCTTGTACCCCTTTGCGGTGGATTCAGCCAGGCTGAGGTCGACCCGGCAGAAGTCGAAGAAAGCGGAGAGCGAGCCCTCCAGATCACCCTGCCCGCCCGGCCTGTGGAGCCTAGCGCCCGGGTTCAAATCCCGGCCCCGGCCCTCACCAAACCCTTTTGTAAAAAGGCTTTACAGAGAATTTCGGAACTGGTTTGATTTTGAGGTTGCATGCAGTCTATGTTGATTTTGGGGCTTGTTCACATATTTCCCGCTTCTGCTCAGAGATGATGACTAATGGTTAATCAGACTGTGTTCTCAGGTTGTTTTCAGTGGAATTTGACTCGAGTCGTTTTTCACCTTCGCTCGAGTGATTTTGCCATACACTATTTTCATTCATGGTTTGGCACCTTTGTTTTTTCCATAAAGAAAAGCGGCAAGTTGGCACTTCTTACACCGCCAAGCAGGGAGATCGCGCATTTGCGAAGGCCAATACTGCGAGATCAGTCTCTCTTCAATATTCTCCGCGTTCCAAAAAATAATGTCACTGCCACGTAGAGACAACTGAATAACACCCTTCTCAAGCTCTCCACCGCATTTTGGACACCTCTTAACTTCGCTCATTGTCCATTCCCCCATAGTTCAGTTACGAAGTCAGCCATTAGCCCCGCCCCAAAAACCTAACAAATCATTCTATTTAGAACTTGCCATCCTTAACGGCACACACATTCCAGCAGGTCATCCATCGATTCACCGTAAACGCTGAAGAAACCGACCCAGAGGATTCCTGAAAGATTAGCCTTAACCCGGTAACGGACTGACGGCCACCTTAAAGCCCAAAACTTGCATAAGAGGTTTATGCTGAAAGCAAAAAACTGGCAGGGTAGCTCATCCATTCGCGCTTTTCACCGTCAATAGATTCGGGTCAACTCATCAAGGTTTTTTGCCGGGCGCTAGAGATAAGTTGCACGATCGGGTAAAAACTAATAGGTAAAACATGACTGTTACTAGTGAGCAAGAGTTGTAGAAACCTTGGAAAGGAAGAGATTGGTCTTTCCGTTCTCCGCCATAGTTGGGCTGGACAAACTTAAGCTGGCAATCCTGATCAACGCGATAAACCCCAAGATAGGCGGAGTACTTATAAGGGGGCCGAAGGGTTCAGGAAAGAGCTCCATCGTCCGCTCGTTGGCAGACATTCTGCCCAAGATAAGAGTCATCAAAGACTGCCCATTTAACTGCAGTCCAGACGACCCGTCAAACATGTGCCCAGTCTGCAGCGAGAAAAGCCGAAAAGGCCAGAACCCGCAAGTTGAAGAAAGGGACATGACCATCGTCGAACTGCCCCTGGGCGCAACTGAGGACCGCCTGATCGGAAGCCTGAATGTGGAGAAGGCAATAAAGCAGGGTGTACTGGCCCTTGAGCCAGGAATACTCGCCGCAGCAAACCAGAACGTTCTCTACGTGGACGAAGTCAACCTTCTGCCAGACCACATCGCAGACGATCTGCTGGATGCAGCGGCCACGGGGTGGAACGTAGTGGAGAGGGAAGGCATTTCCGTCAGCCACCCATCAAGGTTCATATTCATAGGCACCATGAACCCCGAAGAAGGAGATCTGAGACCACAGCTCCTCGACCGGTTCCCCCTGTCGATCAACGCTGAAAGCATAACCTCGATCGAAGACAGGGTGGAAATAATCAAGAGAAACATGGAATTCGAAGCCCAACCAGAAAGCTTCTACGTAAAATACAAGCCGATGCAAGAAGAAATTCGAAAGAGAATACAGCAGGCAAGAGAGACCCTGCCGAAAGTCGCCCTCTCACAAGATGTGTTGACTAGCATTTCGAAAGCTTGCCTAGACCTAAAAGTCGACGGACTGCGACCGGACATAGTCACCGCAAAGTCAGCGTCCACGCTTGCCGCGTTCGAGAACAGGACCGCAGTGACATTCAACGACGTTCTAGTGGCCGCGGAGTTGGCGCTTGGACACAGGACGAGGCAAGGCGGATTCGTGGAGCCAGCCACGACGCAGGAGATAGCTGAAGTATTCTCAACCTCCGCGAAGAACCTCCTCAAGTTTGAGAAAAGTGGAGAGAAAACGAAGGAGGAAATGCAGAAAAAGAGTTCATTGAAGGGAAAGGGCGTGTTTTGGGTCAAGAAAGACGCCTCGAATGAAGAAGAAGAGAAAGCAGGGAAAGAAGGAAAATTCGATAAGCTGCAAAGAGCGAAGCTAAAGCTGAACTTTTTCCTAGGCCGATTCACGGGCGGAGTCTGGGGAATAGGGAAAAGACTGAAGAAAAGCCCAAAGGATGCGCCTATGACCGACTCCCTGCAAGTCGGCGGCAATAAACTTCGTGGCGAAACGTACGAGGAACAAGTGGACAGCAGGAAGGGCGAAAAAAAGGCGTATCCAACAGTCAGTCAAGTGGCAAGCACTATCGGGGTAACCCAGGGCTACACATTGCTTAGCAGTCTTAGAGAGAGAGTCACATCTCCATCAAAGTTTCTCCTGGCCATGACAAAGACCAAGCTCCCCCAGAAGAGAAGCACACTGACCGGCAGGCGTCCTCAACTAGTCATAACTCTCGGTCGAGGAAGACCATACGGCTGGGAGATTCCACATGGAAAACCAGCGGACATTCATTTTTCAGCCACCATCCGAGAAGCAGCACGTCGGCAAAAAGATCGAGACAAACCATCAGGCATAGCGCTGAACGTCTCCTTCGAAGACATACGAGAGAACCTGAGATCAGGCAGAGCCTCGCTGACCATGATTTTCGTCATCGACCTCAGCGGATCCATGCTATACAACGTCGAAGCCGTCAAAGAGGCGCTCCTCAGACTCCACAGCGATGCATATCGAGGCAGAGACCGCGTCGGCATAGTTGCCTTGAAAGGCCTAGACGCAGAGGTCGTGCAGCATCCAATCACGAACCTAAGGGTTGTAGCAAACAAACTCGTGAAAATGCGCATCAGCGGCTTCACCCCTCTGGCAGCTGGAATGCAAAAAGGGTTGGAAGTACTGAAGGAGGCCAAACAGAGAAATCCCTCAACCATACCCGTCATGGTGATAGTGACTGATGGCAGCGCCAACATCCCGTTGAAAAGAAGCATCGAAGCCGGCCAGATTCGCCAGATAGACGAGTCATTGGCCGCTGTCAGAGAGTACGAGGACTTGGCCGTTAAGGATGTATTCTCAATGTCAAGAATCGTCAAACGCGAAGGAATCCGCGTAATAGTGGTAAACACGAACCCTCACATCTGGGGTCGAGAATCGTACGGCCTTTCGGTTACAGAACAAATGGCCCTGCTGACAGGCGGAACACATCATGCAATCGGCGCCCTCAGGTCCGAGAAGGAAGTCACCGAAAGCATGATCGAGCACTTGAAAGAAGACGAAAGAAAAATCGGTGCAAACAGAACTGCAGGCTAAGAGCAGAATGCACCTAATGAATTGCCTGATCTTACAGTGGCGGTCTCAAACGCTGTCTTGCTTCTATGCTCTTCTTCATCCATTTTTCGAACTCTGCAGACGGGGGCTGTTCGTTGAAAAGCCTTCTTCTCGACGACTCCAAAAACCTGTTCTGCTGCCCCAGAAATTCAGCTGCCGTCACAACCGTATGTTCAGACACGTGAGCTTGGTAGAGAACGTCTACTGATCGCTCCTTCCAATTCTCATCCCTCAATAAATGATGCTCCAAGATCGTAACAGGAACCAGTTCAACGATTCTCTGCAAGTTGCCCATCGCAGTCTGTATTTGTTCTTCGTCAGTCTTGAAACCGATTAGGTAGGACGGTGGCCCTCCGAGCAGAAGCAACTGCGGCTTCTCTTTGATGATCAGCTGAAGCGTCCGCGACGAAATCGGACCTTGAACGTCAGGCGCAAACATAAACACGTCTCCTCTGTGCTCAACGGTGGCCATTAGAACCCATCCCAGAAAGGAGTTTTCCGGTCCATGAAAGACGGGTTCTGAAAACCTGATTCCCGTGTCTCCGAAATTGAAGCTTTTCCCATCCGCAACCAGAAGCTTCTCGGCATAGCTACCCCCAGTCCTCTGAAACATCCATCCTCTATGCCTCTGGCTGTAGTTGACCATTTCCCGAGGGTTCTTCATCAAAACGGTCTTGCCCCCGTAGATTTGTCTTGCAGTTTCAGTTTGCTCTGTCCACTGACTGACCCAGTCTTCATAGGAGGGCGTATGATGATCAAAATGATAGTGGCTCAGCGTGATAACGTCGGCTTCTTCAGCAGCTTTTGCAATCTTTTCGCGGCACCCAGCGATAGCCTTGAACTCTTCAGGATGCGGCGGCAAGCCGAAGCGGTTTGGACAAAGCGAAACTCCAGCATCTAGAAGTATTTTCACGCTGGGAGTTTCGACGAACGTACACATGGATCTCACGCCGAAACTCTCTGCAGCCAACGGAACGACTCGAACGTGTTTCAGCATTCTTCTCAAGACAGAAGTGCCTGAGTGATATATCTTTTTATTCGAGCTTCATCCTAGCTTGGGCTGGTGGGCGATGACGACTCTGGCCCCATTGATTCCAGATGATTTGGATCTTGAGTGCTGAGTGCCACCCATGCTTCATGATGGTTCGCAACAACTATACTGAGAACAACAGAAAGCAGAAATGAAGAAACTTTGCCTTTCCCTCAATCCTTTAGTGGTACACATGAAGATTTGCGTATTCAACGGTTTGGCCTGATACGTCGGAAGAAGCATCAAGTCTTCTTAGCGCATTACACCGTAATACTCAGGCATGACCGCTGAAAGAAGGGAGAAAGTCTGATGCCTTAATGGTTTTTTTTGAGTGCAGTGGCAATTCTATTTTTCTTCAGAGGGTTTCTCCCAGAGTTCCAGCATTTCCTTTTTGAGTTCTCGGCGTTTCCTGTGCAGGAACCTGTATACCGTGGCATGCATGCTCCCTTTGACCAGCATCTGGATTGCCTCTCTTGCGATTCCTGCTTGCTCGATTGTGCCGATTATGCTGATGGTGTGGCCGTACACGGCTAAATGGGTGCCAGTCAATTCTTCGGTGATGTTCCGGGTCTTCCCGTTCATCCCTATTATTCTTCCTTTGATTCTTTTTATGTCAGTTTCTGAACGTCCGAAGACGGTTCTCAAGTCTATGATGTCCAAGATGGCTTCCTCATCTCGGATCAGTCGAAATGCATGTTCGGGTGAGAACCCGCGTCCCAACGCGGTCACTACGTCTTTGGCTTTGAACAGCATGGACGGGTCCGCGGCTTTTTCCGAAAGGTCTATCGAGACGTCACCCGTCTCACTGTCTACTTGAAGTTTGACTGAAAGCCTCTCCTCAATGTTCTTCTTTGTCACTCCATCTGGACCTATTAGGACTCCGACTCGTTCTCCTGGTATCTTCACAAGCGTGCTAGGTTTGGTCATGTCCTGTTACTCTCCTGTGGCATTCTTCCATTGGAAGAACGTTTACGCCTAACCGACTAAAAAACCTATTTAAATTCGTCAAGTCTCTGCGCAGAAGAAAGTCTGCCATCGGGTGTGCGAGAGAGACTGCCTGCGAAACGTCAAATATGACCGGGTGACCCTTCCATACCATTATGTTGTATTCGCTAAGATCTCCATGTACGAGTTCAGCCTTGACATAAAGCCTCTTCAGGAAAACGAGGATCTCGTCGTAGATCCTGTTCGGGTTTGCAGGAGGCTGCTCTTTCAGAGATGGGGCACTCTTCCCATCTTTGCCGATGAACTCCATTATCAGAACGTTGTTTCTGACAGTAACTGGCTTAGGCACCCTGACCCCTGCCCGGGCTGCCTGCTCCAGGTTTCGGTATTCCTTACGAGCCCAAGTGAAGACGAGCGAACGCCTATCATGTTTGACGCCCTTGAATCTGGGGTCGCCCTCTATGTATGGAAGCATACCTTTGCGGAATTCGGCTGAGACGGTCAGATAGATTTTGACAGCTAATTCTCGTCCCCCAGTGTCTTTTGCCCAGTAAACGCGCGATTCCTTTCCGGCGCTGACCACGCCGTAGATGTCGCTCAACACGCCTGCGTTCAGAAAATCATATATAACCATGAGCGTGGACCGGTCAAAAACCTCTTCCAAGACCTCTAGTTCTTCGCTTCTCTTGTTCTTCATCAGCCGTCCAGTTTCGTACGCCTTCTCTTTCTTCAGAAGCCTCTTATCCACGCGCTTTCTGAACGACACCTGCCAAAATCCACCCAATTCAAAGCTGAGCCGAGCTGATGGTTACGTAGCCTTTTCTACGCAGATTCTCAGCCTGAGAACGAGTATAACGCCAAATCAAGTCCCCACGCTTATCCGACTCAAAATCCCACGGAGAAACAAGGACAACATCCCCCACGCGAATCCAAACACGCCTCTTCATCTTACCGCGAATTCGACACAAACGCTCACGACCACCTTGACACTTAACCATCACACGGTCAAAACCAAGCAGCTTCGTAGCCACGCCTAAAACGTCGCTAGCGGATGGAAGAACCATCTCGCTGAGTTCCCCTTCACTCAAGACTTTCTTCTTACCCAACAGAGCACCTCAAACAGACTTCGGTTAAAAGGAATAGCTGCTCCCCCCTTAAAAGCCCTGCCCGTCGGGACGGAAAACACATCTTCCCGAAGCAGGCAAGCCCAAAAAACTCCTGTTGTGCGTCGTTTCTAGCCTGATCCTGCAGCCCCGTGCGGTGCCGCATCATTATTGGAGAAAATTGGGAAAGTTCAGCACAATTCTATCGCAATTTTTGTTCCTAGAATTTCACGATTTGAGCGTGAGGCACACCTCTGATGTCCAACACAGCTTCTGGATGCACGTAGCCTTTTTCTATGGCCTTGCCGACAACGTTCTTGCCAACCATATTAACTATAGTACAGTTTTCAATCATGCACATTGCTTCGTCGATGCTCACTCTGGCACCCTTGTAGAAATTCTCCTCCACATGGAAGACGACCTTGCCATCATGCAGGGTCTTCCCCAGTATGTCAACATCGCAAATAGCAAGGAGGACGTTTCTTCCAACTGTTCTCAGCTTCATGTAAGCTTCCAATTTCCCTGCCGCTCTCAGAGTTGCTTAATCGCCGATCTCGCTCCACACGCCTTGCAAACCAAGAACGAAAGACGCTTCTCCTTCACGATCTTTGTGTCCGGACGCTTACATATCGGGCAAACCACAAAACCCTCCATGTACCTCTGCAGCAGTCTCTCAAAAGTGTCACGTGGAAACTTCCCCTGAAAGATGACCCTCGACTCCTGCATCGTCGCCGCCGTGGCCATCTCTCCGGAAAGGAACTTGAGCAAATGCTGAGGGTCACGATCTAATGCATCAGCTTGCTCCCTAAAATTGTATATCACAGTCCGCATGCCTATCACACTGTGGTGCAGCCGAGGAATCTCGAGACGCTCCCGTTTTGACTCCACCTCCGGAATCGAAGACCGCGCCCTCTTGAGCAAAGACTCGTAGTCGTATTCCATACGAATGTCCCCTGACAAAACAAGCCACGCCATAGTATTAAAGACTTTATTCCCGTGAAAAACTCTGCTGTGAAACAAGTCTCCTCAGCCAATTCTCGACGCCACTCAGCGAAAACCGCGAAACCAACTTCTCTGCCAAGAAGAAGGCGCAGGTTGAATAGGCAACTCCACCAATCAGGTCAATGACGTAATGCTCGCCAAGATAGACTGCACTGAACCACACTCCTATCGGAAGCACAAGAATAGGCAATGCTTTGATTCGTTTGATCTTAATTGCATAGAGTGAAACCAGCCAAGGATACGCAGCATGAAGGCTCGGGAACGCTGCAACGGGGTTAGACCCGAAAAGACCGAAGATGGTATGATAGATAGGTATCCCTATCTGCGAGTCCACTTGAAAAAGGATACGTGTAGCGGGGGAGACAGGTAGCATAGGATAAGGATACCACGGGGGTGCGGTAGGATACAATAGCGCCGTCAGAAGGGCACTGTAGGAGCACAAAAGAAGGGCACAAACGTATTTTCCATAGTTTTTGGCAGAATATCGCCATAATGCAAACGCAAACATCGTAGGAATGATGAAGTGTAAGGAGTAAAAGAAGGCTCCCAGATAGTCAAGAAAAGTGCTGCGGTAGAACTGTTGGAGCACAAGAGTTGGAATCGTCCCGAATATTCGCAATTCAACACTTGCCAGTTCAGTGACATGGCTAAACCCCAAAGCGTTAAATGGAATTCCACGCATGGCTTCGAAAGATAGAAACAAAACAATAAACGGAATCCAGTCTTTCACAAAGCGCCGAGTCCACTTTGCATATGCGGCGTATATTAAAAAGCATACAACCAGAAACTCTGGTCCCGGGATAACATTAAAGCGGACGCAGAAAATGCATAAGACTGCTAGATAAATCACACAGAACACCAGCCCCAATCTGCGTGCTGAATGAGCATTGCGTTCCGACGTTTGCTCACTTCTGTCTTCTTGAGAGGCATCAACCAATTCAGATTCCAACCGAACGCAAGTGCAAGCTTTCTAACTCAGCTAAGATCATGTTCTCAACTCCCAAGTTGAATGCTGCTCCGATCTAGATGATGTCTGCGTCACAAATCCACCAGGCACCGATTCAGTTGCTTTGCCCAGAGATCCTGGCGCCGAGTTCACGTGACACCCACACAGATTCACCATTTACTCCATGCCCTCACTCTGTGACTCCTCTTATCGTCAAATGTGCTCTCTCTGTCCTTCCGTCGACTCTGATAGCCCTCAAGTCTCAATGTAGACACACATGCCTTTTCAGCTTCCATTTCCAGTCCAGAGCTTAAGGTTTTTGCAGAATTGGGCCATAAACTAACTCAAGCCATGAAGATACATAAGACAATAGAGCATTTCCTTGGAAACATCAGATTGATACGAGTGTGCAAACGGCGCGATTGAAGTGACTTCCTGTAGCCAAGGTATTATTCAGTCTCAAAAGGTTTAAGAAACGTCACAAGGTCATACTTCTAATTCTCAGCGGTGAATCACTTGGAGCATCGTGGCCATCCGTATATTCCTAATTCAAGTCCTGAAATCAAGAAAGAGATGATGCGAGAGACAGGAGTGGAGTCAATCGAAGACTTCTATGCTGACGTGCCGGCGAAGTATCGCCTGAAAAACTCGTTGAATCTGCCGCCTAAGAGCATGTCCGAATACGAGGTCAAGAGACACGTAGAGGCATTGCTCCAAAAGAACATCGCTGCAAATGACATGCCAGTCTTTTTGGGCGCTGGTTGCTGGCCACACTATGTGCCAGCAGTTGTGAAAGAAATCGTGCAAAGAAGCGAGCTGCTCACATCGTACACGCCTTATCAACCCGAAATATCGCAGGGTATGCTCCAGGCGCTATTTGAGTATCAAAGCATGATCTGCTCATTGACAAGCATGGACGTTGCAAACTGCTCGATGTACGATTGGGCCTCAGCCCTGGGTGAAGCTGCACGTATGGCGGCACGGGTGAAGTCTCGTAACGAAATCCTAGTACCGAGAATCATTAGCCCTGAAAGATTGGCCACTTTGAAAGTCTATGCCGAGCCCGCCGGAATCTCGGTTAAAAACGTGGATTACGATGCAGGAAGTGGCGAAATCAGTCTTCAGGACTTGAGGAACAAACTGTCGGACAAAACAGCCGCGGTCTACGTTGAGAATCCATCGTATTTGGGCTTCATCGAAACTCAAACAGACGACATAGGCCAACAAGCTCGTTCACACGGTGCCCTCTTCATAGTCGGCGTCGACCCAACCTCCCTCGGCCTCCTGAAACCTCCTGGAGAATACGGCGCAGATATCGTGATCGGAGAAGCACAACCCCTCGGAAACCCCATGAACTTTGGAGGCCCGCTGTTAGGGATCATGGCTTGCCGCGACGACATGAGCCTGATTCGTCAGATGCCTGGCCGCATAATCGGCCTGACCACAACACAGAGCGGGGGACAAAATGGCTTTTGTATGGTCCTGCAGACGCGTGAACAGCATATTAGACGAGAAAAAGCAACTTCAAACATCTGCACCAACGAGGCACTATGCGCAGTAGCTTCAGCCGTCTACATGGCCCTGCTTGGACCTGAAGGCCTGAAGGAACTCAGCGAAACGATCATGTACAAAGCCAACTACGCCATCAAGCTGCTTTCAGAACTGGAAGGGATCAAAACTCCAATCTTCAAGTCAACGCACTTGAAGGAATTCACTGTCAACTTCGACAAAGCTGGACTGAGTGTCGATCAGATCAACAGGAAACTTTTGGACCACCACATTCATGGCGGGAAGAACATCTCAAAGGAGTTTCCAGAGTTGGGCGAGACAGCGCTTTACTGCACCACTGAAATTCATTCAAGACAAGAAATTGACCAGTTGGCAGAAACATTAGGAAAGATTCTCGAAGGAGAATGAAAGCATTGTTCAAACAAGCAAGTTGGAAAGAAGAGCCAATTCTAAGCCTTGAAAAACGCGGCAAGACGGGGCACATTCTGCCAAGAGCTGAAGATGAGGTCTTGGAGGCAGTGGGAGACATCGACAGACTCATACCCGAGCACATGCGCCGATCGACTAAGCCGGATCTGCCTGAACTCTCCGAAGTTGAAGTTGCAAGGCACTTCATACGCTTGTCAGAGATGAACTATGGAGTCGACTCAGGGCTGTATCCGCTTGGAAGCTGCACCATGAAGTACAACCCAAAGATAAACGAGCAACTCGCAACCCTGCCGGCCATCACCATGCTCAATCCCCACCAACATGAAAGCACAGTGCAGGGAACCCTTGAAATACTCTACAGGCTAGAGCGCTGGCTCGCCGAGATAACAGGCATGTTCGAGGTCTCTCTTCATCCAGCCGCGGGCGCCCATGGAGAATTCCTTGGAACCCTCCTGATGCGGGCCTATCACCGGTCAAATGGGGAACACCATAAACGGAGTGAAGTAATCGTCCCCGATTCAGCCCATGGCACAAACCCCGCGAGCGCAGCCATGGCAGGTTTCAATGTGGTAGTAGTTCCATCAGATGACGATGGTTGCGTCAGTTTAGGAGCCCTGAAAGCAGCAGTTTCGGAAAAAACCGCGGGTTTGATGCTTACTAATCCTAACACGTTAGGCATTTTTGAGAAGAACATCGACGAAATAGCGAGGATCATCCATGAAGCAGGTGGATTGCTCTATTATGATGGAGCCAACCTCAACCCATTATTGTGCAAGGTTAGGCCTGGCGACATGGGGTTCGACATAGTTCACATAAACATCCACAAAACATTCAGTACGCCGCATGGTGGAGGCGGTCCAGGAGCAGGACCTGTCGGCGTCTGCAAAGATCTGGCTAAGTTCCTGCCCGTTCCAACTGTGGCCTTGGAGGGCGAAACCTACAAGCTGAGCTATGATAGGCCCTGCAGCGTTGGAAAAATAAAGGGTTTCTTCGGAAATGTCGCTGTTCTCCTGAGAGCCTATGCATACATATTGAGTCTAGGGCGCGAAGGACTGGAAGAAGCCGCCGAGGTGTCTGTTTTGAACGCCAATTACCTTGTTAAGAGACTCAGCAAAATCAGGGGGTTGACGCTACCCTACAACAGCACGAAAATGCGAAAACACGAGTGCGTATTCAGTGCAAAGACCTTGAAGAATGAAACCGGCGTCTCAGCGCAAAACATTGCTAAACGCTTACTAGATTATGGGCTTCATGCTCCAACAGTCTACTTTCCACTGATAATTGACGAGGCCTTGATGATCGAACCGACTGAATCTTTCGAAAAGGAAGAACTTGACCGTTTCGCTGAGACTCTGCAGAAGATATGCGATGAAGCATACACTGACCCTCAGATCGTCATGAAAGCTCCGCAGAACACTTGTGTCTCAAGGTTAGATGAGGTTAGAGCCTCACACCCCAGAACGATGGCGCTAAGCTGGCGCATGTACCTGAAAAGAAAGAGTCAAGAGACCAGCAACTTGGAATGATGAGCAGTTAATTCGAGTGTATTCGTGCATTCGATACTCGGAACCCGCAAACTCAAAACATGGACGCCTGTCCCTTGCCAAAATAATTGTTTGCTCTTCAGTCTTTCATGCAATAGTTATATATTATTCCCCTTGGCTTATGCATTGGAAAGCAGGAACTGGAAGACTTGACCGAACTTGAAGATAAGGTTCGTGAAGCTGTAGGCCAAGTAGTTGACCCAGAGACAGGCATGACTTTTGCGGAAATGCAGATGATCACAAACGTCAAAGAAGAACAGCCGGGGGTTTTCAAAGTAGAGTTTGTCCCCTCCAGTCCATTCTGTCCCATTGCTTTCAAACTCGCAATAGACATAAAGAGTGCCGCCTCGAAGGTTCCAGGTGTCAAGAAAGCGTTGATCTATTGCCATGGTCACACGATGGAGCAGCAAATCAACGAAACAACAAACAAGGAATCATAAAAGTAAGACAATTGGTCTTCGTTTTCGGCGCTGAGAGAAGATATGTTGTGCCAGAATTGAACGTAACGCTCGTCGTTTAAGCGCTGGCTTGTCAGGCTCTGAATGGATAAGCACCTCTGTTTATAGAAAATTGGATGTGCGCAGGGCGCCTCTGAGAGATGACCAAAGGCAAGGGGGAAGTTCAGCAAGCGGTTTCGCCCCTATTGAGGCCCGTACACCGTTAATACGCCGTGAATACTCAGCATCGAACGCTTGTTTCGAGTGTGATTCCGGCTTATGCGCCTAAAAGGGACAAGGTTTCAGGTCCAAGCAGGAGGACAGTCGCATCCGCACATTTCAAGCAGGCTCGTCCGCAGGGGCTTTCATTGGCCTGGATAATCATTGTGAAAAGCCTGCCAGTCGATCTTGTAGAGGCATACAAGCGGGATAATTGGGGCACCGTAATTGTTATTCGCATCAGTCAGAGATAATGTCTCTCCAGCGAAGTAGGCTTCCTTGAAGTATTTCGGCTGGATGCCGGCTATATCTGGAGTAATGCCGTTCGTGTCGCACCAACGTTGTTTTCCCCAGCTCATCATCTCATATATCGTCGAGTTTTTGCCGAAATCATACCAAGCGCCTGAAGTCGTGTTCATGAAAGGGGTTTCATTCGTCCACGAATAGTCGGCAGTCATATAGCCCTCGTTAATGAACCTAGCTTTAGCTTCTCCTGAGATTTTTGCCATCCACACCCATTTTCCTTCGTCGCCATACCCGACCCAGCCTGCTGTTGTTGTTGTTGACCCTGAAGATTGGGATACACCTAAAGTTACGAATACGAGAACGTAGTCAACACCGTATGTTCCTAGCATTTTCAATGATTGCGTCTCATTGGCCATGAACGCATAGGCCGTGTTCTCTATTGATGTGGAGTTTATCGTAGCGTTGTCTGTGAGTGTTGTCACGTTGCCCAGCATCGTTAACCAGAATCCGTAGTCCCACCAGCTGGCAACGACGGTGGTTGGTTGAAGGTTATTCCTTGTCCATTGAAGCATGTCCAGCCACTCGTTGACTGCTTTGTTAGGTATGATTGGAAGACTTGCTGCCGTAATTGTCAAAGGAGTGTTAACTTGCCTGTAGACGTTGGGGATGCCTCCAGTTTGAGGCGAGATGGCAAGGTTTGTCATGAGAATCAGGAATATTAGGAAAACGGCCACTCCGCTGAATTCTTTCCCAACGTGCTCCAGACCGAGCTTCTTCTTCGTTATTCTTGGCGGCTCTTTCAGCAAGACGATAAATGGGTTCAAAACTCCCATTATGCCCATGGAAGAGATGATGCCGAAGGCTGGAGCCAAGAGGAAAAGCAAACGCACCATGGAAGCGGAGAAGTATACCGTGGTCAAGCCGAAGATCATCAAAAACAAGGTCTTGTTGTTTCCAAGATTCCTTGACACGAAGAACAAGCCGATCATAAAGAACAGTATCACTATGCCATACTCAAAGTAGATTGAACCCCAAGCAGTTATTCTGTGCTCTGCAACCGAGTTCACGAGCGCATTGGAACTTCTCAAAAAGGGATCAAGGATTGTGAGGAATTTTCCGGCTATGTTACCCACGCGTCCAGAAGCGGCAATTGCGGCGAACCCACCGACTAAGGCGGCTAGAAGTATCACTGCAACCATGAGCTTTTCTCTTGCAGACGCCAAGTTGCGTAATAACTCGTTTAGACCGAGTAACAAGAATACGCCTACTGCTGGCAGGACTGCAAAGGTTGTCAGATATCCAACGGACAAAAACGGAGCGTTTATCGCTATTAGCAGTCCCAATCCGAATGTCAAACTGTACGCTAGGAGAACACGTCGGGTGGCTCTTCTCAGCAGAATCAAAACGAAAACGAAAAGCACTGTCAAATCCACCAGGTAGTATGCTGCACCCCACCCCATTATGAAATAGGCTAAGCATGCTCCAGATGCGAGTGAATATTTGATCGTTGAGCCAATAGTCCTCGTATCTTCGATTGCTCTTGGAAATAGCAGGAAGAACAACAGAAAAGCGAATGTGGCTGTTTCAGTCTCAAACCAGCCCAAATTGCTTCTTTGGATAAACGAAGCGTCAAGAGCAAGGAAGAGAGCGGAAAGTAGCCCAACGCCTCTGCCTCCGATCTCTTTTCCAATGAAATAGAGGATTAAGACGCATATCATCCCCATTACAGGTGGAATCCACGCGCAGAAACTCATGAGATCTATGTTAATACCCAGAGCTTTGACAATATCGTAGAGAAGAGCTCCAGTCAGGGGTATCGAGGGTAATGATTGGGCGCCCATGTTGATTCCCATTGGGTGCCACATTTGAGGGTCTACCCACAGTTTCGGCCAGTAAGGCGAGAGCAACCCGTTGTTCACCATATAGCTGGCTACGCGATATTCGAAAAACGCGTCAAATTCCGACAGGTGCAGCCCACCTGTTCCAATCTCCCAACGGAGTGGAAGAATACGTATAGTGAAAGCGATGAACAGTATTAACAACAGTGATCCAAAGACAAGCAGTGAACCATGGTCTGTCTTGACGCGCAGTTTACCTATGCTTCTTATAGAGCCCACAAGACGTTCTTTGAAGGCACTCCTCGATAGCTTCAAAGAGTCCACATCTCTCCTGCTGACTGTGCAAAAGCATTGGAATCGTAGGGGAATTCCGAGTCTTGCGGACTTTGCATCTGATGAGCAGAAAGACTAACAAATCTATTAGATCCCCCTTTCTCATTGATGAGGCTCATCGTCTCACTCTCAATTCCTCTTCTCTTGATGATTTTGTTGCTTATAATCTTACCTAGCCCGCGCCTTGGAAGGTTGGACATATTATGCAGATTTAAAAGATTTGTAGTACAATTCTTGGATGTATATAGGACAACCATTGGACGTCAGGAGCGTGTTTCGAAATGTACACGTCTCTGAAAACCAAGTCAACAGAAGACTAGAGCAACTGACCCATGCGGCTTCAGAATGGTTTTGTTTATGAGGAAATTGGCGATTTGTGGCTAACAGCGACAGGTGCAGCCAAAGAGGCTTAAGAGGTCCAACACTTCGACATGGAAAACTTTCAACCAAAAACCTTAAGTGTTAATGGCAGTGCTATCTGTGTTGTCAAAATGTAAGGTGTTGAAAGAATTTGGCAGTTGAAGGATTTTCAGGTGCTCGACAGCCAGTGGACGCTAAAGTAAACGAACTGAACCCTCAGTCTAGGGCAGTGAACGTCTTGGCCAAGGTGGTCTCAAAAAGCGAAGTCAGGAATATCGCGGCGGGAAGAGACGGTGCGGCCCACAAAGTAAGCGACGCACTAGTCGGCGACGAAACAGGTTGTGTATACCTCACACTCTGGGATGATAACATTGAGAAGGTGAACGATGGAAACACCATACTGGTCAAGAACGGCTACGTGAACCTGTTCAGAGGAAACATACGCTTAAACATCGGAAGATACGGCACACTCGAGATTTCTGAACAAGCTTTAACAGGCGACGTGAACACGGAGAACAACATGTCAAACCAAGTATATGAACAGCCCAGACGCCCATTCAGAGAGGGAGGCGGAGGAAGAGACTTTGGCAGAGGCGGCTACGGCGGTCGAGATAGACGAGGCGGCGGCGGCTTCAGGCAAAGAAGATACTAGAAGCTAGTTGGCGCCATCACACCTCCAATTATTTTCTTCTAATCATAAGCAAGCTATTTTTCAGCTTTGTGAGCCAATTCAATTTTCGAAGTCTTTGCGAATCTTCGTGTTCGACTCTTCTCTCTTGATCGTGCCTTAAATCATTGGACCAGCAAAATCCGCCGTGTTGCCCCATTCTGGAACGTCTGGCAGCTAAGTTTTCTTCGACAAACGTACCACAACCTTTAAAATCTAAGGTTTCAAGACATCAACTTCTAGTCGAAAGGGGAAAATCATGTCTAAACAGAAGAAAGAAGAAAGAAAACCGACAGTAGACGAATTACTCGCGAAAGCCAAGAAGCCCTCAATGCTGGCACCACCGCTGCACAGATTCTATGGAGGAAAGCTTCAGGTGATGCCAAAATGTGCTATTGCAAGCCCCGCGGACTTTGCTATATGGTACACTCCAGGCGTAGCTGCCGCGTGCAAGGAAATCCAAGCAGACCATGACAAGTCCTTCGAACTCACAAACCGCTGGAACTATGTGGCTGTAGTTTCGGACGGCACGCGCGTGCTCGGTTTGGGCGACATAGGCCCAGAAGCAGGGCTGCCTGTCATGGAAGGAAAAGGCATATTGTTCAAATATTTGGGCGGCGTCGACGCGTTTCCCATATGCCTAAAAACCAAAGATCCGGAAGAGATAATCAGGACATGCGAGCTGATTGAGCCCACGTTTGGCGGCATAAACCTGGAGGACATCGAGAAACCCAAATGCTTTCACGTCTTGGAAAAGGCAAGAGAACGCCTGCAGATTCCAGTCTGGCATGATGACCAGCAGGGAACAGCCACGGTTATTCTCGCAGGATTGATGAATGCTTTTAAAATAGTGGGCAAGAACCCGAAGAACAGCCTGATTACCCTGATAGGAGCTGGAGCAGCCAACCTCAGAACGGCGTACGTCATGATAAGATGGGGAGTCAAGCCAGGCAACATAATGCTCGCGGACACTAAGGGTCTTATTTATCCAGGCAGAAAGGACATAACCAAGGATGAAGACCCATGGAAGTACGAACTGTCGCAGAAAACCAACGCGGAAGGCAGAACAGGTGACGTTGCTGAAGCCTTCAAGAATGTGGACGCAGTTGTAGCTGCCTCCAAGCCTGGACCGGACACAATTAAGAAAGAATGGATAAAAACTATGGGCGACGACTCGATAGTGTTCGCGTGCGCAAACCCGATACCTGAAGTATGGCCATGGGAAGCCAAAGAGGCGGGAGCCCGCATTGTAGCCACCGGCAGGAGCGACTTTCCAAACCAGGTCAACAACAGCCTTGGGTTCCCAGCGATATTTCGCGGCGTCCTCGACGTCAGGGCCAAAACCGTGACCGATGACATGTGCATTGCTGCCGCGCAGGAACTGGCAAAATTCGCAGAAGAACGTGGAATGCACGAGGAGGACATCCTGCCCAGAATGGAGGAATGGGAAGTCTACCCGCGTGAAGCAGTCGCATGCGCGCTAAAATCCATAGATCAAGGCGTTGCACGGATCAAACCCAGCAGAAAAGAGCTTTACGATAAGGCTTCGGCGATGATACAGAACGCTAGGGAATCCACGAAGCTGCTCATGAAACAAGGCTTGATAAAACCGATGCCGCCAGAGAAGGAAATATTGAAGTAAGAGAACGGCAAAGACCAACAAACTCTCCTTTTTTCGCTTCCAAGGCAGAAAATCTTTTAAACTCTTCGCCAAACATAGAAGCATACGGGAGAAAACCATATGCGTTCGGACTATGCTCTATATGCCGTAGCATTGATCTTTTTTGCCATAACCATCATATCCTTCGCAGTAACAGAAGTACTCACCGAACTTGGAAGAAATTTGTCGGTCGTTGCAACGGTAGTGCTCGGGCTTCTTTTCACCGGTCTGGGCTACACTCAACGGCCAAGAACGAAGACCGAGACAATACAGCCTCCTCCTGCGCCGCTAGCAACTAGTCCTCCTCCAGTCATCGCTGAAACAGTGGAAGCAATAGGCCATCAAGAAACAGAGGCGAGTATTGAACCAGCCCAAGCGAAAATAGAGCTTCCAAAGATTGAGCTTACGGCGGTTAAGGGCATAAAGGAAAAGCGGGCAGAGCAGTTGAAGATCCTAGGCATACGCAGCGTTGAGGAACTGGCAAATGCTTCAGCAAAGGACTTGGCGGGGAAATTGAAGATCTCGCCGAAATTCACTGAGCAATGGATTGAGAGTGCGAAAGGACTCTTGGCAAAACCCTAGTCACTTCAAACGATGGATTAGTTCACGAATTTCAGGATTTTCACTATATTTCTTCTTTCCAGCCGCTTCATTGCATCAAGAAACTCGTTCTTCTTCTTGCCTGTGAGTTTCAAGCTTAGAAGGATATCGCTGACAGGCATTTCTGGCTTGCCAAGCATTGCATGTTTGTTGTGCAGATGTTTCACTATCAGTCGTTCCAGCCTGCCGCATCTCCAGGTGGTGTTGCGGATAAGAACCACTATTGCTCTTACGAGTTTCTTTTCACTTCTCTTGTTTTCAATCAAATGTCCATCACGGCACTATGGGTATGTCTTCGGCGGCTTTTAGGATTTGCGCTGAGGAAACAGAAAATAGGGGCTCTCCACTGTCGCAACTGTTTTCACGTCTTGGTACCATGCACCTTATCCAAAGCCAACCGCGCATTGGATTGAACTGCAGTCTTGACAGAGAAAACGTCTCAAAAAGAGGCCCTCGTCCGTTTTTTCAGCCTCACGCACGAGTTTTCGTGCACGCCTATTAGCCTTATGGATCCTCTGAACGTGCGGTCAAAAATGTTTATCAAGGTTTGAGCCATAGAGGCTAGACGAGAGGAAATGGCAATGATGAAAGCAAAGGCTGGGCGAATCTGTTTTGTGAGAATGGTTGAAGGTGACGATCTTCTTGAAACGATTAAGAAGAGCGCTGAGGAAAGTGGCATGAAAGCGGCAGCGTTCACTCTGATTGGAGCTTTGAAGAATGTGGTCCTAGGCTGCTATAGGAACGGGGAATACGTATACACTCGTTTGGGAGGTCCCATGGAGATTGCATCATGCACGGGGAATATCGCAGTTGACGAAACATGCGAAGTGGTTGTTCACTCGCATATTGTCGTGTCAAACGAAAAAGCTGAAGCTTTCGGAGGCCACCTGATGAAGGGTTCCCTCGTCGGACCGACCGCGGAACTTGTTCTCTTCGAAGTAGCCAATGCAGACCTGCGTAGGGTGTTTGACGACAAGACTAAGCTGAAGCTTCTCCAGCTAGGCTAGACTCTTCCGTAGATACAATCCATCAGCCTTGCCATAGTAATTCTTCAATCTTCCAATTCTTTCGTAGCCTGCTTTCTCATAGAGCCGTAATGCTTTGATGTTGTCCTCCTTGACTTCGAGGTGGCACGTTTTAACGTTCCTTTTCACAAAGATTTCTTCAATTTCTCGCAGCAGCTTGAGTCCGACCCCTTTTCGTTGATGTGACGGTGAAACGTCTATCGTCAAGACATGCCCATCCAGAGCGTTTCTTTCAACGTATAATGCGCCTATGATAAAACCCAAGACATGGTTGTTTTCAACGGCAACAAGGCTTATCGAGTTGTAGTCCCCAAGTAGGTTGGCGATTTGCTGCCGGCTGAAGGCCTCTTCTTTGAAGCACTCTTTTTCGATTTCATATAGTCTATCCAAGAGTCGGATTGAAGCGGTTTCAACTGCTATGGTCATTCAAGACATCGGCAACTAAAATCAGGGATGAAGCACAATTTAGACTTTTCAGTCTATCAAAGCCCCGTTTCGCTGATCGGGTCTGACGTTACCGTTTTTATGCTTATCCACTGCTGTGCCGCGAAGCCTATGAAAAACCTTAGCCAAAGAGTCAACAAGCGCATCAAGATTGTGGCTGTGGCACTTATGCCTGCTGGCACGTTGAATGCTATTAGAAGAGAAGTCATGGTTATCTCTGGCAGGCCGACTTCGAAAGGCACGCCCAGAGGAATGGATTTCACTGCTGCAAAAATCGCGGAGACAACTAGTATTGCGCTCCAGCTGATCTGAGGATAGCCTATGGATAGGAACGTGAGATAAAGAACAGCCAACGTCAACATCCACGAGGCAAGCGAAAAGGAGACTGCTGTAAACATTGTTTTTGGGGCATGAACATACTCTTTTACCGCGTTGTGGAAGGCCTTGGCTGCCTCAACCGCTTCCTCTCTAACTTGGGATAGCCTCCATCGACCTCGGCTTAGACGCTCGGCGATTCCAATTGCGCCGTTCACTATTCTAAGTGTCCACCGCTCTTTGACACATAAAAGAAGAACTAACACAAGAAAAAGAAGAGTCACAGCAACCAGGAATAGCGTGAGTGTCAACAATATACCGCGGAGTTGGTTTTCAATAAGCAAAAGTGCAGCTCCAGTCAACAACGTTCCGACGTTTATACTCATCCCAATTAGCCTTTGTACGACTATGGAAGCCGTAGCCTTTCCTGCAGTCCCGCTTTGTTGCTTGTTAACCAAGTAGATTTTGGAGATCTCTCCACTCACTGATTCTGCAGGGATCAGCGTGTCCACGAATATTCCCACCCACACGAAGAGGTATGACCTGATTCGGGAAATCTGCACTGACAGAAATCCGAGAAGCGAGCGCCATGCAAGGGCAAAGAATAGCGTGTCCAGCAGCGTTGCAATCATAGCCAGAGCGTATGGATAAAGGTTGATTCGTTGAATCTCTGCGATGATTCCGAGGAGGTCAACATTGAAAATCAGTATGTAGAGAAAGAATGCCACCAAGCCAATCAAGGGCAGAAGGAAGGTCTTCCACGTTACCTTGTACTTCACGGACTCCATTGAATCATACCTAGCACTGATTGAAAACGACGATGAACAGGATAATATATTTTGCCAATTTCCACGGCGACAAAACTAACAGCACGAGGAAATTGGGATCCCCAAAGAGAAATTCTTTGTATTAGGCTTGATAGGACTGAAAGTGGTAACCCCGCAGATAGGCTTGTAGAATCAGGTTCCCCTAACCTTGAACTCTCGATCACCACTCAACGCTTGCAATTCTTAAATAGAAATAGGTCTGACTATCAAGCATAGGAGCATGTGGTGTTAAAACTTATGCCTGAGGCGATTATGGAAATTGAGTTGAAGAAGATTCATCCAAGCAAGCTTAACCCACGGTTGGAAATCAATCTGGAACGTCTTAATGAGCTCGCAGAAAGCATCATAGAAGTTGGGTTGCTTGAACCGATAATCGTTAGGCCGTTGGATGAGGGTTTTGAGGTTGTGGTTGGTGAGAGACGGTACAGGGCGTCTCAGCAGGCTGGACTCGGAAAAGTGCCTGCCATCGTGAGGGAATACAGTGATGCAGAAGTGGTTCAGCTGAACTTGATTGAGAACGTTCAACGGGAAGCGCTCAGCGCCATCGAAAAAGGGAACGTGTGCAGGTACCTCTTGGAAAACTGTCCAGATAGATATCCAAACCAGAATGTGATTGCAGACAGAATTGGCGTCAGCGCCGATACAATATCCGCTTGGCTCAGATCGGCCGAAGTGATTCCGGGGGAGGTCCAGAAACTCGTTGCCCCATCTACCATTTCCGGTAACGTGCCAGAAGGAAAAATCGACTACGCTACGGCGCTGAAAGTCGGACGATCCATTAAGGAGCCGGAAAGACAGGTTGAGATAATAAGGAAGCTTGCGGAGAAACGGATTCCGGTCAAGGATAGAGCGCAAGTCATCGAAAGAATGGCTCGCGAGCCGGAAAGATCTGTCGAAGAGGTCATGGAGGAAGTTGCTGAAGCTCCCTATGAACTGCAATTCTTCGCTCATGACAAAAAGCCGATAATTGACGGCAATAAGACGCAGACCTCAAGAAACACGATTCCTGATCCTAAAATAAAAGCAGGCGCGATCGTGCACGCCGTTGTCCGAGAACCTCGTTTCGCAGACCTGCGAATAATCTCGGTTGAAAGAAAGAAGCTGAAATACTTCGACGAAGAAGACGCGAAGCGAGAAGGCTACAAAGCGACAGAAGAGTTCAAGAGGAAGTGGCGTGAAACCCACGGGGAATGGGATGAGAACGGGCTCGTCTACGTTATACATTTTGAAAAGTTAGCATAGGGCCGAGCAGGTCGAGGTGGCCGTCCGGATCACGGGCAATCAGATCGCAGGAGCGTATGCAACCTTGAATTTCTGAGGGTTGTTTATCCTCTCCTCTGAGAGGCAGGTTTTTCGCAACTCTTCTGCAAGCTCGCTGACGACCTCATTGATGACGCCTTGCTTGCTCTCGAATTCATCTCCTGTCCACTTCACAGCGTCAATATTTTGCGGAGCCTTCCTTCTTCATTCAAACTTTGGAGGCTTGTATGTCAGTTTCGCAAATTCTCGTGACCTCCACTTTGTATATGGCACGAAGCTGCGGTTCAAGATGAAGATCAGAGCCATGTAATATTCCATCGCTTGACCAAGGTACAGCTGGGCCGTCAGCAGGTCTCCCCTCCCGATTGCCTTACCAGAATCGTAGGGGGACACTTCCAGTCGCAAAGAACCAGTAGAGAAAAAGTTTGTCACGCCAGACTTCGGTTGGGTACTGCTTGTACTCGGACAGAATAGCCTCAACCCCTCTCCGGGTGTCATGGAGAACCTTGGATCTTGAGTAGACCCAGAGATCAACGTCATCTTTCCAATCCTTCAATTCATTCTCTAATTCTTTCAGAGTGACCCATTCCCACGAGATATCAACGTCGTGATAGTGTTCGAAACCGCAAGTGTCCCCGATTTGCATGCATTGATTTTCGGTTGCAATGACCTCGAGGTCTATGTCAGAACCGGCATCTGGATAGCTAGAGGCTGCAGAGCCTGTTAGCAGAACGCCTAGTACTTCATTTGCACCTCGAAATTTTTGTTCAACAAACTCTTCCGCTGTGCGGTAAAGCGTCGGAATTTCTATCATCTTTCATGGGTTGACAACTTCGTATGCCTGCTCGTTTCTTGCGCCCAAACCCAGCTCCGCCGCATTCTTAATCTGTTTGTAATTCCAGGCAGGGTCTTCCAAGCTATTGCCTTCAAAGGTCTGTATCACCTTTATTGCTTCGACATCCAATGCTACTCTGTCGCCTGAGGCCAGGATAAGGTTAGGCTCTCTCAGTTCGCCGCACGCTGGTCCGCCGCTTATGAAGCATTTTCTTCCGTCCATGATTATCAGGCTTGGGTGCACGACCAGGTTCAAGTCTGCGATCTTCTCTTCCAAATGTGTCATGTGTAAACGCATTCTTTCATTGGGTTTCATGAAGCCTACGGCCAATTTTAGACTCAGCGTGAACTTAGCCCACCTGTGTGTCTTCATGCAACAGACGGAAACGAGCTTTCTCGGTTCAAGCGCGACCTCTGACAAACTCACGCTCTTAAGGGATTTGCCACCTGTGCACACCTTGGCCCACCTGCCCTCATCAAAGAACGCCACTTCTGCCCCAGCTTCATGTGCTTTCTGAAGCATTCCTGTCTCTTCGAAAATCTTGCGCGTTGAAGCCGACATCACAGATGATTCGCCGACGAGCACATTGCCTGCTCCATGTTCATAAAGTAATTCGATGACAGCCTTCACAAAATCAGGATCGCTTGATCCTGGAGGCAAGTCACCCGTGTTGAAGTTGGGCTTCAACAAGATTCGGTCCCCCTTTTGAACAACTTTGCCGAAACCTCCGATCAAATCAACTGCCTTCAAGATGTGCTCTTTTGGGCCATTCCTGTCAGCTTTGACTTTGCTAACCAGTGCTTTGCCATCCTTCTTGAGCACACCCTCACAAACGCTGCCAATCGCTTTTGTGGCGTTCAGGGAGACCACTGGTGAGTCCAGTATGAAAACTGAGAATTTAGGTTTTGGTATGTGCGCATGTCAGTCTCGAAGGCAATCCTTGTCAAAATCCATCGTGATGAATTTGAAACATAATTCTTCGGGATCAGGCTATACCACATACTCTCCTGTTTTCTCGAAATTCTTCACGATTTCCATGACGCGTTTGGGCGCATTGATTGCTTGCAATGGAATCCCGTTGAGGAGTGCCCACGGGCTTTTTTTCGCGATTACTGTGGCAACGTGTTTTTCGCCAAAACACTGCTTGGCCACTTCGTATACCATTCGTCTTACGTCTTCTTCAGAGTACTCTCCTAAAGCATGAAGGTACTCGTGCAGAAGCAGGTTATAGATTAGGGCGTTGACCACACGTTTTGAATCGACGGTGGCCTCAACGATCTGCACCAATGCCCTGTTGAGAACGATGTTGTTGGTTCCGATTGGGTGGTAGGCGCCTAGTTGCACGGGTAAGTCTTCGAGGAATAACATCATTCTGTCTCTTCGCCTGTTCATCGAGACTTTGACGGTGTCTTTGACGATTTGCCAGACTTCAGCATAACCATCTGCTTTCTCCAATCGATTCTCAAAATCTGAAGCGGCTAAATGATCATTTTGTTTCATAGGCGTCCGCACTGGTCCACTTTGAAAGGCTTTGCTTTTGGTGGCCTCCATATAGGGCATCTTTCAGGCGCTGCGACTTCTAAGGTGTTTCCACATATAGTGCAAACGTAATAGTCGACCTGCCTCAATTCCTCGTTGTTTTCAGGCTGCTCTGCGACTTCTGAAAACACTTTCGCGTGAATTTGCTCCACCATACTGGCAACATCAAAAGTCCAGGCTGCCTGTTGATTGCTTTCCACCTTCGCAGTGTTCAAGCATCCTAGATGCATCTTGTCGCATTCGGAAGTTTCTCCGGCGAGCGTGGCTCCCACATTGCCCTTTGTTGATCGGACTTCGCCCATTACTTGCAGATGATTAGACGCGTGTAAGGCCTCTGCCTCCACAGCAGCCCTGAAAAGCTTCGCAACTTTCGTTAAGCCTTCTTCATCGGCCTTTCGAGCGAAGGCCATGTGCCGCTGATTCGCCTAGACTTGTCTGCGAGCGCACTTTTCAGATCGCCAATCAGCTTGCTCATGATCGGATTCTGCTTCGGTTTCCAATACTTGATCCACGACATATAAACGATGCTGAAGCACACAAGCTCGAGCAACATGATTTAGATCGTGGATTCACAAAAACAATAAATGATTGAACTTGACAATAACTATGAATCAGTTTAGGAGACGAAGTTGAATGGCTACGATTCTCATAGTCAGAGACATTATGTCGAAAGATGTTAAGGTCGTGCGCCCAGACACCACGATGAAGGAAGTAGTTGCCACGATGAACAAGTTGGGTATAGGCTCGATATTGGTTGTTCAAGGCGAAAGGCCAGTGGGCATCATAACAGAGCGTGACATCCTCAGAAGGGAGGTTGAACCGTGCTTGGCTCCGGAGACCCTGACCGCCAGGCATGTTATGACGAGCCCTGTCATTACCATAAATGAAGAGGCAAGCATTGAAGAAGCGGCTAGATTAATGGCGAAGAAGAAGGCCAAGAGGCTTCCAGTTATGAATAATGGCAAGCTTGTGGGAATATTGACCTACACAGACATCGTCTTCAAAGTGCCCACAATGCTCTCTGTACTCGAAGAGCTCGTGAGACCCTACCGTCGCTCACAATAGTCTTCTCGACAAATGTTCGGCCTGCTAGAACTCTGGTCTAGGCTTGCCCAATTTCTTGTTCAGACAGGACTTGATAAAGCCATAGTACTCCGGATCGGGTTTGCCAGGACGGCTCTTGAATTCTCCATGAAACTGCGACGCGAAGAAGAAGAAACTGTCTGAAAGCTCCAGAATTTCCATCCTGCGGCCATCTGTGCTCTTTCCCGAGAATGCCAACCCATTTTTCTCTAGTCTTTCGAGATAATCAAGGTTGACCTCAAACCTGTGCCTATGCCGCTCACAGATTTCCTCATTCTTATACATCCTGCACGCCAGAGTGTCCGGCTTGACAATTATCTTATGTGCCCCCAAGCGCATCGTTGCGCCCTTAATCTCTATTCCTCTTTGTTCGGGCATCAGGTCGATCACAGGACTTGAGGAGCTAGAGTTAATCTCTGTGCTGTTCGCGTCCTCAAGACCACAAACGTGTCGGGCAAACTCGACCACTGCAAGCTGGAACCCGTAGCATATTCCTAGGAATGGGATGTTATTCTCCCTTGCGAACTGTATGGCCATTATTTTTCCCTCAGTGCCCCGAGGGCCGAAGCCGTATGGAACAAAGATTCCGTCAGAATCCTTCAGGGCTTCCACGGCCTTCGGGTTCTTTTCAAGTTTTTCCGCCTCCAAGTATTGGAGGCAAACCTTAGTCTTGCACGCGGCCCCGCCATGCCGCAGCGCTTCGTTCATGCTTACATAGCTGTCTGTAAGTCCAGCGTATTTGCCTACCAAGGCAATATTCACCTCATGCTCGGGGTTCAAGATCGCGTTGACGAACTGCTTCCAGTCTCTGAAGTCCTTCTTCTGGTCTGTGAAACCGAACCGCCTGCATATGAAATCGCCCATTCCCTGGTCGTCCAAGATCAGCGGAACCTGATAAATGGACTCGACATTGTAAGAGCAGAAAACTGCATCCTCTGGGATTGTCCCGAAAAGCGCGATCTTACTTCGAGATTCAGGATCTATCATTTCTGGACTTCTTGCAACGATAACGTCAGGCTGTATGCCGATGCGTCTCAGCTCGTTAACGCTGTGCTGAAGAGGCTTCGTTTTCATCTCTTTCGTGACATCTAGAACCGGCACAAGGGCAACGTGGATGTACAGAGTATTCTCAACACCTTCTTCCAAACGCATTTGTCGGATGGCCTCGAGAAAGGGCTGGCCTTCGATGTCTCCCACGGTGCCTCCTACCTCAGTTAGGATCACGTCGACGCCAGAGCTTTTCGCCACGCTGCGAATGCGATGCTTAATCTCATTGGTGATGTGAGGCACGATCTGCACGCATCGACCTAGGAAATCCCCCCTGCGTTCCTTCTCGATGACCGCCTTGTAGACCATGCCCGTGGTAACGTTATTTTCAGTCTTCAAATCCAAGTCCAGAAAACGTTCATACCAGCCCAGATCCAGATCAGTCTCGCCGCCATCATCGGTTACGTAGACTTCGCCGTGCATATATGGATTCATGGTTCCCGCATCAACGTTCACGTACGGGTCAATCTTCACAACTGTAACTTTCAAACCCCTCGTCTGAAGCATCTTGCCGACAGAAGAAGTCAAAATTCCCTTTCCAACAGAACTCAACACTCCGCCAGTAACAAAAATAAACCTAACCAAACAGGTTCTCCCCATAATAACAAGACGATAAACCGAAATCAGCATTTAAGCTCTTTCATCAGCATGGAGGAAGACTTGGAATCACAGATTCAAGAGAGATCGCATTATCAACCCATGACACCAGATTGAATAACCTTTCTTGTACAAGTCACGCAGGACCAAGAAAAGGAAAAGAGCTTCCTTTGTCTTTCTAGTTGGCGCGGGAGTGTTATTTCGACAGCGACTCAGCTTGGCTCAGAATTGAGTCTAATTGCTCTTTATCAAGCGCTAGTCCGTGCAAGTATCTTCCTCGAAACTTCGGTGCTTTGAGAAATGTTCTCTTGATTTGCAACGGTCTTTCAAATCTGATAACGTATTTGAAAACTAGTGCCAGTTTCCACTTCTCCGATTCTAGTCTTTCGTCTCTGGAAAGCTCATTCTGTTGGCAGACGTTTTCTATGACGCCATAGCCTACGACGGCGTCTCCAGATTCGGTCTTATGTACGAAGACCATGGTCTGATCAGGCTTCCACCTTCTGCGAAGGTTTGTATAGTAAATCGCCATGTCAAACACACGGTTAACCCAGTGGTCGGCCACTATTCTGAGAACGTACGCTTCAATCTCTGCCATCGGGCTTCTATCGCTACCTGCAGGTATAGACTCTATTAAAGATGCATGAGCAAGTGAATTTCATGACTCAATTTGCAGATATGAATTATAGGCAGATAGTGAGGGAAGATTAGCAATGCAAATACCGAAACGGCACTTTTGCGATGCATTCGTTGCGTCTTTGCTGCTTTCTGTTCTACTGGCAGAACGGAACGATTTGCATGGTGGATGCGTGGTCGCTTACGCTTCTGAGCACCAATCGCCTTACAGTGCCGCGTCCTTTGCTTCCCATCGCGATGAGGTCGTAGCCTCCGTCTTTGGCCGTTTTGATTTATGAACAGCAAGCCCTTGAAACCTTAAGAACTGTACAGGCCAAATTCACATGGCCTGGTTTCAAGAGTGAAAATAAGGGAGCTTCAGAATGTCTTCAGTCTTATCATCCAACGACGAACACGGTCTCAGCTTCTCACCGATCAACATGTTTACTACTGCTGTGTCAAATCATGCGGGCCTACGTGTCTATTCAGATACGAGACCGCATAACTGGAAGATAGCTGACCTGCAGAAAGGCTTGATTTTGGTCTTCAAGGGAACAGAGATCGTAGGAGAAGGAACAGGCTTCGGGCTTCCTGTTCTCGTTTGCTCAGATGAGACATATTTCTCAGGAACTTCAAGAGTATATCTTTCTCGATATGGCAGTCGTTGGATCATTCGGAAGGAATTTGTAATGGACAGAATATCTAGGAACAAGTTCAGAAACGTCAATCTTGAAAATCGAACGGCTCGCAGTTTTTTCGCCTACTTGGCGAGCCTGTATCAGAAGCATTCGAAATTCCGATTTTTGAGCTTCAAGAAGTTTACCGGAGAAATCAGCATAGGCACGACTTTCCTCAAGGCTGAGCCACTGGGCAAGGTCATAGTGACTTTCACAATAGATAGACAGCGCATTCTGGTGAAAGCGGACTTCAGCCACCTGAAGAGGGAGAGAATACGAGGAATTTTCATGCTGAACGAGCAGGGATCAAGATTCTTCAGGAAATACGTAGATTCTCAGGAAATAAGTCTGACTGATGAAGAAATAGGTGCCTGGAACGGAACAAACGCTGAATGGACTAGTCTAATCGATCCACAAAGTGGATTTGGTTTCCGCCTGTGGAGATTGGGAGGCTGTGTTTTGCGCAGGGGGCGGGAGTTTCTTAAGGATTCCTTGGATTGGGTAGGATTGGACTATGAGGTCAACCCCAAGAATGCCAGTCTGGAATATGTGATTGAAATCCTAGGTGTATGATGGAATATGACGCGGGTAACATTGGTCTATCCTTATTTTCAGCCTTCCAATGATAATTCAATTTTCAGGTTTCCACCTCTTGGATTGGGCTACATAGCTGGATATCTGAAAGAGCATGGAGTCTCAGTCCAGCTAGTGGATTGCACCTTTCTCAGTGAAGCCGCGGCTCTGGAAAAAATCAGACTCTCACGACCAGACATAATAGGAATTCAAATCATGTTTTCAATGAAAGAAAAAGCCCTTCGAATGGCTCACGTTCTTAGAAAAGACTGCAAGCTCCTCGTTGCAGGTGGACCACTCCCAACATCAGATCCCGCAGATTTCCTTGACTCTTTTGACGCCGTAGCCATCGGGGAAGGCGAGCAGACTACGCTTGAATTGGTCAATGCAATTCAGAATGGTGATCCCGCAGAACTTGGGAAAGTGAGAGGAATTGCTTTCAAAAATAAGGACAAGACTGTGCCCACTCCTACTCGGGGTTTTTTGGAAGATCTTGACAGTCTTCCGTTCCCAGCTAGAGAATTGTTTGATAATCGGACCTACAAGGACTACTATTCGAAAAAGTTCGGCTACACCACCACGTCATTGATTACCTCGAGGGGTTGCCCGTTTCAATGTGATTTCTGCAGCAGACCTATATTTGGCAATAGGTTCAGATCGAGAACAGCCCCAAACATAGCCCATGAAGTTGAAGCAATCAAGGCACTGGGCTATGAGAGGATATGGTTTGCTGATGATTGCTTCACGCTAAACCGAGAGAGGCTACTTGATATATGCAATGAACTGATTCGCAGCCGTGTCAACATCTGTTGGGAATGCCTATCACGAGTTGACACCGTAGACTCAAGAGTTGCGGCGAAAATGAAGAAAGCAGGATGCGTACGAGTATTCTTTGGAATAGAGTCCGGTAACGATTCAGTCCTAAGAATTATGAGAAAAAAGGCGACCACAAAACAAGCCAAAGACGCCGTCTACACTTTTAAGAAAGCCGGAATCCAGGTTGGCGCATTCTTCATACTGGGATACCCTGGTGAGAGTGACAAAACGATTCTGGATAGTGTCAGATTCGGATCATCACTCCCGCTGGATTATCTTTCCTTCACCTTGCCGTATCCGATTCCAGGTACACCTCTCTTTGAACGAGTAAAAGACAAGATGATTTCCAACGACTGGGAAGAACCTGAAGGGTTTCATTTAATAAAGCACAGGCTGCTTTTCCGTTCTCCCTTTTCCGAAACCAAACTCAAATTTGCCATTTTCAAGGGAATGACACAATTCTACGTTCGAAAATACCTTGGAGAAAAGGGTTACAGCATTCTGGGCAAACCATATGAACACCTCACGGATGCTGTCTACAATGTGTTGAATTGAAGTTCTCCTCTATCGTGGGCACTTCATATGGGCTTAACTACATGAGCCAAGGGACGCAGAGTCAGTTCCTAGAAAGCACGCGCTAGCTTTGCGGGACCATTTCGCGGAATATGCTAGAGAAGCTACATGCGTAAGATTATGGAGTTATGACTATTTTGACCTCTGCCTTGGAAGTTGAGAGTATCTCAAAAGCTCCCTTGATCTCGTCAAGCTTCATTTCCCTTGTGACGAGAGGTCTCACGTCGATTGTTCTTGACGCTATCATATCCAGGGCTTTTCTGAAATGCAGCGGAGTCGCGTGAAAAGCGCCTAGAACAGCAAGCTCCCCATAGTGAACCATTTCAGCGTTAACCTTAATCTCGGTTCCAGGAGGGCATCCGCCGAATTCCAAGACGGTGCCGCCTTTGCTCACTACCCTAAGAGCCTGTTCCCAAGTGGTTGGCAACCCTATTGCCTCTATTGCCACGTCTGCACCATATCCACCTGTAAGCTGGCGAACCCTTTCAACAACGTCCTCGGTCTTGCCATTAATGGTTTCGTCTGCACCGAGTTTCTCGGCAAGATTCAACCTCTCGTCCACGAGGTCGATCAATATTGTCTTCTTTACGCCCATTTTCCTCGCCGTCAAAAGATGCAACAGTCCTATTGGGCCAGCACCGATTATTGCAACTGTGTCCCCTAACTTCACATGTGCCATCTCAATGCCGTGAAGCACGCAGGCAAGCGGTTCTGTGATGGCAGCTTCCTCATAAGCAACATCTGACGGAATTTCCTGCATGTTTACTAGCACCGTACGGGCCGGAACCCTGATGTATTCGGCATATGCTCCCCAAAGCCAAATCATGTTTTCGCACAGATTGTACTTACCCTTCTGGCACATTGTGCAATGCAGACACGGAGCACTATTTCCTGCGCGAACACGCATCCCTTTCGTCGGCCAGTCAAGGCCCTTGCTAACTTCGACTACGTCTCCTGCCCATTCATGCCCGAAGATTGTTGGGAGCTTAATCACTCTCTCAACGTAGCCTCTCTGAAAAATCTTCAAATCTGTCCCGCAGGTTGTTGCCGCCTTGACCTTTACCAGAACCTCGCCTGCTTGGAGCCTTGGCAGTTCAACGTCCTCAATCCTCAAGTCTTTTACACCGTAAAGCAATGCCGCCTTCATCTTACGTCACCCATTCAAAACAATAACCTTCAAACTATCCTTGCTCTCTGAAGCCGTTTTGAATGCCTCTGCCGTGTCAACAAGTTTGAAACGATGGGTTATCAGATCCTTCAAATTCAATTTTCCAGACTTCATGAGTTCCAACGCTTCCCTCGTTTCCAAGTGAGAAGTGGAATAGGACGGGATTATCTTGACTTCCTTAAAGAACAGTTCTTTCGGACTGACTTGCAAGTATTTGCCAGGCACAGTAGGCGCAAACACGCATAGCTTGCCGCCTTTACGGCAGATGCTCATACCACTCGCGTACGCTTGCAAGCTTGGCGCAGTGACAACAGCCAGGTCGACACCTCTATCTTCGGTCTCTGCCATGACAACTTTTGCCAAGTCTTCTTCTTCAGGGTTTACTGCCACATCTGCACCGAATCTTCTGGCCGCATCTAGCCGATACTCGAACAAGTCGCTGACAATTGTTTTTGAAGCTCCGAGAAGTTTCAATAGGGCCAAGTGCATCAAACCAGTAGCTCCGGCGCCGATGATAGCGGCTGTATCGCCCCCCTGGATGCCACACTTTCTCAGGGCTCGCAAGCAGCAACCCACGGGTTCGATAAGCGTTGCCTCTTCGAATGACATAGCATTTGGAATCCTCAGAGTGTCAAGTTGAAGATTCGGTGCCGGAATCCTAAAGCATTCTGAAAAGCCACCGGGCCTGATGTTGGTCTCGTGAAATTGTTCGCATTGAGTATAGTCTCCGCGTAGGCAGTAGTGGCATTTCAGGCAGGCCACGTGATGGTGTACGAAAACCCGTTCACCAACTTCGAAACTCTCAACTTTGCTACCCTTCTCAGTGATAATTCCTGCGGGCTCATGCCCAAGAACCAAAGGCGCCCTGTTTTGGAGGTACCAATCCATCAGGTCTGAGCCGCATACTCCGCAGGCCTTCATATTCACCAAAGCTTCATCTTCGCCTATTTTTGGCGTTGGAGTCTCCTCTATCCGTATATCTTGCGGCCCGTAATACACTGCTATCTTCATCGCGACTCAATCGTTCTTTAATAATCAAACACATAAGACTTTCCAAGATCACAAAGAAAAAGCAGTACGAACAGCTCAAACCATCAAGCTTCAGATTCTTGAAGCTTATCGCGAATTTTCCGAAGGAACTCTGCCGCTGGGGCCCCATCCACGATTCTATGATCGTAAGTCAGGCTCAACATTACCATGGGCCTGATTTCCACTCCCCCGCCGACTGCGACTGGTTTTTCCTTTATGGCTCCAACAGCAAGAATGGCTGCTTCAGGCGGGTTTATGATAGGAATGAAAAAATCAACCCCGAACGCGCCCAAGTTTGTGATCGTAAACGTGCCGTTAGAGACTTCATCCTTGACCAGCTTTCCCTGTTTGGCCTTTGAGGTTAACTCCTCAACCGTCTTATCCACCTCCTGAAGGCTCTTCTTATCAGCACCGTGTATGACAGGCACGACGAGGCCATTTTCTGTGGCCACCGCAATGCCTATGTTGACTTCATCGAAGATCCTCAGCTGATTTCCCTCCAATGAAGAATTCACTATCGGATGTTCAACAAGGGCCTTAGCTACAGCCCCGACGAGAACGGCAGAATAGGATACTCCAAGTCGCTCGTGCAGGATCACTGTTTTGGAGGCGTCTACCTCCATCATTACCGTGCTGTGCGGAGCTGTCCTAAAGCTCTCGGATAGACGCTCAGCCGAAGTCTTTCTGAAACCAGTCAGCGGATATGTTTCCTTCACCCTTGGCAACGCTCCGCGACTCTCTTGGAGGATCCGCTCAACATCAGCCTCAACGATCCTTCCTTCTGGCCCGCTGCCCTTGACAAGTGACAAATCGATTCCTTGCTCCCTTGCAAGACGCTTGGCAGCGGGCGAAGCCAAAATGCCTGTTCCCACTACCTCAACTGCCCCAATCTCCTGCGGGCTTATTGTTAATTCCGAAAGAGGCTCATCTGGACCCGCTATGATGGCTAGAACTTGATCCACCGAAGCCTCGGCTCCTGCTTCTATGAGGATTTTTCGCAGGACGCCAGAGGCTGGGGCCTCAACGTCGTACGTGGCCTTTTCTGAGATGACTTCTACTATAGGCTCGTTCTTCTCTACAGTGTCGCCTTCCTTCTTGTACCACTTGCCGACGCTGCCCTCTTTCATCGTCAAGCTGAGTCTTGGCATGACAACCTTTGTCACCATCCTAGATCACTTCCTTGACTGCCTTGATTATCATTTTCTCGTTCGGGATCACGTATTGTTCCAAGGGAGGACTAAAAGGGATAGGGGTGTCAGGTTCAGCCAGACGTTTTATCGGGGCATCCAAGTAGTCTAGAGCCTCTTCTGCAACAGAGGCTGCAATCTCAGCGCTCACTCCTCCCGTCTTGCAGTCTTCGCTGACGATGACCATTCTCCCGGTTTTCCTAACAGACCTCATTATCGTCTGCTTATCCAAAGGCGTCAGAGTTCTCGGGTCAACCACTTCGGCGTTTATTCCCTCCTTCTCAAGGACCTTGGCAGCTCTGACAGCCACGTGTACCATGTACAGAGTGGCCACTATCGTGGCATCAGAACCCTCTTTCTTGACATCTGCTTTACCGAATGGCACAGTGTACTCTTCTTCTGGGACTTCCCCTTCAATAGGATACAGCAGTTTATGCTCGCAGAAGAAGACCGGATTGCTGCCTCTAATGGCCGTTTTCAAGAGCCCTTTCGCATCGTACGGTGTTGATGGCACTGCCACGTTCAAGCCGGGAACATGCATGAACCAAGCCTCTAGGCTTTGTGAATGGTGGGAAGCAATGTTTACTCCTGCGCCGAAAGGCGTTCTGATCACCAGTGGACATGCTGCTTGCCCCCCGAACATGTAACGTATCTTCGCCGCCTGGTTTGCAATCTGGTCCATCGCCAGGGCGGTCAAGTCTCCGAACATTATTTCTGCCACGGGCCGCATGCCAGTTATCGCGGCGCCGACGCCTGTCCCGATTATCGCCGATTCTGATATGGGAGTGTCCCTGACTCTTTCGTCCCCGAACTCTTCTGCCAGACCAGCGGTAACCTTGAAAGCTCCTCCCCAACACCTGCCGATATCCTCTCCAAGCAAGAAGACTGAAGGATCATTGCGCATTTCTTCCCTTAATGCTTCGCGCAACGAGTCGCGGTACGTCAAGCTTCTCATGTTCATTCTCCTCACGGAGCGTATACGTCTTCTAGGGCTTCATCCGGCGCTGGATAGGGACTTTCCAAAGCAAATTTGACTGCATCATCAATCTTAGCTGCTGCTTCCTTTTCGACGGATTGAAGCTCAGTTTCAGTCAAGGCATGTTCAAGAGCAAGGTATTCTTTGAAGGTTTTGACAGGGTCTCTTCGTAGCCACTCTTGAACCTCCTCTTTGGGTCTGTATTTCGCCGGGTCAACCCGCGAATGTCCCTTATGCCTGTAGGTCTTGCATTCAATAAGTGTCGGTCCTTCTCCTTTTCTCGCCCTTTCGACAGCCTCACATGTGGCCTTGTAAACTGCCAAGACGTCGTTGCCATCGACTGTCACGCCTTGAATCCCGTATGCTGCAGCGCGATCGGCGACGTTTTCTATCTTCATTGCGCATGATTGACGAGTTCCCATGGCGTAGAGGTTGTTTTCGCATACAAAAATCACTGGCAACTTCCACGTTGACGCCATGTTCAGGCTCTCATGAAACGTTCCTTGGTTTGAAGCACCCTCGCCGAAAAAACAGGCTACAACCTGGTCCGTCTTCCTGAGCTTGGCTGATAAGCCCGCGCCTACAGCTATCGGCAGGCCCGCACCCACGACCGCTGTTGCGCCGAGCATCCCTATGCTGAAGTCTGCTATGTGCATCGAGCCGCCCTTGCCTTTACAATAACCGGTCTTCTTCCCCAAGATTTCGGCCATGGTTCGATTCAAGTCAGCGCCTTTCGCTATGCAATGTCCATGACCCCTGTGCGTGCTCGTGATATAATCATCTTTCCTCAGCCCGCTGCAAACGCCTACAGCAACGGCTTCTTCACCAGCATAGAGGTGAATCGTACCCGGAACAAGGTTCTGACCATAGAGCTCGAAAACCTTTTCTTCAAACAGACGTATTTCAAGCATTTCTCTATACATTTCAACGAGCTTTTCTTTCGCCAAGTTCGAAGCCAAATTACCTTCACTACCATTAACCCATGGTTCACGTCTTATAAGACGCGATACTTTTATATTATTTTATGGTGCTTTGTGCCCGTCTTTGTGAGCAAGGTTCATGGCCACGTCTTGAGAATAGTCAGGTTTCGCTGGTGTGTAGCAAAAACATTATAGAGCCATGATAGTAGAATAATGAACCAGCAAAGCTGTTGCTCAAGGGTCAAAATCGAGGTTTTGAGGGGGGGCGAATGCAGAGATCCTATTCAAAAATGCTCGGCATAGTTGGAAAACCTAACACTGGAAAATCAACCTTTTTTTGTGCTTCAACTTTGGCGCCGGCTGAGATTGCAAACTACCCGTTTACGACGATAAAGCCGAACAGGGGAGTGGGCTATGTGAGAAGCCCCTGCGTCCACGAGGATTTTGACGTTAAAGACAATCCCGCAAACTCGCTCTGCATGGATGGAGTGCGGCTCATCCCAGTGGAATTCATCGACTGTGCAGGACTCGTGCCTGGGGCTTGGGAAGGAAAAGGGTTAGGAAATCAGTTTCTGGACGAAATTCGCAAGGCCGACGCGTTAGTCCATGTGGTAGACGCATCTGGAGGAACAGACACCGAAGGAAGACTGTGCAAGCCGGGAGAGCATGATCCGCTGGAAGACGTGAAATTCTTGGAACGCGAAATAACCATGTGGATGGCAAATATACTGAAAAAAGACTGGCCGAAGATTGCCAGGACGGTTGAAGCTGAATCAAAGGACCTTTTCTCAATGCTTGAGGAGCGACTGAGCGGCCTGTCAATAAGGAGAAACCACATTGCCGAAGCGATGAGAAAAGCAGGACTGAATGCAGATAGGATTACGAGTTGGAGCGAGGACGATTTCCTCAAGTTCGTGGATACGTTAAGGCAGATAGCCAAGCCTATGATAATAGCAGCGAACAAGATGGACATACCGTGCGCCGAGGAGAACTTTGAAAAACTGAAGAAATCAGATTACATCGTCATTCCGTGCTGTGCAGAAGCCGAACTAGTTCTGAGAAGAGCAGCTGAGAAGCAATTGATAGATTATCGGCCCGGAGACTGCAACTTCAAAATCCTGAAGCCGGAAAAATTGAGCCAAACCCAGCTGAAGGCATTGGAGACCGTTAGAGAGAAAATCCTTCTCAAGTTTGGGTCAACGGGGGTTCAGGAGGCCGTGAACGCCGCCTTCTGCAAGCTGTTGAATATGATTGCGGTGTATCCAGTTGAGGATTTGGAGCACTTGGCAGACCATAACGGAAGAGTTCTTCCAGATGCATATCTTGTGCCGTATGGAACCACTGCGCGTCAACTTGCCTACATTATTCACACGGAATTAGGCGAAGGTTTCATCTATGCTATTGAGGCAAGAGAGAAAAAGAGAGTCGGAGAGGATTACGTGCTTAAAGACAGGGATGTTCTGTCAATAGTAAGCGCGAAAAGAAGAGCATAGTCTTACGCGCCGAAGCGTCTCTTGCGGTTCTGAAAGGTTCTTACGGCACGGAGCAAGTCTATTAGGCGGAAATCGGGCCAGTAAACGTCCATAAAGCACAGTTCGCTGTAAGCAGACTGCCATAGTAGGAAGCCGCTTAACCTCTCCTCGCCTGAGGTCCTGATGATCAGATCAGGGTCCTGCTTAGGCAGATGCGCGGTGTAGAGATGTTGCTCGAACGTTGCTTCATCAACGTTCTCCGGGTTGAGTCTCCCAGCGTGAACGTCCTCAGCGATTTTCCTCGCAGCGTCCACGATTTCAGCCCTGCCGCCATAGGCGAAGGCAAAGTTGAGGAAGTGGCCATCGTAATCTTGAGTTGTCCTTTCAACGTCTTGTATGACCTGTTGCAAGTCTTCAGGCAACAGGTTGGTCCGACCGATGACTTTCACGCGTATCCTGTCTTTGTAAACACGCTCATCCGTTAATATCTTCCGCAGGTTCTCACAGGCGATGCGCATTATTTCTGCGACTTCGTCTTTTGAACGCGTGAAGTTCTCGGTTGAGAAAGCATAGAGAGTCATGGATTTGACTTTGAGCTTTATGCACCAGTCGATCAGTTGTTCAACTTTTTCAGCGCCTTTCTCGTGTCCTGACCATGGGTTGAGAGCCTTATCCGTCGCCCATCTTCGATTTCCATCCAGAATTATTGCTATGTGTTCGGGTTTGGTGCCGTTCTTAACCTGTCGCCATAGCCACTTTTCATACAGTTTGTACGCGCCGACGGTTGAAAGGATCGTCTTGAACATCATCTGAACCTCGCGTCCTGCAATGAGTGGGCGCAGGTGCAGTTTTCTCCACGTTCATCAGGTAGACTTCTTATGCTCTCAATTAAGACTTGCTTCATCTTTGGAAGAATCTGCTTGGACACCTTCGAGACTTCAGAAGCTGTCAGTCGACGCTGTATCCCAGCGGCCATGTTCGAAACGTAGCATATGCTTGCATAGCACATTTGAAGCTCGCGTGCAAGCACAACCTCCGGAAAGCTTGTCATCCCTGCGACATCGCACGCTAATCGCTTGAAAAGTGCGATCTCGGCCGGAGTTTCGAAGCGTGGTCCTTCGGTGCAGACAAGGACTGCGTTCTCCCACACGGACAAATCAAGCTTTTTAGCGTTTTCGATCAGCAGTTTCCTCAGCTCTGGGCAGTACGCTTCTGAAACGTCAATGTGAGTCACAGGCGCCTTATCGTAGAAGGTTGTTGGGCGTAACTTTGTGAAGTCAACAAAATCGTTTGGAATGACTAGGTCGCCAGTCTTGAAATCTTGGTTTATGGCACCCACAGCGTTAGTGGCTAAGATTCTTTCAATGCCTGTTCTGTGCAAGGCGCAAACATTGGCTCTGTAGTTCACTTTATGCGGAGGGATTGAATGACCTGTTCCGTGTCTGAGGAGGAGAATCACCTTTTTCTTTTCCAGTGTCTTGGCGAAAATGGACGAAACCATCCCGTAAGGTGTTCTCAGGCGCATCCTTCTTGCATTCTTGAAAAAGTCTTCGAAACCGGTTCCTCCGATGACGGCAACCTTAGCCTGCCCCAAACTCTTCAACCTGCTCTTTAGTCGCGTGGAAGAATCCTCTTGAAGACCTGTGAACTACAAAGATGATTAAAACTGAAGCTACCCCTATCAGGATGCCCACGACGACAGTGAAAACGAGTTTCGTTAAGCCGCTCTGACTATCTGGCTTAATCAGCAGGTCGGAGGCTGCATCCAGTATCTGACTCGACCATCCGACAGTAGCAATCAGAGCTGCGTTGCGCAATAATCTCGTGTCACGTTCAAGGTACCACCTTATCGCTCTTCCTGTCAAGGCAATGCATATACCCACCACTATCAATATCATTGAGTCTTTGATGAAATATCCAGCGAGCGTTGGAAGAATGCTTAGCCACCCGGCAAGGTCACGTGGCGGCGTATTTGCCTCTACGGCCGCAGCGCGTGCCCATCCCTGGTACGCGCCCAACGTCACACATAAGGCACCACCCAGTATGGAGAAATTGGAAATTTGGACCCTGAGCGGTGGAGGAGAGTAATCCTTTATCCACGTGTAGAAGTTCTTGGCTACTCTGTCAGCCCCAAAACCCTTTATCACCAATATTGCACTTACCACAAAAACAAAAACTATCCAGAATATCGAGAGAAGGTTGAACATCCACAGGACGCCTGCGATCAGCGCGAGTATGCCTGGGACGCCCAGAACGAAACGCGAGTAACGCGGGTTGTCCAAAATCGTTCTCAAGTATCTTAGGAATATCGCGGCAGTTTCCTCGATCGATTCGCTGTGTTTAACGACTATTCTACTTATCGATGAAACCTGCACCCTGGACTGAACAAGGGGAAGGACGACCTCGTCCGAGTATCCGTCAACGACCAGGATGACCTCTTTCGCGGGAAAAGAGCTAAGCACTTCACCTAGCTCAGCAACCACCTTCCTGTCCGCTCCGACCCCTCCTAGCTCAGACCCAGATATCGTTGCAATCTCAAATGCTTCTTTCGGATTGTCTTCCTTTTTCAGTTGATCGTAGATTCTGACTGCCTCGAACATCGCGTTGGCGTCCGATTCTTCCGGATCGCTGAGCGCCAACCTCACAGCTGCATCAATATTCTGCTCTCTTCCGATAACGGGCGTCTTAACCTCGGCCTTTGCTCCGATATCACCGTCTCTGTCCACGCACAAAACAACAGTTCGTTTCTGCTCGCTCTGTTCCAGTTCTTCCTTGACCATGTTATTCTCTGATCCCGTATAATCGGAACTTGCTTCACTTTAACCTTTCTAGGCTGGAGACTTCTCCCGCACAATTCCCTTTTTTTATCCCTTCATGTTCTTGGAGAATGATTAGGTGACGACGAATAGTGACACTCTGACAGAGGTAAGTGCGAAGCATTTGCAAGGTTTGCGCATTTGTTTAATCTGTGCCCGTTATGGACGGCCTCTATCCGTTGGAGACCCTGTCACACACAAAATTTCCAGAGCCAAAACTCGAAGGCTATACCACCAGAGTTGTTATGATTCTATGTTTCTGAATGTTCCCGACGGGGAAAACGAGGAAGAGAAAACATGATACGAGCATGGTTGAAAAATCACAGAAGACAGAAGCAAAAACTGTTAACCCTTCAGTTCAAGGCCACACAACGTGAACTGAAAACAAGCCTGGACCGCGACAAGCTCAACCGAATGATCCGACGACGAGAACATCATAAAGAGTATACCAGGTGAGAAAATGAGTGAAAAAGAGTTTCTCAAGGATTTAGCTCTTCAGGAGCCCAAGAAGACTTTCATCAACATGATCATCATACCAGCCATGCGGCAAATAGGTTACTATTTGGCTAATGAATCTACAGCAGCCATAAGGACCATGCGCAATAGCATTCTGAATCAGTTGGACGAGCAAGATCGGCTAGAACTGGCCGACGTTGTGAAGGAACTTGAAGGCTACGAGAAAAATCTGCCACACAACAGGCTAGAATTGGAACACACCTACCAAAAAATAACGGCACATTTGCATGTTCATTACCTGAGAGAGTTTGGCATACGCGCTATGAACCCAAATCCAAGGCCTATCAGAAACGAAGAGCCACAACAGGCCACGGAAGAAAAGGAGCAGCCGCAGAACATTCAACTGAAACATATAGGAGCGAACTAACATGGCAGAAATTCCTTTTGACTATTTGAACGAGGAAGACTTGAAACGGAATTTTCTGTCTTTGCTTCAAGCCATAGCATGCCAAGCCTACGACATAATAACACACCAGGAAAAAATCAAGAAACTAACAAGAGAAGACTATCAGAAAGCCTACGAATGTGAACAGCAACTATGGAAAATCTTACCAACGCCAAAAGGTGAAAACGCACTGAAAAACTATCCTACCACAGTTCAAGCATTCATTTTTCGATTACAAGGATTGAAAGAATGCGTTGACAAGGCGTTCATGGCTGAGAATGGAAAGAAAATCATGGAACTGTTCAAACAAGTAAAAGAGGAATCAAAGGATGAGTGAAGGGAAAATTCAGCTATTTGAAGACGTTAGAAACGCGGTGTACGGCGACTCCTGGGAATGGCTGATAGTTTGGGGTCCCCCACGATGGAGCAAAACAACACTTGCCGGATGGATACTTTACTCGCTTTACAAGGACTGGGACAAAGTCTTAGACGCGTTTGGCTATAACCTAACTCAAATCCTATACAAAATTCAGAATGGGCTACCGCAGCGCAGCGTTTTCCAACTAGCAACGGACTTCACATGCGCGTTCCTGCATTGAACTGGGATGATTTTGGAGCTTACAGCAACAAGGCCGTGACACAGTATCAAGAAGCATGGGACCACTTCAAAGGCGGATTTGACATCTTAGGCACAAAATTAGGAGTCATGGTTGCCACTATGGTTGATCCGCTTGAACCAACATTCCAGATCAGAACAAGTACACCCATGAAATCCAGGTACTAGACAAGGGCGTTTACAAGTATGATAAGGTCGAATGGAAACAGGACTTTAAGGGATGGCGTGCGCGCTTTTAGCCTAGAAAAAAATGAGGATGGACAAATTGTAGGATGTAAACGTGCCTAGCGAATTGTTCATGCTTTACTGCCTGAGTTTACGGCTCACTGGTTACGTGCTTTCGGTGAAGACTTCCTACATGGTGAATGGGACCATGACCTATTGGCTGTTTCTGATTACGTGAAGGTTGATCCTAGAACCTTGCAGAAGTACATTCGTAAGAGGCATGAGAAATATCGAGTGGTCTAAGCCTCATTCTAGGGCGCGCAAACCTGACTTTTGCTCAGGGTATGCTGTTTTCCATGGACGATTTTTAGCATTCATCATGATTTCGTCGAAATATGACTTTCGATATGTGGGGTCGCGTGCTAGCTCTTGCCGAAGTGGATTGTCACTTGGTTGATGTCTTTTCCATCTATTTTTTGGTCTTCGTACACGTCGGCTAGAGCGTTCCATCTTGGGTCTCCAGGAATTGATCCAAAGGCCAACGCGACTATGGCTGTGTCTTTCCCATCCACTTTGCCGTCTTGGTTAACGTCCCCGAGCAAGTAATTTGTGCCTTGGAGGAGCACGGTGAAACTGAAGTTTGTGATGTTGGTTATTTCAGGAGAGATTGTCAGGCTGCAGGTGACTTTCTTCACTTCGCTAGCTTGGACTATTTGGTCGGCGGAGCCGAAGACGAAGCGTACGTAACCTTCGGCTGTTGTTGGGTTCCAGTTCTTGTCGATTCCAGATAGGAATATTGTCGTTGAACCATCGTTCCTGATGTAGAATGTGATGTTTTTGGTTTGGCTTGGTGTCATGTTTCCCCAATCTATTGAACTGACCCTTGCACTACAGCCTACGTCCCAGTAGGCTCCTAAGGAGCTGCTAGTTTCGACGGCCGAAACGTTGCCGACTACGAATCCTGAATGAAGGGACCATACGCCAAGGATTATTGTGAGAAGGGCGAGAAGGATCGTTAGAGTCTGCCATTTGTTGTTCAACCGTTCCGCCTCCCGTTTTCCACTTGTATCCTAGGGATAGGTCATTAATCTCCGTATCGGAGCGGCGCCCGCGTTTCTTATTCCCACGCTTCCAGAAGCTTCAGGACCGCTTTGCTCTTGATGATTCTGCGAACCTGTAGGTAAGTAGAGTGCGACTCTTGTATCTGAACCATTCCAACATGACGGCAACACGACGCCTTGCCAATAGGCTTTTTCGTTTCTCATTTTTGGATTTCCTTCTTTTTCTTTTCGAGATACTCATTGACGGCAGTAGTTACTAGATTTGCGATTGTTATGTTCAACATTACTGCTGAGAATTTGAGTTTCTTATGGAATTCGCTTTCAACCTCGATTGTTATAGTTTTCTTCATGTTTTTCCTCTTAATAGTAAAGGTATACGGGTTTCTTTATTTAAAGGTTTTTGTCGTGTGAACCTATCGCATCATCATTCTAAGAAGTTTCCGCATTAAAAAGAACTATCAGATATTAAAAAACGATTTCAAACTTATGGATAATGTTTTGCAGAAGTCTCAATAATCCTGTCTTTCATGCGTAAGTAGAAGGTCTAATAGGTGGGTTTCAATAATAGTGATTACAGGTCAGAGTCAGATGTCCTTTGTTGATATTGTAATAAGTGACTACAAGTTCTCGAACTTTCGCGCAGTTGACGCTGTTGTCTCCTTCGCCGTTGGTACAATCGAAGGGCGAGATGTGAGTGGTGATGATGCAAATAAAATCGTGGAATTATTACATCATCTGGGCAAATGGGAAAACCTCCTTAAAACTAGTCTCAATCTGATATCAGAACTCAAGATTAGACCAGTAGATCAAACAACTCTTCAGTACTATCAAAAGGAATTTGGAAGCGAAAAGTATCATACTGACGCCAAGCTTGGAAAACTTAGCAGTAACTTGGCAGTAACCATGCATTTGGAGAGTGAAGAGCGTCGAAAAAGGGAGGCACTCGGTATTGATCATGGCCTTCATATAGAAGAGATTTACGATCAACTAAAGAATATTCCAAAATGGATTTCATTCAAGAAGATGCTGGAACTAATCCGAACTGTCACGTGATTTCGAACGTTCTCCTTTATCCCTCGGTTCGTTTTGAGCGTTTTCCACAAATCCTGTTAGGAAAGTTTAAGTACTTTCTACACATCTCTCTGTATAGATGTGTATACAATGCCAGAAAAACTCAAACACCCTATAAACATAAAACTGACGGACAAGCAATATGAAGACTTCATTTTCATAGTTTTCATGCAAAAGAAGAAAGTGTCAAAAGTAATCAGAGACTTTATCGACGAATATATTCAGAAAAACATCGACATAATCAAACACGATGATACCCACTGTGACATTTACGTCGAAACTAAAGACGGCAAACGCGAATGGATAAACATCCCAAAAGAACAGGAAGGAAATTACACCTACATAGACAGCAAAAAAGTGTTTGTGAAAAAGAAAGGTGAAAAACTAAAATGTCAATGAGAATATCATCCCAAGACGCACAGATCATGAAAAGCGGTTCCGCTAGATTTCCCATGAAAGGAACAAATTGCGTGCCATCATGTGCCTTCTATTTCTGTTGTGCCAACGGTAAAGACGGCGAGAATTGCACGGGGTTCCAACTGTTGAACGGAGAAAGTAAAAAACTCCTAGAAAGAAATCTAGGCGAGGACTCAGTTAAGTATATTGAAAATTCTTACGGGTTCATAGAGCGAGCAATCCAAAACAAAAACTTCGATGGTGTTGAAGTTGTAACGCGCGATCTCTCACGGTTACGCGAAAAAGCCATTCCCGAACCAACACAACGTCCAGAAGGCTTTTTATACATGCTCAAATGTGCGCGCGGTGTTCAAAACACATCACCTCAAAAATCTCAACCCATAGAGCGATCACAACTGAACCAACATCAAGAGGGAATTTTAGCCATGATTGAAGCTTCTCGTGGACTTTTAAGCACATCATCCCGACAACCCGAACCCGATCCCGTAGAATGTGGACACGAGAATGGATTCGCCGGAATGATAGATGCGTTAAGATCAAAAACACAATCGAACCCGAACCTAACCCGCGCAATCGATGAAACTCAATTTCCCAATTTTTGCGATCCGATGAAATGTCCTCCAAACTTTTCCAGACATTGTTCAGCAAACCGACCTGAAAACTACGGTAGACCATGTATCTATCAAACATCCACGAACGAGAAAATCAACCGTCCAGAAACACAACAACGGATAGCCAAAAGTACAACCTTGTTGAAAATTGTTCACGTTATTCCAAACAGACCAAACTTTTGTAAGACAAAAAATCCAAATGGACTTGATGAACAATGAACAGCTTGAAAGAAGTGAACTTCGACGCTATCTCTATAAAAGACCTTGAAAAAGTGTGCGAAAATGAGTCATTAATGGAACTTAGAGAACGAGTGATAATGGTTGACAAAGCAGTTAGAAACATGGAAATGCCCGCACTAGCAACCCCAACGGAAAGACTCAAACTCCGTGAAGACATGCTCGCTAAAGCGAACTTGTTGAGACAGATCATAACAACAAAAGAAAACGAACAAACACGGGAACAACAAAAGCGAGACGCTCAAAACGTAGAAAACACGGTTGTTGAACAACTTCCAAATCTCCGATATTCCTCAGAAGACGCAATAAGTCGAATGCAACAGATGGGAACGATGGGTGTTCCGCTCGATGTCCCGCAATGGCACAAACTCACAAGCACCACCATAGAAATAAAATGCAAAAGTGGAAAAACACGAAAATTAGACTTGAAAAAACTGAATCCCCAAGTCTTGCACAATCTCTTGCAAAAGCCTTTCGCTCCAATGTTTTTCATAATGGAACCCGAAGGCATGATTTCTAAGGAAGGCGAACCCGTGAAAATATGGTCAGATCAGAAAGACTACATGAAAGTAGTGAGCCAACGACAAGTTCAACGAACCGTTCTCGCGTTGATGTGGGTGGGATAAGATCGTGACCGCTTGCATATTTTTCTCAAGCAAAACTTGTCCTGAAACTTCACCGACCGAAACGAGATGCCTAATCTGTATGGCACTCCTAGAACGCACCCCAAACGAAAACGTCAAATTGAATACCATCATCGCTAAATTGCCAGCTTAACGGTGACAAAAAATGCAAACACCCGTAGCGGTTGTGGGGTCGGCCCAAGGCCTCACACCGCTTTTTTCCATTGAGGTCGAACAACACGTCGCAAAGAAACTTAGTCGGATATGCACCGAACAAAACGTCGCAATGAAAGATCTTGTTTCGACATTGCTTCAACGAATGCTTTTAGACCATCGAAAAGAAACACAAACGATCGTGGAGAAATTCCGATGTCGCGTCGTTTAGTTCAAATCTCCGTCTCTCTCGATCCCGATCTGCTTCAAGCCATCAACGACAACATCCACGGCAAAACTCAGAACGAACGTTTGAGACTCTGCATAAGCGAAGGATATAACGTGTTGAAAAGGTGAAAAAGTTTCTTGTACTATGAAGTGTGCGCTCATGGAAAAAGAAGTTCCCTTAGACTTAATCGACGTTTCCACGTTTGACGTGAGGTTCTATCGAAGTATGACCTTTTTCAAAACGCTGTGCGAAGACATCGAAAAGGAAGGCGTGCTAGTAAAACCCATTCTTCAAGAACTCCCGAACGGTCGTTACCAGGTGCTCGATGGTGTGACTCGAATTCTCGCCTTGCGTAAGCTCGGAAAGAAATCCGTGGTCAGTGATGTTGTCCCCATGAACGACGACGAACGCGAAACCCTAATCCAAAGTCTAAAAGTGAACCTTCGCCGAGCGAGCCAAGACCCCGTGGGCGTTAGCGACGTGTTTCAACGGTTAATCGCTCTCGGAATGACTCAAAAACAGATCGCTCAAAGGTTCGGGTTCTCTAAAGGTCACGTTTCCAAGCTCGTAAGCATAGCCAACCTTTCAACCTCTCAAAAACTTGATTTGGCGAAAGGTCGGATGTCAATTCCCCAAGCTTACGGGTTAGTCAAAACCCGACGTAACCCCGATCTAATGCGTGAACTCAACATCAAACAAAAATGTACTGTGTGTTATAGCGCATGTGACTACGGACAGATCGAACTTATCCAACTCTGTGCGTCGTGTCGTGATTTACTCGCTCGTGCGCTCGCAAAAGAACATGAAGAACACGCACATCCGACACAACAAAAGGAACTATAAAGGAAGTTTTTTGATGAAACTCTGGAACCACGACCTTCCTTCTTATGGCACTCGTGGAAGAGCCATGTTCCCTATGATTACGTGTTCCATCTGGAGTTTCCTTATGAAACTTTCCCAATAACGGAGAAACCATAATGAAAAAACCGTTAGAGATATTTTTGGGTTCGCTCAGCACAGCGAACCCACTTAAGCGGTTCGCATGGATTAGCGATCCTCTTGAACACGTTAAACGTAGCGATATCGTCACGATAAGGGGTGAAATGATAGAAGATGGAGCTATCAAATTGTATTTCGACAGCGCGATCAGAACAGAGATCGGAGCCGTAGCCATGGCTTTAAACAACCGAGGAAGACAACGTCCGTGTCTACGGCCGTGTCAATTCGGGTTCGGAGCGCAATATGCCTTTTATCACTATCTCAATTATTTCTCAGAGTTCTCTAAATTTCGCTTTCGGTATGATGACCCGTTCGGAAGTCGTTTCAACTTGCCCGTTGATTTTCGTATCTTCTTTCCAAAATTTGCGTTCGGGTTAGAAATAAAATCCACGTTCCCAGACATGAGTTACTGTCGATATTTCATCTCTAATTACTATGACTATCCCGAATATGTCGTGTGCGTTCGGGTTCTCAATGAGGAAATGACGAATTACGAACTTTATGGGTTCTGTACGGGTTCAGACGTTCAGAAAATTCCCTCAGAACTTATATGTGGATTTCCGTGTCACGAAATCCCCGTAACTCGCGAGTATTTCAAGCCATACAGCGATTTCCACAAAACCATCCTAAAATTGCCAATGGTTGAACGATTCGACACTGAGCATTATGTTTAATCCAAAACGACACACTACACTGACTTAGAAACGTGGATCAAAGAAATGAAAATGTCTCTTGTGGAAAAATGAAACACACACACCGAGACCCGCTAGAGTTGACCGTGAACACAGAAAAAATAGTGTGCGATGGCTTAAAAAGAAAATATGAATCTTTCCATATTTCTCCTATATGGAAGGCGAACGACTATCAACTCGAAAATCCGAATTTACATTGGTGTGCAATTTCAACGACAATGACAGGATGCAATCTTAGATGTTACTTCTGTTCCACAACACCGCATAGAGATTATCCAGAAAAATATGGTAGGTTCTTTACACCACAGGAGGCAACTTCAGAAATTATTCGATTGTTGGACAGATACAAAAACATATTATGCGTCGATTTTTCGGGTGGAGAGTGCTTAATTGGAAAAGAGCATCTGCTCAAAGTTTTGAACATTCTTTTTTATGAAAAGAGGATTAAACAAGTCACGGGTGTTTTAACTAACGGAATAATATTAGGAAACGACAAAAGCTATGTTAAAGCCTTAAGCACTTATCCCAATCCCCAGTTCTACGTCCGAATCGGTTTAAAAGCTGGCACATCCGAAGGACTAGAACAACGATGCGGTGCTTACGGAAAATATTATGAATTACCGTTCAAAGCAATCAAATATTGTCTTGATTACCGCATTAAAACCGTTGTTTTTGCTATGACCGATGCCCGCATAATGCCAGAACAAGAACGCAAAATTCTACTTGAAAACGTTCGGGAAATAGATTCCTCAATACGTGTCCAAGAAGAAAGATTTTACCCCTATCCCGATGCGGTAGAGAGAGTGAAGGAATCCCTTGGAGTAACTTCTGAGTGTACGTGATAAGTTGTACTTTGTATTGAAATTTGTTAATTCGTCGTCGGCCTCTAGCACTTCCATCAGCGATGTGAGTTCCGCAAGTTTGCGTTTGGTCTTGTCTATTTTCCATCCCGCGCGCGCTTGATAAGCCAAAATCGTTTCTGACTTATTTTGGATAACCGTAAAACTGACCAATAACAATTGGTTATTTGGGGAGTTTAAGCAATTTTTGAGCCTTATTTCAATGGTAACAAAACTTAAATAATGGAAATGTGATAGATAATTCCGTGCCAGCACCTAAAGTGAAGAAAGGAAGATGGGAGAAAGAACGACAAAGAAATCTGGATGGAACGTGGCGGAGGAAACGCTCTGATGCTGGCAAGAGAAGGAGATAACAATGGGTTATAGAAGAACGATACGGGACACATACAATTACGACCTTGTAGGCAGGAATGGTAGAGTTCTCTATCGTGGAATCACAAACGACCCAGAAAGGAGAGAACAACAACATAAATCGGCTGGTAGACGCTTTCGATATCTTCGCTATGAATCATTTCCATGTTCAAGAGAGACAGCTCGTAAACGTGAAAGGGGATCTATTGCCAATTTCGAAAGTGGGCATGGAAGAAAACCTCGCTACAACAGAGTTTTGTGAATTCCAGAAAACACTTCGATTTATCATTTCTGTTTGTCAATTGTACCCGCTCTAAGTGGTAGGCGCGCGCGAATGGTTGCCGTTAAGGAATTCCTAGACAGAGAACTACATCATGTGTTACCTATACGAAATAAGGGGGTGTAGGTACTGGGAAAATCGGGGGATTTTTGAAGGCCGGGGGTAGTATGCGTCTTGATGCTGTGTTGTTTTGTCAATCGGAGCTTGAACGAAGTTGATCGATGACAGTGTGTGCGCATGGATGCCCCTATGTGTTAGTGTAAACGGAGCTTGAATCGTGTCGGTTATTCCTAAAGGAACTTGAATCGTTGCGCGCACATCGTTGATTTATGATCTAGATACTAGAGGGCATATCTACTTACCAATGGATAACACGTTGTATGATATCGTTTCGAAGTTGACAATAGAAAAAAGGTGAGTGGGCCGTAGCGGAAAAACTAGTGTTCGTACGTTCGTACGTACGCATAGTTGAAAAATCAGTATAGGTTTAGCGGTATGGCTTTTTTGGTGTGCGTTTTAGCATGTACGAAGCACTCTATGTGAACCGTGTTGTCGCCCCATCTTAGCTGTGCTGAAGGTCTTCCTAGAAGGTTATCAATGCAGAAATTGAGGACACAGCAGACAGGAAATTTGTAACGGATACCACTAACCAAATCGTTCACAAAAGTCAATAGTTGACGTTGAAACGACGTTCTAAAACGTATTACAACTGTCTCTCCGTAGCCTTTTTCTTTCCCGATTTGATCCGCATATTCATAAGTAAGAAAAATGTATGGATATTTTTTGTAAGTTATTTTCCTTCCTTTTTGCCAAACTACAGTAGTGCCCATGATAGAACATATAGCAACAAAGGATTTATATTTTGCCTTCTTCTTATGATTATGACTAGGAATAGGAGTAGAATAGGAAACGAAGCTCGATCCTAGGCGTTTTTTCTAACCTTTATCCCTAGGCCATTGTTTCAAAAATAGAAAAGGAATGGAAAATTATTCGTTGTGGTTGTTATTTCCGTTTTCTTTAAGGATTCGGTCTAAATCCTTTTTTGCATATGCTTCTGCTAGTAGGTCTATCTGTGTTTCTAAATTTGGAGTTTCCGCTTTTTTTGTACCATAATGTATTGCTACTATTTTTTCTTTCGTGAGTCCAAGTTCATTAGCTATTTCCTCAATAGCCTTCTGCATCACTTGTTTTGGAGTTATTTTCTCTAGGATTTTCATTCGGATGATTTGTTTGAACGATTCTTTTTTCATTTCTTCTAGCTGTTTTGCCATTTGTCCGTTTCCGTTTCCGTTTGATTTCGTAAGGCTAATCAATGGTTCTATCAGTTTGAACGCTTTAAAAGTTTCTCTGTTGTTCTGAATGTACGTCCTCAAGTCTTTAGAAATGTGCTTTCCTACCATGTACTTCATTACTGGTTCTGTTACTTTTCCATGCATCAGCGTTATTCCGAATTTTCGCATGCAGTGCCATCTTACTCTACCGTTTAATGTTATCTTGGATTTGCCCGCTAGTCTTCTAAGCAAATCTGATAACGCCTCTTCGGTCAATTGAAACAGATGCCCGTTTGTGGAAGGATAAGTTTTCAAGTAGTCTTTCAGTAGCTCAATCGTTTCTTTTGATAAGTGACAACTGCATGGTTCTTTTTCCTTTTCTGTTGTTAACTCAAATTCTAATGTGTCCGTGTCTCTGTGTTCGTTTTCCGCTAGCTCTTGCTCTCTCTTGATGGTTAGCTCTACCAAGTCACGGTTTAAGCCTACGAAGTCGCCTGCTCTTAGCCACAAGTCTTTACCACAAGCTAGGATCGTGCGCTCTTTCAAGTCGCCTTGTTGGAACATTGCTCTAAGCTGATAAACGTCGAATTGGTGATCTATATACGTTTGAGTCACCTTTTCGCTCGATGGCAATGCATCTTTTTTGATCTCCAGCGAATATCGGTAATAAGCAAAAAAGCTTCGTACCGCAGTTGTGACCGCTAACGCTGAAGTTTCGCTTAGAGGCTTGTTTGTTGTTTTTCCTGTGTATTCGCTCCGAAGCCATCTAAAGAAATTCGGAACCTCATTGTCATAGAAGTATTTTTCCGTGTTGTCGTTGCTCTGTCTCCGCTTTTTCATGTCTTCTAACTGTTCGCTTCCACTGTCCAACATTCCTTTAGTCTTGCAATACTGTAGCCAGATGCCCCATCTGAGTTCATATTGGGAGGCTGTTTGTTTTGATCTTGCCGAGGCAATCCATTCAACAACTGCTTTATCCGTGTTCACATCTTTAGTCGTTCTTTCACTCTCCTAAAAAGTTTATTTGATACTAGAGCGCGCATCCTGTTACCTGTAGATGCGGCTTCTCACCCCAAAATTAGAATGCGCCAGGATCTCATTCCCTTCCAACAATCTCAGACGAGAAGCTATAGATTCAAAGTTCGAACCAACCTTCCTGGCGATCTCGCTCGTGTTAAGATGCTCAAACTTTCTCAGAGCCAGTAGAATCTTCATTGTAGTCTTAGAACATAAGATGCCCTCAATTTCAAGCGCGCGCGAACTTGCCGTCATTCCTGAAAAGGTTGCACCACTGGTGGTTTGAAATACATCTCGAACACGGAGAAATACATTCACTGGAACCGACAGCTATACCATGAGAAAAGCGACAGATACTATTTCGCTGCAGCCTCAACGATTGAACAAGCACAGAAACTTGTAGAAACCGGATACGAATACGTCACGGACATGGAAGGCACGAAGCTATTTAGGAAGCCAAAATGATGCAAAAAGCTAGGGATTCACTCAGAAAGCAAGGTATCCACTTTAATCTTTTTATAAGTTAGAGATGTCTCCGACACGATCATCCTTTTTCTGCTTAATCATCAATTGACATGAAAACCCGAAATGAGCGGCAAACGTGGAATCTTGAAATACGCGCGAACAATCTAGATCGATCTGAGACAACAGATCAGGCGCAAGAAAGAGGAGCTTGAAGCTCTGAAAAAACGCCTCTATGAAATGGAATCATTACATTTGTCCAAGCAATAGGATAAGCAATGGTTCTGGAAGAGTTTATCGTAATGTTCGACTACTTGGGCGTTTTTCCTCTATTTTTCGGTCTGAACTTGGTCCATTCTTTATGCCGCCAACGTGGATAGTGCTTTCAACGCTCTGCAGTTTGATCCTCTTTTGCTTGCATTACTTGGAGTCTTTGCTTCGATTTTTGTTCGGGTCATTCTGTGCAGGATCGGTGTTGCCGACCGCAGTTTAATGGGAGAAAATCGTAAGAGGAGCATGGACAAGGCAGATTAAGCTTTGCGGTCTAAGAGGTATGGTGATTTTGTTCTTCACGATTCTGTTGGGGTTCCTAGCTTGGATGCTTCATATTCTATGCGGTACCATCCACTTTTCTCAGTTTATTCAGTAATGCAGCTTTTTCTTTTCCTAATAAGGATGAGTAGGTCATATTTGTAGTTCATAAAAATCTTATCTCCCCTGTGTGGAAATGATGGGTTGCGGGGGACTAGAAAGCGGTGGTGGAGTGATTGAGTGAAAGCATCCTAGTTGTTGACGATGACGCTGGAGTGAGAAAGGTTCTTTCTTCAGTCCTCTGCGCAAAGGGGTACCTCGTTGTAGCTGTGGAAAATGGCAAGCAAGCGCTTAAAGCCTCTGAAAAAGAGTATTTTGACGCAGCCCTTATTGACGTTGAGTTGCCGGACATTAAGGGAATCGAGCTTCTCCTCAGGCTGAAGGAGAGGCACCCCAAAATGGTCAAGATAATCGTCACCGGCTTTCCATCCCTAGAAAACGCTATGAAAGCGGTTAATGAGGGGGCTGATGGATACGTTTTGAAACCTTTCGATGTGGGAGAGTTGCTTGAGATGATTAGAAAACATCTGGACGAGAAGGGGGCTGAGTTTCGCATCTGGAGGGAAAGATCTGAAACGGAACAGAAATTCTCTGAACAATTCAAAAAGCCGAGAGGCAGTATTTTCTAGTGCTAAATTTGATGTTTGCGCGCTCCTTTTTGAGTGATCTCGGACGCGACTTGTGCAGTCTCGGGCAAGTACTTCTGCGGGGTCATTTCGGTCCCCTCTTTGTGATGTGGAAGCCTCGTTTGCTCAACTGGTCTAGAAGTGCCTTCGGGTATGGGTACCATTGGCCCCATTTTCTGCATATGTGCTCCGTCCAGCAGTAGTCATCGTAGGTGAAAGTCTCTTCTCTGCTTCCTTCCAAGGGTATTTTCGCTCTTGCTTTGCGGTAGTAGTCTTGCGCCAAGTATCCTGCGTCCATCTGGTTCATAGCTTTCGAAATGGTCTTTTCGTCTAGTTTCGGGTACTCATCCTCGAACAATGTGAACTCAACTGGGTATCTTGGCCGCGGCGGGGGGTTTTCGGCTGGGTATCCCATGACCAGCTGCACGAGTGGGAAGACTCTCTGCGGCAGATCATATTCCCTCGCGATCTTGTCCGCTCTGAACATTGCGCTTCCCAGAAAGCAGCTTCCAAGTCCCAAGCTTCTTGCCGCGATGACCATGTTCTCCGCCATGTAGGACGCGTCTTGGATTCCGAAGAACAGCAGGGTAAGGTCGTTTGTGACTAGCTTCCAGTTTCTCTTTTCCATTATTCGCTCGAATTTGTTCGAGTCGACGCATATCGTGAACAGCAGTGGAGCCTTGAAGGGATTGCGCTTCCTGTCCCGTGAAAGCAAGGCGCTGTAATACTGTGATGCGAAGGGGGCCTGTTGTCCCGCTCTGACGATCATCTGCACTGTTTCGTCTGTCGGCGCCTCTTCCTTGTATTTTCGGATTGACCTATGCTCCAGCATGGTCTGGATGACCTGATTGACCTTCATGATTTTCTGTCCTCTTGATAGTAGATTCGAGTTTTCTCTGTTATATGATTTTAGCTCCCAAACCCAAGTCGGTGCAATCGGAGATTCCTTCACCCGATCCGAAACACTGGCCTTTCACATGTTTCTACAATCTTGCTTAAAGCGTGGTTTACAGTTCCTCGTGGTATCTTACTGGTTTCTGTCTTCCGTGCCTATTCCTTTCTCGGCAATCAATTGGAATTCTTCCCACGTGAGTTTTTCTCCGCGCTTCAGTTTCTCTCTTGCCCGTCTTTCCAACTCGCCTAGGATGGCGCCGTCAGTCCGCGTTTTTTCTTCTTCTTCATTCTGGCGGACTTCATTTTTCAGCCGCCTCATTTGATCCTGCAAGACTCCAATTTCATCTTGAACAAGCCTTGTCTTTTCTCTTGTCTGAACGAATCTCTGGTGCACGCCATCGGCCTCTGCCTTGACTTTTTTCGACTCCTCTATCTTCGAACGCATCTTCTCGTGGCATTCTTGACTCTTCAGAGCAGTCTTGGTCAGTGCCTCGTGATACGACTGACCCTCGGCTCTCAGGGCTTGGATTTCAGCCCGCGTGCCTAAGCCCTTTTGTCTCAGGTGCTCCAGCTTCTTGTAAACGTTCAGTTGAATTTCGGTCTCCTTGACTTGTTCGACCAGTTCCTTTTCTTCCTGAAGGCTCATGGACGTTGTTTGGATCTTCCACTCGGTATCGTCAAACTGCTCCTGCAGGGATTGAAGCGTTCTTGAAGGCTTCTTCTCTGCCGCAGCCTTGATTTCTTCCCGCAGGTTCTTCAGTTCTTGGATTTTCCGCTTGATCCTCCCTGTTGCTTCATCACGTTTCAGTTTCAGCTCCTTGACTTTCTCGTTAGCCTCATCTCTTACGCGCTTGAGCCCCGATATCTCCTCTCGAAGTTTTCTGAATCGTTCATTGAGCCTGTCCCGTTTCTCTGCCCATTCATGTGCTTCAGTTTCAAGCTTGTCTTCCTGCTCTTTCAGAACTGAGATCTTTTCGTTCAATTCTCCAATCCGTTGCCGCTTTGCCAAGAGAGTTCTCCCCTTTTTCTCCTGCTTTTCAAATATCCGCAACTATTTTTCTGTTTGAGTTGATATTTTCGGCAGTTTCTGCCGCGAATAGTCTAGCCATTGACAAAATAGGCCTCAGGTCTATTCTAGAATTATTCTTGCGTCGACTGTTTTTGCCCCTTTCTCGTAGACCATTATCGGGTTCAGGTCAAGCTCCTTGATTTCTTGATGTTCTACGACTAGTCTTGATGTTGCCAAGAGGATTTCCACTATAGCTTCTATGTCTGCAGGTGGCGAGCCCCTGTAGCCCTTCAACAGAGGGTAGGCCTTGACCCCTTCAACCATCTCACGTGCGTCTTCTTCGGTTATGGGTGCGATCCTGAAAGTCACGTCTTTCAAGACTTCCACGAACACCCCGCCCAATCCGAACATCACGGCCGGGCCGAACTGCGGGTCTTTCGTAGAGCCCACGATGACTTCTGTCGAAGCTGGAGCCATTTCCTGAACCAGTACGCCGACTATTTGGGCTTTGGCATAATGCTTCTTCACGTTGCTCAAGATCTCCTCGTAAGCACTTCGAACTTCTTTAGCGTCTTTCAAGTTGACTTTGACACCCCCGACGTCTGACTTGTGTAGTATATCCTGCGAAACAATCTTCAGGACGACAGGGTATCCGATTGCAGTCGCAAACTTTGCTGCTTCCTCCTCGTCCTTAGCCAGCTCAAACCTTGTAACGGGAATACCATATTCCTTACAGATGATTTTGGCTTCAGGTTCAAGCAGAGACTTTCTCCCATCTTTGACAGCCTGCGAGATTATTTCCGACGCCGACTTCATCAGCCATGCCCTTCTAACGATTCGTTAGTCTGACGCCAACATTATTTAAGTGCTTTTCCTGACAGCAACAGAACAGACCGCTCGAAAAGATTGCCACTGCCACGAAAAACACTTAAAACAGTGATCAGCGGTCGAATCGCCTGCAAGAAAAACGACCCGTCCTGAGAATCCATGTGGAACACTGAAAAGACCGACAGGGCAGGTCATCTTTTCGCGTTTTTCACCAATAAGAAATGCAAGTCAGCCTTCCCAACCGCCAGCGCATGCATGAAGACTCAGGGGCCTAAGAAAACCGACCGATAATGTTGGTGTCAGAAGCCTTTTCTACCTGTTTACACGAAGGTAGCCATCAAAGCTCCCAGCACGCGCAGGAGTTTTGGCACGGTTTTTTTCCTACATAATAGCTACAGAAGCATAGACCTTAGCATCGTTGATTAGGTTGTCTATCTTTGCATATTCGTTCGGCTGATGGGCCACTTCATATATCGTGCTCCACACGACTGCTGGAAGGCCTATTCTTCTGAAGTAGGCAGCGCACGTTCCTCCGCCTATTCCGCCAACTTTGGGTTCTATTCTCTTGACTTTTCTGATCGCTTCAGTCAACATATTGACGATTGTAGCATGGGCATCCGTCGGCTTGGGGGCCACCGTCTTGTGTACAGTCTCAAAGTCTATTCTGGCTCCCGTTTTGCTTTCAAATTCTGCAGCTAGGCTCTTCACGTTTTTGATGAAGTCTTCCACGCTGTAGCGAGGCAGTATTCTGCAATCAAAGTAGATTACGTCTTCGCCTGGGACTATGTTGATGGCATCGATGTTCGCATCCTTCTTCGTGGGCTCGATCGTGGTCTCAGGAGGGTCAAAGTACTCGTCCTTCTCTGAATACTTCTCGTGCAACAACTTGTCCAGCTCAAGGGCAAACCGCATTCCCATGCGATGTGCGTTCAACCCGGTCGCAGGCCTGCTGGCATGCGCCTGCTTGCCGACGGTGCGAATCTTGAACCACAGCGCACTTTTTTCAGCTATCTCTATGAAGCTGCCGTCTTCATTTCCACTGTCCGGAACGATTATCAAATCATTCGGCTTGAATAGATCCTGTTTGATGAGATGCTGGATTCCGTATTCGCTTCCCTGTTCTTCGTCCGCGACGAAAGCAAGGGCAACTGTTCTCTTTGGTTTTATGCCCAAGTCTTTCAGGGCTTTGACTGCAAAGATGGAAGCTATCATCGACTGCATATTGTCCTCGCTGCCGCGACCGTAGATTCGTCCGTCCTTGATCGTTGGCTCGAATGGCTTCGTCAAAGTCCACAAAGATTCCTCTCCAGGCGGAACAATGTCCAGATGAGTCACTATCCAAAGTTTCTCAATGCCTTTTCCATTGCAGTAGGCCACAATGTTAGGCCTCGTCCCAGACGGGACCCTCTTGTCCACCGCATCGTATCGCTCAATCTTGTCAAAACCAACAGCCTTCAACGTTTCAACAAGCTTCTCAGCTTTCCTGAGTTCTCCTTCTCCGCCGTTTTCGGGGGCGATAGCGGGGATACGAATAAGATCTATTAGAGTCTGCACCATCAGGTTTCGCTGTTTTTCAATTTCGGAAAAGAGTTCTTGGCTTGCCATAGACATCATGCTCAGTAACCAGCTAGGTTGTTGATAGTTGTCTTTAATGGTTTCTGCTAGAAAAAGAGCAAACGCCTGAGATTGCCCGCGTTGATGGTTTGCTATTGAGCCAGCTCTTGTAGGGTTTTCAGGCGTTTGATTATGTTGGGGTGAGTTGAGAAGATTTCCGCTATTCTATCCATGGTTGTGAGTCTCTTCGAAAGGATTTCCTGTACCAGTTGCTGGTCTCCTGAATATGTCATCGTTGAGATTGCGGAGGAGTCTATTTCGGCACGATCAGGGTCGGTGATGAATAGAGCCTTGAAGGAATTCGCATTTTGTTTTCCCTTTTTGAATCTTCCCATGTTTTTGCTCGCTTGAACTATTTTTGCGAGCCCCGTTGAAAGCTTTTGCGATCCACCCTCGACGATGGCGGCGCTGTGTCTGTCTGCGTAGTACTCTCTAAGGCGGCTCATGTAGAGCGTGAACATCGTCAGAACGTAAGAGAAGGCCATGAAGGCAATGCCCATCACAGCTCCGCCGCTGCCTTGGTTTTTCTGTCTGCCATACATACCTGAAAACATAAGAGAGTAGCCAATGTAGGTGAACAAGGCGGGCAGGAGTGAAACGAACATCATCGCCTGGACATCTCTGTGTTTCAGATGCCCGAGTTCGTGCCCGAGGACGGCCTCAACCTCGCCTGAATTGAGCGTCTTCAATATTCCATCAGTCACTGCAACCCGGTTGCCTGCGATGGGCGACCCGTATGCGAACGCATTCGGAATGGGAATCTGCGCAAGCATTAGCCGCGGCGTCTTTATTCCACTCTTTCTGCTTAGCTCCTCAACCACTTGATGAAGCTGAGGATTTTCTTGTTGCGACAGCTCTCTCGTGTGGTAAAGAGCATCGATTAAATAAGGTGATAATAGCCATTGGCCAATGTTGAAAGCAACGACTAGAACGCCCAACGTCACTAGATCAAACGTACTGAACAAGAACAGAACTACTGCGAAAACCAATGTTGATAGTCCGATTATTATTGCTAATGTTCCAACCATGGACAAGCGAAGTTTCCATATACTCATTGCTTGCACCAAACCAGTTGACGAAATAGACGGTCGCTTATATTTTTTTCTCAAAGTTTCGGCTTTTTTCTCGCTGTTCTTACCACTTGCGGCTTGAACAAGTTCCTAGGTCTGTCCATGCCCAAAGCGCATATGAAAGACCTGCTTCAACAAACCGCGAGCATATTTGTCGTGGACACCCAGAAAAACAGACGTGTCAGGTGTGTTTTGCGCGTCTTTTCACCGTCTGAACTGCAGGTTGCCCATGAAACCTCAGCTCGCTATCAGGTTTTGGCGTTTCCCTGTTCCTTAAGGATCATCGTCAGCGGGACCAGCAGAATGTTCTGGGCCATCAGATTTGCAATGAGAGGAGGCAGGATGCCCGGCTCGAACAATGTTGAGCCGAGGATGAGCGAGAGTGCGGCGTTCTTCACAGATGCTGCGATTCCCATGGTTATGGCCTGTTTTCTGCCGTATTTTCTCCCGAGTGCATAGGCAGCGAAGAAGGCTAGTCCCAGCGTGATGAGCATGAACGTGTTGAGCCACGCAAATTCTGTAGCATTGTTCTCGGCGGTTGCCACTCCCGGCGCTATCGAACCCCAGATGAGCATCATCATGATGATCGAATTCACCTTTGACGTGTGCTTGCTCAGATGATTTAGCCGCTTCCTGACAATTGATTTCAATAGAAACGACGCTGTCAGAGGGATCAGAATCATCTCTGACAAGTACAGCATCATCCATCCAACGTCGATGCTGACGGCTGTCCCCAAGGCCAGAAGCATGGTGAACGGCATTGTGACTATGGCGAGCAGATTTGTAACCGTGCTAATGACTAAGGCCACTGGAATGTCTCCGTTGAAAACCGTGGACCAGAAACCAGTTGCGATCGCTGATGGACCAGCGAAAGCCAAGACCGTTCCAGCATAAGCAGTGGAGGAAAAGAACGGTTTCGCAACCAGCGATAGCAGCGGCGTGACGATGAACACCATAAAAAGGGTCAAACCGATCACAGGATAGTTCCTGACGGACTTCATGATTTCTTTAGGTTCAATGGCCAGCGAGACAAAGAACATGAGGAGCATGAGCAAGAACGGCAAGTAAGGCTTCCACAACAACCCAACGTTCGGCAGCAAGAAGCCTAGCATTATCCCCAGCAATATGATCAGCAACGTCGAATACTTGCTGACAAGCGTGCTCATGCATCCGAACTTCCTAGTCAAACACTTCGTCTAAGCCATACTACCCTTGACGCTTCGATATATCCTTGAACATATTCGCGGATCAAACCTCACGTCGCCCAGGACAGCGCCCGCCATGGGGCTGACCCGCAGTTTTAACGGTGAAAAAACAGTCAAAATGTACTATCTACGTGGGTTTTTTCGGCATTCGTGCATGATTCTTCAACAAGGCGATCTAAACTGAAGTTGTATGGCTACTTCACTTCTTCTGTTGTTGCTGGCGTGCATTTGATTTCGAGGGCTCCTGCCAGTCGGTTCAGGTCCTGGATGCTCATCCATTCAGTCTTGAGATATCGGCATATCTGCGCTTCGGTGAGTCCTAGACGCTTGGCCTCTTCGACCGCGTATCGGTACGCTTCAACCTCTGTGGGCCTGTCGCTGTAGCTGTAGTTGGCGTCAAACAGTTCTTTTCCCTCCATGAACTGTCTCACGTGGACCAACTCGTGGATCAGGTCAAGGTATACGTCGATCTTGTCCCCGTTGTTCAAGTAATAAGCGCTGACCGTGATGTGGCCATCTGCGCTGCTTACCCACATGTAGCTTCTGAACCAGGTGAACTCGACCTTCAGGTTAGCGAGCACTTCTTCAGTTTTTTCGCCGAATATTCTCCTTACGGCTTCCACTTTGTCGAAGCCCTTAAAGTAATCGTTGAACGCATGCATGTGTCCTCCCGTGCGCAACAGTCGATCAAGGTGCCACCTCCTTGCAGCACGCTGCAACCTGATGATCAGCAATTCGCGCACGTCCAATGCTACCGGCCTACCGCTGAGTCTGATACGAATTGAATCTGGACGAAACGACTAGTAAAACTTGTTCCATCTGATCCGCATTCAACAAGAGTCTTGAAGTAGAAAGCCTTTTTGACTGTGCGCGCAGTAAGGGTATCGCGATGATGGCTTTGGATTCTCTTGAAGAGTTCAGGAAATATCGTGAGCGAATGAACGAGCGCATTCTCAAGAGTGAGAACCTTGGAATCAAAAGATTCTTCGCTCTTGACAGCCGCGCATACGAGAAAGGCGTCTTAGAAACCAGAACCAAAGAGTTATTAGGCCTAGTGGCATCCACCGTCCTGCGCTGCAACGACTGCATCACCTATCACGTCATCCGCTGCGCCCAAGAAGGCATCAATGATGCCGAGTTCTTCAAAGCTTTGAATGTCGCACTAATTGTCGGCGGATCGATCACCGTTCCTCACATACGCCGGGCAGTAGAAACCTTCGATGAATGCAGAAAGAAGCAGGCAAAAGGACAGAGCCTGAACCTGTGAGCTTGAGCTCTTGATCACGTGATTTGGCCTAGGTCAGCTTGAAAACCTGATCTGAAATAACGTTCATGGAGGCGGCGAAGGGTGACAGGCTCGGGTAAAAGCGCTAATCGTTTGATAAGACAGAAGAGTCCCTATCTGCTTCAGCATGCCTATAACCCTGTTGACTGGTATCCTTGGTCTGAGCAAGCATTCGAGAAGGCCAAGAGAGAATGCAAACCCGTTTTCCTGTCCATAGGCTATTCCACGTGCCACTGGTGCCACGTGATGAAGAGAGAGTCTTTTGAAGACGATCAAGTCGCGAAGCTTTTGAACGGAAAATTCGTCAGCATTAAAGTCGACCGAGAAGAAAGACCCGACGTTGACAGCATCTACATGAACGTGTGCCAGATGCTCACCGGAACCGGGGGATGGCCTCTCACGATCTTGATGACCTCGGAAAAGAAGCCCTTCTTCGCTGGAACATACTTCCCAAAAGAAAACACGTATGGAAGAACAGGCTTGATTGACCTTCTCCAGAAAGTGGCAGACCGATGGGAAAAAGATAGACAAAGGCTATTGGACGATGCTGAGGAAACCACGAGAGAGCTCTCAAGCCTCAGCAATATGAAAACCAACGGCGAGGTGCTTACTGAGGAAATATTGGACGAAGCCTTCATCGGATTAGCAGACAGTTTCGACCAAGTCAACGGTGGATTCGGGACCCGGCCGAAATTTCCGACTCCGCACAACCTTCTTTTCTTGCTGAGATACTGGAAAAGGAAAAAAAACCAGCAAGCCCTCAGGATGGTGGAAAAGACACTTCAGAGAATGAGGCTTGGAGGGATTTTCGACCAGGTTGGCTTCGGGTTTCACAGATACTCAACCGACTCCATCTGGCTTGTTCCACATTTTGAGAAGATGCTCTACGATCAAGCATTGATTTCCTTAGCATACACGGAAGCCTATCAGGCCACGCGGAAAGAGGAATACCGCAGAACGGCAGAAGAGACGTTCGAATACGTTCTTGCGAACCTGACCCACCCGAATGGGGGATTCTACTCAGCTGAGGATGCGGAAAGCGAAGATAAAGAGGGCAAATTCTACTATTGGACCAAAGCTGAGCTAGAAGAAGAACTCGGAGACGCTTCAAATCTATTCGAAACAGTCTTCAACGTCAGCCGTGAAGGAAACTATGTGGACGATTTGATTCAGAAAAGAACTGGGAAGAACATATTGCACCTGAAGAAACCCCTGAAGGAAATAGCATCAGAGTTAGGCATGAATTATGAGGAATTCCAAGATAAGATCGAAAAAGGGAGAGAGACTCTTTTTGAAGCGAGGAAAACGAGAGTCTCCCCGGCGAAGGATGACAAGATTCTGACCGATTGGAACGGACTAATGATCGCCTCCCTAGCCAGAGCGGCTCAAACTTTCAATGAGCCCAAATATGCAGAGGTTGCCAAGAGGGCTGCAAACTTCATCATCGAGAATTTGCAGACTCCCGAAGGAAGACTTCTGCACAGGTTCAGAGACGGGGAAGCAGGTTTGCCAGGCAATCTGGATGACTACGCCTTTTTCACTTGGGGCCTAGTGGAGCTCTATGAAGCAACTTTCGAAGCGAAATTCCTCAGCAAAGCAATAAGTCTTCAAGAAATCGCGATCGAACATTTTTGGGACGATGACAATGGAGGGTTTTTCTTCACGGCTGGCGACAGCGAGCAGATTCTGATCCGACAGAAAGAGGTTCGTGATGGCGCCTTGCCTTCAGGCAACTCCGTGGGACTTCTGAATCTAATCAGACTTGCCCGCATGACTGGAAAAGCCGCGTATGAGCAGAAGGCTACGAGATTAGTTGGAGCATTTTCATCGCAGGTCGCTCAGAACGCCTTCTACAATACCATGTTTTTAGCTGTTTCTGACTTTCTCTTAGGGCCTTCACATGAAATAGTTGTTGTCGGTGACCTGGAATCTCCTGAAACAAGGAAAATGCTGGATTCCATCAGGAAAGGATTCCTTCCAAATAAGGTTGTCCTATTTAAGAAAGTTGGAGACTCGAAGCTGGAAGAGTTAGCTGGCTTCACAAGAAACATGAAAACTGTCAGTGGCAAGGCAACAACGTACATTTGCAGGGATTTTGCCTGCAGTACACCCGTGACCGACCGACGAAAGCTGGAAATGATGCTTGAAGAGAGCTGAAAAGAAGCCTCATCACTGAAGCAATTAGCGTGACTTCTAAACTGTTGCGACTTAAGGAAGCCCTCAACGATGAGTCAGCAGCGAAAAGGCATATGTACTCGTCAAGTGGGCCGGGAGAGATTTGAACCCTCACCATCGTGGAGAAATCACCCGCAAAACCCCTCTTTTTTTCTGTTCTCTGGCGCGCTCTATGGATTAGCGCTGTTTTGGCCTACTCCTTTTTATCAAGGTCTGGCATGAAGAGAGTGAACAGTCATGTCTGATGATTGCCTCTGCAAGCCTTGCATACTCTGCGGCACCAGAATAACTGGTGCAAACTACTACTGTCCAAAATGCAAAATCTGCATATACATGACTTGCGGGGTGACAACGCTTCTCAAGGACCATTCATGCCCAGTATGCCAAGGCAAACTAACATAAGGAACGGCTGGACAATAACTCATAAGCTCTCAGACGGCGAAGTCACAGTTAGGTATGCTTGATTCTTGGCGGGTTCGAATGGAACTTTCTTCTATATGCCGGTTGCGCAAAACGTAAATATCCACTGGAACCCAGTTAACGTGAGAGGAGAACTTCGCATCTTTCAGGGGAAATGAAAATGAAAACGGAGGCAATTGTTGTTTGCGTTTCGGTCATGTTGCTTTTGGTTTGTTTTCCTATGAACACTCAGTCGGGAGCAGCCGATTCTCATGGCAGCCCCGGACTTCTTGGGTCACAGTCTACCGTGGATCCTACGGACTGGTGGCCAATGTTCCACCATGACCCCAGCCACACGGGAACTTCAACCTCAACAGGACCAACCACAAACAACCTCCTATGGAGCTACACAACCTACGGTCTTGTCGAGTCTTCCCCTACTGTTGCAGATGGGGTAGTCTATGTAGGCTCTCTTGGCTCAAACGGACGCCAAGGCAGCGTGTATGCTTTGGATGCTTCAACAGGCAATAAAATATGGAGCTACCAAACGGGTTCCAACTATGTTTATTCGTCTCCTGCTGTTGCCGGCGGCGATGTCTACATAGGTTCATTTGACGGTAACGTTTATGCTTTAGACGCTTCAACAGGCAATAAAATATGGAATTACCCTACAGGTAGTTGGGGCGTGTGGTCGTCTCCTGCTGTTGCAGGCGGAGTAGTTTACATAGGCTCAGATGGTGATTATCCATCAAATGATGGAAGTGTTTATGCTTTGAATGTTTTTACCGGAGGCTGCTTGTGGAGTTACCAAACAGACGGCTCGGTGGGTTCGTCGCCTGCAGTTGCCAACGGCCTGGTTTATGTTGGCTCGAATGATGGTAACGTGTATGCTTTTGGTTCGCTTGAGCAGCAACCATCTAACACGGCTGTTAGCTGTTCCCCTAATCCAGCTATAGCTGGTTCCGTTGTTACCTGCACCGCCACCGTGTCCGGGTCTAACCCGACGGGCACTGTCACTTGGACCACCAGCAGCAGCACGGGCAGCTTCAGCTCTTCCACCTCCACCTTGTCCTCCGGAAGCTGCTCAACCACTTACACAGACACTAGCGCCGGCAGCGTAATCATCACGGCGAGCTACAGCGGAGACTCAAACAACGCGCCGAGCAACGGCAGCACCACCTTGACCCTAAGTGGGAGCGTTACAACAAACTGGGACCCATCTCGTGATTCGTATTCCTTCGGAAATTATGGGCCTTCACGCGCCTCTGACGGCGTATGTTATGGTATGTCCAGCACTGCTGTCTTATATTTCGAACAATACTTCCAGACCCCTTTCGCAAATCCCAATGCTCCATTCTTCCCATCTCAGAGTCCAGAAGCCCAAAATACTTTCGCGCTTAACTCTTCAGCCACTGCTGACGAACTGAATAACGTCACACTTGCAATACTGGCTCACGAAATATACGATAGTCAAGCCTATCTAAGTTCTGATTCTATTTTATATGCTGATAAGGCTAATGAGTTTCATCAACTTGCTTCCAACTTAGCGAATGGTCAACCTGTTGTTTTAGCACTGGCCTATCTCTTCCCCCACCAACCAGTGCAAAAGCATGCCGTGGTGGCTTGGGCTGTCAAACAGCTTTCGGACGGCACATACAATATATCGGTATATGATCCCACTTTGTATTCTATCTCGGGTACGACGGTCGCAACATATAATCCAACTGACAACACATTTGCCTATTATGCTTATACATCGTTTTATGTTATCGTTCCTCAACCAATTCAGTCTTCATGGTTCAACAACATCCAGTGGTTTTGGGCTCCCTCATATTCAACACATTGGTTAGACCAATCTGTACCGAACTATTACATAGTTATGGCTGATAAGAGCGTCACGTTAGAGAGTGGTGGTTTGAAGGACTATTTCACAGCACAAGGAGATTCAAGGACCTTTGTTTGCGGCATCCCAGGCAGTTAGGGAATAGAAGAGGGAAATATGCAGGTTTACGCAACCCCCAAGAACTATTTCACAGCACCACCTACTATTGACCCAGTCTTGAATGAGTCCACGCTATTCATAAGCTGGGTAAATAACGAATCTGGACATCTTGTGGGGTATGGATATCTTTTGAACGCGACGACGGAGGGATCCCTTAATTATACTGCGACACCATCGAGCTCCGGCCTTTCTGTAAGCACTGGAGACAGCGGACTAAACGCGACTGTCACTCTGTTCTCCGCTACTGAGAGGGGTTATTCTGTCTCTCAGGTCTCGAATGTTACAGTCGACGCGATGCAGACGGTCAATTTCACCGCTTTGTATACGATGAGTGTTGTGCCTGCAGAAAACGCTGTCAATCGGGGTTGTAGCCTGCCCATAAATGTCACGATCACGAATTCACGTGCCTACGCTGAAACCTTCAACATGACTGTTTATGCCAACAATACCGCAACTGCTAATCCAACAGTCCTCGCCACTTTTACAAACGTCACCGTAGGCGCCGGCAACTCCACTACCCTAACGTTGACAATGGACACAGTAGGATTTCCCCCAGGAGATTACACCATAAACGCCTATACCACACCCGTCCCGGGCGAAATTGGCACAACCTACAATACTTATGCAGGCAGTAAGGTGACAATCCAAGCAACCAGCGGCGGCAGTGGGGGCAGAATGCCCTACATGGATTAGTAATGCATAATTCTAAGAATGTTAAAGAAGTGGACTTAGCCAGAAGCGCGCTTGAAAAAATGGTAGGAGTAGATCCTATTTGCGCGGCATAGAGGGAAAAGGAGAAAGGAAGCTTCTTGAGGAATGAAAATGGCCTATACGCTAGGATCTACTCTACACTATCAAACGTTGAAGTTGGGAGCAAAAAAGGCGCTCCGACTGTCACGAACCCGTTTATGCTGGCGGCACTGCGTGAGGCGTGTCTGTGCTTACATAGGTTCCTGTTGGCTTGCCGTCCTTGATGATTTCCTGCTTGTAATAGTGCATGCCTGCTGGCGGTGGCGGCATTCCTGAGTCGTCAACTGTCCACGGCCCGTATGTTATGACTGGAGACGCTGTTGTCGTCGTCGTCGTTGATGTGTTTGTGGATTTGGTTGCTGAAGGGTTCGTGGTGGTTGTTGACGTGGTTGTGGCTGTTGAATCCTGCGCTGCTGCGCCTGCAATGTCACTCATGCTCTTCCGCAAACGCAAATAACCACTAAAAGAAACATTTTAACAGTGGTGCGGGAGAATTGAAAAATGGGCCGGGAGAGATTTGAACTCTCGACCTTCCGGTTATCAGCCGAACGCTCCAACCAAGCTGAGCTACCGGCCCGGGCGATGTCAACTACTATAAATCATTGAACCATTTTTAAGGGTTTTCGGACACCCTTGAACCGTGGAGACGTTGCCACACTATGGAATTATGTCCCGCACAATTCCTTTTTTTTTGTTTAGATTGTAGGGTCGCTGGGCTTTGAACCCAGGACAAGTGGAGATGGCTCCAACACAACCCTCTTTTTTCTAGAGATAGTAATGGCACCTGGAAGTCAAAACTCGTTCGAACGCCATTTCTAAGGTTGACGAATGATAGCTGTAGTCTATTTTCCCATCATGAACAGTGCCATTTCGACGTCTGCAGTGTTGAATGGATAGCTTTCCTCATTTAACCAGTTTCTGATGATTTCCAGAATCCATATGAGTTTTTCATAGTCTCTAGCCCATTGTTCGCCCGTGCAGGCGTCTCCAGGTCTTGTTCTTCCAGCAGGGCACTTAACTAGTCGTTGTCCTTGATGTTCTAATGCCCTGAGTGCGTTTCCGACTCGGCTGTCGTATATGGCAAATTGATTCTGGTCAAAAAGTCCGATAAGTTTTGATGCTGAAGTTATTCCTACACCACCAATTGATAAGAGTTTTAATGTAGCAGCCTTAAGGTCTCCATCGTCCAAAAGAGTGAATGCTTCAGAGGTAATCTCTAACGCTTGATTGTTTTCAAGTTTAATTGGTCGTAAGCCGCCCCAGTTCATTACCTTGTTAATTGTTTCAATATCGATGCCACCATTGTTTCTTATGCGTGATAAAACAATAGCTTTCGATATTTGGTTTCGTTCCATCAATGTTTCAATCAATGATTTATCGTTCCAACCATAGTTTCTTCTGCCTAAAATGAGCGCATCCTTGTTTTCTTTCGCCCATAAGATTATGTCTTTCTTGTGCTTTCGAAGAAATTCTTCTCTGTTATTTGAAATAGGTCGAGGCTTCACGGGTGGTGGCAAAAGGCTTCCATTTTCCCGTTTTAGTCTATATTTTCCGTCTCCAAGATATTCAAAATACCTGTGTAGTTTGTGGGTCGAAGGATAGATTGAGCTTGAAGGATGGTTTGGCGCCATGGCTATTACGTAAGCTCCAATGCTTCCCGCAGGAACCTCTGGGTATTTTTCATGAACTTTTTCAACTATATCCCTAGCGGCAAAAACTTCCTTTTCAATTTCCCTGGCAGCATCCAAAACCATTTTCCAAACAAGTTGAGAATACTTCAAAGCTACCACACACTATTAGGTGTGTTCTTTGGGCATAAAATAATTTATGGGAAAGATTGGTTTAATGGCGGGCATTAGGTTTCGAATACGTCACTGACTTTGATGGTCTCAAACTCTTCAGGAAAAGAAAATACTGAAACCACCGAGTCATTACCCTTCCTAAACCCCGGCTTTCTCAACATAGAGGTGCGGGGGGTGGGACCCCCACCCAACTTTACCGGTAAATACGAGCGCGCGCACTTGAACAGAAAAGAAACTCAAAGAGGAACCCGCATAGCGCGTGTTCCGCGCGTTTTTGCGTTTACCATGCCAACAAAGTATATGTTGCTGGTCTGAAGCGTAATTTGCTTTGAAAAGCTTGCCCCGAAACTATGCTTGCCACACTTGTGGCCGGACCTATTCTTCAGAGGAGTATGAGAGTAACCGTTTTTGTAGTGACTGTGGCACTTATCTGATATCTGCAAACAGGTTTTCTGAGCTTCCCATATGTGTTCGCCAAAAGGCGAAAGGGACGAGCCAGAAAGGAAAACTTCCTGAGAACTATGAAGTTCGTAAGGAACAGATGGAGTTTGTTCAAGCAGCAACCGAGGCGCTGAAAAGCAGGGAGGTCTTCTTCGGGAGTGCTCCTTGTGGCGTAGGCAAATCGCTCGCATCCCTGCTTGCCGTTCTGCCTCAGCTTGAAGAAAACAGACTTGTGATCTGCTTCAGAACCAGAAGTCAATTGCACATATACCTCAAAGAGTTGAAAGCGCTCTCGAGAAACATTTCAGCAATCTCATTCTTCAGCAAACAGGACATGTGTCCCATGAACGCTCGGGGCGACTTGTCTTATGTAGACTTTTTTGAAGAGTGCAAGAGGCTGAAGGATAACTGCGAGTCGTCGACCAAGCCTTTCTGCAGATTCTACATGAACATTGTGAAAGGGAAAAGGGAAGCTGAAGAACTGGCTCTTGAATGTGCCCGAAGAATTCTTGCGCCAGAGGAATCCGTTGACTTGATCTCCAAGCGCGGGTTCTGCCCTCACGAAGCCCTCAAGAGAATTCTTCCGAGAGTGAATGTTTTTCTTGGGACGTATCACTACGTTTTTGATCCCAAGATCAGGGAGACAATTATGAAGAGTTTCGGATTTGGCTTTTCCAAAGTTTTCCTGATTGTCGACGAAGCGCACAATCTTCCAACTTTTGCCAGAGAACTTCTTTCCGACAAGTTGACGATGAGCTTCGTGGAAAGAGCCATTAAGGAGACTGAAATCTTCGAGCACGAGTCGGTAGGATCGGTCAAAGAACTTCTGAACCTTCTGATGGAGGACGTTTTTCGGCATGCCCGTCAAACTTTGAGAAGTGAAGAGCTCAAGCGACTTAACCCTTCAGAGATCAATGACTTGTTTCTAGCTCACAATGGTGTCCCAGGTGTGGAAGCCGCTGCGATTCTTCAAGAGTACGGAGAAAGTGTCAAACAGAAACAGCTTAAGTCAGGTTCGACAAGGATCGCGAGCTACAATTTTCGAATTGGCACGTTCATGGAGAGCTTCTTCAAGAAAGTTGGATCACAATATTTCCATCTGATCGAAAGAGGCCAAAAAGACCAGGTTACGTTAGAAGTCCGAAGTTTCGACGGAAGAGAAATCGTCGATCTCGTCTTGAGGGAAGCGCGAGGAACTATTCTCATGAGCGGTTTCTTGTCTCCTCCCAACGTCTACAGAGACTTGATGCTCTACAAGGCAAACCAAACTTGTTTGAAAGAGTTTGACCCTCCTTTTCCAAGGAAGAACAGGCTCATACTGGCAGCCAAGGACGTGTCGTCAGAGTTCAAGAGAAGAACCGACCAAATGCTTGACAAATGGAAGAAATATATTGAAGCTATATCGGACTCCAGTCGGGGTAACCTAGCGGTTTTCTTCACGAGTTATCAATTGATGCGAAGGGTTGCCTCTTCAATGGAGACGAACAGGGCAATAATCGTGGAAGAGCCGGACACGAGGAGAAATGATGTGATCCAGAAGCTAACACACTCAAACAACAGCATTCTTTACGGGGTGATGGGCGGCAAACTGAGCGAGGGAATGGACTACCCACACAACGTGTTGAAAGGCGTTGTCGCCGTCGGGTTGCCGTATGCAACGTGGGATGCTTACCAGGAATCACTGGTAGATTATCTTGAACAACAGTTTCCAGGAAATGGGAGAACCTATGCTTATCTAACCCCGGCAATACTCCGACTGGTTCAGGCCTGCGGGCGCGTCCACAGATCTACAGAAGATAAAGGATACATCGTGATTTTGGATGATCGGGCCATTCAGCATTACGTAAGACGTCTGTTGCCGAGTTATTTCCAGAAAGAAATGATAACCGTAGAGAACCCGTCAGACTGTGCTCGACAAATTGAACGTTTTACGTTGCAAGTTGCATAATTGCGCAGTGCTTGCCCCCTGCCCTTCCGTCTATATGAAGCTTGACGGAAAACCTCTCTTAACGTGGATGCAGGGGGAGAATATGACGAACCCTGAAGCTAATCGAGTCAAGATTAAGGGGGGCGATAATTTTACGTCCCGAATAATCGGAGACATGTCTTATGTTGATTGGTATTGGTGGTTCCCTAATAATGGGAGACCAGACCAAAAAACCCCCTTACGCTCTGATGTTGACGGAGGACAAACGACTATAGAACCTCGCTATGATGATTCAAGATTGGGAAACGGAAGAAATACGAAGAATGACCCTGACTTTTCGGAAGGGGAATATCAGAAGCAGTGGGACGTAGCGAAAGCATGGATTGAAGCGGGAAAATGCAAGATCGTTCTTATCGGGACATGGAACGATTACACGGAGAGAACCCAGGTAGAGCCATGCTTTGACGCGACATCTTTCACACCATACCCTTTCTATTTGTTAGACATCACTAGAGCCAACATTCTAGCCCCCCGACACTACCCTGGCAATTTGGTATCAGAACCCCTTGGTCATCGTAATCATCATCTTGGCGGTTGTCCTTGGCGTGATGATTGTTGTTTGGTGGGAACGACGATAACATGGCGCGGGCGGATGCGGTTCAACCTAGGCTTGAAATACAACTATAATGTTAATATATTAAGAAGGCCTGCGGTCGGCCACTGGGATTCCACTCTTGAAGCAGCAGAATCCACAGTAGAAAAAATTACTTAATCTATTTCCACATACTAGCTAGAACAGATTAAGCAGAGCCGTTTTCGGGTTCTTTCTGCTGCGAACAATCATAAAATTACAGTTCATACTAAACTGTATCAGTCCATGATTCCAGTCTCAGAAAAGGTCAAGGAAGGGAGCTATAGGTCTTGGCTACTTTCCTGAGGTTGAATGGCATAAACGCGAGAGAGAGAGAATATTCTTCGATGTGTAGGCTTGAAGGTTGAGTATGGGGATCAGATAGAGTATGGACAGAGCCGGGGAGCCTACAAGACCATGAGCGATCAAGAGCACCTGGACATAATCAACGACTACTCTGAAGGGCCAAGCATGGGCAAAATAGCGAAGAAACTGGACCGCTCCGCTGCAACCGTTCACGCTCAGATCCACAGCCACGACGAAAGCATAGACAAGCTAGGATACTGCGTTGAGTGTAGACGTCTGAAGGGAAACCATGGCGCTGAAAAAACGGGCAATCGATCCGCGAGCATCTCCACTCAAACAGCGTCTTGAATTATTACAGCTTGCTGATGAAGTTTCTAAAAAAAGGGGAGAGGTTTGTTATCTTTCCGGTTTTCACTACTTTTTTCCTAATGCGCGTACCAGCCGAATTTCTTGGCTATGATGGTCTACTTCTTTGCTGCGGCTACTGCTTTCTTAATTGATTCTATGGCTTGGTTCACGGTGAGAACAGGCTTGATGTCGAAACTGACATAAGGCATCCATTTTAGCAGTGCGGTGTAAAGGTCTACTTCGCTTAGCTCGCTAAAACCGTATCCACAACTTGCATCACTGCATATTCCCCAATCTTTTAGCACACCAGCATTCAAATCAGCTTTAACCATTTCAAGCATTGATAGCCAAAGCTTCGTTCTTTCCTCTGGATTAACAGGTATTTTGGTTGGGTCAAGTTGCCATCTCATATAGAATTTGGGCACTCAAAACATCTCCTTATCGCTCTTCTTCAAATGTTTGCTATAACTTCTATTTAAAATCAACGCATGCTTGGGTAACTTAAGTTAACAGTACCGTCTACTTATGGAAGATTCAACGTTCTTTCTGGAAGAATAGCCATAATTGCCTATAGCAGCATAAAGCAGTCCGTCCTTGGGTAGCGAGCTTTAACTCAACGGTTTCTCATAAGACTTAGCTGGTGAAAGTCGAAATAATCATGGCGCCTATGATGATATCACGTCAGTATGAAGGGATTGAAGTTCGGTTCTTTTTTCCCAAGATGATTTGACATTAAATTGATTCTGAGGCGCCACAACACCATCTTCTAAAGTAGGCTCACAATGAGCTTGCAGAGCAACTGAAAGAAGAGAAAAAACTCGGTGAAGGAATAAAGAGAAATCTGGAGAGTATTGGATATAGCGTCTGAGGAAGAGCCGCAGTCCAAGCAAACTGTAAACTGGCTTAAAAGGACTGATAGAAGACTCTTCTATCATTCTTTTGGACATTTGTGACCCTTTGCTGCAATATATCTTTCTCCACACTTTGGACAAGTAGTCATGATTAAGAATTCCTTGTTTTCAAGTTTCTTGTTGTCAGATTTTTTGTTACTCATTTTTTCACATCTTCATCACTTGTGGCTCTGCATCTGTGACCGTCATGAGCCAGATATAGTGCTCCACACTTCGGACATTTAGCGGTCACAAGATGCTTAATTACTAGGCGTTCTTTCTCTGGTTCCTCGTTGCTCATTTTCCTCACTATTCTTGTCGCTTCTCAATATCTTGTTGAAAGATAAATAGTATGCGAACGTGAAACAAAGCAGAAAAACAACAAGAACCATGAAAACTATCGTTGAACCATCAGTCCATAAGAATCTGTCAGCAAGAAAGACAAGAAAGCCACAACTGATTGCCAACAGACCTACGTTCAGCAGAACGTCTGAAAGATATATGAAAAATTCTGCGATTCTGAATCTCACCAAAACCGAAGACATGATTAGAGAAGAAAAGGCAATCGAGAAAAAGAGCAGTATAGAGGAAATCTGAGACAGTTCTCTTGATTGTATGCCTATCAATATTGACAACGCCGTAAGAGAAAAACCAGCCAATGTTAGCACAATCCTTTCTTGATGCAAGTGGTATTCTTTTCCAGTTTTCTCATCTGGTGACTCTTTCATATGCTTCCAACGTATCACACCCCATAACACAGCCAAGAAGAAGTAAACGGCAATGACGAGAAGTAACCAAAACTCACTTGTCACATCTCTCACCTTCAACGAGACTATTTTCTGGTTTCAGCTATAACTTTTCCGTATCACCATCGAAAGAACTTTAAGGTGACAAGGCAATAATAGAAAGGGTGAAAAACTTGCCAGAACCACAATTTGAGATATACAAGGATACTGCCACGCCCCCGCAATTCAGATGGCGACTGAGAGCTGAGAATACCCAAATAATAGCTGTAAGCGGAGAAGGATACGTTTCGAAACAAGGATGCCAAGACGGAATCGCATCAGTCAAAGAGAACGTCCCCAAAGCGAAGACAGTAGACCTTACTTAGAAGAACCCTCTTTCTCTTTTTTTTCACAAATTCAGCTATAACTTTTCCCCAAAACCTAGGTCTGTGGGTTTGTGCTTGGATTTATATGTAAATCCCCCCTAACAGCAATAATGAGGAGTTAAACTTGAAGATACTGGGGATATGTGGTAGTCCGAGGAAAGGGAATACTGAATGGTTGATGAGAGGGTTGATGAGGGCAACTGAGAAACGTGGTGGCAAAACCGAGTTGTTTACGCTCAGAGATAGGAACATCAAGATGTGCGATGGCTGTTTAGTATGCGAAAAGACAAACGCATGTCATATGAAAGATGACATGCAGGGAATCTACCACAAGATACTGTCTGCTGACGCTGTTGTGCTTGGCTCTCCAACTTACATGGATGCTCCTACGGCGTTAGCCATGAACTTCATTCATCGTTTGTATCCTCTTTATGGCAAAATCAAAGGAAAACGATTTGTGAGCGTAGTAGTAGGGCAAGTCGGTGGACAAGAAGGCATCACATCCAGAGGAAAAGTCGAAGACTATTTCAAAGCGATTGCTGGGTTGTTCGAACTAGACCATGTAGGGTCACTAAGTGTAGCCGCTCGAGACCCAAATGACGCCTCCAAAATCACCGATATTGAAGAACAATGCGAAAACTTTGCTACAAAAATCTTGAATCAGTCATGAGCAGTCAATAGTCTTTTGCTGTTCAGCTATCTTTTCCGCATCTTCGTTTTTGGTGGTTGGTTGGATAGAACTTTGACCCCAAGCTCAAAATAGGAAACAGCGCTTGACCGTTCCAATGCTTAGAACTATATTTTGCGGCTTGCTGATCTGTTAGGGTGGAAACTCGTGAATTCCAGGTTGTGGGTCATTTTGATGATTGGCGTAGCATTTGTGCTAATAGGAGCGTTTGCTTTGTCAACTCAGTTCACTGCTAACGATGGGCTCATTCATGAGAAAGGAACGGTTGTGTACCTGAGTTTTGAAGGGGGGTTTTACGGCATAGTGGGCGACGATGGAAAACATTATGACCCGATAAACATGCCTCAAGAGTTCAAAGTTGATGGTTTGCGAGTTCGGTTCACAGCCAACATCACGGATTACATGTCTTACTATATGTGGGGGTACATAGTAAGACTAATTTCGATTGAAAGATTATCATGAACATGAGCAGAAACATGCGTGGTTGGCTGGACAAAAACCTAGTTGGAAAATCCAAAGGCGCCTATCTTCTATCTTTCGAATGTTTTGCAGGAAGCGAAACTTGTTTTTTCTCTTTTCTTTTCAGTTCTTTCTCTCGCTGCAATTTCTTATGCTGCTCTAGACCTGCAGCTTTCTTTTCTCTTGACAAAACCTCATCAACCTTAACTGGCAATAGAAGCGTTACGCATTCTAAAGCGTTGTCCTTTTGTCTGCACCTGAAGGGCGTATACTCGATTCGTATACTACCCCTTATATCCTGCTCTTACTTCTTACTGCCTTCTCTTTTCTATTGCCTACTCTTCCCTTAACCCTGTATACACCCTGATAGAAGCAACCTAATTTGGTTTGGTTCGGGGTAAAGTTTTATCCCCCAAACCCAAACCCTTTTTATGCATCAGGGTTGAAATCAGATGAACATATCAGATAAGTTAAAGATTGACCCGCTGGATTATGTTGCAGGTCTAGAATCACCCATCGGCGTCTACATCAGAAGAGAGATCTTCAAAAAGGAAACCAAGAGCGATGCAATCCTGAAGAAAAGATTGTGCGAGCAGACAGTTGCAGACCAGGCTGCAGATGGAAGTTGGAGCCAACTATTTGTCCTAACCGCCAACAATCTATGGAACCTGGCTCTCCTAGGCTGTAAAGCAGAGGACAAAAGCGTCAGGAAGGCCTTAGAATGGCTTCTGTCGATTCAGAAATACGACTATCGAGGCTACCCAGGCTTTTTCAATTCACCCAACAGAAAAGACCCAAGTCTGATGCGTTCAACATCCTATGGAGAATTCGGACCAGGCTGTTCGATTTTCTATCAAACAACCTATGCAGTTCATCTATTCCACATTTTCGGTCTTCACAACAACAAGCAGGTTCAAACGACCATTAGGTCATATCTTGGTTTTTGGAATCCTGAATGGTGTAGCGTATGGTGCACAATCAACGTGTTACGTATGCTGATTGAACATCCGCTAAGTGCAGAATCCAAACAGGTCAACAGCGGGCTAGAGCATTTGGCAAAACTGCAAACCAAAACAGGAGCATGGAAAGGCTTCCCATTCTACCATACGTTCCACGCCCTATCCAGAGCCAGACATACCGTGGCAAAGAAGCAACTTGAAAGAGCTTTTCCATCAGTAATCAAGAAACAGAACAAGGACGGAAGCTGGGGGAGAAAGGAACACGAGACCAAAACTTTTCTGGTCCTAGACGCTCTGAAAAATGCTGGCACCATTTAGCGCGTGCTAAATCGTCCCTGCGTACGTCGTTTGGTTGGGACAAAGTTTTATCCGACATATAGAAGACTGGCTGTTTCTGAATCTCAAGCTGTTCTTGTTAGTATCTTTGGTTCTTTCCATTCTTCTCGGATAATGCTATACAAACAAGCGTCTCTGAGTTCTCCTCTGAGGAAAAGGTATTTACGCATCGTTCCTTCCTTCTTGAAACCTGCTTTCTCCAGAACCTTCTGAGAAGCCAGATTTCTCGTATCTGTGCAAGCTTGAATACGCATTGTGTCTCTCGATAGGAACAAGTAGTCCACCATAATCCTTACAGCTTCGGTGCAGTAACCCTTACCTCTCTCACTTGGAACCAAAGAATAGCCTATTTCCAACAGTTTTCCCGCAGGATGCACAAGGACAAAATGACATATGAAACCAATTTTACTTCCATCTTTCTTCTCAACAATAAACTCCCCCTGCTCAAGAGTGCTTTTATCAAAATCCTTCTCTATCTCCATTTTGGATGTCTGCCGTAGAGGATTGTATTCCCCAAAGAATTCAGGCTTGTTAACCCATTCTGCAAATAGTGGCAAGTCCTCTTTCTCTAAAACCCTCAGATTCACATTCTTGCCTTCAAGCAATTCAGAACACCATCTCTGTGTCTTCTTGTTTGACTTCTTATGGCTTGTGGAAGAATCCCCATGCATAGACTAGTCCGAACTACGATGAAAAACTTCTAGGGACTCCATGAAATCTCCATTCGTTCAAGGAAAGAGCCAAGCTTGGTGAAAAAACCTAACCGCTTTCTATGATTCCGCTTTCAACTTGACTAGAGCTTTTTGTATTGCATGGCCTAGGCTAGAAAAAGAGAGAGAAAAGAAAGGTCGAGACTAGCTACCCCAACTATGGTTAATACCTGTTGGACTAGACCATACCTGCCATGCTGTCAATGCGTAACCAGGATAGACAACTTGTGAATCAACCGAAGTGTAATTCCCGCCGTTTATTGTGCCTAGGGATATTGTCGTATTAAATGTCAAGACTACCCCTTGGAATGCTTCTACATAGAGTGTGGCGTTATATGCTGTATCCGTGCCAACATTGCAAACGTACCCGTAGACATGAAGATAAGTTTGTTGCTGAGCTGGTCTGTTGTCTTCTGCTTTCAAGTTTACTTCGACGAGTTTTGGTGCTTGCAAGTCGGCTATTTGATTCTGAAGATCGGTATTTTGGTTCTGTAGGTTTACGAGTTGAGAATTGTAGTAGGTGATGTTGTCATCGAGCCAAGTTTCCGTTTGATTAAGTAATGTTTTGTTTCCGTCTAGCCATGCTTGAAGTTGGTTGACTTGGGTTTGAAGATTTGTGTTTTGCGAGATCAATATATCATAGTCAGAGTTGAAAATACCGTGATTTGATACGTAGTTATCATATGCTGAATTCTTGTTGTTGAGCGTCATTGTGTAATATGCGAACACTCCGACTAGACCGACTGCTAGGATGATACAGATTATTCCGAGTGTGACAGCTAGATTTCTTCTAACAACTTTCCTTTCACTCATTCTTGAACCCCTATTCATCTTCCATTGGACGTAGATATAAGACTCTAACAGCTTTAGATGTCATAGAACAGATTCAAGGAATTAAGAACAATCAGAAAAGAACCCCAACACTAGCTCTATATGTTAATAACAGACAGAATCTTTCTGCTTCTTATCGGTTCTTGTTAGTGTTTTTGGTTCTTTCCATTCTTCTCTGAGAATGCTGTACATGCAGTCATCTCTCCATTCTCCCCTGCAATAGTACGTCTTTCTGAGAATGCCTTCTCTTGTGAACCCACTGTTCTCAAGAGCCTTCCATGATGCTAGGTTTTCTGGGTCAGCTTTTGCTTGTATCCTGATTATGTCCTTTGAAAGGAAAAGGTAGTCAACCATTATTCTGATGGCTTCGCTGGCGTAACCCTTTCTTCTCTCTGTTGACACAATGTTGTAACCAAGCTCTGTTTCTCCAGCCCTTAGAAAGTGAGCTATGAAACCGATTTTGACCCCATCCTTCTTCTCCACAAAAAACCACTGAGAATCTTTCAGACCATCATATAATCTTTCCAATTCGGCCTTGGTCTCCTGTTTAGGAGGATCATATTCGCCCCTAAACTGTGGATTGTTGTCCCACTCATGCAAAACTGGCAGATCTTCTCTTTCCATTATTCTGAGGTTCACATTCTTTCCCTCAAGCAATCTCTAGCACCACCAAGCAAGTCCAAGCTCTCAGTTCTTATGATTTGTGATTACCCACTCTAGGCGTGGAACAACTAGAACTACGATGAAAAACTTCTAGGGACTCCCTGGAATCTTTGAAAACCAGGAAGCCAGTTGTCTTCCGACTTTTCTTTTGTGTTCACTCTAACTGATCTCTCCGCTACGTTGAGTGTCGTTCTAACCCTACTCTTTTTTAGCTGGGTTTGGCGAGGAGAAAGTGAGCAGCTATGTCTGATGATTGCCTTGCAAAGACTTGCATACTCTGCGGCAGAAGAATAACCGGTGCAAGCTGGCACTGTTCAAATTGCAAGGTCTGCGTATGCTTTCTTTGCGGGGTGACAACGCTTCTCAGAGACCATGCTTGCCCTGTCTGTCAAGGCAAACTAGGGTAAGCAACGCGCTAAACAAAAGAAAAATGGGCCAAGAGGATTTGAACCCCCACCACGGTGGAGAAATCATTGGCAGACCCAACCTCTTTCTATCCAAGAACTCTACAGAATGAGATGGAACTTTCAGAGTTTCGAATTTTGGAACGAACAGAAGTTCGAGACTTGGATACGGAGTCAAAGAAAAAGCGGAAGTGATTAGGGGTGGAGTGCCACGCGGATAAAGCTCTATTTACGGACAAAGGCCAAGTTTCATCTGAACCCAGGAGTGAGTTGAGTATTGGAGGAACGCAGGTAATCTGCTATCTTGTCCCAATCCTTCTTTTGCGCTTCAAAGGGTCGATTTCTGTTCCTGCCCCATGCGCCACAGTGATAAACTGGAAACATGACGGTATCGTTGTTTAGCTTGAATCCATTTCTATTTTTCTCATCATCCACTTTCTCCTTCATAGTCTTAGGGAGTTTGACACAATGTTTATCATCATTGTAGCAGGCAGCTATTGCTTCGGAGGCTACATTTCCAAGAGCAATAACAACCTTTGGTCGAATCATTTCTATGAGTTTCTTTGTGAACTTCTTAGCACAAATATTAGCTATCTTCTGGCATATGTTCCCCTGCATTTCGTCACGTTCCCTCAAGTAAAGAACCGCATTTGTAAAAAACAAATCAGGGTCTTTTTTCCCATAAGTCTCTCCATCGGAAACAGAAATTTCGTGACCGATGATTTTGAACAATTCTACTATATTTACGTTCGTAGGGTCACGAGGGTCTTTGCCTCGATTTTCCTTGAAGTGCTTGACTGGCCCCCAATCCATTCCTACCAACAGAATCTTGGCTGACAGGCTGTTTTGCCATTGTGACCAAGCGTTAATCTCGTAGCAATCATATGGGAGCCTGGAAGGGTTCACCATTCCTTTCATTTCACAATCATTACATTCCTTTCGTTCGCCGACTAGTTGTCTATATTTGAATTCTTTGCTCATGTCAGCAGAATACACTGAAATCAGCACCTCACTCAGATTATGACCTCAGTGGGACTTGAGCCCAAGGCAATTGGCGATTTCTCCCGCGCAATTCCCTTTTTTTGTCCTTTCATGTTTTTCAGAGGTTGATTGCCTTTGGCTTTGGAAATCCATCCGATGATAATCAACACGCCAGCGGCAACGTATAAGACGATTGGAATCTTTGAAGGCAAATACGCCGGAGCGAATGAAGTAAGAATGCGCCAATCGAATGGCTGCGGGTTTCTGGACCCTCCGGGAAGGTAAAGCAAAAAGAGAAATGCGTTGACTGTAAAGCCGAGACACAGCACACAACGCCCGCAACAAACACAGTTTTCCTCACAGCATCCATTTCCCTAGTTTGACAGAAGGAAAGAAAATGGCCAAACAAGATTCAAGAACCGCGCTGAGACTCCCGACCGATCAGAGAGAAGCTCTAGAAAAGCTTGTGGATGAAGGCAAATTTCAGAACCTCTCTCAAGTTATTCGTGAAGCTCTAAAAGAGTTTTTTGCCAAGTAGCAACACCGAAGAGGCGACCATGCAAGTTTACATGAAAATAGAAAAAAGGATGTTTGGGTATTTGGAAGATAGCACTTTAGAGTATAAGAAACTTGTGATTACCAAGGCTTTTGCGACAGAGCCTAAACACCGCCACCGCAAGACTAGCATTGACATCCGGGGCAAAGGCAGCATCATCTGTGAAAAATGTAGACAATTGACCGACTTAGCCATTGAAAAATATCCTGAAGGCAACGTTCCAGACACCCAGCTCACTATTTGGATTATGCAGTACTGCGGAGCTGACAAGGCAACGGTGCGAGCATACAGAGGCTATGAAGGATACATCGCAAGGTCCAATTGTGGCGAAAATCGTGTAGTTGGGCAAAAAACCACGGGTTACTTGGAAAGATTCGGGTTCATGCACCGAATGAACCGTTCCATGTGGCGAGTGGATCAAACCTTCCTTTCGGCTTATCCTTCCTCTCTGAATAATGAAGGGTTCTGGGAGTCCAAAGAAAAAATATCTCTCTCTTCATCTGATAGCGTGAAGGACTCTATGGCTAGACCCATTGAAGACTTACTGGGTCCTTCTTCATGTGGGGGGGAGGATGGGGGGAAAAGAAAGAAGAAGAATACCGCGAGAGAGAGAGAAATTTGCTCCATAGATTTTCCAAAGACTCCGAATTGACAGAAGAGGAAAAGGCGATTCTAAATGCTAGGCCATCCGATGAGCCTGGCAGGTCGGGTAGGATGAGGAGATTGGAGCCCAACGGAAGCTGAAGTCGTCAGATGGCGTCAATGCGGTTCAAAACGCCTCTACAAAGACGGCATAAGATACCTAGACAGTGGCGAGTCTGTTCAGAGATGGTTATGTCGTGATTGTGGATACCGCTTCTCTCAGTCTAGCGTAGAGATCCACGTCTGTAGCAAGATCTTTGAAGCTCTTGATCCGATAGATGATGGTCATAAGATTGCTGTCGTCTCTCGAAACGGAACCCTCGAAGAATCCTCTAATGGCCTTTCGCTCTTTAGCCGTGAAGATGTAAGTTCGCATAACCTCTCTAGTGCAGCAAAAAGTTTATACGCTTTACCTCTCTATAATAGCAAATACCGAGTATGCGCCTCAGCGAGGGCGAAAAACTTGGAAAATCAAACCGTAATGAATGGGCTCGCGGGAGCCACAAAGCAGACACAAGATGCGAAGGGCAAAATTCTCGAGTTCATGTGGTGGCTGAAGAAGAAAGGCTACAGGGAAGCGACTATTCTCACAGATTCACAGCAACTTTCTATCTTGGCTAAACGCAGTGCCAACCTGTCCGATCCTGATTCAGTGAGGGCCGTCATTGCTAATCAGCCGTGGACTTCAAGCCGAAAATCAAGAGCTGTCGCCGTGTACACGTTGTTCCTGAAAATGCAGGATCAGACATGGGAGCCTCCTATCTACAAGCCAGTTCCACAGATTCCCTTCATCCCGATAGAAAAGGAAGTTGACGACTTGATCGCTGGCAGCGGAAGGAAGCTTTCAGCGTACTTGCAGCTCTTGAAGGAAACAGGCATGCGTTCGGGAGAAGAGGCCCAGTTGAAATGGACGGACCTTGACTTTGAGCGCAACGTCGTGAAGATCACGCCTGAGAAGAACAGTTATCCCAGAATCTTGCCTCTGAGTTCAAAATGCGTCATGATGCTCAAGAACCTGAAGAGATCCGGCGACCTGATGTTCGGCAGACTGTCGTGCAACTGCATGCGAATAAGCCTCTGCAATACAAGGAAGAAACTGGCCAGAAAACTCAACAATCCCAGGCTCGAACAGATACACTTTCACACTATTCGTCATTGGAAGGCCACAACCCTGCACCATCAGACCAGAGACATTCTTCATGTTAAGCAATTCATGGGTCACAGAAGAATTGAGTCCACGCTGGTCTACGTCCAAATCGAGAGCGCGCTCTTTCAGAACATGTCCGAAGACTTCACATGCAAAGTCGCACAGACGTCTGACGAGGCCAAACAGCTAATCGAATCCGGGTTTGAATACGTCATGCAGAAAGACAGCCTAGCATACTTCAGAAAACGCAAATAGTTTAAGGATACCCGGGAATCGTTAAAGGGTTTTCGGAACGCTTTTAATCATTCTGAGACTATTGCTTTTGGTGGGCCCGTAGCCCAGACAGGATTAAGGCGTCGGCCTTCGGAGCCGGAGAACGAGGGTTCAAATCCCTCCGGGCCCGCTTCCATTTGAGATCAAGCCCACCACAATTCTTGTATTCGCCGCGAATCATCCTGGCTATTATGGCTAGGGCGCGCTTCGCCAAACTCCCACCGATCCGAGCAAGGCCGTTTACCTGAGCACGCACGGAAGATTCTTTCGCAAGCCTCCTACCAGAGCAAGTTGGCTTAGAGTTTGGAGAAGGAAGTTGAATTGTTTAAGAAATCTGCTTCTGTGATACTGCCATTTTTGCTCGTGACAAGCGCCTCAGTATTGGCGTTTAACGTTCAAGCGCACGCTAGACAAGCAAAACTCGAAATTTGATGTGTGCTTTACATCCTAGAGATTTCACCAAAGAACGGAGCTGAGATAATGGACGCGATAGAGGGCATGAGCCAAGGCTGGTGGCGTCCCTCGCCGGGCTCCGTGTACCCGCTTCTCGAAACAATAGCAAAGGAGGGTTCAATCAAGAAGAGAGAAGACGGCAAATATGAATTGACTGAGCAGGGAAAGGAGGGAGTGGGCTGGCCTTCTAGGATGAGATCCACCTACCCCGGTCGGTCGACGAGGTGCTGAACGAAATGACCAGCTATGTCTCTTATCTCGAAAATCTCGCCAAGACGAACAGTTCCAAGCTTGCTCCATAATCGCAGAGGATTAACGATCTGCAGGTAAGATTTTTAAGACTGGGGCAGACTGAATTGCCTTCATCAGAAGCGAAAATCAGGAGTGAATAGACGTGTCCCTAACGGAAGCTGGAACCACAACGTCTTCTATCATTGTGAAGGTTAAGAACCTCTCGAAGACCTTCGGCAAGTTGAAGGCCGTCGACAACGTAAGCTTCGAAATCAAAGAAGAGGAGATCTTCGGTTTCGTCGGCCCCAACGGGGCGGGCAAGACCACGACTATCAACGTGCTCACGACCCTGCTCAAGCCTACCTCGGGGAACGCGGTGGTTTGCGGCTACGACATATTCAAGCAGCCGAACGAAGTGCGAAGAAATGTTGGGGTTGTGCCTCAGGAGTACACAGCTGACGAGGACATGACTGGAATCAACAACGTCCTTCTCTGCGCTGATCTTTACGGCATACCGAGAAGTGATTCTAAGCCGCATGCAGAAGAGCTGCTCAAGCTGGTAGAGCTTCAAGAAGCTGCAAAAAAGGAAGGTAAGCACCTACTCCGGAGGAATGCGCAGAAGGCTGGAGCTCGCCTGCGGTTTGATCAATTATCCGAAACTGTTGTTTCTGGATGAACCTACGCTCGGGCTCGACGTTCAAACACGCACCGTAGTCTGGAAATACATCAAAATGTTAAAAAATGAATATCACATGACTCTTTTTCTTACAACCCACTACCTCGAAGAAGCCGACTCGCTCTGCGAAAGAATTGCCATAATCGATCACGGCAAAATCATAAAAATTGGCTCACCCGAAGAGTTGAAGGAAAGCATTGGCGGAGACATCATTGTGGTCACTCTCAAGGAGACAGAGCCGAACATTTCATCCGATATTGCTCAGATCGAGTTGGTGAAGGACGTTCAGAAGAACGACAACAATTATCGCATCAAGGTGCAGCTCGGAGAGGAGGCTTCTCCGCAAATTACAGATCTGATTCGATCCAAAGGGCTTCACGTTACGAAAATCTCGTTGACAAAGCCAACCTTGGACGAGGCATACTTGGAATTCACTGGCCGCAGCCTTAGAGAAGAAGAAGCTGACAGGATGCAGATGTTTAAACAACGCGTGACGGTGATGAGAGCAAGATCGTAGCGGTGAGAGAGTATGGGAAAAATCAAATCGACAAAAAGCAAAGAGGCAGTACGAGAAGAACAGTCCAGAGTGGTTTCTGCAGAAAAACAGAGGATTGTCAGAGCTGCTCCTAAACTGAACAGGAGTCCCCTGCATGGATTATGGGCATTGACGAACAGAGATTTGAGAAAGTGGTACACAAACCCAATCCAGCTATTCACATCGTTGATCCAGCCGGTGGTCTGGCTCGCACTGTTCGGCAAAGCCTTAAACTTTGGAACATTTATTTCTGGATCAGGAGCCACGCTGGCCGAGCAAAACGCAATTCTGTTGAACTTTTTCGGTACAACTAGCTACTTTTCATTCTTAGGTTGTGGAATGCTTGCCTTTGTCGTCCTGTTCACTTCCGCGTTCAGCGGAATGTCAGTCGTGTTTGACCGCAGGTTCGGTTTCCTGAACAAGGCTCTTAGCACGCCTGTGGCGCGCGGAGCGATTGTGATGGGAAAAGTCCTCCAAAGTGTGGGCAGGTCACTGATTCAATCGGCCATAGTTCTGGTGATCGCAGTAATACTCGGGATGGAGACGACTCATTTCACCGTCGTCGGCATTGCAGGCGCATTCGTCATCATCTTCCTCATGGCCACGGGATTGTCTGCGTTATTCACCATGCTCGCGTTGAGATCAAGTGATTGGCAGACACAAGTGGCCATTATCAACCTGATAAACCTGCCACTGCTGTTCGCTAGCAATGCACTGTTCCCAGTAAAGATCATGCCGACTTGGCTTCAAGACATCGTGAAAGTCAACCCGGTCAGTTACGCTAATGATGCGGTGAGACAACTGCTGATAGGCGCGACAGGTATGAGCAGTCTTTTACTAGACTTTGCGGTCTTGATTGGATTCGCCTTTGTGTTATCTGCAATTGGAATCGTCCTCTCTTGGAGACTCCTCTCCAAGTAGCCCCGGCGCAGGAGCGCTCTCAAATAGGAGCTGTAACAGCAGGCCTAATGGGAGGAGTATCAGCAGTCGGAACAGGAGGTTTCCTTGCGCGCGCTTACACTATAACGCGCTTCAAACATACCCTTGCCAGTTCTAGCCCGCGCGCTAGACCTCAAGTTTTGATTCAAGGGCAAAGAGAACAATCTCGGGTTGCAGACACTGGCATCATGGAATAGGTCCTTTAACATTAGGGACTGATGATCCAAAAGTCTCTTGTCTTATCCAGCATGTTAGTGCTGAAATGGTGTTCTCCGTTTTGTGAAGAATTGCGAGCCAAAGGTTAAATACAAAAGTGATCTCGTTCTAGGTTAGATGAATGGGAGAGAACGGTAGAGAGTGATCTTATTCCTTTCTCCCTTCTCTCGACCTGTTCTCTCCCTTTCTCCTTTCTCCCGAAGTACGCATTAAAGCTGCGGAATGCGCATAGTAATTGTGGGAGTATCTTGTAGAATAATGTTTTGCTCACGCCTATGCAAAAAATGAGTGCTCACCGTGCATCCATATTTAAAACAACCAGACTTTGACAGTTTGACTAAATCCTGATCTCAAACCCAAATCTGAGTACTTCTCATTTGCAGAAATGTTATAGCTGGACAGAGCAGATTAAGCTAGACGATAGTGGGCGAGAAATTGTCTGATTTCGGTTTCAAGGCTATGGCTTTCGCCTTTAAGATTCGAGATTTCTTCAGACCACGCAGGGATGTTGTGAAGGAAGTCGGTATTGAAGAAGGATTTCATGTCTTGGATTATGGCTGTGGACCGGGTAGCTACATAACCGTTGTTGCTGAGCTGGTTGGGAAGTCGGGAAAGATTTATGCTTTGGACATTCAGCCACTTGCTATCGACTCGGTTAAGAAGATTGCTGCAAAGGACCGACTTACGAATGTGGAAACGATTCTTTCAGGCTGCAAGACCGGACTGCCGGACGATAGCATGGACGTAGTCTTGCTGTACGATACCTTTCACGACTTGACAGATCCAACCGGCGTGTTAGAGGAACTGAATCGAGTTTTAAAGCCAGATGGCCTCCTATCTCTTAGCGACCATCACATGAAAGAGAACGAGATCGTATCAAATTTGACCGGTACGATGCTGTTTAGGCTGTTGAGAAAAGGAAAAATAACGTACAGTTTTGCGAAAGTGAACAGCGAAAGAAGATAGGCAGAAGCACTGCGGCGCCGCATTCAGCCCAAGGACACCTTCACCCATTTTTGTGTGTCTTTGATTGTCCATGGAGAGAATTGCCTGAAACATGGTTGTTCTCCCGCAAAATCCTTTCTATTCTTCCCAATTACCTCAAAGCTTCAGAAGCACGCGCCAAGTCCATAGATTTGTCACAGATCGAAGGTCGCGCGCACCGAACCAAGTGTTGTCCCTCTCTGCATCGTTGCCGATTTCACTTCTGCTGTTCTTCTTTTTTGAGAAGCAGTTCGCTCTCCAGATATTTGTGGTTGCTCATTTTCTTGATCTTTAAGTATTTTCCAGAGCCCTTTTCGGTTTCTCTTTCAAAGATGCTGATCTCTCCTTCGAAAAGATCTAGAACTGCACGAACATCCTGTGGAGGATGCATCTCGGGATCCATTACAGCAAGAGTTGTGAATCCTTCTGACCGTAATCCGGCAATCAGTGCAGCAAGGAATCTTCTGGTTTGAACTGCGTGATGCTGCAACAGAATATCTGAGATTAGGCTTATACAGATCCTTCTCTGGCCCTTCAGCGAAGGGTCCAGCTTGCCAATTGCTGAGGTTAGTGCGATGCCGATTTCGGTAAGGTTTTCGACTCCCCTCAATTTGACCACGTTCGGTGAATCTTTTACGATTGCATCTGCCTGAGGATTACACACCAAGAGGTAGAAGTTTGAATGGAACTCTTCTATGAGAGGTTTCGCCAAACCAGGATCTATGGTGACATAGAATGTGACTTCACCGTTTCTCGTTCCCGCATCAAGAAAACTCTTGACCAGCAAATCCCTCTCGTCGCAAGAAGGTGCGGTCAAAGTTACCGTGAAGTTTTCAGGTATCCCACCACACAAAAGCCCGTCAAGGCCTGCGTGCCCAGTAGCGATGTGACCGGGAATGCCCTCCGAGATTTCTGCGGCGGGTTCGGACTTCGAGACCACTTCCCGTGCAGTTTCTTCGCGAACCATTCTTGACCTTGTTTTCTCTACCCTCTTCATCGCACCGATCTCCTGATATATGTCAAGTGCTTGGTTCAACAGCGAAAAGGCTCTTTCTTCATCGCCCTCTTCGTTCCTTTCCAGATGCGTTGAGCCGTATTCATACAGAAGATCAGCGAATGGTTCGACGTACCATTTCTGTGCATCCAGAGATTTATATCCTTGAAAGCTCTTTTCGAAGTGTTGTATTGATTGTTCCCAGTTTTTCTGCTCTCTCAAGAGCATTGCTTTCAACATTTCGACTTGGGCTATAACAGGCTTGTTTTTGGCTTTTGCTGCGTACCCATGGATCTTCTCGATCAGTTCCCTGGCCTTTTCAGTCTCGCCTTTTTTCAGATACAACTTCGAAAGCTCAGGCAGCACGGAGAGAACCTGGGTGTCCACGTCTCCTGCTTCTTGATATGCGCTGTTGGATTCATTAAGGTACTTCTCTGCTTCCCCGTAGTCTTCCATTTCCATGAACAATTCGCCAAGCCAGGAGCCCGCTTCTGCAGAAAACTGGTACTCTCCTACTCTTCTTGCCATGTCATAGGCTTCCCTCAGATACTGAAGACTCTTCTCCCATTCTCCTAAGAGGAGATAGCATATGCCAATACCGGTCAATGGGACCGAAACATGAGCGGTGTATTTGGCTCTCTTGTCAAATGCCAATATTTCTTCAAACATGGACATTGCTCTCTGGATTTCGCCCATGTACGCATAGCTTGAAGCCACCATCACATCAAGCCAGGCTAAGCCGTATAAGGAGCCAGCTTTTCTCACGAACTCCGACCCTTTCTGAGCGGTTTCAAATGATTTTTGAAGCTCTCCAATGCTCCCGTAAAGTGTGGCAAGGTTGTTGTAGAGACTCGTAGCGTATCCTACCAAGTTATTCTTGAGAGCCATCTTCAGCCCTTGCTCGTAGTATTTCAGAGCCTTTTCATGTTCGCCAGATTTCAGACTTATTGTCCCCAAGTCATTATAGCACCCTGTGAGGACTTCTTGGTCGCCTAGCCTCTCTGCGAGTTCAAAGGCTTTCTGTGCCCAAGACAATGCTTCAGGTTTGCCACTTCGCCAGAGCATGTGGGAGATGTCTTCATATAGACCGGCTAGTTCCGCACTTTCAGGTTCTTTTTGAAGTATTTCCAAAGCCATGTTATGGTGCTTAGAAGCATTGTCCCTGTCACCGGCATTCTGCCAGAACAGTGATCCCATCCATCCGTGAAGTCGTGCACTATTTTTCTTGTCTTCTAACTGGTCCCACAAAGCCAATGCTCTATCCCAGTATTCCAAGCAGACGCGTGGTTCGCCCATCCACCATTTGAGGCTACCAAGCCTCTCAATTATGGTTGCCTTCCTCTCAAGATTATCTCCTTGTTCTTCGAGAAGCTCAAGGGCATGCTGAAGGTAAGAAAAGGCCTCATTGTGAGCATAAACTCTCTGCGCCTTTTCCCCTGCCTTCAAGAAGTATTCAATCGCCTTGTCCTTGTCACCAGCCTCCAAGAAGTGGTATGCCAGTTCCCCAAAATGTTGATCAATGCTACTAGCATAGACTTTCTCCAAAGCATTTCCAACAGAACCGTGAAGCTTCTTGTGTCGTAGATGGCTAACTTCTTCATGCACGACATCTCTCACCATTACATCAGCGAAACAGTACACGTCTTCAGCACGAATCACCTTCTCCTTGACCAGTCCTGTCGTCAGCATTCTTTCCATCAGTTCGAGTAGCTTATTTTCTTCAATGCCAGTCACGCCGCGTAGGGCCTCAAATGTGAAGTCGTTACCGACGAAAGAAGCCAAGGTCAGAATGTCCTGGCTTTCATCATCCAACCGGTTTATTCTTGTCTTTATCACACTCTTTACAGTTGCAGGGAACTCGATCTTTGAAACTTCCCTGATCTTCCATTGGTTCTCCTCGCGAAAGATAACGTCTTCTTCCTTCAGAGATCTCATTACTTCTTCTACGAAGAAAGGGTTCCCTCTAGTCTTCTCATAAACTAGCTCACAGAACTCTTTCGGGACCTCTTCCTGGTCCAGGATCTGCTGGATCATCTCAGAAACATCATTGAGAGACATTCGCTTCAGCGCGATAGGCCTCAACAGACGGTCCCTATTCAGTTCCGTCAAGACTGGCGACAGAGGATGCTTCTGGTCAACGTCAGTCTCACGATAAGCACCCAGAAGAAGCAATGGTGTCCTATAGATGCCGCGCGCCAAATAGTGTAGGAGCAGAAGCGAAGTCTGATCAGTCCACTGCAAATCATCAAGAACCACCAACAACGGAGCTTCCTTACAAACGTTGACGATAAACTGGAAGACCGCCTCAAACAGCCTGTCACGCTCGTGTTCAGGGCCGACAGGCAGGGACTGAGGAATCGTCCCGAGCTTTTGCCTAAGTTCAGGAACCAACTTTGCAATCTCACCTGGATAAAAGCCAACAACCCTGTACAATTGCTCTGGACTACAAGCCTCCAAATAGTCTCTTAGTACCTCGCTCCACAGAACATACGGAGGAACCCCATCCATCCTGAACAATGCTGGACATCGACCGTAGAGAACTTGCATCCCACGCAAACGCGCATAAGCACCGAGTTCTCTGGTCAGCCTCGTCTTGCCTATTCCAGCCTCTCCGGACAGAAAAACAAGACCGCCTTGACCCTGAATTGCCCCATCAACGGCCTCCCTAAGAATCCTCATCTCCTCAACTCTATCGATAAGCTGACTCTCTTTTACCGCAAGAGGACGCGGGCTCGGAACAACTTCTGGATCATGAGACGGCACAATAATTGCTCCATACGATTCCTAGCAACATCGTCTAATTTGTTGTGCAACCTTAAAAGGAATATGTAACATGCGCTTAGCAGCTTTGCCATATCCGGAGTAGACCACGAGCGTACAATGACGCGCGTCAGCTTAAATTTTCAATTTGGATTCACTCTGATTGCGACTTTTTCCCAGGGAGGTTGCGACTTATTTCCAGCCCTCGGCAAGATAACTGAGCATCATCAATGCCTACCACTTTCTGTTTTGCACAGCCGTCCAACTGAGTAGGCAGTATGCTACAAGTTCAGATTCTGAATTCAGAGACACGCTAAAAGACTCCCCAACAGGTTCAAGTCAAATAATGGACCGGCGGTGTTCGCATGAATTTTTATTCCATTCGGATTTGAAGTGTTTCACCCGGAGCCCTGCTCCAGCCGCTTGCCGGGTCCATAGAAGCCTGAACCGTTTGCGGTACGGGGCCAATTGAATACGGTCTACCAAACACGCGCACAGAGAATTGAGAAAGTAAGTCATGGCTAATACTAGAAGAAATCTGTCAATACTCCTTTTTCGGACTCGAACAATCTCTCGCAAAGTCGCAGCAAATGCTCCTCGGTCATTTCGGCAATAAAGTCACAGCATATTCTTGTTTTTTCTTGGTTGCTTAATGTCGAGAGCATCTTGTCCCGGTGCTCCCAAGGTAGTAGTTCATCACCGTCTTCCAATAGTTCTTCGAAAATAGCGCGCTAAGTCACTTGTTACATTTCATGGACTTTTCAACATTGCCATAAGGAGCTTCAAGTTACACTTTGTTACAAAAACGTCGTCGTCAAAAAAGCGCGCGCCACCAGATTGGGCTACGCTGTTGAAACGACTATACAGAACTATATGGCTAGGTCCTAGACTAGTTCCACCCTCGAAATCAACTAGCAACGCATCATCTTGATTCATTATCACAGAGTGAAGAGGATACTCCCATACAGTCTCTTGTTCAACACCCTCGGCTGGAAGTGAAAAGTTATATGAATTAGTATATCGGTAACTGAGAAAATCTTGTGCAGTCACGCTGTAGTTCTTTACACTATGATAATCATAGTCAACACGACTAGCCCAATAGAAAAAGAAGAAACTCAAAATCAAGAGAGCTATTCCAATAACGAGAAAGCCTTTTCTGAGCCTTGAAGGCGGTATTTGCTGAGACAATTTGAACATCTAGTTTGTCTTCTGTTGCTGTGCAGATTAAAGATTTCTGTCCTCAGAGGTCTAGCTAGAGCCTTCTGTAATGCATGGCTTAAACTGGAAAAAGAGAGTGGGTTCTAGTAGTAGTATGTAATTGTTTCGTCGTAAGTTGCTTCGCCGAAGAAATTTCCAACGGAGATTCCTATCCCCATTGAAGTGGGTAAGACGGGAAAAACTACTGTTCCTCCGAAACCGACACTAATTTGATAGGTAGTCGGCCCAATGTTGGTACTGTTCAAAGGGTAGAAAAGTGCAACATATGTTGAGTTATTGTTTGACGAAACCCGAATCGAAACGTACCCCGCAGAAGGCACATATTCAAACCATTCAGCAACGCTTACATTTGCGTTTGTATGTACATTTTTGTTATTAGCCCATATCGTAGAGTTTTCTGTATTCCCGATGTGGAAGTTGTTAGCTTGATTTTGGAGATTTGTGACAACAGAGTTCAGCGAGTCAATCTGATTTTGCAGATTTGTATTGTTAGCTTGTGTCTGATTTAGGAGTGTCTCGTTTCCGTCTAGCCATGCTTGAAGATTTGTGTTTTGCGTACTTAATGAATTATAGTCGGAAGCGCGCGCTATTCTTCGGAAAAAAGGAGCGAATTATGGTCGAGGTATTTTCTCGAAAGGTTTCCCTCAGCAAGTACAGTACAAGGGTTCCCATTATTTTCCCGGAGGGTTTATGTCCACATAGAACAAAGTTTCACAAAGCTTAATAGCCCTATTAGGTTAACCATTTGGCGGGGGGAGGCAACTTCTTCAATGGATTCTATTGATTCACGTATGTGGCATCAAGCCAACTGTGCTCTGCAACGTCTGCCTCCTCTAACTGAGCGTTGCGAAGCGCGATGACAAGAAATACCTGAAAACGTGAAAAAAGGAGAAAAGCAAATGAAGAACAAAAAGCTGCAAGTTTTCGTAGTAGCGCTATTTATGCTGACTGCGTTCCTGATACCTTCAATGAACAGTCGATGGTTTGCTCCGCTTCAGGCGCTGACTGCAACACCACAGCTTTATAATCCCAATGTTTTCCCCGAAATGATGGTTGGCTGTAACCAATCTGGTAGCGACTATGCTGTTTTGGGCTATAGGAATACTGGAAACTTGTCAATGCCAGGGTGGGAGGAAGTGGACGCTTGGGGCATACACAACGTGACGGGAAATAGAGCCAGGGCAAGCCCGTGCTTCGGTGACCTCGACGGTGACGGACTTCTCGATATGCTCGTAAGCAACGCCATAAACGTGCCAGGAATGGGTTACAAGAACGTAGGAAACAACACCAATCCAGTGTGGCAGCGCTGCAGCGCATGGGATGTCCCAAGCCTAGGCGGTTATGAGCAGAACCCAGCTCTTGCAGACGTCGACGGCGACGGACTTCTCGACCTGTGCGTGGGGAACATGCTCCCCCCCCCACACAGTCTGCTTCTTTGACAACACTGGAAACACGTCTTGCCCCGTTTGGACCAGAAAAACGGCCTGGGATTTCACACCTGGAGTAGAGTGGCCAAGTCCATGCTTCGCCGACCTTAACCATGACGGATTGCTCGATTTGCTGGTCGGAAGCTACACTGAGAGTTACTGTGCTGCTTTTGAGAACACGGGAAACAAGACAAACCCTGTATGGACCCGAAAGCCTGAATGGGACTTGACGGGGCTACCAACTCTTCAACACAAGAAGCCTGCGCTCGTTGACTTAGATGGCGACGGAGACTATGACCTGATGGTCGGTATGGGCAACGTCACCAATCCAGCCACCTCAAAGATTTGGGCCTACCAAAACACCGGGAACCTAACATGGCCCGTTTGGACTCGCAACACTGCTTGGGATATTCCGCTTCCAGGCATGACATGGATCAGACCAGCCTTCGCCTTTTCAACACCGCCTGTTCACAACGTTAACACGGGGTTGAACTATGCGACTATCCAAGCAGCCATAGATGCTCCCGAAACGTTAGATGGACATACACTTATCTGCGACGCTGGAAACTACACGGAAAACGTGCACGTGCACAAATCGCTGAACATCACAGCTGCAATATGGAAAGAAAAGATAGGAGCCACGTTGATTATTCCTTTTGAGCCTAACGACACGTTCTACATTGCTGCAAATAATGTGACTATAGAGGGTTTCACAATCCAGAGTGTTTCTGGCTACGGTGTCTCTGCCTACAAAGCAGATAACTGCAGCATCTTGAACAACATCTTTACGGGCAGCGGAAGTGGAATTCTACTCAGGTCTTCCAACGATAATACTGTATCAGGCAATGAAATAGATTCGCTTCCTGGAGATGGCATCCTACTGACGGATTCTAGCCAAGGAAACGAAATCGTCAGAAACAGCCTAAACAGAAACCATTACGGCATTCAAGTACGTAACGCTTCCAACTACAATGTCATAGCAGACAACTTTGTCAACTCGTCCACCTGGGCCGGGATTAAGCTGAACTGGCAGGGATCGAATTACGCTCCTGTCGCATTCAACAACATAACTAATAACATTATATGCTATAACTACGACGGAATTTTCTTGGATGATCCTTCGAACAATAACCTAGTGAGTGACAACATGGTTTCCGACAATTATCGCAACGGAATAGGCCTACGCCAAGCCAACAACACCACCGTAGTCCACAATACTGTCATCTCAAACAGTTATCGCGGGATTTCAGCCGAGTCTTCATATGCCAACGCCATCGACGACAATTTCCTGAACAACACCAACAACGCTTGGGACAACGGAGTGAACCGCTGGAACACGACAAAGCAGACTGGACCTAACATAATCGGCGGTCCTTACATGGGCGGAAACTACTGGAGCCACAACCCTAGTCCAGTTGACACAAACAACGATGGCATAGCAGACGCTCCATACAACATAACAGGGGGAGCAAACAAGGACTACCTGCCCCTGGTAACAAGTCTACCGATATTCATCGCTTCGTTCGTGACGCCTGAAGGAGAACCATACCCGGCTGACGACTTTATAGTGTCCAATGGAACATGGAGACGAGGTTTCACGAATATGACGCACGTTGTGTCTCAAGTACCTTACAACAGTACATACGCCTTGACTTACGAATACAATGAAGACTACTGTTATGTTCCCTTCCTAATACCGTTCGAGCCTAACGATACTAAGTTATTCTACTTCTACGCTGTCGACCCTCACCAAGTGATTCCCCTAACACCATACATCATCATGGTAGAGTCAGACATAACTGCTATCAACCAAACATGGGGATACAACTCTACGACTGGCGTGTTCTACTGTAACACCACAACAAACCCTCCCGGCAAACTTGTCTTAACCGACGTTTGGACAGACACATCTCTCGGAAAACCACCGTACAACATGATCAGCGAACTCCTGATCAATGGTACGGATATCACACCAGGAAACTATTACAATATCACAGGCCAATATCCCGGTGGTAATCCCCCCATCCCTCAAGATATCTTGTCCGATAGGGGTCCACCATATGGTCCCAACTACGCAGGAACTTCAATACCCACTCTTGAAGCGTGCGAGATGTATGCAAGATCACTCGAGTCGACAGTCATTGGAGTCGGAGCAGTAATGCACAATGGGTGCTGTATTGGACCATTCGATTTGGAATTGCAGAATCTGAACGGAACCATATATGATCCGGAATATCTGTTTCCCGCGTTCCACGTGTCCGACGATGCAGAAGGCAATTACGTACTAAAAGTTTTACCGCCTCCGCTGGACTACTGCAGTCTAAGTCTGCCTATAGACGCCGTCACCGGAGACTACAATCTTTTCGACGTTTATGTTCCAAAGCTCTCAGAGCTGGCACCTTACACATTCAATACTGCTGCTGAGTTCTTCCCAAACACTTCAGGATGGTCTAGCCTAAACCAAAATGCCACAAATAAGACACTCTCAGTTAACGTTCAAGACCAGCTCTCGTCTCCTTGGTGGGGATATTTTGTCCTCCCAAATGACCGAATGGTGAGAACGTTGACGGCATATTCAGGGAGCACCTCATATCCGCTGAGCAAGCTGTACAATTACACGCAACAAATCTCCGGTAGCTACACCATAGTTGTAGTTAGAATACCGCCAGAAATTAGCAGCCTCAACTGCACCTACACGGTTTTTGGAGACTTGACCGGCGGCACTAGTAATCCATGGGACTTTGTCCCGGATGGGAAGGTTGACGGCAAAGACATAACAATAGTAGCCCTGTGCTACGGCTCAGCGCCCGGATGCTCGCCTCCGTACGTGTGGAACGCCAACAGCGACGTAAACTACGACTTCAAGGTGGATGGCAAAGATATAGCATTAGTAGCCTTACACTATGGACAAGCAGACCCATAACCCCCTCCTTTTTCTTTTCCGAAGAATCAGCAAGCCAACAAACAGTTTTGAAAAGCCCCAGTCTGGTTGAGCCGACACAAGGGCACGCGAAATAAGCGCGCTCTTCTCCAAGCACTGGCTCAGTTTCTAGACGGAATGATCTCTAAGAAGTCCGATTCAGCGGTGGCCATATATTCATTATAGTTCCAAGCTTTACTAGGTTCTGTCTTGTGCGCCGCGCGCGCGAGTTATGGCGGATGGTTACGAGGGTACGGAATCCTGTAATCCTTCGGAATATGCAAAGCCTACAGAGAATGTTGGATTAAGGTGGACCGGGCGGGATTTGAACCCGCGACTTCCGCCTTGCGAAGGCGGCGATCATACCGGACTGATCTACCGGCCCTTGTCTATTTTGACCAAAGAAGCCCAATTTAGCCTTTTCGTCACTACGCCCCAATTTCTGAATTACAGTAATTCCGTAATTATCCAACCAATCCTTTAAACCGGGTTTAAGTGATAGCAAAGGCAAAGTTTCCTCCAACTCCCTTACTCTTTTTTCAACCTTCTTCTTTATTCTACATGCTAACACTCGGTCATAGTTCACGTTCCCCTCAACTTCAAGGTCTCCCTTCAGATAAAGAAGCTCGGTTCTGCTCAACATCCTATACGCATCTCCTCAAAGATCATTGCCACAGTCTTCCCGTTTGACAAATTGTTATTATCAGTCCTACGACCACTAAGTCTCAAAATCTCATCCTCGGCATACAAGGCATTAGAGCCCGATATTTCAAATTGCACAGTGTAATCAGATGCCTCGGTCTTCATTTTTTCCTCTCCTTAACTAGCCGTATCATCAAGGGGTTAAACCAATCGTGCCATGCTTCATACTCGCTCGCTTTATTGACGACCTCGCTGCTTACCTCGTACCAGTAGAGATCGCCCCTTCCCATTCTTCTACCCTGCAATGTGTGCATGTCCAGTGCTTCGTCTGGAATTGCCTCTAGCTCAGCTCTTATCTTTCGTAGTTGTTCGTCTTTTCCGTGCTTCTCTATCGCTTCCATCAATTCCAAGAACTCGTCTCCTCGCCTATCTTTTGGTGCTTCAGCCAGAATCTTTGCAGCCACAATCGCGCATCGTTTCGCATCCCAAGATAACTGCTCTCCTGTTTTAGCGTTTTTCTTCATCGCCATATGCTTCCTGTAGAGAACGTCCACAGCAACAATAGTATCTGGTTGACCTGCATCCTCATCCGCTATTACGCTCAGTCTTTTCCAGCACGACCATGAATTCAAAGAAACAAGCTTGTATGCTGCGTACATTGCTTTCTCAGCGTTGCCTCTTCTCACTGCTTTTTGCAGCACGCTTTTCCAAATTGATAGTTCTTCTCGCCGTTGCCTACTCAAAGAAGCTGATTCGGTGCTTTTTCCATACAAATCAACCTGTTTCTCCATGCTTTCCGCTACCTCCTTCATTTTTTTGTTGTTATAATGTATGTTGTGTATATGGAATAAGGCGATATTTAAGTCCTTTTACCTAAAAGCAAGTAGGTTGTTTCTCTATTTACAAAAACAGTCTTAGTGTGGAACGATTAGCTCTAATCGACCCAGCGCGCGCGTTAAATGAAAAAAAATAGGCATAAAAGCACTTAAGGTGTACTTGTCGAATTTCCTTCTACTGGAAATAGCACATTCACGTTTGGAGATGTCATAATGAATGTCTTTACCTCTGGAGCTATTTGCTTTAGTGTCTCGACCCATAGATAAAGCTCTGCAATCTTTGTAGCATTTTCGCCTGTACCTCCACTTGCCTGTAATATTAACTCTATCGCCTGTTTAGTACTGTTAGCGACTATGACTTTCGCCTGTCCTTCACCAGCTGCTTGAATTATATCCTGTTGTGCTGTAGCATTTGCAAGTATCAATATTTTGTTTCTTTCAAATTCAGCCTGAAGCTCAGCCTGTTGTGCTGCCAACTTCTGTTCAATTGCTGCAGTATAATCTTCAGGGTATGCAATATTCTTCATGTCGAAAGTCAAATAGCTCAAAGCTCCTTGTAACGATGGTTCTGCCTCCAAAGCCTTCAAAACCTGAGTCTGCATTTCCTGCGCAACCATAGTCCTGTCCTGTATTGTGTCTACAGCCGTGAAGTTCCCCGTGATGAACCTTATGTTCTTCTCCATGATTGAAGTTATTGCGCTACTTTTAAAGTCTAGCCTTGGATAACTTTGCCAGAGAGCTACCAATCTTGTCGTATTTAACTGCCACCTCATCTGGATAGTTATGTTCATTTCAAGTTGGTCGCTTGAGAAGCATGGTATTGTATCTTCCATTACCTCTGTAGCGTAGTATATGTCAATAGGATATTGCTGTCCTGTCATACGTGCAAAACCATCCAAACTTAATCCTGCTGACGGGCCAAGGATTACACCCGTAACACTATGACTTCTTGCATCTACAACTAATACAGCATGTCCCTGACCCACTACTAGCCAAGCATTTGCACTCCAAAGTCCACCAATTACGACAACGACTATGGCAATGACAACTAAGCCGACCTTCAAGAGAAACTTTGCTCTTCCATGGCTATCTTCATTTCTCGTACTCTTTCACCTCCGTCCATTCCTTCTGTTTATATGTCGCCACTAAGACAATTATCCAGATAACAATTGCAACGATTACGAAAGCAAATGCATCAAAGAATGGCATCGGAAACAAATCAAATGGGTCTGCTAAGACTATCAATGATGCTATTATCAATAGTATTGAACCAATACCTTTCCATCCAAGGCTCATTTCTTTCTTAACCATATGTATATTCACAGTTTTAGCATTTTCAAGGCTTTTTCCACAATGTTTACATGTAGTTGCTCCTAAGCCATTAAGTTTGTTGCAATTATTGCATTCCAGATATTTTTTCTGTTTTTCCATCTTATTCACCTTGATGACTTTTCTAATAACCACTTGTTCTTCTCTATGACTGATCGATCGATCTCACAAATGTTCTATGATTGTATAAAAGGTTTGCATAACAAAGAAGCGAGAGAATTAAAAGAGCAGTGGGAGATTTTCTTAGGACTACTTTAGCGCGCCACGTGTTGAACTGGTTTCTGCGGTGTGAGAGTGATGACGACAATGCCTTTCTCTGCAGCTACGCTTACGTCAAAATCTTGGTTGAGGAAGGCGCGCGCGCTTCTTTTTTGCTTTCTCATAGTCACGATTTCAATTGAAGATTCTTCCACAAACCATAAGAACTGATTCAATCAATCCATAAACTATGTATGGAAGTGACAATGGATGAACAGAGTTGTTTTTGTTTCGCTTACAATTCTGTGTTTGCTTTCCGTATCGTCAATAACGGGATTGATTCAAGTAGTCAAGGCTGATGGTGGAACCATCTACATTAACGCTGACGGAAGCATAAGCCCGCCGACAGCACCCATCTATACCGCAGACAACATTACATACACCTTAACTGGCAACATCACCGCCAATGCCGACGGAATTGCGATTGAGAGAGACAACATTGTTTTGAACGGGGCTGGCTACACCGTGACGGGAAGCGGAAGCGAGAACGGAACAACGCTCACGAACAGGAGCAACGTCACAGTAAGAAACATGACGATAACAAACTTCATCTGTGGCATTTACCTCGTGGGTTCCTCTAACAACACCTTGTCTGGTAACAACGTCACGGCAAACAACGGGGCTGGCATTTGTCTCGGCTCTTCTTCTGATAACAACACTTTGTCGGGCAACAACATCGCAAACAACTATGATGGCATTGGGCTCGACTCTACTTCTGGTAACACTTTGTCTGGCAACAACGTTACGGCAAACAACCAGTATGGCATTCTTCTCAACTCTTCTTCTAACAATGTTTTGTCTGGCAACAACGTCACAAACAGCGAGTATGGCATTGAGCTCAGTGTTTCCTCCAACAACTTCATTTTCCACAACAATTTTGTGGACAACACAAACCAAGTCTCCACAGAATTCTCGGCTAACATTTGGGATGATGGGAACAGGGGTAACTACTGGAGCGACTATCTGACGAAGTATCTTAGGATTGGTCAAGGAAATAAGAGAGGAAAAGAAGGGGTAACTACTGGAGCGACTATCTGACGAAGTATCCGAACGCCACTCAAGTTGACAGCTCAGGCGTCTGGAACACACCTTATGTAATCGACACGAACAATACTGACCATTATCCGCTTATGGTTCCACATGTAGTTCCAGAGTTTCCATCGATTCAAGCTACAATTTTTTTCATGTTATTAACACTACTAACAGTCATAATCTACAAGAAGAAAGGCGTGAAAAAAAGCCAAAGTTAGACAGAACCTAGAGAAAACATCCCCGCGTCCCTTACATCGGTCAAGTACCAGAGGAGCTTTCAACCAAGTAAACTCTTACTACTACCATCTGGCTGAAGAGCATTAAGGTTTCAACACACTCCTAGCATAGCCTAACCGTACTTCGATGAAGAGCTTCTAGGGAGTCCTTGAATCATTGTTCTTTGAGATAGTAGATTCTTATTACGAAAGCAAAGGCAAAAACACATTTGAGAGCATATTTCGCTCATATTATTCTGCGCGCGCGGTTATTGTCAATGTTCTGTCTAGGCTTGGATTCAGCTAAGCCTGAAGTTTTGTCTTCCGTCCGGTTTAGCCTTGGGTACGGTTATTGTGAATTGTGCTCCTTTGCCATGCATGCCTGTTTCGCTGATTGTCCAACCATAAACCTCCATCATCCTCCTAATCAGGTAAAGCCCGTAGCGCGCTGCCTTGTCCCTAAAATGGTTAAAAATGGTTATAAGTCTGTTTTTGCTGTTTTAAGCTTGTAATGGGCTTCTTTGACGAGCGCGTTTTAGCCGCGCTTAAAGACGGCAGGCCCAGAAGCTTCGCCACGCTTTTGGGCGAAGTGGGCTTTAGTCATAACACTCTGCAGCAACATCTCAAGCGTTTGATGGCTCAAGGGATTATTGTTAGGGAGAAAATGGCTGCAAACAGTTACGGAAGACCCAAATTTGCCTATCATGTTCCATCCGAGACCACGAAGCAGATCACTGCGCCAGGCAAGATCCACACGTGGAACTCGTAGCCTTGTCGTTTAGTCGTTTGAGGCACGTTTGCAGGTTTGAGAAGGAGCGGCTACTGCAAAGAAACAAAGAGGGATTGCACACCTCAAATCTGCCCCCAAATCAGAAAATAGGCATTATGACCACTTTACACCAATTACGGGACAAGCCAGCGCGCTACTCCACACTCCATGTCAACACCATTGTACCAATTCCTATTCCTACCAACAACCTAAAGATTCTGTGCCACAGCCACCAAATTCGTTACACACTGCCACCAGACTACTCATTATCATACAGCTTATCAAAGAGCATACACCTACAGGTCTCTTCGACCGCCTTACCTACCTTTGCTGGCAGTTCTTGCACTTGCGGTTTAATCTAAGCGCTCAATACGCATTTTTCAATCATAGCAGACCGCTTCCATCAATTCTTCTTAGCAATCAGAAATGGCAATCATGCAAAGGGGGTAGTGTACAAGAATGAGAATCGTAAACGATGCATTACTCAACTACATTAGAATTGGGATACTCACAAAGAGAACGAATAGAAAAAAATGGCTCGGCACAGCGTCAAAAAACTGAATCAGCCGAAACAGAGTCAGAAAGTTATGCAAGAGCTGCGGAATTAGTCTTTGTGCTAACTTCGCTGAGCAGATGTTCGGTTATCGGGTTAAGAATTTCGCTTGTATGTTGCAGGAGTTGCTTGATGTCTGGACGCCAGTAATGTTTGTAGAAAATGGAGCTTCCTACCCTGCCTTGAAGTGTATCTATGGTTTCGACTTCTATGCCTTTTTCTCTCAGATAGGTTGCGAAGAACTTTCTGAGTTCGCTCAGTTTGCATTCCATTCCTCTATTAACTATGGCCATTCTTAGTCCGTTGTATGTCAATTTCCATTGCCACTGTTCCAGTTCGCTTTTTAATTGATCGGGGATTATCGAAAGGAAAGAATTCTTGGTTTTGCGTAGAAAAAGCTCAGGGTATTTGAAATGTTCCAGAACATGAAGGTCAGCATTATAGTAGTTGGTTAGTCCTTGAATGGCGATTGTGTTGAGAGAGGTTATTGCTTCTATTGGACGTAAGCCTGTCAGTGCCATGAAGATTATTGCGAAGCGGTATTTGTAAGGAAGCTTCTTGCTTGTCTCTATCGCCCAATGTAATGTATCGCTGTTGCCGTTTCCGCTGTAAAGATTCTTGAATATGTCTATGCTTGTAGGTCTTTCCCACTTAACTCCGCATTCCTCTACTAGCTGTTTGTAGTGTCTGTGGCAGCCTAGGTATTTGCTGAGGTTTGAAAGTGCTTTCATTATATGTGCACGTTTGTCTCTGCTTAGGTTGTGTAGCATAGAGAAGTCTTGGTTCAGAAGTGGATGGTACTGGATGGCATAGCTAGTTAGTGTCCTTGCGTACTTTGTGCTAAACTTGTTGAGACACCAGTTTCTAAAATCATTCCAGTTTATGGTTGGTTTTGCGAAGGCGGCGATCATACCGGACTGATCTACTGGCCCTCTGCCGAAGAACGGTCTCTAGCATTGTTCTCAAGGATAAATTTAGGGTTTCTGATTCTAGGAACCTCTTCACTTGATTGCAGTGGATCGCGTTGCAGAACAGCCTTCTAGTGCTTCTGCTGGGCAATTGCCATAGAGACTTTCTTGTCATCTAGTTGGCTCCCATGCCATTCCACGTTGGCTTCTTTGCGGTCAGCGTGCAATTGGACTTGCTTAGCTCGGACGAGCTCAGCCATGGCTTTGACGTAGGGCTCCAATAGTCTGATGTTTTCCTCTTCAAGATCAGCTACATGCACGGCTTCCAGAACATCTGTTGGCACATAGCCGAGCTCCTTTCGTAACGCTTGTATTCTCCGGGCAAGGTCCCGCATTAAGCCCTCCCCAAGTAGTTGTTCGTTTCTATGAGCATCGAGAGAAACATGCAGTTCGCCCTCCTCGGCTGAAACCCAGCCTTCTTGGGGCACATCAGATGTTTCTTGAGAGTATTCTACCGTCTTCACGTTTGAAAGTTCAAGCAGAAGGTCTTCGATGCTCCGAAGTGTGTTGCATGTGTTTTCAGGCGCGACGATAATCATCTTGCTCAACGGCCATCTGCGCTTCAATCTGGCGTTTTGTCTTGCAGCATAGGTCAATGAAACGCATTTGAATAACGTCTCAAATTCCTTCTCTAGCGTTTCGCTTCGCATTTTCTTATCTGGCTTTGGCCAACTCTCAAAGTTAACGGACTCAGCCAGTCTTGGGTCGAGTTTTCTGTAGACGCTTTGGTAAAGGGCTTCGCTCAGGTACGGCGTAACAGGGTTGAAGAGCAGAGTCACCGTTTTCAGAACGTAGAACAGAGTTGCGTACACTGCCAGTCTTCTATCCAGAGTCTCCGGGTCGTCTGTCCATAATTCTTTTCGGACCATTGGCACGTAGAGCCTGCTGAGAGTCTCTATGGCAAAATCCTCCAAGACCGCAAGGGCCAAGTTGAATTCACAGGTTTCCAGTTTTCCAGTGTAGCCGTCAATGGTTTCCTGAAGCTTTGAGAGCAGCCACAGATCTGTACTCTTCAGTTGCTTCCCTTTTCTTGCCCATTCAAGCGTTTGTTTCTTCAGGTTGAAACTGTCGAACTCTGCATTCTGTACGAAGAATCTGTTGAGATGATAGAGTGTTGAGAGCACCTGGTAGGTTCGGCGGCCTAGCTCGTTCGGGTCGAAGTTGATGAAATCTATTGGCGAGCATTTTCGCAGGCTGTAGAACCTGCTTGCATCTGCAGAGTACTTGTCGAGAAGCTGATTGGCTTCTATGACGTTGCCGACGCTTTTGCTCATCTTTCTGCCTTTGGCGTCTTGGGCCAGACCCTGAAACAGAAACGACTTGTACGGGGGTTCCGCCTTACCGGTAAGTATCACATATTCCAGGAGAAGCGAGTTTGCCCATCCGCGGGTCTGGTCAACTCCTTCCGAGAGGAAGTCGACTGGCACGTATTTCGCGTATTCTTCATCGGTAAACCTCGCGTATGGTGAAGCTCCGCTGTTGTGCCAAGTATCCAGCACAAAGTCTTCTCGGTACATGATGGCGCCACATTTTTCACATTTGAAAGTTATCCGATCTACCCAGGGTTTGTGAAGCTCAAAGTCGCCTTCTGGTTTTTCAAGCGCCTTTTCGAGAAGCTCCTTCTTGCTGGCTACTATGGTCTTTGCGCCGCATTTTCCGCATTTCCACACGGGCAACGGTGCTCCCCAGACGCGTTCTCTCGATATGCACCATGGTTTGCCTTCTTTCAGGAAGCCCAGGAACCTGTTCTTTGTTTCGTCGTAGAAGTATTCCACTTTCTCAGATGCTTCCATGACCTTGGCGTTTATCTTGTCTGTCCTCAGGAAGTACTCTTTTCTTGCAAGCCACACGATCTTGTGATGAGAACGCCAGCACGTTGGATATTCGTGTTTTACAGGTTTCACTTCGACGAGCAAGTTTCTGCTTCGAAGCTCTTCGACGACCAGCTTGTCGCTGTCTCTTGCGAATACTCCGCAGAACTTTCCACCTTCGGCTGTGAACCTGACTTCATCATCGAACGGCGCGAATATCGGCACTCCGCGTTTCATTGCTGCAGAAAAGTCATCCTCCCCGTTCCCGGGCGAAAGGTGAACAACGCCTGTGGCCGTCTCAACGTCTACAAAATCTTCGGAGATAACCTTGTGAACTAATGGATGGCTCTTCTCGAGTTCTGCCTGTCTTGGAACTATGTCTCTGAACGGATAGTCATACTTCATGCCTTCGAGGCTCTTGCCCTTAAAGGTCTCTAGTGTTCGGTATTTTTCTATTCTAAGCTCTTTCATGACTGGTTCGACGCGTCGTTTTGCTAGAATCCAGACTTCTTTACCAACCTGCACTTTTGCATAGTCAGCATCTTGTCGGACTGCCACCATAGTGTCCGTGATCAGTGTGAATGGCATCGTTGTCCAAATGAGCAAGTACTCGTTCTGAGAATCTGCTGCTTTGAACTTGAAGTATAGGCTTGGATCTTCGACGATTTGGTATGAGCCCTCGAAGCCTACTTCCGCATTGCTCAAGCTTGTCTGGCAGCCAGGGCAATAGGCGACAACGTAGTGCCCCTCTTCGAGCAGGTCTTGATCCCATGCGCGTTTGAGGTACAGCCATTCCCTCTCGATGTAACCGTCCAAGTAGGTCCAGTACGCTTTGCGGTGGTCCATGAAGATGCCGAGCTTTCGATCTAGCTCCACCCATTCTTTGTGATATTTCATCACGACTTTCTTGCATTCTTGTATAAAACGTTCCTCACTTACTCTTTGGAGAAGCTCCCGCTTGTTCTTGACGCCGAGCTGTTTTTCAACTTCCAGCTCAACAGGCAAGCCTTGGCAGTCCCAGCCCGCCCAGAAAGGCATGTAATAGCCCTGCATAGTTTTCAGGCGGTAGCGAAGATCCTTCATCACTCGCCCCCGTGCATGCCCAACATGGGGGATCCCATTGAGCGTTGGAGGTCCTTCGACAAAGCCTAAGATGCCTATGTTGTTCTTTTCCTTAAAATCCGTCAGCTTCTGCTGAATCTTGTTGTTTTCCCAGAATTGGCGTATTTCTCTTTCAAGCTCAAGCGGGCGGTATTCTGTCTGACTTGCCTCGGAATCAGTCTTGAATTTGGCGGTCACCTTGCATCACATTGCACCCGCAAACACTGCAAAATAACATCTGCGACATATAACCTTTGCCTATGGAAAATTCATGCATGTGGCGACTCGAGATTTTCTTGCAACATCGCGTTGATTATTGCGCCGGGCACTGGACTTCGTCGACGACTTCCATATCTCATATTTCTGTAGGTTGGATTTCTGGTTTCACATGTTCTCTCTAATCATTTTTGCGAGCCGTTGAATTCCATCGTCTATTTGTTGTTCTGAGGGGTAAGAGAAATTGAGCCTCATGGCATTCTGTCCTTTGCCATTGCAGTGGAAAGCTGAGCCGACGACGTAGGCTACTTTGTTTTCGACAGCTTTGGGGAATAGTTCGCTAGCACTCATTTTCTTCGGTAGTTTTACCCATAGGAATAATCCGCCTTCCGGTTTGGACCATTCTACGCCTTTGGGCATGTATTTTTCAAGTGCCTTCAACATGGCTTCCAGTTTTCTACCGTATACCTTGCGGATGTTTTCTACCTGTTTTGGAAGGAGTCCTCGCTTCAAGTATTCGGCGGCCATGAGTTGGGTGTAGGTCGGTGAACATAAGTCCATGCTCTGCTTGGCCACTATCATACGGTCCATCCACTCGACTGGGGCTATTATCCAGGCTAGTCTTAGACCTGGCGCTAGCAGCTTGGAAAAAGTTCCTAATGCGATGACCTGTTTCTGGTTGTCCAGGCTGTAGATTGCTGGAACAGTTTCTCCTTTGTACCTGAGATCCCTGTAAGGGCTGTCTTCGACGATGGGAAGCTCATACTGATAAGCCAGTCGTAGGAGTTCTTTGCGCCTCTCTAACGACATGGTTACGCCGGATGGGTTCTGAAAATCCGGGACCACGTAGATGAACTTTGGTTTCTTCCCTCTTGTGGCGAGTCTTTCTAAAACTTTCTCGAGGAGATCCATTCTCATGCCATGATCGTCTTGGGGCACCCCGATCATTTTGGCACGGTAGGCGGCGAACGCTTGGAGACCTCCGATGTACGATGGTAATTCTACTATCACGATGTCTTTTGGGTCAAGGAAAACCTTAGAAACGATGTCTAGGCCCTGTTGGGATCCTGTTGTAACGAAGATGTTTTCTGGTTTGATCGTTGCTTTTTCGCGGTCTAGCCATTTTGCGATTTCTTCTCTGAATGCCATTTCTCCTTCTGTTGTTCCGTATTGCAGGGCCAATGCCCCTCTTTCGCGGAGAATTTGGCATGAGATGTCTTCAAGATCTTTCACCGGAAACGTTTCGGGCCCCGGAAGTCCACCGGCAAAAGAGATCATGCCAGGTTGTCGAGTGACTTTCAGGAGTTCTCTTATTTCAGACCGTTTCATGCTGAGAGCGTTTTTGGAATAGAATGCTGTCAGATCCTTGATCAAGCTCGTCTCCCCTCCGACGTTGTTTCCCACGTTTGTTCGTATGTTGTTGCAGTCGATATTTATAATATAAGGATTGAGCTGCTGCTAACTGGAACCGCGCATGCTATTTGTTGGAAACCAGCTATAGTGCGCATTTTTTTCCGATCTGCGCTATTTTGACGTTCTTGCTTATCTTCCTGAACAGCCACGGGTTTTCTGTGTGCACTGGGAAGATTTTCTTCGGCCTGATTTGTTTGATCAAGGCTTCGAGTTGATCTCTGTTTAGGTGTCCAGATGCATGCAGTTGATGGAAGTGGAGCCCAAAATGGTCTAGCCATTTATGCATGACGTCATCTTGTATGTCTTCTTCGCTGAACGGTTCGCTCATGCTGTGGATGAAGTGGCTTCCCGTTTCCGGTCGGATGTCGATGAGTTCTGTGAACTGGTAGAAGTCCAGATCCATGATCAATTTGCGTTGATTCTTGCTTACGAAATCATGCGTGACCATTTTGTCCATGAATTTTCTCTCCCAAACATAATAGTCCCTTTCATCGAACTTGCCTGATTTTTTTCGCCTGTAATAGACGAGTATACTTTCGTCCTTCATGGGGTCTGGGAAACTGAGGCGCTTATCTTCCACGAGCCTGCTTAGCAGATATGCAGTCTTCGGGGAGATCACGATTCTTCTTCCGCATTTTTTGGCCACGTTGTAGAAGCTCCCGAACCGGTCCATGTCTCGGCTGTAATGCGTGACGAAAACGGCTTTGTTAGTCGAGGATACGATTTCGGTGCCCAAGGATTCAACCTCTTGCTCAGAATGGTTCTTTCTTTTCTCGGTCTCGACCATCCTGGTGCCCTCGCAGATCAAAGCTTCAGGCTCGCACGCTTCCGCCTTTGAAGCAAATTCCTCGGTCATGTCCTTCCTTGGACCGTGAACCCTGAGGTCTCCCGTGTACGCGACCGTCCCTTCAGAAGTGTCAATCAAGAACCCATATGCTGCGGGGATTGAATGGTCAACGTGGACGGGTTCAATCACGACGTCAGCGACTTTGATCTTCTTGCCTGTTCGAAAGGTTTGATACCTGTGTTCCCCGTAGCCGCACGAACCAGTTTCCTCCATACATTGTAGGAACAGTTTGGTTCCGACGCCAATATGAACAGGAATCTTGGGATCCAAGAATCGGATGTGGTTTATGTGATCAAAATGGGCATGTGACAAGAAGACAGCGCCAAACTTGGGCTTCTCGTAAGCCAAATCAGTATCCGCCAGTAACTCCTTAAAGTATAAGCCTCTTATCTTCGGCAAAAGGCCAAACTCGAAGTAGTCTCCCAAGCCGTTGATGGCCCTAGGGCCGAGCCAACCCGTGAAATAGTCTGCTCCGAAACCGAAGGACTGACCAAAATCAAAGAATATTCTTGTTGCCTTGTCTTCCAAGAGAATCTTGTTCCCGCCTATCTCGCCTGCTCCACCATAGAACGTCAGCTTAACCATCTAGACCACGCCAATGATTACCACGCGGTTGAGCATGAAATCTCTTTTGGGTCAGCGCGTGCTGTCGCGCCTTTCGGCCAAGGTTTCTGGTGCGCCTACCCCCTCCTAGGGGGTCTTAACACGTCTGGAATATTGGATTCAAATATGCAGACGCGCAATGCTTCCTCCAGCTGTTCTGCACCAGAGTGGGCTCAGGCGGATATTTTTTTGCCGTCAAAATCACGTTTTGACACGCCGAATTCATCCGTGACTTCACGCAGTATTTTTTTTGTGAACACTGGACCGTCTTTGCATGTGCGGTATCTACCTATGATGCAGCTTCCGCAGAGCCCAACTGAACACCGCATTATGCGTTCCAAGCTTGCTTCCATGTCTATGCGATGCTTCTCGGTAAGATCGAACACTTTCCTTAACATTCGTTCGGGTCCGCAAGCGTAGATCATGTCAAATCTCTCGTCGGTCATCAGCTTTTCCAACGGTTCAGTTGCTAAGCATTTCAGACCATTGCTTCCGTCCTCAGTGGTCGCTACAAGATTCCCTGCGGAACAAAGCTGCCTCAGCTTGGTCATGAAGAGCAGTTCTTCTTTTGATTTTGCACCCAGCACAAGTGTGAACTTTGCTTGTCTCGCCTTCAGCTCTCTGGCCAAAAAGAGCAGGGGGGCTATTCCCGTACCCCCACCCACCATCAATATTCTGCCCTTTCTTATTGTGAACCAGTTGCCGAAGGGTCCACGTATACCTATCAGCTCGCCTGCTTTCATGTCATGCAATGCCTTCGTTGCTGGACCGATCTTTTTTGCGGCCACTGCAATTGTCGCATCCTCTTCAGTATCGAGTATGCTTAGAGGAATTTCGTCAACGCCCGGGATCCAGAGCATCAAGAACTGACCAGGTCTCGCATTCACACAATGCTTGTCCTTGAATGTGAAGACTTTCACATTAGGGCTTTCAGTCTCTGCACTCAGAATGCGTGTGATTCTTGATCTATTGTCTGTGGTGTGATAGGCCGACAATTTCGTTCACGTCCTTGAAGCCATTCTTTCTCAAATAGACGCTCACTCCTCGTGTGATTGAGCTAAACACGTTTGGACCCTTCATGGCTATTGCGGTGCCTATTTGAACCGCAGAAGCTCCAGCGAGAAGGAACTCCACGGCATCGCGCCAACTCGTTATGCCGCCGCAACCTATTACTGGGATCTTAACTTGTTCAAAAATGTCGTAGACACATCTTAGCGCAATAGGTTTAACGGCCGGTCCCGAGAGCCCACCGACCCTGTTGCTCAACATGGGCATGCCGGTCTCTGCGTTGATGACCATAGCTTTCACGGTGTTTATGGCTGTTAGGGCGTCTGCCCCGGCTTTCGCGGCAACCTCAGCGAGATCAGCGATGCTTGTAACGTTGGGAGACAGCTTGACGATTACGGGCTTATCAACGATGGTTTTGACCTTCTTGACGGTTGCAGCTAGAAGTTCAGAACTCTGTCCTATCTCTGACCCTGTCTGCTTAACGTGAGGGCATGAAACGTTAAGCTCAACCGCGTCAGCACCCGCCATCACGGCTTTCTTGGCCAATTGGGCATACTCTTCTTCTGAATAGCCATAAATGCTGGCGATCAGAGGAACCCTCAAGACAGTTTTGGCCCTCCGAATTTCATGAGCAAATTCGTCCATGCCAGGGTTCGGAAGCCCCATGGCGTTTACCAGGCCGCAGCTCACCTGAACGACCGTGGGGTTAACATAGCCGCTTCTTGGCTTGAGCCCGATTGACTTTGTGACTATCGCGCCTGCTCCGCCTTCTGCAATGCTTTCAAACGTTTCTGCTGAATAGCCCAAAATGCCTGAAGCCAGCATCGTTGGGCTGGCAAGCTTCAAACCCGCGAGGGTCACACTTAAGCGATTCTGACTCAAATCACTTGGCCCCCGAGCCTTTTGCCAAGGATAGAGGCGCAGTGGAAACGTTTCTTGGACATTATCTTCCTCTTTACAAGGCATATAGAGGATTTTCTTCATAAATAACATTCTATCCGCGCCATGTTCCTGCTGGCAAGATGCGGTGGAACATGCATGAAGCTTTTTGTGACGCCCTGTTCGCCTCTCCCAGCGATTGTTTAATAAGATGAGGCTTAGGAATTAGTGTTGTTGCTGAGGCGAGCTGATGAAGGCTGCGATAGTTGAATGTTCATTCGGAGTGTTGGCTTTCGATGAAGAGAAAAAACCCGTGGGAAAAGTGCTGTTCCCTCGAAAGCCTCAGGCAGTCGCTAAAGCCCTTGCGAGTATTCAAGCAGGAAAAATCGTCGAGGAGCTTACCGAACTCATTCAGGATCTTAAGAGTAATGGTTATGATCTTTTTGTTTTTGAGGACCAAATCTTAGCGAATGAAGTAAAAGAGAAATTGAGTGTACATACTGAGGTTGCGAAGCCTTCTGAAGCGGGGGAGATGCTTCGTTCGCGCATGGAACGGTTTGCCGTTGAAACGGGCTTCGCGAAGGATGCTGAAGAATTCGGGCTGTGGATGCATAACCTGACCATGGAGATTGCGAAGCTCAGGGTCAAGGGTGCGGTTGAGAAGAGGGATTTGATTGCTGCCCAGGCGGTTCAAAGCCTTGATGATTTGGACAGGGTGATAAACCTGTTGATGAGCAGAGTGCGGGAATGGTACGGCGTGCACTTTCCAGAGCTGGACCGCCTGGTTGAGAAGCATGAGACCTATGCACGCTTGATCGTTAATTTGGGGAACAAAGAGAATTTCACGGGTGAAAAGCTTGAGGAAAAGGGCATCCCAGCCGCAAAGGCTGAGGGCATAGCGAAGACGGCTGAAAGATCCATGGGCGCAGACCTAAGTGAAGCTGACCTGAACCAGATTCAGTTCATGTGCGCGGACATTCTCAAGCTGTACGATCTACGGCAGAGCATGGAAGGCTACATGGATAAGACCATGGAGGAAGTCGCTCCGAACATTAAAGCTCTGGCGGGTTCGCTCTTGGGGGCTCGGCTGATCGCCAGGTCAGGAGGCTTGACGAACCTTGCTAGGCGACCCGCGAGCACGATTCAGGTCCTAGGTGCGGAAAAAGCGTTGTTTCGCTCGTTGAAGACTGGGACGAGGCCGCCGAAGCATGGAATGATCTTTCAGCATACGCTTTTGCATGAGGCGAAGCGGTGGCAGAGGGGCAAAATTGCCAGAGCCTTAGCTGGAAAGCTTGCGATAGCTGCGAGAATAGACGCCTATGGTACTGGGGGAGTAAGGGGCAAGCTCAAAGAGGATCTAGATAAGAGGATTGATGAGATTCGAGTGAAATATGCTGAGCCGCCGCCGATTCCAGCGGTGGAACCTAAACGGGATAGGCCTAGACGCGAAGAATTCAGGAGAGAGCAGCCTAGGCGTGAGGAGTTTAGAAGAGAGACGCGGAGAAAATTCAGGCGTGAACGTTAGAGTTAAGCCGCATCCGGATTTCCCAGCGATATACCAGATCGTGCTTGAGGATGGTGCGAAGCGGCTTGCGACGAGAAACCTTGTTCCGGGTCGAAACGTGTATGGTGAAAGGTTAATTCGCTTCGAAGGCGAAGAATACCGCGTGTGGGACGCCTTCAGGAGCAAGCTGGCGGCTGCTATTCTGAGAGGTCTGGAGACAGTTCCAATTAGGCAGGATCATCAGGTTCTTTATCTAGGTGCTGCTTCAGGAACGACGGCCAGCCACGTTTCGGACATGGTCGGCGAGAAGGGCCATGTCTATTGCGTAGAGTTTGCATCCAGATCCATTCGAGACTTGGTTGAGAATGTGTGCGCGTACAGGCTTAACATGTCGCCAATATTGGACGATGCACGTGTGCCCGAGAAGTATTCGATGCTAGTACGAGGCAAGGTTGACGACATTTACTGCGACATTGCGCAGCCTGAACAGGCAAGAGTCCTGGCGGACAATGCCGACGTGTTCCTCAAGAAGCACGGCTGGATAATGCTTGCCGTGAAAGCTCAGAGCATAGACGTAACCAAGGAACCGTCAGAAGTCTACAAAAGCGAGACCAGAGTTCTTGAGAAACGCGGGTTCCGAGTCAAAGAAGTCGTGCGCCTGGAGCCTTATGATAAGGCACACGCAATGATAGTAGCAAGAGCAGAGTCTTAACGTTCTATGAGATGAGCATGGCTTGAAGGGTTACCTGCGTGTTAACAAGTTGGCCACCGTCTGACACGCACCTCCCCGTTGGTTTTTCAGCATTCAGCATGAGCCTTCACGGAATGGGCTGCTTTTGGTTTAACAAACAGACCGGCTGTTTCGCTGCCTTTCCAAATTCAGCCCTCGAAACAATCTGATAGACAAATGCACCTCTAAAGCAGAATCTGCACAGCCTTCTTTCAAATGCCATACCATAACCGAAATCTCGGATGGTCTCGGAACCTGTTTTGGTGGGTCGGACCGGATGTGGACTCTCAACCTTCTGCGAGGACTGGTTCTACTGCATTCCGCTGAGGTGGCAGTCAATCTTGGCGTGCGCCAAATCTTGCAAAGAGGCAACGATTGCGAAGCATCTTTTAGCTCAGACTGAAGTCGTTTTCGTGGTCGTTCCGCATTCTGTTTTTCTGGCAAAGAGTCTCAAGAGGCATTGGTCGGGCATTTAAACGGTGTAACATATCCTACGGTGGAATTGTAGGTAGGGTTTATATCTTGCTGCGTGTTGCAGTTCATTAAGTGATATTTTTATGGTTTATGGGGAAGGAGTGAAAGCAATTGACGCCTTGCTCAGGGAGTCAGGTTTTGCTGTTTCACAGGAATGCCAGTCTAGGCCGAGCTGTTTTGACTTTGCGGCTAGAAAAGGCGAAAACCTGATTCTCATAAGAGTTCAATCAGATATTGATAACCTTTCCGCTGGCAACTCCTCAGAGCTTCGCGACATATCGCGAAGCATCTCAGCCACGTCACTACTCATTTGTGAGAATGCTCGCGAAAAACCCTTGGAAGAGGATACGGTTTATTCACGATACGACGTTTCGGCTGTGACTCCGAAAACCTTCGAAAACGTCGTTTCCCGAAAGGCGCACCCACTCATCCAAGCGGGACCAGGAGGCTACTACGTTGAAATCGACGGACCGGCAATGAGACACAGGAGACAAGAATTGGGCCTCTCGGCGGGCAAGACAGCTGAAATGAGCGGCATGTCTCGAAGAACAATATACGGCTACGAGCGGGGAATGGCCAAAGCATCAGTCATAGCTGCCTACAATCTAATGTGCACGTTGGGAATTCCGGTTGCTAGACCAGTGAACGTTTTTGAAAGACGAACAAAACAGCGCAAGTGTCCTTTTCTGACGACGGCAAGACAGGTAATCGCCAAGAATAGAATCTTGATGAAAATCTTTCAGAGGTTCGACCGTTGTGGCATCACGGCGGTTAGAAATGCTCCTTTCGACTTCGTAATCACCGTTCCTGGACACAGAATGAGAATCATAGGCGGAGTTGCCGGCACTCAGGAGCCAGACTTGGAGATGAGAGTTGACGAGATTCTTAGTGTTTGCAGAGTTGTTCAGGCGCATCCAATACTCATAACAGATGGGCAAGAACTATCCAACCGAAGCATACCGTGCATTCAAAGTGAAGAGCTTTCGAACCTAAAAAATCCAAAAGATCTGATTGAAAGCATTACGTGAGCCTCGTCTGTCGAGACTCACCTTCACTTCTTACCTTCTGAACAGGCTTCCAAGACCTCCTCACGAAGTCGGGACACGTTTTCAGATTAGCAAAGCATTGCCGAAGAAAGTCCATAGTCCTCGGATCAGAAGGGTATCCTGACCCAAAATCCCCATGAGCTTTTGCCAGCTCAGCGATTTCCGCGTCTCTTTCGGTCTTTGCAATTATCGAGGCAGCTGAGACTATCGGATAATTCAGGTCTGCCTTATGCTCCGAGACTATGGGTATTCGGAAGGGCAGGCAATCAAGAATTTGCGCCTTGAATCTATCTTCCAAAACATCCGACGCATCAACGTATGCCTTGTCAGGCTTAAGGACCTCGATGACCCTGGCCATAGTCTGTGCTTCAAGCCAATTTAACCTGCGAAGCTTCCTGCCATTCAGAACCACATCATCAATCTGCTGAGGCGAAAGCTTCACCACATTACAGCCTTTGACAATGCGTCTAATTTCTGGCGCAAGAGTCTCCCGCCTATGCGGTGACAAGAGTTTCGAGTCCTTCACACCCAGGGCAATCAGCCTGGGCAACTCGCCCTCTTCCACCAGTACGCCAGCAATCACCAAAGGACCGATCGCAGACCCACGCCCCGCATCGTCCACACCGGCAACAAGCACAGGAAAAACCGCTCCACCTTAAAGAGGGAATCTTGATTTCAAGGCTATAACACTTTGTTTTCCTGGAACTGGTCATAACCTATCCTCATCACCGGTTTCAAAGGCGCGCGGTTTTCTCCACTTTGGCCTTGATTTCAATATTCAAACAGAGCTAATCTGCAGCATGTACACCGGGTACCTGTACTCTGCCAGTTTTTCTTGCTTGAAGGAATATTCTGCATTAAGGTCCCAAGCTCAGCCCTCTTACATTTCACCCTTTCCCAAAGACCAACAAAGTATCTCTTGTCTTTAGACCAATGTCCCCAAGCGCCTTCAGTAATTGCCAAAGTCACATATCCTTCCTCCACTTACTACCCGCATTTAGGACACTTCAGGACAAGCACCACCCTTCCATCATTTTCATACCGAGTATTTAGCCCTGTAGTTTTTCTGACTATTAGACAAAAAGGGATCGTATGTTTTCGCACCAGGGCACGCGACAACTCCATCAGTATTGGCTGTTCTTATCGACAAGCTTAATGATTCTGTCGTGACCATCAGAATGCTTTTTATCCTTGTGTCCATGAATACGGAACCAAGGAACGATGAACATGAAATTTGAGGGAAGCCAAACCGAAAAGAACCTGCTGGCAGCATTCGCAGGCGAATCCCAAGCTAGAACAAGGTACACCTTCTTCTCCAGCGTGGCCAAGAAAGAAGGATATGAACAGATATCAGGAATCTTTCAAGAAACGTCAGACAACGAAAAGGAACACGCACAACTCTTCTTCAACCACTTAAAAGGCGGAACGGTAGAGATCAAGGCAGCTTACCCTGCTGGCGTAATGGGCACGACGGCACAGAACCTGTTGGCAGCAGCAGAAGGAGAGAAGTTCGAGTGGGGCACACTTTATCCAGGCTTCGGCGACGTGGCAGAAAAAGAAGGATTTCCAGACGTAGCCAAGACGTTTCGCGCTGTAGCCAAAGTCGAGGCATATCACGAACGTCGCTACCGAAAACTGCTCGCAAACGTTGAACAAGGCAAAGTGTTTAAAAAAGACGCTCCGATCAAATGGAAATGCAGAAACTGCGGTTTCGTCTTCGAAGGATCCGAGGCCCCTGAAAAATGCCCCGTATGCAGCCACCCAAAAAGCTACTTCGAGGTCTGGGTCGAAAACTACTAAACCCCCTTTTTTCCGTTAGCTCGCCACACTCGTTCAACTCCTACGCAGCTTCGGCCCTAGCGACTGACAGGCAGTGATTCTTGCAAGTCGGCCGGATCTCCGCTGGGCAAGTTTTATCTCAATCGAACTGTTAATCCCGACGCATGATCTTAAAAAGAAAGTTCTATGAGCGGGACACTTTGACGGTGGCGAAAGAGCTTCTCGGAAAATCTCTCGTTCATGAGACGGCGGAAGGTGTCACAATCGGCAAGATTGTCGAAACCGAAGCCTACATGGGTCCAGAGGACAAAGCTTCCCACGCTTATGGCAATCTTCGCACGGAAAGGACAGAAATCCAATTCGGTCCAAAAGGACACGCATACATCTACCTTGTCTATGGAATGTACTCTTGCTTCAATGTCACGAGCGGAAGATTCCTTGGAAAACCCGAAGCAATCTTGGTCAGAGCGCTTGAGCCAATTAAGGGGTTTGAAATGATGACGAAGCGCAGAGGGGTATTGAAGGACAAGGCACCAAACTTGACAAATGGCCCCGGCAGACTCTGCATAGCCATGGAATTATCGACAAAGCAAAATGGAGTGGACCTATGCGTTCCGCCGCTACACATCGATAATGGAGTGACCATAGATGAAGGAAACATTGCCCAAACAACAAGAGTCAACGTCGACTATGCAGATGAATGGAAAAACTCACCTTGGAGATTCTTCATAAAGAAAAACGCTTTCGTTTCAAAACAAGCCAACAAGCAAGAATCAGACTAGGTGCGAAGAAACGTTCGGAACATATTAGGGACTCATCAACGCTAACAAATCGGAGCCAAGCTTCAGTTCAAGACCCGATCGCGCATAGACAAAGGGATAGCCTACCCACGTTGAGCATACTCTAGAAACTCGACGGCTTTTTCAACGATGACCCCTTGCAGCTTTTCTTTGTTTTCACGCGTAACTACATATACTTCGGCGTCCGGATTTGCTTTCAACTCATTTATCAGCTTGTTGCCTGCCCTCCAATGGATGATTCCAACTACTAGCTTCCCACTCTCAATGGCCCTCTTAACGGCGTCTTGAAACCTTTCTGAAAACAGCTCCATCGGACCGATCTCATCAATTGCGACTACATCTGAGCTTTCAACAGCCCCCAAGATGGCTTGCACACCTATACCATCAAGGTCATGCACGTTCACTCGATACCTCCCAACTTGTGGACCCACCGGCTCATTAACGCGAGCAAGCCAACCACGCCGACTGCTGGACAAATCCAAAACCTCAAACCCAACCCGCATCACGTTCGAACGCACTTCGCTGCTAATCATTCCACCCACTCGATAACCACGCGCCTTGAGCGCCTCAACAATATGCAACAAGACCGTGCTCTTTCCCACACCCGGACTGCCAGTCAACAACAACAATCGTTTCAAAGATAATTCCCTGCCAAGCTTTCATCACAGAATATGCATCGTTGAACATTAAACCTCATTAACATGCCCCAACCTGTCGCTCATTCCCGTGTAAATGGTAACCATTCACATAAAGAGATCGGAAGCCTGAAGTCTCGGAACATTGAATGTTGCTGGTAGGGCAACATGAAACCTGCATCAATAACGTCAACACAGTCAGGAATTGCTTCTTCGTGCAAAACGTGAACGACCGCATAATCTCCAATCTACATTAGCACCAGATAAGAAGAATACTCGTTTCTCCCGCACAATCCCCTCTTTTCTTATTCCAGCTCATACGAATCAGGTGTTTTTCTAACATGATGTTCAAACCGCTTGGTGTGAAGCGAGAAGTAAACAGAAAAAAGATATGAGTCTAGTTGAAACCTCAAAACTATTCATAGAAGGAAAAAGCAGCAACACTCAGCACACATATTGCAGCTTGAGCAAGACCTTCAGCGAATACCTTGAATCAAAAAACCTGAGCCTAACCACTCTTCAGCCGATCCACGTTAAGGAGTTCATTTACCAACAGAAGGCAATGAACAGCAAGGCCACTTACAAACGGTTTCTGGCAGCTCTGTTTCGTTTCATTGGCAGACAGGACCTTCTCGATTACATCAAGTCAAGCATGAAGGAAGTCAAGAGTGAAGAAAGATTCGCGGTTGACATAACACTCGAGGAAGTACTCAGGCTCATTGAGCTGACTGACCAGGTTGAACTGAAGCTTGCCTGGTCACTAATGGCCTTTGACGGCTTACGTGCCGGGGAAGTTCTAGGCTTGTTCTGCGAGGACTTTGACCTGAAACACAACAAGCTCATTCTGCGAAAAAGGGAAGGCCTCAAGTATGGTCCTAAAGGAATGAAGCCAGATAGCAAACCTGAAACCGTTCCACTGAACCCTCTTTCCGTGAGCTTCTTCAAACAGTTAAGAGAAGGGACAAAGCGCACACTGCCAGTTTCTTACAAGACTTTGAGGAAATGGTTCAGCCGATACGTCAAGGAAACAGAGATCAAACGTTCATATCCTATCACCATGCACAAACTCAGACATTTCTTTGGCCATTACTGGATCAGCCAGAAGGGAAACATACGCATCCTCAAGGAAGTCATGAGACACAGCAAAATCGAGTACACAATGCTCTACACCATGCCTAGTGAAGAGGAAATCACAGATGAGTTCAAAAAAGTTGTCAGTTGGATGGTGAAGGCATGACAGAAGAAGACAAAGAAGAGCAAGAAAATAATCTCGACGAACAACCTGACAAGGAAGAAGCCCAGTTTAAACAGTTCTTTTCAACTGCAATCAGGGCTCCTAAAGCTGGCTCTTTTGAGCATTTCCTAACTCAGTCTCTAGCGCAAACAATCCTAATGACGGACGTCCTCAAACGAACCAAAACTGTGACTGAGAGCGCTCTAATGATCCCCGAGACTGATAGAGGAAACTTGGCCATCAACTATGAGAAAGTCAATGTTTTGAATCTTGTCGCAAACGCCTTGTTGAACCCGTCAGCCAGAAAGTTACCTGAAGACATGGAGGTCGTGTCTATTCCCTGGGGATTTCCCGAAACTGAAGAGAACTATGAAACCTTCATTCTTCCCTGGTACAACTGCAGACCGTTTTTCCGGCCTAGACTAATGACAGAACATAGTGAGACTTGGCGAACTTGGCGCTGCTATTGGTGTACGAGCGAAGTTCTCAAGGCAAAGCTTCCTATTCCTGACACCCTGAGACTCCCACGAAGATGTCCTAAATGCAGAAAAGAAATAATACGATGGACTGGCGAACAATATGTAACTGTAAGCGACGTGACAGAAGTTACCGAAGAGCGTTCATGGAGCTTCTTCTTTGAAATGTCAACATACCTGACACCACAAGGCTATGATCTCCTGAGAAACAATTTCGGGGCATGGGCTACACCACAGATACAGCTTTTCTTAGCAGAGCTCAGTCGCATGGTTGACCCTAGCTTATACGCTGAAATTGTCGGCCTGTACACGTCGAAGCATGGAAAGAAAGGCTACGGTGAGAAAGTGAAAGAAGCATCGGAGATTCCTAAAGATGAGGATAGGCTGGCTGAGAGATCCTGAAGACATAGACTTCAACAGGCCCAACGCCTACTTTGTATTAGGCACTGGAGGCTCTGGAAAGTCCAGTCTGCTTGAGCACGTCGGAGAAATCTATCTTAGTGAAGGACAGAAGATTCTGGACCTTTTCGGTTCGAGAGACGGCGAGTCTTTAGCATGGCTCAGAAGCCCATATGCAGAAGACAGTAAGATTCTGGTAATTCATGGCGATAATGCCAGCGTGCAATCAAGTTTCGACTCCAAGAGCATAAGCAAGGTCACGCTTGACGACTTCAGAACCTATGATATTCTGATAAGCAGTTCGCCATTGTATTCAAGCATAGATGACGAGTTCTTCCATGTCAATCGCCTCATAGACATCCTCTACAAAAGGCTGTCTTGGAAAGACCTCATCTACATGATAGTGAGGGAAGCAGCCAACCTCTTCTATGCAAGGCTCAGAATAAGCACTAACCAACTGGCAGCAAAGGCTGAGAGCACTTACCTGATTAGGGAAGCTAGACATTGCGGTGTGGCCCTTGCCCTGGACACGCTGAAGTACACGAGCATCGACATTCGAAGCGTCATGGACTACACTTTCTTCAAGAGCCAAGGTGTTCTAGGCTTCCCTGACAACCTCACGTTTCTGTATGGCTGGGTGAACCCTGCAATAGTCAGGAACATGCCAGCAAAATACTTCGCTGTACTGTCTAGGAAGGGAGCTATTGGGCTTGGCTACTTTCCTGAGGTTGAATGGCACAAACGCGAGAGAGAGAGAGAGAATATTCTTCGATGTGTAGGCTTGAAGGTCGATTACGGGGATCAGATAGAGTATGGGCAGAGCCGGGGAGCCTACAAGACCATGAGCGATCAAGAACACCTGGACATAATCCACAACTACTTTGAAGGGTCAAGCATGGGCAAAATAGCGAAGAAACTGGATCGCTCCGCTGCAACCGTTCACGCTCAGATCCACAGTCACGACGAGAGCATCGTCAAGCTGGGCTACTGTGCAGAGTGCAGACGCCTCAAAGGAACGCATGAGGCTCACAAGACAGATAGTCGCACGACTTAACGGGGCGCTAAAAGAAAAAGAAGGGGGTTACGGGTCTGCTTGTCCATAGTGCAAAGCTACTGTTGCTATGTCTTTGCCGTCCACTTTGCCATCGTTGTCTACGTCGCAGTTCGCGTTCCAAATGTAAGGCGGCTGGCATCCTGGAGCGGAGCCGTAGCACAAAGCCACTATTGTTATGTCTTTGCCGTCAACCTTCCCGTCTGGCATGAAATCCCAAGGGTTAGATGTGCCGCCGGTCAAGTCGCCGACTATCGAGACGAAAACCCAGCCGTCCGTGAAATTGTTGTTCGCCGTGTTATATTCGATTTCAAGTGCGGCTACTACCGCGCTTATAGTGTAATTGCCCTTAACAAAGCCAGTTGTATTCCAAGTGAGAACTAGGCTTGTAGATTTTCCTTGTGCAAACGATACGTTTAGTAGAGTACCAATGATCGTGGTGTTACCGTATATGGTCAGGTTGGATATTTCGTTGAGCCACGTATTCGCAACGGTCACGTTGACGTCCACGTTGTATCCTAGGCAAGTCACATTCTTAGACACGCCGACGCTGGTGACGGCTAGGTCTGGAGGCCATCCAAGGTAATTGGCTATTAGCGCAGGGTCTTTACCGTCAATCTGGTAGTCATGGTTAACGTCGGCTACCGGATTCCATCTTGGATCGCCAGGAATTGTGCCAAATGCTGCCCCGCACATATCTTGGTCCTTACTTCCGACATTTAAGTCGGGGGCTGGGGCGAGGTTCTTCATTGCATTCTGTGTGGGGGTCGGTATCCCCGTTAGAGAGTAGTCCATGACGGTGAAGAGGTCGGTTCCTCCGATGTCGTATTTGATGGTTACCCAGATCGGCAGTGTCACGTTAACCCATTGGCTGATCCACGGGTTAGGTTCACCGCCGATTGTTGAGGGTCCTTTTATGTGGGATGCTACTGTGACGTAGTACAAGTGGGCTTTCGTCAAGTTGAGGTTTAGAGTCTCAACGTGTGATGTGCCAAGCGGATATGGTGTGACTGTAGTCAGGTTCACGTCGTGTGGGTATCCAGGTTGTAGCGCGCCGTTGACGTATACATATGCGTTCTCTATTATGTAGCTAGCGTATGCCAGGTTTCTCCATGTTATGGTAATGTTGGATATGACACTAGTGGCAGTTGGGCTTAGGTTGATCTTGTAAAGGTTGTTGTCTGGGGCTATGTCGATGTAGTTGGGATTGTACAGGTAGTATCCTGCTGGGCTTGTGATGCCGTTGACGATGCTGCCTGGCTTGTTAGCTACCAGTACGACGATCGAACCTACGGTTTCACCAGTGCCGGAGGACCATCTGAATGGGCCTGTGCCTATCATGTTCGCGTCTGGCTTAGTGTATTGAACTGCATTAGCTGCTCCTGACGGTGGTGTTGTCCACCCGCCGAGGCCGTTTGGAACGCCGATGATCGGCAGCCATATGTGCATCGGTATTACGACGCTACCTATGACCCATCCCATAGCCCAAATACTCTGCACATCCAACAATATCTCTATGTTGTAGGCGTCGATTATTTCGACGGACCGCATGTACTGCACTGTCGGATACCACCATGGCGGCGGCAACGCGCCACCTGGCCTCTTAGTGTTGATGAGATCTTTGCTGCACTCTACCAACGTATAGAAGACATCCGCTATCGTCAGTGGCTGACCATCCTGCCAGTATACGTCAGGACGCAGCGTAATAGTCACTTTGGTCTTGTTCACTCCCATATCATCATTCCATAGGCCCGGTGTCCAAGCCTTGTACAGCTGTGGAACCCATGATGCTAGAGTATACGGGTCTCTGCGTGCCCCACCATCGTAGATTCTGCCTGAGATTTCACTGTCCCAATACCATTGATTGTAGACAATGTTCTCCAGCGTGACGGTTGACGAGAAGCCGTAGTAGGTGTAGTTGTTGGGGTAGAGGTTCTGGTGCATGTCTAAGGTTGACCACCAACTGTTGACTCCCTGACCCTTCTGGTTTACCAGGTTTGTCCAGTTTCCGGCTGCGCCGGCTGCGACTGGAACGTTCTTGTAAGTCTTAATGCCTGAAGCTGCCCATAGTGGAACCATTGCTGCGTGTTTGGCAAGATAGTATTGAGCATCCCACGCGGACTGATTGCCTATTGCTGGGGTCGGCGCGGTTTTCAGTGTGCTGAGAGCAAGATTTGAGTCAGCATAGTTGATGCCATCGTAGTTCGGAGGCGACCCTGGATGGTAGTAGTTGCTGCCATCGTACAGGTCGTCGAGGTAGTCTGGGTCTGGACCGATGCCCGTCCAGCCGCCCGTGTACATGTTATAGTACTCTTGGGCAAAGACTGGAGTAGTAACTGTGCTTCTTGGAACGTGCGTATAGCCAAGTGAAAGACCAGTGTTGTGGACTTTGATTGATTGCAAGTCAGCAGCGAGTATATCACCGTAGTTTCCTCTCAAACCACTTCTCGAATAGAATATGAGGTTCAAGTCTTCTCCTGCGTCTTTGGCTCCGTTGTGGTTCATGTCCCAGTATCTCCAGGTGTCAGGGCCTATTGGGAAGAAGTGTGCGTCAAGAATTGCCGCTGCGGTTGCGAGGTTGCCCGTATATCCACCGTATGTATATTGTGAGCCTGTTCCAGTGGGGCTGATGGTGCTGTTGATGTATCCGTTCATGTATGGTGGAACAGGAGTGTAGAGCACGATTACCGATGGATCAAGCGCCTTAATGGCTGACCTGTTGACACAGTATGCTATTGCTTCACGCATGAAGAAGTCACTAGTCGGATTAGGAACAAACGGACCAGCGTCGGTCGGTGCGTATGTCGCGTTGTTGTTTAAGTCTATCAGGTAATAGCCTGCTTCACCGCCATAGTTAGCTTCAGTCCAAGGACCAGTTGTTGCACCAAAGGTCGTTACCCATGCGGGCTCCAGAGGCCAATCTTCCAAGTCCAAATTCCCAGCAGCCATGTCCGTCCATTCAGTCGTAGTATCCGCGTAAATTTTTATTATGATTCCAGCAATGTGCGGGCCGTAGAGTTCCCAATTGCCGTCTTCGCCTGCAGGGTTTGGTGCTATGACGAAGGCTTTCACTTCTGGAACGATTGTCAAAGCAAGAATAGCAAGCATTACAATGGTAATTAGTAGAACGTTTTTCATTCTTTTCTCCTGCTTTCTCCTTTCAGCAGTTCACAATAGGAGAGTCAACGGTTAAAAGGTTTATGAAACAATGTTATATTCCAAGCTGCTGTTCACATTGGCTAGCATCAGAAACTCGTGACACCACAAGAATGTATCGAATGCAAACTGCAACGAAGACCATTCGGAATACTGGACCATTTATCAAAAAGATTGATGAAACAGCTTGGTTATTCATTTATTCAGTAGCCGACTGCGTGCAGACACCCACAGAAGGGGAATCAGAGTTTAGCGAATAAACCATCATGGTTTGATGGTTCTTTAATAGACCCATAATGTACCTATGGCAGCATGATAACTTTGATAAGAGCTTCAATTCTTTGTTTGTCCGAGCGACAGCGACTTTTCGAACTCTTCTGTTGTTTCCATCTTGAATGATGCGGAAACGTTAGGAAGAAGTCGCTATGCCTCTGATTGAAATTTGACTTTGTTTTTCAGTTGAGAGTAAGTGTGCTTCTCTATGCTTTCAAGGCTCAGAACTGCGTAGACTCAAAAAGAAAAAAGGGGTTTGGCTACTCATTTCTAAGATACACTTTCACGTAGAATGTTATCCATCCAGACAATGCTTGTGAGTTGATGCTGAAGTATAGGGTGCAGCTGGAGCTTTTTGTCTTAAATTCTGGTGGGGTCATGTTGCTGTAGACTGGTAGGTAGCTGCCGTAGTAAGAGGCGTTCAAAGAACTTGAAGGCACGTTCTCGATTCCCATGCCCCAATCTATTGAGCTTAGGATGACTGTTGTTGTGATGGGCACGCCTTGATAGCTTGCATTGGTAAGCTCAATCTGTATGAACATGCGACTGTATCCGCCGACATTCACTGATGTGCTGTTCCATCCATATCCATTTGTGATTATGGTAGTAAGCCCGTCGTATGGGGTCCATCCTTCGAAGAAGGATGGTTGTGGCTCCATGGATGGCCAGTTTGTGACATAAGTATTTGTATTTTGAACTGACGGTGGAGAGGTGGTGCCAACTGTTAGGTAGACTGAAACTCGGATTAGGATCCAAGTCCAATCGAGGAGCGACGTAGTTACATTGAAATATAAGCTACACTGGGGTGCTTTCACAGCAAATTCGCTGCTTTCATAGGATGAGATTGGGATGTGGCTGGAGTTATACCAGTCTACTCTTAGTTGTTCGTTAGGATCGACAGGGTCATAAGTTTTCATGTATGTACCATTCACTACTCCCCAATACCAATACGCCCCAAACAAATATACACCTGTGTAAATTGAGCTGTGATTGCTGATATCTGTAATGGCTGCCGATACGAAAAGTCTATCATAGCCTTCAGTAGAGAATATGTTCGATTGAAAAGAACCCCGAGAGACGTTTAGGTCTTGTTCAATGGTTGCAGCAGGAATAGTTGTCACGTTTACTGGTTTTGTTGGGTCTCCAGCTGTTCCGAACGACAGACTAGGCAGAGCTATGTCTTTCCCGTCGATCTTGCCATCGTCGTTCACGTCCAGCCAAGGATCATATTGACCAGCAGTCTGACTTCTGATAGGCACTATTGATATCAGGAACATTGTTACAAGGCAGGTAGCCGCAATAGCAAGTAACAAATGCTTTCTCGTTATCATCGTATCACCTCCCTTTCCCCTCTCAGAATACGCTATGTCTTATCCCCCAGGTTCAGTATATGATTTCTGTAACTTTCTTCTATAGGAAAACACATTGCTCTACGTGGAACAGTATGCATAATACGAAAGACAAGAAGAGCATGACCTTGCCCCTGTTTCTTATTCCCATGCTTCTAAAAGCTTCTGGACCGCTCTGGCTCTTGATGATTCAATGAACCTATAGATGCGGCTTCTCACACCAAAATTAGAATGTGCTAGGATTTCCTGCTCTTCCAACAATTTCAAACGAGAAGCTATAGCTTCAAAGTTTGAACCAACCTTTCTAGTGATGTCGCTCGTGTTAAGGCGCTCATACTTTTTCAGAGCTATGAGAATCTTCATTGTAGTCTTAGAACATAGGATGTCTTCGATTTCAAGCCGCTTGCCTAGGTTTCGAGTATTGTTTTCTGGGGAAGGCGTCATCGTGGTTACGTCACCGAGCGTTGGGCTATCATGTTAGTTTGCTTCCGCAGCCTGGACAAGATGGGGAGACTTCATGTTCAGCCAACACAATCTTCACGCCACAACTAAAGCACACGCAGAGTTTGCAGCTTGGACAATGATAATTCGCTCCTGTTATTCTGTTTCCGCAGATCGCGCATTCTCTGCATAGACATTCGTCGGACATCAGGTTATTCCAGCATGGCACTTTGACATTTCTTAGGAAGTTTCAGACTGAAAAGGTGTTTGCCGATGCAACACTCTTGAGCAATGGAGAGACTTCGGTTAAAGTGAAATGCTTCAGAAGCCCTTGACATTCTGTGTGCGTGCTTTTCTCCAATAGTTTGCTTGTTCTGCTTTTGGTACGGTGGTGTTCTAATCAATGGAATCTTAAGGGACTTCAGACTAATCTCTTGTAGAGGATAGAAATGGTTAATCTCAAGAACTTGGCA